>Ga0207655_1000028_pt1 | contig 437324 bp, 381 predicted proteins | sample KBSM44metaG_FD_184398 | JGI IMG/M metagenome (GOLD analysis project Ga0207655, IMG submission 184398) | Miscanthus rhizosphere microbial communities from Kellogg Biological Station, Michigan, USA - KBS M4-4 metaG (SPAdes) (version 2) | ecosystem: Host-associated > Plants > Roots > Rhizosphere... | reverse complement strand
TCGGGTTGTGGTTCAGGTAGTCACGCCACAGGACTTCGGCGATGTCCGCCATGCCCATCGGGGCGCCCGGGTGGCCGGAATTTGCTTTTTGTACGGCGTCCATGCTGAGTGCGCGGATGGCGTTGGCAAGCTCTTTACGAGAGGACATGTTTTACTCCAGGTCGGATTAAAAAAGCAGTCAAGTTTTCTATTTTCTCAGACTCCGCATTAAAACGGCAATCCCTAATGCCAAATGAGAGCGAGTTCACAACTTATTAGCACGATCGGACGGTTTTTCGGAATAACACTATTCTTGTCGCACCTGACGTACACTAGGCTCATGCGACAATATTTCCCCAAAGGAAAATGGCACCTTTCCCTTGTTACCATCACAGGAACATAGCGTTATGAAAATCCATACCTCTTTGATTGCATTAAGCATTGCCACCTTGGTAAGCGGCTGTCAAAACCTGAACACCGATACGCTGATGCAGTCTGGCGCGCAGGCGTTTCAGGCGGCGACGCTAAACAACAACGACGTCAAAACCCTGAGTGATAAATCCTGCGCAGAGATGGACAGCAAGGCACAAATCGCGCCTGCCGACAGCACCTACGCCAAACGCCTGAGCAAAATCTCGGCGGCGCTGGGGGATAATATCAACGGCACGCCGGCCAACTATAAGGTTTACGTGACCAAAGACGTCAACGCCTGGGCGATGGCCAACGGCTGCATCCGCGTATACAGCGGCCTGATGGACATGATGACCGACAACGAAGTGGAAGGCGTGCTGGGCCACGAAATGGGCCACGTGGCGCTGGGGCATACCCGCAAAGCGATGCAGGTCGCCTACGGCACCGTAGCGCTGCGCACCGCGGCCTCTTCCGCCGGCGGCATCATCGGCTCGCTGTCGCAGTCGCAGCTGGCGGACATCGGCGAAAAGCTGGTGAACGCCCAGTTCTCGCAGAAGCAGGAAAGCGAAGCGGATGACTATTCATTCGATCTGATGAAACAGCGCGGCATCGATCCCAACGGCCTGGCCACCAGCTTTGAAAAACTGGCGAAAATGGAAGCCGGCCGCCAGAGCAGCCTGTTCGACGATCACCCCTCCTCCGAAGCGCGCGCGCAGCACATTCGCGACCGCATCGCGGCAGGCAAGTAATCACGAGAACGCCCGGCGAGCGCCGGGCGTTTTTCATTAGCTCAGTACAAGGTCTTCTGCGGCGGCCCGGCAAAGGTCAGCGGCCCAACGCTTTTCATGTCCACTTCGACCACCGACGGCCCCGGATAGTTGATAGCCTCCGCCAGCACGCCGTTGAACTGCGCCGCATCGTCCACCTTCCAGGCCTTCAGCCCCATCGCCTCGGCGACCAGGGTAAAGGCCGGCGTGTGCAGCTCGTTGTAGTACTGACGGCCGGCAAAATACTTGTCCTGAATGCCGCGCATCACGCCGTAACCGCCGTCGTTCATGATCAACAGCGTGATATTCACCTGCTCCTGCGCCATGGTCGCCAGCTCGCCCAGCCCCAGCGCCAATCCGCCGTCGCCCACCAGCCCCACCACCTTGCGCTGCGGGTTGGCGATCGCGGTGCCGATCGCCATCGGCAGCCCCATGCCGATGGCCCCGGCCAACGAATGAATGTTGCACAGCGGCGAGATGGCGCGGAACAGGCGGCTGCCCCACACGCTGCCGGACACGGTGATGTCGCGCACCAGCAACCCGTCCTGCGGAAGCGCCGCGTCGATGGCGTCGTTGAGCTTAACGTACTCGCCGGACTGCTGGCGCAGCGCGCTTTCCGCCTGCTGCACCGCGCGGGCTATTTCTGCATCCCAGGCGGCGTTTACCTTTTCGGCCGGGCTCAGCCGCGCCGCCAGCGCATCGAGCAGCGCCGCACAGTCGCCGTTGACCTGTTCGTCGGCCAGATAATTGCGGTTGGCCGCCGCCGGATCGATGTCTATTTGCACCAGCGGCCGCGGCAGCGGCAGCGTCCAGGTGCGGGTTTCGTTGCTGCGCAGGCGCGAACCGGCCACCAGCGTCAGGTCGCATTGGCTCAAAATCGCCTCTATGCTCGGCGAATTGTGGAACGCCCGCAGGCTGCGCGGGTGGCTGTCCGGCAGGATGCCGCGCCCGTGGGTGCTGGAGATCACCGCCACCCCGGCGTCCGCCAGCTTGCGCACCGCAGCGCCGCAGGCCAGCGCGCCGCCGCCCAGCCACAGCAGCGGCCGCTTGGCCTGCTTCAGCCGCTGGTAAAGACGTTCCACCGCCTGCGGATCCGCCGCCGGCAGCGCAGCCGGCGACAGCGGCCGGCTCAGCACCGCGCTGGAGACCAGGCTGCTCTGAATATCGATCGGAATTTCCACCGCCACCGGGCCGCAGGGCACCGTCTGCGCGTCCTGGATAGCCCGTTGGATCACCGCCACCGCCTGCTCCGGAGAGTTGACGCGGTAAGCGCGCTTGGAGCAGGCGCTGAGGAAACCGAGCTGATCGCGGGTTTCGTGAATAAACCCGGCGTCGGCGTCCAGATAGGCCTTTTCCACCTGGCCGGTGATGTGCAACAGCGGGGTATTGGCGTTGAGCGCCTCAATCATCGCGCCGACCGCATTGCCCGCGCCGGCGCCGGTGCTGGTCAGCGCCACCCCCAGGCCGGAGAAGCGGCCGTGAGCGTCGGCCATGGTGACCGCGCCCGCTTCACCGCGCGCCGGTACGAAGCGGATCGCGCCGCGCTGCCCCACCGCATCGGCAATCGGCAGATTATGAATCGAAATGATGCCGTACATCGCCGACACCTCGTACTGTTCCAGAGTCCGGGCTATCGCCTCGCCAACCGTTATTTTATCGCTCATCATCCGCCTTCTTGTATGTTCGTTGTAGGGTTACGCGCAGTGGACCGGTTCTAGTCACTCCAGCGGTTCACCTGATGGCTCAGCGCCAGATACAGGCTTTTTTGCTGCATGTAGGCTTTGATGCCGTGCAGGCCCTTTTCGCGGCCCAGACCGCTTTCCTTAAAACCGCCAAACGGCGTGGAAATAGAAAATGTCTTGTAGGTGTTGATCCAGACGGTGCCGGTTTCCAGGCTGTCCGCCAGCGCCATGGCGCGCGGGAAGTCACGGGTCCAGATGCCGGCCGCCAGCCCGTAGACCGAATCGTTGGCCTGCTCGATCAGCTGCTGCTCGTCGTCAAACGGCAACGCCACCAGCACCGGGCCGAAAATCTCTTCCTGGCAAACGCGGGCGTCGTTGTTCAAACCTTCGATAATGGTCGGCAGGTAGTAACTGCCGCCCGCCAGCAGCGGGTCCGCCGGTGCTTCGCCGCCGATCGTCACCTGCCCGCCTTCTTCGCGCGCCAGCGCCACGTAATCCGCCACGCTCTGGCGGTGTTTTTCGCCGATCAGCGGGCCGAGATGCACCCCCGGCACCAGCGGATTGCCGATGCGCAGCCCGGCCGTCAGTTCGATCAGGCGCGCCAGCAGCGGTTGATAGAGCGAGCGGTGCACAAACAGCCGCGAACCGGCGATGCACGCCTGCCCGGCTGAGCTGAAGATGCCGTAGCAGATGCCACGCGCCGCCTGTTCCACATCGGCGTCTTCCAGCACGATGGTCGGCGATTTGCCGCCCAGCTCCAGCGAGGTTGGGATCAGCTTGTCGGCGGCGATGTGCGCCAGATGGCGTCCGGTGCCGGTGCCGCCGGTAAAGGAAATCTTTTTCACTAACGGGTGGCGCGCCAGCGCCTCGCCGATCACCGAGCCTTTGCCCGGCAGCACGCTGAACACCCCGGCGGGCAGACCGGCCTGTTCGAACAGCTCCGCCAGCTTCAGCGCCATCAGCGGCGTGGCCTCGGCCGGTTTGAGTATCACCGCATTGCCCGCCGCCAACGCCGGCGCCACCTTCTGCATTTCGCTGGCGATCGGCGAGTTCCATGGCGTAATGGCGGCGATCACCCCCATCGGCTGATACTGACTCAGCGTCATCACTTCGGCGCTGCGCTGGGTCGGCAGCTCGCCCTCCAGCACCTCGCAGGCGGCGGCAAAATAGCGCGCGGTGGCGGCGGCGCTGGCCACCAGGCCACGGGTTTCCGCCAGCGGTTTGCCGTTGTCGCGGGTTTGCAGCTCCGCCAATTGCTCCTGCTGCGCCAGGATCAGGTTGCTGACGCGGTAAAGGATCGCCGCGCGCTGATGCGGCATCAGCCCGCGCCAGCTCGGCGCGCGCCAGGCGCGTTCCGCCGCTTCCACCGCCTCGTTCACATCTTCGATGCCGGCGGCGCGCAGCCGCGCGTTGACGCTGCCGTCGGCCGGAAATACCGAAACCATCTCTTCACCGCGCCCATCACGCCAGCGGCCGGCGACAAAAATCTTTAACCTTTCCATATTCTGCTCCCGCCGTTCAGGCGATAAAGCCACCGTCGATCAGACGGCGACAGGCTTGCACCGCGCTCAGCGCCGCCAGGGTGGATGTCTTGGGGTTGCTCGCCAACGGATTGCCGCTCAACTCAATGTGGAACTCCCCGAAGCTGCCGCACACCTGCAGCCGGTGAGTGTTGCGGCGCGTCGCGGGATCGACCAGCAGCCGCACCCGGGTGGCGTCCATTCCCATGCCGTTGAGGGCGATGGTCGCCGCCACGTTGGCGTTGGCCGGGAACAGCCGCGCCGCCTCGCGCGCCGAGCCTTCGAAAAAGACCTGAGCTTCGTTCACCGCATCAAGGTCGATCAGCTGCTCCGCCATGCTGCCGCGCCAGCTGGCCGGGCTTTTGCACGCCTGATAAGTCACGCTGTCCAGCCCGCCCTCGCGCGCCGAAGCCAGCCCGTCCATGCCCGCCACCGCACCGGACAGCACGATCACCTGCCCCCGGTGTTGCCGGCAGGCCAGTTGCAGCCGCTGCTGCAGCGCCGCATCCGCCAGCGCGCCGGTGGAGATCACCGCCAGTGGCCAGCCGCGCTTCACGACCGCTTCGCCAAATTCCGCCACCGCCTGCTGGCTGGCGCACTCCAGCACTAAATCCGGCCGTTCGGCACATTGTTCGGGATGGGTCAGCGCCTGCACCCGGCCGCCAAAGGCGCGGTCGATCGCCGCATGATGAGCCGCGCGCGCCAGGATCCAGCCGACCGTGACGCCGTCCGGCAGCCGGGCCAGCACTTCCTTCGCCATCGCGCCGTAGCCAATCATCATGATCTTCTTCATCTTTCAGCCCCTGCGGTTACAGATGACGGTTAAAACCGCCGGAAACGTCCAGCGCCGCCCCGGTGGTAAAGGAAGCCAGCGGCGAAGCGAGGAACAGCAGCGCCTGCGCCGGCTCCTGCGGTTTGCCGAGGCGTTTCATCGGAATGCCGCGCCGTTCGGCGATCGCCGCCGTCCACTGCTCCCAGCTCTGCTCCTGGTCGCTGCGCGCCTCGAAGCGGCGGCGCCATTGTCCGGACTCCACCATGCCCAGCAGGATAGAGTTGACGCGGATGCCCTTCTCCACCAGCTCTTTCGACAGCGTCAGCGTCATATTGAGCAGCGCCGCACGCGCCGCCGAGGTGGCGATCATGTGCTCCTCCGGCTGCAGCGCCAGCAGCGAATTCACGCAGGTGATCGAGGCGATGTCCGAGCGTTCCAGCGCCGGCAGGAACGCCTGCACCGGATTGATGACGCCGAACAGCTTCAGTTCGGCCTCGTGCAGCCAGGCCTCGCGCGGGGTCTGGTCAAAGTGGGCGACAAAGCCCTGGCCGGCGTTGTTGATCAGCAGATCTACGCCACCGAAATGAGCCGTCACCTGGGCGGCGAACTGCGCCACCTGCTGCGCATCCAGCACGTCGCAGCGCAGCGCCAGGATGTCAGCCCGAGGAAACTCGTCGCGCAGGCGGGCTTCCGCGCCGGCCAGCTTCTCCCTATCGCGGCCGCAGAACGCCACCTTAGTCCCTTCCGCCAGCAGCAGCCGCAGGGTTTCAAAGCCGATGCCCGACGAACCGCCGGTCACCACCGCCACCCGTTTTTCAAGCTGAAAGTTCATGGTTGAATCGCTCCCGTAAAGTCCTGCACATAGCGGTTAAAACAGGCCGGCGCATCGAGATAGCTGGCGTGGCCGGCGCCTTCGATCAGGCGCAGCGGTGCGTCCTGCTCCTGCGCCAGGCGGCCCGCGCCCTCCGGCGGCGTAATGCTGTCTTCATCGCCGCACCACACTTCCAGCGGCCCGCGATAACGCGCCAGATAGCGGCCAATGTCGTCGTTAGCCAACATCCAGGCGGCGCTGAGAAAACCGTCGGGATCGAGCTGCTGCATGCCGTTGCGCACCCAGGCGATATTTTGCGGATCCGTCCCCTCACGCAGCAGCGCCGCCGCCCGTTGCTCGCCGTAGCCCTGCGGCCCCAGCGTTTCCATCATCCGTTTGCGCTGGCCATACACCTGCCGCCGTTTTTCTTCCGGCGCGCTGGCATAGCCCTGCGCCGGATCCGCCAGCACCAGCCCGCACAGCCCGTCCGGGTAGCCGGCGGCGTAGGCGCTGCCGATCAGCGCGCCGAGCGAATGCCCGACGATCAGCGGCTGTTCCAACCGCAGTTCTGCCACCAGCGCCGCCAGCGCCGCGGCATAGGCGGCCGCATCCGCCGCCCCTGCGGCCAGCGGCAGGCTGCCGCCGTAGCCCGGCGCATCCCAGGCCAACAGTCGGTGGCCATCGATCAGGCCGCGATCGCTGAACTGCCTGATCCACGACGCCGAGCTCGAGCTGATGCCGTGCAGCAGTACCACCGGCCGCCCGTGCCCGGCCTCGCGCCAGCTCAGGGTATAGCCCCCGCAGCGCGCCTGCTGGCGTTGCGCCAGGCCGCTCATCAGTTGCGCTTCACTTTGGATAACGGATGATCCGCCGGGTAAGTCGGGGTTTCCGGCTTGGCGGTGCCGAGCATCACGCACATCAGCGCCTCTTCCTCGCCGTGGTTGAATAACCCGCGATAGACGCCGGCCGGCACCGAGATCAGGTCACGCTCTTTCAGCTTGGTCTCGTAATAGTCTTCTCCGTCCTGAATCATCAGCGTGATGCTGCCCTTGAGCATAAAGAACACTTCTTCCACGTCGTCGTGCAGGTGCAGCGGGCCTTCGCACTTCGACGGCAGCACCATGGTGGAGAAGGTGAAATTGCCCGCCGGAATGGTGTTGGTGTCGTTGACCACGCCGGTGGCGCCGGTGCCGATGTAGCGCATCTGCGCGCGGCGGTATTTCGGGTCGAAATCGGCCTGGAACTTCAGCGCGTTCCAGTCGTATTTGCGGCCTTCGAAGCGGGCGATGCGCGATTCCACCCAATTTTCCATCGACAGTTCCTGCGGCTTGACGCCGGCTTTGTTATCAACCTGGGACATGTTGTCACTCCTCATTGCATCAGACGATTATCAGTACTTTTTCAGCAACGGCAGCAGAATGATGCAGCCGATGAAGGCCATCACCACCAGGAACAGCAGGCCGTTATCCATGTTGCCGGTGGCGGCGATCAGCGCCCCCATCAGCACCGGCGCCAGCGCGCCGGCAAAATTGCCCAAACCGTTAAAAATGCCACCGGCGGTGGCGCTGACCTTGCTGCTGGTGGCTTTCGCCAGCAGCGCGAAGATGTTCGGCGCTCCGGCGCCCCACATAAAGGTGCTGAAGGCCATGGCGGCGATCACGCTGTAGGTGCCCTGCAGGTGCAGCACCACCGCCAGCCCCAGGCCGGCCCCGCACAGCGAGAGGAAGCAGGCCAGCGCGCGGCGATCCAGCTTGTCCGACAGCCAGGCGCCCAGCACTTCGCCGAGCAGCATGGCGATGAAAGGCAGTGAAGACAGGTAGCCGGCGTGCTCCAGATGAATGCCCTTGCCCTTGATCAGGTAGCTCGGCAACCAGCCGTTCATGCCCCACAGGTAGGTGAGGAAGGCGATGTTGAACAGGCAGATCATCCAGAAATGCGGGCTGCGCAGCAGCTCGCGGCGATGCTGTTTGCGCTCGGCGATCGCCGGCTGGGAAACCGTAGCCGCCGCCGGGCGCGCCACGTTCAGATGGCGCATGCCGAACAGCACCAGCAGCATCACCGGCAGCGTCAGAAACGCCATAAAGAAGAAGGTGGTCTGCCAGTCGAAGGTATTGAGGATGTACAGGGTGACCGGGAAACCGAGCGCGGCGCCCAGCGGCGTGCCCAGCAGCCACAGCATGGTGGCGCGCGCCTGCAGCCGCTGCGGGAAGGCCTGGCGAATAATGGCGTAGGCCATCGGCAACAGCGGCCCTTCGGCGATGCCGAGCAGGATGCGCAGCGTCATCATGGCGTGATAAGAGCGGGCCATGCCCATCAGCACCATCAGCACGCCCCACACGATCATCATGCCGATCAGCACCTTGACCGGGTTCAGCCGATCGCCAATGCCGCTGAGCAGCATCGAGGAGATGCCGTAAGAAAACAGAAACGCGCTCATCAACAGCCCCAGACGCGCCGGATCAAAGCTGATGCCCAGCGCCTGCTGGAATTCGCCGTCGGAAAACAGCGCCGCGATGCTGATCTTGTCGAAAAACGCCAGCAGCACGCAGGCGAACAGCGCGATCGGCACCGACCAGCGCACCCGCTGCTGCGGATTTTCGACAACGGCTTCCCCCACCCGTCCAGCGCGGGCGTCAATGTCTTGCGTAGTCATGAAACGCTCCCGATGCCGGGCGTTATTTCAACGCCATCAGAGAAAACTCCACGTCCGCCAGCTGCTGCGGTTCCAGTACCCTTCCGCTGGCCAGCCAGCGTTTGCCGAGCTTGATGGTGCGCGCGTCGTTGAAGGCCACCATCTGCACCAGCTGCCGGTCGGCGTTCAGCGTGAAGAACACCTGCGACTGCGGCGTGCGCCGCACGATGTGATGCACCCCGCCGATCGGCACGCCGAGGATTTGAATATTGACGTCGTATTGATCCGACCACAGCCAGGCAACGTCGTCGTAAGGGGCGGCGAAGGCGTCCAGCATGGCGCAGGCGGTGCTGATGGCCTGGTTCTGCGCATAGGCCCAGGACTGCAGGCACAGGCCGAGCGTCGGATGACGCGCCACGTCGCCGGCGGCGAAGATAGCCGGGTGGCTGGTGCGCCCCTGGCCGTCGACCACGATGCCGGCGTCGATTTTCAGCCCGGCGCTGTGCGCCAGCTCGAGGTTCAGTTCCACGCCGATCCCCACCACCACCAGATCGAACGCCTGAGGATCGCCGAGTTCGCTGCCGATCCAGGCCGCGCCGTCGCGGTCTTCCAGCGAGATCTCGCCGCAGCCGCACAGCACCGTCACGCCCTGCCGTTGATGCAGTTCAAGCAGCGCCTGGGATACCCCGGCGCCGACGCTGCGCATGCACAGCGCAGGCTGGCGTTCAAACACCGTTACCTCGGCGCCAAGGCGGCGCGCCGAGGCGGCGATCTCCAGCCCTATCCAGCCGCCGCCGACGATCGCCAACTGACGGCACCCTTGCAGCGCCTGGCGCAGCCGGGCCGCATCGTCCCAGGAGCGCAGCGTCATCACCCGCGGGTGCGCCGCCCAGGCGGCATTCGGCAAACGCGGCCGCCCGCCGGTGGCGATCAGCAGCTGATCAAACTGCAGCTGCCGGCCGTTGCTGAGCGTCACCACCTGCCGCTGCGCATCGATAGCTTCGGCGCGCAGCGGGCGGTGCCAGTCGATATTCAGCTCCGCCACCGTCTGTTCGCTGAACAGCCGGCTGAGCGGCGCGGCGCCGTCCAGCAGCGCCGCCTTGGAGAGCGGCGGGCGTTCATAAAAGTCATAGGGCTCGTCGCTGACCACCGTCAGGCGCCCGCCGTAGCCGCGGTCGCGCAGCGTTTTCGCCGCCCAGCCGCCGGCCTGGCCGCCGCCGATGATCAGGATGCCCGCCGGTTCTGGCTGGCTCATAACGCCTCCGCCTTTTTCAGCTGACGGCGGGTGTCGTGATCGATGCCGCCTTCCACCGCCCATTCGGTGAACGACACCAGCGAGTGTTCCAGCTCGCGCGGTTGCCAGTTCTCCGTCAGGAAATCGTCGTTGGTGTAATACTCGAACGCGCCGCCGGTCGGGCTGTTGACGTACCAGAAATAGGCCGAGGAAATCGGGTGACGGCCTGGGCCGATAAAGGTGCTCCATTTCTCCTTGTTCATGGCGATGCCGCCGCCGATCACCTCATGGATGTCGCGCACGGTGAACGCCACGTGATTCAGGCCGCGCGGGCGGTTAGGCAGCTTCAGCAAAAACAGGTTGTGGTGGCCGCCGCGCGCCTGGGTGCGCAGAAATACCGCGCGGTCGATATAACGATCCGAGACCTGGAAACCCAGCACCTCCCGGTAGAAGCGTTCGGTGGCCGCCAGATCTTCGACGAAGAACACCACATGGCCGACGTTGATCGGCTGCGCCTGCGAATACACCGGGCTGGGCTGATCGATACGGCGCACGTCGCCCCACTGATTGATCGGCGTGACGGGCACGTCAACCTGCTGCTGGCGGCTGACGCCGAAACGCAGCGTCATGCCGTTGGGATCGACGCACTCCAGCTCTTCGCCAACCTGACGGAAGCCCGGCATCTGCGCCAACAGCGGCTGCAGCGCCGCCAGTTCGGCTGGGGAAGCCACGCCCCAGGTCATGCGGCGCAGGGTGGAGCCGCCTTCGAACGCCGTCGGCAGCGCTTCGCTTTGTTGCGGGTGCAGCACCACGCGCGCCCCGCTCAGGGTAGTGAATTCACGCCGGGGCTCGCCCCAGTGCTGCGTTACAGACTGCAGGCCGAAGTCCTGCATGAATTTCTCGCAGGTAGACAGATCTTCGACGCCAAACTCCAGCTTTTCGATTCCGATTACGCTCATTGTTGTGCCTCACGTTCTCGCTGAATGCGGTTTTCAGGCATGATCGAACCCCGGCCCCCGTTTTTCATGAGCCTCATCCCTGCCTGAGTAAAAGAATAGTGTCAGTTAACCGACGTTTGCCTGCGGCGGCGCGCCCAGGAAGCCGGAGATTTTTTCCGCGGCGTCCCTCACCTCCATCCGCAGCCGCTCGCGATCCGCTTTCGGGATCTCGTCGAACGGCACCATGATGCTGACCACCGCCTCCACCCGCCGCTCGCGGTTGAAGATCGGATACACGATCGAGGAGATGCCGTGGCGGAAAAACGACTCGCCGATCACATAGCCGCGCGCCTTGTCCTGTTGCACCATCTGCCACAGCGCTTCGCGATCCGCCGGGGTGCCCGGCGCGTTGCCCGGCAGCTGCGCCTGCGGATACAGCTGCTCGAACTCGTCGCGGGTGGCGCTGGTCAACAGCATGCGCCCGAGCGACGTCTGGTGCACCGGCAAACGGGTGCCGACGCTGACCTGATTGATTTGCGAACCGGCGGCGCTGACGCGGGCGATGTAGATCACATCGCGCTCATCGCGGATCGCCAGATGGCTGCTGCACTGGCTGCGATCGCGCAGCTGCTCAATCACCGGCTGGCCGGCCTGTGCCACGTCCAGCGAAGCGATATATTCAAAGCCGAGGCGCAGCACCTTGATGCCGAGCGCAAAGGTGTTGGTGCGCGGATTGCGCTCCAAAAAGCCCAGGTGCTCCAGCGTCTGCACCACGCGGTAGGCGGTGGCCTTTGGCATATCGACCAGGCGATGCAGCTCGGCAAAGGTCATTTCCTTATGCTGCTCGCCAAACGCCAGCAGCAGCTGCAGCCCGCGATCCAGTCCCGGGATCAAATACTTACACGCGTGATCGTCCGCCATGTGCTGCTCCTGGCTAAAGTGTTGAGTTAGTTGAAGACGAAGCCGCCGTTGACCGGCAACAGTTGCCCGGTGACAAAGTCCGCCAGCGGCGACAACAGGTAAAGCACGCTGCCGTTGACGTCGTCCGGATGCTGCGCCCCGGCCAGCGCTCGCCCCTGTTCATACAGCTGATGGCGCTCGGCCGGCACGTATTCGGTGGCTTCCACCCGCGTCAGCCCCGGCGCGATGGCGTTGACGCAAATCCCCTGCGGGCCCAGCTCACGCGCCATCGAACGGGTCATCGAGATAATCGCCCCTTTGCTGGCCACGTAGGCCATCAGGCGCGGCGCGCCCCACAACGCGGTGTCCGAGGCGACGTTGACTATTTTGGCGTGCGGGTTCTGCGCCAGCAGCGGCACCGCCGCCTGGCTCACCAGCCAGGTGCCGCGCACGTTGACCTGCATCACCCGATCCCAAAGATCGATATCGTATTCCATCATGGTTTTGCCGCCGACGCCGGTGGCCAACGCCGCGTTGTTGACCAGCCCGTCGATCGCGCCGCCTGCGGCGATCGCCTTGAATGCCGCCGTGATCGACGCCGGCGACGCCAGATCGATGGTCTGGGTTTCCACCAGAGCGCCCTGCTCGCGCAGGCCGGCGGCGCTGTCCGCCAGCTCATCCGCCAGAATATCGCACATCACCACCCTGGCGCCGGCCGCGGCGATGGCGGCGGCGAAGCTGCGCCCCAGGCCGCGCGCCGCACCGGTAACCAGGATACGTTTGCCGTTCAGCAGGCCGTTCACTGCGCCGCCTCCCGCTCGCTGAGCATCGCCAGCTGCTTTTGCGCCTCTTTCTGCATCATGCGGCGCAGGCGGGAAAGGCCGACGTCGTGCTGGTAAAGATATTCGCGGCCGCGGGCGTTAGGCGCCATGTTTTCCAGCACGATGCGATCCTGCTCCAGCACGTCCCAGTGCAGCGCCTCCAGGCGGTTGCGGTACATGAAGCGCCAGATATCACGCTGCCAGTCTTGCACCTTGCGGATACGCCAGAAGAATACCCGGCAATGATCCTTGTCTTCCGGCACCACCATGCCGATGATCCAGAAGTGGCCGCCTGGCCCGAAGCGTTTTTTATACGGGATCGACAGGCGCATCCAGTAAGCGCCGCTGCTGCCGAACTCCACCCAGTCAAAGTTGACGCCGATCTGGCCGTTTTTCTTGAAGATAAAACCGCAGTCGGTAGGTTCCAGCGCCATATCCGCCTTGCGATCCCCTTCCGCCATCGAATGCGAAGAAGAGTGCAGATAAGTGCCGTGCATGGGATCCATCACGTTTTCCAGCGCGTACTGATAGTTGCAGTCCCAGCTGGCGGTGCACAGGAAGTTGCTGTACGAGACTTCGTCCGCCAGCTCCTGCGGGAAGTTCAGCTCCGGCGGCGCTTCGTCCGCGGTGACGCCGAAATAAAGGAATACCGCGCCGTAGGCCTCTTTCGCCGGGTAAGATCGCAGACATTTCTGCCCCACCAGCGGGCACTTGTCTACCGCCGGCACGTCTTTGACCGTGCCGTCGCCGCCCACTTCCACGCCGTGATACCAGCAGGCGATGCGATCGCCGAGGTTCCACCCCATGGAAAGCCGCGCGCCGCGGTGCGGGCAGCGATCTTCCAGCGCATGGATGGCGCCTTCAGCGTCGCGCCATACCACGATCTGCTGCGCCAGACGGGTGATGCCCACGGGGTTGTTGCCCACTTCCCAACTGGCCAGCACCGGATACCACATGCCGCGCAGCCCCTGATCGAGATAGTCCTGCAAATTCTGTGCGGAGGATGTTGTGTTTGCCGTCATTATCTTCTCCCGGAGGTGCTCAGAAACCGTTAACGTGAAGGAATTCGCGGAACGTCGCCTCATTCCACGGCTGGCCGCTGCGATCGAACAGGCGGCGCTGATTCAACGCGCTGACGATCTGTTCCAGCTCTTCCGCACCCTGCTCGAAGATCTCTTCCAGCGCCGCAACCAGCGCGGTTTCAAAACCGTCCGGCACCCGGGCGCGGTTTTGCCAGACAACGTTCTGGAACTGGCCCGGCTGATGAATTTGGCCATTGCCGCCTTCACGCGCCGGGATCACCTGTTGGGTGTCCGGCAGCCAGGGATTGAAATCGGTGATGTGCTGCATGGTTATTCCTCCGCGATAAAGGTGATCTGAATTTGGTTGTCGATCACCCGGGTGGCATAGGTTTGCAGATCGCGGCCGCCCGGCTCGCGCAGGCATTGCCCGGTGCGCACGTCGAACAGCGCTTCGTGCAGCGGGCACTCAACCTTACCGTCGTCAACAAACCCCTGGCTGAGCAAGGCATAAGCATGTGGGCAAACGTCTTCCAGCGCGTAGTAGTTGCCGTCGATCAGGTAAACCCCGACCTCTTTCCCTTCCACTTTGGCGGAGAAAGGAAAATCTTCTTTCACCTGAGACACTTCACACACGTTCTTCCAGCTCATTGCTTTTGTCCTCTATCTGATTGTTTCATATATGAAACTCAGTTTCTTATTTAATACATCCACTATATGTCTGGTGAATCTTTCGTCAAGGGAGCAAGACGGCGATTGTTAATGAAAGGTTGTTTAAAAATGACAAATGCGGAGAGGATCACGAAAAAATGCACCGATATGAAAAACTGATAAACCTTCTGCGCTATATAAGGAATTTATCGCAAAAAAAACGTTGATCTGGTCGGTATTATGCGAGTAAAAGTTTTCCCCCAGGATCCGCCACATCATTTTGATAACAATTAATTCACATTTAATCGGTTAAAAACCTGCCTTTCTGCACTATGAAATCAGCGGGTTAGTTTCTTGCCGCCTGGATTTGACCATCGCCCGCAAAAGGAGCGCATCGTGCAACAACGTCAACGCTGGTTCGGGGTCATTGCCCTGCTGTTTTTAATCGTTATCGCCTATGCGGATCGGGTGAATATCGCCGTGATGCTGGTCAATCCCGACTTCCTGCACCACTTCCAGCTCGGCGGCAACCGCGCGCATCAGGGCGTGTTGATGACGGCGTTCTTACTGGGTTACGGGGTTTCCGCCATGCTGCTGACGCCGTTCCTGGAAACCTTGATGGGTTACCGGCGCGCACTGACGCTGAGCATCCTGCTGTGGGCACTGCTCACCGCCGCCTCGCCGCTGGCGGGCTCGGCGCTGCTGTTGCTGGCGGTGCGCGCGCTGCTCGGCATCAGCGAGGGGCCACTATTTTCGTTGAAAACCATGTACATCGGCGACCATTTTGCCGCCGACGAGCGCGGCAAACCTAATGCGGTCAGCACCCTGGGCGTTTCATTGGGGCTGGTAATCGGCTTTCCGCTGGTGAGTTTCCTGATGGCGCACTTCGGCTGGGCGATGTCGTTCTATCTGCTGGCGTTGATCAATCTGCTGCTGGGGCTGGCGCTGGTGCAGCTGTTTATTCATCCGGCTTCGCTGCCGCCGCGCGCCATGGAGCGGCGGCCGGTGCTGCGCCGCGTCTGGGAGACCTTCGTTCAGGCCTGGCGCACGCCGATGCTCGGCTGGATCATGCTGATCGAGATCGCCACCCTCAGCTACCTGTGGGGATCCAGCTCCTGGCTGCCGGCCTATTTGATCGACGAGAAAGGCTTTTCTATCAAACAGATGGGTTGGATGGCTGCGCTGCCGTTCATCGTCAGCATCGGATCGAAATACCTCGGCGGCGTGCTGCTCGATCGCATTCGGCCCTATCAGGCGCCGCTGATTTTCGCCTTCGGCGGCGCGGCGACCGCAGCATGTATCTACGGCCTGATGCACAGCCAACAGCTCGGCTGGATCGCCTTCTTCCTGCTGGCGGCCAATGCCTGCTGGGGCGCGCAGGGCGCGGCGATCCCCACGCTGTTGCAGCATTACGCCCCTCCACAGGCGGTGGGCAGCGCCTATGGCCTGATTAACGGCGTCGGCAATCTGTTCTCGGCGTTTGTGCCGATGATGATGGGAATGGTGATGGCCAGCCAGGGCAAGGTGTCTTCGGGGTTCGCGGTGCTGATGGTGTCGCAGCTGGTGACGCTGTTGGCGGGCGGCGTGCTGTTCAGCCGGATGCTGATGACGCGCGCGGCGCGGCGGGCATAGGCCGGCGTTTCGCCGGCCTCGCGTTGGGCGGCTCAGCGCCCTTTCTTTTTGCGGCCAGGCTGGGCGAAACGCTTGCGGCCGGCCGGAACGCCGCCGGGCCTATCGGCGCTTTTCGGCCCGCTGACGGCAGGCTTTTTCTTGGCCGCAGGCTGGGCCTTCTTCGCGGGTTTGGCTTCCGATGAGGAATCCTCAATCGATTTAAACAGTTCGATAAGCTCGTCGTCGGTTAAATCACGCCACTCGCCCGGCGGCAGCCCGGTGAGGCTGACGTTCATGATGCGGGTGCGTTCCAGCTTGGTGACCTCATAGCCGAAATGCTCGCACATGCGGCGGATCTGGCGGTTAAGCCCCTGAACCAGCACGATGCGGAACACAAAAGGCGCTTCTTTCTTCACCTTGCACTTTTTGGTCACGGTGCCCAGCATCGGCACACCGGCGCCCAGGCCGCGAATAAACTCGTCGGTTACCGGCTTGTTGACCGTCACCCGATATTCTTTCTCGTGATCATTACCCGCACGCAGGATCTTGTTCACCAGATCGCCATGGTTGGTCAGGAAGATCAGCCCCTGTGAATCTTTATCCAGCCGGCCAATCGGGAAGATGCGCGTGCTGTGGTTGACGAAATCGACGATGTTGTCTTTCTCGCCGTCTTCCGTGGTGCTGACGATGCCCACCGGTTTGTTTAACGCGATAAAGACCAGATCGTCTTCATTGCGGGGTTCGATCAGCTGACCGTTGACCTTGACGACGTCCCCTGGAAATACCCGATCACCAAGCGCCACGCGCTTGCCGTTGATAAAAACGTTGCCTTGTTCGATGTAACGATCGGCATCGCGGCGGGAGCAAATGCCGCTCTCGCTGATATATTTGTTAAGACGTGTTGAAGGCTTGGTCAGCATGCTTTCTCCATACCCGTCGTCTTTCAAGCCGCAGCGTTGTTACCTGCACTCCCCCCAGTCACTTACAAAAGCAAGCTCCCGGGGATGAGCGAGCTGGGCGCCTGGCTGCGGCTTGAAATCCATAGGGTATATAGATCCCGGTTGTGTGTATTTCTCTATGATACCGTTACAGGCGACTCGGTTTACAGCCCCTAACCGCCTGTTAATACTCTTGGGAACTTATTTGGTTTTTTTCGCCGCCTGCAGGTACAGCATTTCCAGGCCCAGCGTCGCCGCGGCCAGCGCGGTGATTTCTGACTGGTCGTAGGCCGGCGCCACTTCAACCACGTCCATGCCGACGATGTTCAGCGACTGCATGCCGCGCACCAGCTTCAGCGCGCGATCGGAGGTCAGGCCGCCGATCACCGGGGTGCCGGTGCCAGGCGCAAACGCCGGATCGAGGCAGTCGATGTCGAAGGTCAGGTAGACCGGCATGTCGCCAACGATCCCTTTGATCTGGGTCAGCAGGTCGTCCACGCTGCGATCGTTGACCTGCGCGGCGTCCAGTACGGTGAAACCGTTGTCATGATCGAACTCGGTGCGGATGCCGATCTGCACCGAATGGTGCGGGTCGATCAGGCCTTCGTTCGGCGCATGGAAGAACATGGTGCCGTGATCGTATTTGCTGCCGTTAGCGTAGGTGTCGGTGTGGGCGTCAAAATGCACCAGCGCCAGCTTGCCGAAATGTTTGGCGTGAGCGCGCAGCAGCGGCAGCGTGACAAAGTGGTCACCGCCGAAAGAGAGCATGCGCTTGCCGGCCTTCAGCAGCTTTTCCGCGTGCGCCTGCAGCTTGTCGCTCATGTCCTGAGCGTCGCCGAAGTTGAACACGATGTCGCCGCAGTCAACCACGTTCAGACGATCGCGCAGATCGAAGCTCCACGGCCAGCGGTTGCCTTCCCAGGCCAGGTTGGTGGAAACCTGACGGATAGCCGCTGGGCCGTGACGGCCGCCGGCGCGGCCGGAGGTTGCCATATCAAACGGAATGCCGGTGATGACCCACTCTGCATCGCTGTCGTAAGGCATGAAGTTCAGCGGAAAGCGCAGGAAACCAAAGGCGTTGGACACTAAAGAATTATCGGACTGATGGCCTAAGGTGCTCATAGTAAACCCTCGTAGTTCAACAAGTTGCCCAGACTTTGGCGCCGGGCGGTTACAAAAAAAAATCCCTCCCGCGTCGTTAGCCCGACGAGAAAGGGATTGATGTAATGTTTGTTTCGGTGCTACCGATAGAGAAGATTATGGCCGCATTTTATCCATGCTTCAAGTGGGCGCGCTGGGCTTTTATATCACCCTATGCCCTGTAGGGTACCTACCCACGTTAACCCACTTTACGCGGGCGTGAGCCACGCGGGCGTGAGCCGCCTGCCATAAACTGTGGCGTTGCTCCAGAGTGGCGTCCGGCTCAGTCCTTATAGCTGCTACCACGATGCGCAGTTGAAACTATCATCAGTTTAAGCTTTTCCGGCGGCGTATTTCCCACCCGGCCGACAAGAACAAATCGGGTCATTGCTTTCGCGATGACATTCCTCAAGGTTTCGCTCATATCCTGGCCACCGAGGCGTGATAACCTCAGATTATATTTAAATTAAAAATCAATAACTTATTTATATTCACCGTTGAGCCAGGAAGCATCGACCGTGCCGCGCATAGCCTGGCTGCACCCCAGAGGTTTCTGATGGCTGCCAGTAAAAGCTTGACCGCATGGGCTGAACATTTATTTTTCATATTCCCTCCAGAACTACGGGTAATATTGAAATTCCATCATGATTGTTCATAAATTACTCACCCGTTCATGCTGATGCAGATTTTTTACCAGTAATTTGGCTCTAACCTCGCATCTCCTTTTCGCAGTCAGCGTAGGTAATCCGAGCAAATCAAATATCCTCAATCGGCAATTCCCCCTCAAAAACAGTGGCAATTATTTTCATCGCCCCCCGCCATAATAATTTATTACTCCATTCCTGATAAATATATATTCTTTTATGTAGACCTGGACTACAAATATATAATCAGCTTTATTTTATTCCTTATTTTAAAACAGCCCGCCGGCCTTCGCCATTGGGCTGAATAACTCACCAGTAATACAAATCAATTTGGGTGGTGAGATTGGCCGTTCCCGGGGTGACATTATCGTTCAGGGCAACATATTGCGCTGCGTATTTAAAGGTTATCTCACCGTCGGAATTTGGACGTCCTTCTCTTCCATGCTTATAATTTGGAGTAATAAAATAATCATAATTACCAGAATAGCCACTATTAGCTATTTTAACTGCGATCCCTAAAGCCATAGAGTCTTTACTCAAAACAAAAGCTGTACCATCTTCCGGTGGCGCAGTGCCTGAAAAAGCTAATGTAGCATACGCATCTTCAGATGTTGTGGGGCATCCGGTAGCCTTTAATTCAAAAAACACCTGCGGACTGCGATCCCCTTTTTTGGCCAACTGGCTGCGGTTGATCTCCCCCAACGGCACACTCATATTTTTGCTGGCGGCAGTCAGGTTGCAGGTGAACTGGATAAATTTTACTTTAGTTTTGATGGTTCCATCCACCGCCTGAGCGGCAAACGTTAGCCCACCAAGGCAGAGCAGTAACCCCTGGAGGCTTTGTTTGATTACGCTATTCATTAAATACTCCTTAATATCCATACCGCAGGTGGCTTAGTTATACAAAATGGTAAACTGAATGGTGCCTGTAGCCTCGCCAAGGGGAATGGGCTTGCTCTTATCAAGCCAACGTAACCACACGCCAAAATAGAGCTGATTACTGCTACCAGGGCCGGTATATTCCAGGTCATAAGGCTCCGAATCACCGTTAACTTTAATATCCTTTACACTTCCTTTTTCGTTATATATCCCGAAACCCACATTTTTCGCCGCCCCCGGCTGCCCCTGATTATCGGGTGCAAAAACATATTCTTTGTTAATAACGTTGTTGTCACTAATTGCGGTACCTTCAAACCTAATCCTTACCTGGTTAGCCCCGGAAGGGCAATCAAGAAGTTTGATAGATTGCCCGTACCCACGACCACTCAGGCCAGAATTCCCGGCCTGCTCACCAAAATCCACCGTTATATTTTTAGAGTCTGCGGCCACCACACAGCTGCTTTCGGTTACTCTGCCAGTCACATTAATACTCCCGTCCGCCGCATACAGCGGCGGTGCCAGCATGGCGGCGCCGAGCAGCGCCAGGGGTAATGCTATTTTTCTCATCATTATCTTCGTCCTTATTGATAGGTGAGGCTAAAGGTTGCCACCGCATTGGCATCGCCGGCGGCGATCTGCGGTTGCGTTTGGTAATAACGAGCGCTGAACGGGTAGCTGCGCAGCCCCTGTGGGACGGTTTCCAGTGGCAGCCGTTCACCCAACGCCAGCGGTGTGCCACGGTACAGCAGCTGCACCCCTACGCCGCTTGCGCTGGTTGGCGCATCAGGATTGACCAGCGCCAGCACGCCTGGCGCGTCGCCGCCGGCGGCAATGCCATCGAACTGAATGTTGATCCGAGCGCCGGCGTCGCAGGCCAGATCCAGCAGGAATGGCTGTTCGCCGCGTGTGCTTCCATGGCCGCGAAAATCGCTGCGCGCCACTTCGCCCAGCGCCACCGTGCGGTTGCGGCTGCCCTGCAGCTCGCAGGCCAGCCGGGTGATGGTGACCGGCTTTTGCAACGCAATATCCAGCACCGGCTGGCCGTTTAGGGTGCGGCGCGCCAGCGTTTCCGCCGTCAATATGCCGGAAGACAACGGCCCGATGACCACCAGCCGCAGGCTGATCTGCTGCTTGCCGGCGGCGATCGCGCCGTCGGCCGGCCAGCCTTCATTGAAGCCGCCGTCGGTGCTCAACGCATAGCCCAGACCATTGACGCTGGTAGCGTAGACCGCGCTGGCGCCGCTCTTCAGTCCGCTGTCACTCCCCAACAGATTGAGGCGGGCATCACTAATGCTGTCACAGGGTGCCAGCGATGCAAGGTGCTGCACCTGGCGCGCCCCTTGCCACACCACGCTGCCCACCGGCAGGTCACGTTGCAGGGTCTGCGCCGGAATGTCGAACAGCAGCCGCTCCGGCGTTTCCACCTGCGGGCACTCACCCGCCCAGGCGCTGCCCGCCCCCCATAGCCCGCACAGGCCGAGCAGCCATACTCCTGTTTTCATCCCTCGCTCCTTAGCGACACTGGGCCGCCATCTCCGCAATATCCAGGCCTGCCGTCCCCGGCAGGCTGTAGTTAGCCTGGCACTGCTGGTCTGGCTGCTTACCCCACTGTACCTGCAGCGTGCCGCTGGCCGGCATACCCGCCAGGAACAGCTGACCACCGTCGCCGACGATACTGCCGTTGTCGCCGCCCGCCAGGCCGGCGATGGCACCGAACGGCACCGGGCTGCCATCGGCACGCGTCAGCGTCATCATCAGCCGCGCCCCCACCTTGGTCTGGTAGTCCGCCAGCACCACCGCACCACGGGTTGGTATCACCGCCTGGCTGGTCAGCCCCAGTTCCACGTCGTCCGCCAAAGTGGTCGGGTCCAGCGCAATCTGGTTCTGCCGATAGGCGGAAAGGTAGGGCACCACCGCATAGCCGCGACCATCGGTTTTCACCCCCACATGGTTGACCACGCTCACCCCGCCGGCACCCGGCGCATGCACCAGCGCCACCGTGTCATTCAGCGGCTGCGACAGCGTCAGCCCGCCGGCATGCAACAGCAACCCGCCCTGCATGTCATAGTTCAGCCGCTGGCGCTGGCCGTCGTGGCTGAGCCCGGCGCCGAGCAGTGCCTTACTGCCGCGATAACCGAGCGACAAATTGCCATTTTCCCCTTCGCCCTTATTGCCATAGCCGCCGCTCAGCCCCCAGTTCAGGTTGTCGCCTTCCAGCGCAGTGCCGTTTATTCCCAGAGTTTGCGTGGTCTGCCCGTTGTTGCCGTTGCTGATGCCGTAGCTGGCCCAGGTGTTGTGCGCCCACAGGTTCAGCGGAATGCTGAAATTCAGCGCCACCACCCGATCGGTTTCCGCCCCGCGACTCTGGTTCTGGCTGTAGTTGAGGCCGTAGGTCACCCCCTTGACACTGCCGTTGTAACCCAGGCTGATCGAACGGCGTTTACCCTGCTCACCCCAGCTTTGATCTTCCGTCAGGCTCAGGAACAGCGAACCGGGCAGCGGCCCCAGCCCCTGCTGCAACGAAAGCTCTTTGCGGCTGCGGGTGGCGTGATTGTCGGCAGAGCCCTTGGAGTGCATCACCTGCTGCAGCGTGGTATAGCCTTCGCTGGCGTGGCGATAACCGGCCATGCTCAGTTGGGTACCGGTGAGCGGAAAGCTTTTCTCATAGCGCACCCGCCACATTTGGCCCTGTCGATTGTCGCCCTGGGGGCTGACTTCGCGCCGCCGGGCCCAGCTTTGGGTGATGTCCAGCGACAGCGCGCCCGCGCGGCCAAGGTTTTGTCCCACGCCCAGCGCCAGCGAACGATAACGATTGGCCCACTGGCCGCCGCCGTAAACCGTGGTGCCAAACGGCAAACCGTAAATTAAGGTGCCCTGCATGAACTTTTCCTCATCAGCACTCGCATCCTGCGCACGATATTGCCCAGCGGCCAGGCCATAACTCAGCCGCCCTTCGCGCTGCAGCACCGGCAGCGCGGCGAACGACACCAGCAGGCGCTGTTCCGTGCCGTCGCTTTCCTTGATGGTGACGTCCAGATCGCCACTACCGGAAACTGCATACAGATCGCTGATTTCAAACGCGCCCGGCGGGACGTAACGTTGATCGATCACCACGCCGTTCTGGCGGATAATCACTTCGGCATTGCTTTTGGCGATGCCACGCACCACCGGCGAGTAGCCGCGCAGGCTGTCCGGGTACATCTCCTCCACCGAGGCCAGCTGCATGCCGCGCAGCGGCAACGAATCGAAGATGTCGCCCGGCGTGGTGGCATCACCCAGCGTCAGCAGCCCGTTCAGCCGAACGATGTCTCGCTGCATATAGCTGTTCAGCGTGCGCCAATGCGCTTCGCCCTGATTATCGCGGTTCCACACCCCGTCGTGCCGCAGCCGCCAGGCGCCCCAGTTGGCGCCGTTGCGCAGATTAACGAAGTAGCTGCTTTCATTACCGCCGCCCTGCCGGCTGCGATCGTTCGCACCGCGCAGGATATAGTTGCTTAACACCGCCGGAATACCGCTGTCCCACTGTTCCGGCGGCACGTAGCCGCGCGCCTGGCGCTTTAGCGCCGCCTGCGGAATACTCAGTTTGAGCTGCTGCTGCTCGAACTGCAGTTCCGCCCTGGCGCCGGGGATCGCCTGCGGCAGGTTGATGCATTCATTGTTTTGCTGCAGCGCGGGAAACGCGGCGAGATCGACGCCAAATCCGGCCAAGTCCTCCAGCTTTAGGCAAGGCTGCAAACGTTCCTGGCCCTGAGCATCCAGCTGCAGCGAGAAAGCCAGCGTGCGGGTATCCAGCCGCTGTTCGTTGAGAAACACATCAACGCGGTATTCCCCCGGTGGCTGTTTGTCGCCGTCGGCGAACAGCGCCAGGTCCACTTCGGTTTGCGGCGTATTACCCACCTGCAGCAGCGACGAACTGAAGCGGTATTCCGCCTGCACCACACCGCTGCACATCAGCAGGCCGGCGATTTGCCAGGCCAACGGTGCCAGCCGATATTCGCGCGGCCGCGGCTTACGGCGGCGGGGCGCTGTTTTGCTGTTCATATTCAACGTCCCTGTTTATACCGCATCCCCGGCGTATTAACGGCGCCATCACAGCGCCTGCCGGTGCAGCTCGCTCAGGCCGCCATAGTCGTTGATCACCTGCCAGCTAACCTGCTTGCCGTTGGCCGAGACCGGTAGGGGGTAACTCAGCGTGGCGAACGGTGCCACCATCTGAGGTTCCTTGATTTTTTCGCCGGCGACGGTCACCGTGGAGAAGCTTAAGAAGTAAGGGGAATCATTTATCGCTTTCAGCGTGCCGCCGCTGCGCTCCCAGCGCACTTTTTTGGCCGCCTCTTCCAGTGAACCGCTCAGCGAGGCCGGGCGATAGAACAGTTTGATGCGGGTGCGCACCGCGATTTGCAGATGGTTACCTTTGCCTTCGGCCTCCGGCGGCACGGTCTTGACGCTGAGCCAGAATACCGATTCGCGGTCTTCCGGCAGCGCCTGTGCGGTCTTCACCACCCGCAGGGTATTCTCCCTTCCGCCATTCAGGCGGAACAGCGGCGGCGTCACTATGAACGGTGCCTTGACGTTGCCTTCCAGGTCCGCATTAACCCAAGACTGCACCAGGTAAGGAATGTCGTCCGGGTTTTTCACCGTGATGGTCGCTTCTTTCTTGCCACCGGGATACACCAGCCGAGTGCCGCCGATCACTACACCTGCAGCGGCCTGAAAACTGTTGATTAACAATGCGACGCAGAACGCAATAATATAGACTGGCTTCATTATGGGTCATTCCCTTGATGTTATTTACTGAAACGCTTTAAACCAATAACCGCTGCAATATAAGTGGAGCAAGACCAAGAGCCGGCGAATATAACCTCGCCGGCGAATAGCAATTAAGATATATAGATTAATTATATGAAACGCTGAATTGGATGGTAGCGTTAGCGTCGCCGGCGGTGACTTTATCCGTCGCTTTATAAGCCGCAACGAATGACAGTAAATTATCGCCCTCTTGTAATGCGATCTCTGCAGTGGTGGCACCCGGGATCACGTTTTTATTGTCTGGTCCTTCAATGCGCAACGCCAGGCCAGTTGCGCCGGCGTCATTCAGCTTGAACAACTCGGCGTTGTTCGCGTCCGCCGCACCGTCCAGGGTCACTTTGGCATTGTTCAGGTTAGCCGGGCAGTCTCTCAGCTCCAGCTCAAACGCCTGCTTGCCAGATTCATCACCCACGGATTTAAACGCGGCGGCCGCTACATCGCCCATCTGCACGTTCAGCGTCGGGTTAACTACGCAGGCATTATCGATAATTTTACCGGTAAAGTTGATTACGCCGTCGGCGGCAAACGCAGAAGATGAGAGCGCCACACAGGCCAGTGCAGAAGCAACCAGATAGTTTTTCATATAATTCCCTTATATTATTTAAACAACTCATTCATATTTTGATGTTGATAAATCAACTCACAGCGGCGCTAGCGCCACTCCATTTCATATCGATATTATCGATACAGATACCTTACGCGAGATGCGCAATAATCGGCCGCGCTACCTATTGCCACACGGCTTACTTTTTTCGACATATGTTGCTGATGGAGGGATAAATAACTCAAAACCCGACAGAGATAATAAAGCATTTAAAAACATCAATTCAACCGCAAATAATAAATATTACCGAACGGAGTCAAGACCACATTCATTAATGATTTATTTCTTATATAAACTCAGAATCCTCCTTATTCAGTCGCCATAAAAATAGAACAGCCAAGATTAAAACCATTAAAAAACAAACAACTTAAATCAATTTAACTAAAAGTCAAAAACCATATTAATCATGAATAAAACAGAAACCAACAATAAGGAATAAAAGATAAAATAAAGCAAAAATGATAAGTTATGGAATTTTTAATTCAATTAAAAACTAATAATAGTAATATATCAACTTTGAACGATCCTTCGTGTGAATATTTAGAGCTAAATTAGGCGGGATAACATGAAAAAGGCCGGGCACCTCGTCGGCGCCCGGCCTTTCAGGACGAAATTACTCGTCTTCCAGGTAGGTATAGCCGTACAGACCGGCTTCGAACTCCTCCAGGAACTGCGCCTGCAGCGCGTCGTCCAGATCGGTTTCTTTTACCTGATCGCGGAACTTGGCCAGCAACGCGGTCGGATCGAGCTGCACGTATTCCAGCATGTCCGCCACGGTGTCGCCTTCGTCCGACAGCTCGGTTTCCACGCTGCCGTCCGGGAACACGAACACGTCGACCGACGCGGTGTCACCGAACAGGTTGTGCATGTTGCCGAGGATCTCCTGGTACGCGCCGACCATGAAGAAGCCCAGCGCCGGCGGGTTATCCGGATCGTACGGCGGCATCGGCATGGTGGTGGCTACGCCGTCGCCGTCAACGTAATGATCGATGGTGCCGTCGGAGTCGCAGGTGATGTCGAGCAGCACCGCGCGGCCTTCCGGCGGCTTATCCAACCCTTCCAGCGGCAGGACCGGGAACAGCTGATCGATACCCCATGCGTCCGGCATGGATTGGAACAGCGAGAAGTTGACGTAGAACTTGTCCGCCATGCGTTCCTGCAGTTCGTCGATGATCGGACGGTGCGCGCGGTTGCTCGGATCGAGCTGCTGCTGGATCTTGTTGCAGATGTTCAGATACAGCTGCTCGGCCCAGGCGCGCTTGGTCAGATCCAGCATGCCGTGCGCGTACTGGGTGTGCACGTCGTGCAGGTCCATCTGACTGTCGTGCAGCCATTCGCGCAGCGAGCGGCGGTTTTCCGGCTCGTTCATTTCCAGCCAGGTTTCCCACATGCTCTCCAGCGCGCGCGGCGCGTCTTCCGCCGGCGGCAGCGGCTCGCTGAACTCATTGCGTTCAACGCCGATCACGTTGGACACCAGCACCGTGTGGTGCGCGGTCACCGCGCGGCCGGATTCGGTGATCACCGTCGGGTGCGGCAGACCATGCTCGTTACAGGCGTCGCCGATACCCCAGATGACGTTGTTGGCGTATTCATTCAGGCCGTAGTTCACCGAGCAGTCGGACTGCGAACGGGTACCTTCATAGTCGACGCCCAAACCGCCGCCCACGTCAAAGCACTGGATATTGACGCCCAGCTTGTGCAGTTCGACGTAGAAACGCGCCGATTCCCGCACGCCGGTGGCGATGTCGCGAATGTTGGCCAGCTGGGAACCCAGGTGGAAGTGCAGCAGCTGCAGGCTGTCGAGGCGGCCCGCTTCGCGCAGGGTTTCCACCAGCTTCAGCACCTGTATCGCGGCCAGACCGAACTTGGACTTCTCGCCGCCGCTCGACTGCCACTTACCGGAGCCCTGCGACGCCAGACGCGCACGCACGCCCAGGCGCGGCACCACGTTCAGCCGCTCGGCCTCCTCCAGCACCATGTTGATCTCGGACATCTTCTCGATCACCAGGTACACCTTGTGCCCCAGCTTCTCGCCGATCAGCGCCAGGCGGATGTATTCGCGGTCTTTGTAACCGTTGCACACGATCACCGAACGGGTCATGCCGGCATGCGCCAGCACCGCCATCAGCTCGGCCTTGGAGCCGGCTTCCAGCCCCAGCGGTTCGCCGGAGTTCACCAGGGATTCGATCACCCGGCGGTGTTGGTTCACCTTGATCGGATAAACCAGGAAATAGCCGCCCTCATAGCCGAAGGATTCGCGCGCGCGTTTGAACGCGGCGTTGATCGAACGCAGGCGGTGCTGCAGGATCTGCGGGAAGCAGAACAGCGCAGGCAGGCGCTGGCCGTCTTTCTGGCGCTCTTTGACCAGTTCTGCCAGATCGACACGCGCCTGCGGGACGTCCGGATCCGGGCACACGCTGATGTGGCCCAACTCGTTGACGTCATAGTAATTGTTGCCCCAGTAGGCGACGTTATACGTGCGCAGCATCTTGCTGGCATTACGATCATTCATGGCAACCTCCTGCATGGAGCGCAAAGATATAGATTCGCCCGCAGCTGACGGACGATGAATCAACAGATCATCAGACATTACTCGCCTCACATCGCGTACTGACGATACGGTCAGCCACTATCGCAGCTACAACCCGCGAGAACAACCCAACAAACCGCCCTTTCGGCAGCGAATAAGACTGCCGTTCGCGGTCAGCGTTCGGTTTATGCCCAAAAGAATTATTGTAAGACACCCTGTTCAAACCTCGTGAATCGGGTCAAGAAACATCCCACAGGAAGGCTGCAGGCTACCCTTGTTCAGTTCTTCAGACGACCGTTAGCCGGCCCGAGGATCCTGAGTAGCGCCCAAGTGTTCATCACACCTGGAAGGTGGTGTAGAGACAAGACGGGAAATAGCAGAAGAATGTGCGCCAGAACGGCACTGCTGTTGAGAACCAACAACCGGTAGACAACGGATCATTAATCCAACCACCTCCACGCGCGTCGTCCAGGGAGCGAACGAACAAGCCTCTAATATAATGTAAGAACGTGACCGTTCGATGAAGCGGCGACGACGGAGCCAGAAGTTTACCGCTTCCGGCCCGGCGCTGTGCAGCAAGTGAGCCGCGCGCGCAGTTTATACCGGTAACCCAGGTAAAAAGCAAAATGAAAATTCGGCGGAAACTGTTTCAAGCGGTGAAAATGGCGCCAGCCCGTTTGCGCAAAAGAGCGGAAGCGCAAAAAATTACTGGCAATCCGGCTAAAGCCTGACCTAAAATAGACGTCCAGATGTTAATCCATCTATACTGGTTAACTGATAAACTGCTTAACGGCTTTGCCTGAGGGGCGTTGCAGGATGCATCTCGCGCCATCAGCGGAAGACCCTTCGCTTTGATGCCGGATCTCCAGCGCTGTGCAGTAATTTCTAACCCGTCTTATGCAAGGTAAAGAATACAATGGCTAAACACCTATTCACGTCCGAATCCGTCTCCGAAGGACATCCTGATAAAATCGCCGACCAGATTTCCGATGCCGTACTCGACGCCATCCTGGAACAGGATCCTAAAGCGCGCGTAGCCTGCGAAACCTACGTGAAAACCGGCATGGTATTGGTCGGCGGCGAAATCACCACCAGCGCCTGGGTCGATATCGAAGAGATCACCCGTAAAACCGTGCGTGAAATCGGCTACGTTCATTCGGATATGGGTTTTGACGCCAACTCCTGTGCGGTACTGAGCGCCATCGGCAAGCAATCCCCGGACATCAACCAGGGCGTTGACCGTACCGATCCGCTGGAACAGGGTGCTGGCGATCAGGGCCTGATGTTTGGCTACGCCACCAACGAAACCGACGTGCTGATGCCTGCGCCGGTGACCTACGCGCACCGTCTGGTGCAGCGCCAGTCCGAAGTGCGTAAAAACGGCACCCTGCCGTGGCTGCGCCCGGACGCCAAGAGCCAGGTGACCTTCCAGTATGACGACGGCAAAATCGTCGGCATCGACGCCGTGGTGCTGTCTACCCAGCACTCCGAAGACATCGCGCTGAAAGATCTGCAAGAAGCGGTGATGGAAGAGATCATCAAGCCGGTGCTGCCGGCAGAATGGCTGAGCGCCAGCACCAAATACCACATCAACCCGACCGGCCGCTTCGTTATCGGCGGCCCAATGGGCGACTGTGGCCTGACCGGCCGCAAGATCATCGTCGACACCTACGGCGGCATGGCCCGTCACGGCGGCGGCGCGTTCTCCGGCAAGGATCCGTCCAAGGTTGACCGTTCCGCCGCTTACGCCGCGCGCTACGTGGCGAAAAACATCGTCGCCGCCGGCCTGGCCGACCGCTGCGAGATCCAGGTTTCTTACGCCATCGGCGTGGCGGAACCGACCTCCATCATGGTGGAAACCTTCGGCACCGAGAAAGTCCCTACCGAACAGCTGACGCTGCTGGTGCGCGAGTTCTTTGATCTGCGCCCATACGGTCTGATCCAGATGATGGATCTGCTGCAGCCGATCTATCGCGAAACCGCCGCCTACGGCCACTTCGGCCGCGAGCACTTCCCTTGGGAAGCGACCGACAAGGCAGCGCTGCTGCGCGAGGCCGCCGGCCTGAAATAAGCCTGCGCATCAACATGAAAACGGCGAGCCCTGGGCTCGCCGTTTTTGTTTGGCGGGTGCTCGTGGATCAACGCGCCGACAATCAGCGGGCGGAGGCAAAGCCCCCGCCGCCGGGTTGCCTTACCGTTCGGATCCGTAAGCCAGAATAGCCGCAACCTCCGTGTTGCCCGATCGGATGCGCAGCTCGCAAAGCTGGCTGCGCGTTATCCATGCCAATGATATAACCGTGGCACAAATAACGATCGGTTTTAATACGCTCCGTTTGTCAGGCATCATGCCTTCTTCTCCTTGCCGCGCGGCGGATAAGAGGCTCACTTGACGTTGTCAGGCGTTAGAGTGGGCCTCGGGTTGATGTACATCGACCCGGGGCTTTTCTCTTTCTGTCCCTGGCGCATGCTCAGGACGAAAGATCCAGAGCACCCGCGCGCAGTATATTCATCTCCCCGCACATTCCCGTTCCCCTTTTCGCACTCAATGCCGTTTCTGCGTACCGATGCGCAACGCCTTGCAACGGCCTGAAAGCAGAAAAGACCAGGGCCCGGCGATGCCGAGCCCTCGATGTTGCGACAGCGCCGATTACGACGTCTGCTTGCGCAACAGATAGACGAAATACGGCGCGCCGATAAAGGTCGCCAGCAGCCCGGCAGGGATCTGATACGGGAACATCACCATCCGCCCGCACCAGTCGGCGAACACCATCAGCAGGCCGCCCAACAGCGCGGCGATCAGCATTTGCGGCAGCGCACGGCGGAACCCCAGCATGCGCGCCATATGCGGCGCCATCAGGCCGATAAAGCTCAGCGGCCCCACGGTCAGCGTCGCCATGGCGGTCAGGGTGGCGGCCAGCAGCAGAATGGCCAGCCGCACCGGCGTCAGCGCAATGCCCACCGAACGGGCGGTGGTGCCGCCCAGCGGCAGAATGGTCAGCCAGCGGCGGCACAGCGGCGCCAACGCGATCAGCCCGGCGGCGATCAGCGCGGTGCGCACCGCCTGAGCGGCATCCACCGAGTAGGTTGAACCGGAGATCCAGGTCAGCAGGCTGCCCATGCGCGGGTCGCCGCTGGCCAGCAGCAGGAAAATGGTGGTGGTGAAGGCGGTGCTGAGCGCAATGCCGGCCAGCAGCATGCGCTCGGTGGAGAAACCGCCGCGCCCGGCGGCGATCATGATCACCAGCAGCGTGCCCGCCGCCCCCAGGCTGCCCGCCGGCAGCAGCCAGGCGAAGGCATCGCCCGGCACGATAAACAGCATCACCACCACGCCAAAGGCCGCGCCGGAGCTGATGCCCAGCACTTCCGGGCTGGACATCGGGTTGCCGGTCAGCTTTTGGATCAGGGTTCCGGCCACCGCCAGCATCATGCCCGCCGCCAGCGCCGACAGCACCCGCGGCCAACGCCACGGCAACAGGGACTCCAGTTCCGGCCCCAGGCTCCAGTGCCAGCCGTGGGCGTTCTTGCCGAACATCAGCGCCACCGCCAGTCCGGCTAACAGCAGCGCCCCCGCCAGCGCTATCCAGCCCGGCAGATGCCCGCGTTCCGCCGGCACCTTGTCGCCCAGGTTCATCGGCGGCGGCGTGGCGGCGCTGCGCAAGCGCGGCAACAGCCACAGCAGCAGCGGCGCGCCAAACAGCGCAGTCGCTGCCCCGGTCGGGATCTCACGCCACACCTGCGTCAGCCAGATCATCACCTGATCGGTCAGCCACAGCAGCAATGCACCCAGCAGCGGCGCCAACATCATGCGGTGCGCCAGCCGGCGCGCCCCCAGCATTTTCGCCATCAGCGGCGCGAACAGCCCGATAAAGCCAATGACCCCCACGGCGTTCACCAGCATGGCGCTGAAGATAATGGCCAACGCCAGCGCGCAAAAGCGCGCCATCGACAGACCCAACCCCAGGTTACGCGCCACGCCATCGTCCAGCCCCAGCAGCGTCAGCGGGCGCAACAGCAGCACCGCCAGCGCGGCTGCTACCAGCAATCGCGGCAGGATAAACTGCACCGCGCTCCAGTCCTGCTGGTTCAGCGCGCCGGTGCTCCACAGGAACAAGCCCTGCAGCCGATCGTAATTGAACAGCGCCAGCAGGCTGTTGACCGCACCGCAATACAGCCCCAGCACCAGCCCGGCCAGGATCAGCGTCACCGGCGACATGCGTTTGCCCCAGGCCACGCCGAATACCAACCCGCCCACCACTATGGCGCCGGCCATGGCGGCCAGCTGGCGGGTAAATTCACCGCCCGGCAGCACCCACAGCGTGGCGATGGTCAGGCCCAGCTGCGCGCCGGCGGAAACCCCCAGCGTCGCCGGCTCCGCCAGCGGGTTGCGCAACACCTGCTGGAACAGTACGCCGACCAGCCCCAGCCCGGCGCCGGCCAGCAAAGACACCGATAGCCGCGGCAGCAGGCTGTAGTGGAACAGCATTTGGTTCACGTCTTCGATGCCGGGTGCGCTCAGCGCCGCCCCCCACTGCGCCAGCGGCAGCTGCTGCAGCAGGTTGTAGATAGTCAAGCCGCCGGCCGCTGCCAACAGCAGCAGGATCAGCGTCAGGGGTAGTGCCCGATTGCCCGCGTTCATGAATTACGCTCCTGCACCTGTTCCAGCACGCGGCAAAAACGCATCGCCGACAGCGTGGCACCGTAGAACCACACCGCCGGCACCTGCCGCAGCTGGTTTTGTCGCACGAAAGGCAGCGCCCGCCACAGCGGCGTCGCGCTGACCTTGTCCATCATCGCCTGATTGCCATGATCGAGATAAATCGCCCGCGCATTGCTCACCGCCATCAGGCGTTCAATCCCCACGACCGCGGTGCCCCAAAAGTTGGTTTCCCCTTCCCAGGCGTTCTTGATGCCAAGCTGGTCCATCACTTCCTGGAACAGGCTTTTCTGGCCGATAATCAGCGCATGGCGGCTGTCGATCAGGGAGAACATCAGCAACGGCTGCCGGGTATATGAATGCAGGCGCCGGCGTGCGTCCTGCATAAAACGGTCAAACTGCGCCAGATGTTGCACCGCGCGGGTTTCCACCCCCAACCGCTGGGCCAGCGCCTGCAACGACTGCCTGGCCACCGTCAGCGGTTTGCCGCTGCCGTCGTTGAAGCCGAAGCTCATGGTCGGGGCTATTGGTTGCAGCTTTTGCGGCGTCGGGCCGTAGCCCTGCGACAGCAACACCAGAGAAGGCTTCAGCTGCTGCAGCAGTTCCAGATTGGGCTCGGTGCGCTGGCCGACGTCGAAAACCGACGCAGGCAGCTTCGGCTCCTCCACCCACAGGTTGTAGTTATGGATGTCGGCCACCGCCAGCGGCATGATGCCCAACGCCAACAGCAGCTCGATGGGCAACCACTCCAGCGCCGCAATGCGGGTGATATCGGGCGGCGCATCGATGGCCCTGCCCGGCAGGGAAAACAGCAGCGGCGACAGCGCCATGGCCGTCAATAAACGGCGACGCATCGGGTCAGGATAAGCATTGAAAGAAGCAGACATCAGTAGACAAAACTCACCGGTGCGCCGCCGCTTGGGTGCGGCAGCGTGCCCATAGGGATCCCATAAATTTGCTCCAGCACCGGGCCCCGCATCAGTTCCAGCGGGGCGCCCTGGGCAATCATTTCACCGCCGCGCAGCGCCACCAGATGGTCACAGTAGCGCGCCGCCATGTTGATGTCGTGCAGCACCGCGATCACCGTCAGGCCGCGCTCGCGGCTCAGGCGCTGGATCAGCGCCAACACCTCAACCTGGTGGGCGATGTCCAGCGCCGAGGTCGGTTCGTCCAGCAGCAGGCAGCGGCTGTCTTGCGCCACCATCATCGCCAGCCAGGCCCGTTGACGTTCTCCGCCGGACAAGCTGTCCACCAGCCGGTTGGCGAAGGGCTTCAGGCCCACCAGCGCTATCGCCTCCTCCACCTGTTCGCGGTCGTTGACGCCGAAGCGGCCCAGCGCGCCGTGCCACGGGTAGCGGCCGATAGCCACCAGTTCGCGCACCGTCATGCCTTCCGCCGCGGGCAGCTGCTGCGGCAAGTAAGCGACCTGGCGGGCAAAGGCTTTGCTGTCCCACTGCGCCAGCGGCTGCTGATTCAGCAAGGCGCGGCCGGCCGTAGGGTTATGGTGGCGGCCGAGTATTTTCAGCAGCGTGGATTTGCCGGAGCCGTTATGGCCGATCAATCCGCAGACTTTACCCTCGGGGAAGGTCAGCGACAGCGGCTGCAGCAGCACGCGGCCGGGCACGGCGAAGCTGGCGTTGTCCAGCGCGAAGGCGGCGTTGCGGTTGAAGTGTTTATCCTGCATAGATCCTACTTTGACCGGAGCGGCATGGCGCCGCCCCGGCGAGCCAATTAGAAGCGGAAGGTTGCGGTGGCGACCACCTGGCGTTCTGCGCCCCAGTAGCAGGCGTAATCGCGGTAGCAGCTTGAGACGTAGGTCTTGTCGAACAGGTTGTTGATATTAACCCCGACTGACGAACCCGGCAGGCCAAAGCGCGCCAAATCATATTTGATCGTCGCATCCACCAGGGTGTAATCAGGCACTTTAAAGGTGCTGTTGTCGGCGCTGTTGAAGCTGGAGCTGGTGCCGACATAACGCACGCCGGAGCCCAACGTCAGGCCGCTGACCGCCGTTTCATGGAAGGTGTAGTCCGCCCACAGGGAGGCCGTATGCTTGGGGATCTCCGGCGTCGGTTTATCCTGGAAGTTGGTATCCTCGGTGTACTTGGCATCCGTGTAAGTATAAGACGCGATCAGGTTGACGTTGGCATTCAGCGCCGCCTTGGCCTCCAGCTCGACGCCGCGCGAACGAATCTCCCCACTCTGGGTGCTGAACAAAATATTGTCCGGATCGGTCGTCAGGTTGTTGTTTTTGGTCAGCTGATACAGCGCCGCCGTCAGGACGATCGGTCGATCCTTCGGCACGTATTTCACGCCGGTTTCAAATTGCTTGCCGATCGAAGGCTTAAAGGTGCTGCCGCCGGCGGTGGTGCCCAGATTAGGTTCGAACGATTGGCTGTAGCTGAAGTACGGCGTGATGCCGTTGTCAAACAGGTAGTTCAGGCCACCGCGCCAGGTGAACTGCCCGTCGGTTTGTTCGTCCGTGGTGCCCAGGTTGCGGTTAAAGGCAGAGGTCTTCGCCCAGTCGTAACGGCCGCCCAGCGTCAGCACCCATTGGTTCCACTCGCCCTGTTCCTGCGCATACAGGCCGGTCTGTTCCTGACGGTTCAGATAATTATAAGGGAAAGTGATCGCATAGCCGTCGTTGCCATACTGCGGATGGGTCATGCTCAGGCTGTCCGCCGTGCCAAAGCCGGAATTGATGTCATTACGCATGCGCATGTAATCCACGCCGAACAGCAGCGTATGATCGACATCGCCGGTTTTCACCTTGGCCTGCGCCTGGGTGTCCACCGAGAAGCTGTTCAGGTGTTCCTTCGACTGAACGTATGCGCGGTTGATCGTCGTCGGCGTTGCGGCGGAGACGCCGCTGCCGTAAATGCTCTTCAGGTCGGTTTCCAACTGCATATAACGCAGATTCTGGCGCACCGCCCAGGTATCGTTGAAGGCGTGCTCGAAGCTGTAGCCGATCATCCGTTGCTTGCGCGAGGTGTAGTTGCTGGCTTCGCCCTCATTGAAATCTGTCGGCAACTTGTTGCCGTTCGGCAGCGGGATCAGCGTTCCCTGCTTCGGCAGCCAGCCGTAATAACCGGTATAAGGATCGTTTTGAATGTTGGCCAACAGCGTGAAGTTGGTTTTGTCATCCGGGCGCCAGCTGAAGGAAGGCGCAATCGCGTAGCGCTTCTCTTTGCTCATGTTCTGCTGCGCATCGCTGTCTTTTGCCAGGCCGGTCAGACGATAGGAATAGATCCCGTTATCGTCCAGCGCGTCGCTGAAATCGAATCCGGTCTGGAACAGATTGTCGGTGCCCATTTTAAACTGGATTTCGCGCAGCGGCTCGGTGGTTGGCCGCTTGCTGACCATCGAGACCAGGCCGCCGGGGCTGCTTTTGCCATACAGCACCGACACCGGCCCGCGCAGCAGTTCGGCGCGTTCGAGGAAATACGGATCGATGGAGGCTTCGCTGTAGTTATCGCCCTGCAGGCGCAGCCCATCCAGATACTGGTTGGTGTTTACCGCCGGGAAGCCGCGAATGGCCACCGAATCATAGATCGTGGAACTGCCGCGGCTGGCGAACACGCCCGGCGCATAGGCCAGCGCGCCTTTCACCGTATCGGGCTGGCGCATGTCCATTTCTTCACGCGTGACCACGGACACCGACTGCGGGTTCTTCTGAACAGGCGTATCGGTTTTGGTGCCGGTGGCGCTCTGTTTCGCTACGTAGGTGCCGACCGGCCCCCAGGCGCTTTCCTGCAAGGACGCAGCGCCACCGCCCACGACGGTGAGAGTTTCTTCCTTGGCTGCCGGCTTGGCATCGGCGGAAAATGCCGGCATGGCCAGCGTACCCAATGCTGCAGCGACGGCGAAAGCTGACATACTGACGGATGAACGGCCCGGTTTGGCTGCGGGAGACGAAAGACGCTTGGTCGGCATAATTTGGTTTCTCTGATGGATAATTCAATAACGAATGTAAACGATAATAATTATTATAAGCGTCGCATTTTATGCAGAAGGCAAATTAAACTGCAAGCCGAATTCATCTGCCAAATAGGTTAGCAATTAACCGCTTAGCCTTATTAACCTCGTGGAAATAAAGCGTGCGAAAAAACAAAAAAGCCCGCAACAAAGGTTACGGGCTTAATAATAAAGAAAAATTTTTCGCTTAAGCGTTTTACCTCAGCGGCGGTTTACTGGCCGAACATGTCCTTGATCCAACCGGCGACGCCATCCGCATCTTTCTGCTCACCCGCAGCCTGTTGCTGCTGTTGCTGCTGTTGTTGCTGAACAGCCGCCTGGCTGGCCTGACACAGCCCCTGCGGGTTATCGGTCCATACCGGGATGGTGCGCCAGCTACCGCCGCCGCAGATGAAGTTGCCTGCCGAATCTATGCCCATCTGGTTGATGCCTTCCGGTGGCTGCAGCATCAGCGGCAGCGGCGTCTGGTTTTCCAGATAGCGGCGGTACAGGGTCAGCGCGCCGTTGGCGCCGGTCAGCTTGGCCGGGCCGTTGTTATCGCGCCCTACCCAAGCGATCGCCACTTCCTTGCCGTCGATGCCGGCAAACCAGCTGTCGCGCAGATCGTTGGTGGTACCGGTTTTCGCCGCCAGGTTGTAGTTCGGGAACTTCACCGACAGTGAGCGGGAAGTTCCGCGGATAACGCCCTGCTGCATGGCGTACAGCGTCAGGTAAGCAGCCTGCGCCGGCACCATGCGTTCCGCCTGCGGGAAACTTTGGTACAGCACCGAACCGTCCTCGGCGATCACCGAGCGCACCGCAGACAGCGGCGCACGGTTGCCGCCGCTGGCGATGGTCTGGTATTCCTGCGCCACTTCCACCGGCGTCAGGCCGATGGCCCCCAGCAACATGGAAGGCACCGGATTGATCTCCGCTTTGGGTATGCCCAGACGCTGCAGCGTGGCGCTGATCTGATCCAGCCCCACCGACAGGCCAAGGTTGACCGTCGGCACGTTGAGCGAGTTGGCGAGCGCGTCGACCAGCATCACCTTGCCGCGGAATTTGCGGTCATAGTTGTTCGGTTGCCAGAGAGCGCCGTTCGGCTGTTTCAGCGACAGCGGCGCATCCGCCAGCCAGGTGTTGAGGCGATACTTGTCCGGCTCGGAAAGCGCGGTCAGGTAAGTCGGCGGCTTAGCCAGCGAGCCGACCAGGCGACGGGCCTGCACCGCGCGGTTAAAACCGGCGAACTGCGGGTTGGAACCGCCGACCATGGCGCGCACTTCGCCGCTGAAGCGATCGACAATCACCATCGCCGCTTCCAGATCCTTCACATGGCGCGCTGCGCGCAGCGCCGGAATGCCGTCCTCAACCGCTTTTTCCGCCGCGTCCTGCGACACCGGATCCAGAGTAGTGAAAATTTTCACGCCGGACAGGTCGTTGACCTTATCGCCCAGTTTGGTCTGCAGCTCCTGACGCACCATCTGCATAAACGCCGGCTGCGGGGTGATGACCCCGCCTTTCGGCTGCACGCCCAGCGGACGCGCGCTCAGCATGTCATACAGCTCGGCGTCGATCACCCCCTGGTTCTGCAACAGCTTGAGCACCAGATTGCGGCGCTCCAGCGCCAGCTTAGGGTTGCGCCACGGGTTATACAGCGAAGCGCCCTTCACCATGCCGACCAGCAGCGCCTGCTGATCGAGGCTCAGCTCATCCACCGGGCGGCCGAAGTAGTACAGGCTGGCCAGCGGGAAGCCGCGGATCTGATCGTTGCCGCTCTGGCCGAGATACACCTCGTTCAGGTACAGCTCGAGAATGCGGTCCTTGCTGTAGCGGTAATCCACCAGCAAGGCCATATAGGCTTCATTGGCCTTGCGCCACAGCGAGCGTTCGTTGGTGAGGAACAGGTTCTTCACCAACTGCTGCGTCAGGGTGCTGCCGCCCTGCACTGCGCGGCCGGCGGTCAGGTTGGCCAGCACGGCGCGGCCGATAGAGTACGGGCTGATGCCGTCATGCTCGTAGAAATGGCGGTCTTCTGTGGCGATCAGCGTATCCACCAGCAGATCCGGGAAACCGGCGCGGGGCACGAACAGCCGCTGTTCGCCGTTCGGCGACTGCAGCATGGTGATCAGGCGCGGATCGAGGCGGAAGAACCCGAAGCTGCGCTGGTTTTCCATATTCTCGATCTTCGCCAGGCGGTTGTTTTGGAAATCCAGCCGGGCGTGGATCTGCCCTTCTTTGCCGTCAGGGAAGTCGAACGGGCGGCGCAGCATCTCGATGCTGTTGGCCTGCACGGTAAATTCCCCCGGGCGAGTCATGCGGCTCACCTGGCGGTACTGCATGCCTTCCAGCAGATCGACCATTTCCTTTTTGCTGTACGGCATGCCCGGTTCCAGGTTGACCATGCGGCCGTACACCGCCGCCGGCAGTTGCCAGACTTTACCGTCGATGCGGCTGCGGATCTGGGAATCCAGGTAAACGCCATAGATCGCCAGCAGCACGGCGACAATCAGGATCAGCTTAATCAGCAGCCCGAGCCAACGGCGCTTTTTACGCGGCGGAGTCGCTTTCACCTTACGGGGCATGCGCTGCTGCTCCTCTTCATACTCATCATCGTCATACTCGTCTTCTTCGTATTCATCATAATCGTCGTCTCGGCGACGGCGCGGCGGCTTGCGCGACGCGGTGGGTTTTGGTTGTTTTCCTTTGCGCCCGATGGGCTCGCGGTCATCCCCGGCCATTGCTGTTGTTCTCCGAGCTTGGCGGCCCAGCCGCCATTATTAGTCGCTTAATCTGTCCCGGCGCCAGGCCGCTGAACAGAAGAAACATCTGAATTCCATACGCATTCACTGGTACTTTTTGGTCCGGCGCGTCGGGGCGGTATTGGCCGGGTCGTCAGGCCACACGTGTTTCGGATAGCGCCCCTTCATCTCTTTTTGCACCTCGCGATAGGCGCCCTGCCAAAATGCGGCCAGATCGCCGGTGATTTGCAGCGGCCGGTGCGCCGGTGAGAGTAACTCAAGCACCACCGGGATGCGACCCTCAGCCAACATTGGGCTGCGCTGTTCACCAAACACCTCCTGTAAACGCACCGCCAGCGCGGGCGGTTTGCCGGCGTCATAACGGATCGGCAGGCGGCTGCCGGTCGGCACAGTGTAATGAGTGGGTAAGGCATTATCCAGCCGCTGCTTTTGCTGCCAGTCCAGCAAGCGGGCCAACGCCTCGGCGATATTAACCTGCTTCAACCCGCGCAGATCGCGCACGCCGTTCAGCGAAGGCAGCAGCCAGCGTTCCAGCGCGTCCAGCAGCGATTCATCGTCCACCGGCGGCCAGGCGGCCTCCGGCAGCCAGCGCTGCGCACACTGCAGCCGCACCCTCAGCTGCTCGGCGGCGGTGTCCCAGTTGAGCACCGCCAGCCCCTGCGAACGCACCCAGCCGATCAGCGCCTGCTGGAGTTCTTCATCCGCCGGCTTGGCCAGCGGTTGGGCGCGCAGCGTCAGGCGGCCAATTTGCTGGCGCTTCCAGGCGCGCAGCGTGCCCTTTTCTTCATCCCACTCCACCGCCGTTTGCTGCGAGACTATCGCCGGCAGCTGCGCCGCCAGCGCGTCGATCTCCACCGGCAACGCCAGCAGAATACGCGCATCCGGGCTGTTATGCCCCTGCAGCAGGCTGGGGATAATCAGCCAGGGCGCACGCGACAACGCTTCATCCTGATTCATCGCCGCGCCCATGCCGTTGGCCAACAGATAACGGCCATCCTGCCCGCGCCGCTGGCCGATGCGATCGGCGAACGCCAGCGCCAGCAGGCGCGGCGCCAAATCGGCATCGACCTGCCCCGGCCGCTGCGCAAGGCGGCGCGTCAACTGGGCGGCGCGACGCTGCCAATTCGGCTGCGGCCGGCTCAGCCAATAGCCGATATCCATCTGCCCGCCGCGCGGCGGCTCCTCCAGCAATGCGGCCAACGCCGCCGCCGTCGCCACCCCCTCGGCGCCCAACGCAGCACCGGCGGCCAACATCGCCGCCAGCCTCGGCTCACAGCCCAGCGCGGCCATCTGGCGCCCCTGCGCGCTGAGCTTATCGCCCTCGTCCGTGGCGCCAAGCCGGCGCAGCAGCCCTTTGGCCGCCGCCAGCGCCGGCGCCGGCGGCCGATCGAGCCAGGTCAGTTGGGCCGCATCGTGGCAGCCCCACTGCAGCAGCTCGAGCCAGAAACCGGCCAAATCGCTTTGCAAGATCTCCGGCTCGGCATGCTCCGCCGCACGCTCCGCCTGCTCTTTGGCGAACAGATGCCAACAGATGCCCGGCTCCAGACGCCCGGCGCGGCCGGCGCGCTGCACCATCGAGGCCTGGCTGATGCGTTGCGTCACCAGGCGCGTCAGGCCGTTGCGCACGTCATAGCGCGCCACCCGCTCCAGCCCGCTGTCGATCACCAGGCGGATACCTTCAATCGTCAGGCTGGTCTCGGCGATATTGGTCGCCAGCACCACCTTGCGCCGCCCGGCCTGAGCCGGCTGGATCGCTTTCTGCTGCTGCGCCAGCGGCAAGGCGCCATACAGCGGGCACAGATCGGTATCGCCGGGCAACTCGCCGTTGAGGCGTTCCAGCACCCGGTTGATTTCCGCCACGCCCGGCAGGAACAGCAGCAGCGAGCCCGGCTGTTCGGCCAACAAACGCTTCACCGCCGCCGCCACGCCGTCCTCCAGCCGCTGATGGCTGGCCAGCGGCTGATATTGACGATCGACCGGGAAACTGCGCCCTTCGGAAACCACCGCCGGCGCCTGCGGCAGCAGCTGCGCCAGCCGGGCGTTGTCCAGCGTCGCCGACATGATCAGCAGCTTCAGATCTTCGCGCAGCCCCTGTTGCACATCGAGCAGCAGCGCCAACGCCAGATCGGCCTGCAGGCTGCGCTCGTGAAATTCGTCGAGGATCACCAGCGAGACGCCCTGCAGCTCGGCGTCCTGTTGCAGCATGCGGGTGAGAATGCCTTCGGTCACCACTTCCAGCCGGGTCTGCGGCCCGCTTTTACTTTCGGCGCGCATGCGGTAGCCCACGGTTTGGCCGGGTTCTTCACCCAGCTGTTGCGCCAGCCGGTAGGCGACGTTTTTCGCCGCCAACCGCCGCGGCTCCAGCATGATGATGCGGCCGGGCAAGCCGGCTTTAGCCAGGATCTGCAGCGGCAGCCAGGTGGATTTGCCGGCGCCGGTCGGGGCGTGCAGCAAGACCTGCGGGGCGGATTGCAGCGCAGTGAGCAACTCATCAAGTACCGCGCTGACGGGCAGTGAAGACACAGAACTCTCCGTGGTGGTTAACATTAAACGGCGTACATTGTAGCATTAGACTCTGCGTTTCATTCACTTGCCGGGTATCCATGTCCAGTTCGCGCCGCCTGTTTTTCGCTTTGCCCTTGCCTGATGCGCTGCAGCAGCAGGTGATCCGCTGGCGCGCCGACGCCTTTTCACCGGAGGCGGGGCGGCCGGTGGCGGCGGCCAACCTGCACCTGACGCTGGCGTTCCTCGGTGAGGTCAGCGCCCAGAAAGAGCAGGCGCTGGCCCGGCTGGCTGACCGCATCGCCCAACCCGGGTTCAGCCTGCGGCTTGACGATCTCGGCCACTGGCCGCGCCCCGGCGTGGTGTGGCTCGGCACCCGCCGCGCACCGCGCGGGCTGCTGCAGCTGGCCGAGCTGCTGCGCTCGCAGGCCGCCCGCAGCGGTTGCTACCAAAGCCCCATGCCGTTTCACCCGCACATCACGTTGCTGCGCGCCGCCACCCAACCGGTGGCGATCCCGCCGACAACGCCGGGCTGGGCCTTCAATGCCGAGACCTTCGCCTTATATCAGTCGGTATTTGAAAACGGCCGCACCCGTTACCATCAGCTCGAACAATGGCCCCTGGCCCCTCAGGAAAACCGATGATCTTCACCCCGCCGCTGCGCTCCGCCACGCTGATTAAACGTTACAAACGCTTTCTGGCGGACGTGATCACCCCGGAAGGGGAAACTTTCACTCTGCACTGCGCCAACACCGGCGCCATGACCGGTTGCGCCACGCCCGGCGATACCGTCTGGTATTCCACCTCGGACAACCCCAAGCGCAAATACGCCCACAGCTGGGAACTGACCCATACCCAGCAGGGCGACTGGATCTGCGTCAATACGCTGCGCGCCAACACCCTGGTGCGCGAGGCGATCGAACGGGATCTCGTCAATGAATTATCCGGTTACAGTAAAATTGCCGGCGAGGTGAAATACGGCAGTGAAAACAGTCGTATCGATTTGTTATTACAGGCAGAAAATCGGGTTAACTGCTATATTGAAGTTAAGTCAGTCACATTACTGCAACAACAACGTGGTTACTTTCCTGATGCGGTAACGCTCAGAGGACAAAAGCACCTGCGTGAGTTGCTCAGCGTGGTTGAAAGCGGGCAGCGGGCGGTGTTGTTCTTTGCCGTGTTGCACAGCGGTATTGAACAGGTCGCACCGGCACATCATATAGATGCGCGTTATGCGGCACTGTTAGCGCAGGTCCGGCAGTTGGGAGTAGAAGTGGTTTGTTATGGGGCTAAATTATCACCTGACGGTATATCTCTCTGCGATAAGTTACCGTTTTTTATCGATTAGCGGAATCGGGCAGTAATAAGGTTAGCGCATCGCCAAATACGCCTCCCTTCACAGCATTGTCAAGCGGGCGACAGGAATAATTGCCAACCTACCTTCCTTCTGTTATTTATAGCGGCCTGTTTTTCCCCCGCATTGGGGATTCGATAGTGCGTGTGTATGTAGGAGAAGCAACATGCAAGAAGGGCAAAACCGTAAAACCTCGTCCTTGAGCATTCTCGCCATCGCTGGGGTGGAGCCGTACCAAGAGAAGCCGGGCGAAGAGTACATGAACGACGCCCAGTTGTCGCATTTCAAGCGCATTCTTGAAGCGTGGCGCAACCAGCTCAGGGACGAAGTGGACCGTACTGTATCGCATATGCAAGACGAAGCTGCCAACTTCCCGGATCCGGTCGACCGTGCCGCGCAGGAAGAAGAGTTCAGCCTTGAACTGCGTAACCGTGACCGTGAACGCAAACTGATCAAAAAGATCGAGAAAACGCTGAAGAAAGTGGAAGACGAAGATTTCGGCTACTGCGAATCCTGCGGCGTGGAGATTGGCATTCGTCGCCTCGAAGCGCGTCCGACCGCCGATTTGTGCATCGACTGCAAGACCCTGGCGGAAATCCGCGAAAAGCAGATGGCCGGCTAATACCGCTACTCTACATGATTGGAGCTGCATCACGGCGGCAAGAATGCGCATTCCGAAGCGCTTACTCCGGTAAGCGATTCGGGTAAGCAAGCGCAGCCAACGCAGATGCAGTTTCAGGCATAACGAGTATGTTACCGCTGCGGTGTGCGTTCATGCGCACACCGCACAGAGTAAAGGGAACCTTTCCCCTCTGATATGCAAGAAAGTCATTATGTGGGGCGCTTTGCCCCATCGCCTTCCGGGGATCTGCATTTCGGTTCGCTGATTGCCGCTCTGGGAAGCTACCTCCAGGCTCGCGCCCAGCGCGGGCAATGGTTGGTTCGCATTGAAGATATCGATCCCCCGCGCGAAGTCGCCGGCGCCGCCGATCGTATCTTATCCGCTCTGGAACATTATGGTCTCCTCTGGGACGGCCAGGTCATCTATCAGTCTCAACGCCACGACGCCTACCGCGCCGCCCTGGATCTGCTGCAACAGCGGGGGCTCAGCTATTACTGCACCTGCACCCGCAGCCGCATTCAGCACATCGGCGGCCTGTATGACGGCCACTGCCGCGATTTGCATCTCGGCCCGCAGGGCGCCGCCATCCGCTTGCGCCAGTCCGCTCCCGTCTATGCGTTTCACGATCGCCTGCAGGGCGAACTGCGTGCCGATCCGGCGCTGGCCGGCGAAGACTTTATCATTCGCCGCCGCGACGGGCTGTTCGCCTACAACCTGGCGGTGGTGATCGACGACCATTTTCAGGGCGTGACCGAAATCGTACGCGGCGCCGACCTGATCGAACCCACGGTGCGCCAGATTGCGCTGTATCATCAGCTGCAGGCGCCGGCGCCGTCTTACGTGCATCTGCCGCTGGCGCTGGGCGCCAACGGCATCAAGCTGTCGAAGCAAAACCACGCGCCCGCGCTGCCCGGCGGCGATCCGCGCCCGGTGCTGGTCGCCGCATTGAAATTTCTGCGCCAACCGCTGCCGGAAAGCTGGCAAGATCTTGACCTGCCGTTATTATTGAGCTGGGCGGTCGCGCACTGGCAGCTGGAAAACGTGCCGCGCCAGGAGGCGATCCCCCTGGACGAAAACACGTCGGCATTCTCAAAGGGGCCATGGTGAGCTATGATTAGCCGCTATTTTTTGTTAGCTCCATTTTTATCAGTCACTATCGAGGTGTACCATTTTTACCCGAGTAGCCAATTTCTGCCGTAAGGTACTAATCCGCGATGACAAGCTGCCCCGCGATGAAGCGCCGGTCAGCGATAAAAACGTAGTCCGCGAAGAAACCGTGGCTGCAGAAACGCGCCCCGCGCCGTCGCAACGTTCCGCCGATCGCGGAACAGACGCCCCTGCCCGCCGCTCTGCGCCGCGTAAACGCGCGCCGTTTCCCGCCGCGGAAGGAACCGGTTCTATGACCGTGATCCCACGCGAACAGCACGCGATCTCACGCAAAGACATCAGCGAGAATGCGCTGAAGGTGCTTTACCGCCTGAACAAGTCCGGTTATGAAGCCTACCTGGTCGGCGGCGGCGTACGCGATCTGCTGCTGGGCAAGAAACCGAAAGATTTCGACATCACCACCAACGCCACGCCGGAACAGGTGCGCAAACTGTTCCGCAACTGCCGCCTGGTCGGCCGCCGCTTCCGCCTGGCGCACGTGATGTTCGGCCCGGAAATCATCGAGGTGGCCACCTTCCGCGGTCATCACGAGCAGAGCCCGGAATCGGATAAAAACTCTTCCCAACAGGCGCAAAACGGCATGCTGCTGCGCGACAACATCTTCGGTTCGATCGAAGAAGACGCACAGCGCCGCGATTTCACCATCAACAGCCTGTACTACGGCGTGGCGGACTTTACGCTGCGTGACTACGTCGACGGCCTGCGCGATCTGCAACAGGGGGTGATCCGCTTGATTGGCGATCCCGAAACCCGCTACCGTGAAGACCCGGTGCGCATGCTGCGTGCGGTGCGCTTCGCCGCCAAGTTGGACATGACCATCAGCGACGAAACCGCCGAGCCGATCCCGCGCCTGGCCTCGCTGCTGCATGAGATCCCGCCGGCGCGTCTGTTCGAAGAATCCCTCAAGCTGCTGCAGGCGGGCTACGGTTACCCCACCTACCTGAAGCTGTGTGAATACCAGCTGTTCCAACCGCTGTTCCCGCTGATTGCGCGCAACTTCACGCCGAACCACGACACGCCGATGGAACGCATCCTGGTGCAGGTGCTGAAAAACACCGACCACCGCCTGCAGAACGACATGCGCGTCAATCCGGCGTTCCTGTTCGCCGCCATGCTGTGGTACCCGCTGCTGGAACACGCGCAGAAGCTGGCGCAGGAAAGCGGCCTGGCCTACTACGACGCCTTCGCGCTGGCGATGAACGATGTGCTGGACGAACAGTGCCGTTCGCTGGCGATTCCGAAACGCATCACCACGCTGGTGCGCGATATCTGGCAGCTGCAGCTGCGCCTGTCTCGCCGTCAGGGCAAACGCGCGCACAAGCTGATGGAGCACCCGAAATTCCGCGCCGCTTACGATTTGCTGGCGCTGCGCGCCGAAGTGGAAGACAATCAGGAAATGCTGCGCCTGACCGAATGGTGGGGCGAGTTCCAGGAGGCCACGCCGGCGCGCCAGAAGGCCATGTTGACCACCCTGGGCGACGATCCGGCGCCGCGCCGCGCGCGTCAACGCCGTCCGCGCCGCCGGGCACCGCGTAAAGAAGGGGCATAATGATCCGCGTTTATATCGCGCTGGGCAGCAACCTGGCGCAGCCGCTGCAACAGGTTAAAGCCGCACTGGAGGCGCTGGAGCATCTCCCGCGCACCCGGCTGATCGCCTGTTCGTCGTTTTACCGCACCAGGCCGCTGGGGCCGCAAAACCAGCCGGATTTCCTCAATGCGGTGGTGGCGCTGGATACCCTGTTGCCGCCCGAACAGCTGCTCGACCACACTCAGGCGATAGAACGCAATCAGGGCCGCGTGCGCAAGGATGAACGCTGGGGGCCGCGCACCCTCGATCTCGACATCATGCTGTACGGCGATCGGGTGATCCACACCGACCGCCTGACGGTACCGCATTACGGCCTGAAAGAGCGCGAATTCATGCTCTACCCGCTGGCGGAGATCGCCCCCGATCTGGTGTTCCCCGATGGCGAATCACTCGCCAGCTGCCTGAAACGCGTGCCGGAAAACGGCATGGCGTTATGGCATAAGCCCAAGCCCTAAGCCCTACAGCAGCATCTGAGCAACAAACCCACCCTCCGGCCGGTTGGCGAAAGTCACCCGCAGCCCGTGCAACCCGGCGATGCGCTGTACGATGGACAGCCCCAACCCACTGCCGGTCTGCTCCTGGCCCGGCGGGCGGTAGAAGCGCTCCCCCAGCCGCGCCAAATGCTCCGCCGTCACCCCCGGTCCGTTATCCTCAACCGTCAGCAGGCGCTCCGTCAGCCGGAGGGTGACCGTGCCGCCCGCTGGGGTATAGCGCACGGCGTTATCCACCAGGTTGCGCACCAGCAGCGACAGCAGCAGCGCCTGGCCCTGCCGCGGTCTGGGAGCCCCCTGCTGCTCATAGCGCAGCGTCACGCCCGCCGCATGGGCCTGACGGTCCTGCTCCGCCAAGGCCATTGGCACCAGCGTACTCCAGTCGACCGGCTCCAACTCGGCCAAGTCCGACAGCGAATCCAGCCGCGACAGCGTCAGCAGCTGATCCACCAACCGGGTAGCGCGATCGATGCCGAGCGTCAGATTGTCCAACGCATGCTCGCGCATCTGCGCATCGTCGCCCGCCAGCTGCACCACTTCGGTTTGCACCCGCAGCGCCGCCAGCGGACTGCGCAGCTCATGGGCGGCATCTGAGGTAAAGCGCCGCTCGCGCACCAACAGCGCATTGATGCGGCTGAACAACGCGTTGAGCGCATCCACCAGCGGCCGCACTTCGGTCGGCACCTGCCGCGCGTCCAGCGGCGTTGCATCGTCCGGCGCGCGCCGGCGCAACCCGGCCGCCACCGTGCGCAGCGGCCGCAGCTCGCGCCCGACCATCAGCGCAATCAGCAGCATCAGCACCGGCAACATCGCCAGCCAGGGCGCCAATTGGCCGGTCACCATGCCCAACGCCATATCGCGCCGGTAATCCCACTCCTGCCCGACCACGATGCGATAGCGGCCATCCGGGCTGGTCAGCCACAGCAGGCGCCAGCTGTCGTCATCCCCTTTGCGTTCACCGTCGGTAAAGCCTTCGCGCTCTCCGTCAAAGCGGAAATCGGCACCGTTCTCCCCGTCGTTGAGCAGCATCTTGCCGTCGCGAGCGAAGATGGCGAAAGCCAGCGCGTCGTCGTCCTGATCGCCGCGCTTGCCATGGCGCAACAGCTTTTTGGTTTTCGGCAGGCTGCGCGCGCTTTCATCGGCCAGCAGGTCCCCGAGGTTGGCGGTCGCCAGCCGCTTGGCGAACAGCATCTGCTGGGTATCGAACACTTCGTTGATGTTGTCGCGCGTCATCGTCCAGGCGACCAGGCTGGCGGCCCCCCAGGTCAGCAGCGCCAGCAGGCTGAAGAGCAGGATCAGGCGCAGACGCAGGCTGAGACGCTTCACGGCGCGTCCCCCAGCGTATAGCCCACGCCATGGACGGTGCGGATAAAACCGTTGCCCAGCTTGCGCCGCAGGTGGTGGATGTGCACCTCGACCGCGTTGCTGCTCACCTCGTCGTCCCAGTTGTACAGTTTCTCCTGGATCAGCGGCCGCGCCAGCACCCGCCCCTTGTTGTGCAGGAACAGCTCCAGCACCGCCAGCTCTTTCGGCGTAAGCATGACGGGTTCGCCGTTGCAGCTCAGGCTGCGGGTGGCGACGTCAAACACCACGCCGCCGTGCACCAGCTGCGGCTGCAGTTGGCCATGGCGACGGCGGATCAGCGCCTGCAGGCGCGCCGCGACCTCAGCCAAAGCGAACGGCTTGCAGAGATAGTCGTCGGCGCCGCTCTGCAGGCCGCTGACCCGCTGCTCGAGCGCGTCGCGGGCGGTGAGGATCAGGACCGGCACGTCGTGCCCGGCCTGCCGCCACTGGCGCAACAATGCCAGGCCGTCGAGGCCCGGCAGGCTAAGGTCGAGGATCACCGCATCATAGGGCGCGCTTTCCAGCGCATTTTTGCCGACCAGCCCGTCGGTGAACCAGTCCAGATTGAAGCCGAGCTTGGTCAGCCCAGCCTTGATGCCGTCGCCTATTAACTTGTCATCTTCTATCAGCAGAATTCGCATAAGCGTCCTTTTTTAGCCATTGCCGTCTATTACAGCATAAGGTTCTTAAGAACCTCTTAAGCATGATGATCTGCGCTACCCACCCCGATAGGGTTACAGTAGAATGACAGCACTTTTTTGCAGCCTGAGCCCCGCGTGTGCCGCAGGGTTCGATTCAGGAGACGAAGTGATGAAACCCACCACCGTGACCCATTTGCGCCAGTGGAAACAGGAGCAACGCAAGTTTGCTACCCTTACCGCCTACGATGCCAGCTTTGCCAAACTGTTTGAAGAGCAAGGCATCAAAGTCCTGTTGGTGGGCGATTCGCTGGGCATGACGCTGCAGGGCCACGACTCCACGCTGCCGGTCACCGTCGCCGACGTGGCCTACCATACCCGCGCCGTGCGCCGCGGCGCGCCGGCCTGCCTGCTGCTGGCCGACCTGCCGTTCATGAGTTACGCCACCCCGGAACAAACCTTCACCAACGCCGCCGAACTGATGCGCGCCGGCGCCAACATGGTGAAGCTGGAAGGCGGCAGCTGGCTGTGCGAGACGGTGAAAATGCTCGCCGAACGCGCCGTGCCGGTATGCGGTCATCTGGGCCTGACGCCACAGTCGGTCAACGTGTTTGGCGGCTACAAGGTGCAGGGCCGCGATGAGCTGGCCGCCAAGCAGCTGCTGGAAGACGCGCAGAACCTCGAGCTGGCCGGCATCCAACTGCTGGTGCTGGAGTGCGTGCCGACCGAACTGGCGCGCCAAATCACCGCCGCCTTGTCTATCCCGGTGATCGGCATCGGCGCCGGCAACGCGACCGACGGCCAGATCCTGGTGATGCACGACGCCTTCGGCATTACCGGCGGCCATACGCCGAAATTCGCGAAAAACTTCCTGGCGCAGAGCGGCGATATCCGCACGGCGGTGCGGCAGTACATCCAGGACGTGGAGCAAGGCGTCTATCCCGCAGAAGAACACTCTTTTAATTAAGCGATGGTTCCAGGAGTTAGCCAATGATTATTATCGAGACCCTACCGCTGCTGCGCCAACAGATCCGCCGCTGGCGCCAGGACGGTAAACGCGTCGCGCTGGTGCCAACCATGGGCAACCTGCATGACGGGCACATGACGCTGGTCGACGAGGCGCGCGCGCGTGCCGATATCGTGGTGGTGAGCATCTTCGTCAACCCGATGCAGTTCGAACGCCCGGACGACCTGGCGCGCTACCCGCGCACGCTGCAGGAAGACAGCGAGAAGCTGACCCGCCGCGGCGTGGATCTGGTGTTTGCGCCGGCGCCGGCCGACGTTTATCCGCAGGGCCTGGAACAGCAAACCTCTGTCGACGTGCCGGGCATTTCCTCCATGCTGGAGGGCGCCAGCCGCCCTGGCCATTTCCGCGGCGTCGCCACCATCGTCAGCAAATTGTTCAACCTGGTGCAGCCCGATCTGGCCTGCTTCGGCGAGAAGGACTACCAGCAGCTGGCGCTGATCCGCAAAATGGTGGCGGACATGGGCTACGACATCGACATCGTCGGCGTCCCGACCGTGCGCGCCAAAGACGGCCTGGCGCTCAGTTCACGCAACGGCTACCTGACCGCCGAGGAGCGTAAAATCGCCCCGCAGCTCAGCGCGATCATGAACGCGCTGGCGCAGCGGTTGGCCGATGGCGAACGCCACGTCGACGAACTGCTGGAGCGCAGCGCCGAGCAGCTGCGCGCCGCCGGCTTTACCCCGGACGAACTGTTTATCCGCGACGCCGACAGCCTGCAGCCGCTGTCGACCGAAAGCCGCCGTGCGGTGGTGTTGATGGCCGCCTGGCTGGGCAAAGCGCGCCTGATCGACAATCAGCAGGTCGATCTGACGCTGTAGTTTTTTGCATATTTGGTATCCTTATTACCGGGAAAGTAATAAAAATTCTACCCAATGGATTTCGAGTTGCAGCCAGGCGGCAAGCGCTGGCCCGAAGGGCTAGCCTCATGGTCGAGGCTCGTAAATCCCCAGGAGCTTACTCAAGTAAGTGGCTGGGGTGAGCGTAAGCAGCCAACAACGCTGCGGCTTGAAAGACGAAGGGGATAAACGCCACCCCAATCGCCTGCGAAGGCCGATATTCAGTTAGGTAAAGCTATGATACGTACTATGCTGCAAGGCAAGCTGCATCGGGTCAAAGTCACTCAGGCAGACTTGCACTATGAAGGGTCCTGCGCCATCGACCAGGATTTTCTGGAGGCCGCCGGCATTCTGGAATATGAAGCTATCGACATTTATAACGTTGATAACGGCCAGCGTTTTTCCACCTACGCCATCGCCGCCGAGCGCGGTTCGCGCATCATCTCGGTCAACGGTGCGGCTGCGCGCTGCGCCTGCGTGGGCGACAAACTGATCATCTGCTCTTACGTGCAGATGACCGACGCCGACGCCCGCCAACACCATCCTAAAGTCGCCTATTTCGAAGGTGACAACAACCTGCAGCGCAAGGCGAAAGCCGTGCCGGTTCAGGTAGCCTGAAGGCCAAAACGGGCGCATCGCGCGCCCGTTATCGCCTTACTGCACCACCACCGTTCCCGGCTTGTTGGCTATTCGGTCCGCCATGGTCTGGATGGAATCGGTGCGCAAAATATACAGCCGCTTCAGCGTATAGGGATTATCCCCCGGCTTCACCTTGCCCTGCACCGTAGTCACCGCCAGATGGAAACCGGCGTCTTTCCCCGCCTGGATCGCGCGCTGGTTGTAGCCGCCGAACGGATAGGACACGTACAGCACGTGCGGGTTGAACTGCGATAGCGCGCGGCGTGAACGCTCGAAATCAAACTCGATATTGTGCAGCGACCGGCTCAGCAGGATCGGCTGGCGGTTGCCGTCCGTGCGGTGCAGGAAATGGGTGTGCGACTGCACGTCGAACACGTCCTGGATCTGCTTAAGCTCCGAAACACTCATAAACTGCAGCGAATCCGGGTTCCACTTCTGCGGATGGCGCTTGATGCGCGAAGAAATGATAAACGCCGTGGCGCGGAAGCCGTACTCTTTCAGTACCGGATAAGCATAGCGATATACCGACTTCAGCCCGTCGTCGAAGGTCAGCACCACCGCCTTGCCCGGCAGGTTGATTTGGTTCTTCAGGTAGGCTTCCAGCTGATACAGCGAGATGGTGTCGTAGCCCGCCTGCTTCAGGTAGGTCATCTGGTTGCTGAACGCCACGTCCGAAGTGGTGGTCGAGGTATGGCGAAAACGCTTGTTCTCTTCGTTCTTCAACAGATGGTGATAGGTCAGTACCGGGATGCCGTTGTCTATCTCGCAGTCCAGATCGCTGACGTAGCCCAGCCGATCGCCGATGTTGATCTCATACCAGGTGTTGTTCAACCGATCCTTCAGCTTGCCGATAATCGGATAGCGCAGGTTTTCCTCGAGCGTGCCGAACACCTCGCTCTCGTTATCCGCGGCGGTATAGACGTTGATCGCTTTTTGGGTGATCAGGTTCTGGTTGGTCAGCGGTTTGTTCAGCTCGCCGAGGGCGTCTTCCACCTTGCGCGATTTCTTCAGCCCGCGCACGTCGTCTTTATCGATAAAGCCGGTGCCGTGGCCAAACTTGAATTCGTAATATTCCGCATCCGCCGGGAACACCTGGATCAGTTGCCCGCGCTTCACTTCCCCTACCGGGATCACATGCTCGCCAATCAGCGAATAAACTTCGCTGTCGCGCTGCGCTTCCATGTATTCAGATTGAACCGCGCTGTCTTCCGACAGCAGATTCGCCAGGCTCGCCGGAGACGTCAGCGCTATCAGAACGCCGAGTAGCCCAGCCGCTATCTTGTGTTGAGGCCGCATGATTATGTTCTGCTTACGAGTGCGTAATAACAAAAATGGAGAAAATGTGGAGCGCCAGCATAGCACGATTTGAACAGCGGGGAGAAAGGGGTTATTTGAGCAATTTTATTGGGTTAAAAGCGCCTCCGCAGTCGATGCGGAGGCGCGCTACGATCAGCTGCGCAGGCCGCGGCCGCGCTCGATCAGGTACCAGGACAGCAGATAGAACACCGCGATAAACGCCACCAGCACCGCCATGGTGAACGCCAGCGGCACGTCGCTGATGCCGAGGAAGCCATAGCGGAAGCCGCTGATCATATAAACGATCGGGTTCAGCTTGGACACCGCCTGCCAGAACGGCGGCAGCAGGGTCAGCGAGTAGAACACCCCGCCCAGATAGGTCAGCGGCGTCAGCACGAAGGTCGGGATCAGGCTGATGTCGTCGAAGGTGGTGGCGAACACCGCGTTGATCAGCCCCGCCAGCGAGAACAGGATCGCCGTCAGCAGCAGCGTCAGCGCAATCACCCACCAGGCATGCACCTGCAGCGGTACGAAGAACAGCGAGATAACGGTCACCAGCACCCCGACGCAGATGCCGCGCGCCACGCCGCCGCCGACATAGCCGGCAATCACCACGTGGGTCGGTACCGGTGCCACTAGCAACTCTTCGATATTGCGCTGGAATTTGGCGCTGAAGAACGACGAAGCGACGTTGGCGTACGAGTTGGTGATCACCGCCATCATAATCAGGCCGGGAACGATAAACTGCATATAGCTGAAACCGTGCATATCACCGATGCGCGAACCGATCAGGTTGCCGAAGATGATGAAATACAGCGTCATGGTGATAACCGGCGGCACCAGGGTCTGGATCCAGATACGTGCGAAGCGGTTGACCTCTTTAGCCCAGATGCTCTGCAAGGCGACCCAATACAAACGCGTCATGCTTTTTCTCCATTGCCGTTAACCAGGGTGACGAACAGCTCTTCCAGCCGGTTGGCCTTGTTGCGCATGCTCAGCACCTGCACGCCCTGCGCGCTCAGCTGGGCGAACAGGCCGTTCAGCCCCTGTTCGCGCATCACTTCCACCTCCAGGGTGGAAGTGTCGGTCAGGCGGCTGTGGTAGCCGTCCAGCTTCGGCAGCGGGCTTTTTGCCGCCAGATCGAGGATAAAGGTTTCCGACTTCAGCTTGGACAGCAGCCCTTTCATCGAGGTGTTTTCCACCAGCTCGCCGTTCTGGATGATGCCGATATTGCGGCACAGCATTTCCGCCTCTTCCAGATAGTGCGTGGTGAGAATGATGGTGGTGCCCTGCGCGTTCAGCTCCTTCAGGAAGCCCCACATCGACCGGCGCAGTTCGATGTCCACCCCGGCGGTCGGTTCGTCGAGGATCAGCAGCTTCGGCTGATGCATCAGCGCGCGAGCGATCATCAGGCGGCGCTTCATGCCGCCGGACAGCATGCGTGCGCGCTCGTTGCGTTTGCCCCACAGATCCAGCTGGGTGAGGTATTTTTCCGCGCGCGCCAGCGCTTCGCGCCGCGTGACGCCGTAGTAGCCCGCCTGGTTGACCACAATCTGCAACACGGTTTCAAACGGGTTGAAGTTGAACTCCTGCGGCACCAGCCCGAGCTGGCGCTTGGCGTTAACGATGTCTTTGTCGATGTCGTAGCCGAACACCCGCACCGTACCGCCGGTTTTATTGACCAGCGAACTGATAATGCCGATGGTGGTGGACTTCCCGGCGCCGTTTGGCCCCAACAGGGCATAAAAATCCCCCGCTTCGACGCTCAGGTCGATTCCGCGCAATGCCTTTACGCCCCCGGCGTAAGTTTTGGTTAATTGCGCTAATTCCAGTGCATAATTCATATGTAGAAGAGTACCTTATGACGATGAGTATGCCGCCGTGCCTCTGCGTGCCCTGACGTGAAACAATAAAGATAATCCTAGCATCGGCGGCGTTTTCACTGAGTCGAATCCGTGCGGAAAACGAGGCGACACCACTGTTCCGATTTCCAAATTGTGATGCTTGCCCTATATTACCCCAACGCAATCTGTTCGTTACAGGCCAATAACCTCCATGAAAGAAATCGAAAAACTTATCGCCAATAACCAGGCATGGTCGGCCAATATCAGCCAGGAAGACCCGGACTTTTTTGAACGCTTATCACAGGCGCAAAAGCCTCGCTTCTTATGGATAGGGTGTTCCGACAGCCGCGTCCCCGCAGAACGTTTGACCGGCTTGGAGCCAGGCGAACTCTTTGTTCACCGCAACGTGGCGAACCTGGTGATCCATACCGATCTTAACTGCCTGTCCGTGGTGCAGTATGCGGTGGATGTGCTGGAAGTTGAACATATCATCATCTGCGGCCACCTGGGCTGCGGCGGCGTAGAGGCCGCGGTGGAAAACCCGGAGCTGGGCCTGATCAACAACTGGCTGTTGCACATTCGCGATCTGTGGTACAAGCACAGCTCGCTGCTGGGCGAGCTGGAACCGGAACAGCGCCTCGACGTGCTGTGCGAGATCAACGTCATCGAGCAGGTGTACAACCTGGGCCATTCCACCATCATGCAGTCCGCCTGGAAGCGCGGGCAGAAAGTGATGATCCACGGTTGGGTATACGGCATTCAAGACGGCCGCCTGCGCGACCTGGATGTGACCGCCACCAGCCGCGAGAGCCTGGAGATGGGCTACCGCAAAGCGATAGCCACGCTGCAGCAGGATAAAGGCTTATAATCCCGTGACGGGCGCGGCCTGCCGCGCCCTCAGCAGATTACTCGTCCAGCAGCACCACTTTGCCGACGTACGGCAGGTGACGATAGCGCTGGGCGTAGTCGATACCATACCCCACCACGAATTCGTCCGGGATCGAGAAGCCGACATACTCAACCGGCACTTCCACTTCGCGGCGCTCGGGCTTGTCCAGCAGGGTGCAGATCGCCAGTGATTTCGGCCCGCGCAGCGCCAGGATCTCGCGCACTTTATTCAGCGTGTTGCCGGAATCAATGATGTCTTCGACGATCAGCACGTCTTTACCGCGGATGTCTTCGTCCAGATCTTTCAGGATCTTCACATCACGGGTGGTGGACATGCCGCTGCCGTAGCTGGAGGCGGTCATGAAGTCGACCTCGTGCGGCACGTCGATGGCGCGGCACAGATCGGCCATGAACATGAAGGAGCCGCGCAGCAGCCCGACCAGCACCATATCACTGCCGCTGTCGCGGTAATGTTCGGTGATCTGGCGGCCAAGTTCGGCGATACGGGTCTTAACTTCCTGCTCGGAAATCATTACGTCTACAGTGTGTTTCATAGTTTTCAGGTCAGTTGCCGGAAGAAGGGCGCAGAGTTTAGCATAGCCAGCCGCCGGTGGCGACGCGAGCGCGCCGCCACTTTTCACTTTGCAGCGCGATCAATCGTTGACGGTAAAGCCCAGCATCATGCCGGTATCCTCATGCTCCAGCAGGTGGCAGTGCGCCATATAGGCGTGCTCGGCGCTGGCGAGATGATCGAAACGCACCAGCACTTCGCTGCGCCATCCCTCGACGCGCACCGTGTCCTTCCAGCCGCTGCGGTGAGCGGCCGGTGGCTTGCCGTTTTCCGACAGAATGCGGAACTGGGTGCCGTGAATATGGAACGGATGCAGCATCATGTCGCCTTCACCGGAAATGGTCCATTTCTCGTACTGGCCGCGTTTGGCGGCGAACACCGGCTTGGCCATATCGAACGCCTTGCCGTTAATCATATTGCCGTGGCTGAAGTCGAACGGCTTCGCATCGTGATCCATGCCTTTCATGCTGCCGTGGTCCATGCCCTTCATACTGCCGTGATCCATGCCTTTCATGCTGCCATGGTCCATGCCTTTCATCGCATCGCCGCTGCCCGTTGCGCCGTGATCCATGCTCATGCCGGCCATCGCCTGGTGGCCATAGCGGTCCATCAACGCCTGCATGCCCAGTTTGTCCAACTGCGGATCCATCATCAATTGCAGCCAGCGTTCCTGAATACCGGCGACTGGCGGTAGCGCAGGCAGCTTCACCAGGCTGTCCGGCATGGCCTTAACGCCCTGCGCCAGTGAAGGCTGTATGCGCAGCACCGGCAGCGGCTGGTCGAAAGGCGCCAACGTCATGCCCATTTGCTTCACCGGCAAGGTGACGATATCGAACGGTTTACCGTCAGAGGCGTCTACCAGCACTTCAAAACGCTCGCCCATCAGCATCGGCAACTCTGTCAGCTTCACCGGCTCGGCCAGGAAACCGCCGTCGCTGGCGATAACGTATAATGGCCGATTATCGCTGGCGGCCAGTGTCAGTGAACGGGCGTTGCAGCCGTTGAGGAAGCGCAAACGCAGCCAGCCGCGCGGCGCCGCATGCTGCGGATACTGCGCGCCGTTGGTGAACATTCGGTCGCCAAACCAACCTACCGCCGCGCTCATCACGTCCAGCTGGTACTCGATTTGCGCGTCTTTACCCAACCGCTTGTCCTGCAGGATCACCGGAATATCGTCCTGCCCCCAGGTTTTCGGCAGCGGCAGCTTGCCGCTCTCTTCATCCTCCAGCAGCACCAAACCCGCCAGACCCATCATGACCTGATGGCCGGTTTTGCCGTGGGTATGCGGATGGAACCAGCAGGTGGCCGCCGGCTGGTTAATGGTGAAGTTAACGCTGCGCGAGGCGCCGGGCTGGATCAACGCCTGCGGGCCGCCGTCGACGTCGCCGGGGATTTCCAGCCCGTGCCAGTGAACGGTGCTGGCCTCCGGCAGGCTGTTTTTAATATCCACCCTGACCGCCTGGCCGCGCTGCAAACGCACCGCCGGCCCAAGCAGCGCGCCGTTGACGCCCCAGGTGTTGGTCGCGGCGGACGGCAGCCAGCGGGTTTCACCAGCCTGCAGCGCCAGCGCTATCTTTCCCTGCGCATCCGGCGCCAGCAGCGGCGGGATCGGTAAAGCCGGCCGATCGGCCGCCCAGGCGGCGCGGCTCCATAGCGGCAAGGCGCTCGCCGCACCCAGCGCGGCGGTTAATTTAATAAAATCACGGCGTAACATCGCTGACTCCCTTTTCTCAGTGACATAACTCAACGCCGCCAGCCTAAACCCTCCCCTTAGCGGAAGGTCAAGCGTTAACTGCCCGTTCTGCCAGCCAGGCGCAATAAAATTTGGTGCCTTTACAGACAAGTGTGATAACGTCTGCTGACGATAAACAGGTCTATTTTCATGATGAAAAAAACAACATTATTGATGCTGCTGCTGGGTACTCTGGGTTTTTCTAACGCCAGTCTGGCGCTGAATGAATCCGAAGCGGAAGATCTGGCCGATCTGACGGCGGTATTTATTTATCTGAAAAATGATTGCGGCTACAACGATTTACCCAACGCACAAATCAAACGCGCCATCGTTTATTTTGCCCAGCAAAACCGCATGGATCTGACCAACTATAATAGCTACAACATGAAGGCGCTGGGCGAAGACAGCTATCGCGATCTCAGCGGTATCGCCATTCCAACCCCGACCAAATGCAAAGCGCTGGCGCGCGATTCACTGAGCCTGCTGGCCTACGCCAATTAATCGGACCGTTACCTTCCCCCCGCCTGCCGCTACCTCTGTTTGAAATTCAGCCGTGCATCACCAGGCAGAGTTAGCTATCATGTTGCGCCAATTTTTCATGGCTGTTATTACGGAGTTTCCCGCACATGACCCAGAAAGAAATTTGGTATGAAACGCTGCATGCCAACTTCGGCCAGTACTTCTCGGTGGAGAAGGTGCTGTTTCGTGAGAAGACCGAGCATCAGGATTTGGTGATTTTTGAAAACCCGGTGCTGGGGCGCGTGATGGCGCTCGACGGCGTGGTGCAAACCACCGAACGCGACGAATTCATCTACCACGAGATGATGACCCATGTGCCGTTGCTGGCGCACGGCCAGGCGAAAAATGTGCTGATCATCGGCGGCGGCGACGGCGGCATGCTGCGCGAAGTGAGCCGCCATCAAAACGTCGAACAGATCACCATGGTTGAGATTGACGCCGGGGTGGTGGAATTCTGCCGCCAGTACCTGCCCAACCACAACGCCGGTTCTTATGACGATCCGCGCTTCAGGCTGGTGATCGACGACGGCGTCAACTTCGTTAATCAGACCGCCGAAAAGTTCGATGTGATCATCTCCGACTGCACCGACCCAATCGGCCCAGGCGAAAGCCTGTTCACCTCGGCATTCTATGAAGGCTGCGCACGTTGCCTGAACGAAGGCGGCATCTTTGTGGCGCAGAACGGCGTCTGCTTCCTGCAGCAGGACGAAGCGGTCAACAGCCACATCAAACTGAGCCAATACTTTAGCGACGTCAGCTTCTATCAGGCGGCCATCCCGACCTACTACGGCGGCATCATGACCTTCGCCTGGGCGAGCCAGAACCCGGCGCTGCGCCGGCTCGATTTGGCCCAGCTGCAACAGCGTTTTAATCAAAGCGGTTTAAACTGCCGTTATTACAACCCGGCAATTCATGCGGGCAGCTTTGCTCTGCCGCAGTATTTGCTCAATGCCCTATATCCCAAATAATTAACAAAACCCGCGGTTTTGTTGAACAGCGCCTGCTCTGCCCCCACGCGGAGGGCAGCTTCAGGCAGGACGGGAATGAACGTTTCACGTTAAGCGAGAAGATAAAGGAGGTGAACCAAATTGCATAAGCTAAAACTGCACGGCTTCAACAACCTGACCAAAAGCCTGAGTTTTTGTATTTACGATATTTGTTACGCCAAAAACGCGGACGACCGCGACGGCTATATCGCCTACATTGACGAACAATACAACGCCAATCGCCTGACCGAGATCCTGAGCGAAACCTGCTCGATCATTGGCGCCAACATTTTGAACATCGCACGTCAGGACTATGAGCCGCAGGGCGCCAGCGTCACTATCCTGGTCAGCGAAGAACCGGTCGATCCGAAAGACGTCGATACCTCGGAGCACCCCGGCCCGCTGCCCAACACCGTGGTCGCGCACCTGGACAAGAGCCACATCTGCGTTCACACCTATCCGGAGAGCCACCCGGAAGGCGGATTATGCACCTTCCGCGCCGATATCGAAGTTTCGACCTGCGGCGTGATTTCCCCGCTCAAAGCGCTGAATTATCTGATCCACCAGCTGGAATCCGACATCGTTACCATGGATTACCGCGTGCGCGGCTTTACCCGCGACGTGAACGGCGTGAAGCATTACATCGATCATGAGATCAATTCGATCCAGAACTTTATGTCTGACGACATCAAATCGCTGTACCACATGATGGACGTGAATGTTTATCAGGAAAACATCTTCCATACCAAGATGTTATTGAAGGACTTCGATCTGCAGCATTACCTGTTCAACGCCAAACCGGAAGCGCTGAGCGCCACCGAGCGTCAGGAGATTACCGATCTGCTGTGGAAAGAGATGCAGGAAATCTATTACGGCCGTAATATTCCGCATCTTTGATGAGTGACGGGCGCGGTACGCCGCGCCCTTACGCTCAGTACTTCAGCATGAAAGAACGGTAGGCCTTCAGCACCAGCAGGAAATCCTCGACGCCGCAGAACGAGAGGCTTTCTTCGTCATAGTAATTCATCCCCTCCTCCATCTCGTCGCCCTCGAACTCCAGCTGATTGGCGCGGATCATTACCTCTTCTCCATCCATCAACAGGGTATATTCATGGCCCTCCAGCTGCCACTGGCGCTCGCTGCCCTTCACCTCCGCCGCGCCCGCCTCGATGCGATCCAGCAGGTTGAAGTCGCCCTTGAGTTCCTCGTTGATCCAGTGGCCGATCGCTTCATGCCCCATCGAAAATCTGACGATCACCTGACCGGTAACGTCACGCAGAAATTCGTAATCCATAGCGTGCCCTCCTGAGCCCTTTTTCTTAGTGTAAACATTAATGGGTGACTAACTCAGTGAGCGCTCGCAAAGTTGGCAACTGAGCAAAATAAAACGGGAGGCCGAGGCCTCCCGTTAAACAGTTGCGCAATATTACCCATCATTCTTCGAATTGCAACGGCGTTGGCCGCCTTTGCCGCAGTCCGAATGATTTTGGCCGATGCGGCTTAAACGGCGGTTTGGAAGATCACGCCGTCGGCTTTTTCAGTGTACTGGCCCAACTGGTCGAAGTTCAGGTAGCGGTAGGTATCCGCCGCCGTCTTGTCGACCTGCGCCATATAGGTCTGATACTCGTCCGGCGTCGGCAGACGGCCCAGCAGCGAAGCCACTGCCGCCAGTTCAGCGGAAGCCAGATAGACGTTGGCGCCGGTGCCCAGACGGTTCGGGAAGTTACGGGTGGAGGTGGAAACCACCGTCGCGCCGTCCGCTACCCGCGCCTGGTTCCCCATGCACAGTGAACAGCCAGGGATCTCGATGCGCGCACCGCTCTTGCCGAATACGCTGTAATAGCCTTCTTCGGTCAGCTGAGCCGCATCCATCTTGGTTGGCGGCGCCACCCACAGACGGGTCGGCAGCTGGCCCTTGTGCTGATCCAGCAGCTTGCCGGCGGCGCGGAAGTGGCCGATGTTGGTCATGCAAGAACCGATGAACACCTCATCAATCTTGCTGTTGGCCACGTCGGACAGCAAACGCGCATCGTCCGGATCGTTTGGCGCGCACAGGATAGGCTGAGTGATTTCCGCCAGATCGATGTCGATCACCGCAGCGTATTCCGCATCCGCGTCGCCTTCCAGCAGCTGCGGATCCGCCAGCCATTTTTCCATGCCCTGAATACGGCGCTCCAGCGTGCGGCGATCGCCGTAGCCTTCGGAGATCATCCACTTCAGCAGCACGATGTTGGAGTTCAGGTATTCTTCGATCGGCGCCTTGTCCAGCTTGATGGTGCAACCGGCGGCGGAGCGCTCGGCGGAGGCGTCGGTCAGCTCAAACGCCTGCTCGACCTTCAGCTCAGGCAGACCTTCGATCTCCAGAATGCGGCCGGAGAAGATGTTTTTCTTGCCCTTCTTCTCGACGGTCAACAGGCCCTGCTTGATCGCGTAGTAAGGGATGGCGTGCACCAGATCGCGCAGGGTGATGCCCGGCTGCATTTTGCCTTTGAAGCGCACCAGCACCGACTCAGGCATATCCAACGGCATGACGCCGGTCGCCGCGGCGAACGCCACCAGGCCGGAACCTGCCGGGAAGGAGATGCCGATCGGGAAGCGGGTGTGGGAGTCGCCGCCGGTGCCGACGGTATCCGGCAGCAGCATGCGGTTCAGCCACGAGTGAATAACGCCGTCGCCCGGGCGCAGCGAAACGCCGCCGCGGTTCATGATAAAGTCAGGCAGCGTGTGGTGGGTCGTCACGTCGACCGGTTTCGGGTAGGCGGCAGTATGGCAGAACGACTGCATCACCAGATCGGCGGAGAAGCCCAGACAGGCCAGATCTTTCAGCTCGTCGCGGGTCATCGGGCCGGTGGTGTCCTGGGAGCCCACGGAGGTCATCTTCGGTTCGCAGTATTCGCCCGGGCGAACGCCGGCAACGCCGCAGGCGCGGCCAACCATTTTTTGCGCCAGCGAGAAGCCTTTGCTGCTGGCGGCGACCGGCTTGGCGATGCGGAACACTTCGCTGTGCGGCAGGCCCAGCGCTTCACGCGCCTTGGTGGTCAGGCCACGGCCGATAATCAGCGGAATACGGCCGCCGGCGCGCACTTCGTCCAGCAGCACGTCGGTTTTCAGTTCGAAGTTAGCGATCAGCGCGCCGGTTTCGTGGTTGCGCACTTCGCCCTTGTACGGGTAAACGTCGATCACGTCGCCCATATTCAGCTCGGAAACGTCCACTTCGATCGGCAGCGCACCGGCATCTTCCATGGTGTTGAAGAAGATAGGCGCAATTTTGCCGCCCAGCACCACCCCGCCACCGCGCTTGTTCGGCACGTACGGGATGTCGTCGCCCATAAACCACAGCACGGAGTTGGTGGCGGATTTACGGGAAGAACCGGTGCCGACCACGTCGCCGACGTAGGCCAGCGGGAAGCCTTTCTTGTTCAGCAGTTCAATCTGCTTGATCGGGCCAACGCTGCCCGGTTGATCCGGCACGATGCCTTCGCGTTCGTTCTTCAGCATCGCCAGGGCGTGCAGCGGAATATCCGGGCGCGACCAGGCGTCCGGCGCCGGCGACAGGTCATCGGTGTTGGTTTCGCCGGTGACTTTAAATACCGTGACGGTGATTTTTTCCGCCAGCTGCGGGCGCGACAGATACCATTCGGCGTCTGCCCAGGACTGCATAATCTGTTTGGCGTGCGGGTTGCCCGCCTTGGCTTTCTCTTCCACGTCGTAGAAGTTGTCGAACATCAGCAGGGTATGAGACAGCGCTTTGGCGGCGATCGGCGCCAGCTTTTCGTTATCCAGCGCGTCGATCAGCGGATGAATGTTGTAACCGCCCTGCATGGTGCCTAACAGTTCGATGGCTTTCTCGGGGGTAACCAGGGGGGATGTCGCTTCACCTTTGGCGATGGCCGCCAGGAAACCTGCTTTGACATAGGCGGCTTCGTCGACGCCTGGTGGAACACGGTTAATCAGCAGGTCTAACAGGAATTCTTCTTCGCCTTTTGGCGGATTCTTCAATAATTCGACCAGCGCTGCCATTTGGGTGGCGTCTAGCGGCTTAGGGGCAATGCCCTCAGCAGCGCGCTCGGCTACGTGCTTACGGTATTCTTCTAGCACGACGTTCTCCTCGCTCTCATTGTCATTTATTGTGCCTGGCGTTTTATATGCAAACCGGGTTTAGCGCACGGTGATATTGATGCCATCTATCCTGACGGGGCACTGCTGTCGATGTCCTGGCCTGTAAGGTACAGTGCCCGGTTCCGCTCAGCCAGCATATCAGGATTTGAAACGGTTGTTAATTCGTTCACATAAAAGCAACATTAAATCTTTGCTGAATCGTTGAGTGCAGTGTAATCGGCTGTAAATCAGGCAGCCCTGGGCCTGATGCCGACGGCGGGAAGCGCCAAAATCCCGCCCCAGGAGCACAACATAATAACCATTCATTTGCAATGGTTATGAGGGCGAAGATCAAAATTTGAGAGGAAAGGACACCCCATTGAGCGGCCTTTTACTGCCCTCGGCGCATAAAAAAACGGCCCCTTTTCAGGAGCCGCTTGTTAACCGGTCAAACCAGCAGAATTACTTCTTCTTGGCTTTCGGGTTAGGCAGGTCAGTGATGCTGCCTTCGTAGATCTCTGCCGCCAGGCCCACGGATTCGTGCAGGGTCGGGTGAGCGTGGATGGTCAGCGCGATGTCTTCCGCGTCGCAGCCCATCTCGATGGCCAGACCGATTTCACCCAGCAGCTCGCCGCCGTTGGTGCCGACAATCGCGCCACCGATGATGCGGTGAGTTTCTTTGTCGAAGATCAGTTTGGTCATGCCGTCTGCACAATCGGAAGCGATAGCACGGCCTGAAGCCGCCCACGGGAAGGTGGAGGTCTCGTAGCTGATGCCTTTCTCTTTCGCTTCTTTCTCGGTCAGACCCACCCAGGCAACTTCCGGCTCGGTGTAAGCGATCGATGGGATCACTTTCGGGTCGAAGTAGTGCTTCATGCCGGCGATCACTTCCGCGGCAACGTGGCCTTCGTGCACGCCTTTGTGCGCCAGCATCGGCTGACCGACGATGTCGCCGATAGCGAAGATGTGCGGCACGTTGGTGCGCAGCTGCTTGTCGACGTTGATGAAGCCGCGCTCGTCAACTTCAACACCGGCTTTGCCGGCATCCAGCAGTTTGCCGTTCGGCACGCGGCCGATAGCCACCAGCACAGCATCGTAACGCTGTGGTTCGGCAGGGGCTTTTTTGCCTTCCATCGTGACGTAGATGCCGTCTTCTTTGGCTTCTACCGCGGTCACTTTGGTTTCCAGCATCAGGTTGAACTGCTTGCTGATGCGTTTGGTGAAGACTTTCACCACGTCTTTATCTGCAGCCGGGATAACCTGATCGAACATTTCGACCACGTCGATCTGTGAACCCAGCGCATGGTATACGGTGCCCATTTCCAGGCCGATGATGCCGCCGCCCATGACCAGCAGACGCTCTGGGACGGTTTTCAGCTCCAGCGCATCGGTAGAGTCCCACACGCGTGGATCTTCATGAGGAATGAATGGCAGTTTGATCGGACGAGAACCTGCAGCGATGATGGCGTTATCGAAGTTGATGGTGGTTGGACCATTTTCGCCTTCAACAACCAGGGTGTTAGCGCCGGTGAACTTGCCCAGGCCGTTGACCACTTTCACTTTACGGCCTTTAGCCATGCCAGCCAGACCGCCGGTCAGCTGATTGATGACTTTTTCTTTCCACACGCGCACTTTGTCGATGTCGGTTTTCGGCTCGCCGAATACGATGCCGTGTTCGGCCAGCGCTTTGGCTTCTTCGATCACTTTGGCAACGTGCAGCAGTGCTTTGGAAGGGATACATCCCACGTTCAGGCAAACCCCGCCCAGAGTGGAATAACGTTCAACCAGAACGGTTTCAAGACCTAAGTCAGCGCAACGAAAGGCAGCAGAGTAACCTGCCGGGCCCGCCCCAAGTACCACGACCTGAGTTTTAATTTCAGTACTCATCATGACCTCTTAATTAGTTGTCCGGCGGGTCAGACGTCATTTTTATTGCTAATCGATCTCATAACGCCCTTCATCCACCGGGACGCTTACACCGCGAGCAGTTTACAGAATTGTTAATAATCTGCAAAGCGTGTTCGAGTGACCCGTGTCTCAACAATTTTGTCGAGTCATGCAAAACCCGACAAAACTGCTACTGAAGCGATAAGGGCGCAGCATAACTGCGCCCTTGATTCATTACATCACCAGACGGCGGATGTCAGACAGCATATTGTTGATGATGGTGATGAAACGCGCACCGTCTGCACCGTCGATAACGCGGTGGTCGAAGGAGAGCGACATCGGCATCATCAGGCGCGGCACGAACTCTTTGCCGTTCCACACCGGCTCCATCGCAGACTTGGAGACGCCCAGGATAGCCACTTCCGGCGCGTTGACGATAGGCGCGAAGTGAGTCGTCCCGATACCGCCAAGGCTGGAGATGGTGAAGCAACCGCCCTGCATTTCGCCGGCGGTCAGCTTGCCGTCGCGCGCTTTCTTGGAGATAGCCATCAGCTCGCGAGACAGTTCGGTGATGCTCTTCTTGTTCACATCCTTGAATACCGGAACCACCAGGCCGTTTGGCGTATCAACCGCCACGCCGATGTTGATGTATTTTTTCAGCGTCAGCTTCTGGCCGTCTTCGGACAGCGAGCTGTTGAAACGCGGCATCTGCTCCAGCGCGGCGGCGACGGCTTTCATGATGAACACCACCGGGGTGAACTTCACGTCCAGCTTGCGCTTGGCGGCTTCTTCGTTCTGCTGCTTGCGGAAAGCTTCCAGATCGGTGATGTCGGTTTTGTCGAAGTGGGTCACGTGCGGGATCATCACCCAGTTGCGGCTCAGGTTGGCGCCAGAAATTTTCTGGATGCGGCCCATTTCGACTTCTTCGATCTCGCCGAACTTGCTGAAGTCCACTTTCGGCCATGGCAGCATGCCTGGCAGACCGCCGCCGGCAGCGGCCGGAGCGGCTTCGGCGCGTTTCACCGCGTCTTTCACGTAGGCCTGAACGTCTTCGCGCAGGATGCGGCCTTTACGACCGGTACCCTTCACTTTCGCCAGGTTTACGCCGAACTCGCGCGCCAGACGGCGGATAACCGGGGTCGCGTGCACGTAGGCGGCGTTTTCGGTGAACTCGCCTTTGCTCTCGGCTTTGGCGGCCGGTGCAGGGGCTGCGGCTTCCTGCTTGGCCGGCGCCGGTGCGGCTTGCGCAGCAGGGGCAGCGGCCGGCGCAGCGCCTTCCACTTCGAACACCATGATCAGAGAACCGGTTTTCACTTTGTCGCCGGTATTGATCTTGATCTCTTTAACGGTACCCGCGAACGGCGCCGGCACTTCCATCGAAGCCTTGTCACCTTCAACGGTGATCAGCGACTGCTCGGCGGCAACTTTGTCGCCGACCTTCACCATCACTTCGGTCACTTCAACTTCGTCGCCGCCGATATCCGGCACCGCCACGTCTTTCGCAGCGCTTGCCGCAGGGGCTGCCGCTGCAGCCGGCGCTGGCTCAGCAGCCGGGGCCGCAGCGGAAGCTGCGCCGGCCACTTCGAATACCATGATCGGGGAGCCGGTTTTCACTTTGTCGCCGGTGTTGATCTTGATCTCTTTCACGATGCCGGCGAACGGCGCAGGCACTTCCATCGAAGCCTTGTCGCCTTCCACGGTGATCAGGGACTGCTCGGCTTCCACCTTGTCGCCCACTTTCACCAGGATCTCGGTCACTTCGACTTCGTCGGCGCCGATGTCCGGCACTGCGACGTCTTTGGCTGCAGCGGCAGCCGGCGCGGCAGGAGCCGCCGCCGGTTTTTCTTCCGCTTTGGCCGCCGGAGCAGCCTGAGCCGCACCTTCAGCTTCGAAGATCATGATCAGTTTGCCGGTTTCGGTTTTATCGCCGACCGCCACTTTGATCTCTTTCACCACGCCCGCCTGCGGGGATGGCACTTCCATGGAAGCCTTGTCGCCTTCCACGGTGATCAGCGATTGTTCAACTTCAACCTTATCGCCAACCTTCACCAGAATTTCAGTGATTTCTACTTCGTCTGCACCGATGTCCGGTACATTGATTTCGATAGACATTATTCAGTACCTCTTAGGCCAGACGCGGGTTAACTTTTTCTGGGTTGATGTCGAATTTCTTAATCGCATCAGCTACCACAGAAGCTTCGATTTCACCGCGTTTCGCCAATTCACCCAGCGCTGCAACCACGACGTAAGACGCATCGACTTCGAAGTGGTGACGCAGGTTTTCGCGGCTGTCTGAACGACCGAAGCCGTCAGTGCCCAGTACGCGATAATCGCTGGCTGGAACATAAGTACGAACCTGCTCTGCGAACAGCTTCATGTAGTCGGTAGAAGCTACCGCCGGCGCGTCGTTCATCACCTGAGCGATGTAAGGCACGCGTGGCGCTTCGGTTGGGTGCAGCATGTTCCAACGTTCGCAGTCCTGGCCGTCACGCGCCAGTTCGGTGAAGGAAGTCACGCTGTAGGTGTCGGAACCCACGCCGTAGTCTTTCGCCAGGATCTGCGCGGCTTCGCGCACGTGACGCAGGATAGCGCCGGAGCCCAGCAGCTGTACCTTGCCTTTGCTGCCTTCCAGGGTTTCCAGCTTGTAGATACCCTTGCGGATACCTTCTTCTGCGCCCTGCGGCATCGCCGGCATGTGGTAGTTTTCGTTCAGCGTGGTCAGGTAGTAGTACACGTTTTCCGGGTTGTCGCCGTACATGCGCACCAGACCGTCGTGCATGATCACCGCCACTTCGTATGCGTAAGCCGGATCGTAAGAGATACAGTTAGGGATAGTCAGAGACTGAATGTGGCTATGGCCGTCTTCGTGCTGCAGACCTTCACCGTTCAGGGTGGTACGGCCTGAAGTACCGCCGATCAGGAAGCCGCGCGCCTGTTGGTCGCCCGCCGCCCAGCACAGGTCGCCGATACGCTGGAAACCGAACATCGAGTAGTAGATGTAGAACGGGATCATCGGCAGATCGTTGGTGCTGTAGGACGTCGCTGCGGCCAGCCATGAAGAGGCTGCGCCCAGTTCGTTGATGCCTTCCTGCAGGATCTGGCCTTTCTCGTCTTCTTTGTAGTAGGCAACCTGCTCACGGTCCTGCGGGGTGTACTGCTGGCCGTTAGGGCTGTAGATGCCGATCTGACGGAACAGACCTTCCATACCGAAGGTACGCGCTTCGTCGGCGATGATTGGCACCAGGCGATCTTTGATCGACTTGTTCTTCAGCATCACGTTCAGGGCACGCACGAAGGCGATGGTGGTGGAGATCTCTTTGTTCTGCTCTTCCAGCAGTGAGCTGAAGTCTTCCAGCGCCGGCATTTCCAGCTTCTGGGTGAACTCCGGCAGGCGGGTAGGCACGTAGCCTTTCAGCGCCTGACGACGTTCGTGCAGGTATTTGTACTCTTCGGAGTCTTTCTCGAAGGTGATGTACGGCAGTTTTTCGATGTCGGCATCGGCAACCGGCACGTTGAAACGATCGCGGAAGTGGTGAACCCCTTCCATGTTCATTTTCTTCACCTGGTGAGCGATGTTTTTACCTTCCGCAGTTTCACCCATGCCGTAACCTTTGATGGTGTGGGCCAGGATTACGGTTGGTTTGCCTTTGGTGTCCTGCGCTTTTTTCAGTGCGGCAAAGACTTTCTTCGGATCGTGACCGCCACGGTTCAGCGCCCAGATTTCGTCGTCGGTCATGTCTTTGACCAGCGCCGCAGTTTCCGGGTAACGGCCGAAGAAGTGCTCGCGCACGTAAGCGCCGTCTTTGGATTTGAAGGTCTGGTAGTCGCCGTCCAGGGTCTCGTTCATCAGCTGAACCAGTTTACCGCTGGTGTCTTTGCGCAGCAGCTCATCCCAACGGCCGCCCCAGATCACTTTCAGCACCTGCCAGCCTGCGCCGGAGAAGATGCCTTCCAGTTCGTTGATGATCTTGCCGTTGCCGGTGACCGGGCCGTCCAGGCGCTGCAGGTTGCAGTTGATGACGAACACCAGGTTGTCCAGCTTCTCGCGGGTCGCGATGGTGATGGCGCCTTTGGATTCAGGCTCATCCATCTCGCCGTCGCCCAGGAAGGCGTAAACGGTTTGCTCAGAGGTGTTCTTCAGACCGCGGTGTTCCAGGTACTTCAGGAACTTGGCCTGGTAGATGGCGCTGATTGGGCCCAGGCCCATGGAGACGGTCGGGAACTGCCAGAATTCCGGCATCAGTTTTGGATGCGGGTAAGAGGACAGGCCTTTGCCGTGAACTTCCTGACGGAAGTTGTTCATTTGTTCTTCGGTCAGGCGGCCTTCAAGGAAGGCACGCGCGTAAACGCCCGGAGAGATGTGGCCCTGGAAGTAAACCAGGTCGCCGCCGTCTTGCTCGTTGCGTGCGCGGAAGAAGTGGTTAAAGCAGACTTCATAGAAGGTCGCGGAAGACTGGAAGGAAGCCATGTGGCCGCCCAGCTCCAGGTCTTTCTTGGAAGCACGCAGAACGGTCATGATCGCGTTCCAGCGGATAGCTGAGCGAATGCGACGTTCCAGATCCAGATTACCCGGGTAAGCAGGTTCATCTTCCACCGCGATGGTGTTGACGTAGTTGTGAGCCGCAGCGCCGGCCGCAACGTTAACGCCGCCTTTGCGAGCTTCACCCAATACCTGATCAATCAGAAACTGAGCTCGTTCAACACCCTCTTCACGGATGACCGATTCGATCGCCTGCAGCCAGTCGCGGGTTTCGATCGGATCCACGTCATTGTTTAAACGTTCTGACATGGTGGTATTCCTTATCTGTCTAATGGTTTGTTTGGAGCCTGTCTTCCTGTGCTCTATGAAAAAACACACGAAGACAGGCCCATCAGTTTAGTTGCCGCTTAGGTACTTAACTAAGTACCTCGAACCAAAACTCCACAGGCTGGTGTGCCCTGAAGAGCCAGGCTCTTAATCCTTGCGTTGCTGGAGACGCCGTAGCGATCTCTCGCGCCGGGTATGCTCCCGGCTGAGATCCAGCAAGATTTCCTCGATAAACGCCAAGTGGCGGTGCGAGGCTTCACGGGCCTTTTCCGGCTCGCGTGCCACAATCGCCTCAAAAATCCCGGCGCGGTGGCTGCTCACTTTTGCCAACATCTCACGGCGCGAGTAGAGCAATTCAAAGTTCTGACGCACGTTCTGTTCCAGCATCGGCCCCATGCAGCGTAGCAGGTGCAGCAACACAACGTTGTGGGCGGCTTCGGTCACGGCGATTTGGTACTGCATGACCGCGTCGGCTTCGGCGTCGAGATCGCCGCTGTCCTGGGCCTGCTGAATCACAATGTGGCAATCGCGGATGCGCGCCAGATCTTCATCGGTGCCGCGCAGCGCCGCGTAATAGGCGGCAATGCCTTCCAGCGCGTGACGGGTTTCCAGCAGATCGAATTGTGATTCGGGATGGTCGGCCAGCAGTTCAGCCAGCGGATCGCTGAAGCTCTGCCACAGATTAGTTTGCACAAAGGTGCCGCCGCCCTGACGGCGCAGGAGCAGCCCTTTGGCTTCCAGGCGCTGAATGGCCTCTCTCAGAGAAGGGCGGGAAACATCAAATTGTTTCGCCAGCTCGCGCTCCGGAGGCAGCTTTTCGCCTGGACGCAGCGTTCCCTCGAGGATCAGGTATTCGAGCTGCTGCTCGATAACGTCTGACAACTTGGGTTGGCGGATTTTGCTGTAGGCCATGGGTGAATTCATCTCTGCGAATGGCGCGGAGTCAATTGGTAATACCAATTTCAAAAACGTGACGGTAAAGTAACAAAGTATTCACCTCCTGTCCATATGGGCCTTGATCGAAATCAGCTTACCCGCACATTTTAACACCCTGACTAAACGCCCGCCGCAAGCCGGTAACGCCGGGCTAGTAATACCCTTTACGCGCCGGGCTTTTGATTTAACTTTTACCAAACCTTACATCAGGCAGAGTGCAAACTTTTTGCCTGCGTTTTATTGCATGATTATTAAGCTTTTATGAATGGCTATTTCGCGAACGACGATGGAACGAGCTGTTTACTATTTAAGCGCGGGAAAAAGGTCTTATCTACGTTATTTTTGCGCATTATGTGATTTGTTGCTTATTTCATGCACTGAATCCCCTTTGCCGTCACACAACCCGCATTTTGTTTCCTAAACTGCTGAAATCTTAATCACTCACACGACAAAGCAGGTGCAAACTGACGCGCATAACATTATTCTTTGCCGAACGGTAGCGGCTCCGTGGAATTAATAGCTATAACGCCGTAAATAAAACAAAACACACATCGTAACCACTGCTTTACAGCATGTGAGTCATTCGCAACGACAGAGGGTTTCATTGATGGATGGTCAACAGCATGGCGACCAGCTGAAACGCGGCCTGAAAAACCGGCATATTCAGCTTATTGCCTTAGGTGGCGCAATAGGTACCGGGCTATTCCTCGGTATCGCTCAAACAATAAAAATGGCCGGCCCGTCGGTCATTCTCGGCTATGCCATTGGCGGTTTCATCGCGTTTTTGATCATGCGCCAGCTGGGCGAAATGGTGGTGGAAGAGCCGGTCGCCGGTTCCTTCAGCCACTTCGCCTACAAATATTGGGGCAACTTCGCCGGCTTCGCTTCCGGCTGGAACTACTGGGTGCTGTACGTGCTGGTGGCGATGGCGGAACTGACCGCGGTCGGCATCTACGTGCAGTACTGGTGGCCGGAGATCCCGACCTGGGTCTCCGCCGCGGTGTTCTTCCTGGCGATCAACGCCATCAACCTGGCCAACGTGAAGGTCTACGGTGAGATGGAGTTCTGGTTCGCCATCATCAAGGTGGTGGCGATCATCGGCATGATTGTCTTCGGCGCCTACCTGCTGTTCAGCGGCCTGGGCGGCCCGGAAGCCACCGTCACCAACCTGTGGGCGCAGGGCGGGTTCTTCCCGAACGGCATCATGGGCCTGGTGATGGCGATGGCGGTGATCATGTTCTCGTTCGGCGGCCTCGAACTGGTGGGCATCACCGCCGCAGAAGCCGACAACCCGCAAAAAAGCATCCCCAAAGCCACCAACCAGGTTATCTACCGCATCCTGCTGTTCTATATCGGCTCGCTGACTATCCTGCTGTCGCTGTATCCGTGGGGCAAAGTGGTCGAAGGCGGCAGCCCGTTCGTGCTGATCTTCCATGCGCTGAACAGCAACCTGGTGGCGACCGTGCTGAATATCGTGGTGCTGACCGCCGCGCTGTCGGTGTATAACAGCTGCGTTTACTGCAACAGCCGCATGCTGTACGGCCTGGCGAAACAGGGCAACGGGCCGAAAAGCCTGCTGAAGGTCGACGGCCGCGGCGTGCCGGTCATCGCCATCGGCGTCTCCGCCCTCGCCACCGCATTCTGCGTGCTGATCAACTACCTGATCCCGGGCCGCGCCTTCGAACTGCTGATGGCGCTGGTGGTATCGGCGCTGGTGATTAACTGGGCGATGATCAGCCTGGCGCATCTGAAGTTCCGCGCCGCCAAGAATCGCGAAGGCGTAGAGCCGAAGTTCAAGGCCTTCTGGTACCCGTTCAGCAACTACCTGTGCCTGCTGTTTATGGCCGGCATCCTGGTGATCATGTACCTGACGCCGGGGATTCAAATCTCGGTGCTGCTGATCCCGGTATGGGTGGCGGTGCTGGCCATCGGCTACGCCGTCAAGCAGCGCAGCCAACGCATCGCCGGCGCCACCAGCCGCTGATGCCGTAACGCCAAAATAAAATGGCCCGCATTTGCGGGCCATTTTTTTCGCCTGAACGCAGCTTATTTGCGCAGCGCTTTTACCTGCTCAGCGGTGATGTCCGCCGGCAGGCCGCCCCAGGTAACCCGCAGATAGTTCACCAGCTCCGCCACCTGCGCATCGTCCAGCCGCTCGCCGAAGGCCGGCATGCTCTGCATGCTTTCGCCGTTGGGGAACTGCTGGGCCGGCAACCCGTCCAGTACCGAGACGATCAGGTTCTTGCCGTCCGGCTGGCGCAGCGTCGCGTTATCGCGCATCGCCACCGCCACGTGCGGTTTGCCCTCGCCTTCTCGCGCATGGCAGCCGGAACACTGGTCCAGATAGCTCATGCGGCCGGCGTCGCTACCCTGCCCCGCTTTCACCGGCACTGCGGCCGGCGGTTGGTCCCCCATCAGATAGGTGGCCAGCGCCTGGCTGTCTTCCGGCGTCAGGTTACGGGTGCTGAGATCCACCACCATGTGCATTTCGCTGAAGGCGGAGCCCTGCGGCGCGATGCCGGTGCCAAGGAAACGGCTGAGGTCCTGCGGCGTCCAGCCACGCTGCGCCAGGCCGTGCGGCGTGATGTCCGGCGCCATAAAGCGCCCGAGATCCCCCCCCTGCATCGGCTTGCCGAGATCCATTTGCCCCAGCATGCCGCGCGGCGTATGGCATTCGCCGCAGTGCCCCAGCGTATCCGCCAGATAACGGCCACGTTGCCACTGTGCCGAAGCCCCCTGCGAACTGGCCGGCAAAGGCTCCTGATTGCGGAACAACAGGTTCCAGCCAATCAGCGCCATACGCTGGTTGAACGGGAACGGCATGGCGTTTTCCGGCACGGCAACGTCGACCGCCGGGCGCGTCATCAGATAGGCGTAGATATCATCAGCGTCCTGGCGGGATATCCCCTTATACGAGGTGTAAGGCATCGCCGGGTACAGATGGCGGCCGCCCGGCGCCACGCCCTGGGTCAGGGCCAGGAAGAAATCGTCTTTGGTCCAGCGGCCAATGCCGTGGTCGGCCGAAGGCGTCAGGTTGCTGCCGTAAATGGTGCCGAACGGCGTATCCAGCGGATAGCCCCCCGCCAAAGGCGCGCCGCCGCTGGCGGTGTGGCAGGCGGCGCAGTCGGCGGCCTGCGCGAGATAGCGGCCGCGGGCTATCTGTTCGGCGCCGGCGGTCACCTGCTGCACCGGGCCGTCATAGCGGCGGTTTTCCCGCCACCACAGCAGCGCAATGACCACTATCGCCACCAGCAGGATCAACAGTGCGAGACGTTTTTTCATTGCGTCGTCTCCTTCAGCAGGCCCGGCGTCTTCAACACCACGTCGCGCACCGCTTCGTAGTAGCGCACATAGCCGGTACAGCGGCAAATATGGCTGTCCAGCGCCCGTTCGATGGCGCTTTCCAGCTGCTCACGGGCAATCGGCTCCCGCTTGAGCTTCTCGACGAAAATAGTGGCGGCGTTGACGAAGCCCGGCGTGCAGTACCCGCACTGGAAGCTGTAGTGCTCCAGAAAAGCCTGCTGAATGGGTGAAAGCGCCACCTCGCCCTGCTCATCCACCTTCGCATGCCCTTCAACGGTGCGCACCTGCTTGCCGCTGAAGAAGTGGGCGCCGGTAATGCAGGTGCGCACCTCTTCGCTGGTGCCGCTCGGGTGATCGACAATCGCCACGCAGGCGTGACAGATACCCTGCCCGCAACCGAGCCGCGAACCGGTCAGGTCGAGATATTCGTGCAGGAAATCGATCATCATCAGCCCTTCCGGCACCTCGATAGGGCCATACTGCTTATCGTTGACGGTCAGGGAAATCGGCTGGGTTTTAATGCTCATTGCAATACCTCACGAATATTTTCTGCACGAACGGGCAAATCACGGAAACGGTGGCCGGTGGCGTCGGCGATGGCGTTGACCAGCGCGGCCACTACCGGGATCATCACCACCTCGGCCATGCCTTTCGGCGGATCGGTTTCCGACAGCGCAGGCAGGATGTCACCGGTCTGTTTCCACACCGCCACGTCGCTGGCGCGCGGCAGGCGGTAACGGTTGAAGTTCCAGGTGCCGTTGCCCGGCCCGTCTTCGTACAGCGGTAAATATTCGTGCAGCGCATGGCCAATGCCCATCGCCAGGCCGCCCTGCAGTTGGCCGGAGACCAACTCCGGCACGATCATATTGCCGCATTCCATAATCGAGTGGTGGTTCAGCAATTCTACCTGGCCGGTGGCGATATCCACCGCCACTTCCGCCAGCGTGCCGACGGCGCTGTAGTAGGTCACCGCCGCGTTGTTACGCTGGGTCGGCGGATAATAAACCTGCGCGCGCGCCTGGGCGGTGAACTCGCCGCCGGCGTTGCGCAGCGCCAATCCGTCGATCGGCAGGCGCTCCGCCTGACCGTTGAGGTTGAAATCGGCCTCCGCCCACTGCCAGCGGTTAAATACGTGTACCGCCGCGCCGGTGACGCCGCCCATCTGATAGGCCTTTTTCGCCAACAGTTCCAGGCTGAGCACCGACATGCCCGCCGCCGTCAGCCCACCTTCCACCCAGCGCGCATCTTCGCGCCGCACCACCAGCGGCGCCGCCTGGCCACCGCCGATACCGGCCTGCCACAGCGCCATCGCCGCCGGCCACAGGCCGCGATCGAAGATCAGGCGCGCCGCTTCGCGGGTGCTGTGCGAGAAGTAATAGGCCGAGTTGCTGGCGCTGGACGGTGAGCAATAGCTCGGCGTCCAGTTGGGGTCGGTTTGCAGCTTGTCCTGTTCGGCCTGCGACATCAGGTAGGGATCGCCGCTGGTGACCATCGGCAACACCGACCAGTCGGTCACCGAGAAATGCGCCTCGTCCGCCGGTTTGCCCAGCCACTGCGCGCACAGCACCGACTGCGAGGTCGACATGCCGGTGCCCATTTCCGCGCCGCTGTGGTGCAACACGATGCGCCCCTCTTCGCTCAGCTCGACGCGGGCGAAGGAGGTCTCTGCGCCGGTGCCGAAGTCTTTCTGCACGCAGCCGAAGCCGACGCCGTAGCGTTTGCCCGGGTGCCGGCTTTCAAACTCGGCCTTGCGTTCGGCGCGCTTAAGCCACATTTCATGCTGCGCCGCCTTCTCCAGCACCTCGTCGGCGCGAATGGCGCCGGCCGGGATCGCTCCCTGGGTGTTTTTCATGCCCGATTTCAGCACGTTGCGCAGGCGGAACGCGATCGGGTCAATCTTCAGCTCGGCGGCCAGTTCGTCCACCATCATCTCGGTGGCGGCCATGCTCTGCAGCGTGCCGTAGCCGCGCGCCGAACCGGCGTCGATCGCCCGCGAGGCCAGCCCCACCGAAGAAAGATCGCTTTTCGGGAAGTAATAAATCGACTGGGCGGCGGTGGCGCCGACCATCACCACCGAAGGGGTAAAATTGCTGCGGCCGCCGCCGTCGGCGGTCATCTCGCCGTGGAACGACTGCAGCACGCCAGTCTGGCGGTTGACCGCAATGCGATAGCTCATGTCGAAAGCATGGCGTTTCAACGCGGTCTGGAACTGCTCGAAGCGGTCATTGGCCAACCGCACCGGATGGCCGTCGCCGTACATCGCCGCCACCGCGCCGTAATACGGGAAGTTATAGTGATCTTTCGAACCGTAGCCGACGGTGTAGCACGGGTGCAGGATCAATTGTTTCACCGGCGGATTGCGCTTGGCCAGCATGCGCGGCATCTCGTCGGCCACTTCCTGCGGCGACTGGGTCGGCACCACCAGATGCAGCGTTTGCGTCGCGGCGTCGAACCAGCCGTTGGCGTTATCCGGCTCCAGCGCCGAGGTGTCGATGGACTGCGTGGTGTAGCGCCGCGACATCACCAGCCAGTCGGCCGGCGGCGTCTCCAGTTCGGCGGCGATCATGCCGGCATAATGCATGCCTTCCTGATCCAACTTGCCCCCCTCGCGGCCCTCCGGCCATACCGGCAGGTGCTTTTTCATCGACACCGGGAAAATCGGAGTATCTTTCAGGCTGGAGAAGCGATCTTCGTCGAACGGCTGCTCACCGCCCACCCGCACATAGCGGAAGCTGCCCCAGGGGTCGCGCTCCAGCGGGCCGGTGACGGCGCCGTATTTGACAGTTTCTTCACGAAACTTCAGCCGGTCTTTGGCGAAACGGAAACGGGCGAAATCGTGGTAAATCAGGATCGCCACCGCCTGGCCGAGATAGGCCGGGGTTTTGCCGCTGGGCAGCAGCATGTCGTCGCCGTAAAACGCCGGGAAGGCCAGACCGTCGCGCGCCAGATCCTCCGCCGTCACCAATCGGTCCGGCTGCAGGTCATCTCCCAGCAGCGACAGATCGACGCCCTCAAACAGCCGATCGGCCTTGGTGACGCGCAGGATAAAGGCATGCGCCTGTTTTTGCGGCCAGTGCGGCATATCCACCGCGCGAATATCGCGGGCGAAGACCTTTTGCCCCATCACCTTGGCGCGGCCGTCGATGCGAAAACGCACCCGTTTGGCGTGCGGATCCCAATTCGGCGACTGGAGGATCTTTTCTTCGAACAGCGCGGCGTAGGCGCGGCTGTATAACGGAGCGAGGTAGACGGATACCCCCGCTATCACGGCGCTTTTAATAAAGCGGCGCCGCGATGGGTTGAAATTGCTCATAAAAAGTCCTTCACATCTTTATTGTAGTTTTATGTGCAGCGGTGTTGTTGCGCAAACGCTGACGACCTTGCCGTAGACGCTATAAGCATATGCTTATAACCAAAATTATGTGATGATTAACACTTCGTTTTCAACAAAAAAACATATCAAAAACACATATAATTTGTATGCTAATAAAGAGTTTGCGCAAACGCGGATCTGAGAGATGACTACAGGCATTCTTATCGCCGCCGCCGGGCGCAGTGAGCGCTTCATACGGGCCGGCGGCCAGGGCAACAAATTAAACGCCAAATTTGCCGATGCGGCGGGCCGGCAACGCCCGCTGTTTGAGCATACGCTGCGCCAGGCGCTGGCATCCGGCCTGCCGGTGCATGTCGTCACCCGGCCCGACAACCTGCAGGTACAGAAAATCTGCGCCGCCAACCAAACCCCGGTGACGCTGCTGGCCAGCGCCGGGCTGGGCGACTCCATCGCCGCCGGGGTTGCCGCCACGCCGCAGTGGCAAGGCTGGTTGATTCACCTGGCCGATATGCCGTTCGTTACGCCGGATGTGTTCCTGCAGGTCGCCGAGGCGCTGAAAAATCACCCGATAGTCCGCCCCGGTTTCGATCAACAGCCGGGCCACCCGGTCGGCTTTTCAGCTCTATTGCGCAACGAACTTTGCCGGCTGCTCGGCGATAATGGCGCACGCGAACTGTTGCAGCGGGGGGCAGTGCATTTGCTGCCGCTTGATCGGGCAACCGTCGTGCAGGATATTGATCTTCCGTCTCAACTACCGGCCAGCGAGTAAATTCAGCCATGCAACATCTCGACGTTACCGTGGTCAGCCAGGCGATAAGCTGGCTGCAGCAGCAGCCGGTATGGCTGTGCACCGTGCTCAACACCTACGGCTCCTCGCCGCGCTCGCCCGGCGCGCTGATGGCCGCCACCCGCGACGGCCGCTATAGCGGTTCGCTGTCGGGGGGATGCGTTGAGGAGGATTTTCTGCGCCGGGTGGCGGCTGGGGAATACCAGGCCGCCAGCCAGGTGATCCGCTACGGGGAAGGCGGCATGGAGCCGAACGTGGCGCTGCCCTGCGGCGGCGTGCTGGACGTGCTGATTGAGTACCTGCCGGCCGGAGACGCCAGCATTGCTTACCTGAGCCGCATCGCCGCCGCTCTGGACGGGCATCACGCGTTGGTCAAACGCCTGACGCTGCCGCAGGCCTGCAGCAGCCTGGAACCGAGCGGCTTCGCCAGCGCCACTCAGGTTGAACGCGACCACCAGCAGATCACCCTGCATATCGCCGCCGCTCCGCGCCTGCTGATCGCCGGGCTGTCCAGCGTGGCGCTGTATTGCGCCGATTTCGCCACCGCATTGGGGTTTGAAGTGCTGGTATGTGAAAACCGCCCGGAGGCGCTGGATAATTTCGCCGGCCAACTCAAACCCGACGTGACGCTGCTGCGGCAGTTCCCGGCCAAGTTTATCGAAAACGGCGGTTGCCACGCCAACACCGCCGTAGTGGCGTTGACCCACGATCCGCGCATGGATGACCTGACGTTGATGGAAGCTATCCATACGCCGGCGTTTTACATCGGCGCCATGGGATCGTTAAGAAACAGTACGCGGCGGCGCCAGCGGCTGCAGCAAATTGCCGAATTCACCCCGCAAGATCTGGAACGCATTCACGCGCCAATAGGCCTGCCGCTGGGCAGTAAAACGCCGGCCGAGATCGCTTTGGCGGTAATGGCGGCCATCGTGCTGCAGAAAAACCGCCTCCCCCACCCCGAACCTGTCACCCCAGAGGCGTCACCGGCACCAGGTGCTGAAGCTCAATATGCAGCTCCTCCCGCTCATTCAGCCGATAGCTGAACATCGTCAGGTCCGGCCCTTCCCTGCGGGCCAGGCCGAGCTCCGGCAGTGTCTGAGTGTAGATATGCAAGAGGTGATCGTTCAGCGCCACCGGCTTGCCGGAATAGCAGAAGCGGCAGAACTCGCCGTCAATGTCCGGCAGCGGCTCGAGATTTATCCCGTTATCTGAAGGCCAATCCGCCGCCACGCCGAGCGAATAATCGATCCGTACCCGTTCCCCGTCCGGCATCAGGTGGGTAAGCGCGTAGGTTAACTCCGGGCGGCCGCCAATATGCGCATAGAATTCTTCTCTGAACGCGCTGCGGATAGGCATATGGGACTTTCCCAAATTCGCCACATCCAGATGGTAGGAATAGCACTTTCCCTTCAACACATACTGCCCGGGGGCGATGCTGACGCGATCGACCTGGATGTCGCCGGGCTGGTTGGCCGACAGCGAACGTACCAGATGGCTGAAGTCCTGTTTACGCGCATGGCGATACACGCTGGGAGATTCGGCGAAGTGTTTTTTGAAGCAGCGGGAAAAGGTTTGCTGGTTATCGAACTGATATTGAATGGAGATATCGAGAATGCTTTTTTGGGTAAAGCGCAGAGCGAAGGCGGCGAGGCACAAACGGCGAGCGCGAATATAGGAAGCCAGCGACAAGCCCGTTTGCTTCTTGAACATACGCTGCAGATACCATTTCGTGTAGCCGGATTTGGCCGAGACGATATCCAATGACAGCGGCTTGGTCAGGTTATCTTCAATCCAGACCAACAGTTCCCTTATATGACTTTCCTGCGTTCCCATGTGCTTGCCGAGCCTTATTTTCCCAATATGCCTTTTCGCGCGTTTTACTGCTTTCCACGTAGGGTATACAGGTTAAAACTTGGCGTCCAGCAGGCTACAGGACTTTACACAGGACTTAACGTTGCCACCCGCCGATGGGCGGCAACGTTTTCAGACGATTATTTCAGGCAGCTGGAGCACTGGCCGGCCTGGATTTTCTGGAAGAAGTCATTGCCTTTGTCGTCCACCAGGATGAACGCCGGGAAGTCTTCCACTTCGATTTTCCAGATCGCTTCCATCCCCAGCTCGGGGTATTCCACGCATTCCAGGCTCTTGATGCTCTGCTGCGCCAGCACCGCCGCCGGGCCGCCGATGCTACCGAGGTAGAACCCGCCGTGCTTGTTGCAGGCGTCGGTCACCTGTTGGCTGCGGTTGCCCTTCGCCAGCATGATCATGCTGCCGCCGTGCGACTGCAGCAGATCGACGTAGGAGTCCATGCGCCCCGCGGTAGTCGGGCCCAGCGAGCCGGAAGCATAGCCTTCCGGGGTCTTGGCCGGGCCGGCGTAGTAGATCGGGTGATCCTTGACGTACTGTGGCAGGCCTTCGCCGCGATCCAGACGCTCTTTCAGCTTGGCGTGCGCGATATCGCGGCCGACGATAATGGTGCCGCTCAGCGACAGACGGGTGGATACCGGATACTGCGACAGTTGCTTGAGGATATCGCTCATCGGACGGTTGAGGTCGATCTTGATCGCCTCGCCCTCCCCGGCCTGGCGCAGCTCCTGAGGGATGAATTTGCCCGGGTTGTGTTCCAGTTTCTCCAGCCAGATGCCTTCGCGGTTGATCTTGCCTTTGATATTGCGGTCGGCCGAACAGGAGACCCCCATGCCCACCGGGCAAGAGGCACCATGGCGCGGCAGGCGCACGACGCGAATATCATGCGCGAAATATTTACCGCCGAACTGCGCGCCCAACCCCAGGTTCTGCGCTTCTTTCAGCAGCTCGGCTTCCAGCGCCACATCGCGGAACGCCTGGCCGTGCTCGTTGCCTTCGGTCGGCAGGCCGTCGTAATACTTGGTGGAGGCCAGCTTGACGGTTTTCAGCGTCGATTCGGCCGAGGTGCCGCCAATGACAAAGGCCACGTGGTACGGCGGACAGGCCGCGGTGCCCAGGGTGCGCATTTTGTCGACCAGATAGTCCTTCAGCTTGCCCGGCGAAAGCAACGCCTTGGTTTCCTGATACAGGTAGGTCTTGTTGGCCGAGCCGCCGCCCTTGGCGATGCACAGGAATTTATATTCTTCGCCATCCACGCTGTAGAGGTCGATCTGCGCCGGCAGGTTGCTGCCGGTATTCACCTCTTTGTACATGTCCAGCGCGGCGTTTTGCGAATAGCGCAGGTTGTCTTCGATATAGGTGTTGTACACCCCGCGCGACAGCGCCGCTTCATCACCGCCACCGGTCCAGACCCGCTGGCCCTTCTTGCCGACGATGATCGCCGTGCCGGTATCCTGGCAGGTCGGTAAAATACCCTTGGCAGCGATTTCTGAGTTACGCAGAAATTGCAGCGCAACGTACTTGTCGTTTTCGCTGGCGTCCGGATCCTTAAGAATATCGGCCACCTGCTGTTGGTGCGCCGGGCGCAGCATAAATGAGGCGTCATGGAAAGCGTGCTGGGCGAGCAGGGTCAGCGCCTGCGGGGCGACCTTCAGGATTTCCTGGCCTTCAAACTCGCTCACGGAAACGTGATCGCGGCTCAGCAGGTAGTATTCGGTATCGTCTTTCTTCAGTGGGAACGGATCTTGATAATGGAACGGTTTATTCGACATTGATCTCTCACTTGCAACATCAGCTGCGTTAAATTCACACTTGCGGCGCACTGCTCAGGCGCGCTCTGTCAAACAACTGCCCCCACCTTACGGTTTTTTAATCAGTCAGTTATTGCGCCAAATCGCAAAATAACCGCTCTTTTCGTAAGGGAAAACGGGGCGACGTTTCAAACTTGTCCGGTGAGAACTGCGGGTACAGGCTCATCATGCACGCTTTATTATCCCGCAGTTAACACATTGATTACAATCCATCGGCGACGATCGGCTTATCAATGCGCGAAAAAACCTGTCCGCACGTACCCCGCATCATTTGCGTCGGCGGCTTATTGCCAGCCGCTGCGTCATTGCTTAAGCTAGCCGCAATGAACAAACCAAGAATCCCCATTGCGCTGCAACAGGCGGTGATGCGTTGCCTGCGGGACAAGCTGCAGCTGGCCCGCCGGCATTTCTCCGTCGAATTCCCCGAGCCGAAAATCCTTTATCAGCAACGCGGCACCAGCGCGGGCACCGCCTGGCTGCAGGCCTGGGAAATTCGCCTGAACCCGGTGTTGCTGATGGAAAACCAGCAGCCGTTTATCGACGAAGTGGTGCCGCATGAGCTGGCACACCTGCTGGTGTTCCGCCAGTTTGGCCGGGTGCCGCCCCATGGCCGCGAATGGCGCTGGGTGATGGAAAGCGTGCTGCAGGTGCCCGCCAGCCGTACCCACCAGTTTGAAATCGCCTCGGTGCAGAGCAAAACCTTCCCCTATCGCTGCGGCTGCCAGCAGCACCAGCTCACCGTACGCCGCCATAACCGCATATTGCGCGGCGAGAGCGAGTACCGCTGCCGCCAGTGCGGCGAAAAGCTAAAATTTCTCGCTAACGAAAGCCTTTAACTTAACGATTTATCTGTTAAAACAAGCCAATATCGCCGTTTGCCACTGCCGATAACTTCCGTTACCCTGCCTGCTTTTCCAATTTCGAGCCGTTTTGGAATATGCTTCGCAAAATTTTGTTTATGGCGGTTTTCGCCGCAGGCGCCGTACAGGCGCACGGCATCAATAACTTCTCTCAGGCCAAGGCCGCAGCGGCCAAAATCAACCGGGACGCCCCCGGCAGCTTTTACTGCGGTTGCCGCATCGACTGGCAGGGTAAAAAGGGCGTCCCGGACCTCGCCGGCTGCGGCTACCAGCCGCGTAAAAACGCCCAGCGCGCGCAGCGCATCGAATGGGAGCACGTGGTGCCGGCCTGGCAGTTCGGCCACCAGTTGCAATGCTGGCAACAGGGCGGCCGCAAGAACTGCAATAAAGACGCCGACTACCGCCGTATAGAGACAGATCTGCATAACCTGCAGCCGGCGATCGGCGAAGTGAACGGCGACCGCAACAACTTTATGTACGGCCAGTGGCGAGGCGGCGAAGGCCAGTATGGCCAATGCCCGATGAAGGTGGATTTCAAGAACAAGCAAGCGGAACCGCCGGCCCGCGCACGCGGCGCCATTGCCCGCACCTATTTCTACATGCGCGACCGCTATCAGCTGCGCCTTTCGCGCCAGCAGACCCAGCTGTTCGAGGTGTGGAACCGCCAGTATCCGGCCAGCCAGTGGGAATGTCAGCGCGAAGCACGTATCGCCAAGGTTCAGGGCAGCCATAACCCCTATATTCAACGGGCTTGCCAGCAACGAAAGGGCTAACCTACTATATACCCGTCGCCTTTCAAGCCGCAGCGTTGTTACCTGCACTCGCTCACCCCAGTCACTTACTTAAGTAAGCTCCTGGGGATGAACGAGCTGGGCGCCTAGCTGCAACTCGAAATTCATAGGGTATAGCCTCTCTCTATCAAGCTGCCTACCCCTTTAGTCAGGATCGAATATTCGCATGCGCATACCCCGCATTTACCACCCGCAACCGCTGACCGACCATGCGGAAATCGCCCTGAGCGAAGACGCCGCCAACCACGTTGGGCGCGTGCTGCGCATGAGCGCCGGCCAGGCGTTGGAGCTGTTCGACGGCAGCAATCAGGCGTTTGACGCCGAGATAGTCCGGGTGGACAAGAAAAACGTTCAGGTGCGCCTCGGCGCCGGTCGGGTGGAGAACCAGGAATCTCCGCTTAACCTGCACCTGGGCCAGGTGATTTCACGCGGTGAAAAGATGGAGTTCACCATCCAGAAATCCATCGAACTGGGCGTCAACGTCATCACGCCGCTGTTTTCCGAACGCTGCGGCGTAAAACTGGACGGCGAGCGCCTGGCGAAAAAAATTCAACAGTGGCAGAAAATTGCCATCGCCGCTTGCGAACAGTGCGGCCGCAACCGCATCCCGGAAATCCGCGAGGCGATGCAGCTGGAGGCCTGGTGCGCCGAACAGGACGGCAGCCTGAAGCTCAATTTGCACCCGCGCGCCAGCCACAGCATCAACACCCTGCCACTGCCGGTGGAAAGCGTGCGCCTGCTGATCGGCCCTGAAGGCGGTTTATCCGCCGACGAAATTGCGATGACCACAGGCTACGGATTTACTGATATCCTGCTGGGGCCACGCGTTCTGCGTACAGAAACCACAGCGCTCACCGCAATTACCGCTCTGCAGGTACGTTTCGGCGATCTGGGTTAAAGGAGAAAAGATGATTAAGCTCGGCATCGTGATGGACCCTATCTCTTCCATCAACATCAAGAAAGACACCAGCTTCGCCATGCTGCTCGAAGCGCAGCGCCGTGGCTGGGAATTGCACTATATGGAGATGAACGATCTCTATCTGCACGCCGGTGACGGCCGCGCCCGCACCCGCCTGCTGAGCGTCAAAGAAGACAAGGAAAGCTGGTTCAGCTTCGGCGCCGAGCAAGATCTGGCGCTGCAGGATCTGGACGTGATCCTGATGCGCAAGGATCCGCCGTTCGATACCGAATACATCTACGCGACCTATATTTTGGAACGCGCAGAGGTCAAGGGCACGCTGGTGGTCAACAAGCCGCAGAGCCTGCGCGACTGCAACGAGAAGCTGTTCACCGCCTGGTTCCCTGAACTGACGCCGGATACCCTGGTCAGCCGCGGCGCCGCACATATCCGTAAGTTTCATCAGCAGCACGGCGATATCATTCTCAAGCCGCTGGACGGCATGGGCGGTGCGTCGATCTTCCGCGTGAAGCAAGACGATCCCAACCTGTCGGTTATCATCGAAACCCTGACCGAACACGGCAGCCGCTTCTGCATGGCGCAAAACTTCCTGCCAGCGATCAAGGAAGGCGACAAACGCATCCTGGTGGTCGATGGCGAACCTGTGCCTTACTGCCTGGCGCGCATCCCCGCTCAGGGCGAAACCCGCGGTAACCTGGCGGCCGGCGGCCGCGGCGAAGCGCGCCCGCTGAGTGAAAGCGATTGGAAAATCGCCCGCGCGGTGGCCCCGACGCTGAAAGAGAAAGGGCTGATCTTCGTCGGCCTGGACGTGATCGGCGATCGCCTGACCGAGATCAACGTCACCAGCCCAACCTGCGCGCGCGAGATCGAAGCGGCCTTCCCGGTATCCATCACCGGCATGCTGATGGACGCGATCGAAAAGCGTCTGGCCGCGCAGTAATCCGCACTGCGGGCGGCGCAACCGCCCGCAAACCCGGCCTTTTGCGCGGCGGTTGTAGACTCGCGTCAAGCCAACCGCAGCTTGAAAGGTTACGGGTATGGCCGCATACTGGCGGCTGTTTAACTTTTCACCCATTGACTACCTTAAATAACGCCATGAATTTACAGCACCATTTTCTGATTGCCATGCCATCACTTCAGGATCCTCGCTTTAAGCGCTCGGTGATTTACGTCTGCGAGCACAATGAAGAAGGCGCCATGGGGCTGGTGATCAATAAACCGGTGGAGCAGTTCACGGTGGCGACGGTGCTGAGCAAACTGAAGATCATGCCGCCGGCGCGCGATCCGGCCATTAGCCTGGATAAACCGGTATTTGCCGGCGGGCCGCTGGCAGACGACCGCGGTTTTATCCTGCATACCCCGCGCAAGGGGTTCGGTTCCAGCATTCAGATTTCGCCGCACACCATGATCACCACCTCGAAAGACGTGCTGGAAACGCTGGGCACCCCGGAGCAGCCGGACGACGTGCTGGTGGCGCTGGGTTACGCCGGTTGGGAAAAAGGCCAGCTGGAGCAAGAGGTGCTGGAAAATGCCTGGCTGACCATCGAAGCCGACACCGACATTCTGTTTCATACGCCTATCGCCAGCCGCTGGCGCGAGGCGGCTAACCGCCTGGGCATCGATATCTGCAGCATCGCCAACCACGCAGGACACGCCTGATGAGCAACCGCACCATTATCGCCTTCGACTTCGGCACCAAAAGCATCGGCGCCGCTATCGGCCAGGAATTGACCGGCAGCGCCCGCGCGCTGGCGGCTTTCAAGGCGCAGGACGGTTCACCAGACTGGCAGAAAATCGAGAAGCTGCTGAAAGAGTGGCAGCCGGACCTGGTGGTGGTCGGCCTGCCGCTGAATATGGACGGCACCGAGCAGCCGGTTACCGGGCAGGCGCGCAAATTCGCCAACCGCCTGCATGGCCGCTTTGGCGTACAGATTGCCTTGCATGACGAACGCCTGAGCACCGTAGAGGCCCGCGCCAACCTGTTCGACCGCGGCGGCTTCCGCGCGCTGGACAAAGGCAGCGTAGACTCCGCTTCAGCGGTGGTGATCCTGGAAAGCTGGTTCGAAAAACAGCTCGGTTAATCCCCCCCTTCTCTCCCCAGCAAACCGGCGTCGATCCGCTGCTGCAACCCCTGTTCAAAGGTTTGCATGCCCGACTGCCCACCGGTTTGCAGCACGCTGGCGAGCTGGTGCGTTTTGCCTTCGCGGATCATGCTGCTGACCGCCGCCGTGGCCGTCAGCACTTCAAAAATCGCCAATCGGCCGCCCCCCGGGCGCCCCATCAGCCTTTGGGCTATCACCGCCTGCAGGCTGCCGGCCAGCTGGGCGCGCACATAGGGTTTATCTTCCGCCGGAAACACGTCCACCAGCCGCTCGATCGCCTGCGGCGCACTGCGGGTGTGCAGCGTCGCCAGCACCAGATGGCCGGTTTCCGCCGCGGTAAGCGCCAGGCGGATGGTCGCAGTATCGCGCAGCTCACCGAGCAGGATCACGTCCGGATCCTCCCGCAAGGCGGCGCGCAGCGCGCCATCAAAGCTGTGGCTGTCGCGGCCGATTTCACGCTGCTGGATCAGCGAGCGCCGGCTGTGATGAATAAACTCGATCGGATCCTCCAGCGTGAGAATATGCCGCCGCTGGTGCCGGTTGATCTCGTCGATCATCGCCGCCAGGGTGGTGGATTTGCCGCTGCCGGTAGCGCCGGTCACCAGGAGCAAGCCGTCTTCGCGCCGCAGCAGCGCCGGAACAATTGCCGGCGTTGCCAATGCCGCCAGCGTCGGGCAATCGCCGGCAATCCGCCGCAGCGCCAGAGATATGCCCCTGTTTTGCAGAAAAGCGTTTACGCGCAGCCGAACGCCGCCCGGCCGCTGCAGCGCTAAATCTGTCTGCCCCTGCCGCTGCAGCTCCCGGCGCTGAGCTGGCGTCAACAACGCATCACACAGCGCCAGCATGCGCTCCGGGGTCAGGTTTTCCGCCCCTTCCGCCGGCCGCAGTTCACCGTCAATGCGCAACATCGGCTGATGACCGGCACAAATGTGCAGATCGGAAGCATTATGCTTTACACTAAGGGCCACGAATTCATCGATATCCATATCAATCTCCTGGGTCAATAATGAGCACTATCCAACAGAACCTGCAGGATGTCAGAAACCGCATCGCGTCGGCCGCTCAAGACTGCGGGCGTGCGCCAGAAAAAGTTGCCCTGCTTGCCGTCAGCAAGACCAAACCTGTGGCGGCGATCGCAGAAGCCATTGCCGCCGGGCAACGCGCGTTTGGTGAAAACTACGTGCAGGAAGGGGTAGACAAAATTCAGCATTTCGCCGCGTTGCCGCAGGGTGCCGCACTGGAATGGCACTTTATCGGCCCGCTGCAATCCAATAAGAGCCGCCTGGTGGCCGAGCATTTCGCCTGGTGCCACACGGTAGATCGGCTGCGCATCGCCCAACGGCTGAGCGATCGGCGCCCGGCAGAGATGGCGCCGCTTAACGTGCTGATCCAGATAAATATCAGTGACGAACAGAGCAAATCCGGCATTGCGCTGGATGAGCTGCCGGCGCTGGCCGAGGCGGTCGCCGCGTTGCCGCACCTGCGGCTGCGCGGGCTGATGGCCATTCCCGCGCCGGAAGAAGACTATCAGCGGCAGTTGGCGGTGTTCGGCCGCATGAACGACGCCTTCCTGGCGCTGCAACAGCGTTACCCGCACATCGATACGCTGTCGATGGGCATGACCGACGATATGGCGGCGGCTATCGCCGCAGGCAGCACCCTGGTGCGCATCGGCACCGCAATTTTTGGCGCCCGTGATTACTCACAGGCCTGATACAGACGAGGGATTTGATGCAACATCGCAAGATTACCTTTATTGGCGCCGGCAACATGGCGCGCGCTATCATCGCCGGCCTGGTGGCGGGCGGTTATCCGGCCGGCTCCATCAGCGTTTGCGCGCCTTCGCCTAAAAACCGGGACGCGCTGGCGGCGGACTACGGCATCGTCAGCAGCGGCGACAACGTCGCCTGCGCGCGCGAAGCCGAGGTAGTGGTGCTGGCGGTAAAACCGCAGATGATGGCGGACGTCTGCCAGCCGCTGCGCGAGCAGGTCGATTTCAGCGGCAAGCTGGTGTTGTCGATCGCCGCCGGTATTCAGGTGAGCCGTTTTTATCAGCTGCTGGGCGACAGGCTGAACCTGGTGCGCATCATGCCCAATACCCCGTCGCTGGTCGGCAAAGGCATGAGCGGCCTGTATGCGCCGCCGCAGGTCAGCCAGCAGGATCGCGACTATACCGGCGATCTGATGAGCTCGGTCGGCAAAGTCTGCTGGGTGAATGACGAAGGCGGCATCAACGGCGTAATCGCGGCGGCGGGCAGCGCGCCGGCCTATTTCTTCCTGTTTATGGAAGCGATGCAAAAAGAAGCCGAACGTATGGGCTTCGACAGCCAAACGGCGCGCAGTCTGGTGCAGCAGGCCGCCTCCGGCGCCGCCGCGCTGGTCGAAGCCAACCCGGACACGCCATTGTCCACCCTGCGCGAGCAGGTGACCTCCAAAGGCGGCACCACCGCCGAAGCGCTGCGGGTATTTAACGAGCAGCAGCTGCCGCAGATCGTAACCAACGCCATGCAGGCGGCGGTTTCCCGCGCGCAGGAAATGGAAAAATCATTTTAAATAACCGAGAGTTAAGGAGAAGGACGACTTCATGCTAACGCTGACTTTTTTGGTCAAGACCGTTATTGATCTGTACGTGATGGTGCTGTTGCTACGCATTTGGATGCAGTGGACCCGTACCGACTTTTACAACCCGTTCTCACAGTTCGTGGTGAAGATCACCCAGCCGGTGGTCGGCCCGCTGCGCCGCATCATTCCGTCGTTGGGGCCGATCGACAGCGCCTCGCTGCTGCTGGCGTTCCTGCTGATGACCATCAAGTACCCGCTGCTGCTGCTGATCCAAGGCGGCGCGATGTCACTTAGCCCGTATAATCTGCTGTTCGGCCTGATCTCGCTGGTCAAGTCCGCCGGTTACCTGATCTTCTGGGTGATGATTATCCGCGCACTGATGAGCTGGATCAGCCAGGGCCGCAGCCCGATCGATTACGTGATGTATCAGCTGACCGAACCCTTGATGGCGCCGATCCGCCGCATTCTGCCGGCGATGGGCGGCATCGATTTTTCCGCCATGGTGGTGATCCTGATCCTCTATCTGATCAACTACCTGGGCATGGATCTGTTCGGCGAGATCTGGTTCCTGCTGTGAGTGCCGTCACCCCCGTGCTGGACGGGCTGGCGATCAGGCTATATATTCAGCCGAAAGCCAGCCGTGACCAGATTGTCGGTTTGCATGGCGACGAACTTAAAGTCGCCATTACCGCCCCGCCGGTCGACGGCCAGGCCAACGCTCATCTGATCAAGTTTATCGCCAAGCAGTTCAGGGTGGCGAAAAGCAATGTCACCATCGAGAAAGGCGAACTGGGGCGGCATAAACAGTTACGCATCGTTAATCCGCAACAGATCCCCGCCGTGGTCGCGGCGCTTATAGAATAAAATTCAAGGTAGTCACTATGCAAAAAGTCGTTCTTGCCACCGGTAACCCGGGTAAAGTGCGCGAGCTCGCCGACCTGCTGGCCGATTTCGGCCTGGACGTGGTCGCACAAACCGAACTGGGCGTGGATTCCGCCGAAGAAACCGGCCTGACCTTTATCGAAAACGCTATCCTCAAGGCCCGCCATGCGGCGCACATCACCGGCCTGCCGGCGATCGCCGACGACTCCGGCCTGGCGGTGGACGCGCTGGGCGGCGCACCGGGCATTTACTCCGCGCGCTACGCCGGCGTCGACGCGTCGGACCAGCAGAATCTCGATAAACTGCTGATGGCGCTGAAAGACGTGCCGCAGGGCAGCCGCGGCGCGCAGTTCCACTGCGTGCTGGTGTATATGCGCCACGCGGAAGACCCGACGCCGCTGGTATTCCACGGCAGCTGGGCCGGCGAAATAGCCTTCCAGTCCGCCGGCGAAGGCGGCTTCGGTTATGATCCTATCTTCTACGTGCCGGAACTGGGCCGCAGCGCCGCCGAGCTGAGCCGCGACGAGAAAAGCGCGGTGTCGCACCGCGGCAAGGCGCTGAAGCTGATGCTGGAAGCCATGCGCAATGCTTAAGCTGCCTCCGCTGAGTTTGTACATCCATATCCCGTGGTGCGTGCAAAAATGCCCGTACTGCGACTTCAACTCGCATGCGTTGAAGGGCGAGGTGCCGCATCAGGAGTACGTCGATCACCTGTTGGCCGATCTGGATGCCGATCTGCCGCTGGCCGGCGGCCGGGAAATCAGCACGATCTTTATCGGCGGCGGCACCCCCAGCCTGCTGAGCGCCGAAGCGATGCAGGCGTTGCTGGACGGCGTGCGTGCGCGCATCCGCGTCGCCGACGACGCCGAAATCACCATGGAAGCCAACCCCGGCACCGTGGAGGCCGATCGCTTCAGCGGCTACCAGCGGGCCGGTGTGAACCGCATTTCAATCGGGGTGCAAAGCTTCAGCGCCGAGAAGTTAACCCGCCTGGGGCGCATTCACGGCCCGGAAGAGGCCAAACGTGCGGCGCTGCTGGCCACCGGCCTGGGCCTGCGCAGCTTTAACCTCGATCTGATGCACGGGCTGCCGGACCAGTCTTTGGAAGAGGCGCTGGACGATCTGCGCCAGGCAATCGCCCTCAACCCACCGCATTTGTCGTGGTACCAGCTGACCATCGAGCCGAACACCCTGTTCAGTTCGCGCCCGCCGGTGCTGCCGGACGACGACGCCCTGTGGGACATCTTCGAACGCGGCCACCAGCTGTTGAGCGCCGCCGGCTACCAGCAGTATGAGACGTCGGCCTACGCCAAGCCGGGTTATCAGTGCCAACACAACCTCAACTACTGGCGCTTCGGCGACTACCTGGGGATTGGCTGCGGCGCGCACGGCAAGCTGACCTTCAGCGACGGCCGCATCCTGCGCACGGCGAAAACCAAGCATCCGCGCGGCTTTATGCAAGGCAAGTATCTGGACAAGCAGCATGAGGTGACTAACGCAGATCGGCCGTTCGAGTTCTTCATGAACCGCTTCCGCCTGCTGGAGGCCGCACCGCGCGCCGACTTCGTCAACTACACCGGGCTGGCGGAAAGCGACATCCGCGCCCAATTGGACGAAGCGCTGGAAAAAGGTTATCTGGCAGAGACGCCGGAACACTGGCAAATAACCGAGAAAGGCAAACTGTTCCTTAACTCGCTGCTGGAGCTGTTCCTGGCGGATGAGTAAAAAAAAGCGCTGAATAATCAGCGCTTTTTTATTGGCCTTTCAGGCCGCGTGATGGGGACGGTGTGTGACATCCCCACGCCCCTTTAGCAGCCCTTCAACGGAAATATCTTCATCCAACGTATCCCAATGGATGCCGCGGGTACTCAGCTCATATCCGGCTCGCTGTTCATCCGTGGCATTCAACAAGCGGGGGAACCACGCCAGCGGTACGCCAATGATTCGGGCATCGCTCAGCTCGACCCACATCGTAGCCTCGTCAAAACTGACGTTTTTAGCTGAAATACTCATTCCATGCCTCCATAAACAACGACTTATGAATCCCAACTATCTCCGCTAATTCCTTTAGCACTTTAGCGTTAAACCCATCGTTACGGGCTAACTGCACCAAAGGGGTCAACCAAAACTTTGCTTCTGCATCTGCATCTCGAATATGGATATGCGCCGGCTCAAGCGGGTCACCTTCATTCGAGTAAAAAAAGAATTTATAGCCTTTATAACGGAATATCACTGGCATCAATGCAAAATCCTTTTAGCTATTGATTATAGTTTAACCAGTTTGTCAGATTGCCGTCAGCAGGTCAAAAAACACGCTGCCGGCAAGGTTATCATGTTACTTCAACGCGTTAAGCAGATCTTTACGCTGGGTTTCCAGCCCGGTGACGCGGTTGCACACGTCGCGGCCGAAGTTCTGGAAATCCTGCTCCTGGTTATTCCATTCGTTCTGGATCGCCTTCTGCAGGCCGCCGAGGTTGCCCATAATCGCCTGCAGCGGATTGCCGCCGCTGTTAACCGCCTGCTTGACGCCCATCTCGTTCAGGCTGTCCTGCAGCACGCCGCCCATGCTCTGCTGCACGATGTTGCGGCCGTCCTGCTCAACCTGATCGATAGCCTTGTGGTGGAAGGTCAGGCCGTCGCTGCGGTGTTCAATAATGCGGTTCATCTGCTGCTTGAGCTGGCCGTTCAGAGTCGTCAGGCGATTGCGCACGTTGCTGTCGCTGCCCAGCTCCTTGACGATCACCTTGTCCAGCGCCACCCGGGCTTTCTCCAGGTGTTGCTGGGCGCCGTTGTCGATCCACGGCAGCTCTTTGCGCAGCGCGCTTTGGTAGCCGAAGGCTTTCTGCCGCTGGCCGTCGGTCAGGCTCAGCGCCTGGCCGTTGCGGGTCACGTCGCCGTCCGGCGAAATTTGCAGGTTGCCGCTGGCGCCCGTCACCTGAACGCTCTGCGGGCTGATAATCACGTCGTCCTGGGGTTTAACGCTGCACTGGTACTCGGCGTGGGCCTGTGAGGCAGTCAACAGCAGTAAGGCTAACCCGGTTTTCTTTAACATATCTTCTCCTGGCTCCCATCCATGTTGGGATTAAAAAATCGAACGGCTGATACGTTGAGACAACAGTTCCAGCGCCGCAGTTCCCGCCAGCGAGTTGCCGGAGGCATCCAGCTCCGGCGACCAGACGGCGATCGATAGCTCATCCGGCACGATGGCGACGATGCCGCCGCCCACCCCGGACTTGCCCGGCATCCCCACCCGATAGGCGAACTCCCCCGCGCCGTCGTACATGCCGCTGGTCATCATCAGCGCGTTGATCTGGCGGGCCTGCAGCGGGCTGATCACTTCCCGGCCGCCGAGGTCACGGCCGTGATTGGCCAGATAAACGAAACCGCGCGCCAGTTCCACGCAGCTCATGCGCAGCGCGCAGTAGTGGAAATAGGTTTTCAGCACCGTAAGCACGTCGTTTTCGAAGTTGCCGAACGACTTCATCAGATAGGCGATGGCCGCATTGCGGTCGGAGTGTTCGAACTCGGAGCGCGCCACCCGCGCGTCGTAAGCCAAATCCTCTTCGCCGGTCAGCTGGCGCACCACTTCCAGCATCCGCTGTTTGGGGGCGCTGAGCCGGGTTTGCAGCATGTCGCATACCACCAGCGCACCGGGGTTGATAAACGGGTTACGCGGCTTGCCCTGCTCCATTTCCAGCTGCAGCAGCGAGTTGAACGGCAGGCCGGAAGGCTCTTTGCCGACGCGCCGCCAAATTTCGTGCTCCTGATAGCGCGTCAGCGCCAGCGTCAGGCTCAGCACCTTGGAAATAGACTGGATGGAGAAGCGCTCCGCGGCATCGCCGGCCTGGAACATCTCGCCGTCCACGGTGCAAACGGCGATCGCCAGCCGATCGGCCGCCACTTCCGCCAGCGCCGGTATATAGTCCGCTACCTTGCCCTGGCCAATCAGCGGGCGCACCTGTTGCAGGATGTCATCCAGCAACGCGTTATCCAATGTTGTTACCACCGCGGTCACACTCCGGCTTTCCCTTCATCTTTCAAGCCGCAGCGTCGTTGGCTGCGTTTGCGCATCCCGGTCACTTACCTGAGCAAGCTTCCGGGGACTCGCATACTTGCCGCCTGGCCGCCACTTGAAATCTATCGGGCATAAAACAAAGGTGCCGTAAAGGCACCTTGAATCAATAGATTCGGCGCGGTACCTGCCCGCGCCTATCAGGCAGGAAAATCAGTCCCACCAGATATCGAACAGGTCGCTGACCTTCACTTCGGTCAGTTTGCGCGCTTCCAGCCAGTTTTTCACCAGCTCGCGGTGCGCGTCTGTGCAGTGGCCGATCTTCTGCAGGCAGATCAATCCTTCCCACTGCAGGTAGCCGCTGCCGTCAAACGCCAGGCCGTTCGGTTCGATCACTTCGTCGATAAACGCGTCCAGCGTGCTGTCGATATCCTCAACCGCGGTGCCTTCGGCAAAGCGCCAGGCGACGGAGAAACCCAGTTCCTGAAACTCTTCAATGTGTAACTTCTTGCGTAAACGACGACTGCGGTTCTTAGCCATTATTCTTTCCTCTCAAACATCAAGTCCCAAACGCCATGTCCCAGGCGCTGGCCGCGTAATTCAAATTTTGTCAGCGGACGTGAATCCGGGCGCGGCACATAATCATTATCGCTGGAAAGATTACGGTAACCTGCGACCCCGTTCATAACCTCTAACATGTGTTCTGCATAAGGTTGCCAGTCGGTGGCCATATGGAACACGCCCCCCGCCTTCAGTTTGCGCAGCACCAGCTCAACGAACGGCGTCTGAACGATGCGGCGTTTGTTGTGGCGCGCTTTGTGCCAGGGATCGGGGAAGAACAGCTGCACCATATCCAGCGAGCCGTCCGGGATCATATTCTCCAGCACCTCGACCGCGTCGTGACACATCACGCGCAGGTTACTCAGCTTGGCTTCGTTGGCGTCGGCCAGGCAGGCGCCAACGCCCGGCGAATGCACTTCTATCCCCAAAAAATTCTGCTGCGGGTTATTGCCCGCCATGGTCACCAGCGAGGCGCCCATGCCAAAACCGATCTCCAGCACCGTTGGCGCTTCGCGCCCGAACAGTGCGGCGATGTCGACAGGTTCAGCCTGATACTCCACGCCCATCACCGGCCAATAGTTGTCCAGCGCGTGCTGCTGGCCTTTGGTCAGCCGCCCCTGGCGGCGAACAAAACTGCGGATACGGCGCATCGCGCGGCCGTTCTCATCAAATTCCGGGGAGATGACGTCATTAATCATAGTGCTTTCTGTCTGTTTGGCTGCCAATTAGGGAAACGCGCATTATGCAAAGATACATTGCTTTAGCAAGTGTTCATCTTAATACCTGCCGTGCGGCGTAGGAAAGTTCCGGTTTACAGCATCATGACTCTATGCTGCAATCTCGCTTCATTTTCTGCCGGATATCGAATCTGCTTATGCAAGCACAACAGTTCGCACAGGTGGTGCTCGACTGGTACCAGCGTTACGGCCGCAAAACCCTGCCGTGGCAGCTTGATAAAACCGCTTATCAAGTATGGCTCTCCGAGGTGATGTTGCAACAAACCCAGGTTGCCACCGTAATTCCTTATTTTCAGCGATTTATGGCACGTTTTCCCAACGTGCGCGCGCTGGCGGAGGCCCCGCTGGACGAAGTGCTGCATCTGTGGACCGGCCTGGGCTATTACGCCCGCGCCCGCAACCTGCACAAGGCGGCGCAGACTATTGTCGCACAGCACGGCGGCGAGTTCCCGACAACCTTTGAAGAAATCGCCGCCCTGCCCGGCATCGGCCGCTCCACCGCCGGCGCGGTGCTGTCGTTGGCGCTCGGCCAGCACTACCCGATCCTCGACGGCAACGTGAAGCGCGTGCTGGCCCGCTGCTACGCGGTGGAAGGCTGGCCGGGCAAAAAAGACGTCGAGAACCGGCTGTGGAAGATCAGCGAAGACGTCACACCGGCGCTGGGCGTCGGCCCGTTCAACCAGGCGATGATGGATCTGGGCGCCATGGTATGCACCCGCTCCAAACCCAAGTGCGAGCTCTGCCCGCTCAACGTCGGCTGCATCGCCTACGCCAACCACAGCTGGGCCAAATACCCCGGCAAGAAGCCGAAGCAAACCCTGCCGGAAAAAACCGCCTACTTCTTGCTGCTGCAGCATGGCGATCGCGCGTGGCTGGAACAGCGGCCGGCGGTAGGCCTATGGGGCGGCCTGTTCTGCTTCCCGCAGTTCAGCGAACGCGAGGGTTTGGAACTCTGGCTGCAACAACGCGGTCTGAAAGGCCAGCACCTGGAACAGCTGACCGCATTTCGCCATACATTCAGCCATTTCCATCTCGACATCGTGCCGATGTGGCTGGAAATCAGCGCGGCGGGCGGCGCCATGGATGAGGGCGCCGGTCTCTGGTATAACTTAGCGCAGCCGCCGTCGGTCGGGCTGGCAGCGCCGGTTGATCGCCTGTTGCAACAGTTGGCGAAGCAGTCTCCACGCCAACAAAATTTATATGGCGATAACGCCATCGATGAGGAATTAGCATGAGCCGCACCATTTTTTGTACCTTCCTGCAGCGCGACGCCGAAGGGCAGGATTTCCAGCTTTACCCGGGCGACGTCGGCAAACGCATCTACAACGAAATCTCCAAAGAGGCCTGGAGTGAGTGGATGAAAAAGCAGACCATGCTGATCAACGAGAAAAAGCTGAACATGATGAACGTTGATGACCGCAAACTGCTGGAACAAGAGATGATCAAATTCCTGTTCGAAGGGCACGACGTACACATCGAAGGCTATACGCCGCCCAGCGAATAACGTGGTTGGGGCCAGGCGCTGGCCCCCTTCAATACTCTTATAATTCTTCTCGTATACGGCTTTAAGATGAAGAAAATTTTAGCTTTGCTCGTGATTGCGCCTTTGCTGATTTCCTGTTCCGGCAAAAAAAGTGATGAAGTCAACGAAGCCTGGGTCAAAGACACCAACGGCTTCGACATTCTGATGGGCCAATTCGCCCACAACATCGAGAATATCTGGGGTCTGAACGAAGTTCTGATCGCCGGGCCGAAAGATTACGTCAAATATACCGACCAATATCAGACCCGCAGCCACATCAACTTTGATTCCGGCGCCATTACCATCGAGACCATAGCCACCACCGATCCGGCCGCGCACCTGCGCCAGGCGATCATCAGCACCTTGCTGATGGGTGACGATCCGGGCTCTATCGACCTCTACTCCGACGTCAACGACATCCAGATCAGTAAAGAGCCGTTCCTCTATGGCCAGGTGCTGGATAACAAGGGTGCGCCAATCCGTTGGGAATGGCGTGCGGCGCATTTCGCCGATTATCTGCTGCAAACCAGGCTGCAGAAGCGCACCTCTGGCCTGCATGTGATCTACTCGGTCACCATCCAGCTGGTGCCGAACCACCTGGACAAGCGTGCGCATAAATACCTGCCGATGGTGCGCAAAGCCTCGGAGAAATACGGCATAGAAGAGTCGTTGATCCTGGCTATCATGCAGACCGAATCCAGCTTCAACCCGTATGCGGTAAGCGGTTCCGACGCCTTGGGCCTGATGCAGGTGGTGCAGCACACCGCCGGCAAGGACGTGTTCCAGATGCGCGGCAAATGGGGCAAACCGAGCCGCAGCTACCTGTTCGATCCGGAAAACAACATCGACACCGGCACCGCCTATCTGGCTATTCTGCAGAACAACTACCTGGGCGGCATTCAGAACCCAACCTCGCGGCGCTATGCGGTGATCACCGCCTACAACGGCGGCGCCGGCAGCGTGCTGCGAGTGTTCTCCAGCGATCGGACGCGCGCGGTAACCATCATCAACGGCATGCAGCCGGGCGATGTCTACCAAACGCTGACCACCAAACACCCGGCCGCCGAATCGCGCCGTTATCTGGTGAAGGTGAACAACGCGCAGAAGAGCTACCGCAGAAGGTAATGCGCTCCAGGCGGGAAATAATCAGGGCCGGCATAAAAACCGGCCCTTTTTTCGGCTTATCGCTGCGGATGCGGTATTTAAATCACATACAGATCGAGATACTCATGCACCGGCATCTGCTCTAACTGCTGCCGATCCAAAGAGATGGCCAAAATCCGCTGCTGCTGCCGCAGCGGGAACTGGCGCCCCAGGTTAGTGGTGAATTTTTCAATCAGCAGCGGGATACCGTCCTGGCGGCGGCGGGCGTGCCCAATCGGGTATTGCACCTCGACTTCATCGAAGCGGCTGCCGTCGCTAAATTCCAACGTAATGGCGTTAGCGATAGAACGCTTCTCGGGATCGTGGTACGCGGCGGTGAAAGCGGGATCTTCCACGCAACCGATCCTGGCGCGCAGGCTGTCGATACGTTGGTCCTGTGCCACATTGTCTTCGTAATCGGCGGCGGTCAGGCGCCCGAACAGCAGCGCGATGGCCACCATATACTGAATGCAGTGATCGCGATCCGCCGGGTTATCCAGCGGCCCCTGCTTATCGATAATGCGGATGCAGGCTTCATGAGTGCGAATGCTCACTTTGCTGATATCCGCTGCGCTTTTGCCTGCCGCCAACATCCGTTGATGCAGCGTCATTGCGGCCTCCACCGCCGTCTGGGCATGGAACTCCGCCGGGAAAGCTATCTTGAACAGCACGTTTTCCATCACGTAAGAGCCATAGGGGCGCTGAAAGCGCAGCGGTTCGCCGTTGAACAGCACGTCGCAAAATCCCCAGGTCTTGGCGCTGAGCGCCGAGGGATAGCCCATCTCACCCGTTTGCGCCATCAGCGCCAGCCGCACCGCGCGCGCGGTGGCGTCGCCGGCGGCCCAGGACTTGCGCGTGCCGGTATTGGGGGAATGGCGATAGGTGCGCAGCGCCTGGCCATCCACCCAGGCCAGCGAGACGGCGTTGAGGATTTCGTCGCGGGACAGCCCCAGCATCTCTGCCACCACCGCCGTGGAGGCGACCTTCACCAGCAAAACGTGATCCAGGCCAACGCGGTTAAAAGAGTTTTCCAGCGCAATGCAGCCCTGAATTTCATGAGCCTTGATCATGCCGCCAAGCACCTGCCCGATCGTCAGAGGCTCTTTCCCACCGGCCACCGCATTGCGCGACAGCCAGTCCGCCACCGCCAGGATCCCGCCCAGGTTATCCGAAGGGTGCCCCCACTCGGCCGCCAGCCAGGTATCGTTAAAATCGAGCCAGCGGATCATGGTGCCAATATTGAAGGCCGCCTGCACCGGATCGAGCTGAAACTGCGTTCCCGGCACGCGTGCGCCGTGGGGCACCTGGGTGCCCGGCACTATTGGCCCGAGCAGCTTCCGGCAGGCCGGATATTGCAGCGCTTCCAGGCCGCACCCCAGCGTATCGAGAAAGCAATAGTGCGCGGTTTCATACGCCAGCGTGGATGAGATCTCGAAATTCATAACATAATCAACAATATCGACCATTTCACGATCGAAGTCCGGACGGATGTTGAGCACGGAGGCGGACATAGGGCTATCTTCCTGTTTTATGATTATTGGCAAATGCGGCGCCATGCGGCCACCGGTTCATTGACGCCGATCGACGGGCACAAAAGCGCGCTCCTGCGGGCCGATATAGGCCGCCGCCGGCCGGATAATCTTGTTGTCGAGGCGCTGCTCAATAATATGCGCCGACCAACCGGTAACGCGGGCGATGACAAACAGCGGCGTGAACATTTCAGCGGGCACGCCCATCATGTTGTAAGAAACCGCCGAGAACCAATCGAGGTTAGGGAACATTTTTTTGGTTTCCCACAGCACGCTTTCCAATCGGTCGGCGATATTGAACAGCTTCGGCTGCCCGGCTTCTTGCGCCAGCTGATGTGCAATGCGTTTGATGACCTGATGGCGGGGATCGGCGATGGTATACACCGGGTGGCCAAAACCGATGATCACCTCTTTGTTTTCGATGCGTTTGCGGATGTCGCTCTCCGCCTCTTCCGGCGTTTCATAACGCTGTTGGATTTCCAGAGAGACTTCATTGGCGCCGCCGTGTTTAGGGCCGCGCAGCGCGCCGATGGCGCCGGCAATCGCCGAATAAATGTCCGAACCGGTGCCGGCGATAACCCGGCCGGTAAAGGTCGAAGCGTTGAACTCATGTTCGGCGTAGAGCACCAGCGAGGCGTGCATCGCCTTTTCCCAGCTTTCCGTGGGCTTGCCGCCATGCAGCAAATGAAGGAAATGGCCGCCGATGGAGTCGTCATCCGTTTCCGTCTCAATGCGTTTGCCGTTGTGGCTGTAGTGATACCAGTACAGCAGCATCGAGCCGAGCGAGGCCAGAAGTTTGTCGGCAATATCGCGGGCGCCGGGGGCGCCATGGGCGTCTTTCTCCGGCAAAACGCAGCCCAGTGCGGATACGCCGGTGCGCATGACGTCCATGGGGTGCGAGGCGGCGGGCAGCGCTTCCAACACCGTTTTAACGTTCATCGGCACGTCGCGCAGCGCTTTGAGTTTGACCTTGTAAGCGTCCAGCTCCTGGCGGGTGGGCAGTTTACCGTGGATCAGCAAATAGGCCACCTCTTCAAATTCACAATAATGCGCCAGCTCGAGAATGTCATAGCCGCGGTAGTGCAAATCGTTGCCGTTTCTGCCCACGGTACAGAGCGCGGTATTGCCCGCGACCACGCCAGATAGGGCAACGGATTTTTTCGGCTTATTGCCTGACGGTGTCTGTTGGGGCGTCGTATCTGTCATGTCAGCCTCTCTGTGATATTGGCGAAGAAGACCTTATTCGCCGCGTTCGCGGGCAAATAAGGCATCCAATTTCTCTTCGAACTGGTAGTAACCAATGCTCTCGTAAAGCTCGTGACGAGTTTGCATTTGGTCGATGACGTTTTTTTGCGTGCCTTCCCGGCGCAGAACCTGATAAACATTTTCCGCCGCACGATTCATGGCGCGGAAGGCAGATAAAGGATAGAGCGCCATCGCCACCTGCGCGCTTTTCAATTCTTCAGTCGTAAACAGCGGCGTCGCGCCGAATTCGGTGATATTGGCCAAAATGGGCACCGGCACCGCGCCGGCAAATCGACGATAAATATCCAGCTCGGTCACCGCCTCGGGGAACAGCATATCCGCCCCGGCCTCGATGTAGGCGCGGGCGCGATCGAGCGCCGCCTCAATCCCTTCCACGGCCAGCGCATCGGTGCGCGCCATGATGGCAAAATTGGCATCGGTGCGGGCATCCACCGCCGCCTTGATGCGATCGACCATCTCCGCCGTAGACACAATGGCCTTATTTGGCCGGTGCCCGCAGCGCTTGGCGCCAACCTGATCTTCGATATGCAGCGCCGCCGCGCCGGCTTTGCCGATAGCCTTCACGGTGCGCGCCACGTTAAAGGCCGAAGCGCCGAATCCAATGTCCGCGTCCACCAGCAGCGGCAGCGGGCAAACGTCGGTGATCCGCCGCACGTCGGTCAGCACATCATCAAGCGTGGAGATGCCTAAATCGGGCAACCCCAGGGAACCGGCCGCCACGCCGCCGCCGGAAAGATAGATAGCTTGAAAACCGGCGCGTTGCGCCAGCAGCGCATGGTTTGCATTGATGGTGCCGACAATTTGCAACGGGCTTTCCTTACTTAATGCGGCACGAAAGGCCTGGCCCGGAGAGGGGGATGTCATAGGCTTATCCTCTTGCAGACAGCTGTTATTTTCAGGTATCGGCAATAAGGCAAGGGGCGTGCCAATCCTGGTTTAAAATCGATGCCGAATAAAAATCAATATTAATCAATTGGATAATAAAATTTCATCGCTGAACCGGGCCGCCTTCTCAAAAAATGCGCGCCGGTTAACGTTTCATGAAACGTTTCACGCCCTTGGCTTGAAACATGCGTGAAACGCGCCTACAACCATAGGTATGTTTCCACATGCGTACTGATCTTATGGCTTACTCTTCCGCTCTGCCGGACGGCGCCGGCGACAAGCCCGCCATCTGGATCGTCTCCGTCACGCGCCTGTTTGACCTGCTGCGGGACATCAGCCTGGAATTCGACAGCCTGGCGAGCATCACCCCCATTCAGCTGGGCTTTGAAAAAGCCGTGCAGCATATCCGCCAAAAATTGCTCAGCGAGCGCTGCGACGTCATCATTGCCGCCGGCTCCAACGGCGCTTATTTGAAAAGCCGCCTTTCGGTGCCGGTGGTGCTGATCAAACCGGGCGGCTTTGACATCGTTCAAGCCTTGGCCAAGGCGCGCCGCATGGCTTCGTCAATCGGCATCATTACCTATAAAAAAACGCTGCCGGAGCTGCTGGAGTTTCAGCACGCATTTGATTTGCAGCTGGAACAGCGCTGCTACGTCACCAAAGAGGAAGCGCGTGAACAGCTCAATGAATTAAAAGCGAAAGGCGTTCAGGCGGTGGTCGGCGCCGGGCTGATTACCGATCTGGCTCAGGAAGCGGCGCTTGCCGGCGTGCTCATCTATTCGACCTCCACGGTGCGCCAGGCCTTTCACGAAGCGCTGAGCAGGACGCGTTCCCTGCAAGGCGCCGCCCAAGCGCGCAAGCCCCCCTCCGGCCGCGAAACCCTGCGCGCGCGTTATGGGATAAACCATCTGCGTGGCGATTCACCGATAATGGAGAAGCTTCGCCGCACGATTGCGCTTTATGGCCGCTCATCTGCCGCGGTGCTCATCCAGGGGGAAACCGGCACCGGTAAAGAGTTGGCCGCACAGGCCATTCACCAGGAATACTTTTCCCGCCATGCGGCGGCTCCGTTCGTCGCTATCAACTGCGGCGCCATCGCCGAATCACTGCTGGAAGCGGAGCTATTCGGTTATGAAGAGGGGGCGTTTACCGGCTCCCGCCGCGGAGGGCGCGCCGGCCTGTTTGAAACCGCCGACGGGGGGACGCTGTTTCTCGATGAGATCGGTGAAATGCCGCTGCCCCTGCAGAGCCGCTTGCTGCGCGTGCTGGAAGAAAAAGAAATCACCCGGGTTGGCGGACAGCGCCCTATTCCGGTGAAGGTGCGCATTATCAGCGCCACCCACTGCAGCCTGGAAAGCGCCGTGAACCGCAGCGAGTTTCGCCCCGATCTGTTTTATCGGCTCAATACGTTGCGCCTGAGCCTGCCCGCGCTGCGTGAGCGAGAGCAGGATGTGATGGAGCTGGCCCAGTGGTATCTGAAACAGGCGCTGGCGGAGCTGAACGTGCCATTTACCGCCGCCTGGATGCAGGGCATTTTTTCCTGCCGGCAACGGTTGCAGGGCTACAGCTGGCCTGGGAATATTCGCGAATTGCGCAATATGATGCAGCGGCTGGCGCTGTTTTTAAGCGCCGAACCCTCAGAGGCATTAAGTGAACAGAAGCTCTGCGGCTGGCTGCCGGAGCTGGTTTGCGCCGGGTTATCGCCCGAGCCGCCTGCGCCCGTGATATCAGACGTTCAGGCTGCCCTGGCGCAATTCAATGGCGATCGCGCCGCGACCGCGCGGTACCTCGGCATCAGCCGCACCACGCTGTGGCGGCGCCTGCGGGAAACGGGCCGCTCTTAGTTGCGGCAGAGCGGCCCGAGGCGCGGTTATTGCTTGATCATATAGCCGAAGATGCGCTTCCAGCCGTGATCTTTTTTCTCGATGTACACCCCCTGCAGCTCCGGCGAGAAGCCCGGCAGGCGGTTGATGCCCTCTTCCAGCGCCAGGAAGTAGCGCTGCACCGCGCCGCCCCACACTTCGCCCGGCACCACGCACAGCACGCCCGGCGGATACGGCAGCGCGCCCTCCGCCGCAATGCGCCCTTCCGCCTGGCCGATCGGTACCAGCTCCACGTTGTCGCGAATAAACTCGACGTTGGCGTCCTGCGGGTTCATCACCACCGGCGGGAAGTGATCCTGACGGAACATCTCTTTCTGCAGCTGCTTGACGTCGAAGCTGACGTACAGGTCGTGCATCTCCTGACACAGCCGGCGGATGCTGTAGCCGCGGTAACGCTGCTCGTTTTTGCGGTACACCGTCGGCAACACCTGGCTCAGCGGCGCGTCTTCTGCCACATAGCGTTCGAACTGCACCAGCATCTCCACCAGCTGTTCCATCTTGGCCGGGTTCTCCGCCGGGGTCAGCAGGAACAGGATCGAGTTCAGATCGCACTTCTCCGGCACGATGCCGTTCTCGCGCAGGAAGTTGGCCAGAATAGTGGCCGGTACACCGAACTCGGTATATTGGCCGGTAGCGGCGTCAATACCCGGCGTAGTCAGCAGCAGCTTGCACGGGTCGACCAGATACTGATCCTGCGCATAGCCTTCAAAGCCGTGCCATTTTTCACCCGGCACAAAGTTGAAGAAGCGGGCGTCGTTGGCGATGACGTCGGTCTCGTAGTCCTGCCAGTCTTTGCCCGCCACCTGCAGCGGGATAAAAGGCTTCAGCTGCGAGCAGCGCATCAGCAGCTGCTTGCGCGTTTCTATGCCGAGCTTCACGCAGTCCATCCACATGCGGCGGCCGGCGGCGCCGGCGTGCATCTTGGCGTTGATGTCCAGCGCGGCGAACAGCGGATAGAACGGGCTGGTAGATGCGTGCAGCATAAAGGCGTTGTTCAGGTGCTTATGGTTGCAGTGGCGCTTCTGCCCCTTGATGTGGTCGTCTTTCTTGTGGATCTGCGAGGTCTGCGAGAAACCGGCCTGCTGTTTGTGCACCGACTGGGTAACGAAGATGCCCGGATCGTGTTCGTCCAGCTCCAGCAACAGCGGCGAGCACTCTTTCAGCATCGGGATAAAGCCTTCGTAACCCACCCAGGCGGAGTCGAACAGGATGTAATCGCACAGGTGGCCAATGGTGTCGATCACCTGACGCGCATTGTAAATGGTGCCGTCATAGGTGCCGAGCTGGATGATCGCCAGCCGGAACGGCCGCTGGACGTTGGCCTTCTCCGGCGCCACTGCGCGGATCTGCTCGCGCAGGTAAGCTTCGTCAAAGCAGCGCGAATCCACGCCGCCGATAAAGCCGAACGGGTTGCGCGCGGTTTCCAGATAGACCGGCGTCGCCCCGGCCTGGATCAGCGCGCCGTGGTGGTTGGACTTATGGTTGTTGCGATCGAACAGCACCAGATCGCCGCGGGTCAGCAGCGCGTTGGTCACCACCTTGTTGGAGGCGGAGGTGCCGTTGAGCACGAAATAGGTTTTATCGGCATTGAACACCCGCGCCGCATGCTTTTGCGCATCCTTGGCCGAACCTTCGTGGATCAACAGATCGCCCAGCTTGACGTCGGCGTTGCACATGTCGGAACGGAAAATGGTTTCGCCGTAAAATTCGAAGAACTTCCGGCCCGCCGGGTGTTTGCGGAAAAACTCGCCGCCCTGATGCCCCGGACAGGCAAAGGTGGAGTTTTCCATCTCCACGTAGGTCTTCAGCGTTTTGAAGAACGGCGGCAGCAGCGCCTGCTCGTAGGCTTCGGCGGCGGCTTCCAGCTGCGCCATGTAAAACGGCTTGCTGGCGCCGGCCAACAGCGCAAATACGCCGCTGATAAACGGCAGGTAATCCGGGGAAAGATGCTCATCCCCTTCAACAGCAACAAAGGTCGGGATGCCGAAACCGGTGGCCTTCAGCTGCGCCAGAATGCCGGCGTTCACATCGGCCACCGACACCACCGCCGCCGCCACGTCGGTATAGTCAGTCTGCTCTATCCGCACGATCTGACGCAGGGTTTCAATGGTGGCGACCAGGCTGGCGCTTGTTGCTATTTTCAATTCTTTCATAGTGCTAACTCTCAAACTGTGAAGGATGAGGCTGTGCCACTGGCACGGTGATGAGATAACAAAGGTTATCCCGGCAAAGTGATGTCCGGCGGGGCAGCATAAAATGCCTGCGTGACCGGCTTATGATCGCAAGGCAATCAGGCAACTATCGGGACTGGTATCGGCAGCGTCCAATAGACATCAGTAAAATCAGAGCCGCAGCTCTATTTTTAATAATGCCTAACGGCGAGCATCGGGTAGCCTTACCGCATGGTAAGCAAGGGGCTTCGGGCGTAGTGCGTTCGGCAGAGGCAACGGTGAAAGAATGGCATCATCAGATGTCTGGTGCGCGACGGCGCTTGTACAACAAAACCAGTCATGCCGGTAACCCTCTGACGTAAAGGAGCGGAAACACCGTTCAGGGAGGCGGGTGCTAAAAATTTGCGCAATGATTGCACGTTTTTTTATGAGGTTCAAGTAACAATCACGCCGCTTAAAATCATCGCCAATTGAACATAACCCATTGTTATTTATATGATAAAAATAAAAACCAATGAAATCAAAATGGTATAATTAAACAGCTTTTATGCATATCTATTACTCGCGGCCGCCGCGCCCCCGACCGCCGGCCGACGCCATTGACTGAAAATAGAGCAACCGATCGGCTTTGTGACAGAAAGCGATTGACGCCATCGGGCCAATACGGTTTAATGCGCCCCGTTGCCCGGATAGCTCAGTCGGTAGAGCAGGGGATTGAAAATCCCCGTGTCCTTGGTTCGATTCCGAGTCCGGGCACCATATTTAGAAGAACCCGCCTATGGCGGGTTTTTTGCTTTCTGAGGTACGGACTCTCTCCATCGAACGAGTTCGATTATTCGGCCTGAAGGCCTCACCCTACCGGCACTTGAACGCAGACGTTTTGGCTGCCAGTACGCCAGATAAGAAGGGTGAAGAAGTGGTGAATCAGGCAATCAATATCACAAGGGTAATCATAGCGCGCCGTGAAACGACGATTGCTTCTGTCTATAGGTTAATTCGATTAATCTAGTTATCCTCATCCATATTCATCAGCAAATATGGATGAGGAAGATAATTACCATGAAAACAATACGCTAAGCTTTATTTCTTTTTTGATGCATCAGGAAAGCAAAACTTGATAGCCATATCAAAAAGTTTCACAATCGCAAGTACAAAGATAATTGTTATTACAAAAACAGAAAGATTTTTAGGCGCCGCATAAAATGTCGTAAATGCTACTCCCGCGCCGCTAAGCAACGATGCAGCAACAATAATACCTACCATCGTGCTAAAAGAACGAAAGATAATGTTCATATTTATCACCGTAATCACCAAGCATAGGCAAGGTCTTGCCTATGCTTGAAATTATCTCCAATTACCAGCTACAACCGCCAGATCCATGTTTCCCGCTGCAGCTTCCGGCATCGCTTTTATTGCCTCCCTTACCCATGCCAACGTTACCGCCGCCACTTTTGCTGTCTTTGAAGCAGCCGCCGGCGAGAGCACCTATCGCTAGTCCTGCAGGGCCTTTCAGGCTGCCAGCGATTATGCCATTAACGCAGTCAGGCGAGGTATATTTCCCATAGAATCCGCCGGATTTACTTCCATCGTTTTTTGAACTGCTATTCGTTCTTCCACCATTATCAACACGATCGCCGCCATTATTGCCCTGGCCACCAGAGACGAAATCCAGCATGGAAGGATCTAGAACTTTCATATGCAACTCCTTTTGAGGATGCAACGGACTAGTGTAAACTTATGTAAATCTCCAAACCATTAACCCATAGATGTCGATTTATCAATAGTCTTGATTAGAAAATTTATCGTTATTGGGAAGGTGCTCATGTTTTTCTAAATGCCATGTATTCCACCAATTGCAATATTATATTAAATAAAAATACTATGATTAAAAATCATAACATTAACAAATATTCACTCGATTACTCGAACGACTAAACTAACTCACCACCAACATAATTAGTTAACTAGCGCAGTACGGTTTTTGACGATTCCCCTCCCCTTCCTAATTCATACCTCAAGAAAGATAATCGCCCCTGACAGGGGCGACTTTGGTCAAGTTATTTATTTAAACTGCTGTAAGCGGAGTGCCCATTGTTCCAACCAATACATCGGGATATACATCACCAATCGACGTTCATTTGCCAATACGTTCCCCAATACAATTTCACCGGGTATACCAAGTGATGATAGCTGGATATATGCCATCGACACAGCCACTGTATCGATGTCAACGCTTGAACGCGTGCGCGTTCAAGTGCAGCTTGCACCTGAATCAACATGTGCTGGGCAGACGCCAGCTCATCTTTTTCAACAGACTGGGCAGGCAGTGCGGTCAGCAGAGTCAGCCCCAGTAAACAGCCGGCGCCGAGACCACGAACAACGGAGATAGGCATACACAAGCACTCCTTAACGCTTTAGGGTGCGATAGATGAGGCTGGAGATCAGCGGATAGCTCTTTATGGCTTTTTGATAACTTCACGGTTTCGCTGATGCTGATGATCTTGTACTAAAGTAAATGTTTCAGTAACTATCAGGAGCCAGAATGGAAATTGCAATATGTGATGCCGCTGACATCCCGGAATTGGCAACTTTGTTCGTAGAAATGGAGTCATATTATTTCGGTGAGGGAAGCGTCAATTATGAAGAGATGCTGCGCTATCTTTCAGAAAAAGTTTTCTCCACCTACTCCGGAGTGATGATTATAGGGGGGCGAAAGGAAGGAATACTGGTGGGGTTTGCTACTTTCAGCCTGTTATTTCCCGCTCCACGCTGCAGTGGCCAGGCGTTCATGAAGGAGCTTTTTACATCAGAAACAGCCAGAGGAAAGGGTGTTGGGAGAGCTCTAATTCAATTCATTGCAACTTTCGCCCTAGAACATGGATGCTCTCGCCTCGATTGGACAGCAGAAGAGTCAAATCCAAAAGCCGGGGAATTTTACCTATCAATCGGTGCGTCCCTAATCGAAGAAAAACAATATTTCCGACTAGAAAATAAAGAGTTAAAAACATTCGCCAGTACGTTGAGCCCAGACAGTGCGTAACTGAGTAACTAACCGGCAATAACTGCCGCGCCGCACGGCAGCGCACAAAAGCCAGTTTTGCACACCGTCGTCCAGCCCGGAATGCAGAGTTACAGGTATTTTTTGAAGGATGTGGTAGCCACAGTCACCGCAATACCGAGCAGGATAGCAATGGGTGATGCGGCGGGTCTGTCACAACGTCGTGCCTGCAGGTTAGCGAAACGGAAAGCGACCTGTTGCCATGGAAAACCAATCTCACTTCTGCATAAGCGTCAATACGGTCTGTACGTGATGTTTACAAATATGAAGCACCCCACCTAGTTACCTGGTCGTCAGGCAGGATGCTTCAACGCCTTTCCTACAGTCATCTTGATATTTTAGTGGCCGAGGCCAGGGGCTCCAAATTGGTTAATAGGCGACCAGCTTACAATGTTCGGTAGTACCGGGGAGGTTAGCGATGCAAAGGGACCTCTTTTGGCAGTCGAAACCACCTTACCGCCTACCAGTGTCAAGACGCTAAACAGATTGTTGATTTCCTCCTCTGGAATCGAGAAATAATCGGCACTCAATATTGCCAAATCAGCCAATTGGCCCGCCTTGATTTGTCCCCTATTTCCTTCGTCTTTGGCGAACCAGGCACCATTCGCTGTCCAGTGTTGAAGAGCCTCTTCTCGGCTCAGGCAATCCTCTTTATGCCAGATTTTTTCGCTTCCCATCCCATTGCCGCTAACCAGCCAGTAGATGCAATACCAGGGGTTATAGCTTGACACCCGGGTTGCATCAGTGCCGGAAGCCAGTGGCACGCCGGATTCCATCATCTTGCGTACTGGCATGACTTCACGCAGTGCTTGCTCTCCGTAGCGGGCGCGGTACTGCTGGGTTTGGAAGGCGATGCGATTTTGGTAAGAAATGCCGCCGCCCAGCTTGGCGATGCGCTCCATGGTGGCGGGAGTGATAGTCTCGCCATGGTCAAAGATCCAGTTGCGTCCTTGTAGCCCATACTTTTCGCCACATCGCTCAATCACTTTTAAGATTCGCTGGGCGCTTTCTTCATAGGTGCAATGGAAACGTATCGACCAGTTGTTCTTCAAAAGAAAATCGACCACGGGCTCCAGATCGCCTTCCATTGCAGGCGAAAGTGTCGGGCGCGGGAAAGAAAAATCCTCGAAATCGTAGGCGGAAGCGACCAGCATTTCGCCAGCACCGATGCATTTCATATAATCGTCACCCTGACCGCTTTTAGCGATTTCGTTCCAGCGCATGAAGTCTTCCAGTTCTCGCCCGGGTCTTTGGGCGAAAAGCTGATATCCAAAGCGCACCGTCAACTTTTCTTCCTTGTGCAATTGTTGCAGGACCGTGTAATCGTCCGGGTAGTTGAGAAATCCCCCCGCGCAGTCCAGCACCGTAGTTAGCCCCAGTCCGTTCAGGGCCGACATATATTGCTGAGTGGAAGCCAACTGTTCGTCGCGGGACAGTTTTGGTCCTTGGTCCAGCAAAGCGTAGAGCGGAAACGCATTGGGACGTGCCAATGCCAGCCCCGTGGGCACGCCATGGTCATCGCGTTCCAGGTGCCCAGACATCCAGGTTTCATAGAAATGTTCGTCAATATTCAGTGCACGTAGTGCGGCCTGATTCAACCACGCCCGGTCGTACAAATGCAGGACATACACCGGCACCTCTGGCGCTACGGCATTGATTTCCGCCAGGGTGGGCAAGCGTTTTTCGGCAAATTGTGAAGCGGACCAGCCACCGACCACGCGTATCCATTGTCCGGGAGGGGTTATTTCGGCCTGACGCTTGAGCATCCTCAGCGCATCGGACAGGCTGGTGATCCCTTCCCAACGGACCTCCATCGCAAAATTATTGCCTTGGCGGATCGCGTGGGTATGGCTGTCAATCAGTCCTGGGATAACTCTGTGGCCTTTGGCGTCGATGACGGCAGCCTCAGGAGCCGCAGCGCGCACTTCGGCTTCCGTGCCAACCAACAGAAAACGGCCATCACGAATAGCTATGGCCTCGGCCTCCGGATTTTTCGGATCTACAGTCGTAACTTTGGCATTGACGATAATCAGGTCGCCTTCGTTTACAGCATTTCTTTGACTCATTGCATTTTTCCTTTTTCACATAACACAGCTACAGGGTTTAGGTGTTACACAAGCAAATGTTATGTTATACCATAACACTTGCATGTGACGCTTTTAGCTGTGTGATATGTGAGCGCCCCTATCTCCTTGATTGAATCAACTAAAATGGAAGTGTGTAATGATTCTTAACAAAAGATTGAAATTAGCATACTGTGTTTTTATTGGTTGTTATGGCTTATCCATTAACCCAGTTCTTGCCGCTTATCATGAACCCGGCATGCTCGGTTCGCCCGGCAGTTGGAAAACCGCCGAATTTAATCGGCAATGGGCGCTGGGCGCTATTTCCGCCGAGTTCGCCTATGCCCGAGGTTATACCGGCAAAGGCGTGGCGATTGGCATTATCGACCAAACCATTCTTCCCCATCCCGAACTCACCGGTAAACTCACGCGACTGGGTGATGACACCTATACTTTCTCGTATGATAAACAAGACAATATGTCTTTAGGCGATCATGGCACGCACGTGGCCGGTATTGCCGCAGCGAAAAGAGACGGCGCCGGTATGCACGGCGTGGCTTTCGATGCGGAGATTATCAGCGCCAAATTGGGTGACCACGGCGACCGCAACGGCCGCGAAGAACTGATACAGAGCGCAGCCCGGGTGATCAACAACAGTTGGGGCGAGACTCCGGCTGTCAAGAAGGATGCCAAAGGCAACAATATCTGGGTACCGAACGGAGGTCTGGAATACGTGGCGCTGATACCAGGCGACGAAATTAACAAGATTATAAAAGATAAGGCCAACCTGGAACGGGACAGCGAACAACCGATCCCGACCGGCAGAAAGAACTCTACGGCTGTAACGCTCCGGGCGGCCAGACAGGGTAAGTTGATCGTCTTCTCGGCAGGCAATACCAACAACTACAATATCCCCGAAGCGTCAAAATTACTGCCTTACGCCTTCCCGGACGTCTTGAATAACCTCCTGATCGTGACCAACCTGCGCAACGACGATAAGCTGTTCACTACCTCAACCAGCTGCGGACCAACGGCCAGTTACTGCGTTTCCGCGCCGGGAACCACGATTTACAGCACCGTGGGAACGTTAGTTTCAAATACCGGCGGGCCGGTTAACCGTGACGCCTATAATAAGGGTGAGCTGTCGGTGAGTCCCGGCTACGGCAATAAAACCGGCACCTCAATGTCGGCGCCACTCGTCTCCGGCGTCGCCGCCGTATTGATGCAACGTTTCCCCTATATGAGCGCCGATCAAATATCTGCGGTGATCAAAACCACCGCCACCGATTTGGGCGTGCCCGGTATTGATAATGTGTTCGGCTGGGGGCGCGTTAATTTACGGGAGGCGATAAACGGACCGAAAATGTTTATCACCAAAGAGGATATTCCGCAGGAATATTATGTGCCCGGCTCTTACAGCGAAAAACAGTTCGTGGCGAATATTCCCGGTCTGGGGAATGTCGTCGAACCCGGCACCACGGTTGAGCGGCGCTGCACATCGCGCGAATGCGACTTCGATTCGTGGAGCAATGACATCGCCGGCCACGGCGGGTTGACCAAAACGGGCGCCGGCACGCTGGAACTGTTGGGCAACAACACCTACAGCGGCGATACCTGGGTGAAACAGGGCGCGCTGGCGATCAACGGCTCGGTGGCGTCCAACGTCTATATCGAGAATAGCGGCACGCTGGCCGGCGGCGGTACCGTGAACGCCTTCAGGGCCCTCCGGGGCGGCGGCATTGCGCCGGGTAACGGCATCGGCACGTTGCACGTGTTGCATGACGCCATCTTTGACCGCGGCTCGCAGTATAACGTCGAAGTGGCGGGCAATGGCCGCAGCGATAAAATCGAAGCGCAGCGCGCCCTTCTGAACGGCGGCAGCGTGAACGTCAGCCTGGAGCACAGCAAAAACCTGCTGTCGCAGAATGAGGCGCAAAGTCTGCTGGGCAACAAGTACACCATCCTGACGACGACGGACGGCGTCAACGGCCGGTTCGACAACGCCAATCCTGCGTATCCGTTTGTCAATGTGACGCTGGATTATCAGGGCAAGGATGTCGGCCTTGGGATCACCCGCACCGCGGCCCGTTTTGACAGCCTGGCGAGCACCGAAAACGAGAAAGCGGTGGCGCGCGCGGTGGAAACGCTCAACGCCACGGAGCCGGTCACGGCGACGGCCAAGCGCAGCCCGGCGGTCGCCCCAACCGCGGAGGCGGCGAACACGCCGCTCAGCGGTGAAGACGAGGCGCAAGCCGTTAACGAAGAGGCGCAAACTGTTAACGAAGAGACGAACCTCGTCGCCGGCCATCCGGTGTATGAAAGCTTCCTCGGTTTCACCTCAGCCAGTGAACTGCAACAGGCGACCCGTCAGCTGTCCGGCCAGATACACGCGGATATGGCTGCCGCCCAGCTCAACGAAAGCCGCTATCTGCGCGAAACCGCCACCGAGCGTTTGCGCCAGGCGGAAGGACAGCGCATCGCTTCCGACATCAAAGCGGACGATAACGGCGCCTGGGCGAAACTGCTGGGCAGTTGGGGGCATGCTTCCGGCAACGACAACGCCACCGGTTACCAGACATCCACCTATGGCGTACTCGTGGGGCTGGACGGTGAACTGTTTGACGACGCTCGGCTCGGGGTGATGACCGGATATACCCGCACCTCGCTGGATGGCGGTTATCAGTCAGACGCTCACAGCGACAACTACCATCTGGGGCTATACGGCAGCAAACGCTTCGGCGCGCTGGCGCTGCGGGCGGGAGGGGCCTATACCTGGCACAGCATCGACACCTCGCGTTCGGTGAACTACGGCGTGCAGTCGGATCGCGAAAAAGCCAGCTATAACGCGCGCACCGGTCAGCTGTTTATCGAAAGCGGTTACGACTGGGAGAACGACACGGTCAATCTCGAACCGTTCGCCAATTTGGCATACACCCACTACCGCAACGAGGGGATCAACGAACAAGGCGGGGCGGCGGCGCTGCGGGGCGACAAGCAAAGCCAGTCCGCAACCGCGTCGACGCTGGGCTTGCGCGCCGATACCCAGTGGCAGGCCAATAGCGTGGTGATTGCGTTGCGCGGGGAGCTGGGCTGGCAGCATCAGTACGGCAAGCTGGAGCGCAAAACGCAGTTGATGTTCAAACGCACCGATGCGGCGTTCGACGTGAACAGCGTGCCCGTTTCCCGCAATGGCGCCGTGTTGAAAGCAGGCGTTGACGTGGCGGTTAACAACAATGCCGTCTTGTCCCTCGGCTATGGCGGGCAACTGTCGTCAAACCACCAGGACAACAGCGTCAATGCCGCTCTGACCTGGCGCTTCTGATAACATGCGTTTGCTCGCATAAGCGGCTCTTCGGAGCCGTTTTTTGCTTGTTTTCTATTCCACCACATAACGCCGGCATGTCTTAGCGGATGATGACGCCGTAGTTGGAAACCTATTCGGGGGTTGATGAACAATTGGGAAATTCACGGATGAGTCTGGCGTTAAACGCCTCGTATTTAAAGGAGCGCAAAAAATTGCCGCTGAAAAATCTATATTTATTTTCTGCATATAAAATAAAAAAGACAAAAAAATATAGAAATCATGAAAAAATAACGTCGTCAGACGACGCCTGGAGTATGACGACATGATATCTGACGACGCTTTGGTATTAACATTGTTGCATAGATAACCGTTTTGATTTACACGATAAAGTCTGTGGCCGCATCAGCCTTACCCACGAGTTGAACCAGAAAATCCGGGGTGGCATTGCCATTAATATTTAATGCCAGCTCGCTCAGGTTATGTTGAACATCATAAGACAACAGGGCTTCACCTGCCTGCCCTGTGAAATGCTCGACAAAATGAACAAAGTCATGACTTTCATCCGTCTGATTAAATAATGACAGATCAATCTTGTCTTTACCTGATTCGAAATCCATTATTTTATCAGGTGATAACACGGGAGAGTCACTCAACTCAGAGAATACAAAAGTATCGTTCCCGCTCCCTCCCCATAGCGTATCTTGCCCATCAGAACCGTAAATAATATCGTTACCGCCGCCGCCTTTAATAGTGTTGTCAGCACTATTACCCACAATAACATCATTGCCCGCTCCACCGATGGCGTTTTCAATGGTTACGCCGACTGCGATGGAGACATTAGCCTTTAACCCTCCAACATCAGAAAGGGAACCTTCGTTCAGATTGATGCGTTGATTCTGCGAATAACCGGAAAAATCAAGAGTGTCATTTCCACCTGCGTCCCATAAGGAAAATATGGGGGCTGGTTTTCCTTCAATAGCGGTATAATAATCCTTCCCTGTCGTGCCATGAAAACCATAGACGTCATCACCAGTTCGTGTAGTCATATTAGCGCCATATAATTTTTGCGCTGCTGCTATATCATCAACTTGTGGCGCATAGGGGTTATGATTCAAACCAAAATCGCCGCCAATATTACTTACCCCCCAATAAGTCATAAGGGTAAACATATTACTATCTTCGGTGTAATCAGCCCGGGATAAATAGTTCAGAGGCTTAGTATCAGTTGAATTATAAGTACTGGGATGGGAAAGGCCAATTATATGCCCAAGCTCATGCGTATAGAGACCCTTAATATTCTCAGCGGGATTTACAGCATTTAAATCACCAACACCTTTAACATTTATCTTTAAATATTTACTGATGTTTTCCCTTGGTAAGGATGCTTCAGCCCCTGAAGCATGCAGTTGGTCGGAGTTGACAATGACAAATCCAAGCTTTGCTTGGTTTGGTGAATCAGGCACCTCCTTAAAGGTAACATTAGCAACATCTTCCCAAGATTGCATTGCTGCTTTCAATGCCGCTTTCTGACCATCTGTAATAGGATAGCCGATGCCATCATCTCTGAATGAGTAAGTAATTTCTGCAGCAGTATCTGTCACCCCCTTACCATTCAACGTATATCCTGTTCTGGTTAATACATTTGCAGCCTGATCAATTGTATACGATGGTTTGTCATTATAAGTAATACCATTACCACGTTCATGATAATGTACCAGTTGGCTTATTTCGTTTACCGCGTTGCTGTTGCTCATTTTATCACCTGTGTATTTTATCTGGTAATATATAACCATAAATGGCCCTGTTTATGAACGGATAGATTTATCCAACGTCCATTATGGTTCCTATACATATTTAATATTATGCTGTTCTGTCAGTTGTGGCCTCCTTATCTATTATCTGGTTGATTGAATATCATTCCTTGAGTGCAGGGGGAAATTAAAAGGCAAGAAACAGTCGGAAGGCGTCAGCCCATGGCACAGCGAAAGTGCTGATGTTATAGGCCAGAGAACAAAAATACCGATAATTTGTCTCATATCAATCTCCAGATATCTCCAGATAAATTACTTTACTGGTACCATAGTTACCGTTACGGCCTAATTTTATTTTCTATCAATAGGAAAACTCACCATCCCGAATTTTGCTTGGCTTTTGTTACTTTATAACATAACATTGATATTAGGCGTTAATTGATTTTAGTCAACATATTTTCATGGCATTTAGTGATAAAATACAAGTCATTGAATAAAATGAAAATATGAAATACCGCAAGGAAACTATTTGTAAGAGTATTTTTTTGATAGATAATAATCACCATACAAAACATAAGAATTCTCCCACAAAGTGTGGATTCCAGATAGAGATGTGAAGCTTTTTTGACTTGATGAAATGACCATGATTATTTTCCCTGCATTTCATCAGACCGATATGGATAATTTTTTGCGTGTGATTTTTTAATGACCATGAATTAACAAAAAATACACAAAGTAAAAATACTGTTGTAACCAGAAGCTGAATACTATCACTCGCTTTTTGTGACTGCTTTTTTTAAGACGGATAGACATCTATTGGAATTTAAAGGCTGAGCGCGGAGCTGATCTCGCTCCAAAAAACGCGAAGATCTCATCCCTTACTTGAAAGATAACACCACTTTTACTAAGGTTATTATGATGTGGACTATGACCTCTCATAACGGCACTTTTACTGTGATAGGTAACGCTATTTTTTATTTTGATAAAGGTTATCAACCAATCTTCGGCAAAAAGAAGATGATTTACTGAAAAAAACCATCAACAACATTATTAACGGGAGTGGTAAAAGTGAAAGAACTTTCAGATTGTGAAAAACAAATTTTATGTTACCTGGCTATGGGGCTGAGCGAGAAAGAAATAGCAAATTTAGTCAGCAGGAGTTACAAAACAATAAGTAATACCAAACTATCCGCCATGAAGAAAATAGATGTAAAAAATAACGCAGAGCTCATTAAATGGCTTCAAACTTCTGATGCCAAACATGAAATCACTGAATCGTTACAGTTTTCATGGCGACAATTTAATCCGATAACACCGGAAGCAAGTAGCCCCTCAGAGAAAAAACTCAAGATAATGGAGGTAAGCGATATAAACAATCAAAAAAAATGACATCAATTATTTTTTGCGTATTTTAGTTTCTTGATTATTTAAATCCCTATACTGTTTCCCGCGATGGCGCCCTGTTGAAAGCGGGCGTTGACGTGGCGGTTAACAACAATGCAGCCTTGTCCCTCGGCTATGGCGGGCAAGTGTCGTCAAATCACCAGGACAAATTCGGGAGCAGCGCCTTGATTTTGTTGGCATTCACCTCACCATCAGTTGCAGAAACAAAGTACTGCAATTGCCATTTTTGAGTTGTAATAGCCTGTTTCACAATGGGTTTAACCCAAGGAGCATAAACACGGATAGCTCTTTTCCCCTCCTTTCCCTTAACCGACATGACCCCTTTTTTCGCCAGTCCATGTCTGTTGAATATAAAAAGTCCTCGATGGGTATGATCAAAAACGCTCACCAATACGAACTCAATGCCATCGTCAAAATCGATGGGCATAATCTCGTCTTGCACATGCGGTCTTTTCCACATAGTAACAAATTGCCCGAGTTTAGTTGGGGTCGTATTGGCGACGCGGAATAATGCTCGCTTGCCTTCCACCTCAAACTGACTGGCGCCATATTCGCTGCTCTCAGCTTCTCGTCGGGGTTCCGATATGCGAATTCCAGCAGGCAATAATACGTCGTTTATTATATCAGAAAGTTGAACCGGTATTTTCCCTTTCGCCGGATCGGCAAACCAAGCGCCCTCAACGTCTTTACTACTTCCCAACATACTTCATTTCCTTCTTTAGTATCGGAGACTCTCTCGCCAACCATATCATAATGCTCTGCTTGCTCAGGAAGATACGCGCAGAATATAAATTGGACTGCCCCCTCCCCCCGTAGGAATTTCCTGCCATCACGACCAGGCCTGCCAAAATGCTTCCGGACTGACGCCGCCGAGATAACCGTGGCGTCAGCCCAGTCCCGTATTTCAACCCTTGTTTCTGAATGCAGCACCATCCAAAAACATTTGAACCGCATGGCAAACCATTTCCTGGACTCGCGGCAAGCTTATCGGATTTAATTGACGTTGGAACACACGCATATCGATCTCTGCGGTTAATAGCGACAAAAACTGCAAGGCTCTAAGGCGCGGATCGGCCAGGTGCAGTTCCTTGCGCTCCATCGCTGCCGCCATCAGCTCCGATAATTTTTCTACGCTTTCTCGTATTCCCGCATCATAAAACAAAGTACCGATATCAGAATTACCGGCCTCAGCAACCACCATCCGATAAACAGCGATTGCACTGTTATCATTGGCGACAACCTGCAGCTTGCGCTCGGCAAAACGCATCAAAGTCTGCTCCAGCGTGAAGGTTTGTCCATCAATCATTAGCCCTTCGGCGGCCTCAGTGAGGTGCCGAGTCGCATGCTCACGAACAACAGCAACAAATAGCGCTTCCTTAGAAGGAAAATAACGATAAAGCGTCGCTTTCGATCCTCCAACCCGTTTGACCAGTTCATTCATTGACGCTCGTTCATAACCCATTTCTTGAAAAAGCAATGCAGCCTCTTCGACGATAGCGTCGCGGCGTGCTTTAGTGCGTACTTTCATCAACTTACCTTACCGTTAAAGCAATCATTGCATGAAAAGACGCTTTCTCTTGACATGCGGTAAAATTGCAGCGAATAATGGTACCACTTGGTACTGTTTTGGATAATTTATGACCACACCGTAATGTGTGCGCCATCATCCAACTAAAGCAAAACCTTGTTAAGCAGATCATCAAGACTACTTTTATTTCAATTAAAACAAATGATTAATTTGAATATCTCGGGAGTCTTACATGTCTAATTACGCCAACACTCTTCTCTTGGTTGTAGTGGTACCTGCCATTATTCTGGCCGGTTGTGCTGAAACGCCACCGGTACGGTATGCTAACATTGATTCATCATCGCGGCTCACTCCCAACACTGATGATAAATCCAATCGCATTCCCTACCGCTATGCCCCGCCAGTAGACTGGAGCAAATACACCAATATCATTATCGAACCCGTTGTTATCTATCAAGGATTCGATCACCAGTTTGGCGATCTCTCACCGGAAGAGCGCAAATTACTGGCGGCTTATATGTATAACAAGTTCAGCGAAAGTTTGCGTCCACACTTCCGAGAGGTCAGTACACCGATAGCCGGCACTATCCGGTTAAAACTGACGCTGACAGGCGCTGATACGACGACGTCTTTTATCGGGACTATCACTAAGTTAGATCCTCTGGTTGGGGGGCCTTACAATATTGTGCAATCCATCCGTGGTGAGGAAGGACTATTCAACGGCTCCGTCGATTACGTTGTGGAACTCTATGACGCTTCTAACCACAGCCTGCTTAACGCCTACGTGGCCAAACAGTATCCGAATGCCATGAATATCGGTGCAAGTATCGGCTCACTCAATGCGGCTGAAGTGGGAATTGACAAAGGTGCGGAAGAGCTGGTCGATATGTTGAAATAATTCTGCTCAATGTGCCATGGTGAAACTGAATTACTCCCTTATTGCCAGATGAGATTTTATCAGAGCCGGCCAATAGATCACTTAGTGAGCCAAGCATTTTACACGACTCTATAACGGAAGCGGTTGAATATCATACCTTAGCGGTCAGCAAACATGTGGTTGAACGCAATGGAAAGGAGGCATGATGAAAATGGGGCAATTTATAGCAATATTTGCAATCGTAGATATTTCATTTCTTGTGTTTGTTATCCTATTGATTTTGTAAAAACAGAAAATATTTTCAGCGCACATGAAAAATAAAACCCACGTAAAACAACCTATGCTGGCATGCAATAAGCATCCAATGTAACGGTACGGTCTTATTGTTGCCGCATAAGGGTTACATAGGAGTAATTTATTATGACAGATGAATATAATATGCAATCGGCAGTGACCGCTTGGCAGGACGTGTTGCCCCGTTTCCGTAATCTATATTATGGCGGAAATTGGCATGCTCCCATCGGCGGTGAATTCAGAGCAGTGAATAGTCCAGGCACTGGAACCGAGTTGTGCAAGGTTGCAGAAGCTGACGAACGCGATGTCCCCTTGGTTGTTGACGTCGCCAGAGATGGATTCCAGCAGTGGCGTCAAGTCAAGCCGCTCGAAAGAGCAAAAGTACTTCGAAAAATGGCTTCCGTCATCCGCAGCAATTTACACGAGTTGGCGTTGCTTGATGCTATTGACTGTGGGAATCCGGTGCGGATGCTATATGGGGATGTGGCCGCAGCGGCAGAACTGCTGGACTTTTTCGCGGGCCTGGTAACCGAGATGAAGGGAAGTTCAATCCCAATGGGGCCAGGGGCCGTTAATTTTTCGACACGGGAACCCTATGGGGTTGTCGCGCGAATCATTCCCTTCAACCACCCACTCCTGACTTGTGCGGGAAAAATAGCTGCACCGTTGGCGGCGGGAAATGCCGTTATCATTAAACCATCTGAACAAAGCCCGCTCTCGGCGCTGAGACTGGCTGAGCTCTTCAACGAGCTGCTGCCACCAGGGGTCTTCAATGTGGTGACGGGAGGGAAAGCCGTTGGCGCCGCACTCTCACAACATCCAGGCGTCTCAATGATCACCTTAGTCGGAAGCATACCGACGGGGCGGGCGGTAATGCGCGCCGCCGCGGAAACGATAAAGCCGGTGCTCCTTGAGTTAGGCGGGAAAAATGCCCTCATAGCCTTACCTGACACTAATCCGGATCACGTTGCCGATGCCGTGATACGTGGCATGAATTTCGAGTGGTGCGGGCAATCATGTGGTTCAACAAGCCGGGCATACATTCATAGTGATATATATGAGGATGTTATTGAGAAGGTTGCATCGCGTATTACTCGATTTAAACCCGGTATACCCTCAGATCCTGAAACCACTATGGGGGCATTGATTTCTCAGGCCCAACTAAGCCGCGTAGAATCTTATGTTGCGCAGGCAAAGCTCGCTGGAGCGCGGCTTATTGCGGGAGGCTTAAGGCCCGCAAATGAATCGTTAAAGAACGGCTATTTTTTTGAGGCGACTGTATTTGCTGATGTAACTATGGATATGGAGATTGCTCGGGAAGAAATTTTTGGCCCCGTGTTGTCCATCATAAAATGGGATGATAAGAGCAAACTTATTCAACAAGTGAACCAGCTGGATCTTGGGCTAACTTGCTCAATATGGACTGACAGCCTGCAAGACGCCAATCAATTGGCTCAGGATGTTGAAGCAGGATTTGTGTGGGTAAATGATGTGGCCAAGCATTTTCTTGGTGCGCCGTTTGGTGGCGTGAAACAGTCTGGAATTGGCCGAGAAGAATGTTTAGGTGAGCTTTTGGCCTTTACCAGGGAAAAAAACATACACATCAATTTTGCACCGACATAAGTTGATGTGATGCGGCTTTGATTTAACCGGAAGGTGCACTGGCAGTATCGAAAGCGGATAGCGTTCTGCCAGTTCAGTCAGAGATGGGTCACCTGAAATCCGGGCGATAAAAATCCCCCCCTGCTCAACGATAACGTCCCGCAAACCTGGCGGAGGCTCATGGCAAACTGTGCCGTCACATAGCTGAGGAGCCTCCGTTTTATCGCTGGTTTTAACGCTTTTTTCGATGACGTCTTTCAGTGCCCGGTTTTCAAGGCTCCGGTCGGCAGACATCTGTTTGAGACGGCTACTCGCGCCAGCGGCTTTTCAAATACTGCACCGCCTGTTGCGTCTGCGGCTGATCGAGAAACGCTTCGCGGAACAGAATGGTTCCGCCGATTTCCGGCAGCGCGTCGTTCATGTCCAGCTGCCTTTTGATTTCGGGCACCCCGCCTTCCCGCGCCCAGTCCGGCTCCGCCGCCGCAGCCACGCCCACTTTGTACCAGGCCACGCCAATGTACAGATGGGTAGGGGTTTCCCGTACCGTTTCCGCCCACCATTTCGCCAGTACATCGTAGCGAGCGGCCTCACGGGCAAACGGCCAGTACAGCTGGGGCGCGATGTAATCCAGCAGGCCCAACCGCACCCACTGCCGGGTATCGGCATACGCCGTATCATAAGAAGGCGCGCCGGCCCGGGTGTCGGACCCTTGCGGATCGTCCGCCACATTGCGCCACACCCCGGCCGGGCTGACGCCAAACGCAACCCCCGGCTTCAGCACCCTGACGGCGGCCGAAACCTGTTGTATCAACTGCAGGGTATTGTTTCTGCGCCAGTCGCCTTTGTTCGGGAAGCCCTGCCCGTATCGGCGATAGGTCGCTTCGTCGTCAAGCCGCGAGGCCGCCGTTTCATAATAGAAGTAGTCATCAAACTGCACGCCATCAAGGGAATAGTTGCGCACCAGTTCGCTCACCACGCCGGCAATCCAATTGCGCGCTTCCGGCACGCCCGGATCGAGCACGAAGCGATCGCTGGCGGTGCGTATCCAGTCATGGTGCACCACATACACGCTGGCCGGCGCAGCCTCGATAGTGGCGTTGAGCTGCTCTACCGTCGCTGGCCGGGTATCCATGGAGACGCGATATGGATTCAGCCACGCATGCAGCTTAAGCCCCCTTTTATGCGCCTCGGCAATGGCAAACGCCAGCGGGTCGTACCCCGGATCCTTGCCGATTTTGCCGGACAACAGCGCCGACCATGGCAGAATGGCGGAACGATAAAAGGCGGTGCCGTCAGGTTTAACCTGAAAAAACACCGTATTGGCGCCAATTTTCACCAGGTTGTCCAGCTTGTCCGTCAGCGCCTTTTTTTGCAGACGGACCCTTTCCTCATCGGTCTCTGCCGCCAAAGCGGTGCGCGGAGGCCAATCCAGCCCCAGCACCGTGGTCAGCCACACGCCGCGCATCGGCGCTTCCGTGATTTCCGGCGCCGGCGTTTTCTCGGCGAGGTGTTCATGCTCACAGCCCGCCAACAGCCACGCAGCGCATATCAACAGCAAAATCCGCCGGTATCCCGACATCCCTTTCTCCTTAGCCCAGGCAATCCTGTCGGCCCATAGGGTAACCGCGGGGAGTCTTTTATCCCCCTCCCCGCGTCACCTTACCAGCTCAGCCCGAATCCGCGAGGAAAAGCGACGGTGCCGCTGTTGGTATTCACATCGTAGTCATGCCAAATATTGACCGGCAGCTTGCCGTGCGGCGCCCGTTGGCCCATCAGCACTTCAGCCAGAGAAATCATCGAGTGCCCACGCCAGACGCCGTTGTCATAACCGTAGTAGGCATAGACGGCAACGGCGGCGTCAACCTTGCCAAGATAGCTGACGATGTCATAAGGCGCGCGCAGCGACAGATGCACCCGCTTTTTCCCCAGGCCGGCGGCATAATCCAATCGGCCGAGATACGGGTTGTCGCCGGCGCTCTCGCTCGCCGCGCCGCCGGCGACGCCATCCGTTTCCGCCGGGGTAAAGCTGGTGGACAGCGTGCCGAACAGGAACACGTCGCAGTTGGCGATATTGGCCCTGATTTCAGCCTCGCTCAGATCCGTTTCCTTCGCCGCTACCAGGTGACGGTAGCCCGCCTGCGCCATCGCGGCGGCGATGCCTTTGGCTTGCTCGCCCCACGGCGTCAGGATGAAATAGCGCTGCGTTTTGTCCCTCAACGGCAGCGTGGCCTGCTGATTGGCGACCAGCGTAATCGAACGGTCCGCAATCTGTTTTTCCGGCTGCAGGCAGCCGGACGCCGGAACCGGCGGCCTCATCTTGCCATCGCCCAACAGGTGATAACGCTGCTTCAGCCGCAAAATCCGCTCCACGGAGCTGTCGATATCCGCTTCACGAATCGCCCCGGCCCTCACTTTACCCGCAATGGCGGAGATCAACTCAGCCAGGCGCCCCTGTTGCGCGGGGGCGGAAAGGCTAATGGGCATCAGCGCGATATCCACCCCGGCGCCGAACACCCGCTCAAGCGCGTCGCCCTGGCTGAAGTGCTCGGCGATGGCGCCCATATCCAATGCGTCGGAAATAGTCACGCCGGAGAAATTCAGCTGTTCCCGCAAGAGCCTGGTCTGGATCTGCCGGGACATGGTCGCAGGCACCGTAATCTCTTCACCGCTGAGGGTACCAACCAGACTGTCATCGAGTGCAGGATACTGAATGTGCGCCGTCATGATCATATCCGGCGCGCGGTGGCTGTCTATGGCGTGCTTGTAAGGGGCGATATCGATGGCGAACGCCTCTTCCCGGGAGCGATCGACGCGCGGCAAGGCGCTGTGCGAATCCGTCGCGGTGCTGCCGTGGCCCGGGAAGTGTTTATAGGCGGTAATCACCCCCTGATGGTGCATGCCGGCGGTGACCTGCTCCGCCAACCTGGCCACCGTTCCTGCGTCGTCGCTGAACCCGCGCACGTTGATCACCGGGTTGAACGGGTTGCTGTTGACATCGACCACCGGCGCAAAGTTGGTGTTGATGTGCAACGCAAGCAGGTCATGCGCCATTTGGCGCCCCTGCTCAGCGGCGAGCTGCAGATCGGCGCCGCCTTCAACGGCCGCCGCCAGGGCCATATTGCCCGGGAAAGAGGCGTAATCTTCACGCGGCAGGCGGAAAACGTTTCCGCCTTCATTGTCCGTGCCAATAAATAAGCGGATATTTCCGCAGGTTTCCATCGAAGCATACCAGGCGGTCAGCGCCTTTATCTGCGCCTTATCTTTCAGGTTATTGGCGAACAGGATCACGCCGCCGATGTGGTTATCAACGATAATTTTGCCGATCTCGTCATCGGGCTTCACCATGTCCAGATTGCTCTGCCCTGCAGGATCCCAGTAGCGAAAATCCAGCATGATCTTCTGGCCGATCTTCTCTTCTAACGTCATGGCGCTGAGCTTATGTTTAATATCCATTGCGACTCTCCTTTCCGGTTGCAGACAGGCAACCAAACTATCCCGAAAACCACCGCCGTCATCGTCATTTTGACCGTACCATGTTTCAGACAACGCGGAATGCCCTTCGGCACAGAAATTTTCCCTTGCGCAGGGCCGTTCATGAGAGGCTAACATATTCTCTTTTCAGATGACTGAATTCGCATGCCATTGTCTTACCGCCCTTTTATCACCGCCGCTGTCATGCTCGCCGGCGATTCAGGCTGAGGAGAAACAGCCTGAAAGCGGAAGCGCGGACGCATTTTTGCCGTTGATAGAACAGCAGAGTAAACCGGCAGTTGCCGCACAGGCCGCACAACGAAAAAGCCCCGTAATAACGGGGCAATTGCTTGTCAGACAAAGCGTTAAATTATCGGCGTCTTCTTTCTAGCGACCCTCTGCCTTTGAAGTGTCGAAAAAGCGCGAAAACGGAGACAACAATCAGACCGCAGGCGGCGATCAATAAAACTTTTTCCATTACTTCCTCTCATTACATTTTACCGGCTCCGCCCTTACGGGCGGCAGCGGAAACAACTTGAAAATTTATGCGAAAATGACTCTTCTCTATTTTTATTAAATGTTAAAGCCTTTCTATTGCCCCTCAGAGAATCTGATGGCGCGAATAACCTTATGCAGGTTAAACAGCCCTTTCACGCCTAACTTGTTCATAATGTTACTCTTATGAGTATGTGCCGTTTTATAGGATATCCCCATAATTTCTGATATTTCACTCATGCTTTTCCCGTGGCACAAAAAATAAATTATCGCCGACTCACTGCGGGTAAAGTTCATGTTATTGACGTCGCCATAGAAAGCCCATTCTTTTGGGTAATAGAATGAACGTCTGGAAAATATCGTTTTTATCTTATCGACGATCCTTTCCATGCCATCTCGCTTAGACAAAATGGCAACGGCGCCAACCTTTCTGGCAAACTCCAGAATGTAAGCATTAGTGATTGATGTAAACACCACCAAATCAACGCTTTGCCACAGCAACGCGTTTTTGGTAATGAAAGACAGCCCGGCGATAGGATCGTTATCGATATCGACAAGATCCATAAAAACCATATTTATGGCCTTTCTATCCACCACCTCTTGTAATGTTTCTATTTTTTGCGTATCGAAAATAGCCGTTACCTCAGGGATCCCTAAAAACATATCAACCAATACGTTAGATACGTAGGGAAAAGGTTCCAGCACGGCTATGCTCTCTACAGTTTTGTTTTTTAAAACAAGACTACGATAGACTCTATTCATATACCGATCCCTTTGTAGTATTTCCCTTGGGATTTCTTGCCCTTTACTCATCCCTGCATACCGAACAGGGATAAATTCCCACGATAACTTTAGAAATATTTTGCTATTTGTTGGATATGTTCCCGATCCAATGTGCCCGCATCGTTTAACAAACTGACCCACGCCTTGATGTAGGTATATTTGGCCGACGCGAGGTCGCGCTTCGCGCTGTAGAGCTGCTGCTCCGCATTCAGCACGTCGACGTTGACGCGCTGCCCGGCGAGCACGCTTTTGCGCGTCGCTTCCACCTGCGTCGTCGCCGACTTCACCGCCAGTTCATAGGCGGCAAGCTTGGCGCGGCTGCTGAGGCACAGATTGAACTGCTTGCGCAAATCATTCAGCGTGGTGCCGACCTGCGCGTCCATCTCATACATCGCCTGGCCATAGCTGGCCGCGGCCTGCCGGGTCGAGGCGGCAACGCCGCCGCCGGCATAAATCGGCACGCTGACCTGAATGCCGATACTGTTGGTCCGGTACTTCTGGTTGACCGTGTTATCGCTGCTGGAATCGTTTTCAGAGTGAGACGCATAAAGCTGCACCTGCGGGAAAAAACCGCCCCGGTTGCGCTCCACCTCATACTTCGCCACGTCCACGCCCTGGCGGGCCGCCGCCAGCGTCGGGTTGCTCGCAATGGCCATTTTCCGCCACTCTTCAAAGCTGGCGGGCAGCAGCGGCGCCACTTCAAACTTGCCCGGGCGCAATACCCGCAGTGTTTCCAGCTGCTCCAACGGCAGGCCGATCATCACCTCCAGCTCGCGCTGGGCGGCATCCAGCGCGTCCCGCGCCTCTATCGCCTGCGCCTCCGCCAGGCTGAAACGCGCCTGGGTTTCAGACACGTCGGTCACCGTGCCTTCCCCGGCGTTCAGCAAACGATCGTTCAGCGCCAGCTGCTCCTGGTAGGCGGTTTTTTGCGCTTCGGCCAGGGCAATCTGATCCCTGGCGTAGGCGACGTCCACGTAAGCGCTCACTACCCGTACCGCCAGATCCATAAACTTGCCGCGAAAACGCTCATCGGACATCAGCGTCTGCGCCACGCCGGAGCGGTAGCGCGCATAGGCCGCGTAGTCAATTAATGGCTGGGTCAGCGTGACCGAGCCGGAATAGCTGCGGTATTGCTGCCGGGTGGTGACGTCGATGGTCTCATTGCTGAAAATATTCACCGCCTGCGGGCTGGTCACTTTTTGCCAGTTTTTCGGCGAATTTTGGTAATTCAGCGACACCTTCGGCAGCAACCCCGCCAGGCCGATATTTTTGTTTTCATCCCCGGCCTCTTTCTCCTTTAAGGCCGCCAGGAAAGTAGGATCCTTTTGCAATGCCAGCGAGTAAGCGTCCAGTACGCCGATCGCCAGCGCCGAAGCCGGTGCGAACAGCACCGACAACGCCACCCCACCCAGGGCTATACCGGCTATTTTTCCTTTGAATCGGCTCACAATCACTCCTCAGACAACGACGTGCGGGCGCGGTCCATAATCGGCTTGAACAGATAGCTCAGCATCGAACGCGAACCCGTTTTAACGAACACCTCAACCGGCATACCGGGTTTGATATCCAGCCCGGACAACATTTTCATTCCCTGCGGCGTCACCGTCGCCTGCATCTGGTAATAGGGTTCGCCGGTCGCCTTATCCACCAGGCGGTCGGCCGAAATCAGCGTGACCTCGCCCGGAATTTTCGGCGTTTTGTTTTGGTTGAACGCCGTGAACATCAGATCCACCGGCAACCCCTGCCCAACCTTGTCGACCAGCTCCACCTTCAGCCGGGCGTCAACCACCAGCGAAGCCTCGCTCGGCACCACATCCATCAGGTGGTCGCCGGCGCCGACCACGCCGCCCAGGGTAAAGATGTTCAGCCCCACCACGGTGCCGTCCACCGGAGACGTGATCGAGGTATTGCCCAGATCAAAGGTGGCGGTGTCCAGGCGGTTGCGGTATTCGCTGGCGTCCATCTGGGTTTGCGCCAGCTGGGTGCGCACTTCGCGCTGGTAGTCGGCGTTGCGCTGATCGATGCGCTGCTGCGATTCCTGCAGCTGTTTTTGCAACTGACCGATTTGCCCCAGGGTTTCATCGATGCTGCTGTTCACTTCGGCAAACTGCCGCTGAATTTCCAAATAGCGGTTGCGCGGCAAATAACCATCGCTGGCCAGCTGCTTCATGCTGTTCATCTGCTCGCGCAGGCTGGCCTGCTGGATTGCTTTGTTCGCCCGCGAGTCCTGCAGCCCTTTTAACTGATAACGCATGCCTTCGATCGACTGCCGGTAGCCGTCAATTTCGCTTTTCAGCCCCTGGCGGCGGGAGGTGAACAGCTGCTGCTGCAGCGTCAATATTTCGGCGACCCGCGGCTGGTTGCTCAGTTTTTCCAGCACCGGAGAGAATGTGATGGTATTCAGGCCGTCCCGTTCGGCGATCAGGCGCGCCTCGCTGGCCAGCGTGGTGTAATACTGATCGCTCAACGAATCCACCTGCGCCTGCGCCTGGATCTGGCTGAGCTGAACCAGCACTTCACCGGCCTTGACCTTGTCGCCTTCTTTAACCTTGATGCTTTTGATAATGCCGCCGGCCGGGGCCTGCACCGTTTTACGGTTGCCGGAAACAATCACCGAACCGGCGGAAACCACGCCTTTGTCCAGCGGCGCAAAAGCCGCCCAAATGAAAGAGCCAAGCAGGCCAATGGCCAGAACCAGCCAACCCAAACGGGTGTATTTCCGCTCATCCTGGGGAAGCGTTTCCTCCAAAGACGTTGTTGGCACGCTAAGTGGCGTAGACATACGGGTACCTCTGGCATCAGGCGGTCTGGCCGCCTGATCAGCCTGCAATTAATGAGTTTGAGTTTTTACGAAGTCGCCTTCGCTTTTCACCGGTGCACTGACCGCCGCTGCGGCTTGCTGCTGTTTTTGCGCGTTAGCCAGCGCCGTCAGCACCTGCTGAGTCGGACCAAACGCATTCACCACGCCGTTGGTCAGCAGCAACAGCTTGTTGGTCATCGACAGCAGGTTGGTGCGGTGGGTGATCAGGATCACCGTTTTGTTGCGCTGCTGCAGGAACTGGATCGCCTGGTTGAGCGCCCTCTCGCCGGCATCGTCGAGGTTGGAGTTGGGCTCATCCAACACCACCAGAGCAGGATCGCCGTACAGCGCCCGCGCCAGGCCAATGCGCTGTTTCTGCCCGCCGGACAACCCGGCGCCGCCGTTGCCGATCAGCGAGTCGTAGCCCTGCGGAAAACGCAGGATCAGCTCATGCACCCCGGCCAGCTTGGCCGCCTCGATCACTTTTTCCGCGTCGATGTCGTTGAAACGCGCAATGTTCTCGGCGATGCTGCCGGCAAACAGCTCAATGTCCTGCGGCAAATAGCCGATATGTGGGCCCAGCTCATCCTTGTTCCACTGGTAAATGTCCGCCGTATCCAGGCGCACTATGCCTTCCGATACCGGCCAGATGCCGACCAGCAGGCGCGCCAGCGTGGATTTCCCCGAGGCGCTCGGCCCGATGATGCCCAGCACGTCGCCCGGCTGCACGGCAAAGCTGACGTTATGCAACACCGCTTCCCCCTTCGAGCCCGGCGGCGTGGCGGTAATGCCTTCAACCGACAGCGCGCCGGCCGGACGCGGCAGAGACATGCCGGTGCCACGTTCAGGGTGCTGTTCCAGCAGCTTGACCAGCCGGTTGTACGACAGCTTGGCCGCGCTCCAGCTTTTCCAGACGTTGATCACCTGTTCGATCGGCGCCAGGGTGCGCCCCATCAGGATCGAACCGGCGATCATCATGCCGGGGGTGATGTGGCCGTCGATGGCCAACCAGCCGCCCAGCCCCAGCACCAGAGACTGCAGGGAAAGGCGCACGAACTTGGTGATCGAGGTGACGGTCGCGGCGCGCTCGCTGGCGACCCGTTGGCTGTTCAGGAAACGGCTGTGCAGTGAAAACCAGCGGCGTTTCAGGTTCGGCAGCATGCCCAACGCTTCGATCACTTCGGCGTTGCGCAGGTTGGCGCTGGCCAGCCCGCCGGACATGATCGACAGTTTGCTGGCTTCGCCCAGTGGTTTTTTGGAAACCATCTCATTGGCGACAGCCAGGGCTATCAAGATCAAAGAACCCACCAGGGCGAACAACCCAAGCCAGGGGTTGAACAAAAAGATCACCAGCAGATAAATCGGGAACCAGGGCGCGTCAAAAAACGCGAACAGCGCATTGCCGGTCAGGAACTGGCGCACCGTAGTGAGATCGCCCAGCATTTGCCCGGCGTCTGACGAGCCGTTTTTTAAATTGGCCTCAAAGGCTGCGGTATATACGCGAGTGTTCAGGCGCATATCCAGTTGGCTGCCGATGCGAATGACCACCATGCTGCGCACGTATTCCAGCAGCGCCATCATGGCGTACATTCCCAACATGATGAGGGTCAGCATCAGGAGCGTTATCTCGTTCCGGGAAGGTAACACCCGGTCGTAGACTTGCAGCATATAGACAGAAGGGACCAGCATTAATAAGTTGATAAATGCGGTAAAGATACCGACGGTCCAGAAGACTTTACTGCGTGTCCGTATGACGTCCGCAATTTCGTTGCTGCCAATATATTGATGCAAATTCATTACTACCTTTCTCAATATCTACAACAGAAAAGGAAAACTTATCGAAGAAATTTGCCTGTGTATGAACCAAAAACAGGTGGGAGGTATCCCCCCCACCTTTTACTTAACCGCTAACGTCGATTACGCGTGTGCGATATCAGTCACGTGAGACTGAACGCCGTTAGTGGTGATGCTGCCGTTGTAGTACATATTGGCCGCATCCTGGTGGCTCACGCCCTGCAGGAACGCCAGGGTGTCATGGTTATCCAGCTTGCCGTCACCGTTGTTATCAACAATCACATAGCTGCCTGCGCTTGAACCGACGATGCCGACGTGCGACAGCGGTTGGTCTTTAATGCCCAGAATCGCGTTGAAGAAATTGATGGTTGAAGTAATGCCGCCGGTGATGATGCCGCCCAGAATGCTCTGAAGAGCATCGTTGGAGCTGTAACCGTAGTCCGCCACCTGGGTGCCGTTGTTACCGTTGATCGCGCCATTGTTGGTCAGCGCCAGGCCAGACTGCTGATCCACCAGGGTATCCTGATGCGTGTTGAAGTCCTTGATGGTCACGCCTGCATCTACGGTGCTGCTTTGCAGTTTGAAGGTGTCCGCACCTGCGCCGCCGGTAACGATGCTGTTGCCCATCGCGCTGATCACGTCGTCCTGAGCGGTACCGGTGATGTGCACGTCATCGCTCTTGAAGCCGAACAGGGCTGCAATCGCTTTGGTGATGCCGTTGAACGGGAACAGATCCAGGAAGTTCAACACGATGCCCTGGCCGCTGCCCGCCACGTTGGAAGTGATGTCAACGCCGGCAGTGTTGGAGGATGCATCGATATTGCGCACGCTGGAGTAACCGGAACCGATGTTCAGATCCAGGTAGTGGTCGCCAGAGATGTTCACATTGCTCACCTGGCTGTTGCTGCCCGCCAGATTAAGCACGTTGCTGAAATCGCCGGTACCGCTGGAGTTGATGTTCACGTTAGACAGCGCAGTACCGAAGATCGCGCTGCTGCTGCTGTTCAACGAGATGGACCCGGCATTCACATCGCTGTCGCTGACTGCATCGAAGTTGATGTTGAATTTATTGGTCGCATCCTTCAGGAAGGTGAAGTCGATGCTGCTGTTGGCCGTTGCGTCGCCGGTCACTTCCAGCTGCGCGACGTTGCCGCCGGAAACGTTAATCACGTGTACCTGGTCCGCGAAGCTGGACAGGACGAAGCCCTGGGTGCCCAGCGTCGAAGAGGCGGAAACGTTGGTTACCGAGCCGGCGTTGGCGATTTCGTTGGCGGTCGCTTTACCGTTGATCACGCCGAAATCGAACTGGTGGCCGCTAGACACGTTCACGCCGCTGCCGTTCAGGGTCGCGCCGGTGCCGCCGATGTAGCCGCCCAGATCGATCTTCTCGAAGCTGCTGAACTGACCGGCGTTGGTGCCGACAGTCGTTTTGTAAGACGTGCCCAACCAGCCGGAAGTGGACGTGGTGGTCAACTGTTTGGTGATGAAGTTAGCGGAAATGGTGTCTACACCGTTGCCGCCGTTGGCACGCACGTTGGTGCTGACCACGTTAACGCCGTTGGTCGCGTTGCCGGCCCATTGCAGGTTGTCGTTGCCGTTGCCCAGATTGAACTGCGCGGTGCCTGCGGCGATGTTGGCGGCGGAAGTCACCTGCACATCATCGTCGCCGGAGCTGGCGTTGAGGATCACGTTGCCGTTGTTCACGGTTACGTCAACACCGGTGTTGACGCCGTTGTCAGACAGGTTAACGGTGGTCGCGCTGCCGCCGTTGATGGTCAGATTGGCCAGGTGATCGGCGAACTTCAGGTTAACGGTAGTGGCCGCGTTGGCGTCCAGCACGGCATTAACCAGTACGGCGGTTTCCGCATTGGTCAGCACGTGGCTGCTGCCGGTGTTGACGGTACCGGTCGCATTGCCGCCCGCTGCGGAAGCAGACAGGGTAGCCGAGGTTTTGTAGGTCAGGCTGGTGCCGATGTCATACTCGAAAGCATGCTGCTGCGTCACGGTTGCGGCATCAGTAGCCGTGGAAGTGCGCAGATCGTTGATGATCGCAGTGGTAATCAGCGATTTATCAGAACCCAGCTTGGCGTACTGCGCCAGCTGTGCGGCGGTTGCCGGCACGCCGTGTACCGCAGTGAACACATGCTGGATATAGTCGTTGCCGCTCAGCGCTGCGCCTTTCTTCTGGAATTCTGCAGAAGTGATCAGCTTGGCCGTCAGCGAGTTCAGCGAGTGGCCATCCTTGTTCAGGTAGCTGCTCCAGTCATCCAGGCCCTGCGCGTCAACGTTACGCTCAGGGATCGCCAGGAAGATTGAGGCAACCTGCTCTTGTGACGCCAGATCGGCAATCACACCCGGTGCGTGTGGGGTAGTGTCATGCTGGAATTGCTGCTGAGCCGCCTGATCGTTGGCGCCGACGGTGCCGCGCAGATCGTTGGTCACATTCACCAGCATCTGGCCGCGGTCGCCGCCATTAGCCAGGAATGAAGTGTAGCTGTTCAGTTCGGTGCTGGTTGGCGCGCGGCCGTAAGCCTCGGTGAACACCAGTTTAACGAAAGCGTCGTTGGTCAGCGATTTCAGCGCCGGACGATCGTTAACGAATTTGGACGCGGCCTGCTCAAACGTCAGTGAACCGGCGTTGATTTGGCTGCCCAGTGAATTCACGGTGCCTGAAACCGGATCGATGCCGACCAGATAATACAGCGCCAGAACGTCAGACACGCCTTGCGCGCCGCCGGCAACATCATAAGACGGATACATGATGGTATTCAGCTGGCTATCGTAGTTGCTTTGAGAAGCCAGAGTGCCTGCATCAAAACCGTTATAGTTCAGCAGATCGTTAACCACGGTAGTGATGGAACTTTCTAAAGACCCGTGCGCCAGCAGATCGGCCAGGTAACCGTCAGGCGCAGTTTTGCCATAGGTAGACGTGTAGATGCTGTTTAACACTTCCAGGTCGCTTTTACCGCCATACAAGCTGACGCCAGCCGCAGAACTCAGCAAAGAATCAACATAGCTTTCTGCTGAAAGTTGGCCCTTTTCAATGCTGTTACCAACGGAGTCAAAAGTAGCAGCATCAGCTTTCACACCAAGAACGGAGAATAAAAGTGCCGCAGCCTCTTTTTGATAATTTAAAGATGCCATACGTTTTCTTTCCTTTATACAGTTTATGACAGGTGCCAATCGCCGCTAAGCTTGTAAGTGGCAACTCAAGTTCGTAATTAACAAAAACTTTTGGGCCATGGTGTCGTTGAATTCGCGATTCAAGCGAGATGGGGAAAACATAAGAAATATACCTACCACTCCATGATAACCCAATGAAAGAGAGGCAAATAAATCCCTACGCCAAATAATAAAAATAAATTTTATATTAGCGCGCAGGTACTCACTTTCATGGCAGCCAATATATCCGAAAAGAAAAATCCGATCAAAATGACCACCCCATAAGAACAAAAACCCAATAAAAAACAACTCAAAAGAATTAAAAACCATGATTTAATAAAAAGATAAAATAAATAACCAAAAATCTAATAAAAATTAGAGTATTTGTTTGAATTTTAGTTAAAAAAGGCAAGAAAAGCCTCATTCGACAATCACGAATTTGTTTGATCATTCTCATTCAAGTTAATTGCCATAAACAACAAAAAACCCTTTATAACCATTGATATAATTTGTACAACAAATAAAACCGACCCAATAATTTTATTATTCCTATTAATTGATCAAGTTAAAAACAACGCTTTTTAGCGCCAAAGGGCGTCAGAATTAAGATTTATCTCAATGAAGAACTGAGAGCTTATATTTCGAAATATATATGAGAGCGATTACATCGCCGAAATTTGATGAGAACATTCTTATTGATTAGGAATCTTACCAACGGAAAAAACCCAAACAGACAATAGGAGTGTTGGAGGGGGAGGTTAAATATAGCATTGATTGCCATTACCTTCATATAAGTTGCATTTGATAGAGACAACCGTAAGATCAATTCAACCAACTGTTTTAAAAGAATTTTTTAATGAAAACAGTCATGGTTGAATGAGAATGAAAATCGAGTTTGCGGCGCAGCCTGCAAAATTCCAGGATTAATATTTAGTTACATGTCTTGACAAATAAAGGCATTAACATTCAAGTCAAGGGTAAACACAGCCGGTGGGTGCGCTATTTTATTCCGGTAGGATTTTATTGGCAGGATCTATCGCCACTCAGCTCTGATAACTCATTCCGTAACGGCAGAACCACCTTATTTACGGCAATGCGTTGTTAATCCGAGCTTAACATCTGACGGCAGAGGAACATTAGCGCACGGCGGCGCCTCCAAGGCAATGGCGTTTTTGATACCCGGCGAGAAATTGAAACGGCGAGACATCAACAGATTAGCGCAACGGCCATGATCGCCCCGCCGCGTGGATGACATGCATGGCCTTAGCCCGAACCGCCGCCGCTTATTCCTCTAAACGACCTTGTCCTGGAAAAGACGGCTTGCGCATACCGGTTTTTTGCCACTGAAGGCTATTTTTATCATTGATAAAACATATTGTATTACTGGTGACACGCCAATTTATTAAGATATATCTGGGGAGATATAAAACAAGATAACCAGGCTGACTGGCGGACGGAAAGATTAATCAAGGTTAACGGAGAGGAAAAAACAAAAATGCAGATGGCCAATTACGGCGCAGGCGGCAATGCCTGAAGCCTGTGGGAATACTGGGGGAGTCGCTAAATAATAAATAACGGCTCCCTCTCGGCAAGGTATCTTGCTCTTATGAGGGAGCCGCAACTGGCAAGCATCTTCCTGATAATGCCCTGGTGAGGCGCAAGTAGGAAAAGATTCTTTGAACAGGACCGCTACTGTTATTACCGCGTATTACGCTATTTCTCGTCCTGTTGCAGAGACTATAAACGCTTGCCCGCGCCGGCGGAAAGGGTGAAAACCACCCTTGTAATACATTAAGAAAAATGATAGTAAACGCCATAGAGATATAACGATTTTGTTCGAATTTTAATTGTTTAATCAGGGTATTATATTAAAAATGAATATCAACGTGACCGACCAGCCAAACCCGCAAGACGAAGAGTTCGTTATCGACAGCCTGTGGGCCCACAACGATAAAACCCAGCCCGTCGACATTCACCCGCTATTCCTGACCGTTACCGACGACGACGGCCAGATTGTCGCCGGCCTGGTCGCCCGCACCTGGTGGGGCGGTCTTGAGGTGCAATATCTCTGGGTCGGCGATCAATACCGCAGCAGCGGCTATGGCCGCCAGCTAATGCTGCAGGCCGAAGAAGAAGCCCGCAAACGCGGCTGCCACATGGCCTATGTGGATACCTTCGATTTCCAGGCCCGGGGTTTTTACGAGAAGCTGGGTTACCGGGTCTATGGCGATTTGTCCGGCTATGCGCATCGGCATACCCGCCACTACCTGGCTAAAGACCTTTAAATCAGCCTGAACAGATCTGAGGTAGGCATGGATTCCTCCCATAAAAATAATGAATATTATTTTAAGGGCCTCATTACCATGATGGAGCACCTGAGCGACCCCTGGGGCATCAAAGACCAGCAGTCTCGCCACCTCTACATGAACAAGGCTGCCTACCTCTATACCAACACGCCGCTGAATTTTGACGTTGCCGGCAAATATGATCACGAGTTCCCCGCCGTCTGGGCCGAATGCGCTGCCGATTTCATCGAGCACGACAAAATGACCGAGGCGTCGCGCGATCGCGTCTCGGTGATAGAAACCCACTATTGGTACGGGAAAGACAGCCTGACGCCGTTTATCAGTGAGAAACTGCCGGTATACAACGATGATAAGCAGGTGATCGGCGTGATGTGGAACGCCAAGCCGATGAACAGCCTGTCACCGTTAAAATACATTAACCAGCAAAAACCCAGCGTGTTGACGACCGAGGTGAATAATGACCTGTTCACCCGTGCCGAACTCGACGTAATATTTTTGATGCTTCAGCGGTTCACCGTTAAAGAGATCGCAAAAATATACAACGTCAGTAATAAAACGATAGAAAATCGAATATATAACATTTATCAAAAGGCCAACGTCCATACGCAGCAACAGTTTGAAGAGTTTTGCAAATACGCCAGCCTGGATAACTATATTCCCGATCGCCTGATAGCCAAAGGCATCCAGTTCATTTGAGCCGCAAGGATCCCCACCGTGATTAAGATTGAAGATTATCCGCTCAGCCGAGTGCCGCAGGATAAAAGAGTCTCGTTTTTAAGCGTGGCCATCGTGCATATGGGCATGCTGACCGCCCTCGATCAATTTATGCTCGGCGCAGTGCTTGGCAACGCCATGACCCTGGCCGACGCCTTCAGCGCCATTTTCATCGGCAGCCTGATCTTCGGCGTAGTGACTTACGGCCTGGGCCTGGCCGGCATGCGCGAAGGCATTTCCGGCAGCCTGTTGGCGCGCTGGTGCGGGTTCGGCCGCCTGGGCTCGGTGCTGATCGGCGTGGTGGTGGCCGTCAGCCTGCTGGGTTGGTTCGGCATCCAGAACGCCATCTTCGCCAAATCGCTCGATTTCGCCCTGGGCAACAAGCTGGGGTTTGGCCTGGCCGCCGGGTTGTCCGGCAGCCTGCTGACTATTTTGGTCGCCTTCGGTTTCAAGGCGCTGCGCATTGCCGCGCGCATTGCGGTGCCGATGTTCATCATGCTGGTGGCCTTTATCTCCGTCACCGCCCTGTCCGGGCATAATCTACAGGAAATCATTCAGCTGGCGCCGCCGGGCGAACCTCTGACCATCAGCGCCGGCATCACCATCGTCGTCGGCGGCGCCATTGTCGCCAGCCTGATGACGCCCGACCTGACCCGTTACTCCAAAAATGGCAAACACGTACTGGGCGTGACGATTTTCACCATCGTCGCCGGCGAGTTTGTGGTCAACGGCCTGGCTATCCTGATAGCCAAAACGCTGGGCACGGCGGACGTGGTGACCATTATGTCCCAGGCGGCGGGCGGCGCAGGCTTACTGGTGGTGGTGTTCTCCACCCTGCGCGTCAACGATCTCAACCTGTACTCTTCCTCGCTCGGCATCGTCAACGCGGTCGAAGGCATTACCGGCAAGAAGCTGAAATACACCTATACCACGCTGGTTATCGGCATTTTGGGCACCACGCTGTCGGTGCTGGGCATTTTGGACCGCTTCGTGGATTTCCTGACCGTGCTCGGCGTGGTGTTCCCACCGATTATCGGCATTATGCTGGTGGATTATTATCTGCTGCGCAGCAGCCGCAAGATCCTGGATGACAGCCGCCGCGCCGGCAAACTGCCGGATGAAACCCCCACTATCGGCTGGGCGGCGATCGGCGCCAGCATCCTGGGCGGCATCGTCGGTTTGGCCACCGAGTGGGGCGTGCCGACCATCAACTCACTGCTGGCGGCCAGCCTGCTCTACTGGGCGTTCAAGCTGGCATTCAGCCGCACGCAAAAGCCGGCCGCCACCTCAGATACCCCGTAATCGTTCAGCCGCCCCCTTCGCCTGGCCGCAACAAAAAAGGCCGTTCGCATAAGCGAATGGCCTTTAAAGATGGGATTCCCTGGTGTCAGTGCAGAATAACCTTGATGCTCAGAGTATGGGCAGCTCCCTCTCTGGGCTTTATTATAGAAGCCAGCCTGTGCTCGCTTGTTAGTGTTTTGATCATCAAGAAAAACTTCAGTATGGGGGAACATTAGCTCACAAAATCCGCCCCGGTCAACATAAAAGTGAACACAAATCTTACTTTTATGTTCACTTTTAAACGGATGATAGCTAATCAATTGATTTACACGGTTTTATCATTATGATTTCGCATACCCTGCGAGTCACCCGGCCATCACCGCGAAAAAACCGATGGCAAGAGAAGACAATTTAAACCGCTAATCAGGTAGTTACACGTAATGGTGCGCGTTTTGGCCTGGACAATACCCCTCCGTAAGATATAGTGGTAGCTGCGTAATTATTGTAAGGACTGCTAATGAAGACCACCAACGCACAGCGCAAAATCAACATCATTAAAAATATTGAATATCTGATGCGCACCCGGGGTGAGACCAAGGCTTCCTTTTCTAACCGCAGCGGGCTGACGCGCACCACCATTTATAAAATCCTCGATGGCCGGGTCAATAACGTTCAACAGGCCACCGTAAACCGAATTTCAGATTTCTTCGGCGTTTCCTGCGAAGAGATCGAAGACTACGATCTGGAAAAGCTGGAGCAGCTCAACGAAACGCTGTCGACGGAAGGCAACAAGAACCCCTCCGCGATCCCGGTTATTCCGCAATCGCAGTTTTTAGCCGTTTCCCAGCGCAAGATAGGCCAGCTGGTCACGGAGTTCCCTTTGACTTATTTCTTTGGTGATGAGTCAAATATGTTGGCAATGAAAATAGAAACCGAAATCAAAGGTTCATTTATCCCTGGCGAGATCCTCATTATCAAACGGCCGCCGGTACTGGTTTGCGATTCTCCATTATTGTATCACTCGGGAAAAAACGGCTTCTTTGTGGTTAACGACAAAGAATACAGCGGCATGGATAAATTCCCTCAGGACTCCGTGCAATTCCTGGGTTATATCGTTGGAGAAAGGCTATAAATGGAACCGAATCAAAAGTTCAAACTGTTGGGTTTTACCCGGCATGGCACCATCGCTGCCAATGTCATGGTATTGGCCACCGGCAAGACCATCACCATGGGGCTGAACGAACTGGCCGACAGTGAAATATCGGAAGATCTGAGCCGGCATGAACTGCAGGCGCTGTATCGCAAACTCTACGGCAACAATCAGCAGCAAACCGCCTACGAGCTCAGCGACCGCCACGAACGCTCCTGGTATGCCTACCTGATCATTACCGTGGCGCTCAGCGTGATCTATATCTTCTCAACGCTGTGCGGCGTTAAACCGATTCAAATCCCCGTCCTGAACCTTATTACGCCCCCGGCTATTTTTATTTACCCCCTCACCTTTATCCTGGTGGATATCCTGAACGAGTTTTACGGGCTGCGGCTGGCCAGGCGAACCATCATCATCTCGTTTATGGCCAACCTGATCTTCGTGCTGGGCGTCTGGGTCACCACGCTGGTGCCGGCCATTCCGCAGTGGGAATACAGCGAAACCTATAACGGCATCGTGCACAGCATCATGGCGGTGCTGGTGGCGTCATCCGCCGCCTATCTGATCTCCGAGAACGTCAATTCCTACCTACTGTGCAAGATCAAAGAGCTGACTAACTCCCGCTACCTGTTCGTGCGCGTCATCACCAGCACCGTGGTGGCTTCGGCCATCGACAGCGTGGTGTTCTGCACCCTGGCGTTTTACAACGTTCTGAGCTGGGACATCATCAAAACCATGATCCTGTCGCAGTTTATGATCAAAGTGGTCTACGCCCTGGTGGGCGTGGGGCCGATTTACGCCGCCCGCAGCCTGTTTAACCGCTATATCAATACCGATCTTGCCAGGAGCAATGAATATGCATATCAAAAAACAAGATAAAATCACCCATCTTGGCGCGAACTCCGATTATCCGGACCAATATGCTCCCGAGTTGCTCGAAGCCTTGCCGCGCGCCCGCGGCCGGGATCTGATCGGCGTGGATGAAAATAACCTGCCGTTTGGCGGCTTCGATCTGTGGACCGCCTTCGAACTTTCCTGGCTCAATGCCAAAGGCAAACCGGTGGTAGGCATTGGCGAATTCACCCTGCCCCACACCTCCACCAACCTGATCGAATCCAAGTCCTTTAAGCTGTACCTCAACAGCTTTAACCAGACGCGCTTCGACAGCGTGGAGCAGGTCAGCGCCGCGATGCAAAAAGACTTGTCACAAGCGGCCAACGGCCAGGTCGGGGTTAAGCTCTACCCTGGGCTAGACGGCTATCCAGCGCAGATCGACCGCCTGCCGGGCGTCAATATCGACAGTCTGGATATCGCCGTGGATGATTTTGACTTCAAGCCGGAGTATCTGCACGGCGCAGCCGGCGAACAGGCGGAATTCGTGTCTGAAACGCTCTCTTCCAACCTGTTGAAATCCAACTGCCTGGTCACCAACCAGCCGGACTGGGGCAGCGTTGTGATTCACTATGAAGGCCGGAAAATCGATCGCGAGCGCCTGCTGCGCTACCTGATCTCCTTCCGCCAGCATAATGAGTTCCACGAGCAGTGCGTCGAGCGCATCTTCAACGACATCAAGCAAAGCTGCCGGCCGGAAAAGCTCAGCGTCTTCGCGCGCTACACCCGCCGCGGCGGCCTGGACATCAACCCGTTCCGCAGCGACTTCGAAGCCGCGCCTAACCTCGGCCGCCTGATTCGGCAGTAACCATCCCGCGAATGCTCCCGCCAGGGAGCATTTTTTTGCGCGTTCATCTCTTTGTTATATTTCACTATTACCATCGTTAAGCACTATCTTCAAAGTAAACCTTAAGGGATTTAACGACGCATGCCTGATTACTCACGCAGAGAAATACTGCGGGCAGCCGCCATCGGATCGGCGTTTTCACTGTTACCCGCCTCGATTCGCAAAGCGCTGGCCATACCCGCCAATAACCGCACCGGCAGCATCAAAGACGTCGAGCACGTGGTGATCCTGATGCAGGAAAACCGCTCCTTCGATCACTACTTCGGCACCCTTCCGGGGGTGCGCGGCTTCGGCGATCGCTTCACCATTCCGCTGCCCGGCGATCGCCAGGTCTGGCAACAGCAGGGGGCCAAGCGGCTAGTATTGCCCTACCATCTGGACAGCAAACGCGGCAACGCGCAGCGCGTCAGCGGCACCCCGCACTCGTGGGTAGATGAACAGGCCGCCTGGGATCACGGCCGCATGAGCGCCTGGCCCACCTATAAAACGCCGACCTCAATGGGCTATTACCGCCAGCACGAGCTGCCGTTCCAGTTCGCGCTGGCCAATGCCTTCACCCTGTGCGACGCCTATCACTGCTCTATCCACGCCGGCACCAACACCAACCGCCTGTTCCACTGGACCGGCACCAACGGCCCGTCCGCCGCCGGCGTCGCCGCGGTGGTCAACGAATGGGACAGCGCCGGCCCGGCGGACATCGGCTATCAGTGGAAAACCTATCCCGAACGGCTGGAGGAAAGCGGCGTCAGCTGGAAGGTTTATCAGTTCCTGCCGGACAACTTTACCGATAACCCGCTGGCGGGCTTTCGCCAGTACCGCGCCGCCAGCATCAAGGTCGGCAACCCCGCCAGGCCGCCGAAAGACTTCAACGCCTTCGTGCCCTATAGCGAGGCGCTCAACGCAACGGCGCCGCTGTACAAAGGTAACGGCAATACCCTGCCGGCGGCGAACGGCAAGGATCTGAGCGCCATGCTGGCCGGGTTCCGCGCCGACGTGCGGCAGGGCAAACTGCCGCAGGTCAGCTGGATCGTCGCGCCGGCGGCCTACTCCGAACATCCCGGCCCCTCCAGCCCGGTGCAGGGCGGCTGGTTCACCCAGGAAATTCTCAACGCGCTGACCGACCACCCCGAGGTCTGGAGCAAAACCGTGCTGCTGGTGAACTACGATGAAAACGACGGCTTCTTCGACCATATGCCTTCACCCTCCGCCCCCTCGCTGCGTGAAGACGGCAGCTTCGCCGGCAAATCTACCCTGCCGTTCGAAACCGAAATCTTTCAGCACCCGGCGCCGCCGGGTTCGGAAGATCAGCCGCCGCCGGACGGGCGCATCTACGGCCCCGGACCGCGCGTGCCGATGCTGGTGCTGTCACCCTGGAGCCGCGGCGGCTGGGTCAATTCCCAGGTGTTCGATCACACCTCGGTGCTGCAATTCCTCGAACAGCGCTTTCAGGTGCGCGAACCCAATATCAGCGCCTGGCGACGCGCGGTGTGCGGCGACCTCACCTCGGCGTTCAACTTTGTCACCCCCAACAGCGAGCCCTTGCCCAGCCTGCCGCTCACCAGCCGCAGCAAAGCCGACGGCCTGCGACGGCGCCAAGAACTGCTGCCTCAGGTGCCGCTGCCGCTGCCGGGCCGCCAACGGCTGCCGCATCAAAGCCGGCTGGCGCGGCCTTCACGCGCGCTGCCCTACCGGCTGCACGTTGAGGCCACCGCCTATCCCGAACAGCAATGTCTGACCCTCAACCTGCTCAATAGCGGCGAACAGGGCGCGGTGTTCCAGGTTTACGACCGGCTGAACCTGCAACAGATCCCGCGTCGCTACACCGTTGAGGCCGGCAAGGCGCTCAGCGACAGCTGGCAGGCGGCGGAGGCATACCATCTGTGGCTGCTGGGGCCGAACGGCTTTCATCGCGAGCTGCGCGGTACGCTGCGCCAGACGCAGCCGGAGGTACGCCTGATCCCGGCCGGCCATCGCCTGCAACTGCTGCTGAACAACCCCGGTGATGCGGCGGTCGCCCTGACCATCGAACGCTGCCCGTACAGCCACCAGGGCCCATGGCATATCGAGCTGGCGGCGGGCGGCAGCCATAGCCAAAGCTTTGACGCCCGGCCCAGCGGCGGCTGGTACGATCTTTCGCTGCATGGGCCGGACGGTTGGCTGCGCCGGCTGGCGGGCCGGCTGGAGAACGGCGAGCACGGCGTCAGCGATCCGCTGATGGGCCAGGAATAAGATATCCGCATCGGGGTGTTCAAAAAGCGAAAGGATATGGATTATCATTAGCCTCTTTATTCAACGCCCCGTATCCAAGGATCTCCATGCCCGCCGTTCTCATTACCCAAGCCCGCCGCTGGCTGGCCGCCTGCGCCCTGCTGGTGGCCTGCGCCGCCCAGGCCGCGCCGATCGTCGTCACCGACGTCGCCGGCCGCCAGGTCACTCTGCCGCAACCGGCCAAACGGGTGATCCTGGCCGACGCCCGCGCGCTGCTGGCGCTTAACATTCTGCATCCGCAGGAGCCGCTGAAAAACATCATCGCCTGGGATAACTCGCTGAAGGTGAAAGCGCCGGACCTGGTGGAGGCCTACGCGAAGAAGGTGCCGCAGGTCATGCAGATCCCGACCTTCGACAACCCCTACACCAGCGATTTCAGCGTAGAAAGCGCCGTGGTGCGCAAGCCGGATCTGATCATTTTTGATATTGGCTTGCTGACCAAGCTGAAGGACAGCGGCGTCTTGCGCCAGTTGGAAAAAATCGGCATCCCGGTGCTGATTATCGACTTCCGCCAGCAGCCGCTGACCAACACCGTCGCCAGCATGCGACTGCTGGGCCAGGTATTTGACGAGCGTCAAAATGCCGACGCCTTTATCCAACTCTATCAGCAACGCCTGGCGCTGGTGCGCCAGCGAGTGGCCACGCTGAAGCCGGAACAACGCCCCAGCGTGTTTATCGAGCGCAGTGCGGGCATTAAAGGCGAGCAGTGCTGCAACACCTTCGGCAAGGGCAGCTTCGGGCAATTTATCGATACCGCCGGCGGCAACAATATCGGCAGCACGCTGTTCCCGGACATGGGCGGCGAAGTGAACGTCGAGCAGATGATCAGCAGCAACCCGGACTTCTACCTGATGACCGGCGCCGACTGGAGCCGCGGCCATCGCGGTACCTTGGCGGTTCCGCTGGGCTACTCCACCGATCTGGCCACCAGCCACAAAAAACTGGCGGTGCTGATGAACCGCACCGGCCTTAACGTATTGAAAGCGGTAAAAGAGAAGCGCGTGATGGCGATTTATCATCAGTTTTATGACACGCCGCTGAATTTTATTGCGGTAGAGGCGATCGCCAAATTCCTGCACCCGGACTTATTTAAAGACGTTGATCCGCAAGCGGATATTGAAATGGTGCACCAGAAATTCACCGCCCTGGATTACAGCGGCGTATTTTGGGTCAGCCCGCAGTAAACCTCTCAGGGCCCGCCAGCCGGGCCCTGTGCCGCGCCAACCCCATTTAGTAATCCGGCGAATTATCCCGCAACAAATCTATTTACTTGCCAATAATTATCATTAAGATTGTCGTTTCTAAAAAAACACACCTGGGTCTGAAACTTTTAAGGCATTATTATGTCAATTCTTTTTCGGTTTTCGCTGCTGGCGGCTTCCGTTGCCGTAGCGCTGCCCGTCCTTGCTGCTGATAATAAATCTCAAAACGATGCGCCCGCCGATACCCTCACCGTGGTCGGCAACTGGCTGGACAACCCGGATACCGGCTCAGTGCTGCTCAACCACCCCGGCGCGCGTTCCATCGTCACCCAACAACAGATGCACGAACAGGGCGACCAGACCATCGCCGACAGCCTGCGCGGCGTGCCCGGCGTTCAGGTGCGCGACAGCAACGGCACCGGCGGCAGCGACATTTCGCTCAACGTCGGCGTGCGCGGCCTGACTTCGCGCCTGTCGCCGCGCTCCACCATCCTGATGGACGGCGTGCCGCTGGCGGTAGCGCCTTACGGCCAGCCGCAGCTGTCGATGGCGCCGCTGTCGATAGGCAACCTGCAGTCGGTTGACGTGGTGCGCGGCGGCGGCGCGGTGCGCTACGGGCCGCAAAACGTCGGCGGCGTGATCAACTTCGTCACCCGCGACATTCCGCAAGCATTCGGCGGCACCGCCAGCGTTCAGACCCAGGGCGCCAGCCACGGCGGCCTGAAGACCCTCACCAGCACCTCGCTGGGCGGCACCGCAGACAACGGCTTCGGCGCCGAACTGCTTTATTCCGGCCTGCACGGCCAGGGCTACCGCGACAATAACGACAACACCGACATCGACGACTTCATGCTGAAAACGCGCTACGCGTTTACCGATCGCGATGAGCTGCAGGCCAACTTCCACTATTACGACGCCAAATCCGGCATGCCGGGCGGGCTGAGCAGCGCGCAATACGCGCAAAACCCGTTCCAGTCCACCCGCCCCTGGGATCAGTTCGAAGGGCGCCGCAAGGACATGTCGTTCAAGTACAAGCATCAGGAAGACGACAAACAGTTTGAAGTGCTGACCTACTTCACCGACAGCTACCGCGGCAGCAACATCGAGTCGGAAGGCAGCGGTAAAACCGCCGGCATGAAACGCATGGTTTCCTACCCGCGCCACTACTCCACCTGGGCGATCGAGCCGAGCTATTCGCAGCTGTTCCGCTTTTGGGATATGGCGCACGAGGTTACCCTCGGCTATCGCTACCTGAACGAAACCATGGATGAGAAGGCTTCGCGCTCCGCCTGGTACAACCCGGCGGACATAGGTTCCACACCGGACACGCCGGATTATTACCAGCACACCTCGGGCGGCACCGCGGCCAACGCCTTCTATATCGACGACGCCATTAACGTCGGCAACTGGACGGTGACCCCTGGCCTGCGCTATGAAAGCATCCGCACCCACGTCGACGATTCGTTCAACAACATCAGCCGCGAAAAGAGCTACAGCGAGCCGCTGCCGTCACTGAACGTCATGTACCACCTGTCCGACGCCTGGAAGCTGTTCGCCAACGCCAACACCTCGTTCGGCAGCATGCAGTACTTCCAGTTGACCAAGGGCGGCAACGGCAACCAGCCGGCGCCGGGCCTGACGGCGGAAAAAGCCCATACCTATGAGTTCGGCACCCGTTACGACGACACCGTCGTCAAAGCCGAAGCCACGTTGTTCTATATCGACTTCGATAACCAACTGCAGTACATCAGCAACGACGTGGGCTGGACCAACATGGGCGCCACCAGGCACAAGGGCATCGAGTTGGCGCTCAGTTACGATCTCAGCGAACTGAACCGCGCGCTGGACGGCGCCAGCGTCTACACCAGCTACACCTACACCAAGGCCAGCACCGACAAGGGCGACTTCTCCGGTAAAGACCTGCCGTTCTACTCGCGCCAGGTGTACACCGTCGGCACCCGCTACGCCACCGGCAGCTGGGTGTGGAATCTGGACGGTTATGCGCAGTCCAGGCAGCATTCGCCGGGCACCGGGCCGGAATACGTCACCCAGGAAAGCGCCGACGGCCAGTTCGGCGACATCGCCGGCTATATGGTGTGGAATATGCGCGGGGAGTATAACTTCGGGCCACAGCTGTCTAACCTTGCGTTGGGCGCCGGGGTGAAAAACCTGTTCGATCAGCGCTACTTCACCCGTTCCAACGACAACAACTTCGGCAAATACGTCGGCGAGCCGCGCACCTTCTTTGTGCAGGCCTCCGTGGCGTTCTGACGCCAATGCCCCCGCAGGGGGCATTGGTTTTACCGACAGTAAAGGCGGAACAGGCGCGCCAGGTGCGCGCCCATCGGCGTCAGCCTGGTATCCTTGCGCTGGATCAGATAAAACGTCGCCTGCGGCAGGCGCTCTTCCAGCTCGAGCGGCACCAGATGCTTGCCCAGAATCGGATCGGAGATCACATCCACCGACAGAATGCTGACAAAATCGCTCTGCGCCACCAGGCTGGTGCAGGCCATGAAGGTTTCGCAGGTCACGCTGATCGACGGCGCCATGCCCAGATCGCCGAACAGGTCGTGCAATAGCCGGTAGTAGCTGCCCTTGGGCGTCGGCATGGTCCAGTCGCAGTGCTGCAGCTGTTTCAGCGATGTCGCCCCCTCCATCGGATGCCCTTTGCGCACCACCACCCGGTACTCTTTTTCCATCAGCCGTTCGTACTGCAGCTCGTTGTCCAGGCTGCTGGGATAGTAGGTATTGACGGTAAAATCCAGCTCGCCCTGGCGCAGCTCGGGGATCATCGACACCAGTTGCCCTTCGACGATGCGCACCTTCACGTTGGGATATTCGCGGTGAAACTGGGTGATCACCTGCGGCATCACGGTGCGCGCGATGCTGCCGCCAACGCCGATATTCACCGTGCCGCCCGCCAACCCCAGCCGCTGCTGGATGTCTTCCTGCGCCACCCGCAGCTCTTCGAGGATCAGGCTGGCATGCTGGAAAAAGTTATCACCGCAGTCGGTCAGCACCACGCCCTGGCTGCGGCGAATAAACAGCTTGGCACCCAGCACCTCCTCCAGCTCCTGAATGGCCTTGGTCAGCGCAGGCTGGGAAAGGCGCGAGGTACGGCTGGCGGCGCGGATGCTGCCCTGGCGGCTAACGTCCACAAACGCACGCAATTGGTGCAATTTTATCGAGGCTGGCATAGGCGAAAGGCGATAACCGTTATTTATCAATAGCAAGATATTGGCATCTTATTTAGCCAGATTCCATTGTGTACATTCGAAAAAAACATAATAAATAACCAAATTCTTATTTCGCTTAATTAAGCGCATTTTCTGCGCCAATAAGCGCCATTCACGGCAGTTAGTAACCAAATACGTCTTTTTCTTGGCAATGGCTTCACCGTCTGATTTCAGTTCAGAGCATAACTGCTGCCTGGAGCGATCCAGCGCGCGATAACCGATGAGATATCACGATGACAACGACGCTTTCAATGTTGGTGACCGACTTGTATCCGCAGCTGCAGGCCTGGCGCCGCGACTTCCACCGCCATGCCGAATCCGGCTGGTTTGAGTTCCGCACCGCCACCCTGGTGGCGGAAGAGCTGGACCGGCTGGGCTATCGCCTGCAGCTGGGCCGCGAGGTGATCAAGGCCGAGGCGCGCATGGGGTTGCCCTCCGCCGCAGCGCTCGCAGCGCAGGAGCAGCGCGCTCGCGAACAGGGGGCGTTGGAAAAATGGCTGCCGCACTTTTCCGGCGGCTTCGCCGGTATCGTCGCCACGCTGGATACCGGCCGCCCCGGCCCCACTATCGCTTACCGCGTGGATATGGACGCGCTCGATCTCAACGAGTTGCTGGAACCCGAACACCTGCCGTTTCGCGAAGGCTTCGCCTCCTGCAACAGCGGCATGATGCATGCATGCGGTCATGACGGCCATACCACCATCGGCCTGGGGCTGGCGCACGTATTCAAAAGTCTGGAGTCCCGGCTTAGCGGCACCGTCAAACTGATCTTCCAGCCGGCGGAAGAAGGCACCCGCGGCGCGAAATCGATGGTGGAGGCCGGCGTGGTGGACGACGTCGATTTCTTTACCGCGGTGCATATCGGCACCGGCGTGCCGGCCGGTGAGCTGGTCTGCGGCAGCGACAGCTTTATGGCCACCAGCAAGCTGGACGTCACCTTCCGCGGCGTCGCCTCCCATGCCGGCGCCAAACCGGAAGACGGCCGTAACGCCCTGCTGGCGGCGGCGCAGGCCACGCTGGGGCTGTACGCCATCCCGCGCCACAGCGAGGGCAGCTCGCGCATCAACGTCGGGGTGCTGCAGGCCGGCACCGGCCGCAACGTGATCGCCGATCGGGCGTTTATGAAAGTGGAAACGCGCGGCGCCACCAATGAGATCAACGCGTTCGTTTATCAGCAGGCGCTGAACGCCATCGAGGGCGCGGCCAAGATGCACGGCGTCGCCTGCGACATCGCGCTGATGGGCGCGGCGCAGAGCAGCAAACCGACCCAGCCGTGGGTGGATTACATCCGCCGCCAGGCGCGGGGCATTGCCGAACTGACCTCGGTGGTCGATCGCCGCGAACAGGCCGCCGGTTCGGAAGACGCCACCTACATGATGGAACGGGTGAAATCCCGCGGCGGCCAGGCTTCATACGTCATTTTCGGCACCGAGCTGAGCGCCGGGCACCATAACGAGAAGTTCGACTTTAACGAGCAGGTGATGGCGGTGGCGGTGAAAACACTGGCGTCGCTGGCGCTGAACCTGCCGACATTCGGGAGCGAAGCATGAGCAACCCAGAACTGCAGGCGTTTATCGGCGGCTACATTGATCAACGCCAACCCCGCTTCAGCGCGCTGAGCGACGCCATTTGGGACCACCCGGAGACGCGCTTCAACGAGACCTATTCCGCCACCTTGCTGGCCGATGCGCTGGAACAGGAAGGCTTCGCGGTTGAACGCGGCGTGGGCGACATCGACACGGCGTTTATCGCCAGCTACGGCAGCGGCCACCCGGTGATCGCGCTGCTGGGCGAGTACGACGCGCTGGCCGGGCTGAGCCAGCAGGCGGGCTGCGCCACGCCGCAGCCGCTGATGGAAAACGGCAACGGCCATGGCTGCGGCCACAACCTGCTGGGCACCGCCGCGCTGGCGGCCGCCTTCGCCGCCAAGGCCTGGATGCAGCGGAACCGGCTGAGCGGCACCCTGCGCTTCTACGGCTGCCCGGGCGAAGAAGGCGGCTCCGGCAAGACCTTTATGGTGCGCGAGGGCCTGTTCGACGACGTCGACGCCGCCCTCACCTGGCACCCGGAAGGCTTCAGCGGCATGTTCAATACCAGCACGCTGGCCAACATTCAGGCGGCGTTTCACTTCAAGGGCGTCGCCGCCCACGCCGCCAATTCGCCGCACCTCGGGCGCAGCGCGCTGGACGCGGTGACGCTGATGAATACCGGCGCCAACTTCCTGCGCGAGCATATCGTGCAGGAAGCGCGGCTGCACTACGCGGTCACCAACACCGGCGGCAGCTCCCCCAACGTGGTGCAGGCCGACGCCGAGGTGCTGTACCTGATCCGCGCGCCGCAGCTCGACCAGGCGCAGGACATTTACCAACGGGTGATCAACATCGCCAAAGGCGCAGCGCTGATGACCGACACCCAGATGGAGGTGCGCTTCGACAAAGCCTGCTCCAACTATGTGCCGAACCGCAGCCTGGAACGGGCGATGTATCAAAACCTGTGCGATTTCGGTCTGCCTGAGTACAGCGACGCCGAGCGCCGCTTCGCCGGGGAAATCCGCCAGACGCTGAGCCGCGACGATCTGCGCAACGCCAAGCTGAATATCGCCCGCACCGGCGGCGCGGCCGGGCGTGAATGGGTGCAGCAGTTGGGGGATAAGGTGCTGATGGACGAGGTCGCGCCCTACGTAGAGTCCGAGGATCTGCTGTACGGCTCCACCGACGTCGGCGACGTCAGCTGGGTGGCGCCGACCGCCCAATGCTTCAGCCCCTGTTTCGCCCTCGGCACCCCATTGCACACCTGGCAGCTGGTGGCGCAGGGCCGCACCGGCATCGCCCACAAGGGCATGTGCCTGGCGGGCAAGGTGATGGCGGCGACCGCCATCGATCTGCTGAGCGACAGCGCCCTGTTGGCGCGCTGCCGCAGCGAATTCGAACGCCGGCGCGCCGAACAGCCCTACAGCTGCCCGATCCCGCAGGGGGTGAAACCTTCTCCGTTGAAATGAAGTCCAGGCCCGGGCAACCAACCGGGCCGCTAAATATAACGATAAATAAATCAAATAATAATAATCACACGACAGAACAAACACAGAGGGTAAAATCATGAGTGAGGCCACAACGCCAATCAATAAAAGCCCCGGACGCCTTTTTTACTGGGTCGAACGCATCGGCAATAAAATTCCCAACCCGTTTTTGCTGTTCGTCTATTTAATCCTGGTGCTCATGCTGGCCACCGCGCTGTTTTCCTGGCTCGGCGTGGCGGTGAAAAACCCGGCCACCGGCGAACTGATCAAGGTGAACAACCTGATGAGCGTAGCGGGCATCCAGTGGATATTCCCCAATATCATCCATAACTTCAGCAGCTTTGCCCCGCTGGGCGCCATCCTGGCGCTGGTGATCGGCGCCGGTTTGGCGGAAAAGGTCGGGCTGCTGCAGGCGCTGATGTACAAAATGGCCTCACGCGTCAGCGCCCGCTACGCCAGCTATATGGTGCTGTTTATCGCCTTCTTCAGCCATATCTCGTCGGACGCCGCGCTGGTGGTGATGCCGCCGCTCGGCGCGCTGATGTTTGTGGCGGTGGGCCGCCACCCGATCGCCGGGCTGCTGGCGGCCATCGCCGGCGTCGCCTCCGGCTTTACCGCCAACCTGCTGATCGTCACCACCGACGTATTGCTTTCCGGCATCAGCACCGAAGCCACCAAGGCGGTGGACGGCGCGATCCACGTCAGCGTGATCGACAACTGGTACTTTATGGCCACCTCAGTGATCGTGCTGACCATCGCCGGCGCGCTGCTGACCGACAAGTTCATCGAACCGCGGCTGCCGAAATGGCAAGGCGGCGCCGAGGATAAGATCGAAGCGCTGACCCCGCTGCAGAACCGCGGGCTGATGATGAGCGGCATCGCCGCGCTGGCGTTTATCGCCATTATCGCCGCCCTGGTGGTGCCGGAGGCCGCGCCGCTGCGCGATCCGAAAACCGGCTCGGTGATCCCTTCGCCGTTCATCAAGGGCATTGTGCCGATCATCATCCTGTTCTTCTTCACCGTCGCCATTACCTATGGCGTGGTCACCAAACAGATCCGTCGGCCGGACGATATTCCCCGCCACCTGATCGATCCGATGAAAAACATGGCGGGCTTTATCGTGATGGTGTTTCCGCTGTCGCAGTTCGTGGCGTTTTTCAACTGGAGCAACATGGGCAAGTTTATGGCCGTCGGCCTGACCGACATGCTGGAAGCCGCCGGCATGAGCGGCGCGCCGGCGTTTCTCGGCCTGATGTTCCTCTCCGCCTTCCTGTGCATGTTCATCGCCAGCGGCTCGGCGATCTGGTCGATTCTGGCGCCGATCTTCGTGCCGATGTTCATGCTGCTCGGTTTCCACCCGGCGTTCGCCCAGATGATCTTCCGCATCGCCGACTCCGCGGTGCTGCCGCTGGCGCCGATGTCGCCGTTCCTGCCGCTGTTCCTCGGCTTCCTGCAACGCTACCGTAAAGATGCGCAGCTCGGTACCTACTACGTGCTGATCCTGCCCTACCCGCTGGTGTTCTTCAGCGTGTGGATTTTACTGCTGTTGGCGTGGTATGCGCTTGGCCTGCCGATCGGCCCGGGCGTGTACCCGAAGCTGGGCTGAGTCCCCGTTATCTCGCCCCGCGCCGATCGCGGGGCGGGCTTCCTTCCCCGACGTACCCGGCAGAAAGATTGACCTTCCTCACTCCCCAAACGCCTCAATGCATTATTTCATTGCTTTGCTAAACCGGTTCTTCTATTTTAGCCACCCATCAGACATCGGTGAAAAAAGGGATTAAGCATGGTTAATCGCGTATGGGTACTGGGCGACGCAGTGGTCGACCTGGTTCCAGAAAATTCAAACAGTTACCTTAAATGCCCCGGCGGCGCGCCGGCTAACGTGGCGGTCGGCGTCGCCCGGTTGGGCGGCGACAGTGCCTTTATCGGCCGGGTGGGCCGGGACAGCTTCGGCGCCTTTCTGCAGCAGGTGCTGAGCGAAGAACGGGTCGACATCCGCCATATGACTCAGGACCCCGATCACCACACCTCCACCGTGGTGGTGGATCTCGATCGGCAGGGCGAGCGCTCGTTCACCTTCATGGTCACGCCCAGCGCCGATCTGTTCCTGCAGCCGGAGGATTTACCGGCCTTCCAAAGCGGCGAGTGGCTGCACCTTTGCTCCATCGCCCTGTCACAAGAGCCCAGCCGCAGCGCCGCCTTCGCGGCAATGGAGAATATCAGGGCGGCCGGCGGCTGGGTCAGCTTCGATCCGAACATTCGCGAAGACGTATGGCGCCAGCCGGACGCGCTGCGCCCCTGCCTGCAAAAAGCGCTGCTGCTGGCAGACGTAGTGAAAATCTCGCGCGAAGAATTGAGCTTTATCAGCAATAGCGAGCAACTGGAGAGCGGCATCCGCTGGATGATGCGGAACTACCCGCTGCGCCTGCTGCTGGTCACCCTGGGCGGCGACGGCGTTTGCGTACACGATGGCCGACAGCTTCGCCATTTCAGCGCGCCGGCGATCGTGCCGGTAGACACCACCGGCGCCGGCGACGCCTTTGTCGCCGGGCTGCTGGCGGCGCTTTCTCGCCTCGGCGGCCTGCCGCAGGAGGCGCAGTGGCCGGCGGTGATCGCCCAGGCGCAGGCCTGCGGCGCGCTGGCTACCACCGCCAAAGGCGCCATGACCGCCCTGCCCCATGCGGCGGAATTGGCCGCATTCATAGCGTAATCTCCTCGCGGTGGGCTGCAGGTTCACCGCCACCAATTTGCGCGCCCGATCACAATAGCTGAATCGGGTTAGCAAACTTGATTGCCAGCCACCGATCAACTCTATTATCTTTCGCCATGAAAAACCGGTTTAGCAATTTAGCAAACAATAATAACAACCCTTCCCGGATGATAGATAATCATGAAAAAACTGAGCTATTTGGCTGTAACAACAGGGCTTCTCATCTCCGCCTCCGCCTCGGCGAGCGCCGACAGCAGCGGCCTCGAAGCGCGCCTCAACGCGCTGGAGCAGCGCCTGGCGCAGGCCGAACGGCGGGCAGCGCAGGCAGAGACGCGCGCCACCGCCGCGGAGCGCCGGGCGCAACAGCTGGAACAGCGCACGGCGAATACTGAACGCCAAACCGCGCAGGTGGCGCAGCGTGCCGCGACGCTGGAAACCCAGGCCGCGCCGGCCGGCAGCCTGAAACTCAGCGGCTTCAACGATCTTAAGCTGTACGGCGACGTCGAGTTCAACCTGGATGGCGCCAGCCGCAGCGGCCAGCTGACGTCGCTGAAAGGCAGCGACCACAAGGACTGGAAACCCGGCAACAAAGAGCGCTGGGACATCAACGGCCGCATTCTGGTGGGCGTAGACGGCTACCGCCGCAATCAGGACGGCAATTTCTCCGGCTTCAGCGTGCAGCCGCTGGCGGACATGACCGGCAAAATGAATCTCGATGACGCCGCCTTCTTCTTCGGCAACGAAAAAAACTGGCAGACCAAGATCGGCCGGTTTGAAGCCTATGACATGTTCCCGCTCAATCAGGACACCTTCATTCAATACTCCGGCAATACCGCCAACGATTTGTACGCCGACGGCTTCGGCTACATCTACATGATGAAAGAGGGACGCGGCCGCAGCAGCAGCGGCGGCAACCTGATGCTGAGCAAATACGCCGGCGATTTCTACTTCGAATTGAATACGCTGGTGGAGGACGGCACCTCGCTGTTCCAGGACAACAACTACCACGGCAACAGCCTGGACAATAAGAAAAATGTCGCCTATCTGCGCCCGGTGATCGCCTGGAAGAAAAACCAGCTCGGCGCCGCCGTGGCGATGGAGAGCAACCTGGTCAACAACGCTTACGGCTACCAGGACAGCCAGGACAGCCAGGGGCAGTTTGTCGATCAGTCCAAGCGCAACGGCTATGGCATGACGCTGAGTTGGAACAACACCGCCGCCAACCCGGATAATGGCGTGGCCGCCAACCTGAGCACCGCCTATCTGGACGCCGCCGGCGAGCAGGATTTCACCGCCGGCATCAACCTGCTGTGGCGGAGCTTCGAACTGGGCTATATCTATGCCCACAACAACATCAAAGAGTTCAATACCGCCGGGATCGCCGCCGACATCAACAATCCGCTCAGCGAGCCGGGCAAATACGACATCCATACCGTTCATACGTCGTATCAGATACCTAACATTATGAATATGAAGAACTTCAACCTGTATCTGGGCGCCTACGTCTCGATGCTGGAAGCCAACGCGGGGAACAAAATCGCCAACGGCGACAACGATCAGCGCTACGGCGTGCGCGCCAGATTCAAATATTTCTTCTGACGCCCGTTTACGCATTACCGCCGCACAACGGCGCGGCGGCATTTTTATTTATGAGGGGACAAGATGGACATAACCGCAACCGCCAACGCGTTGCTGTCGCTGCTCGGCGGCAAAGAGAACATCGCCAGCGCCGCCCACTGCGCCACGCGCCTGCGTCTGGTGCTGATGGATGACGGCAAAATGGACAAGGCGGCGATCGACAAGCTGGAGGGGGTCAAGGGCTGCTTCAGCAATGCCGGCCAGATCCAGGTGATCTTCGGCACCGGGCTGGTCAACAAGGTGCATGCGGAATTCATCAAGGCGGCGGGCATCAGCGAATCCAGCAAGTCCGAAGCCGCCGACATCGCGGCGAAAAAGCTTAACCCGCTGCAGCGCATCGCCCGCCTGTTGTCGAATATCTTTGTGCCAATCATCCCGGCCATCGTCGCCTCCGGCCTGTTGATGGGCCTGCTCGGCATGGTGAAGACCTACGGCTGGGCGGACGCCAACAGCGCACTGTTCGTGATGCTGGATATGTTCAGCTCGGCGGCGTTCATTATCCTGCCTATCCTGATAGGCTTCACCGCCGCGCGGGAGTTCGGCGGCAATCCTTATCTCGGTGCCACGCTCGGCGGCATCCTGACCCATCCCGCGCTGACCAACGCCTGGGGCGTCGCCGGCGGCTTCCACACCATGGATTTCTTTGGCCTGGAAATCGCCATGATCGGCTATCAGGGCACGGTGTTCCCGGTGCTGCTGACCGTGTGGTTTATGAGCCTGCTGGAGAAACGGCTGCGCAAGCTGATCCCCAATGAGCTGGACCTGATCCTGACGCCGTTCCTGACGGTCGTGATCTCCGGTTTTGTCGCCATGCTGTTTATCGGCCCTGCCGGCCGCGCGCTGGGCGATGGCATCTCATTGGTGCTCAGCACCCTGATCGCCCACGCAGGCTGGTTCGCCGGGCTGCTGTTCGGCGGCCTGTACTCCGCCATCGTCATTACCGGCGTCCACCACAGCTTCCACGCCGTTGAAGCCGGCCTGCTCGGCAATCCGAACATCGGCGTCAACTTCCTGTTGCCGATCTGGTCGATGGCCAACATCGCCCAGGGCGGCGCCTGCCTGGCGGTGTACTTCAAAACCCGCGATGCCAAAATCAAGGCCATCGCCGTGCCTTCGGCTTTCTCGGCCATGCTTGGCATTACCGAAGCGGCGCTGTTCGGCATCAACCTGCGCTTCGTCAAACCCTTCCTGGCGGCGCTGGCGGGCGGTGCCCTCGGTGGCGCCTGGGTGGTCGCCAATCACGTCGGCATGAACGCCGTCGGATTAACGGCGATCCCCGGCATGGCGATCGTGCAGGCCGGCTCGCTGTTAAGCTATATCATTGGATTGGTTATCGCCTTCGGCAGCGCCTTTGTTCTCTCTCTGCTGCTGAAATACAAAACCGAGGCGGCATGATGGAAGAACTGAGCTTGGTCAAACAAAGCGTCAGGGCGTTGATGAGCGGCATGCCGCTGGCGCTGCGCGATCCGCACCGCCCGGCCTGGCACCTGGCGCCGAGCGTCGGTCTGTTGAACGATCCCAACGGGTTTATTCACCATGACGGCGTCTATCACCTGTTCTATCAGTGGAACCCGCTGGGTTGCGATCACCGCAACAAATGCTGGGGCCACTGGCGGTCGACCGATCTGGTGCACTGGGAGCATCAGCCTATCGCGCTGGCGCCCGGCGCCTGCTACGACAGCCATGGCTGCTACTCCGGTTCGGCGGTGGTGGCGGACGGCAAGCTAACGCTGGTGTATACCGGCAACGTGAAATATCCCGACGGTTCGCGCACCGCTTATCAGTGCCTGGCGCAGGACAGCGGCCAGGGCGAGTTCGCCAAGCTCGGCCCGGTGCTGCCGCTGCCGCCCGGTTACAGCGGGCACGTGCGCGATCCGAAAGTCTGGCGCCACCGGGATAGCTGGTACATGGTGCTCGGCGCCCGCGATTTGCAGGATCGCGGCAAAGTATTGCTTCTGAGCTCCGCCGACCTGCGCAGCTGGCGGTTGCTGGGCGAGATCGCCGGCTCCGGGCTGAACGGCATCGGTGAATTTGGCTACATGTGGGAATGCCCGGACCTGTTCGCGCTGGACGATACGGAGGTCCTGATCTGCTGCCCGCAGGGGCTGGCGAAACAGGCCGAACGTTACCTCAATGTCTATCAGGCCGGCTATCTGATCGGCGAACTGGATTACCGTCAGGCCGCCTTCAGCCACGGCGCGTTCCGGGAGCTGGACGCCGGGTTCGAATTCTATGCGCCGCAAACCACGCTGGCGGAAGACGGCCGCCGCCTGCTGTTCGGCTGGATGGGGGTGCCGGAGCAAGATGAGGATGCGCACCCAACGCGGCAATATGGCTGGATCCACTGCATGACCTGCCCGCGTGAGCTGTCGTTGCGCGACGGCAAACTCTGCCAGCTGCCGGCGCGTGAACTGCAGCAGCTGCGCGGCGAGCACAGCCTGTGGCTGGGCGCGGCCGGCAACGCGCCAGAGCGGCCGCTGGGCTGCGCAGAGCTGCAGCTGACGCCACAGGGCGCCTTCAGCGCGGCCTTTGGTGAAGCGATGACGCTGCATTGGGACGGCGAGCTGCTGCGCCTGACGCGCCGCAATCTGCGCAGCGGGCAGCCGGAACACCGCTACTGGCGCGGCGAAGTCACGCATCTGCAGCTGTTGTTCGATCGCTCCAGCGTAGAGATTTTCATCAATCGCGGTGAGGCGGTCATGAGCGCGCGCTATTTCCCAGGGCCAGAGCCGCTGCTGCGCATGAGCGGTGACGGTGCTCTGGCGCTGGAACACTGGCCGCTGACGCCATGCATGCTAGAATGACGCATCCTCCGATGAACTCAGATGCCGTCAGTGAAAAAAAATAAACGCATAACCATCAGTGATATCGCCGCGCTGGCTGGGGTATCGAAATCGACCGCCAGCCTGGTGCTCAACGGCCGCAGCAAGGAGTACCGGGTGTCTGACGACACCCGCGATCGCATTCTGGCGCTGGCCAATGAGCACCATTATCAGCCCAGCTTCCACGCCCGTTCGTTGCGTTCCAACCGCAGCCACACCCTGGGGCTGGTGGTGCCGGAAGTCACCAACTACGGGTTTGCGGTGATTTCACGCGAGCTGGAAACCCTGTGCCGCGAGGCCGGGCTGCAGCTGCTGATCGCCTGCACCGACGAGAATCCGGCGCAGGAGATGATGGCGGTGAACAGCCTGGTGCAGCGCCAGGTCGACGGCCTGATCGTCGCCTCCAGCCAGCTCAACGATGCGGAATATCAAAAGATCAACGCCGGGCTGCCGGTGGTGCAGATGGACCGCCTGATCGCCGGTTCGCAGCTGCCGCTGGTGATCACCGACTCGCTGAGCTCCACCGCCGCGCTGGTGGAGAACGTGGCGCGTCAGCACCCGGATGAGTTCTATTTCCTTGGCGGCCAGCCGCGCATTTCTCCCACCCGCGATCGCCTGGCCGGTTTTCAGCTTGGCCTGGAGCATGCGGGAGTAAGCTGCCGGCCGGAATGGATCATCAACGGCAACTACCATCCCAGCTCGGGTTACGAGATGTTCGCCCAGCTGTGCACGCAGCTGGGGCGGCCGCCAAAGGCGCTGTTCACCGCCGCCTGCGGCCTGCTGGAAGGGGTGCTGCGCTACCTTAACCAGCATCAGCTGATGGACAGCGACATTCACCTGTGCAGTTTCGACGATCACTACCTGTTCGACTGCATGACGCTCAAGATCGACACGGTGGCGCAGGACTGTCGTGCGCTGGCTCAGCACAGCTTCGACATGGTCAGCGCCCTGATCGACGAACGGCCGCTGGAGCAGAACGCGCTCTATCTGCCCGGCAACATTCACTGGCGCCATGCCGGTTCGAAGGCGCAGCTGAGCAGCCGCTGATTCCAGGCCATAAAAAAGGGCGCCGGAGCGCCCTTTTCAATGCAACCAGCCGCTACTTGGCGGCGCCTTCCATACCCACCAGCCCCACTTTCAGATAGCCGGCCTTGCGCAAGGTGTCCATCACGCTCATCAGCGTTTCATAGTCCACGCTCTTGTCGGCCTGGAAGAAGATGGTGGTCTCTTTATTCGCCTGAGTGCGTTGATCCAGCACCGACGTCAGCTGATCGGCATTAACCGGCTGATCGCCGACATACAGCTGCTTGTCGGCTTTCACCGACAGGAATACCGGTTTCTCCGGCCGCGGCTGCGGTTTGGCGGAAGAAGCCGGCAGATCGACGCGAATATCTACCGTTGCCAGCGGCGCGGCCACCATAAAGATGATCAACAGCACCAGCATGACGTCGATAAACGGCGTCACGTTGATTTCATGCAGTTCGCCGCTGTCGTCCAGATCTTCATTTAAGCGCATCGCCATAAATCACCCCACCCGCAGTTGGTGTGCGTGCTGTGAGCGTTTGGCTTCCGCCGTCGCCGCCAGATCCAGATCGCGGCCCTGCAGCAGCATCACCTGCGCCGCCACGTCGCCAACCTGGGCGCGGTGGCCGCCGATAAGGCGAGCGAAGATGTTGTAGATCACTACCGCCGGGATTGCGGCAACCAGGCCCAGCGCGGTCGCCAGCAGCGCCTCCGCGATGCCGGGAGCCACGACGGCCAGGTTGGTGGTCTGCGAGTGGGCGATGCCGATAAAGCTGTTCATGATGCCCCAGACGGTGCCGAACAGGCCGACGAACGGAGAGATGGCGCCGATGGTGGCCAGGAAACCGTTGCCACGGCCCATGTTGCGGCTGTAGGCCGCCACGCGGCGCTCGAGGCGGAAACCGGTACGTTCCTTGATGCCGTTGTTGTCGTTGGATCCCGCCGACAGCTCCAGCTCGTTTTGCGCGTCGTTCAGCAACACCGCGCTAATGCTCTCTTCGGAGAAGTTCTGCGCCAGTTCGGACGCCTCATCCAGCGAACGCGCGTCGGCCAGCGCCAGCTGTTCGCGGCGCAGACGGCGCCTGGCGCGGAACAGCTCGCTGCCTTTGGCGAACAGGATGGTCCAGGTAACGATAGACGCCAGCACCAGGCCAATCATCACCGCTTTCACCACGATGTCGGCGTGTTGGTACATGCCCCAGACGGACAGGTCCATGCCACGGGTTTCCGGCGGCTGGATAGTCGGCGCCGGATTCAACGGAGTCACGCTCTCTGGCGCCGCAACGGCAGGCGCGGAGCCTGGAGCAACGCTTTCGGTAACGGCGGGGGCGGTCGCCGGCGCAGCCTGTGCGCTACCCGCCAGCCCAACCACCAATACCATCGAAGCCATCAGGCCGCGGCCGAAAGCCTTGCCCCATTGCGCCCGGCCCTGGCCGAACGATCCTTGATTTAAATTCTTGCCAGCCGTTTTCACGCTGTGCCTCCACCCGTTACCGATCAAAATTAAGGAATAATTCAGCGTGCGATCATATCAAACCAATCAGGGATTGATAGTAGTTCTCATTATTATTTACCAAATAATCGGCAAAATTTCGCCATCCTGGCCTTCACCTCCCTCCAATCGGTGTACTTGACGTCTGTTCGGCCCTATAGGCACCTTTTATAGGGCTATTTCGTTACTTTTCCCCCACAGGGGCATAACAATAAGCCCCCTTCCCGGCATTTTATCTATGTCCGGCGCGGTTACCGATAAACTCACTTGTTTATCGGCGTGCGGCAGTAGGATGGCGTGCGCCAAGCGTCTGGGGCAGAAGATTATAGCCGTTTCCGCATCTGGATGTTAAAACGTCTGGATGGCTATAATAAGTCGTGGTAACGTAAGGACCATCGCAAACGGGCAGTGCAGAGCAACCAAAGGTGAGCCAGGCAACATGACGTCAAAACATATCGAAACCACGCTGATCGGCGCCGGCCGCGGCAAACGCTACACCCAAGGCTCCGTTAACCCCGTTACCCAGCGCGCTTCCTCGCTGGTGTTTGAATCCGTCGCCGCCAAAAAGCACGCCACCGCCAAACGCGCTCACGGCGAGCTGTTCTATGGCCGCCGCGGCACCCTGACCCATTTCGCCCTGCAGGACGCGATGGTGGAACTGGAAGGCGGCGCCGGCTGCGTGCTCTACCCCTGCGGCGCGGCGGCGGTGGCCAACGCCATTCTGTCGTTCGTCGGCGCCGGCGACCACCTGCTGGTAACCGGCTCGGTCTACGAACCCACCCAGGATTTCTGCACGCATATTCTCGGCCGCATGAACGTCGCCACTACCTATTTCGATCCGCTGATCGGCGCCGGCATCGCTGACCTGATCCAACCGAATACCCGCGTAGTATTTCTTGAATCCCCCGGCTCCATCACCATGGAAATCCAGGACATTCCCGCCATGGTGCGGGCCATCCGCGCCGTGGCGCCGGAGGTGGTTATCATGATCGACAACACCTGGGCGGCGGGGGTGCTGTTCAAGGCGCTGGACTTCGACATCGACATTTCCATCCAGGCCGGCACCAAATACATTATCGGCCACTCCGATTACATGCTCGGCACCGCCGTCGCCAATGCGCGCTGCTGGGACCAACTGCGCGAATACTCCTACCTGATGGGCCAGATGGTCGATGCGGATACCGCCTATATGGCGAGCCGCGGCCTGCGCACGCTGGGCGTGCGGCTGAAGCAACACGAGCGCGGCAGCATCGAAGTCGCCAGCTGGCTGGCCGGCCGGCCGGAGGTCGCCAGGGTCAATCACCCGGCGCTGCCCGGCTGTAAAGGCCACGAGTTCTACCGCCGCGATTTCAGCGGCTGCAACGGCCTGTTCTCCTTCGTGCTGAAAGAGCGTCTGAACGACGCGCAGCTGGCCGACTACCTCGACAACTTCCGCCACTTCAGCATGGCCTACTCCTGGGGCGGCTTTGAGTCGCTGATCCTGGCCAATCAGCCGGAAGAACTCGAGGCTATCCGCCCGGCGGGCGGCGTCGACTTCACCGGCACGCTGGTGCGCCTGCATATCGGCCTGGAAAACGTCGACGATCTGATCGCCGATCTGGCGGCCGGTTTCGAACGCATCGCCAGTGCGCGCTGACTCGCAGTGCGGCAATTTTCTTCGTCTCGTTTAATGTCGGCTTAAGCTATTAGCGGTACACTAACCGGATAGATACGGTAACCGCCGCATCCTGGAGAACGTGACCCCGGGCGCAACCGGCATGCAACAGGACATAAAATGGATGTATTACGAGAGATAGTTCACGCGCTTTGGCACCAGGACTTTGTCGCCCTTGCCGACCCGAGCGTGATTTGGGTGGTTTACGCGGTGCTTTTCACCACCCTGTTTTTAGAAAACGGATTACTGCCAGCTTCCTTCCTGCCCGGCGACAGCCTGTTGCTGCTTTCCGGTGCCCTGATCGCCAAAGGCGTGATGGGTTTTGTCCCCACCCTGTTCATTCTGACCCTCGCCGCGGGCCTCGGCTGCTGGCTGAGCTACCTGCAGGGCCGCTGGCTGGGCCATACCGGCCTGGTGAAGGGCTGGCTGCTGCAGTTGCCCGCCCAGTACCACCAGCGGGCGCACAACCTGTTCAACCGCCACGGGCTGATGGCGCTGGTGATCGGCCGCTTTCTCGGCTTTGTCCGCACCCTGCTGCCGACCATGGCGGGTATCTCCGGCCTGAACAGCGCGCGCTTTCAACTGTTCAACTGGCTGAGCGCGGTAGTGTGGGTCAGCGCGCTGGTTGGCCTGGGCTATGCCTTCAGCCAGATCCCTCTGGTGAAACGCTATGAAAGCCAGGTGATGACCGGGCTGATGATCCTGCCTCTGCTGCTGTTGCTGGTGGGCTTGCTGGGCGCCATGCTGGTTATCTGGCGTAAAAAGCGCGCCGCCTCTTCCTGAGGGCCGGTTCCCTACAACGCCTTCTCGACCAGCGCCAGGCTGGGGGGCAACTTGCTCACCAGCCTGTCCACCGCCAGCCGCACCTTCAGCGGCAGGTGAGGCGTCTGCGGCCACAGCGCATGCACCTCAAAAGACGCGCCGGGACGATCGCGCAGCAACCGTACCAGTTCCCCTTTCAGCAATTGCTCGCGCACCAGCCAGCACGGTAGCCAGGTGATACCGAAACCCGCCGTGGCGGCGTCGGCTATCGCCTGCAGATCGTCCATCTGCAGCCGCCGGCTCGGCATCACCTCCCGCAGCGTGCCATCGGGCTCGAGGAGCTGCCAGCTGCGCACCACACCGGCGCGCGAGTAGGTTACCGCCGCGTGCTGCGCCAGCTGTTCGATACTATAAGGCTCGCCGCAGCGCTGCAAATAATCCGGCGCGGCGCACAGCGTCATGCGGTGGTCGCCGATACGCCGCGCCACCAGATCGCCGCTGTCGGCCAGGGCGCCGTTGCGGACGACCAGATCGAAACCATCCTCAATCAAATCCACAATGCGATCGTTGAACGACAGATCCAGCTCCAGCCCCGGATGTTCGCGCATCAACTCGGTCAGCAGCGGCGCGATGCACATGCGGCCAAACAACACCGGCATCGATACCCGCAAGCGCCCGCTCACCTGCCGCTTACCCGATTCCAGCAGCGTCTCTGCGGTGCGGATCTCCTCCAGCGCCCGCAAACAGCGTTCGTAAAACAGCGCGCCGTCGTCGGTCAGGCTTTGGCTGCGGGTAGTGCGGTGAAACAGCCGCACGCCCAGCCGCTGCTCCAGCCGGGCCACGGTTTTTCCCACTGCCGAGCGAGAAAGGTGCAGCCGGCTAGCCGCCAGCGCAAAGCTGCCCGCCTCCACCGCGGTGACGAACACCGTAATGCCGTTCAACCGGTCAGTCATGTTTTGTCGCCCTGAGAGAAACAATGAAAGGAAATCTTATCGCCACTGGCGATCTGCTATCAACGATAATATCAGCAGGTCTGTTTATCGCTGAATTTGGAGCCAATCATGAGTGAAACCATGCAACGCTGGACCATGAGCGCCCTGGGGCGTCAACATCTGCAGCTGACCGAAAGCGCCATTCCGCAGCCGGGGCCGCACGAGATCAGAGTGAAAGTGAAGGCGGTATCGCTGAACTACCGCGACAAGATGGTGATAGAAACCGGCATGGGGCTGACGCTGCCGCAGCCTTTTATCCCGGCTTCCGACATGGCCGGCGAGGTGGACGCCGTCGGCGCAGACGTCAGCCGCTTCCAGCCCGGGGAACGGGTCATTTCCACCTTCAGCCCCGGTTGGATCGACGGCCGACAAAAACCGTACGGCGATGCGCGCACGCCGCCCTACCGCACCCTTGGCGGTTTTTATCAGGGCATGCTGGCGGAATACGTCGTGCTGCATGAAGACTGGCTGGCGGCGGCGCCGCAGTCGCTGGACGACGTGCAGGCCAGCACCCTGCCGTGCGCCGGGCTGACCGCCTGGTTCGCGCTGGTGGAACAGGGCCGGCTGAGCGCCGGCGACTCGGTGCTGGTGCAGGGCACCGGCGGCGTGGCGCTGTTCGCGCTGCAGATCGCCAAAGCGCAAGGCGCCGAGGTATACGTCACCTCCGGCAGCGAAGAAAAACTGGCGCGCGCCAGGGCGCTGGGTGCCGATCACGGCATCAATCGCCAGCAGGGCGACTGGGTAGAGGAAATTTATGCGCTTACGCAGGATCGCGGGATTGACCACGTGGTGGATACCGTCGGCGGCCCTAACCTCGGCAACTCGCTGCGCGCCGTGGCGGTGGGGGGACGCATCTCGGTGATCGGCGCGCTGGAAGGTTTCGAGGTTTCGGCCCCCGTCGTCCCGCTGCTGCTGAAATCGCCGGTGATCCAGGGGATCGGCGTCGGCCACCGCCGCGCGCTGGAAGATCTGGTGCGCGCGGTGGACGTCAACCGGCTGCAGCCGGTCATCGATCACGTTTACCGTTTCGACCAGCTGCAGCAGGCGCTCGATCACCTCGATCGCGGGGCATTCGGCAAGATTGTCCTGACCCCCTGAGGGATTAACCCTCCAGCAACAGCGGGTTGGTCTCGCGCAGCCGGGCAATCTCGTCGCTGGGCGTCACGCCGAAGAAACGTTTGAATTCGCGGCTGAACTGCGACGCGCTCTCGTAGCCGACGCGGATCGCCGCTGTGCTGGCCTTGAGCCCGTCATGCACCATCAGCAGCCGCGCTTTGTGCAGGCGATAGGATTTCACGTACTGCAGCGGCGAGGTGTTGGTCACCGCCTTGAAGTTATGATGGAACGCCGACACGCTCATGTTGACCTCGTTGGCCAGCTGTTCGACGTTGAGGCTGTCGGCATATTGGTTCTCTATCCGCCGCAGCGCCTTGGCTATCTGGCTGAAGTGGGTGTGGCGGTTCACCAACTCCTGCAACGATGCGCCACAGCTGCCGCGCAGCACGTGATACAGCATTTCACGGACGATCTGCGGCCCCAGCACCCGCGCATCCAGCGGCTTGGCCATCACGTCCAGCAGGCGTTCGGTGGCGCACATCAGCTCCTCCGACAGTTCGGCCAGGTTCACCCCGCTGCTTTCCGCCCGCGGTTTCATCAGATAATCGTCATCGCCGATGTCGATCAGCAGATCCTGCAGCATCTGGGTATCGATATTCACCGCCAACCCCACCAGCGGCTGTTCCGGGCTGGCGAAGGTTTCGCATTCAAACGGCAGCGGCACCGTCATCAGCAGGTAATGGCGCGGATCGTACTGAAAAACCCGATCGCCGCAGTAACCGACCTTATGGCCCTGGAAAATGATCACGATCCCCGGTTCATACATCACCGGCTGCCGTTGGCTGTGATGGTCAACGTACAGGATCTTCACCCGCGGCACCGGCGAAGGGGTATAGCCGTTGCCGCCGGCAAAGCGCATCGCCTGGCGCGCCAGGCGGCGGCGCGGTTCATCGATTTCAATCACGGAAACACCCTCTTACAGTCAGAACGATTCGGCATAAATAATAATTCAAACACATCAATTTCTACAGCAGCCTGTAGGAATAGGCAAGACATCGACAGGAATGAGCATTGTGCGGCTGGCCTAAGTTACTGACAATACACCCCAGTTATTTTTTGCGCCCAGGGCGCCAGCCTGACACCGAGAGAGAAACCGCTCATGCAAAACTTTATTCTGCATACCCCAACCAAAATCCTGTTCGGCAAGGATCAGATCGCCGAAGTGGCCAAACAGATCCCGGCGGACGCGCGCATTCTGATCACCTACGGCGGCGGCAGCGTGAAGAAAAACGGCGTGCTGGACCAGGTGTACAGCGCGCTGGCCGGGCGCAACGTGCAGGAATTCTCCGGCATCGAGCCGAACCCGACTTACGAAACGCTGATGAAGGCGGTCGACGTAGTGCGCGCGGAAAACATTGATTTTCTGCTGGCGGTCGGCGGCGGCTCAGTGGTGGACGGCACCAAGTTTATCGCCGCCGCAGCGCGCTACACCGCAGACAGCGATGCCTGGCATATCCTGAAAACCGTCGGCAGCCAGATAGCCGACGCGGTGCCGATGGGCTGCGTGCTGACGCTGCCGGCCACCGGTTCCGAATCCAACAGCGGCGCGGTGATCACCCGCAAGAGCAGCGGCGACAAGCAGCACTTCTTCTCCCCGCACGTGCAGCCGCTGTTTGCGGTGCTGGATCCGGTGGTGACCTACTCGCTGCCGCCGCGCCAGATAGCCAACGGCGTCGTCGACGCCTTTGTCCATACCCTTGAGCAGTACCTGACCTACCCGGTCGACGCCAAAGTGCAGGACCGCTTTGCCGAAGGCCTGCTGCTGACCCTGCTGGAAGACGGCCCGCGCGCGCTGGCCGAGCCGGAAAACTACGGGGTGCGCGCCAACGTGATGTGGAGCGCCACCATGGCGCTGAACGGCCTGATCGGCGCCGGCGTACCGCAGGACTGGGCGACCCACATGCTGGGCCACGAACTGACCGCCATGCACGATCTGGATCATGCGCAGACGCTGGCTATCCTGCTGCCGGCCCTGCTGCATGAGAAAAAAGCGCAGAAGCGTGAAAAGCTGCTGCAGTACGCCGAGCGCGTCTGGGGCCTGCGCGACGGCAGCGAAGATGACCGCATCGACGGCGCCATCGCCGCCACCCGCGCGTTCTTCGAGCAGATGGGCGTGCCGACCCGCATGGCCGACTATCAGCTCGACGGCGGCAGCATTCCGGCGCTGATCGACAAGCTGCATCAGCACGGCATGACCGCGCTGGGCGAGCACCAGGACATCACGCTGGACGTGAGCCGACGCATATATGAAGCGGCGCGTTAATCGCAAACCGCCAGTTTCCTGCTAGGCTATAGTTTCTGCTTACCCTTTCTGCATCCTGCGCCCGGCCGATCACCGGGCGCAGTTAAGCGCTTCATCTGCGCTGCCGATCGAACCGAAAAATGTCATTGGGTTAAACAAGTCACGGGGGCTCGGCGACCAGGCTCTCCCTCGCGACCGCTGAAATCGGGTGGGCAAACTCGGCAACCGCGCCGTTTGCCAACTAGAATTTACCTATAGCCGTTCCGATGCGCGCAAGCATCGGCAATCAGTTCACAAGGAGATGCGCATGACAACGCAACAACCCATCATCAAACTCCACGATGGTAATCTGATGCCGCAGTTGGGTCTCGGCGTTTGGCAGGCGAGTATTGAAGAGACCACCAACGCGGTGACCAAAGCGCTGGAAGTGGGGTATCGCTCCATCGACACCGCCGCGATCTACAAGAACGAGGCAGGGGTCGGCGCCGCGCTGCAATCTACCGCGATCCCGCGCGACGAACTGTTCATCACCACCAAGCTGTGGAACGACGACCAGGGCGACCCGCAGGCCGCGCTGGAAGCCAGCCTGGCAAAGCTCAAACTGGACTATGTCGATCTGTACCTGATCCACTGGCCGAAGCCGCAGCAGGACCAGTATGTCGATGCCTGGCGCGGGTTGATCAAACTGCGCGAGCAGGGGCTGGCCAAGAGCATCGGGGTGTGTAATTTCCATACGCCGCACCTGCAGCGCTTGCTGGATGAAACCAGCGTCGCGCCGGTCATCAACCAAATAGAGCTGCACCCGCTGCTGCAACAGCGCCAGCTGCGGGCCTGGAACGCCACCCACCACATCGCCACCGAATCCTGGAGCCCCTTGGCGCAGGGCGGCGAAGGGGTCTTCGATCAGGAAGTGATCAAGAAACTGGCCGAAAAATACGAGAAAACCCCGGCGCAAATCGTGGTGCGCTGGCACCTGGACAGCGGGCTGATCGTGATCCCGAAGTCGGTCACGCCGTCGCGCATCCGTGAAAACTTCGAGGTGTTTGATTTCAAGCTGGATAAGGACGAACTGAGCGAGATTGCCCAGCTGGATATCGGCAACCGCCTGGGGCCGGACCCAGACTCCCTGTAATGCCGCGCGCCCTCTCCCGCCGGGAGAGGGCCATTTCATTCTTCGCTACAGACGCTCGCCGTTGCTGGCGATCACCCGCTGATACCAGCCGAAGCTCTGCTTTTTATCACTCTGCTCAGGACAGTGTTGCCGAAAGAACGCATTGCCTCCTGTGCTGACACCGAGTCAGCACAGGAGGCCAATACCTCACACGGACGAAAGAGCAGCTGTTACAGCAGAAGTAACATGTGATCCCCCCCAAGATAAAACCAGCACCCCAGCTTAACGCTTCAACCTTGATAAACTGGTATCAGTTTTTCCTGGCTGTTTTTTCATCTCGCCGAGTACAGCTGGCGCCCTAAGGGCTACCAGTAGCCATTTTTGCCACATCGATATCGACCTGATAAACAACGCTGCCACCGTCTTGCTCTGCCATTCGCTGATCTATGGGCATAAAAAACCACCGGAGCGAGGTTTTCTTATTCATAGTCATTTAATTACAGTTTATCGGCCTTCCAACAAAAATTATATCGCCAAATGAATCGTTAGTATTCTTAACTCTCAACACTTGGTTGTCACGCAAGAAAGCCCAATAAAGTTGCTTCCCAACATAACCGCCGTATGAATTCTTTGCGTTTACGTAAACACACGTTGAATAACCATAAACAAAGTTACCATTCTCAACCATCACCTCTTTGCGAGGAGATGTCATTCCTGAAAATTTAGCTGAATCAGGGTCTTTAAGTTGTTCTCTGATAGCATTTTCTACAGTTTTTTTATACTTACTGGGTTTTGAACCAGCATCTGCGGTATCTAAGTTAATATTTTTTACTTTTTCAGAAAATTCATCATCTTTACGTTTCGCTTCCTGCATCTGCAGTTCATAGTTGTTAGGCATATAAAAACTTGGTTGCTGCGGTGCGCATCCAGATAGCATTAATCCCAACATTGTAACAATAACAACCCTCTTCATTTCATCCCTTTCCCATAGACAAGTAACAAGTCGCCACATGGTAGCAAAGGGTGCGGCGGTAGCAACGAAAAGTGGTCTTATCCGAAAAAATGCCGGCTTTTTTTATGGTTTCAGGTGCAATGAGCATGGCAACATAGCTTGTCTTTAACAGCACACGAGGTCAACATGTGAAAGATCACACCTATTACTGCTTCTAGGCGTTATCGTTCTCATGATTGCTTTCAACCCTGAATTCATTGCAATTTTTGGGAGTGACTTTCCCTTGAAGAAACACTGATGGCCATAAAGCAAAAAACCACCTCTGGGGTGGGTTCTGTTTTAAGGGCTGGTCTTTGCAATTCTCAACCTATGTCGACGCTGCCGCTTCTCTTCTTTTTCTTCCAGAATCTTAAATTGGTTGTAAGTCTGAAAATCAAAGAAAGACAGGTTTTCGATTTCAGATACAGGACAAACAACCCGAAAATCATTGAAAGACAAATGACTGTCAATCTTTGGTGGACCTTCCACGCCAACAATATCACCAAACAATCCTATGCTTTCATAGTGACTTTCATAGTTAGTAGTCACAACAATTTTTAACGTATCTTTATCTCTATATCCGCTAAGTAATGGAATGAAAGCCATGTGCTCTATTTTCCCATGCTCCAATGGCGGACGAATTACCCAACCAACATAAAACTTCTTTGATTTCAAGGTAAATATAACAGGCGCTAGGGTCGCAGAAGCCTCAATCGCCAAGGTTTCTAACGGGTGGTTTTTAGCCGCCTTTGCAAGAGCTTTAAATCTGCGGTCACCGCATGCATGCCAAGCCTTATTCAAAAGACCACAAGCTGTAGCAAGAACGACCGTCCCAACGACCCACATAGCTATCTTCAAGCTTTTGCCTGTAGCAACAGCATCCGCAGATAGCGGAATAAGCGTTTTTACATTATTTTTATTGATCCCAGCAACGTGAGCAAAGAAATCGATTAAGCCCACAAACCCCATGAGCGAACATATCATCCAACTCAGGATGCAGAAGCCAGTTCCCCACGTCGCCACATAAAAATAAGCGCCCCAACCATCGGAGCGCTTAAATTTGTATCTTGAAGATACTGAGGTAACTGTGAAGATGTAACCACTAACGAGAATGGCTGATAACAACAGTGTCCCCATCGATCACCTGACCTTTACAGGTTCAACTTTTGCAAGATGCTGAAGCTGGCGCCTCATCTCCTTACGTACTTTTTCGTTGTCTAGATTTAGACTGATAACACCATCGCGATCGATAGTCAGTCTATCTTGGTTATCGATAAGGATATTTGTTAACCGGTCGACAGAAGTGTCAACTCTATGGGCTGGCTTACCTTTGAACGAGAAACCAAACATAGCTCCTCCTTAATCTGCCTCGTTGGGGTGCAAAAAAAGCTTAGCGAAACATGCTCACCAAGCCCTTAATCGAAAAAATTTCAACAGTATTTTTTGTTGTGATTGAAGACTAAGCGATGTTGATCTGGTGGTCAAGTGTGACGCCCACAAACTTCGCATTGTGACACGTCACACTTCCAACTCAATTTTAGAGCAATTCCCGATTACTCGAGCGCTTCCCATCTTCTCCCATCATCTGGTCGTACTCTTCGCGCGTGAAGCCTTGCTGCTCACGGCCATAAGCTGCTGAAATACAGCCATCGTAAGCTGTTCTGCTTCGGCGCGTAGCATGCCGAACAAATTACAGGGTACTAGGACGCTTTGAACTCGTTCATGTAGCTGTTCGACTCATGACTCTGTTTATCTCGGCGGAACACAACCCCCTCTTGTTCGGTCGCAATTCCCTCATCAGCGCGCTATTCGCGCCTCACAGCGAGCCTATATGACAATCATTCCGCATAAATGGCGGCACGGCAAAACGAAGGGCCATTTCATTCTTCGCTACAGACGCTCGCCGTTGCTGGCGATCACCCGCTGATACCAGCCGAAGCTCTGCTTTTTCCTGCGCGCCAGGTTATTGGCGTGATCGACATACACAAAGCCGTATTGCTTCTGATAGCCGTTAAGCCAGGAAAGCAGATCGATAAACGACCAGGGATAATAACCGCGCACGTCGGCGCCCTGCTCGATCGCCGCGCCGATCGCCTGAATATGATCGCGCAGATAGTCGATGCGCGGTTGATCGCGCACCTCACCCTCGACGATCGGATCCTTGACGCCCAGCCCGTTCTCGGTGATGTAAATGGGGATATCGCCGTAGCGTTTGACGATGCGGCCAATGGCGTCGGTCAGCCCCTGCGGATAAATCTCCCAATCCCAGTCGGTGTAAACGCCGTTCGGGTTGCGCACCAGTTTGAACAGCCCCTTGAAGCCCAGCTCCCGCCCGCTGCCCTTCTGGCCGCTGGTGTTGATGGCGTAACCCTCTACGTCCTCGTTATGCGCCACCATCTCGCGCTTGTAGTAGTTCAGGCCGATAAAATCGACGATATTGTCCTTCAGCAACGCCTCATCCCCCGGCGCAAACTGCGGCACGCCGAACGCCTGCTGCGCCATCGCCAGCAACTCCGCCGGGTATTCGCCCTTCAGCACCGGATCGTACAACCAATGGGTGAAGATCCCCTCGGCTATCTCGCAGGCGCGGCGATCCTGCGGTGAATCGCTGATCGGATCGTGCGGCTGCATCACGTTAACGAAGCCGATCTGTCCGTTGATCCCCAGTTCGCGGAAGCTTTTCACCGCGCGGGCGTTGGCCAGAAACACGTGATGACAGGCCTGAATGCCTTTTTTCGGATCCTTCAGGCTGGGCGGGTGCGCGCCGGTAAAGTAGCCCATGCCGATAAACACCACGGTTTCATTGAAGGTCGACCAGAGATCGACCCGATCGCCGAAGCGCCGGTAGCACAGGCGGGCATACTCGTCGAAGGCCTCGACTATCTCACGCGACTCCCAGCCGCCGAACGCCTCCTGCAGCGCCTGCGGCAGATCCCAATGATAAAGCGTGATCATCGGCCTGATGTTGTGCTTCAGCAGTTCGTCGATCAGGTTGCTGTAGAAGGCGATCCCGGCTTCGTTCACCTGCCCGCGCCCCTGCGGCAATATTCGCGGCCAGGAGATCGAGAAGCGATAAGTCTGCATGCCCAGCTCCGCCATCAGCGCCACGTCTTCTTTGAAGCGATGATAGTGATCGACCGCCACGTCGCCGTTGGTGCCCTGATAGGTGGTGCCGGGCAGGTGCGAGAACAGGTCCCAGTTGGACGCCCCCTTGCCGTCGGCCTCGAAGCCGCCCTCAACCTGATAAGCCGCGGTCGCCGCTCCCCAGAGGAAATCTTTTGGAAATACGCTCATTGGCTCTGCACCCCATTTTGCTCCAGTAATCGATAAATTCGCACCAGCTCCTCCACCAGATCGCGCGCCAGCATGGCGTTCATGATGTGGTCCTGCGCGTGCACCATAATCAGGTTGACCGGCAGCTTGCCTTCGCCTTCATCAAAGCCAATCAGTTCCGTCTGGGTGGCGTGCGCGCGCTTCGACGCCAGCTGCGACTCCGCCAGCAGGATATCCACCTGATCCCACTGATATTTTCGTGCCGCATACAGCGCCTGCATGGCGCAGCTGCGCGCCTCGCCGGCGTTGATGATCAGCTCCATTACCGCCGATTCCATATCCATCATTCGGTGACTCCTTCGGTTTGTTCAACCTCGCCCGTTTCGGCCATTTCCTGCTCCAGCAGCTGCCGCTCGTAAACCTTGAAGAACGGGTAGTAGATCAGCGCCGATACCGCCGCCAACAGCAGCACCAGGATCGCCGCGCGAAAGTCCCAGCCGGTGGCCCAGGCGGCGCCGATCGGCGCCGGTGCGGTCCAGGGCACCACCGAGATCACCTTGCCGATCAGATCCAGCTTCACCGCCGCATAGGCGATGATCGAATTGACGAGCGGCGCGGTGATAAAGGGAATGAAGAAGGTTGGGTTCATCACGATCGGCGTGCCGAAAATCACCGGTTCATTGATGTTGAAGCAGCTGGGCACCAGGCTCAGCTTGCCTATCGAACGCAGGTGCGCCGAGCGGCTGCGCAGGTACAGCAACACCAGCCCAAAGGTGGCACCGGAGCCGCCGATGACGATAAAGAAGGTCCAGAACGCCTCCATAAAGATGTGCGGCAGCGTTTGCCCGGCGGCCAGCGCATCCTGGTTGATGCCCAGATTGGTGAGCCAGAACGCCTGCAGCATGCCGGAGACGATTACCGCCCCGTGGATGCCGGCAAACCACAGCAAATGGCCGATCAATACCGCCAGCAGGATCGCCGGCAGTGAATCGGCGGCGGCGATCAGCGGCTGGAACAGCGCCATGATCGCCTGCGGCAACAACAGCCCAAACTGCTGCTGCACCAGCAGGCTGAGCGGATACAGGGTGATCACCACCGTCAGGATCGGGATCAGCAGATCGAACGACTGTTTGATCTTGGCCGGCACCTGTTCCGGCAGCGAGATCCCGATATTGCGCACCTTGAGGAAACGGATCAGTTCGGTGGTGTAGACGGCCACCAAAATGGCGGTGAAGATCCCCACTCCGCCAAGCGCGGCGGTCGGCAGCACTTTTTCGCTCTGCGGTGCGGCGACCAGCAGAAACGACATCAGCGCCAGCATCGCCGCCATAAAGGGATCGAGCTTATAACTCTGCGCCAGGTTATAAGCGATGGCGGCGGTAATATAAATCGACATAATCCCCATGGTCATATTAAACGGGGTAAGAATGGCGACCTGGTGTTTTTCCGCAGCGCCCAGCCACCATTGGGCTATTCTCCAGCCGCTGTCGGCGGAAAAAGGCGGATAGGCGAAGACCAGTAAAAATGAACCGACAATCATAAACGGCATGGCGGAAATAAAACCGTCGCGGATCGCCATAATATGCCGTTGGGCGGATAACCGGCCGGCGATCGGGCTGATGCGATTTTCAATAAAGCTGAATGCGGCCTGGCTGATACTCATGGTTCAACCCCCGGGACGTTCTGAGTAAACGGGTGCTAAGCAGTTCGCCCTGGCCTGCAGCCAGGCGCGGCGGCTGCGAAAGGGATTAATGCCGGGCGATCATCGCCAGAGCTTCGGCGAGAATTTTATCGCCGCGCATCATGCCGTAATCCATACTGTTAATAACCGCGATCGGTTTATTTTCCCGGTCGGCGATGGCTTTAAAGTCCGCCAGTTTATATTTAATCTGTGGCCCCAGCAGGCAGCATTGGTAATTCGCCAGCGTGGTTTCAAATTCTTCGATGCCAACGGCGATAATATCCACCTCAATTCCCTGCTGTTCGGCAGACTTTTTCATTTTATTCACCACCATGCTGGTCGACATGCCGGCGGCGCAGCAAAGAAATATCTTTTTCATCCGATCTCCTGTGGCTAATAGCTGCAAACGATTCAGTTGAGAAATGAGTATGGTGGCAAAAATGAAAAAACAGCAACCGGTTTCAGTAACCGGTTACAGAGTTTGAATAGGTTCTGTGAGGAAGATCCAGAATCGTTATTGGCGGCGAATTCATTCTGCGAACAGGGCCGACACCTCTGCTTTTTTTACTAAAGACCTTTGCGCCCGCTGCCGCTATGATGATGGCATTCAAGAGCCTAACGCCGGTTAACCCAGACCAAAATATACGCACGGAGCACGATGAAATTCTCCCTATCACAATGGCCGCGCCTCGGCATACTTTGCGCCATGCTGGTGCTGGCCGGGTGCGCCGGCAAGAAGCAGCGCGTCAGCTACGATCGCCATGCCTACGACAGCGCCATCCAGGACGCCGCGGATGAATACGACGTTGACGCCAAGCTCATCACCGCGATGATCAACGTGGAATCCGGTTTTAACCCGGCAGCGGTGAGCAAATCCAACGCTATAGGTTTAATGCAGCTGAAAGCCGATACCGCCGGCTGCGATGCCTATCGCTACAAAGGGAAACGCGGCTGCCCGGACGATGACGACCTGCTGGATCCTGACACCAATATCGATCTCGGCGCCGCCTATCTGGCCGTATTGCAAAAACAGCAGCTTAAGGGGATCGACAATCCCGTCACTCTGCGTTACGCCACCATCATCGCCTACGTAAACGGCACCGGCGCGCTGCTGCGGACCTTCTCCAGCAACCGCCAGCAGGCCATCGCGATGATTAACAATCTGTCGCCGGAAGCCTTTAACTGGCATGTGCGCAAATATCACCCCGCCCCGCAGGCGCCGCGCCATTTAATGAAAGTAGAAACGGCCTACGAGCGATTGTGACTCGCAAAGTAAAAAGGAGAACCCTGGGGTTCTCCTTTTGCTTTAAGCGCGCCGCATAGCCGTTACGGCTTGCCGTTGCGGATAGGCTTGCGCGGCGGCCGGTTAGACGGCGTGCGCTGCCGGGTGATGTCGGTATGCTTGGTCAACGCCGGGCGCGTATGGCGCTGCAGGCGTTTCGCTTCGCGCTGCTCGTCGATGCTCGGCGCCGGCACCAGGCACTCGCGCCGGCTGCCGATCAGGTGCTTCATACCCATCTCTTCCAGCGCGGTGCGGATCATCGCCCAGTTGGCCGGATCGTGATAGCGCAGCAGCGCCTTGTGCAGGCGGCGCTGGCGATCGCCGCGCGGCACCACCACGTCTTCGCTCTTATAGCCCACCTTGCTCAACGGGTTCTTGCCGCTGTAATACATGGTGGTGGAGTTGGCCATCGGCGACGGGTAGAAGTTCTGCACCTGATCCAAGCGGAAGCGGTTCTTCTTCAGCCACAGCGCCAGATTAACCATGTCCTCGTCGCGGGTGCCCGGGTGCGACGAAATGAAATACGGGATCAGGTACTGCTCTTTACCCGCCAGCTTCGAATAGTGGTCAAACAGCTGTTTGAAGCGATCGTAACTGCCCATACCCGGCTTCATCATCTTCGACAGCGGGCCTTCTTCGGTGTGCTCCGGCGCGATCTTCAGGTAGCCGCCGACGTGGTGGGTGGCCAGCTCCTTGATATAACGCGGATCTTCCACCGCCAGATCGTAACGCACCCCGGAAGCGATCAGGATCTTCTTGATGCCTTCCAGAGAACGCGCCCGGCGATACAGCTTGATGGTCGGCTCGTGGTTGGTGTCCATGTAGGTACAGATTTCCGGGTAGACGCACGAGGCGCGGCGGCAGGTCTGCTCGGCGCGCGGATTGGTGCAGCGCAGCATGTACATGTTGGCGGTCGGGCCGCCCAGATCGGAGATAACCCCGGTGAAGCCCGGCACCTTGTCACGGATTTCTTCGATTTCACGAATGATCGAATCTTCCGAACGGCTCTGGATGATGCGCCCTTCGTGCTCGGTGATCGAACAGAACGAACAGCCGCCGTAGCAGCCGCGCATGATGTTCACCGAGAAACGGATCATGTCGTAGGCCGGGATGGTTTCCTTGCCGTAGGACGGGTGCGGAATGCGCTGGTACGGCAGCGCGAACACGCTGTCCATTTCCGGCGTGGTCAGCGGGATCGCCGGCGGGTTGATCCACACGTAACGGTCGCCATGCTTTTGCATCAGCGCACGCGCGCAGCCCGGGTTGGTTTCATGGTGCAGAATGCGCGAGGTGTGCGCGTACAGCACCTTGTCGCCCTTCACCTTTTCGAACGACGGCAGCAGCACGTAGGTTTTTTCCCACGGCTTCGGCTTGGCGGCGCGCACGGTCACCGGCTTGGCCTCCGGCTCCGGCTTCGCGCCGTCGGCGCACGGCAGATCGTCGCCATACGGGTTCGGAATAGGTTCGATGCGGCCCGGCTTGTCCAGGCGGGTAGAGTCCACGCCGCTCCAGCCCGGCAGCGCCTCTTTGCGCATCACGGCGGTGTTGCGGATGTTGTGGATCTCGCTGATTTTCTCACCGGCGGCCAGGCGATGCGCCACTTCCACCAGCGGGCGCTCGCCGTTGCCGTAGATCAGCATATCGGCTTTGGAATCCACCAGCACCGAGCGGCGCACGGTATCCGACCAGTAGTCGTAGTGGGCGATGCGGCGCAGGCTGGCCTCGATGCCGCCCAGCACGATCGGCACGTCTTTGTAGGCTTCCTTGCAGCGCTGGCTGTACACCAGGGTGGCGCGGTCCGGGCGTTTGCCGCCGACGTTGCCGGCGGTGTAGGCGTCGTCATGGCGCAGCTTGCGGTCGGCGGTATAGCGGTTGATCATCGAATCCATATTGCCGGCGGTGATGCCGAAGAACAGGTTCGGTTTGCCCAAACGCATAAAATCGTCTTTGTTGCTCCAGTCCGGCTGCGCGATGATACCGACGCGGAAGCCCTGAGCTTCCAGCATGCGGCCGATGATCGCCATACCGAAGCTCGGGTGATCGACATAGGCGTCACCGCTGATAATGATCACATCGCAGCTGTCCCAACCCAGTTGGTCCATTTCTTCGCGCGACATCGGCAAGAATGGCGCGGGGCCAAAACATTCGGCCCAATAGGGCTTATAGGAAAACAGTTCACGCTCAGGTTGGATCAGACTGGTGGTGCTCATGCTGGTGCTCTTTTCACAGGTTAATTAATCGCCGGGCGGCGATTATACGCACTAGTTGCAAAAAGAGCATGGTTATTTAACTAACTGTTCACTTCAAATTCGTAAACGTCGCTGCGGCACAGGGTTTCACTGAACGCCAGCACCTCCCCTTGCGCATTGCGGCTGGTCTGGATGATGCGCAGCAGCGGCGTGCCGCGGTTCACGTTGAGCAAGTTGGCGATTTCATGATTGCAGGCCACCGCCTTCAGCAGAAAATGCTTACCCTCCGGCACGATGCCGCGCGTTTGCCACAAAGCATGCAGCGAATGCTCGAGCCGATCCGGATCGGGCAAAAAGCGCGGCGGTATATAGGTGGTCTCCAGCGACACCGGGTTGCCGTCCATCAGCCGCAGGCGGCGCAGCTTCACCACCCTGGCGCTGCTGTCCAACGCCAGGGCTTTCGCCACGTGGGCCGGCGCCGCCATATGGGTGCGCAGCAGCCACTGGTTGCTGACGCTGCTGCCGTTGCGCAGCATCTGGGTGGTAAAGCTGCTGTCCTGATTGCACGAATAACCGATATGCAGCGCCACCCGGGTGCCGACGCCTTGCTGACGCACAATCAGCGACTTTTCCTCCAGCAGCTTCATCGCCTTGCTGACGGTCACCCTGGACAGCATCAGCCCCTCCGCCAGCAGCCGTTCCGGCGGCAAGAAATCCCCCGCCACCAACGCCCGCTGCTTGATGGCCAACTCGAGCGCCGCCGCCAGCTGCATGTAGCGCGGCGCCGCCGCCTCCTGCGCCAGCTGTTGGCACAGCCAGGCTATAAAGTCGTGCATGAACTCCCACCCCCTTATCGGTCGCTTTCCGCCGCCAGCCTTGCTTTTATCCTATTTGCCTGGCGGCGATAGCGACGCCCGCCTCATTTTTACAACGCCGGTTCTCCCAAAGCACCCGATCATTTTGGTTGGTTCGACCAGTTTCCGCCAGGCAAAGCCGGGGGATTATTTGCTGTTTTATTCAGCGGGCGGTGCGGCTGCGGCGTCGCCCCCCTCGACTCTGCGCGGCTGCGCCTTCATCATGGCGGCTAGCGGAGGATATCGATGAATGAGTTAGTCGCAGTAAAACCGATTTTGGCGCTGGGTAGCGCCATAGGTGAAATAACGCCAACGCAGCAGCGACGCATTGGCGGCAGTGCGTTCAACGTGGCGCGAACGCTGCGGCGCCTGCATGCGCCGGTGATCAACGGCATGCCGGTCGGCAACGGTGAGTGGGGTGTTGCTATCGAAGCCGAAATGGATCTGCTGGGCATCCCGGTGCTGCTGCGCCATGGCCTGATGGACAACGGCTGGCGCCGGCCGAACGGCGAATACGTCGCCGGCTGCGAAACACAGTGGAATAAGGCGCAGCTGGCCATGCTGCCGCTGACGGAAGACACGCTGATTTACATCAACGGCGAACAGCTGGCGGGAGAGAACGGCGAGGCATTGCGCGAATGGTTGACACGGCTGCCGTTCGATCAGCCGCGGCTGATCGACATCGGCTCGCACATGGGCCTGCTCGACGAAGACTTCTTCGCCATGCTCAGCGACAGCCATACCCTGCTGACTCTGAGCCGCGATGCGCTGGCCACGCTGTGCGGTGCAGGCGACCCGCTCGCCGGCGCCCAACGCTTTGCCGCCGCGCATAATCTGGCGCTGATTTGCCGCCTTGGGCGCGATGGCGTGTGGATTTGCGACGGCGACAGCCCACCGCTGCGGGCGGGCGAGTACCCGGCCGCAGCCGCCGGCGACACCCACAGCGCAGGCCTATTGGCCGGGCTGTCCGCCGGCCTGCCGCTGGCGCAAGCGGTCGAGCTGGCCAACCTTAGGGCGCCGGCTGCACCATAAACTGGCCGGCGGTGCCGCGATCCGCCATCTCCAGCGTCTGGCTGTAGTAGAGGAACGGGAAATGTTCTGAGGTCGGCTGGTTAAAGTAAACCAGCAGCTCGACGTCGCCGTCGATCCAAACGGTATCCTTCCAGCCGCGATCTTCCGCCATCGGCTGCGCGCCGTTAACCCGCTTAATCAGGAACTGCACGCCCTGTATATGGAACGCCTGCGGCGTATCCGCGTGGATATTCCAGCGTTCCCAAGTGCCCTGCTGGGTTTGCACGTCGATGCGGTTCATATCCCAGATGGCGCCGTTGATGCCCGCCACGCTGTCGCCCAGGCGGAAATCGCGGGTGCGGCTGGCGCTGCCGTCCAACAGCTGATCCGCCAGCAGGCGCATCGGCAGGTTATCGGTCACCAGCGGCAGCAGCCCGGTCGGCCGCAGGGTCAGCACCTGGGTAGACACCAGAATGCTCGAAGGTTCGAACAGGCCGCGCAGGCGGTCCATGATGCCGGCTGCTTCCCCGGCGGTGATGGTCACCTCGTCACCTTTCGACATGTCGATCAGCACTTCGCGGCGCTCGCCCGGGGCCAGAGACAGCTGCTGCACCGCCACCGGCGCCGGCAGGAAGCCCTGATCGCTGGCGATCACGTTCAGCGGCCGGCCATCGCTGAGCTGCAGCATGTAGCGGCGCGAGTTGGAGGCGTTGAGCAGGCGCAGGCGCACCCAGCCGCGCGACACTTCCACATAAGGGTTTTGCACGCCGTTGACCAACAGCGTATCGCCGACGAAGCCGCCCTGCGAAGGCGGGTCGTACTGCGGGGTGCCGAAGTTGTCGAAGCGTTTGTCCTGGATAATCAGCGGGAAGTCGTCGACGCCGTAGTGGTTGGGCAGCGGCAGCGCCTTGCTGACGTCGTCCTCCACCAGCCACAGCCCGGCCAGGCCGTTGTAGATATGCGGCGCCATACGGTTCGGCGTGTTAGCGTGATACCAGCAGGTGGCGGCGCCCTGGCGGATCGGCAATACCGGCGACCAGTCGACGTTCGGCGACATCATGCGCGGCGCGCCGCCCATCAGAGTGCCCGGCAGCTGCAGGCCGCTGATGGTCATCGCCACCGGCTCCGGCAGGCGGTTGCTGTAGATCAGTTTGACGTCGTCGCCGTTGTAAACCCGCACCGTCGGCCCCAGGTACATGCCGTTGATGCCCCATACCGACGCCTTGCGGGTATCCATGAATGCCCAGTGGGCGCGCTGCAAGGTTAAAAACAGCGGCTGACCGCGACGGGATTCCAGCAGCGGCGGAATAGGTAAAGGGGTCTGCGCTCCGCTCGCCTCAGCCCTCAGCGGCACGGCTCCTGCGCACAGCGCCAGGCCCGATGCCTGTATAAACTGACGTCGACTGAGTGACATATCTTCTCCATGAAAAACAATGACTATACCCTGTGCAAAGCCCGGGCTCCTGATAATAAAGATTAGCAGGAGCCCGGGCGCTAACGGCGTTTGGCGCCGTTTAATACTTCATTCTTTGAAGCCGGTGGGAAATATTATTTTCCGGCCGCGTTGCGCTGGGCGACTTCTTCGTCCAACTGGGCGATTTTCGCCAACATCAGCGTATGGCAATGGGCCGCCAGTTCACGCACATTTTCTTTACCGTATTGGCTGATGTCGACCGGCTCCAGCATTTCGACGATCGCATGGCCGTTATTCCAGCGGTTAAGATTAATTTTACCGCTGGTGGTGGAAACGCAGATCGGCACAATAGGCACGCCGGCGGCAATTGCCGCATGGAAGGCGCCGGTTTTAAACGGCATCAGCCCACGGCCGCGGCTGCGGGTGCCTTCCGGGAACATCCAAATCGAAATATCGCGTTTTTTAAACTGCTCCGCCACCTGGGCGATGGTGCCGTGCGCCTTGGCGCGATTATCGCGATCAATCAGCAGATTGCCGGTCAGCCAATACAGCGGGCCGAAAAAGGGAACCCACAGCAGGCTTTTTTTACCCACGGTCACGGTGCGCGGCTGCACAATTTTGGCGGCCGTCACCATGTCATAGTTATTTTGGTGGTTGGCGATATAAATGCAGTTGCCATTTTTGGCCGCATCGGCCGGAACCCGCGTTTCCACTTTCAAACCGAATAAGCCGGACAAGCGGCCAAACAGGTGACCGAAGGTTGCCACATGGCGGGGATCGCGCGGGCTGAACAAGCAGTACACAGAGCCGAAAATACACACCAGAATACAATAGAGAGTGGCGAGAACGGCACGTAAAATCAATAACATAACAACCTCATTAGCACACTGCCGACGCAGACTGACTCGCTGCGCAGATTCCTTTACTCATTATTCGATTGCAGTACGCGGAAAGCGAAAATGGCGCCTGCATTTTTTGCTATTTTCCCGCCAGCCGGCGATGCGCACAATAATTTTATGCGGGGAAATGTTAATTATTTGAAAATAACCGCCGACGGTGAGAAATAAAGCGGGCGCAGCATGCTGCGCCCCGCCCGTTAATCGCCCGCGTTCGCTTACTCTTCGCTGTCGCCGGCGGCCGCTGCGCGCGGCGGCGCATCCACTTCGACGCGATCGATACGCTGCAGGCCGCGCGGCAACTGGGTGCCTTTGCGGCCGCGCTCTGCGCGGAACTTCTGCAGATCTTCCGGCCGCAGCGTCAGCTTGCGTTTACCCACGTGCAGGGTAATGGAGGTCTGCGGCGGCAGTACGAACAGCCAGGCCAGTTTGTCTTCCCCAGCCGCAGCCTGCGCCGCCGGAATGGAGACAATCTTGTTGCCCTTGCCCTTCGACAGCTGCGGCAAGTCGGCGACCGGGAACATCAGCATGCGCCCGGCGGCGGTGATCGACAGCAGCATATCGTCTTCGCCGTGGATCTCCATCGGCGGCAGCGCCCTGGCGTTATCCGGCAGGGTAATCATCACCTTGCCGGCGCGGTTGCGCGCCACCAGATCGTTGAAGGTGCAAACGAAGCCGTAGCCGGCATCGGAAGCCATCAGCAGTTTTTGATCGTCCGCCGCCATCAGCACCTGCTCAATGGTGGCGCCCGGCGGCGGCGTCAGCTTGCCGGTCAGCGGTTCGCCCTGGCCGCGCGCCGAAGGCAGCGTCAGCGGATCCAGCGCATAGCTGCGCCCGGTGGAGTCAATAAACACCACCGGCTGGTTGCTCTTGCCGCGCGCCGCGCTGCGGAAGCTGTCGCCGGCCTTGTAGCTCAGGCCGCTCGGATCGATATCGTGGCCTTTGGCGCTGCGCACCCAGCCCATTTCTGACAGCACTATGGTCACCGGCTCGGACGGCACGAAGTCGTGTTCGCTCATCGCCTTGGCTTCCGCACGCTCGGTAATCGGCGAGCGGCGATCGTCGCCGTAGGCCTGCGCATCGGCCTGGATCTCTTTTTTGATCAGGGTGCTCAGCTTGCGCTCAGACGCCAGCAGCGCCTGCAGATGATCGCGCTCTTTGGCCAGCTCATCCTGCTCGCCGCGGATCTTGAACTCTTCCAGCTTGGCCAAATGGCGCAGCTTCAGCTCGAGGATGGCTTCGGCCTGGGTATCGGAGATACCGAAACGCTGCATCAGCACCGGCTTGGGTTCGTCCTCGCTGCGGATGATGTGGATCACTTCATCGATGTTGAGGAACGCCACCAGCAAACCTTCGAGGATGTGCAGGCGCTTCAGCACTTTCTCAAGGCGGTAGTTAAGGCGGCGGCGCACCGTATCGCGGCGGTAGGCCAGCCATTCGGTGAGGATTTCCACCAGGCCTTTCACCTGCGGGCGGTTATCCAGACCGATCATGTTCATGTTGATGCGGTAGCTGCGTTCCAGATCGGTGGTGGCGAACAGGTGGTTCATCACCTGCTCCAGATCGATGCGGTTGGAACGCGGTACGATCACCAGGCGCGTCGGGTTCTCGTGATCGGATTCGTCACGCAGATCCTCTACCATCGGCAGCTTTTTGGCGCGCATCTGGCTGGCGATCTGTTCCAGCACCTTGGCGCCGGAAACCTGGTGCGGCAAGGCGGTGATCACCGCGCTGCCGTCTTCTTTTTTCCACACGGCGCGCATGCGCACCGAGCCGCGGCCATTCTGGTAAATTTTGCGGATTTCGTCGCGCGGGGTGATGATCTCGGCTTCGGTCGGGAAGTCCGGGCCCTGCACGAATTCGAGCAAATCGTCCAGCGAACTGCCCGGTTTGTCGAGCAATGCGACGGCGGCGGCGGCGACTTCGCGCACGTTGTGCGGCGGAATATCGGTGGCCATGCCGACGGCGATGCCGGTGGTGCCGTTGAGCAGAATGTTCGGCAGGCGCGCCGGCAACATTTTCGGTTCCTGCAGGGTGCCGTCAAAGTTCGGCACCCAGTCGACGGTGCCCTGGCCCAGCTCGGCCAGCAGCACTTCGGCGTATTTGGACAGGCGCGATTCGGTATAACGCATGGCGGCGAAGGACTTGGGATCGTCCGGCGCACCCCAGTTCCCCTGGCCGTCCACCAGCGGATAACGGTATGAGAATGGCTGCGCCATCAGCACCATGGCTTCATAGCAGGCGCTGTCGCCGTGCGGATGATATTTACCCAGCACGTCACCCACGGTACGGGCGGACTTTTTGAATTTGGCGCTGTTGCTCAGCCCCAGCTCAGACATGGCGTAGATGATGCGGCGTTGTACCGGCTTCAAACCGTCGCCAATGTACGGCAACGCCCGATCCATGATGACGTACATGGAATAGTTCAGATAGGCGTTTTCAGTGAATGTGTGCAGCGGTAAACGCTCTACACCGTCATGAGTCAGATCACTCATTACTCAATTATCCTCAGACCGTGGCTTGGCAATCCCTGGACGACAAGGGGCATCGCTTGTCGATTCTGCCCGCGATAGTAACCCATCTGCGGGGTGGCTGTCACAGTTGGCGCAAGGATCGCTGACGCAAGCCGCTTCAGCCAACGAGTTTATGCAAAATTTCAGCATCCATCGGCTTTTTTGTTGACTCTGAGTCAACACTGTTGTGCTGTCGATCACATTTTTACCTGCATTGCTAAAGATTATACTCCCCGTCAGCGAAATGTTTTCCGCCCCTTGGCGCGGAGAACACGACATATCTTAACTCTGACAGGAGCCGCGAAAGATGAGCAATATCCTGATTATCAACGCTAAAAAACAATTCGGCCATTCCAACGGCGAACTGAACCAGACCCTGAGCGACGTGGCGGAAAGCTTCCTGAGCGACGTGCCGCATAATGTACAGGTCACCGTGGTCGACGACGGCTATGACATCGAGGCCGAAGTGCAGAAATACCTGTGGGCCGACGTGGTGATTTACCAGATGCCGGGCTGGTGGATGGGCGAACCCTGGATCCTGAAAAAATACATCGATGAAGTGTTCACCGCCGGGCACGGCAGCCTGTACGCCAGCGACGGCCGTACCCGTTCCGACGCCGGCAAGAAATACGGTTCCGGCGGCCTGATCCAGGGCAAAAAATATATGCTGAGCCTGACCTGGAATGCGCCATTGGAGGCCTTTACCGATCCCGGCCAGTTCTTCCACGGCGTCGGCGTCGACGGCGTGTACCTGCACTTCCATAAAGCCAACCAGTTCCTGGGGATGGAAGCACTGCCGACCTTTATCTGCAATGATGTGATTAAACAACCGGATATCGACAGCGATATCGCACGTTATCGTGCGCACCTGACGGAAGTTTTTGCTTAAGCGAATCACTCAACATTAAACCAACGAGGTAAAGATGATCACTGTAATCGCAGAAATCAAAACCAAGCCGGGCCACCGTGACACCGTGCTGAAAGCGATTGGAAAACTGGTGCCGCTGGTGCTGGCGGAAGACGGCTGCAGCGAATACACGCCAATGACCGATAGCCACACGCAGGCGCCGTGGCAGAAGCGGTCGCCGGATTCGATCTTCATGCTGGAAAAATGGCAAAGCCAGGCGCACCTGGAAAAACACCTGGAGATCGATCACATGCTCAAGCACCGTGAAACCATCCAGGACAGCGTGCTGGACACCACCATTTACATCCTGGACAACGCCCTGTAAGCCCCAGCCCTATAGCGTCTGCGCGTCGATGTGCGCGCTGACGTAGTCCAGAAAGCAGGTTATGCGCGCCGCCAGCTGAGTATTGCGGTAATACACCGCGTTAATCGGCTGGCGCACGTCCAGCGTATCCTGCTCCAGCAAGCGCACCAGCCGCCCGCTGCGCTGATCGCCCCGCGTCATGAAATCCGCCAACTGCACGATGCCTTCGCCGCGCAGCGCCAGCTGCCGCAGCGTCTCGCCGCTGGAAGCCGAAATGGTCGGCTCGATGGTGAAATGCTGCGCCTGCCGATTGCGCAACGGCCACTGATTCAACGACTCCGGTTGGGTAAAGCCCAACAGGCAATGCTGGTGCAGCGAGTCTACGCTGTGCGGGGTGCCGTGCCGCGCCAGGTAATCCGGGCTGGCGAGGATGCGCAAGCGGCTGGATCCCAGCAGGCGCGCGTGAATGGTCGAATCGCGCAGCACGCCGATGCGGATGGCGATATCGGTACGCTTCTCCAGCAGATCGATAATCAGGTTGTCGGTATTCAGCTCAAGCTCAATTTGCGGAAAACGCTGCCGAAACCCCGCCACCAGCGGCACGATAACGTGTTCCATAAAGGGCGCGGCGGCGTTGACCCGCAGCCGCCCGGCCGGCATCAGCCGGCGCAGCGCCATCTGTTCTTCGGCATTCTCCACTGAACGCACGATCTCACGCGCATGGTTGAGGAAGCTTTGCCCCTCTTCGGTCAGCTCAAGCCGGCGTGTGGTGCGGCGCATCAGGGTGGTGTCGAGTTTCTTTTCCAGGCGGCTCAGCGCGCGGCTGATGCCGGAGGTGGTCTGGCTGAGCTGATCGGCGGCGGCGGTGATCGAGCCGCTGTCGACCACGGAAGTGAACGCCAGCAATTCTTCGAGGGTGATCTTCATGCGTCCGCCCTGCGCTATCGGGCGCGGCAAACGGCGCCCCCAACGAAAATAAGGCCCGGCGGGAGCCGGGCCTGAGAACGGGTCAGACCGACAGTTCGGCCATATCGCCCTTGTCTTGCAGCCAGTTGCGGCGATCTTCCGAACGCTTCTTGGCCAGCAGCATATCCATCACCGCCAGCGTTTGGTCCACGTCGTCTTCGTTCACCGTCAGCTGCACCAGGCGGCGAGTGTTCGGATCCAGCGTGGTTTCGCGCAGCTGCAACGGGTTCATCTCACCCAACCCTTTAAAGCGCTGGACGTTAGGCTTGCCCTTTTTGCGCTTCAGCTGTTCCAGCACGCCGGCTTTCTCTTCTTCGTCGAGCGCGTAGAACACCTCTTTGCCGAGGTCGATACGGTACAGCGGCGGCATCGCCACATAGACGTGGCCGCCCTTCACCAGCGAGCGGAAGTGGCGCACGAACAGCGCGCACAGCAGCGTGGCGATGTGCAGGCCGTCGGAGTCCGCATCCGCCAGGATGCAAATTTTGCCGTAGCGCAGCTGGCTGAGATCTTCGCTGTCCGGATCGATGCCGATCGCCACGGAAATGTCGTGCACTTCCTGCGAGGCCAGCACTTCGTCCGAGGACACTTCCCAGGTGTTCAGGATCTTGCCTTTCAGCGGCATGATCGCCTGATATTCACGGTCGCGCGCCTGCTTGGCAGAGCCGCCCGCGGAGTCCCCCTCAACCAGGAACAGCTCGGTCATGTTCAGGTCTTGCGAGGTGCAGTCCGCCAGCTTGCCCGGCAGCGCCGGCCCGCTGGTCAGCTTCTTGCGCACCACTTTCTTGGCGGCGCGCAGGCGGCGCTGGGCGCTGGAAATCGCCAGCTCGGCCAGCTGTTCCGCCGCCTGGACGTTCTGGTTCAACCACAGGCTGAAAGCGTCTTTCACCACGCCGGAAACGAAGGCCGCGCACTGGCGCGACGACAGGCGTTCTTTGGTTTGCCCGGCAAACTGCGGATCCTGCATCTTCACCGACAGCACGTAGGCGCAGCGATCCCAGATATCTTCCGCCGACAGCTTCACCCCGCGCGGCAGAATATTGCGGAATTCGCAAAACTCGCGCATCGCGTCCAGCAGGCCCTGGCGCAGGCCGTTGACATGCGTGCCGCCCTGCATGGTCGGGATCAGGTTGACGTAGCTTTCGGTCAACAGTTCGCCGCCTTCAGGCAGCCACAGCAGCGCCCAGTCCACCGCCTCGGTGTCACCGGCGAAGTTGCCGACGAAGGCCGCTTCCGGCAGGGTGATCAAGCCGTTGACCGCTTCCATCAGGTAGTCGGTCAGGCCGTCCTGATAGCACCAGCGCTGTTCGGTGTTGTTCACCTTGTCGATGAAGTAGATCTCGACGCCGGGGCACAGCACCGCTTTGGCTTTCAGCAGGTGGGTCAGGCGCGAAACCGAGAAGCGCGGGCTGTCGAAAAACTGCTCGTCAGGCCAAAAATGCACGCTGGTGCCGGTATTGCGTTTGCCGCAGGTGCCGGTCACCGTCAGGTCCTGCACCTTGTCGCCGTTTTCGAAGGCGATGCCGTAGACGTTGCCGTCGCGCTTGACGTTGACTTCCACCCGCTTCGACAGGGCGTTAACCACCGAAATCCCCACGCCGTGCAGGCCGCCGGAGAACTGGTAGTTTTTATTCGAGAACTTGCCGCCGGCGTGCAGGCGGCACAGGATCAGCTCAACCGCAGGCACGCCCTCTTCCGGGTGGATGTCCACCGGCATGCCGCGGCCGTCGTCAATCACCTCCAGCGACTGATCGGCGTGCAGAATCACGTCGATGCGCTTGGCGTGGCCGGCGAGCGCTTCGTCGACGCTGTTATCGATCACCTCTTGGCCGAGGTGGTTTGGACGCGTCGTGTCGGTATACATGCCGGGACGACGGCGCACTGGTTCTAGACCGCTGAGTACTTCAATGGCATCAGCGTTATAGCTGGATTGAGTCATCGTTGATTATTTTTTCGTGGTTAAAGGAAGGTGCCGGAACCGTCTGCTCAGACAGCGTTTAGCCCTAAAAAATCCACAATCTGGGGGAAGTAGTGCTCGAAACCGACGAAGGCGTGGTTTCCACCCGACTCCACCGTTTGCCGGCAGGCGGTGTAATAGGCCACCGCCTGCCCGTAATCGAGAATTTCATCGCCCGTTTGTTGCAGCAACCAGATTAAATCCGGTGACTCCAAGGGATCGATCTGCATCACTTTCAGATCGTAAACGTGACGAGACTCTAACACATATTGCTGGCCGGTGTAGGGGTTCTCGTTTTCGCCAAGGTAGTCGATCAACAGCTCAAACGGCTTCACCGCGGGGTTAACCACCACCGCAGGCAGCGAAAAACACTGCGAAAGCCAGGTGGCATAATAGCCGCCCAGCGAAGAACCCACCACGCCCAGCGTTTGCCCGGCGCGCGCCATCACCAGGTTTTCCAGCATCTCGGCGGCTTCCGCCGGGAATGCCGGCAGCTGCGGCACCAGCATCTCGATGCTCGGGTGGTGTTCAGCCAGCCAGGCCTTGAACGCCGTCGCCTTGGCCGACTGCGGCGAACTGTTGAAACCGTGGAGATAGAGCAGTGTAGAAGGCATCAGTACCCGTCCGAATCCATGTCAGGGCGGAAATCATCGTTTTCCAGGCGAAACACCTGCGTTTCGACGCGGCCATCCGGCAGCAGATCGAGGTAACGCCAACCGGGAGAAACGTCGTCAATGGTGAAATTCGTGCAGTGCGGTTTGAACTGCACGCAGGTGGACGGCGTCGCCAGCAGGCGGCGGCCTTGCCACTCGAGATCCAGATCCTGGTGAATATGCCCGCACACCACGGTGTTCACCTTCGGATAGCGCAGCAGGATCGCCCCCAGCATGTGCGGGTTGCGCAGGCTATGCTGATCGAGCCAGGTGCAGCCGGACGGCAACGGATGGTGGTGCAGCAGCAACAGGGTGTAACGCTCGGGATAAGCCTGCAGGCAGCGCTCCATCCACTCTAGCTGGTATTCGCTCAGTTCGCCGTGCGCCACGCCGAAGACCTGGCTGTCGAGCATCAGCACCTGCCAGTTGTCGCCCAGCAGCACCTGCTTTGACGGCGCGATGCCGGCGGCGGCCAGCGCGTCGACCATCGCCGGCTGGAAATCATGATTGCCCGGCAGCCAGACGCAAGGCGCCGGCAACCGAGCGATACCGTCGGCAAAGCGCCGGTACGCAGCCAGGGAATGATCCTGCGCCAAATCGCCGGTGGCGACGATAAGGTCGACCTCGCGCCCCTGCGCCTGGATGGCGTCCAGCACCGCATGGTAGCTGCGATAGGTATTGATGCCGAGCAGGGTCTCATTTTCGCCGGCAAAAAGGTGGGTATCTGTTATTTGTAGGATCCTGACCGTGTTCCCACTTTCCACGGGCAGTTTAAACAGGCTTTCCAAATGGTGTCCTTTGTTATTTCAGTCTGTCTAACAAACCGGAACCGCCATCGCTCCATGCGCTAAACAGTAGCGCAACCAATCAGCAAGAAACTGGTTAATTTGATGCTTTTCGTCGCGTTGATGCAACTTTTTGTTCGGATAATCATAACGCGCTTTAAAGCGATAGATCTGCTGACTGGAACACACTTCCGCAACCATGGCGTCATGATACAGCCGCACCGTCATGGCGGGCAGGCTCCAGTAGCTGACGGCGGGAAAGGTCTGCACAATCTCCACCAGCGAGGTATAGCGCGTAGACTCAACAATGGTCAGACGATAGTGAGCGCCGTTCACCTGATAAGTCACCGTTTCACCCACTTCGTCATTGCGCGGCAGCAAGCGGCGCAATTGCGCGAAGTTGGTTTCGCACAATCTCATCATTTCGGGGAAATCGGGGGTATAGCGCTGTTTCATTAGTTGGCCCACTCTTTTCTTAGCGATTCATGGTGCAACGCCAGCCACTGCAATGCAATCACCGATGCGGCGTTATCGATCGCGCCCTCTTCAACCCAGCGATAAGCCTGCTCGCGGCTGACCACATGGACGCGGATGTCTTCGTTTTCTTCCTCCAGTCCATGGATGCCCTCCGCAGTGGCGGCGTCCACCTCGCCGACCATAATCGACAGACGCTCGCTGGTGCCACCGGGGCTGGCCAGGTAGCTCAGCACCGGCTTGCAGCGCCCGACCACCACGCCGGCTTCTTCCTGCGCCTCGCGGCGGCACACGTCCTCGACGCTTTCGCCGGTTTCAATCATGCCCGCCACCATTTCCAGCAGCCAGGGCGAATGGCTGCTGTCGACCGCGGCGATGCGCAGTTGTTCTATCAACACCACTTCGTCGCGCACCGGATCATAGGGTAACAGCACCGCCGCATGCCCGCGCTCGAAAATCTCGCGTTTAATCTCGGGGCTCATTTCGCCATTGAACAGGCGGTGGCGAAACCGGTATAAATTGAGTGAAAAAAAACCACGATACAGCGTCTCACGTGCAATAATTTCTACATCTTTTTTATCGAAAGTAACCGGCGAAGGCTGCGAACGGCTCATAAGCGGATTCTCCTGCGTGAGTATGCCGATAAAATAAACAGTTTTGATGACAGAAACGGCGCGATAATCTGCCGCGGCTTTATGATAGATTGTCAGCCATGATATCAGGTGTGACGTATGCGGCCAGTTGAACTATGGTAAACACGGCGGCCTGAAAGGTAAAAGTTACGCCAGATGGCACATTCAGCCACCTGATGCGTACGGCAGACTCTGTTAGAATCGGCAACTATTTCGTCTATCGTCAGCGCTAACTTAGCAATATTGCTGCACAACAAGGAATGCAAATGAAGAAACTGCTCCCCCTTCTTATCGGACTGAGCCTGAGTGGCTTCAGTGCAATGAGCCAGGCAGAGAACCTGCTGCAGGTCTACAAACAGGCTAGGGAAAGTAACCCGGATCTGCGCAAAACCGCCGCTGACCGTGACGCCGCATTTGAGAAAATCAACGAAGCGCGCAGCCCGCTGTTGCCGCAGCTTGGTTTGAGCGCTGGGTATACTTATACCAACGGCTATCGCGATTCTCGCGACACCAACAGCAACGCCACCAGCGGCTCGCTGGCGCTGACCCAGACCATTTTCGACATGTCGAAATGGCGCCAGCTGACGCTGCAGGAAAAGACCGCCGGCATCTCCGACGTCACCTTCCAGACCGCAGAGCAGACGCTGATCCTCAACACCGCCACCGCCTATTTCAACGTGCTGAAGGCGATTGACACGCTGTCCTATACCCAGGCGCAGAAAGACGCGGTGTACCGCACGCTGGATCAAACCACCCAACGCTTCAACGTGGGCCTGGTGGCGATAACCGACGTGCAGAACGCCCGCTCCAATTACGACACCGTGCTGGCGGCCGAAGTTTCCGCCCGCAACGATCTGGACAACGCCCTGGAAACGCTGCGCCAGGTGACCGGCGCGTTCTATCCGGAACTGGCCTCGCTGAATACCGATCGCTTCACCACCCAGCGGCCGGAGGCGGTGAACAACCTGCTGAAGGAAGCGGAAGCGCGCAACCTGAGCCTGCTGTCCGCTCGCCTGAGCCAGGATCTGGCGCGCGAGCAGATCCGCTCGGCGCAGACCGGCTATATGCCAACGGTGGATTTCAACGCCTCCACGGCAATCTCCAATACCAAGAACAGCGGTTCGCGCAACACATTGTCAGATGCCGACATCGGTCAGAACAAAGTGGGCCTGAGCTTCAACCTGCCGCTGTACAGCGGCGGCGCGACCAATTCGCAGGTAAAACAGGCGCAGTACAACTTCGTCGGCGCCAGCGAACAGCTTGAAAGCTCGCACCGCAGCGTAGTGCAGACCGTGCGTTCGTCGTTCAACAACGTCAACGCCTCGATCAGCAGCATCAACGCCTACAAACAGGCGGTGGTTTCCGCGCAAAGCTCGCTGGACGCCATGGAAGCCGGTTATCAGGTCGGTACCCGCACCATCGTCGACGTGCTGGACGCTACCACCACGCTGTATAACGCCAAACGTCAGCTGTCTGACGCGCGTTACACCTACCTGATCAATCAGCTGAACATCAAATCCGCGCTCGGCACGCTGAACCAGAACGATCTGCTGATGCTGAACGGCGCGCTGGGCAAACCGACTTCCACTTCACCGGATGCCGTAGCGCCGCAGAACCGCACGCAAGATGCCTATGCTGACGGTTATCAGGACAATGCGCCGATGGAGCAAACCGCAGCGCCGGCCGCCACCCGCGCCTCCGCGCCGGCGGCCGTTGCCACTCAGCCAACGCGCAACAGCGGCAACCCATTCCGCAACTGATGCGCGCAATGGAATAAACACGGGGTTCGGCATCTGCCGCGCCCTTTTTTTTGCCTTCGTCACCGGTTCTGCCCGCCGCCTCACAGCCAGCCGCCCTGCCTGAAGTGGTATCATCTTGCTCATTGTTTTTCTCAGCGTGAGTGAGATCCGATGGACAATGTTTCGAGCTGGCGGCGGCTGATCGCCGATGGCGCCTTGCCGCCGCCGGAGCGCCCGTCGCCGGCGATTTACGCCTCCTGGCTGCGCTGCCGCAGCCTGATGCAGCCCGGCGTCTGGTCGCCCCCGCACCGCGCGCTGGGCGCCACCTTCGACTCCATCTGCCAGCGCAAGAACGATCTGCTGACGCTCGGCCAGGCGGCGCTGGAAGACGCCTGCGAATATATGGAGCCGCGCCGCTGCCTGCTGATGATTCTGGACGAAAGCGGCTGCATGCTGTGGCTGTGCGGCGACGCGCAAACGCGAGAACGCCTGCTGCAGCTGGGTTTTGCCCCCGGCGCTTACTGGTCGGAGGGGCGCATCGGCACCAACGCGCCCGCGCTGGCGGCGGCGGAGGGCCACCCGGTGCGGGTCAGCGGTGGCGAACATGTGCGCCAGGCGCTGCATGGCTGGTCGTTCTCCGCCACCCCGGTGTACGACAACAGCGGCCGCCAACGCGGTTCTATCGCGCTGGGTTGCCTGCTGGCCGACGGCGCCGCCGGTGATTTGTCATTGACGCTGGCCATCGCCCGCGAGATTGGCAACTCGCTCAACGCCGACGGCCTGCTGGCGGAGTCCAACCGCCACCTCAATCAGCTTTACGGCCTGCTGGACGGCGTAGACGACGGCGTGGTGGCCTGGGACCACCGCGGCCACCTGCAATACATCAATCGGCGCGCCGCCGGGCTGCTGAAGCTGGATGAACAACAGTGCCAGGGCAAACCGCTGACCCAGCTGCTGACGCTGCCCGCCCTGTTGAAGCGGGCCATCGCCCTGCGCCAGCCGCTGCAGCACGTAGAAGTCACCTTCGAAAGCCAGCGGCAGTTTATCGCCACGCTGCTGACCCTAAAGCCCATCTTCGACGGCGAACGCTGCAGCTTTATCGCCCTTCTGCACCCGCTGGAGCGTTTGCAACGATACGTCAGCAGCCAGCTGGGGCGCGTCAGCCACAGCTTCGAACAGATGCCCTCCGCCTCGCTGGAAATGCGCCGGCTGATCCGCTACGGCCAACAGGCGGCGAAGGGGCAGCATCCGATCCTGCTGTGCGGTGAAGAAGGGGTAGGCAAAGAGCTGCTCAGCCAGGCGATCCACAACGCCAGCGAACGCGCCGCCGGGCCCTATATCGCCCTTAACTGCCAACTGCTGCCGGAAGATCGGGGGCTGCGCGAACTGCTGGGCAGCGACGCCAGCGAGGAAGAGTCGGGCCAGCTCAGCAAGTTTGAGCTGGCCAACGGCGGCACGCTGTATCTTGAACAGATCGAATACCTGCCGGCGGAAATGCAGTCGGCGCTGCTGCAGGTACTGAAAACCGGCGTGGTGATGCGCCTCAATTCCAGCCGGGTGATCCCGGTGGACGTACGGGTGATCGCCGGCAGCGCCGCCAACCTGCCGTTGCTGGTGCAGCAGAACCGTTTTCGCCGCCAGCTGTTTTACAGCCTGCAGGCATTCGAGATCCAGATCCCGCCGCTGCGCCAGCGGCTGAGCGATATTCCGCTGTTGGTCAAACACCACCTGCGCGCGCTGGAACAGCACTTCCAGTGCCGCTTCCGCGTGGACGATGAAGCGCTGACCCAGCTCTCGCTCTACCTATGGCCGGGCAACGATCTGGAGCTGAAAGGCGTGGTGGAGCGCGCGGCGATGATGTGCCACGGCCACCATATCCAGCTGGCGGACCTGCCGGAACATCTGCTCGGCCAACAGCCGCTGCTGGAAAGCGAGCAGCAGCCCGGCATGCCGCTGCTGACCCTGAGTGAAATGGAACGCCAGGCGATTCTGCGCGCCGCCGCCGTCAGCCGCGGCCAGCTGAATGAAATGGCGCAGCTGCTGGGCATCGGCCGCACCACCCTGTGGCGAAAAATCAAACAGCAGCAGATTGATATCCACCAATTCAAGCTGCGCGCCTGAAACCTCAGTGACTGAGCTGCAGCACCCCGCGTGCGGCGTCCAGCATCGCTTTTTGGCCGCTGCGGGTTTTGCTCATGCAGTCTTTCATGCCGACCACCATCGGAATGCCCATCGCCTTCGCCAGAATGGCGCTGTGCGACAGCGCATTGCCGCCGCTGAGGCAGATGCCGAGCACCAGGCGGCGATCAAGCATCACCACGTCGGAAGGCATCAGTTCGTCCATGACCAGAATCGACGGCGCCTTGAGCGCAATCGGCGGCAGCGGCTGGCGCTGCAGGTGGCTCAGGGTGCGCCGCAGCATGTCGCGCACGTCCAGCTCGCGGGCCCGCATATAGTCGTCGTCCAGCGCGCGGTACTCTTCGGCGATCGCCTCCAGCTCCTGCCGCCAGGCCTGCTCGGCACAGCACTGCCGCTGGGCGATGCGGGTATAGGCCGCCTGCTGCAGATCCGGATCGTCCAACAGCATGCTGTGCGCGCCGAAGATAGCCGCCTGCGGTTTGCCGATCAGCGTGCCGGTGCGCTCCGCCAGCCGGTTCAAATCGCTCAGGGTGTGTTGCAACGCCTCGCGCAGCCGCTGCTGTTCGTTCAGCACTTCGTCTGCGCCAATGTTCCGCTCGGTGAACGTCGGCCAGAAGCTGAGCGCCTGAAACACCGGGCCGCTGGTAACGCTTTCCGCCACCGGAATGCCGTGCAATGAAGGTTGCTGCGCTGCGGATACCGTTTCACCAAAGTGCTGTTCCGCCAGCGCCTTGAACGCCGCCAACGCCTGATCCGCCTGCGCGCCGGCGGCGATCAGGCGAATGGTGTCGCCGTGGCGCACCTGCAGCAACGCCAGCTGGTTAAGGCTGCGCGGGTTGACGCACTGCCCCTGTTTTTCCAGCACCAGTTCAGCCTCGAACGGTGCCAGCGCCTCCGCCAACCGCGCCGCCGGGCGCGCGTGCAGCCCGTGCGGATTTTGCACCGTCCAACTGAGGCTTTTGCCCTGTTTCAACGGCAGAGACAGGCTTTTCGCCGCCGACGACGCCTCGCCCAGCTGCGCCTGTTTGGCCAGCAGCGCGCCCTGCGCCTCCGCCGCCACCTGCTCCAGCGAAGCGCCGGAATTGGCGGCCACCACCGCCGCCAGGGTGCCTTCCACCAGCGGCGCGGCGCACAGCCGCACCCGGGCGGCCAGCTGAGGATCCAGCAGATCGATCGCCGTTTCCGCGCTCAGCAGCGCGCTGCCCAGATCCATCAGCACCAGAACGCCGGCGCCGTCGGCCACCGACTCAATCGCCTCCATCACTTTGACAGCGTCGGTGCCTATCGGGTGTTGTTCGTCGTCTACGCCCGCCGCCAGCGCCAGGCGGCAGCCGTCGCCGCGCATCATCTGCTGCGCCAGCTGTTCAACCCCGCGCGCCAGCAGCGCGCTGTGTGAAACCACTACGATATTGATCATCCTCGCCTCCTGCTATTGGCCGGCGACCTCTGCCAGCGTTTTCATCATCAGCATCACCGAGGTGGCGCCCGGATCCTGGTGGCCGATGCTGCGCTCACCCAGGTAACTGGCGCGCCCTTTGCGCGCCTGCAGGGTGATGGTGCTTTCCACCGCCTGTTCGGCGCGCTCTGCGGCCCGCTGCAGCGCTTCCGGCACGCTGAGCCGCTGCTGGGCGGACTGGCCGAGGCTTTCCACCACCGGCCACCAGACGTCGCACATGGTCTTGTCGCCCGGCTCGGCCTTGCCGCGCATCACCACGCCTTCGACGCCCTCCTGCATCATCTGATGCAGCTCCGCCAGATCCAGGCTCTGCTTGGCGTTCGCCGCCTGCGCTGCGCGGATAAAAAAGGTGCCGAACAGCGGGCCGCTGGCGCCGCCCACGCTGGACAGCAGCGTCATGCCGGTGTTTTTCAGGATAAAACCGATATCCTTGTCGGCGACCGACGGCAGCTTCTCCACCACTTTGTTGAAGCCGCGATTCATGTTCAAGCCGTGATCGGCGTCGCCGATTTCGGTGTCCAGCCGAGTCAGGAAATCACGCTGCCGGGTAAACACTTCGCCGCAGCGCTGCAGCCAGTCGACCACCTGTTGTTTGGTTAACGCCATAACGCCTCCTCAGCAACCCCAACGCAGCGCGGGCGTTTTCACCGGCGCATCCCACAAAGACAACAGCTCGTCATCCACTTTCAGCAGCGTGATGGACACGCCCTGCATGTCCAGCGAGGTGCAGTAAGACCCCACCAGGTTGCGTTCGACGAGAATGCCCGCCTCGGCGCAGCGCTCCGCCAAACGGTGGTACACGCCGTACAGCTCGGACAGCGGCGTGGCCCCCAGGTTGTTCACCAGCGCGATAACCCGGTCGCCACGCGTCAGCGGCTGCTTGGTCTGGGCTTCATCACGCCATTCGCCCTGTTGGCGATCCCAGACGCGAATGGTGCGCTGGTAGTGGCCGTGGTCGATCAGAGTATGGAACATGTCGTCCACCGCCGCGTTGAGGGTGGTGAACGGGCGCCGCGCAATGCCCGGCTCGCCGTGAATGCCGACGCCGAATTCCATCTCGTTCTCCGCCAGGGTAAACGACGGCTTGCCGGCCGCCGGCACCGTGCAGGCGCCCAGCGCAATGCCAATCGAATGGCCGTGATTGTTGATGCTGTGGCCCAGCGTCACCAGGCTGTCCAGATCGTCGCCGCGCACGGCGGCGGCACCCAGCAGCTTTTCCATCAGCACGGTATTCGCCACCCCGCGCCGCCCGGCGGTGAACAGGCTGTCCTTGACCGCCACATCGTCGTCCACCAGCACCGTGGCCACCTGCACCCCGCTGTCGTGCAACAGTTCGGTGGCGGTTTCAAAGTTCAGTACGTCGCCGGTGTAGTTTTTGATCAGCAACAGCACCCCGGCGCCGCCGTCGATCGCCTGGCCGCACTCATACATTTTGTCCGGCGTCGGCGAGGTGAAAATCTCCCCCGGGCAGGCGCCGTCGAGCATGCCTTCGCCAACGAACCCGCAGTGCATCGGTTCATGGCCGCTGCCGCCACCGGACAGGAGTGCCACCTTGCCCGCCACCGGCGCATCGGCGCGGGTGACAAACACCGGCTCCTGATGCACCAGCAGCTCGGGGTGCGCCTCGGCCAGCCCCTGCAGCTGCTCATCCAGCACCGACTCAACCTGATTGATCAGTTTCTTCACGGTTAGTTCCTCGTTAGGCCAAGGGGCGCAACGCGCCGGGCCGTGGCCGGGTTGTATCAGATTTGACTATAAGCCCTGAAGGCGGCCTGGCGAGCCGCGCCGTTTTCGTTCCATTATGGAACCTGATTATGCTGTGAACGTTTCATAATGAAACTGCGGCGGCGGTTTTTTCGCCGTGAAAGCGAACTGGCGCACAACCTAACGTATAGCTGCGTAAAGAGTGGATTCTACGGGCGTTTCAGCTTTAATTTTGACCATGTTTCCCCTATCCTTAGCGCCACTACTGGGAAAGGGCGAAAACAGCCCGCAGATGGGATTGATAACGATGAAACGGACAAAAAACATCAACCAAGAGACGTTCCGCAAATCCTGGCGCAGCTATCGCGTAGCGCCCGTGGCCTTGGCGATCGGCGCTGCCTTTATGCTGGCCGGCTGCGAGAAGAGCGACGAAACCGTCTCCATGTATCAGAATGCCGACGACTGCTCGCGTTCGAATCCTTCGATGAGCGAACAGTGCACCACCGCCTACAACAACGCGCTGAAAGAAGCCGAAAAAACCGCGCCTAAATACGCCACCCGCGAAGACTGCGTCGCCGAGTTCGGCGAAGCGCAGTGCACCCAAACGCCTGCCCCGGCGCAGGCGGGCATGGCGGCGGAATCGCAAAGCAGCGGCAGCTTCTGGATGCCGCTGATGGCCGGCTACATGATGGGCCGCATGATGGGCGGCTCCGGCTTTGCCCAGCAGCCGCTGTTCACCTCCAAAAACGCCGCCAGCCCGGCTAACGGCAAGTTCGTCGACGCCAGCGGTAAAAGCTACGGCCCGGCCACCGCCGGCGGCCGCACCATGACGGTGCCGAAAACCGCCATGGCGCCAAAGCCTGCGGTCACCAACACCGTAACCCGCGGCGGCTTCGGTGAAACCGTAGCCAAGCAAACCAGCATGCAGCGCAGCAGCGCCACCTCCAACTCCAGCTCTCGCAGCATGGGCGGTTGATGCATGAAACGCGTTGCAATTGCCGAGCGCCCGGACTGGCGCGAAAAAGCCACTGAATTCGGCTTCAAATTCCACACCATGTACGGCGAACCCTACTGGTGTGAAGACGCCTATTACCAGTTCACGCTGGCGCAGATTGAAGAGATCGAAAGCGTTACCGCCGAACTGCACCAGATGTGTCTGCAGGTGGTGGAGAAAGTGGTCGCCAGCGACGAGCTGATGGCCAAGTTCTGCATCCCGAAACACACCTGGGAGTTCGTGCGCAGCTCCTGGCGCACCAACCAGCCTTCGCTGTATTCGCGCCTCGATCTGGCCTACGACGGCGTCAACCCGCCGAAGCTGCTGGAGAACAACGCCGATACGCCAACCTCACTGTACGAAGCGGCCTTTTTCCAATGGCTGTGGCTGGAAGACCAGATCAACGCCGGCAAGCTGGATCCGGAATCGGACCAGTACAACAGCCTGCAGGAGAAGCTGATCGAGCGCTTCGCCGAGCTAAAAGCGCAGCACGGCTTTGGCCTGCTGCACCTGGCCTGCTGCCAGGACAGCGAGGAAGATCGCGGCACCGTGCAATATCTGCAGGACTGCGCTCTGGAGGCCGGCCTGCCGACCGAGTTCCTGTTTATGGAAGAGATTGGTCTCGGCGAAAAAGGCCAGTTCACCGATTTGCAGGATCAGGTGATCGGCAACCTGTTCAAGCTGTATCCGTGGGAGTTTATGCTGCGCGAGATGTTCTCGACCAAGCTGGAAGACGCCGGCGTGCGCTGGCTGGAGCCGGCCTGGAAAAGCATCATCTCCAACAAGGCGCTGCTGCCGCTGCTGTGGGAGATGTTCCCGAACCATCCGAACCTGTTGCCGTCCTACTTCGCGCAAGACGATCACCCGCAGCTGGATCATTACGTCACCAAACCGCTGTTCTCGCGCGAAGGCGCCAATATCCAGATTGTCGAAAACGGTCAGGAAGTGGCGCGCGTCGATGGCCCTTACGGTGAAGAAGGCATGATTGTGCAGCAGTTCCACGCGCTGCCGCAGTTTGAAGGCAGCTATACGCTGATCGGCAGCTGGCTTGTCAACGATCGGCCGTGCGGCATTGGCCTGCGTGAAGATCGTGAACTGATCACTCAGGATCTTTCGCGCTTCTATCCGCATACCATACTTGGCTAACTGCGGCTCTGAAAGTGAAAACGCCAGTCAAAGACTGGCGTTTTTTATTTAGCCTACCTGCACCGAGAGCATGCTTAACGCCCCCATTTCAATGCCGTCTATCGGCACGCTAATCGCTTCCCGGCCGTCCCAGCTACCGAGCACGTACAGCAGTGGCAGATAGTGTTCCGGCGTCGGGTTCGACAACCCCGCTCCGTCATGTTGCATAAAATTCACCAGCGGGTGTTGGTCACCCTGGTAAGTCAGGTTATCACGCACAAAACGGTTGAAAGACTCCGCCCAGGGATAGGGGCTGGTATCGCCCTGCCACTTCACCATGCGCAGGTTGTGCACCACATTGCCGCTGGCGACTATCATCACCCCCTGCTCGCGCAGCGCGGCCAGCTTACGGCCCAGCTCATAGTGGTAAGCCGCCGGTTGGGTGCCGTCGATGCTCAACTGCACCACCGGAATATCCGCGTCGGGATACATTTTGATCAACACCCCCCAGGTGCCGTGATCCAGACCCCACTCGCTGAGATCCGCAGTCACCTTCGCCGGCGCCAATAGCTGCTGCAGCTGCGCCGCCAGTGCCGGCGAACCCGGCGCCGGGTATTGCGTGTCAAACAGCGCCTGCGGGAAACCGCCGAAATCGTGGATCGTCTTCGGTTTCTCCATCGCCGTCACTGCGGTGCCGCGGGTGTACCAGTGGGCGGAAACCGCCACTATCGCCTTCGGACGCGGCAATGACTCACCCAACGCACGCCATGCCTGGGTGTAGCGATTTTCTTCCAGCACGTTCATCGGGCTGCCGTGGCCGAGAAAAAGTGCAGGCATACGAGAGGTGTTCATAGCGTTTCCTTGGTTAATCATCTGCGTTATGGCGATTAGATTACGCCCTTTGCCACGCCGACACAGCCGGATAACGGTGATGATGATATTCAATAAATTTGAATGGTTAACATCAGGCGAGCGCTGGGTGGGAAATACTTCGAACACATTCCATAACCTTTATGAATATCGAAGTATTACTGCCACCCAAGTCTGATTTATGAACAATTTGCGTATTCTTTTTGAACGCAAAACATACAATGAACGTCGCTGCCGGCGGCATTCGGCAACATGGGAAATACAGCATAACCAAGGAGGAATATATGTTCAGATCCACTCTGGCTCTCTCAATCTCCCTGCTTATCGCCTGGACGGCAACCGCAAACGCAGAGGAAGAAGCCCAGCTGGTGCAGCGGGACGATCCTTATTTCACCCAGGCGCAGGAACAGCTGCAGCGCATACTGGCGCAGCAAATAAATACCCGTCAGGCAAAAAACGTCATCCTGGTGGTCGGTGACGGCATGGGTTTTTCAACCGTTACCGCCGCACGCATTTTTGAAGGGCAGCAGCGCGGCGTTGACGGCGAATCCAACGTGCTGGCGTGGGAGGCCTTCCCCTATCTGGCGGCCGCCAAAACCTACTCCGCCAACGCCCAGATCACCGACTCCGCGCCAAGCGCGGTGGCGATGACCACCGGCGTTAAAACCATCAATGACCTGATGGGGCTGGACCATACCGCAACCCTCAACAGCTGCGAGGACCAAAAAACCAAAGCGGTGACCACCCTGTGGGAAATGGCCGCTACGCTGGGGATGTCTACCGGTGCGATCACCACCGCCACCGTCACCCATGCCACCCCGGGCGCCACCTACGCGCATATCGCCAACCGCGACTGGGAATCCGATGCCAAAATGCCTGCAGACGCCCTGGCGGCCGGCTGCCGCGATATCGCCAGCCAACTGGTGGAAATGAAATATGGCAACGGCCTCAACGTCGCTATGGGCGGCGGACGCGCCAACTTCCTCCCCGACAGCGCAATCGACCCTGAATATCCCGACAAACGCGGGGCCAGAAAGGATGGCCGGGATCTGACGCAGGCCTGGCTTAAACGCTATGGCGCACGCGGCAGCTATGTGTGGAATCTGGCGCAGTTCGATAAGCTCGATCCCGCCAATGTCGATCATGTGCTGGCGCTGTTTGAACCTTCGCACATGAATTTCGAGCACGACCGGCGACAGGATGCGGCGGGTGAGCCCTCGCTGGCGGAAATGGCCGGCAAGGCCATCGATATACTGAGCAAGAACCCCGAGGGCTACCTGCTGCTGGTCGAAGGCGGGCGCATCGATCACGGCAGCCACAACGGCAACGCCTACCGCACCCTGACGGACGCCGTCGCGCTTAACGAGGCGGTGAAGACCATCATCAGCAAGGTCAACGTGGACGATACGCTGGTCATTGTGACCGGCGATCACAGCCATACGCTGACCATTGCCGGCTACGCCAAACGCGGCAATCCGATCCTCGGCATTTCGCTGGGCGTTGACGGTAAACCCATGCTGGGCAGCGACGGCAAACCTTACACCACCCTCGGCTTCGCCAACGGCCCCGGCGGCGCCATCCCGCTGACGGAACGCCCGATGCTTACCATGGAGCAGGCCACCGCGCCCGACTTTATCCAGCCGGCGCTGGTGCCGATGAAAAGCGAAACCCACGGCGGTGAAGATCTCGGCATCTATGCCATCGGCCCCTGGGCGCATCTGTTCCAGGGCACGGTCGAAGAAAACTACAGCTTCCACGTGATGAATTACGCCAGCCGCATCGGCGAGCGGCTGTCAAAACGGTAATACCCTCTGCTCTGACGCATAAAAAAAGCCGCATAACGCGGCTTTTTTTATCGTCGAAAGCTCAGGCTGGATCAGCTGGCTTTCTGCTCATGGGCCTGGCGGTAGGCCACCAGATCCTCGATGGTCAGCACCACCATGTCGTGCTGTTTGGCGAATGCGATCACTTCCGGCGCATGCGCCATGCTGCCGTCATCGTTGGTCAGTTCGCACAGCACGCCGGCAGGTTTGAAACCGGCCATCGCCACCAGATCGATAGTCGCTTCGGTGTGGCCGCGGCGGCTCAGCACGCCGCCCGGCTGCGCACGCAGCGGGAACACGTGGCCAGGGCGGTTCAAATCGCTCGGCTTGGCGTTGTCGGCCACCGCCGCGCGGATGGTGGTCAGGCGATCGGAAGCGGAAACCCCGGTAGTCACGCCCTGCGCCGCTTCGATGGTGACGGTGAAGGCGGTCTGGAACTGGCTGGAGTTGTTGGTCACCATCATCGGCAGCTCGAGCTGCTGACGGCGTTCTTCGGTGATACACAGGCACACGATACCGCTGCCGTGGCGAATGGTCAGCGCCATTTGCTCTACGGTCATGGTTTCTGCGGCGAAGATCATATCACCTTCGTTTTCACGGTTTTCGTCATCGAGCACCATTACGCCGCGCCCGTTGCGCAGTGCATCAAGAGCGCGTTCAACGCGTTCCGTCGGCGTGCCGAAATCTGAAAGTAGCGTCTGATTCATGGTAAAAAACCTCATTAGAAAATTATGGATTACCAGAACCAGGGCGATCTTGAGGAGTAGCTAGCAATAGCTAAAAAAATAACGCAAGCGGGCGCAAACCCGGCAGATACCGTTACTCTCTCCCATCCGGACTATAACCGTCGGCCCCGGAATTACACCAGATCTGCTGACCTCTAACCGGCCTTAACAGGCTGGCTGAGCGCTCGCGGGCTTTCACCGTAGAAGGTGATTTACCGCCGGTGGGGACTTGCACCCCGCCCTGAGAATAAGCAGATTGACTATAACGCTAATGGTTAAACAGGGCAATTGGCAAAAGCACAATTCAGCCACAGGCGGCGAATGCGGTTAATAGTTTATCCGGCGGGCAACTCGCATTACACTAAGCGACAGCTATTAAAAACTCTGAAAGGGATACGCCATGATTGACCCGAAAAAAATTGAACAGATCGCGCGCCAGGTTCATGAATCCATGCCTAAAGGCGTCCGTGAATTCGGGGAAGACGTTGAGAAAAAAATCCGTCAGGTGCTGCAATCGCAGCTGACCCGTCTGGACTTGGTCAACCGCGAAGAGTTCGACGTGCAGACTCAGGTGCTGTTGCGCACCCGCGAGAAGCTGGCGTTGCTGGAGCAGCGCATGGCCGAGCTGGAAGGCAAGCTGAATGCGGCGCCGGCCGCCAGACAGGAAGACGAATAATTTTTACCAAGGGCGCGGCAACGCGCCCTTGTTGATAGGCCGGAGTTAACCGCGCCCGTCTTTGATGGCCTTGATGATGTTGGTGGTCGACAGGCCGTCTTCAAAGTTCAGTACTTTGACCTCGCCGCCGTTAGCCCACACCTCGGCGCTGCCGGCGATATCTTCCGGCTTGTAATCACCGCCCTTCACCAGCAGATCCGGCAGGATATCGGCAATCAGGCGCTGCGGCGTATCTTCCTCGAACGGCACCACCCAATCGACCGCTTCCAGCGCGCCCAATACTATCATGCGGTTTTCCAGCGCGTTGACCGGGCGGGTTTCACCCTTCAGACGCTTGGTGGAAGCGTCGCTGTTGACCGCCACGATCAGCCGATCGCCCAACTTACGCGCATTGGCCAGATAGGAAACGTGGCCGGCATGCAGAATGTCGAAGATGCCGTTGGTCATCACCACCTTTTCACCGCGCTGGCGCGCCTGCGCCACGGCGGTTTTCAACTGGGCTTCGGTCATCACGCCAAAGCCGGTTTCGGCGCGGCCGCGCACCGCGTTCTCCAGTTCGATCGGCGAAACGGTCGACGTCCCCAGTTTACCGACCACCACGCCGGCAGCGGCGTTGGCCAGGAAGCAGGACTCTTCCAGGGTATTGCCTGCGGCCAGAGCGGCGGCCAGCACGCCAATCACGGTATCGCCGGCGCCGGTCACGTCGAACACTTCCTGCGCCTGAGTCGGCAGGTGCAGCGGCGCAATGCCCGGCTGCAGCAGCGTCATGCCGTGCTCGGAACGGGTCACCAGCAGCGCGGACAGCTCAAAATCCGCCACCAGCTTCATGCCGCGTTCCACCAACTCGGCTTCATCCTTGCAGTGGCCTACCACCGCCTCGAATTCGGACAGGTTCGGCGTCAGCAGCGTAGCGCCGCGATAACGTTCAAAATCAGAGCCTTTCGGATCGATCAGCACCGGCACCTTGGCGGCACGCGCCAGCTGGATCATGCCCTGTACCTGGCTCAGAGCGCCCTTGGCGTAGTCGGAGAGCACCAGCGCGCCAATCTGTGGCAGCGCCTGCTGGATGCGCTCAAACATCGGCTGCGGATCGACATTGGAGAAACCTTCTTCGAAGTCGAGGCGGATCAGCTGCTGGTTGCGCGACAGCACGCGCAGCTTGGTGATGGTCGGATGGGTCGGCACCGAAACAAAGTCGCAGCGCACGTTAACTTCGTTCAGTTTGGCGCTCAGCGCCCGCGCCGCATCGTCGATGCCGGTCAGGCCCACCAGGCGGGAATTGGCGCCCAGCGCAGCAATGTTCATCGCCACGTTAGCCGCGCCGCCGGGACGCTCTTCGATGGTATCGACCTTGACTACCGGCACCGGGGCTTCCGGTGAAATACGGCTGGTCGGCCCATACCAATAGCGATCCAACATGACGTCGCCTACCACCAGTACACCGGCGCGGCGAAAATCAGGCAGCGTAACTTTCATCCGATAACTCCAAAAAAGAACAAAATTTTAGTGGCGCAGATATTACCACAGACCTCCGGAATACCTGCAAAACGTATTAGCCCAGCCATTTGCTCCAGCTGGCGCGCACCTGCTCGCGTTCGGCGGCGAACAGCCCGCCGCCAACCTTGCCGGAATGCTCCTGCAGCGCCAGATGATGGATCTCATCGCGCATGGTGACGTAGGCCTGGGTCAGCGCGCGCGCTTCTTCTTCCGGCATGATGTCGTAGTTGGCCATCAGCTCGAAGATGCGCACGTTATCCGACCAGCGCGTCAGGCGCGGTTCGGCGTTCGCATAGCCTAAGACCAGATATTGGGCGATAAATTCGATATCGGTGATACCGCCTTCATCGGCTTTGATATCAAACAGATCGCGCTGCTTGCTGCCCAGATGGTTGCGCATTTTCTCGCGCATCTCGCGCACTTCGCGCCGCAGCGTTTCCGGCTCGCGCGCTTTGCACAGGATTTCGCGGCGAATGGCGGCAAACTGCTGATGCAACGCCGGGTCGCCGTGCACGATGCGCGCGCGCACCAGAGCCTGATGTTCCCAGGTCCAGGCTTCGTTCTGCTGGTAATCGGCAAACGCCTCAACGGTGCTGACCAGCATGCCGGCGGCGCCGGAAGGCCGCAGGCGGGCATCCACTTCGTACAGAATGCCGGACGAAGTGCGAGTGCTGAACAGGTGCATCACCCGCTGGGCCAGGCGCAGATAGAACTGGCGGCCGTCGATGCTGCGTTCGCCGTCGGTCATCACCTCCGGCGGGCAATCCAGCAGAAACACCAGATCGAGGTCAGAACTGTAACCCAGCTCCCAGCCGCCCAGCTTGCCGTAGCCGATCACCGCAAAACCGCGCCCTTCGCGCTCCTGCAGGTGGGCAGGCTGGCCGTAGCGCGCTACCATGTCGCCCCAGGCCTGTTGCACCACCGCGTCGATGATCGCCTCCGCCAGATAAGTGAGGTGATCGCTTACTTTCATCACCGGCAGCGCCTCGGCGATATCCGCCGCGGCGATACGCAACTGCTGCGCCTGCTTGAACTGGCGCAGCGCCTCCAGCTTTTGCTCTTCGTCGTCTTCCGGCACCCGCAGCAGATACTGACGCAACTCGCTGCGGTAGGCGTCCGGCGCCACCGGCTGGTACAGAGTGGCGGTATCCAACAGCTCGTCCAGCAGCAGCGGATAGCGCGACAGCTGGTTGGCGACCATCGGCGAGGCGGCGCACAGGCGAATCAAATGGCTGAGCGCCGCATGGTATTCCACCAGCAGTTCGAGGTAGGTGGTACGGGTGACGATGCTCAACAACAACAGGGTCAGCCGCGACAGCGCCGTCGGCGCATCCTGGCGCGGGCACACTTCCGCCAGCAGGCGCGGCATCAGTTGATCCAGCACGTCGCGGCCGCGCGGGCCGATGGTGCGCTTGTCGACGTCGTGACGAAACTCGGCGATGCTGCGCAGCATCTGCCGCCGCGCCGCTTCGTCCAGGTGCGGCGTCAACGGTGCCAGTTCGTTTTCCTCCAGCGCATCCTGCCACAGGCTGTGATAGTGCTGGTAATCGGGATCTTCGCCTACATCGGGGGTATCGTCACCGATCAGGTCGTCAAATACCGCCCTCACCGCCTGCATATGCACCTCCAGCGCCGCCAGCAGCGCCGGCCAATCCGCCAGCCCCATGCCCTGAGCCAGACGCGCCTGATCGAGCGCATCCTGCGGTAGCGTCTGGGTTTGCTGATCGGCGATCGCCTGCAACAGGTTTTCCAATCGCCGCAGGAACAGATAGCTGGCGCTCAGCGCCTGCACCTGCCCGGCTTCCAGCAGCCCCAGCTCGCCCACCGCCTGTAGCGTCGGCAACAGCGCACGCCCCTGCAGCGCCGGTTCGCGCCCGCCGCGGATCAGCTGGAAGACCTGGGTGATGAACTCGATTTCCCGAATGCCGCCGGCGCCCAGCTTGATGTTGTCTTTCAGCCCGCGCCGCCGCACTTCACGCGCGATCATGCCCTTCATGTTGCGCAGCGACTGGATCACGCTGAAGTCGATATAGCGGCGGAACACGAATGGCCGCAGGGTCTTGCGCAGCTCCTGGCTGTAGGCGTCTTCCGAACCGCCCATCAGCCGCGCCTTCACCATGGCGTAGCGCTCCCAGTCGCGCCCCTGCTCCTGATAATAATCCTCCAGCGCGGCGAAGCTCATCACCAGCGGCCCGCTGTCGCCGAACGGGCGCAGGCGCATATCAACCCGGTAAACGAAACCGTCGATGGTCTGCTGATCCAGCGCCTTGATCAGCCGCTGGCCAAGCCGGGTAAAGAACTGCGCGTTGTCCAACTGGCGCCGGCCGCCCTGGGTTTGGCCGTTTTCCGGGTAAGCGAAGATCAGATCGATATCCGAGGAGAAATTCAGCTCGCCGCCGCCCAGCTTGCCCATGCCGAGGATCAGCAGCGGCTGCGGTTCACCCTGCGCGTTGCACGGCGTGCCCCATTCTCGGCAGCAAGTCTGATACAGCCAGTCGCGCGCGCTGACGATCAGCGTTTCCGCCAACCCGCTCAGCTGCAGCAGCGTTTCTTCGGTGGTGCACTGGCCCAGCGCCTGCGACCAGGCGATTCGCACCAGCGTCTCGCGGCGGAACAGCCGCAGCGCGCGCATCAACCCGGCTTCGTCGCGCACCTCTTCCAAATCGTCCTGCAGCCAGGCGGCGTAATGCTGCCACTCGCCGGGTGCGGGCGGCTGCTCGCGCAGCGTCGCCAGCCACACCGGCTGGCCGAGCAGCATGTCGCAGACGAAATCGCTCGACGCCAGCACCCACTGTTCCTGCTCGCTGAACGCGCAGTCTGCGCCATGAGCATCCCGAAAACGCTGCACAACCTGCTGTGCCTGAGCCTGTAACGCTGCTGAGAGTGGCAACATAGTGTATGACCCGTTCTGCGGCCTGGCAGGCCGGCTTGATTAACGAAGCGCGCCGTTTAACCAGAATGGCGCGTGGGATAAGGCCTGCTTGCGGCTGGCTTCATACCAGCCCTGGCGGCGTTCGGCCAGCGCCAGCTGCAGCTCGCGCCAGCTGTCGATGTAAGGCCCGGTCTGCTCGTCGGGATAGGCTCCGGAGAGCAGGATAAACGCCGACACCTGGCGCGTCAGGCGCGGCAGCTGTTCCTGGTATTCATCTTCATTCAGCGTGCGGTTGAAGGCCTCTTTCAGCTCGGCGGCGCTGCGCCCCAGCATGATGTCGCAAAAACGTTTGAAGGAACCGTCCAGCTTGGCCTGCGCCTTGGCGTCGACGAACGGGCGCCAGGCGCCGGTCACCAGCCAAGATGTGAGCGCCAACTTACACTGCAGGTACTCTGCGCTGTAGCACAGCACCTGCGGCTGGGTGGTTTTGTCCACCAGCAGCGGCTCCAGCGCAGTGAGACGCGTGCGCAAATCGGCGCTGGCCTTGCGCGGCACCAGGCCGCCGAAAATGACCAACGCCTGGCGGATCAGCGCAATCGCCTCCATCACCGAGCGACGGGCCTGAGCGTCGCCGCGCAGCCACAGTTCTTCATGGTATTGCCAGTGGCTGAGCGCCAGTTCAAAGCTGGCGATCATGCCCTGCTCAACGCTGGACTTGGCCGCCGGCTTCAGTACGCCCAGCGGACGGCGCTCGCGCGCAACGTCGCCCTGCGCCAAATGGTAGCCGCGCGCCGCCTTGCTCAGGCTGCCCTGGCGCAATCCGCCGTGCTCCGCCAACGCGTTGGCCAGCGCCAGCAGATCCTCAGTGTTGCCCTGCTTAAGCTCCAGTTCCACCTCGCACAGCGCCTCGCTCAACTCACCAGCGCGAACCTCGCCCTGGTCGAGGCCAATCTCAATCTCGCTTTTACCGTAAGTGACCACCCACTTCTCACGCACGAAGTCGGTGCGGAACAGCGGCTGCAGCGCCTGTTGCAGCGCGTTGAGATCGCACCCCTGCGGCCAGATATCCGCCGGGAACTGTTCCAGCGCCAATTCCGGCGCAGCGATGGCGACGTTGTACTCCGGCCGCTGATGCAGACCGCCCACCACTTTGCCGGCGGTTTTGATGGTCATTTCATAACTGTCGTCGAACCCGCGGATGCGCAGGCCCATATCCTGGCCACGCAGGAAATTGTCGGCGGTTTCGAAATAAATATTGGTCAGCTTCTGCGGTGCGGAATGTTGATTGGGCCAGGCCGCCAGCTGCTGCGGCAATGCGGCGACCGCTTCGGGAGTGGCGATAAATTTCAGTTCTATTTCAACGGTCATAAGTCTTTTACACCAATAGGTTACGCATTCACGTCTGGCTGCGCGGCACAGCCTTGGCCTGCCGCATGCCGCCCGATGACGCACGGTTGCCGTTATCTTACCGCGATTCCCGGCCCCTTAACCCTGCTAACTGCAGAAAAAACCTGTTACGTTATAAAACGCTGCGCAACTCACAGAATCTGCCACAGTAAGATAGTTCTCATTCCGGTTTTAGCGTTGCGTCGTCAGACTGAACGCTCTACTATCGTTCCATAAATTCACACAGAAACGATGAACTAATGCAGAAATTACGCCTAATTTGCCTTGCCGTGCTGAGCTTCAGCATCACTTGGGGCGCACATGCCGAAGATAAACGTTATATCTCCGATGAATTGAGCACTTACGTCCATAGCGGCCCAGGCAACCAGTACCGCATTGTCGGCACCCTGAACGCCGGTGAAGAAGTCACCCTGTTGAGCGTAAATGACGCGACCAATTACGGCCAGATCCGTGATCCTAAAGGCCGCACCACCTGGATCCCGCTCGATCAGCTGAGCCAAACGCCGAGCCTGCGCACCCGCGTGCCCGAGCTGGAACAGCAGGTGAAAACCCTGACTGACAAGCTGGCCAACATCGACAACAGCTGGAACCAGCGCACTGCGGAAATGCAGCAAAAAGTGGCGGGCAGCGACGGCACCATCAGCGGTCTGCAGCAGGAAAACCAGGATCTGAAAAACCAGCTGGTGGTCGCGCAGAAGAAGGTTAGCGCGGTCAATTTGCAGCTCGACGACAAGCAGCGCACCATTATCCTGCAGTGGTTCATGTACGGCGGCGGCGTGGCCGGCGTCGGCCTGCTGCTGGGGCTGTTGCTGCCGCACCTGATCCCGCGCCGCAAAAACAACAACCGCTGGATGAACTGATTGCCGTTTCGTTCAGTTTGAATTTGGGCGCCTGCGGGCGCCCTTTTTATTGGCGCCGACATCCCGCCGCCAATTGATGTAATCTGATAAGCAGAGCCCCAAGACAAATTCGGAGTTAACAGTGAAGATTTACCTGGTCGGCGGCGCCGTCCGCGACGGCCTGCTCGATATCCCGGTGTTCGACCGCGACTGGGTGGTGGTAGGCGCCACGCCGGCTGAGCTGCTGGCGATGGGTTATCAGCAGGTCGGTAAAGACTTCCCGGTCTTCCTCAATCCTGAAACCCACGAGGAATACGCGCTGGCCCGCACCGAGCGCAAATCCGGCCAAGGCTATACCGGTTTCACCTGCTACGCCGCGCCGGACGTTACCCTTGAAGAAGACCTGATGCGCCGCGATCTGACCATCAACGCTATTGCCCGCTCCGCCGAGGGCGAGCTGATTGATCCCTACCATGGCGTGGCAGACCTGCAGGCACGCGTGCTGCGCCACGTTTCCGACGCCTTTGGCGAAGATCCGCTGCGTGTGCTGCGCGTGGCGCGTTTCGCCGCCCGCTTCGCCCATCTTGGATTCCGCATCGCGGAGGAAACCCTGGCGCTGATGCGCAATATGGCGCACGGCGGCGAGCTGGCGGCGCTGACCGCCGAGCGGGTGTGGAAAGAAACCGAGAAGGCGCTGCAGAGCCAGAGCCCGCAGGTGTATTTCCAGGCGCTGCGCGACTGCGACGCCCTGGCGGTGCTGTTTCCGGAGATCGACGCCCTGTTCGGCGTGCCTGCGCCGGCCAAGTGGCACCCAGAGATCGACACCGGCGTCCACACGCTGATGACGCTGGCGATCGCGGCGCAGCTCAGCCCGGAGGTGGACGTGCGCTTCTCCGCGCTGTGTCACGATCTCGGCAAGGGGCTGACGCCGAGAGAGTTCTGGCCGCACCATCACGGCCACGGCCCGGCCGGGGTTCGGCTGGTCGAAGCATTGTGCCAGCGCCTGCGGGTGCCCAACCCGGTGCGCGATCTGGCCAGGCTGGTGGCTGAATATCATGACCTGATCCATACGGTAAACAAGCTGCGGCCGGAAACCCTGCTGAAGCTGTTCGATGCCGTGGACGTATGGCGTAAGCCGCAGCGGCTGGAGCAGATGATCCTGACCAGCGAAGCGGACGCGCGCGGCCGCACCGGCTTCGAGAATAATCCGTATCCGCAGGGCGACTATTTACGCCAGGCCTACCAGGTGGCCAATGCGGTGTCGATTAAAGAAGTGGTGGCCAGCGGGCTGCAGGGCCTGGCGATCCGCGACGAGCTCAAACGCCGTCGCCAACAGGCGCTGGCCGACTGGAAGCTCACTCAGGATATTCTGCCGGAACAGGCATAAAAAAACCCCGCAATGCGGGGTTTTTTATTAGCATCGCCGCTTACATGAAGACCATATAAACCACGGCGGCAACGATAAAGCGGTAGATGGCGAAGGGCACAAACGAGATGCGTTTGATCAGCGACAAGAAGGTCTTGATCGCAATCAGCGCCACCACGAAGGCGGTGACGAAACCGACGGCGAACATCGGCAAGTCACCCATCGTCAGGAAATGCAGGCTCTTGTACAAATCCAGGCCGCTGGCGCCGATCATCATCGGCACCGCCAGAATGAAGGAAAACTCAGAGGCCGCGTAACGGTTCACGCCCACCAGCATGCCGCCGGCGATGGTGGAGCCAGAACGGGAGAAGCCCGGCCACAGCGCCAGACACTGGAAGCAGCCAATCATGAACGCCTGGCGGTAGGTAATGTCATCCAGCCCTTCCGCGCTCGGCTTTTTCGGCTTCAGCCATTCCGCCGCCAGCAGCAGCAGGCCGCCAACCACCAATGCGTACATCACGTTTTTCGGCGCGAACAGCGATTTGATGAAATCGTGGAACGCCAGCCCCAACACTACCGCCGGGATCATCGCCAGCAGAATGTGGCCCAGCTTCAGTTGGCCTGAAGTTTTACCTTCGTGCTCAACAGGTTTACCGCCAAAATGAATGCCGATCAGGCCGAACAGGCGGCGCCAGAACATCACCACCACCGCCAGAATCGACCCCAGCTGAATGATAACCTCAAAGGTTTTGGCCTTGTCGCCGGTAAAGCCCAGCCACTCGCCCACAATGATCATGTGCCCGGTGGAAGACACCGGCAAAAACTCCGTTAACCCTTCAACCACCCCAAGAACAAACGCGATAAACAGTGAATGCATGTCCGCCATGTGCTTCGATCACCCCATAAATTTACGGCTATAAACATAAAAAAGCGGCAGTGCTCAATACAATGCCGCTAAAACAACTCTCAGGTTAAGACCAGGTTAACGGCCTTTCGTTGCATGCAGATGACATAAAAATCACGCAGGACGGGTGCCGCGTTCAATGATGACGCCGACCCGATTGGCATGTGCTACAGCGCCCGGTTTGCTGACCTTAATACGGACCCAGGGGGAATTGAAGCGCTGGAGCAAAATTTCGGATATTTCCTCCGCCACGCGCTCCACCAGCGCGAAGCGGTTCGGTTCGACGTGCTGGATGATGGCTTCACTGATGTCGGCGTAGCTCAGGCAGTCGTTGACGTCGTCGCTGGCGGCGGCTTTGCGGTTATCCCAGCCCATTTCGATATCGAACACCAGCTTCTGACGAATGCTTTGTTCCCAATCATAAACGCCAATGGTGGTAATTACGGTAAGCTCTTCAATAAATACGATATCCATCACGTCATTCTCTGTTTTTGGCCTTGCCGGATACCACTTCCAGCGGAATATGCGTATTATCCATAGATGTTGCAAGTAAAACGACCATTATTAAACGGAACCGCGTTATGAGTGCTACCGCGCTTGGCATGATTATCTTCGCGTATCTGTGTGGCTCAATTTCCAGCGCGATCCTGGTTTGCCGGATCGCCAGGCTGCCCGATCCGCGTGAACATGGCTCAGGGAATCCAGGAGCGACCAACGTCCTGCGCATCGGCGGCCGCCTGGCGGCGGCGGCGGTGCTGGTATTCGATATCCTGAAAGGAATGCTGCCGGTCTGGCTGGCCTATAAGCTGGAGGTGCCGCCGCTGTATCTGGGCCTGACGGCGATCGCCGCCTGCCTGGGGCATATCTACCCGGTGTTCTTCCACTTCCGCGGCGGCAAGGGCGTGGCGACGGCCTTCGGCGCCATCGCGCCTATCGGCTGGGATCTGACCGGCCTGATGACCGGCACCTGGCTGCTGACGGTGCTGCTCAGCGGTTATTCTTCACTGGGCGCCATCGTCAGCGCGCTGATCGCCCCGTTCTACGTTTGGTGGTTCAAACCGCAGTTCACCTTCCCGGTAGCGATGCTCTCCTGCCTGATCCTGATGCGGCATCACGATAATATCCAGCGCCTGTGGCGCGGCCAGGAAGGAAAAATCTGGGGCAAGTTCCGCAAGAAGAAAGCCGACGCGGCCGAAGCGGAAGAAGAGAAGAAAGAACCCTGAAAGAAAGGCCGGAAATCCCCGGCCTTTTCTTTATCTGCTATCTGTGAATACGCACAGCCATTCCGCTTATACCGCAGGCAGCTCCGCCAACGGCCAGCGCGGCCGCACCGAAACGCTCAGCTCGGGGTTGGCGCCGCTTTGCAGCCGCACCAGGCCGGCATAGGCAATCATCGCGCCGTTGTCGGTACAGAATTCCGGGCGGGCATAGAACACTTCCCCGCCGCGCTTATGCATCATCTCCGCCAGCTTGGCGCGCAGCATGCGGTTGGCGCTGACGCCGCCCGCCATTACCAGCCGTTTGAAGCCGGTTTGCTCCAGTGCGCGCTTGCACTTGATCGCCAGCGTATCCACCACCGCATCTTCAAATGCGCGGGCGATGTCGGCGCGGGTTTGATCGTCGTCGCCGTTGGAACGAATGGTGTTGGCCGCGAAGGTTTTCAGGCCGGAGAAGCTGAAATCCAACCCCGGGCGATCGGTCATCGGCCGCGGGAAGGTAAAGCGCCCCGCCATTCCTTGCTGCGCCATCTTCGACAGCATCGGCCCACCGGGGTAATCCAGCCCGAGCAGCTTGGCGGTTTTATCGAAGGCTTCGCCGGCGGCGTCGTCGATCGATTCGCCCAGCAGTTCGTACTCACCGATGCCGGTGACGCTGATCAACTGGGTATGGCCGCCGGAAACCAGCAGCGCGACAAACGGGAACGCCGGCGGGTTGTCTTCCAGCATCGGCGCCAGCAGGTGGCCTTCCATATGGTGCACCGGCACCGCCGGCACGTTCCAGGCGAACGCCAGCGCGCGGCCGACGGTAGCGCCGACCAGCAGCGCCCCCACCAGACCCGGCCCGGCGGTATAGGCCACGCCGTCGATATCGGCTGCGGTCAGGTTGGCTTCTTTTAACGCGGCCTGGATCAGCGGCACGGTTTTGCGCACGTGATCGCGGGAGGCCAGTTCCGGCACCACGCCGCCGTAGTCGGCATGCAGCTTCACCTGGCTGTATAATTGGTTGGCCAATAAACCGGCTTGATCGTCATACACTGCAATTCCGGTTTCATCGCAGGAAGTTTCTATACCCAGTACTCGCATTACATTTCCCATCATTCACGTGCGGCCGCCAGTTTATCACAATCGGCGCCATTTACCGCCAGCGCCGCGCACCTTGTCGCCACCTCGCCGCTATGTCGATGATTCCTGCGGTAAATGCCGGTTTGATTAAAAACGAGCATTTTTTTCTGATTAGTCTATAATCAGCGCCCGATGCAAAATTGCGCACGTTTTACCAGGGCGGCGCAGGTTTCAATTTGCTGTGGTGCTTTACAAAGCAGCATCCGTTGAAGTAAAATTCCGCACCATTTTGAAAAGGCTGGCGCTTGGCCAGCAGCAAACCGAATTTTATTGAGGTGAGAGGCACATGCCGGTAATTAAAGTACGTGAAAACGAGCCATTTGACGTTGCTCTGCGTCGTTTCAAACGCTCTTGCGAGAAAGCAGGCGTTTTAGCTGAAGTTCGTCGTCGTGAGTTCTATGAAAAACCGACTACCGAACGTAAACGCGCTAAAGCTTCCGCTGTGAAACGTCACGCGAAGAAACTGGCTCGCGAAAACGCACGCCGCACTCGTCTGTATTAATTCTTCGGGGGCAACCCCACCGCGTGAATTTCTGATTTTAAAAATCGCGCAGACTGAGTAGTTGCATACGAAGGCCGTGCTTTCCGAAAGGAATGCGCGGCTTGTTCTCGTTTATAGGCTAATGAAGTAAGGGCTTATGGCTGGACGAATTCCGCGCGTATTTATCAATGACTTGCTGGCTCGCACCGACATCGTCGATTTGATCGACGCCCGCGTGAAGCTCAAGAAGCAGGGCAAGAACTACCACGCGTGCTGTCCGTTCCACCACGAAAAGACGCCTTCATTTACCGTTAATGGCGACAAGCAGTTTTACCACTGTTTTGGTTGTGGCGCGCACGGCAACGCCGTCGACTTTTTGATGAATTACGACAGGCTCGAGTTTGTCGAAACCATCGAAGAGCTGGCGACCATGCACGGGCTGGAAGTGCCTTACGAGGCAGGCACCGGGCCGACCCAGATCGAACGTCATCAGCGCCAAAGCCTGTATCAACTGATGGAACAGCTCAGCGCGTTCTATCAACAGTCACTGCATCAATCTTCCGGCACGCCGGCACGCAATTATTTGCAACAGCGCGGGTTGAGTGACGACGTTATCCGCCATTTCGCCATCGGCTTCGCGCCGGCGGGATGGGATAACGCGCTGAAGCGTTTTGGCCGCGACGCCGACTCACGCCAGGCATTGAACGATGCCGGCATGCTGGTGACTAACGATCAAGGACGCACGTACGATCGTTTCCGTGAACGCGTGATGTTCCCTATCCGCGACAAACGCGGGCGAGTGATCGCCTTTGGCGGGCGCGTGCTGGGTGACGGCATGCCGAAATACCTGAACTCGCCGGAAACCGAAGTATTCCACAAGGGCCGTCAATTGTACGGCCTGTATGAAGCACAACAGAACCACCCTACCCCGCAGCGGTTGCTGGTAGTGGAAGGTTATATGGACGTGGTGGCGCTGGCGCAATACGGTATCGATTATGCCGTCGCCTCGCTCGGAACCTCAACGACGGCTGAACATATTCAGCTGCTGTTCCGCGCCACCGACAACGTGGTCTGTTGTTATGACGGCGACCGGGCCGGCCGTGAAGCCGCCTGGCGCGCGCTGGAAACTGCGCTGCCCTACCTGAACGACGGGCGCCAGCTGCGGTTCATGTTTTTGCCCGATGGCGAAGACCCGGACACGCTGGTGCGCAAAGAAGGCAAAGAGGCGTTCGAACAACGAATGGAGCAGGCGCAGCCGCTTTCCACTTTCCTGTTCGAAACCCTGATGCCGCAGGTGGATCTGAGCAGCCCGGACGGGCGCGCCAAGCTGAGCACGCTGGCGCTGCCGCTGATCACTCAGGTGCCGGGCGAAACGTTGCGCTTGTATCTGCGCCAACAGCTCGGCAGCAAGCTGGGGTTGCTGGACGACAGCCAGCTCGACAAGCTGATGCCCAAGCAGGCTGAAAATGCGAATACCTATCAGGCGCCCCAGCTAAAACGCACAACCATGCGTATACTGATAGGGTTACTGGTGCAAAATCCGCAATTGGCTACACTTATCCCTTCGCTGGAGGGATTGGAGCAAACCAAGCAGGCGGGGTTGCCGCTGTTCGTCGAACTGGTGCAGACCTGTCTGGCGCAGCCGGGGCTGAGCACCGGGCAGTTGCTGGAGCTGTATCGCGACGACAAATTCAGCCAGCAGCTTGAAACCCTGGCGTCATGGAACCATATGATCGTTGAGGACATGGTCGAACAGACCTTTTTGGATACGTTGGCCAGCCTGTATGACTCGGTGCTCGAGCAGCGGCTGGAAACGCTGATCGCGCAGGCCAGGACGCACGGCCTAAGCCCGGAAGAACGTGAAGAAGTCCGTTCGCTCAACCAGGTTTTAGCGAAGAAAAACTGAATTTAGCCAGCATGGCTCAGGTTGCGGGCAGCCAACGCGCCTGAGGCATGAAGAATAAAGAATACAACGGCTTAAGTGCCGATAAATGCGAGGGCAGAGCCCTGCAATATGCCGCCACAGTGGGCCGCGGCAACAACAAAAACGCCCCAAATGCTATTGTTGGCGGTTTCGCCGACCGACACCAACCCAAATACTCTGAAGTGTGGATACCGTCTTATGGAGCAAAACCCGCAGTCACAGCTTAAACTTCTTGTCCAACGTGGTAAGGAGCAAGGCTATCTGACCTATGCTGAGGTCAATGACCATCTGCCGGAAGATATCGTCGACTCCGATCAGATCGAAGACATCATCCAGATGATTAACGACATGGGCATCCAGGTGATGGAAGAAGCACCGGATGCCGATGACCTGCTGCTTGCTGAAAACTCAAACAGCACCGACGAAGATGCGGAAGAAGCCGCCGCTCAGGTGCTGTCCAGCGTGGAATCTGAAATCGGGCGCACCACTGACCCGGTGCGCATGTACATGCGCGAAATGGGTACCGTTGAGCTGCTGACGCGCGAAGGCGAAATCGACATCGCCAAACGCATCGAAGACGGCATCAACCAGGTACAGTGCTCCGTCGCAGAATACCCGGAAGCCATTACCTACCTGCTGGAACAGTACGATCGCGTCGAAGCGGGCGAAGCGCGCCTGTCTGACCTGATCACCGGCTTCGTCGATCCGAACGCGGAAGAGGACATCGCCCCAACCGCCACGCACGTCGGTTCTGAACTGTCGACCGAAGAACAGGACGACGACGAAGAAGACGAAGATGAAGACGACGACGCTGAAGACGACAACAGCATCGATCCGGAACTGGCGCGCCAGAAATTTACCGATCTGCGCGATCAGTACGAAGCGACCCGTCTGGTGATCAAAAAGAACGGCCGCAGCCACGCCAGCGCAGCAGAAGAGATCCTGAAGCTGTCTGAAGTGTTCAAGCAGTTCCGCCTGGTGCCTAAGCAGTTCGACTTCCTGGTCAACAGCATGCGCGTCATGATGGACCGCGTCCGTACTCAGGAACGCATCATCATGAAGCTGTGCGTTGAACAGTGCAAAATGCCGAAGAAAAACTTCGTCACCCTGTTCGCCGGCAACGAAACCAGCGATTCCTGGTTCGAAGCAGCGCTGGCAATGGCCAAGCCATGGTCAGAGAAGCTGAAAGACGTTGCGGAAGACGTGCAGCGCAGCCTGCAGAAGCTGCGCCAGATCGAAGAAGAAACCGGCCTGACCATCGAGCAGGTCAAAGACATCAACCGCCGCATGTCGATCGGTGAAGCGAAAGCCCGCCGCGCGAAGAAAGAGATGGTTGAGGCTAACCTGCGTCTGGTTATTTCCATCGCCAAGAAATACACCAACCGCGGCCTGCAGTTCCTGGATCTGATCCAGGAAGGCAATATCGGCCTGATGAAAGCGGTAGACAAGTTTGAATACCGCCGTGGTTACAAGTTCTCGACTTACGCCACCTGGTGGATCCGTCAGGCCATCACCCGCTCCATCGCCGACCAGGCGCGTACCATCCGTATTCCGGTGCACATGATTGAGACCATCAACAAACTCAATCGTATCTCGCGCCAGATGCTGCAAGAGATGGGCCGCGAACCGACGCCGGAAGAGCTGGCTGAGCGCATGCTGATGCCGGAAGACAAGATCCGCAAAGTGCTGAAGATCGCCAAAGAGCCGATCTCCATGGAAACGCCGATCGGCGATGATGAAGATTCACATCTGGGCGATTTCATCGAGGATACCACCCTCGAGCTGCCGCTGGATTCCGCGACCTCGGAAAGCCTGCGTTCCGCCACGCACGACGTGCTGGCCGGGCTGACCGCGCGTGAGGCTAAAGTGCTGCGCATGCGTTTTGGTATCGACATGAACACCGATCATACGCTGGAAGAAGTGGGCAAACAGTTCGACGTTACCCGCGAGCGTATTCGCCAGATCGAAGCCAAGGCGCTGCGCAAGCTGCGCCACCCAAGCCGTTCCGAAGTGCTGCGCAGCTTCCTGGACGACTAAGGCCCGCTGTCGGCAACAAACAAAACCCCGGCTCGCCGGGGTTTTTTATTGCCTGCTATTCATCGCGCTGCTCACCCCAGAGCCAGGAACAGCTCTCGGTAGCTGGCGGTAAGCTGTTCGAGCGTGGCGCGGTTCAATCCGCTGGGGTTAGGCAACACCCACACCTCGGTTGCGCCCAGCATCATCTCCTGCCTGCCCCAGGGCGCATTTTTTATCCCGAAGGCGGTGCTGAACGCCTGCTTGCCAAGGATCGCCAGGGCGCGCGGCTGATAACGCATAATTTTGTCTCTCAACGCCTCGCCGCCGCCGCGCAGTTCGTCGCGCGTCAGCTCGCTGGCCGCTACCGTCGGGCGCGCCACCAGCGCGGTGATGCCGCAGCCATTATCCTGCAGCTGGCGCCACTGCTCCGGTGCCAGCTGGCTGCGGGTAAAGCCGGCCTGGTGCAGCACCTTCCAGAAACGGTTGCTGCCGTTGGCGAAGGGGTAGCCCTGATGGGCGGAGGAAAGGCCGGGATTGATGCCGCAAAACACCACCCGCAGATCGGGCGCCAGGAGTTCCATGAGTATCGCGAGTCCATTAAAGGGATTTACAGCGGTTATCGCAAAATCCGCCAACAATTACAACAGGCTAGAACTGCACAGAAAAGCAACATACGGGCGGGTAACAGTAGACCTGCGCCGAAGGATTACCGTATAATCTCGCCGCTTGGCCCCTTAGCTCAGTGGTTAGAGCAGGCGACTCATAATCGCTTGGTCGCTGGTTCAAACCCAGCAGGGGCCACCAAATTCTAGCTTTAAATTCATATAATTAAGCCACCCTATGAGGTGGCTTTTTTGTTTTCTGGGGCCAGTGGCAGCAAAATGGCAGCAGTCTGCCGCCATTTTCTTTCATTTCTCACCTCGTAACCACCCAATCGCTAAGCTCACCAGGAAGCCGACAAAGAAGATCGCGATAGCCATAGAGATTGATTTCCACCACTCGTCAAACCAGAACAATGCAACAAATGCCGCTATAGAGAACAGGCCAATGACTATGGACTCAGCCAGGTCAGCAGTTTGCCGGCCAAAAAATTTAACTAACTTCACAAGAAAGGATTTTAGCCAGCTCATGGTTAACACCTGCGCAAAACTGATTAGAAGAACTATTGATGTAGATTTCCTGATCCAAATTTAGTGGCATCCTGCCGCGCTGACGGCTCGCTGCTGCGGTGATCGGATTTACTCACGCGGGAATTGCTGACGGACTGATGGAGCGCTTAGAACGGCGCACAGGCGCACCAAATGGCAGAATACTACCTTTCGCCTCGAAAAAGACCGCACAAAGCAATAGTTGCAAACACCAGTAACAGGAAGATGGCGGCGCTTAAAATTCGCTGCCACCACTCATCAAACCAGAACAGCGCCCCAAAAGCCGCAACAGAAAATATTCCGCTGAAAATCGCCTCTACAACATGAGACAATCCTTTGCCGAGCTTACTGCCCCAAGACTTTAGATAGCTCATTATTCACACCTTCACAGAACATTTTCGATTTGCTGGAGTAGGCAACGAAGGGTTCAAGATATTCCTCCGTCAGAAAATACAGCATGTCCAAATTTCGCGGGGTTAGCTTGTGGTACGTTGAGGGGTATTTTTCGCGTAATCGGCGCGAAGCTACAGCAGCTTGTTCGATAATCCCTTGCAAAAGAATGATGTTCAGACCTGCAACGGTGATGCCTTTAAATGCCCATTTGAAAAGAGTGCTGCCGATAGCTTTTTTTAAAATGTGATGCGTGATCTGCTGTACCAGAATGAACTGAGTCCCCATACGCCCCGTAGCATAACCTTCAGCAAGGCTTAATTTTTGTCCTAATGCGGTTTGAGTTTGTGCATTCATCCGTTGATAACAGTCCCTTCTCTGTTCCAAGGCCGTACCTTATACTAGATACTAGGCTTGTCCAAAAAATCAACACTGCAGCACATCCCCCCGAGAGCGCCGCTGTCACATCAAATCCGAAAACCTGCCGTTGTATGGTCGCGGCGATTCTGAAAGAGGTTCAACATCGCTTACGCGGATGCTGTCCCCACCTCACCTGCCCGCTTCGCGCGTCGCCTTCCACTCAGCAATAATCTGCTCAATAGTCCGCCAGGCCTGCCTGGCTTCAACGGCATTGGTATTATCGGGTTTCACAGCCACAATCAACGCCTTCCATAACGCCCAGGCCCGGCCGCGCGCCCACGTATTGGCATCAATCGACAAAGCCTCACGGAATGCTGGTCTGCTGTATGCATCAAGGTAGGTCCAGGCGATAACAACATCACATGCGGGATCACCCACGCCCAGTTGGCCAAAATCAATCACCGCGCTGAGTCGATGATTTTTAACCAAAAGGTTGCCTGCGCTTATGTCGCCATGCACCCACACCGGCGCCTTTGTCCAGATCGTGGCGCATCCGGCATCCCAAATCTCGGTAAGCAAACTCACGTTAATCCTGGCGGCCAAATCCGAGATTGCTTGCCGCGTTTCGGCGTCATAGACACTGAGTGAACCGCCCCGGTGGAAGTTCTGTTTTCCCGCCGCAGGCCCGCCCGCAGAGTCGATGCTATGTAAGGCCAGCAGGAACCGGGCGAGATCGCCGGCAAACTCGCCAAGATTTGCGACTGGAGAAGATGCTGCGGTTTCGCCCTCAATCCAGCGATAGATAGACCATTTCCAGGGGTAATTCTCGGCCGGTTTACCCAGCGCCAAAGGCGTGGAAATGGGGATCGGCAGCAAGGGAGCCAGCTTTGGCAACCAGAACTGCTCTTTTTCCACTTGAGAAGCATAACATTCAGCGCTTGGCATCCTTACCAGCATCTGATTACCCAAATGAAAAACCCTATTATCCCAGCCCCCGGCATCAACTGGCCGTAGGGGTAAATTCGCCCAATGTGGGAACTGGGTGGCAATAAGCTGAGAGACAAGCTTCTCGTCAATGTTCATCGGCTCAATACGCTATTTATCAACAGCTCAAGTTTGAGCCTAGCTTAGCAAAACATCAGGGCATAAACCCGCACACCGATACCGCCCGCCAGCGCAACGCTCAGAGGCGTTTCACCCTCCCGGATTTTGCCGCCGGTGGGCCAGCTGCTCGGCGCGCAGCAGGATTTCCTGCAGATCGTCCTCGTCGATATCGAACAGCTCACCCTGCATCAGCGCTTGGTGCAGGTCGGCGCGGGTGATAGACACCGCATCGATCGGCAGGTTGGCCGGTTTGGCCTCCGCCGGCGCCAGGGTGTGCGGATAACGCCGCCCGGCCAGGTTATTGAACAGTATCGCCAGCGCCGCCAGCAGCAGCGAATTGAGCAGCACCGGGTAAAGCACGAAATGGTAGCCCATCTGGTGGACACCCGGGCCACCGAGGATGGCGGTCAGCGCCACCGCCCCGCCCGGCGGGTGCAGGCAGCGCAGCCTGAACATCAGGCCGATCGCCAGGCAGGCCGCCAGCCCGCAGGCTAAACCGGGGTCGGCAATCAGCAAACCGCAGCTGACACCCACCGCCGCCGCCAGCGTATTGCCGCCAACGATCGACCAGGGCTGCGCCAGCGGGCTGTTAGGCACGCCAAACAGCAATACCGCCGAGGCCCCCATCGGCGCGATAAACCACAGGTTCACCTCACCCAGAATAAAATGGCTGACCCAGCTGGCGATCGTTAACCCCAGCCCCGCTCCCAGGCTGGAAAGCAAAATCTCTTTCTTGCCCACCGCCAGCGGATGCGGCCACAGGCGCGCACATCCTACCTTCACACTTTCAATCCACTGCGTCTTCATGTTACCCGATACGGCTTGATTCACTTGTTGGCAACAAAGATATCACATCATCAACGCTGAATAACGGCGGCGCGAGCCGCCGCCGGCAACAACTTTTGCCCTAACAGATTGATTTTTAGCCACCCCTCGGCAATTATCAATATTCTTACTCCCTTAGCCAGAGGAACCGCCGATGTCGCAACCGATTGTCGAACTCTATACCGACAGCCAATTCTTCAGCCCTTACGCCCTGTCGGCGTTTGTTGCGCTGACGGAAAAAGCTATCCCGTTCAACGTGAAGCCGGTTGATTTGGCTAAGGAAGAGCACCAGCAGGCCGCCTATGTCTCGCTGTCGCTGACGCGCCGGGTGCCGACCCTGGTCATCGGGGAGTTTCAGCTGTCCGAGTCTTCGGCGATTGCCGAATATCTGGAGGACATCCACCCGGCCCATGCCATCTACCCGCGCGACGTCAAACAGCGCGCCAAAGCGCGTGAGATCCAGGCCTGGTTGCGCAGCGACTTTATGCCGATCCGCGCCGAACGCTCTACCGAAGTGATCTTCAGCGATGGCAAGTTCCCGCCGCTGTCCGCCGCGGCACAGGGCGCAGCGCACAAGCTGATCGCCGCCGTCGAGAAGCTGCTGAGCCACGGGCAGGATAATCTGTTCAGGGAGTGGTGCATCGCCGATACCGATCTGGCGCTGATGCTCAACCGGCTGGTGATGCACGGCGACGCGGTGCCGGAAAGCCTTCGCCACTATGCGCATAAACAGTGGCAACGCCCTTCGGTGCAGGCCTGGCTGGCGCTGCCGGCGAAAATGCGCGGCTAAAAAAATCGGCGGCCACGACGCCGCCGTTCTCAATGCCGAGAAACAACATCACTACTTGAGGGAAGGCAAGTCACCATCCAGAGGGCAGATAGCCTAACAGTGAAGCGATGGCGTATACCGCGCTGCCCAGATACAGCAGCACGATGCTGATCTGCAACAGCGGATGGGTGATCCAGCCGCACTGCCAGCGCGGGGTTTGATCGCCATGTTTGCGCGCGCCGCGCAGGATCAGCATCGGCATGATCGACAGGATCACCCCGCTGAATACCCCGGCGAAATACAGCGCGTTAACGAACGACACCAGGCCGCTGTAGGCCAGCGCGAACGGCGGCACTACCACCAGCAGCAGCACGCCGAAGCGGCGCAACGGCAGCTCGTCGTTGCCCAGCCGGAACTTGTCGAAAATATTGGTCAGGAAGCTGCCGCCCAACCCCCAGTACGAGGTCAGCATCGCGCACAGCGCAAAGACGTTGGCGGAGAAGAACGCCCACTGCCCCAGCGCCTGGCCCCAGGAGATGGTCGCCACGTCTGAGATATCGTCCAGCCCGCTGAGCGCAATCACCGACATCGGCACCGCCGCCAGCAGCACGAAGGTCACCACCATGCCGACGATAATCGCCTTCGGCAGCTGCTCGGGCTTATCGGAGAAGCCGCGCGCCATTTCCGGCACGATGTACTGCGCTGAGAAGCAGAACACCACCACGTTGAACACCGGCACCATAAAGCGCCAGTCGCCGTCCAGCAGGTTGCGCATCTGGGTGGTGTCTTTCAGCAGCGTCGCCGCCACCAGCGCGGTCAGCATCACTACCATGCCGATGCTGATAAACTTCTCGCCGCGGCCAATCGCCTTCAGCCCGAGGTACAACACCCCCGCTGCCGGTACGAAGAACAGCAGGCTGCCGAGCGCCGGCGAGATGCCGAACAGCGACTGCAGCAGCTTGCCGCTGCCGGTCATATAGGCGGTGAGCGCGCCGACGCTGTTAACGCACACCGAAGCGAACATCAGCCAGGCGCCGGCGCCGCCGACGTAGCGCTTCGCCAGCCCGCTCAGCTGCAGGTGCGCGCGGGTGCGCAGCGTGGATTCGGCGACATACAGCATGGTGATGGTGGTCAACCCGCCGACCAGCATCAGCCAGAACAACAGCGGCAAAAAGCCGGCCTTGCTGGAGGCGTAGGCGATGGACAACACGCCGGCGCCGATGTTGGTGCCGACAATCATCGCCACCCCTTCGAGGAAACTCAGTGATTTGGCGGGTGCAGGTGCTCGCACCCCGGCGGCAAGCGCCGGAGAAACATAGGTGTTATCAGAAGACATGCATCATCCTTTATCGCCCGGCGGCTCCGGCCACCGGGACGGGTTAATTTCCCGGTGGTTAACAGCTCACATCGATACACAGGTATTTCAGCTCCAGATATTCTTCTATCCCGTAGCGCGATCCTTCACGCCCGAGCCCTGACTGTTTCACGCCGCCAAACGGCGCGACTTCGTTGGAAATCAGTCCGGTATTGATGCCAACCATGCCGTATTCCAACGCTTCCGGCACCCGCCACTGGCGCGAGGCGTTCTGCGTGAACAGGTAGGCCGCCAGGCCGAATTCGGTGTCGTTGGCCATGGCGATGGCTTCCGCTTCGTCATGAAAACGGAACAGCGGCGCTACCGGGCCGAAGGTCTCCTCTTTGGCGAAGCGCATCTTCTGGGTGACGCCGGTCACCACCGTCGGCTGGAAGAAGGTGCCGCCCAACGCGTGCGGTTGCCCGCCGGTGGCGATCTGCGCGCCCTTGATCAACGCATCGTCGATATGGCTCTGCACTTTCTCTACCGCGTCGCTGTCGATAAGCGGCCCCTGAGTGGTGCCCTCGTGGCTGCCATCGCCGACCTTCAGCTGTTCGACCGCCGCTACCAGCTTCTCCGCCAGACGGTCATAGATGCCGTCCTGCACATAGATGCGGTTGGCGCAGACGCAGGTCTGGCCGCTGTTACGGAATTTGGAGGCCATGATGCCCGCCACCGCCGCGTCCAGGTTGGCGTCGTCGAACACAATCACCGGCGCGTTGCCGCCCAACTCCAGCGACAGCTTCTTGATGCTCGGCGCGCATTGCGCCATCAGGATGCGGCCAACTTCGGTCGAGCCGGTAAAACTCAGCTTACGCACCACCGGGCTGTCGCACAGCACCTTGCCCACCTGCGCCGCTTCGCCGGTCACCACCTGCAGCACGCCCGGCGGAATGCCGGCGTCCTGCGCCAGCTTGGCCAACGCCAGCGCGGTCAGCGGGGTTTGCTCGGCCGGTTTGACGATAATGGCGCAGCCTGCCGCCAGCGCCGGCGCCACCTTGCGGGTGATCATCGCCGCCGGGAAGTTCCACGGGGTAATGGCCGCGCACACGCCAATCGGCTGCTTCACCACCACCAGCCGCTGCGTGGCCTGCGGCGCCTGCAGCACCGCGCCGTCGACCCGCTTGGCTTCTTCGGCGAACCAGGTGATAAACGAAGCCGCGTAGGCTACTTCGCCGCGCGCTTCCGCCAGCGATTTACCCTGCTCGGCGGTCATCAGCTGCGCCAGATCTTCCTGGGCGGCCAGCACCCTGTCGGCCCAGACCAGCAGCAAGGCGGAGCGTTGTTTGGCGGTCAGTTGCTTCCAGCTGTGCTGCGCCAGCTGCGCCGCGTTGATCGCCTGCTGAGTTTCTTCTTCGCTCACCAGCGGAATGCTGGCCAGCTCTGCGCCGGTGGCCGGGTTGATCACGGCCTCGCGCTTGCCGCTCAGCGCGTCGCACCACTCACCGTTGATCAGGCACTGGCTGCGCAGCAGCTCGGGGTTATTCAGTTTCATCGCCGCGCTCTCCTTACAGGGCCAGCGCGCGGGACAGGATGCCCAGCGCCTTGGTGAACTGATCTTCAGGAATGGTCAGCGGATACAGGAAGCGGATCACGTTGCCGTTCACGCCGCAGCTCAGCAGCAACAGCCCTTCTTCCAGCGCCTTCTGCTGCACCTGGCGGGTGATCTCCGCCGAAGGTTCGCCGGTGGCCGGATCGTTGAACTCCACCGCCACCATCGAACCCTGGGCGCGGATATCGGCGATCGCCGGGCTGGTTTTGCGCGCCTGCTGCAGCACTTCCACCAGATGTTGGCCCAGACGCTGCGCACGCTGGCACAGCTGCTCTTCTTCAATCACGTCCAGCACCGCGTGCGCCGCCGCCACCGCCAACGGGTTACCGGCGTAGGTGCCGCCCAGCCCGCCCGGCGCCGGCGCGTCCATCACTTCCGCCCGGCCCGCCACCGCCGACAGCGGCATGCCGCCCGCCAGGCTTTTCGCCATGGTGATCAGATCCGGTTTGACGCTGTAATGTTCCATGGCGAACAGCTTGCCGGTACGGGCGAAACCGGTCTGCACTTCGTCGGCAATCAGCAGAATGCCGTGCTGGTCGCACAGCGTGCGCAACGTCTGCATGAAATCGGCCGGCGCCACGTTGAAGCCGCCTTCGCCCTGTACCGGCTCCAGCACAATCGCCGCCACCTGTTTGGGATCGATATCCGCTTTAAAGATGCGCTCCAGGCTGTTCATCGCGTCTTCAGTGCTCACGCCGTACAGCGCATTCGGGTACTGGCCGTGGAACACCGAGCCGGGGAACGGCCCGAAGCCCAGTTTGTAAGGGGCCACTTTGCCGGTCAGCGCCATGGTCATGTAGGTGCGGCCGTGGAAACCGCCGCCGAAGGTGATCAGGCCCGGCCGGCCGGTATGGGCGCGGGCGATTTTCACCGCGTTCTCCACCGCTTCCGCGCCGGTGGTGAAGAACGCGGTTTTACATGGCCCGGCGATCGGCGCGCGCTGGTTGATGCGCTCCGCCAGCGCGACATAGCTTTCGTAAGGAACAATCTGGTAAGCGGTATGGGTGAAGGCCTGCAGCTGTTTTTCAATCGCCGCGATCACCTTTGGATGACTGTGCCCGGTATTCAGTACCGCAATGCCCGAGGCAAAATCGATAACTTCATTGCCTTCCACATCCCACAGCGTGGCGTTCTCTGCGCGCTCGGCGTAAAAACCACACATCACGCCCACTCCGCGCGGCGTGGCGTCCTGACGGCGTTGGTTCAATTCTGCGTTTTTCATGCTGTTCTCTCCGGTCGGTGCCTGTTATACGTTTCGTTCACATTCGTGAAACAATGACGTTTATTTACACAGGATGTGGCCCTATAATCGAGTGCCAGTTACGAATAATTGAGGGATCCAATTGCGCTCACTGAGTGGTGACCTGCTGCTGCAGCGCCTCGGCGAACAGCCCGATGATAAGCTGCATAAGCGCCTGTATAACGCGATCCGCACCAGCATTCTGGACGGCAGCCTGCCGCCTTCCAGCCGCCTGCCCGCCTCGCGCGATCTGGCGCAGGAGCTCAGCCTGTCTCGTAACACGGTTTTAACCGTTTATGAACAACTGTTGGCGGAAGGCTATGTTTTGGCCCGCGCCGGCAGCGGAACATTCGTCGCCGAAACCGTGCCGGACAGCTGCTTATCCACCAGCAGCGTGCCCGCCGGCGGCGACGGCCAGCAGAGGGGCATAGAGCTGTCGGATCGCGGCGCCGCGCTGCTGCACCACGCCAGCGCCAGCCCCAAACAGTGGGGGGCATTCATTCCCGGCGTGCCGGACGTTAATGCCTTTCCGCACCAGCTGTTCAGCAAGATCCAGGCGCGCATCAGCCGCCGCCCGGCCCCGCAACGGCTGACCTACAGCAACCAGGGCGGCAGCCCCGAGCTGCAGCACGCTCTGGTGGACTACCTGCGGGTGGCGCGTTCGGTGCGCTGCTCGCCGGAGCAAATATTAATTACCGAGGGCATTCATCAGGCGATAGATCTGGTGACACGCATGCTGTGCAATCCTGGGGACGACGCCTGGATCGAAGAGCCCGGCTATTGGGGCATCCGCAATATACTGCGGATGAATGCGCTGAACATCTGCCCGCTGGCGGTGGATGAGGCCGGCCTGGTGCCGCCGGAGCACCCCACCTCGCCGCCGCGGCTGATTTTCGTCACCCCGTCGCACCAGTATCCGCTGGGTTCGGTGATGAGCCTGGCGCGCCGTCAGCGCTTGCTGGCGCTGGCGCGCAACGCCGGCAGTTGGATCGTCGAAGACGACTACGACAGCGAGTTCCGTTTCTCCGGCCAGCCGATCCCGGCGCTACAGGGGCTGGAAGCCGATGCGCCGGTGATCTACATCGGCACCTTCAGCAAAACGCTGTACCCGGCGCTGCGGCTCGGCTACGTGGTGCTGCCGCCGCAGCTGGCGCAGGCGCTGAAAACCGCCCACGCCGAGCTGTACCGCGGCGGCCACCTGCTGATCCAGACCGCGCTGGCGGAGTTCATTCAGGAGGGCCACTACAGCGCGCATATCCGCCGCATGCGGTTGCTGTACGCGCGGCGGCGCGCCTTCCTCACCCATCTTATCGAACAGCACCTGGGCAAACAGGCGCTGAGCGAATTCAACAGCAACGCCGGGCTGCATCTGATCCTCAACCTGCCGGACGAGGCCGACGACGTGGCGATCGCCGCCGCCGCCGGCGCGCGCGGGGTGCTGGTGCGGCCGCTGTCGCGTTATTACATGCTGCCCAACCGCCGGCGCGGCCTGCTGATGGGCTTCGCCTGCGTGCCGGAAGAGCAGATGGCCGCCGCCTTTATCCAGCTGTTGGCCTGCATCAACGCGCCTCACCAGGCCTGAAGCCGCCAGCCGTTCGCCTGCCGGTGCAGACGGTGCGTCAGCTTCAGCCCCTGCAGGAAGTCTTCGTCGTGCGATACCACCAGCATCGCGCCGGGGAAATCCGCCAATGCGCTTTCGATTGCCAGCGACGAGGCCAGATCCAGATGGTTGGTCGGTTCATCCAGCAACAGCAGCTGCGCCGGTTGGCGCCGCCACAGCGCGCAGGCCAGCGCCGCCTTCAGGCGTTCGCCGCCGCTCAGCGATCCCAGCGGCAAAGCGATGCGATCCGCGCCGAGCTGCAGCTGCGCCAGCCGGGTGCGTAACTCGCCCTCCGCCAGCGGCGAGCCCTGCAGCCCCAAATGCTCCACCACCGAAAGGCGCGCGTCGAGCTGCGAGAGGGTTTGATCGAGATAGGCCAGCGGCAGCGGGCAGCGGCACCGCCCGGCGAGCGGCGCCAGCTGGCCGAGGATCACCTTCAGCAGCGTGGATTTACCGCAGCCGTTCGGGCCGGTCAGCGCCACGCGCATCGGCCCGTCGATGCGCAGATCCAGCGGCGGCGCGGCGACGAAGGGCAACCGCAGTTGCTCGAGCACCAGCACCTGTTTACCGGCGACAACCTCAGTGCCCGGCAGGGCTAGCATCACCGGGCTGTCCTCTTCCAGCCGTTGGTAAGCCTCATACACCGCGACGTTGAGCGCGCCCCTTTGCTCCTGATGCTGTTTACGCAGCGTGCCGAGGCTCTCCTTGGCCGCCGCCTTGTAGGCAACGCGTTCAAACGAGGCGATATTCAGCGTATCGACGCTTCTCAGCGTTTGCGCCGAGCGCCGTTGGCTCATGTCATGTTCTTTCTGTTGCCGGGCGCGGGTGCGCCGGCGTTCCTGCCGCGCATGTTCCAACGCGCCGCGCGCCGCCTGCTGTTCCAGCTCGCGCTGGCGGCGGTAGTCATGGTAGTTGCCGCCGTAGCTGTGCAGCGCACCGGGCGTCAATTCGACGATGCGCTCCATGCGCGCCAGCAATTGCCGGTCGTGGCTGGCGATCAGCAGCCCGCCACGCCACTGATCCAACTGCCGGTACAGCCAGTCGCGGCCATTGGCGTCCAGATGGTTGGTCGGTTCGTCCAGCAGCAGGAAATCCGCCGCGCTCAGCATGGCGGCGCACAGCGACGCGCGCATCCGCTCGCCGCCGCTCAAACAGCTTGCGGGCCGCTGCGGATCGAACGCCGGCAGCCCGGCGGCGGCAAAGGCGGTTCGCAGACGATCGGCCAGATCCCACTGCCCTTCCAGGCGATCGATATCGTCCGCCTGCGGCCGCCCCTGATCGACGCGGGCCAACGCGGCAAAGAGCTCACCGTAGCCCAACAGCTGCGCCAGCGTGGCATGGGGCGCAATTTCCGGCTGCTGCGCCACATAGGCCAGCGAAGCATCGGATTCCACATGCCCATTGCCCGGCAGATCCAACCCGGCTATCAGGCGCAGCAGCCGGGTTTTCCCCACGCCATTGCGCCCGACCAGGCCGCAGCGTTGTTGGTCGAAAGTGAGATCCAGCGGGCCGAACAGCGTCTCGCCGTCAGCAAATTGGCAGGTCAGTTGGTGTAAAACAAAATGAGGGGGCTGCGCGAAATGAGCCATAAGCACTCCTGAATGAGATCAAAACATCCCCACAAGGCACCGGAGTGCTCAGCGTGGGACAAGATATCAGCAGGCGTGGGTGTTCATTTTCGGTAGTGGCTCCGCAGAGAGAAGGAATTTGCAACGCGCAAATGCTAACCGATCTTTTGTTCATTATGCAAACACGGTCAGAGATTCATGATGTCTATCACATTCAGCGCAACGCAGATTCCCAAGCGGTACGACAACGGCTAGATTTATCTCATCCGACCACTTGTGTTCACATAATTATAACAACGGGCCCCGATTTCACCCGATGGAGAGTGCAATGAGCAATTACCCGCACCTGCTGGCGCCGCTGGATCTCGGCTTCACCACCCTGAAAAACCGGGTGCTGATGGGATCAATGCATACCGGCCTGGAAGAACTGCCCGATGGCCCCGAGCGCATGGCGGCTTTCTACGCCGAACGCGCGGCCGCCGGCGTAGCCCTGATCGTCACCGGCGGCATCGCCCCCAATGAAAAAGGCGTGGTGTATCGCGGCGGTTCAACCCTCAGCAACGAGGAGCAGGTGGCCCATCACCGCATAGTGACCGATGCCGTTCACCAGGCCGGCGGCAAGATTGCGCTGCAGATCCTGCACGCCGGGCGCTACAGCTACCAACCGCAGCCGGTGGCGCCTTCGGCGCTGCAGGCGCCGATCAACCCCTTCCCCCCGGCGGCGCTGAGCGAAGCGGAGATTGAGCGGACCATCGCCGACTTCGCCCGCTGTGCGGCGCTGGCGCAGCAGGCCGGTTACGACGGTGTCGAAGTGATGGGCTCCGAAGGCTATTTGATCAACCAATTCCTGGTGGCGCACACCAACCAACGCAACGACCAGTGGGGCGGCAGCTTCAGCAACCGCATGCGTTTCGCCGTCGAGATAGTTCGGGCGGTGCGCCAGGCGGTCGGCCGCGAATTTATTCTGATCTACCGCTTGTCGATGCTCGATCTGGTGGAAGACGGCTCCAGCTGGCAGGAGATAGAACAGCTGGCGCTGGCTATCGAGCAGGCCGGCGCCACCATTATCAACACCGGTATCGGCTGGCATGAGGCGCGTATCCCTACCATCGCCACCATGGTGCCGCGCGCCGGTTTCAGCTGGGTCACCCGCAAGCTGATGGGCAAGGTCGGCATCCCGCTGATCACCACCAACCGCATCAACGATCCGGCGGTAGCCGAGCAGGTGCTGGCGGACGGCTGCGCCGATATGGTGTCGATGGCGCGCCCGTTCCTCGCCGACGCCGCCTTCGTGCAAAAAGCCGCCGAAGGGCGTGCCGATGAGATCAACACCTGCATCGGCTGCAATCAGGCCTGCCTCGACCAGATATTTGAAGGCAAGCTCACCTCCTGCCTGGTGAACCCGCGCGCCTGCCGCGAAACCGAAATGCCGCTGACGATGGCGGAACGGCCGAAAAAGCTGGCGGTGATCGGCGCCGGGCCGGCCGGGCTGGCCTTCGCCACCACCGCCGCCAGCCGCGGCCATCAGGTAACGCTGTTCGACGCCGCCGATCAGATCGGCGGCCAGTTCAATATCGCCAAGCAGATCCCCGGCAAGGAAGAATTTCACGAAACCCTGCGTTATTTCCGCCGCCAGCTGGCGCTGCGCGAAGTCACGCTCAGGCTGGGCGCGCACGTGGAAGCGGCGGATCTGGCCGAGTATGACGAGGTGATCCTGGCCTGCGGCATAGTGCCGCGCACCCCGGATATTCCCGGCATCGATAACGCCAAGGTGCTGACCTACCTCGACGTACTGCGTGATAAGAAGCCGGTCGGCCAGCGGGTGGCGATCATCGGCGCCGGCGGCATCGGCTTCGACACCGCCGAATACCTCAGCCAGCACGGCGCCTCCAGCAGCCTGGATCAGGCGGAGTTCAACCGCGAATGGGGCATCGATGGCCGCCTCGAACAGCGCGGCGGCTTGGCGGCCCAGGGGCCGCAGGCACCACGCGCGGCGCGCCAGATCTATCTGCTGCAGCGCAAAGCCAGCAAGGTGGGCGAAGGCCTGGGGAAAACCACCGGTTGGATCCACCGCACCAGCCTGGCGATGCGCGGCGTCAAGATGCTCAACGCCGTAAGCTATCAACGTATCGACGAGGAAGGCCTGCATATCTCCCGCGCCGATCAGGAGAGCTGCCTGCCGGTGGATACGGTGATTATCTGCGCCGGGCAGGAGCCGCGCCGCGAGCTGCAGCAGCCGCTGCTGGCGATGGGGAAAACCGTGCATCTGATCGGCGGCGCCGACGTGGCCGCCGAGCTGGACGCCCGACGCGCCATCGATCAGGGCACGCGGCTGGCGATGGCGCTATAAAAAAGGGGCGCGTTGCGCCCCTCGTTCACTCAGCGCCGCGCGCCGGATTTCACCGCTTTCAGTATAACGAACTTTTTGTTGGACGCCACCAGGGTGCAGTTGCCGAACAAACGCTTCAGCTTCTGGTGATAGTCCAGATGGCGGTTGCCGACGATGCGCAGCTCGCCGCCCACCTGCAGGCAACGCTTGGCGTCGCAGAACATCTGCCAGGCGGTATGGTCGGTGATCGCATGCTGCTGGTGGAATGGCGGGTTGCACAGCACCGCCTGCACGCTTTCACGCTCGATGCCCGCCAGCGAGTTGTTCACCTCAAACTGGCAGCGATCCAGCTCCTGCGGCAGGTTGTGCTCCACGTTCAGCTCGCTGGAGGCCACCGCCATGTAGGATTCATCGACGAAGGTCACCTGCGCCTCCGGGTTCTGCTGCAGCGCGATCATGCCGATCACGCCGTTGCCGCAGCCCAGATCGACAATATGGCCATTCAGGCCGTGCGGCAGATGCTCCATAAACAACCGCGCGCCGATATCCAGGCTGCCGCGCGAAAACACGTTGGCGTGGTTATGAATAAGCCAATCGGTGCCGTCCAGCGCCCAGTTGGTGGTTTCCGGCGCCGCCGGCGGCACGATGTCCGCCGCCTGGCAATAGATCAGCCGCGCCTTTTTCCACGCCAGGCTGGTGCGGGTCGGGCCCAGCACCTTTTCAAACAGCTGCAGGGTGGAGGTATGCACGTCGCGCGCCTTGGCGCCGGCGACGATCAGCGTGTCTTCGCTCACCACCGCGCGCAGCGCACGCAGCTGCTGTTCCAGCAAGGCCAACGCCTTGGGGATGCGGATCAGCACCACCGCCGGCGCCGCAGGCAGCGCGGCCAGGCTGTCCAGCAGATGAACCTGCTCGGGATCCAGTTCGTTGAGCTTCAGGTTGTGGCGCGTCGCCAGCTGGCTCATGTAGGAATCGCTGATGCTGTACGGCCGATGGGCGTGCAATGCGCAGGCCAGGGTGCCGAAGTTATCGTTGAAAATCAGCACCGGGTGGCCGCCGATATCTACGTTTTCAAGCTGTTGCAGCAGATACTCATCCGCCGCTTCCCACGCCTGCAGCTGGGTGGATTCTTCCTGTTGGGGATAACGTTCCAGCTCAAGTTGCTGTGTTCCCAGATCGAGTTGGCTCATCGCCCCTCCTGACTGATAAAAATTTGGGCTGTTTATCCCCTAAAAACGTCCGTCAGTAAAATGTTTTTTCGGATAAATTGCGTATTGCACCGCGTATCTAAAAACCCGCCCCCCTTTTCCCCTTTAACAACATTAACCTTCCCTTCCCGAACGCCACATTCGGCTATTTTTCAACCTGGCTGGATGTAACTTTAAATGTTACACTGCCTGTCCCACGGAATGGGGGAAAGCATGATCAAATCTTTCCGCGATCGATATTCCCGGCGTGCTCGAACGGCAGCTGGCCCGAAAGCTCGATATGCTGGCCGCCGCGCAGCAAGAGCGCGACTTGCACCACCCCACGGGCAACTATTACAAACGGCTGTCCGGGCCATTTCAGGGATGGTCAAGCCTGCGCATCAAGACACCTGAACCAGGGAGAACCTATGTTGGAAACCACAACCCGCGAACCCACTACGGTGGGAGAAGTGCTGCAGGAAGAGTATTTAACCCCCTTGGGCATCGGCCAGGAGGAGCTGGCGAAGGTGTTGGGCGTCACCCGTGCCACGGTTAACCGTCTGTGTAACGGACATCGGCGCATGAGCGTCGCCGAAGCCAACCTGTTTGCCGATCTGTTCGAAACCACCGCCGACTTTTGGCTGAATCTGCAGGCGGCGCACGATCGCTGGGAGGCCAGACAAGCCAATGCGCAACGTGTACGTCTGCGGCCAATCAAAGAAATACTGGGACGCAATATCACTCATGCATGAAATCGAACTCGCCTACCTGCAGGGCTACCCTGAACATCTGCAAAGCCAGGTGCAGCAGCTGATCCAGCAAAATCGGCTGGGCGACGTCCTGCTGCAGCGCTACCCGCAGGTGCATGATTGCACCACCGACAAATCGCTCTATCAGTTTACCGTCGATCTGAAAAACCAGTACCTGCGCAACGCGCAGCCGCTGAGCAAGGTGGCCTACGACGGCAAGATCCAGGTGATGAAGCACGCGCTCGGCATGCATACCGCCATTTCGCGCGTGCAGGGCGGCAAGCTGAAGGCCAAGGCGGAGATCCGCGTAGCGACGGTGTTTAAACTCGCGCCCGAACCCTTTCTGCGCATGATCGTGGTGCACGAGCTGGCGCACCTGAAGGAAAAAGACCACAACAAGGCGTTCTACAGCCTGTGCTGTCATATGGAACCCAACTACCACCAGTTGGAGTTCGACACCCGGCTGTATCTGACCCACCTGGCGCTGTTCGGCGAGCTGTATGCGTGACAATAATCCCTGTGATAATCTGAATTTTTAGGGTCTGGGAACCGGAGCTCGTCATGATTCGCTTTGCCGTCGTCGGCACCAACTGGATTACCGAACGTTTTATCGATGCCGCTCATGAAAGCGGCAAGCTGAAGCTGAGCGCGGTCTACTCGCGTAAGCTGGAGCAGGCGCAGGCGTTTGGCGCCAACTATCACGTCGACCTGTTTTTTGATTCCCTGGAGGCGCTGGCCCAGTCCGACGCCATAGACGCGGTGTATATCGCCAGCCCCAATTCCCTGCACTGCCCGCAATCGCTGCTGTTCCTGCGGCATAAAAAGCACGTGATTTGCGAAAAGCCGCTGGCCTCCAACCAGCGCGAGGCCGAGCAGCTTGCCGCCTGCGCGCGTGAAAATCAGGTGGTGTTGTTTGAGGCGTTTAAAAGCGCCTACTTGCCGAATTTCCTGGTCCTGCAGCAGGCGCTGCCGAAAATCGGCCGGCTGCGCAAAGCCTTTATCAACTACTGCCAATACTCCTCGCGCTATCCGCGCTATCTGGCCGGTGAAAATCCCAATACCTTCAACCCGCAGTTCTCCAACGGGTCGATCATGGATATCGGCTACTACTGCCTGGCCAGCGCCGTGGCGTTGTTCGGCGCACCGCGTTCGGTGGTGGCCAGCGCGACGCTGCTCGATACCGGCGTGGACGCCCACGGCACGGTTTGCCTGAACTACGGCGATTTTGACGTGACCCTTTCCCACTCCAAGGTCAGCGACTCGGCGATCCCGAGCGAGATCCAGGGCGAGGAAGGCACGCTGGTGATCGATAAAATTTCAGAATGCCAGGGCGTGGCGCTGACCCCGCGCGGCGGCAACCGCCAGGATCTGAGCCAGCCGCAACACATCAACACCATGCTGTATGAGGCGGAAGCCTTCGCCGCGTTGGTGGAAAAAAATCAGGTGGAACACCCGGGGCTGGAAAACTCGCTGATTGTCGCCCGCCTGCTGACCGAAATCCGCCGCCAAACCGGCGTGACGTTTCCCGCCGACGGAGACTGAGATGAAGCCGCTATTACTGATGCAAACCGGCGATGCACCGGACATTATTCGCCAGGAACAGGCCAATTTTGCAGGCATGTTCCTGCAACAGGGGAATATCGCCGCCGAACGCGTGCACATCGTGCACCTGCCCTCCGGCGAGCAGCCGCTGCCGCCGGTGGAGTATTGCGGTGTGGTGATCACCGGTTCGCCGGCGATGGTGACCGAGCAGCTGCCGTGGAGCGAGCAGGCCGCCGCCTGGCTGCGGCAGGCGATGCTGATCAGGCTGCCGCTGTTCGGCGTGTGCTATGGCCACCAGCTGCTGGCCTACGCGCTCGGCGGCGAGGTGGGCTACCACCCGCAGGGCATGGAGGTCGGCACGCTGGACGTTGAGCTGCTGCCCGCCGCCGCCGAGGACCGGCGGCTGGCGCTGTTGCCGCCGCGCTTCAAGGCCAACCTGATCCACGCGCAGAGCGTGCTGACGCCGCCCGCCGGCGCGCAGGCGTTGGCGCGCTCGCAGCAGGACGCCTATCAGATCCTGCGCTATGGCGATCATGCGCTCACCACCCAGTTCCATCCCGAATTCAACGGCGCGGTGATGCACCAGTATCTGAACTGGCTCGGCGAGCTGCATCCCGAGCAACGAGAACAGTATCAGCAGAAGCAACAACAGGTTAGCGATACCCCGTTCAGCCGGCTGCTGCTGCAGGGCTTTGTCGTCAGCCTAGGGGCGCAAAAAGCCCTCGCCGGCTAGCCTGATAAACGTTGACCGCCGACACATTTTGCATTAGTTTCTGCTCTGCAAAGGGGAGTAACTTTTATACCCAATGGATTTCAAGGTGCGGCAAGGCGGCAACCGAAGGAGTCCCCGGGCGCTTAGGCTGTGACTAAGTGACTGGGGCGACAGAGGCAGCCAACGCGGCGGCGGTTTGAAAGACGAAGGGTATCTTGCCGGTCAATCGTCATTACGATGCGTAAGCATCCGGTTACCGGGCAACCTGATGTCATAGGTTTAACCAAACCTTCATCAACGTTGTAAGTGAGACCTTGCCGGAAGGCGAGGTTTGCTTGCAGCGTTCATAGAGCGGCTAGCGTCTTCCGACGTTGGCCGTTTTTGTTTTTGAAGGATACCTCTGATGATGAATACCGTTGGCACACCTTGGCTATGGGGCAGCTTCGCCGCCGTGATAGTCGTGATGCTCGCAATCGACTTACTGCTGCAGGGCCGCAAGGGCGCGCACACCATGACGCTGAAGCAGGCCGCCAGTTGGTCGGTGGTGTGGATCAGCCTTTCCCTGCTGTTTAACCTGGGTTTTTGGTATTACCTGAACGAAACCGCCGGGCGGGCGGTCGCCGACACCCAGGCATTGGCATTCCTGACCGGCTACCTGATCGAAAAAGCGCTGGCGGTAGATAACGTGTTCGTCTGGCTGATGTTGTTCAGCTACTTCGCCGTGCCGGCCAACCTGCAGCGTCGGGTGCTTATTTTCGGCGTACTGGGCGCGATCGTGCTACGTACCCTGATGATCTTCGCCGGCAGCTGGCTGGTGTCGCAATTCCAGTGGCTGCTGTATCTGTTCGGCGCTTTCCTGCTGTTCACCGGCATCAAGATGGCGCTGGCGAAAGAAGATGATTCGGCGATCGGCGACAAGCCGCTGGTGAAATGGCTGCGCAGCCGCCTGCGTATGACCGATAACCTGGAAGGCGAGCGTTTCTTCGTGCGCCGCAATGGCATTCTGTTCGCCACCCCGCTGTTGCTGGTGCTGATCCTGGTGGAACTGAGCGACGTGATCTTCGCGGTCGACAGCATTCCGGCAATCTTCGCCGTCACCACCGACCCGTTCATCGTACTCACCTCTAACCTGTTCGCCATCATGGGCCTGCGCGCCATGTACTTCCTGTTGGCCAGCGTGGCGGAGCGATTCTCGATGCTGAAGTACGGCCTGTCGGTGATCCTGGTGTTCATCGGCATCAAGATGCTGATTATCGATCTGTTCCATATCCCGATCGGCGTATCGCTCGGCGTCGTGGGGGGGATTTTGACGCTGACGCTGCTGATCAATGCCTGGGTTAACCACCGTAACGATCGCCTGACGAAGAAAGCGCCATAATCTGTTATCCGGGGCGCTAGCCGCCCCGTGATTGTTTGGCAATTGACGCAAAACGCCAAATGTTATTGCGATCACACAAATGTAACCAGTATGTTATCAAGAATTGATCCGCGCTCAGAAATTCCCCATATCCCCTTTCCAACCCCACGGCTTTACTGAATACTGTTTTGGCAAACACACTTGGTTACAGATTCACATAAAGTTGTCCGGCGACGTTCCCGCCGAGGTGACAAAGTCTGTACGCAACGCCATCAGGAAGAAAAGCACTATGCAAAAATTACTACAAAGGATCACACAGGGCAGCCTGGTCAAACAAATCATGGTCGGCCTGGCGGCCGGCATTCTGGTCGCGCTGGTTTCACCGGCCGCGGCCGTCGCGGTGGGCCTGCTCGGCACGCTGTTTGTCGGCGCGCTGAAAGCCGTGGCGCCGCTGTTGGTGCTGGTGCTGGTCATGGCCTCCATCGCCAACCACAAGCACGGGCAGAAGACCAACATCCGCCCTATCCTGTTCCTGTACCTGCTGGGCACCTTCGCGGCGGCGCTGGTGGCGGTGGCGGTCAGCTTCGTTTTCCCTTCCACGCTGGCGCTGACCACAGGTACAACGGATATCACCCCGCCGGGCGGCATCGTGGACGTGATGAAAGGGCTGCTGTTGAGCGTGGTAGCCAACCCGTTCCACGCGCTGATTAACGCCAACTACATCGGCATTCTGGCCTGGGCTGTCGGCCTGGGCCTGGCGTTGCGCCATGCTTCGGATAACACCAAAGGGCTGATCAACGATATGTCGCATGCGGTGACCCTGCTGGTGCGCGCGGTGATCCGCTGCGCGCCGCTCGGCATCTTCGGCCTGGTGGCCTCGACGCTGGCGGAAACCGGCTTCGGCGCGCTCTGGGGCTATGCCCAGTTGCTGATGGTGTTGATCGGCTGCATGCTGCTGGTGGCGCTGGTGCTGAATCCGTTGATCGTTTACTGGAAGATCCGCCGCAATCCTTATCCGCTGGTGTTCACCTGCCTGCGTGAAAGCGGCGTAACCGCCTTCTTCACCCGCAGCTCGGCCGCCAATATTCCGGTGAACATGGAGCTGAGCAAGAAACTGAATCTGAACGAAGACACTTACTCTGTCTCCATTCCGCTGGGCGCGACCATCAATATGGCCGGCGCGGCCATCACCATCACCGTGCTGACGCTGGCGGCGGTGAATACGCTGGGGATCGCGGTCGATGTGCCGACCGCGCTGCTGCTGAGCGTGGTGGCCGCACTCTGTGCCTGCGGCGCCTCCGGCGTGGCCGGCGGTTCGCTGCTGCTGATCCCGCTGGCGTGCAACATGTTCGGCATTCCGAACGACGTGGCGATGCAGGTGGTGGCGGTCGGCTTTATCATCGGCGTGCTGCAGGACTCGGCTGAAACCGCCCTCAACTCCTCCACCGACGTGCTGTTTACCGCGGCGGCCTGCCAGGCGGAAGATCAGCGCCTGGCGAATGAAGACCCGCTGAAGGTTCGCTAATCTCCAACAGGCGCCCGCCGGGCGCCTTTTTTGGCAGCTTTTACAATGTCACCCCGCTTTTAAAAATCGCCAGCTCGCGAAAATCGTTCACTTCATTGCGCGCCGGCTGCCCATTGGCGATGGCGACGATCAGATCGACGAACTGCGCCAGCAGGCTGTCCATCGGCGTGTCGTGGATTAAGCGGCCGGCGTCGAAGTCGATCCAATGCGGTTTTTTCGCCGCCAGCTCGCTGTTGGTGGCCAGTTTGACCGTTGGCACAAAGCCGCCGTAAGGCGTACCGCGCCCGGTACTGAACAGCACCATATGGCAGCCGGCGCCGGCCAGCGCGCTGGTCGCCACCGCGTCGTTGCCCGGCGCGCTGAGCAAGTTTAGCCCCGGTTCACGCAGCCGTTCGCCGTATTTCAGTACGTCCACCACCTGGCTCTGTCCCGCCTTCTGGGTACAGCCGAGCGATTTCTCCTCCAGCGTGGTGATGCCGCCGGCCTTGTTGCCCGGCGAAGGGTTCTCGTAAATAGGTTGCTGGTGATCGATAAAGTACTGTTTAAAATCGTTCACCATGCTGACGGTTTTGTCGAAGGTCGCCCGATCGCGGCAGCGGCTCATCAGGATGCGTTCGGCGCCGAACATCTCCGGCACCTCGGTCAGCACCGTCGTGCCGCCGTTGGCGATCACATAGTCGGAAAAACGCCCCAGCAGCGGGTTGGCGGTGATGCCGGACAGCCCGTCCGAGCCGCCGCACTCCAGGCCGAACCTCAGCTCGCTCAGCGTGCCCGGTTCGCGCCGATCGTCGCGCATCGCCCGGTATAAGCCATGCAGCAGCGCCAGTCCGGCCTCTACTTCGTCGTCCTGCTGCTGGCATACCATAAAGCGCACCCGCTGCTCGTCCTCCATTCCCAGCGTTGCGCGGAAGGTGTCCACCTGGTTGTTCTCACAACCCAGGCCGATCACCAGCACCGCGCCGGCATTGGGATGGCGCACCATATTTTGCAGCATGGTGCGGGTATTTTCATGATCCTGGCCCAGCTGCGAACAGCCAAACGGATGGCTGAACAGATGCACGCCGTCGATCCCCGCCGCTTCCTGGGTTGCCTGCAAGAAACGCCGCTGGATCTGGCGGGCGATGCCGTTGACGCAGCCGACGGTCGGCACAATCCACAGTTCGTTGCGGATGCCCACTTCGCCGTTGGCGCGCCGGTACAGCAGCACCTCGCGATCCGCTGCCTGCGGCGGCAGCGCCGGCAACTGCGGCTGATACTGGTAGCTGTCCAGATCGCTCAGGTTGGTTTTGGCGTTCTGCGAATGAATGTGTTCACCCGGTGCAATCGCCGCCAGCGCATGGCCGATCGGCAGACCATACTTGATGATGTCTTCCCCCGCAGCAATCGGCCGCAGCGCAAACTTGTGCCCACGCGCCAGCGGCTGGGCCAGCCGGAAACGCAGCCCGCCCAGCGTCAGCGCTTCGTCGGCCGCCAGATCGCGCAGCGCCACCGCCACATTATCCTGCGAATGAATTTTTACGATGCTTTGCATAGACCAACCTTGAGCAACGGCTACGCCAGTTCGATGGCGAAATAGTTTTTGGCATTGTCGAAACAGATGTTTTTCACCATCTCGCCGAGCAGCGCGATATCCGCCGGCGCTTCGCCGTCTTCCACCCAACCGCCGATCATCTGGCACAGAATGCGGCGGAAATACTCATGGCGCGTATAGGACAAGAAACTGCGGCTGTCGGTCAGCATGCCGACGAAGCGGCTCAGCAGGCCGAGCTGCGCCAGCTGCGTCATCTGGCGCAGCATGCCGTCTTTCTGATCGTTGAACCACCAGCCGGAGCCGAACTGCATCTTGCCGGGCGTGCCTTCCCCCTGGAAGTTGCCGACCATGGTGCCGATCACTTCGTTATCGCGCGGGTTGAGGCAGTAGAGGATGGTTTTCGGCAGGCCGCCCTGCCGCGCCTGAGCGTCCAGCAGCCGTGACAGCGGTTCCGCCAGCGGGCGGTCGTTGATCGAATCGAAGCCGATATCCGGCCCGACGCTGGCCAGCATGCGGCTGTTGTTATTGCGCAGCGCACCGATGTGATACTGCTGTACCCATTCGCGGCGCTGATATTCACCGGCCAGAAACAGCAACACCGCGCTTTTGAACTGCGCGCTCTGTTGCGGCGTCGGCAGCTCGCCGCCCAGGCGCCTGCCGAGAATGGCGTCCAGCGCCGCTTCGTCGGCTTCGCCGTACACCACCACGTCCAGCGCATGATCGGCTACCTTGCAGCCGTGGGCGGCAAAGTGGTCCATGCGTTTCTTCAATGCGTCGCATAGCGCGCTGAAGCGGCCGATGCTGACGTCCGCCGCCGCCTCCAGCCGCTGCAGATAATCGTTGAAGCCCGGCGCGTCGATATTGAACGCCTTATCCGGCCGCCAGCTTGGCAGCACCTTGATGTCGAAGCTGCTGTCCTCGGCAATGGTCCGGTGGTGGCGCAGAGAGTCGATCGGATCGTCGGTGGTGCCGACCATTTTCACCTTCATCTGCTGCATGATGCCGCGCGCCCGGAAGTTGTCCTGCGCCAGCAGGGCGTTGCCGCGCTGCCAAATGTCGTTCGCCGTCGCCGGGGAGAGCAGCGTGCCGGTAATACCGAACGGCCGGCGCAGCTCCAGATGCGTCCAGTGGTACAGCGGGTTGCCGATGGTGTGCGGCACGGTGGCGGCCCAGGCGTCGAACTTCTCGCGATCGCTTGCATCGCCGGTGCACAACCGCTCGGCTACGCCGTTGGTGCGCATCGCGCGCCACTTATAGTGATCGCCCTTCAGCCAAATCTCATACAGGTTGCTGAAACGGGTATTTTCGGCGATCTGCTCCGGCGGCAAATGGCAGTGGTAATCAAAGATCGGCTGGTCCGCCGCATAGTCATGATACAAACGCCGGGCAAATTCATTGCCCAGCAGAAAGTCTTCGCTTAAAAACGTCGCCATGTCAGGTTCCTCAGCTTGCTTGCCGTGCGGCACAGGGTCAATGCGCCAAAGTTATCACACCAATTTCACCGAGCGTCCAGCAAAATTTACCGGTTGAATCGGCCTCAACCTCGCCTGCAACCACAATAACGCTCAATTTTACGGCAAAATCACTCTGATAACGCGATATTGCACCGCCAATAGTATCGCCCAAGTGAATAATGGCTTTTGTGATATCACTCAACTTTTAAATCTGTATGACAAGTTATTGTCTCGCCACCCCGCCATTCATGCGCCGGGAAAACGCCGGTGACGGAAAGGTCGGCGCACCTCAACGAAAAGGAATCACACCCAACGCCGTTGCCGCACCGCCGGCGACGCACTTTCAAACTGGGAGATATCTCGGATGCGTAAAATTAAAGGATTACGCTGGTACATGATTGGGTTGGTAACCATCGGCACCGTACTAGGCTACCTGACCCGCAACGCCATCGCCGTTGCGGCGCCGACGCTGGAAGGCACGCTGCATATCACCACCCAGCAGTATTCCTATATCGTCGCCGCCTATTCCGCCTGCTATACGGTGATGCAGCCGGTCGCCGGCTACGTGCTGGACGTGCTCGGCACTAAGATAGGCTACGCAATGTTCGCCATCCTGTGGGCTATATTCTGCATGGGCACCGCGCTGGCCAACAGCTGGGGCGGGCTGGCGCTGGCGCGGGGCGCGGTGGGCATGGCCGAAGCGGCGATGATCCCCGCCGGGCTGAAGGCCAGCAGCGAATGGTTCCCGGCCAAAGAGCGTTCCATCGCCGTGGGGTACTTCAACGTCGGCTCGTCGATCGGCGGGATGATCGCCCCGCCGCTGGTGGTGTGGGCCATCGTCGCGCACAGCTGGGAGATGGCGTTTATCATCACCGGCGTGCTGAGCTTGATCTGGGCCATTTGCTGGCTGATTTTCTACAAGCACCCGAAAGATCAACAGAAGCTGAGCCATGAAGAACGCGATTACATCCTGGAAGGGCAGGAAGCGCAGCACCAGACCAGCAACGCCAAAAAGATGTCGGCCTGGCAAATAGTGCGCAACCGCCAGTTTTGGGGCATTGCGCTGCCGCGCTTTTTGGCCGAGCCGGCCTGGGGTACCTTTAACGCCTGGATCCCGCTGTTCATGTTCAAAGCCTACGGCTTTAACCTGAAAGAGATCGCCATGTTCGCCTGGATGCCGATGCTGTTCGCCGATCTCGGCTGCATCGTCGGCGGCTATCTGCCGCCGCTGTTCCAGAAATACTTCAAGGTTAACCTGATCGTTTCGCGCAAACTGGTGGTCACCCTGGGCGCAGTGTTGATGATTGGCCCCGGCATGATTGGCCTGTTCACCAGCCCTTACGCCGCCATTGCGCTGCTGTGCGTGGGCGGCTTCGCCCACCAGGCGCTTTCCGGCGCGCTGATCACCCTGTCTTCAGACGTGTTCGGCCGCAACGAAGTGGCGACCGCCAACGGCCTGACCGGCATGGCGGCCTGGACGGCGAGCACCCTGTTCGCCCTGGTGGTCGGCGCGCTGGCGGATACCCTCGGCTTCAGCCCGCTGTTCGCCGCGCTGTCGGTGTTCGACATTCTTGGCGCCATCGTCATCTGGACAGTGTTGCAAAACCGCCCGGCTTCCCAGCCGGCGGAAGAACCGCTGCAGCAAGCCCCGGCGCGCGGTTAACCCCATGCCCGGCCCTGCGCCGGGCGTCCTTCCGCCACTGGCAGCTGTGCCGAATAAGTGGTATAACAAATCCGTTGGCCACGCGCCCTTCCCATCCCAGCCTATAGAGCATTCACTATGGAATTCACTGAAACCAGACGCCTGTATCAGCAACTGGCCGCCGAGCTTAAGCAACGCATCGAGAGCGGCCGCTACCCGGTGGGCGACAAGCTGCCGGCCGAGCGATACATCGCCGAAGAGATGAGCGTCAGCCGCACCGTGGTGCGTGAGGCCATCATCATGCTGGAAGTGGAAGGCTATGTTGACGTGCGCAAAGGGTCCGGGATCCATGTGGTGTCCAACCAGCAAAAGCACCTGGTGGTACCGGGCGACAGTATTGAATTCGCCACCGCCGGCCCGTTCGAACTGCTGCAGGCGCGCCAGCTTATCGAGAGCAACATCGCCGAATTCGCCGCCACTCAGGTGACCAAGCAGGACATTGTCCAGTTGATGGAGATCCAGGAACACGCCCGCAAGGAAGACCGCTTCCGCGATTCGCAATGGGACCTGAAGTTCCACGTGCAGGTGGCGCTGGCCACCCAGAACACCGCCATGGCCACCATCGTGGAAAAAATGTGGGTGCAGAGGGTGAACAACCCTTACTGGATCAAACTGCACGAGCATATCGACGATCGCTCAATCGCCAGCTGGTGCGACGATCACGATCAGATCCTCAAGGCGCTGATGCGCAAAGATCCTTACGCCGCCAAGCTGGCGATGTGGCAGCACCTGGAAAACACCAAGCAGATGCTGTTCAACGCCACCAGCAACGATTTCGAATACAATGCCGATCGCTACCTGTTCGCCGACAATCCGGTGGTTCATCTGGACGGAGCCAACGGCGAAGGCAAATAACCCCGGCGGTCAAAAACCGTTGTGTTATGTCAGGTAATGTAAAATCCGCTGAATCGATGCCGGAATGGCCGTTTGCCGTGTAATATTTCACCGTCGGCAACGTAGATTTCCCTGTTGCCAATCGTGCTATTTTGGTAGAGTTAGGCCACTTTTTTACCCATTGATACGGGGCGGGACGCGGATACATGCGCTGGTTGTTTGCCATGCTTATTGCTCTTTTTTGCTGGACCGGTTCGGTCTCCGGCCAAAAGCTATGCGCGGCGCCACCCAAGGCCACTCCCACCGCACTGAGCAGCCAACCGTCGCTGGCGGACGCGGCGCTTTCCCCCTATGAAAGCGTGTACCGCGCGCCGGCAGAAGCGCGCCGCAAGGCGCCGGGCAAATTGCCGCAACTGCTGCCCAGGAGCCACTCCTTTTCCGGCTCGCCGCTTGCTTCCGCTCAGTTAGTGCCGGCCTATACCCTGGCCGCCGAGCTGGGCCACCGCGTACGCACTCCCCGCCAGGACGCCCCCGTGGCAAACCGGCTTGCCCAGGTCGACTGGACGCTGCACTCCTCGCAGCAGCAAAGCAGGTTAGGCGGTTGGAAAGAAAGTAATATGCTGTACCGTGGCACGCTGACTTATCACTCATGACCCGGTGTCGCACCGATAAGAACCAACTAAAAAGCTACGCCGTTTCATCGTTATCAGCCTCAGGATCCGGATCGCCGCGCGCTTGATCCATTCCCGATCCGCCGCTGAAACCAAGATAAACAATGACGTTTTAGGAACACCGGATGGATATCATTAAAGAACTGTTACACGCCTTGTGGCAGCAGGATTTTGAAACGCTGGCGAACCCTTCGCTGGTGTGGACCCTCTACGTGCTGCTGTTTATGATCCTGTTTTTGGAAAACGGCCTGCTGCCGGCCGCCTTCCTGCCGGGCGACAGCCTGCTGATCCTGGTGGGCGTGCTGATCGCCAAAGGCACCATGAATTTCCCGCTGACCATCCTGATCCTGACCGTCGCCGCCAGCCTGGGGTGCTGGGTCAGTTACATACAGGGCAAGTGGCTCGGCAACACGCGAACGGTGCAAGGCTGGCTATCGCATCTGCCGGCCCACTATCACCAGCGCGCGCATCAGCTGTTTCACCGCCACGGGCTTTCCGCCCTGCTGGTTGGCCGCTTCCTGGCGTTTGTCCGCACCCTGTTGCCGACCATCGCCGGCCTTTCCGGCCTGAGCAACGCGCGTTTCCAATTCTTTAACTGGATGAGCGGCCTGCTGTGGGTGCTGATCCTCACCTCGCTGGGTTTTGCGCTGGGTAAAACCCCGGTATTCCGCAAATATGAAGACCAGCTGATGTTCTGCCTGATGATGCTGCCGCTGGTGCTGTTGGTGGTCGGGTTGGTCGGCTCGCTGATAGTACTGTGGCGCAAAAAGCGCGCAGACGGCCAGAATTCGGGGAAAGGGGCGTGATGGCAAAGCGTCCGCGCTGGCAATACGTTCTGTTGATCGCGTTCGCCCTGTTGGCGCTGGCGACGCTGTTGGTGCCCTGCATGGTGCGCACCGAGAGCGAGCTGCGCATTCGCGCCAACCAGCAAGGCCTGTCGCTGCCGGACGGTTTTTACGTCTATCAGCGGTTGGATGAGCGCGGCATCCGCATCAAAAGCATTACACCGGAAGGCGATGGCCTGGTTATCCGCCTGGATTCGCCGGAGCAGCAACTGCTGGCGCGCGAAGCGCTGCAGACGATTTTACCCCCGGGCTACAGCATCGCGCTGAGTGAAGCCCCCGTTCCCTCTCACTGGGTGCGCGAATTTGCACGCTCCCCGCTCAATCTGGGATAATACCCCTTCATATGAAGGGGTTTTCTTTCACCTGCCCCATTCCGCTCAATAATTCATCAATCAGCCCCCGTTCACGGCTGATTCTTTGGGTATCTGCGCGTTTCATGACTATGCTGAAGATTAACAGCCTCAGTCAGCCGCGTAAGTCTCCTGTCGCACTGCTACGGCAGTCAGGAAAGGCGGGTGCGCATCAACGCATCCCATTAACAAGGAACCGATAGCATGAAATTACGCCATTCACTTTTACTGGCCCTCCCCTTGTTCGCATTGCCGGCTCTGTCGTTCGCGGCGGAAGGCGGCTGCGCCACCAAGGCGCAGAACATCCAGCAACAGATCGATTACGCCACCCAGCACGGCAACACCCATAGGGTCGACGGGCTGAAAAAGGCGCTGAGCGAAGTGCAAAACAACTGCACCGAAGCCGGCCTGCAGGCCGAACGCCAGAAAAAAATCGATGAGAAACAAACCAAGGTCGCAGAGCGTCAGCAGGAGCTAAAAACCGCCCAGCAGACCGGCAACCTGGACAAGGTCGCCAAAAAACAGCAAAAGCTGGCGCAAGCGCAAGCCGAGCTGAAACAGGCCCAGGCGGAATAATTTTTTACACCAGCGGATTTATCGCTGAGGGCCGGGGTATACGGGATTTTTACGGCATATAGAGTGGATGTCTGGTGTTATCAACCTACCCTCCCCCCTTTGCTCCGGCGAAAAAATCCGCTATGTTGAAAGTCTGTCGAAATTAACGTTAAGGAATAATCACATGGCACATGATTCAAATGCAGAGAACTTACGCGCTGAACTGAAGTCCTTAGCCGACACGCTGGAAGAAGTGCTGAACTCTTCCACCGATAAGCCGAAAGCCGAGCTGGAAAAACTGCGTTCGAAGGCGCAAGACGCGCTGCAAGGCACCCGCGCGCGCCTGAGCGACGCCGGGGACAAACTCGCTTCGCAGACCAAGCAAATTGCCGGGCAGGCGGACGATTACGTGCGTGACAACCCGTGGACCGGCATCGGTATCGGCGCCGCAGTGGGCGTGGTGTTGGGCGTTCTGCTCGCGCGTCGCTAACTATGGCTGAACAACCGCAAGTTCGCGCACAGGGCCCCGCTAAAGGGGTCCTGGATATCGGCCAGCGCATCATCACCCTGCTGGTCGGCATGGTGGAAACCCGGGTTCGCCTGGCGGTGATCGAGCTTGAAGAGGAGAAAGCCAACCTCATTCAGCTGCTGATCATGGCCGGCATGACCCTGCTGTTTACCGCTTTTGGCCTGATGAGCCTGTTGATCCTGATCTTCTGGGCCATCGATCCGGTCTACCGCCTGGTGGCGTTGGGCGCTACCACCGGGGTGCTGCTGTTCCTGGCGGTCGTCGGCACCATCTGGACGCTGGTCAAGGCCCGTCGCACCACGCTCCTGGGCGCCACGCGCAAACAGCTGGAGATGGACCGTGCCGAGCTGGAGGGCGATCGATGAGCCGCCGCCGCTATCTTGAATGGAAGAAAGCCAGGCTGATTCGGCAGATCCAGCAGCAACGGCTGGATCTGGCCGATAACAAAGGCCAATGGTTGGAAAAGACCGAACGCATCGACCGCGGCTGGCAAACGGTGTTTGGCCTGCGCCGTTATCTGGTGCTCGGCTCCAGCGTCATGGCGCTGTACGGCATCCGCCACCCCAGCAAGATGATTCGCTGGTCGCGCCGCGCCTTTGGCGCCTGGAGCGCTATTCGTTTGTTTAAGAAGACTTTTTCCGCCAAGTAGCCTTTCCTGCGTTCCTTCAATTCTCTCGTTGCTATCCCCTCTCTTTTGCAAAAATTCCCGCTCGCTGCCGCACAGTAGCGGGCAACCTTCTGATTACCGTCAATTTGTTAGCAGGCTAAAGATTCAGATTTTTTGAAAAAATACGACAGTTTTACTTGCTAACAAACGAAGCACTTAACGCTTAACATTCACTCCATCAATACGATATGGGCAGGACAGGGTGAGATGCCCGGTATACCGCCCACCGACATGACAAACGCCGGACAGGCACAAAAAACAACTTTGGAGTAGATGATGAAAAAATTAGAAGATACAGGTTTGCTGGTTGCTCGTATTCTGATGCCAATCCTGTTTATCGTGGCAGGCTACGGCAAAATGGGCGATGCCTACGCCGGCACCCAACAGTACATGCAATCGATGGGCGTGCCTGGCTTCTTGCTGCCGCTGACCATCCTGCTGGAGTTTGGCGGCGGTCTGGCGATCCTGTTCGGCTTCCTGACCCGCACCGTCGCGCTGTTCACCGCGGGCTTCACCATCCTGACCGCGCTGCTGTTCCACACCGACTTTACGGTTGCAGTGAACCAGCTGATGTTCATGAAAAACCTGACCATCGCCGGCGGCTTCATCGTTCTGGCGGTAGCCGGCCCGGGCGGTTTCAGCATCGACCGCATCCTGAACAAGAAGTGGTAATCTAAACTGTACTCAGGTTTAGCTCTCGGGGTCCGGCTTGCCGGACCCTGTTGTTTTTTAACCCGCACACCAAGGAGATCCCCATGGGACAACTCGTCGATGGCGTTTGGCAAGACATCTGGTATGACACGAAATCTACCGGAGGCCGTTTCAAGCGCTCAACCTCCCAGTTCCGCAATTGGGTGACCGCCGATGGCCAGCCGGGCGAGCACGGCGTTGGGGGGTTTAACGCGCAGCAAGACCGCTACCACCTGTACGTTTCCCTCGCCTGCCCTTGGGCGCACCGCACCCTGCTGATGCGTAAGCTGAAGGGGCTGGAACACATCATCCCGGTTTCCGTCGTTCACCCCTTGATGCTGGAAAACGGTTGGACCTTCGGCAAAGACTTCCCCGAGGCCACCGGCGATCGGTTGTATAACGCCGACTTCCTCTACCAGCTCTACCTGCGCGCCGACCGGCAGTACACCGGGCGCGTTACCGTGCCGGTACTGTGGGACAAACAGCAGCAGACCATCGTCAGCAATGAATCCGCCGACATCATCCGCATGTTCAACAGCGCCTTCGACGGCGTGGGCGCGCGCGCCGGCGATTACTACCCGGCGGAACTGCGCGGCAAGATTGATGAGCTGAACGGCTGGATATACGATCGGGTGAACAACGGGGTCTACAAGGCCGGCTTCGCCACCAGCCAGGCAGCTTACGACGAAGCGGTAACCGAGTTATTCGCCGCGCTGGAGCGGCTGGAACAGATCCTGGGGCAGCATCGCTACCTGACCGGCGACCGCCTGACCGAGGCCGACCTGCGCCTGTGGACCACGCTGGTGCGCTTCGATCCGGTGTATGTCACCCACTTCAAGTGCGATAAGTACCGTATCAGCGACTACCTCAACCTGTACGGCTTCCTGCGCGACATCTACCAGATGCCGGGCATCGCCGAGACGGTGAGCCTGCCGCATATCCGCAATCACTACTACCGCAGCCACGCCACCATCAATCCGCACGGCATCATTTCCATCGGGCCGGCACAGAGTCTGGATGAGCCGCACGGCCGCGACCTGCGCTTCCGCTAAGGCGGTACCATAAGGAGAGCCCCTTGCCGCAACGGCAAGGGGATTGCGGCGATTACTGGCGTTCCTGTTGGGCGAACAGCCGTGGGATCTCGCGCAGGAACCAGGCTTTCGCTTCCCCCATGCTGTCGCGTCGCCACGCCATGATGATATCGGCCTCGCGGCTGTATTCCGGCCCCACCACCCGCAGCCGCCCGGCTTCGATGTCTTTTTCCACCATCGGGTACGGCATGGTCGCCACCCCCAAGCCGGCCAGCAGCGCCAGGCGCTTGTCTTCGATGGTGCTGACCGTCAGACGCTGCTGCTTGTCCAGCAGCTGCACGGTCAACACCGGGCGCTCACGGGCGGTATCGGCCACCGCGATGCCGCGGTACTTCACGCGCGTCAATTCAGACAGCGGCTCCGGCTCCAGATGGATCGGGTGGTCCGGCGCAGCGACGTAAACGCTCATCACTTTGTACAGCTTGCGGGTGTTGATCTCCGAGGAAGCGCGAAAGTGCATGTCAGGGGCGATCACGATGTCGGCCCGCCCCTGCTCCAGCCGCTCCCAGGCACCGGCCAGCACTTCGGTGAAGATCGACACCTGGGTGTTGGCCTTCAGCGCCAGTTTGTCGATCAGCGGGAAGAGTTTGCTCGGCGGCGACAGCGCTTCGCTGACGATGGTCAGGTGAGTTTCCCAGCCGCGCGCCAGCGCCTCGGCGTCGGTGGTCAGCTTGTCCGCCGCCTCCAGCAGCACCCGGCCGCGCTCCAGCAGCATACGCCCCACGTTGGTGAACTTGGTGCGGTGGCCGGAACGGTCGAACAGCACCACGTCCAATTCTTCTTCCAATTTTTGCATGGTGTAGCTGAGCGCCGAGGGCACGCGGCCCAGCTCATCGGCTGCCGCAGCAAAGCTGCCGCGTCGGTCGATCGCATCCATAACCCTTAACGCCTCAAGCGTTAACGCCCGATCTCTGGCCATCGAATCCCTCTGTCAGGAAATTTGAATATGCCGACCAGATTAACTGGCTAACAATCCGGCGTCCAGATGCTTACCATCTTAATATACCCAATAGATTTCTGGCGGTGGCCGAGAGAGACCCAACCAGAAGATGAAGGGAAGAATGAATTTAGAGAGCCGATTGCCATGATTACATGCAGAACAGCAAAACAATGCGGGCAAGCTGACTTTGGTTGGCTGCAGGCTCGCTACACCTTTTCCTTTGGCCACTACTTCGATCCCAAGCTGATGGGCTACGCCTCGCTGCGGGTGCTGAATCAGGAGGTGCTGGCGCCAGGCGCGTCGTTCCAGCCGCGCACCTACCCTAACGTGGATATCCTGAACCTGATCCTGCAGGGGGAAGCCGAATACCGCGACAGCGACGGCAACCGCGTGCTTGCCAAGGCCGGCGAAGCGCTGCTGTTGGCGACCCAGCAAGGGCTGAGCTACAGCGAGCAGAACATCAGCGGCGATACGCCGCTGACCCGCCTGCAGCTGTGGCTGGACGCCTGCCCGGAACGCAACAACGAGCGCGTACAGCGCCTGACGTTGCCGGCGGAAGGCAGCCTGCTGCTGGCTTCGCCGGACGGCGAGCGGGGCAGCCTGCAGCTGCGCCAGCAGGTGTGGATCCACCATCTGGATCTGCAGCCGGGTGAGCAGCAGACCTTTACGCTGAACGGGCCGCGCGCCTACCTGCAGTCGATTCACGGCACCATCGCCGCCAATGGCGAACGCCACGACGAACAGCGCCTGACCTGCGGCGACGGCGCTTTTATCCACGAGGAAAACCGCCTGACGGTGCGCGCCGAAACCCCGCTGCGCGCACTGTTGATCGATCTGCCGGTGTAAGCGTGGCCTAAAACGAAAAACCCCGCGCAACATATGTTACGCGGGGTTTTCTTTATAGAGGGAGTTGACCGGTAAGCCGGGTTCTGTCGTGGACAGTCATTCCTCTAGGCCAGCAATCGCTCACTGGCTCAAGCAGCCTACCCGGGTTCAGTACGGGCCGTACCATGTGAACCCCTATTTGGCCTTGCTCCGGGTGGAGTTTACCGTGCCACGAACTGTTGCCAGCCGCGCGGTGCGCTCTTACCGCACCCTTTCACCCTTACCTGATCCCGCTTGCGCGGGCCATCGGCGGTTTGCTCTCTGTTGCACTAGTCGTAGGCTTGCGCCTCCCAGGCGTTACCTGGCACCCTGCCCTATGGAGCCCGGACTTTCCTCCCCTCCATCTGTCTCCCCGAAGAGGACGGCAATGAAGCGGCGACTGTCTGGTCAACTCCGGCGCGGATAGTAGCGTTGCCTTCGCGGCAGGTCAACCGCTTTACTGCTGTTGTTGCTCTAACGCGTGCTTGTACAGCGCATTTTTCTTCACGCCGTGGATCTCCGCCGCCAGCGCCGCCGCCTTTTTCAGCGGCAGCTCTTTTTGCAGCAGCGCCAGGGTGCGCAGCGCCTCGAGCGGCAGTTCATCCTCTTGCGCTTTGTGGCCTTCGACGATCAGTACCATTTCGCCACGGCGCCGCACTTCGTCTTCCTGCACCCAGGCCAGCAACTCGCCCACCGGCGCGCCGTGGATAGACTCCCAGGTTTTGGTCAGCTCGCGCGCCAGCACCACGTAGCGTTGCGGCCCCCAGACGGTGACCATGTCCTGCAAACTTTCCAGCAGGCGGTGGGTTGATTCGTAGAAAATCAGCGTGCGCGGTTCCTCTGCCAGCGCCATCAGCGTATCCTTGCGCCCCTTGGTTTTCGCCGGCAGGAACCCTTCGTAACAGAAGCGGTCTGAGGCTACGCCGGCGGCGCAAAGCGCGGTGGTCGCCGCACAGGCGCCCGGCAGCGGCACCACGCGGATGCCGGCTTCCCGACAGCGGCGCACCAGGTGGTAACCGGGATCGTTGATCAGCGGTGTGCCGGCGTCGGAAACCAGCGCGATACTCTGGCCTTCCTGCAGCTTCGCCAGCAGTTGATCGGCCTTTTGTTGTTCGTTATGGTCATGCAGCGCAAACAACCGCGCGCTAATCGCAAAATGTTGCAGCAGCAAACCGGTATGGCGCGTGTCTTCCGCCGCAATCAGATCAACGCTTTTCAGTACCTCTAACGCGCGGTGGGTAATATCGCCCAGGTTGCCGATTGGAGTGGGCACCACATACAGCGTTGATGCAGAAATGACTGATTGTTGGTGTTGATTCATTGTTTCATCCGGGTTGCCGATTTAATATTGAGCATCTTGAAAAAAACATCACTGGATACAGTATGCTTTCCTCAACATTCGTTCGTACCAAAGCAGGACGTTCCAAGCCTGTCCGACTTACCGCTGTCATCGCGGCCGCCCTTTTCCTGGCAGGCTGTCCAAGTCGGGCCCCGCAAACGCCGCCCGCCAATATACAGGACGAAGCGAGCGCCAGCTCCGACTACTATCTGCAGCAGCTGCAGCAAAGCAGCGATGATAACAAGGCTGACTGGCAATTACTTGCTATTCGCGCACTGTTGCGCGAAGGGAAGCTGCCGCAGGCCGGTGAGCAGTTGAAGCAGCTGCCGAAAAACCTCAACGGCGCGCAGCAGGCGGAAAGCCAGTTGCTGACCGCCGAACTGCAGGTGGCCAACAAGAGCTACGTCAGCGCCCGCAGCACCCTGAGCCATCTCGACAGCGGCTCGCTGTCGGCCAACCAGCGGGTGCGTTATTACCAGGCGCAAATCAGCGCCAACGAAGGCAAAGCCTCCCTGCCGCTGATCCGCGCCTATATCGCGCAGGAACCGCTGCTGACCGGCAAGGCGCACCAGACCAATCTGGACCAGACCTGGCAGGCGCTGCTGCAGCTGACGCCGCAGGACATGAGCAGCCTGGTTATCGACGCCAACGAGAATGTGCTGCAAGGCTGGCTGGATCTGCTGCGGGTCTATCAGGAGAACAAGCAGGATCCGGATCTGCTGAAAGCCGGCATCAAGGACTGGCAGAATCGCTATCCGCAAAACCCGGCGGCCAAAACGCTGCCCGCCCGACTGAATCAGGTGCTGAACTTCACCCAGGCCTCCACCTCGAAAATCGCCCTGCTGTTGCCGCTTAACGGCCAGGCGAAGGTGTTCGCCGACGCTATCCAGCAAGGTTTCGAGGCCGCGAAGAATGGCGGCGCCGTACCCGCACCGGCTCCGCAGCAACCCACCAATAATCCGGATCAAACCGCGCCGGCGAGCCAACCGGCGGCCGTTTCAGCGGACCCTAACGCCAACGGCGCGGTAAGCACCTCGGCGCCGCCGGCAGATCAGGCCGCCGTCACCGCAGCGCAGCCCGCTACGCAGCCTGGCGCGCCAATCACGCCGCCGCAGGCAGCCAACGCGCAAATCAAGGTATACGACACCACCAGCCAGCCGCTAGCCGCGCTGCTGACTCAGGCTCAGCAGGACGGCGCCACCCTGGTGGTCGGCCCGTTGTTGAAAGAAAACGTCGACCAACTGGCCGGCAGCACCACCACGCTGAACGTGCTGGCGCTCAACCAGCCGGAAACGCCGAAAGATAGCCCGAACATCTGTTACTTCGCCCTGTCGCCGGAAGATGAAGCGCGCGACGCCGCTCGCCATATCTGGGATCAACAGCAGCGCCAACCGCTGCTGTTGGCGCCGCGCGGCGCCCTCGGCGATCGCGTAGCCAGAGCCTTCAATCAGGAATGGCAGAAGCTGGGCGGCCAGACCGTGCTGCGTCAGGACATCGGCTCCGCCGGTGAACTGCGCCAGATGGTGAACAGCGGCGGCATTCGCATGACCGGCACGCCGATCTCCGCAGCGCCAGCGCCGCAGAGCGTAACCATCGCCGGGCTGACCATTCCGGCGCCGCCGAGCGATGTGCCTGCCGCCGCCGGCGGCAGCGTCGACGCGGTGTATATCGTCGCCACCCAATCCCAACTGACGCTGATCAAGCCGATGATCGACATGGCCACCAACTCGCGCGGCAAGCCGGCGATGTACGCCAGCTCGCGCAGCTACCAGGCCGGCGCCGGCCCGGACTTCCGCCTGGAAATGGAAGGCCTGCAGTTCAGCGATATCCCGCTGCTGGCCGGCGCCAATCCGCAGCTGTTGCAGCAGGCCAGCTCCCGTTTCCGCAGCGACTACTCGCTGGTGCGCCTGTACGCCATGGGGATGGACGCCTGGACATTGGCCAATCACTTTGCTGAAATGCGCCAGCTGCCCGGCTTCCAGGTCTCCGGCACCACCGGCCTGCTCACCGCGTCTCCAAGCTGCGTGATCAACCGCAAGCTGCCTTGGCTGCAGTACCGTCAGGGCCGGGTTGTTCCCGTCTCTTGAATCGACGCGCCACGGGGACGGGCTATGAGTTATTGGCCCGCCGCCATCTGGAACGCGCCGGGCTTACCTTTTGCGCGGCCAACGTCGCGCTGTATGGCGGCGAGCTCGATCTGATCATGCGCGATGGCCGCACCTGGGTGTTCGTCGAAGTGCGTTACCGCCGCAACGACGCCTTCGGCGGCGCGGCCGCCAGCGTCACCCACCGCAAACAACAGCGGCTGCTGCACGCCGCCGCCGTCTGGCTGGCCGGCCGTGGCGCCAGCTTCGACACATCGCCTTGCCGTTTTGATGTTTTGGCCATTACCGGTAGCCGGTTAGAATGGATACCCAACGCCTTCAATGCGGATTAACCCTGGTTTACCGGTGCAGACCGGCCCTTTGACTTAGTGGATTAATACAACGTGCTGGATAGAATTAAAGCCTGTTTTACCGAAAGCATCCAAACCCAGATCGCGGCGGCGGAGGCACTGCCGGACGCCATCTCACGCGCGGCGATGACGCTGGTTCAATCCTTACTCAACGGTAACAAGATCCTGTGCTGCGGCAACGGCACGTCGGCGGCCAACGCGCAGCATTTCGCCGCCAGCATGATCAATCGCTTTGAAACCGAACGCCCCAGCCTGCCGGCCATTGCCCTTAACGCCGACAACGTGGTGCTGACCGCCATCAGCAACGATCGGCTGCACGATGAGGTTTACGCCAAGCAGGTGCGCGCGCTCGGCCACACCGGCGACGTTTTGCTGGCGATTTCCACCCGCGGCAACAGCCGTGATATTGTGAAAGCGGTCGAAGCGGCGGTCACACGCGATATGACGATTGTGGCGCTCACCGGCTACGACGGCGGGGAGCTGGCCGGTTTGCTCGGCCAACAGGATGTCGAGATCCGTATTCCCTCGCACCGCAGCGCACGCATTCAGGAAATGCACATGTTGACCGTAAACTGCCTGTGCGACTTGATAGATAACACATTGTTTCCCCACCAGGACGATTAAGGAACTGAGATGAAGCTAAAAGCCACATTTGCAGTGCTGTTCAGCGCCCTGCTGTTACAAGGCTGTATCGCCGGCGTGGTGGTCGGCAGCGCGGCCGTCGCCACCAAAACCGCCACCGACCCGCGCAGCGTAGGCACTCAGGTGGACGACGGCACGCTGGAAGCCCGGGTTGAAAACGCCATGAGCAAAGATCAGCAGTTGAAAAAAGACGCCCGGGTGGTCGCAACCGCCTATCAGGGTAAAGTGTTGCTGACCGGCCAGTCGCCGAACGCCGATCTGACCAGCCGCGCCAAACAGATCGCCATGGGCGTGGAAGGCACCACGGAAGTGTATAACGAGATCCGCCAGGGGACGCCGGTCAGCCTGGGCACCGCCTCTTCCGATACCTGGATCACCACCAAGGTGCGTTCGCAGCTGCTTACCAGCGATACGGTGAAATCGTCCAACGTGAAGGTGACTACCGAGAATGGCGAAGTGTTCCTGCTGGGTCTGGTAACGCAACAGGAAGGCCAATCTGCCGCGCAGATAGCCAGCCAGGTCAGCGGCGTGAAACACGTCACTACCGCCTTTACCTACGTGAAGTAAGCGCCGGGCCGGGGCGCATGCCGCCCCGGCCGGTTAATTCAGTTTGTTCGCACGCAGAAAATCTTCCCCGCCCAGCTGGCGCATCTGGCGCATGATCCATTGCTGACGCTGAATCACGTAACCGGATGGCGCGTTGGCTTTGAAACGGTGCGGGTTCGGCAGCACCGCCGCCAGCAACGCCGCCTCGGAGGCGGTGAGGCGTTTGGCCGGCTTGTTGAAGAATCGCCGTGAAGCCTCTTCCACGCCGAATACCCCGTCACCAAACTCCACGATGTTCAGATATACCGTGAGAATGCGCCGCTTGGTCCACGCCAGCTCGATGCCCGACGTCAGCCCGGCCTCCAGCCCTTTGCGCAGCCAGCTGCGCCCGTCCCACAAAAACAGGTTCTTGGCGGTTTGCTGCGACAGCGTGGAAGCGCCGCGGATGCGCGTCGGGCGTTTTTCGTTGTGGCTGAGCGCCTTTTCGATCGCCGCCACGTCAAACCCCCAGTGCTCGGGGAATTTTTGGTCTTCCGCCGCCATCACCGCCAGCGCCATCTGCGGCGAGATGTCGTCCATCGCCACCCAGTCGGAATGGGCGACGTAAGCGAAATCCCCGCTCAGCCAGGCGCTGAGCTGACGCTCGACCATCACGGCGGAAAACGGCACCGGCAAAAATGCGAAGGCCAGAATACCCAACAGCCACAGACCAACCAGCGCAACGACGCCGCGCTTCAGCCAAAACCACGGTCGGCCAAGCAGCGATTTGCCGCCAGATTTGCTCATTCGGCCAGATCCAGCACCCGCGCAACCAGCTTGTCGATGCCGGCAGCGGCTTCGGCGATCGACTGCGCCAGCATATAGGCCGGGGTTGTCACCAGGTTATGCTCGCTATCCACCACGATATCGTCCACCGGGCAAATCACCGGCTCACCGCCCATGGCGTCAATCACCTCCCCCAGATCCGGATCGTTGCCGATGGTCAGCCGCACCCGTTGGTCCAGCAGCCTCGGCAACAGCGCCGGTGCGATGCACATCAGGCCAATTGGTTTATTCGCCTTATACATTTGTCGCGTTAGCTTAACCAAATCTTCATCCACCTGACATTCAGCGCCGGCGGCGGCAAAGTTGCTGAGGTTCTTGGCCGCGCCAAAGCCGCCGGGAACGATCAGCGCGTCCAACTGAGCGGCATCCGCCAGTGCCAGCGGCTGAATATTCCCTCTGGCAATGCGTGCAGACTCCAGTAAAATGTTGCGCTGCTCCGGCATTTCGTCGCCAGATAAGTGATTAATAACATGAAGTTGAGGTTTATCAGGGGCAAAGCACACCGCCTGTGCGCCGGCGCGGTCCAGCGCCAGCAGCGTCAACACCGCTTCATGGATCTCCGTACCGTCGTAAACCCCGCAGCCGCTGAGCACGACACCTACCTTTTTCATCGACCTTACTCCTATCGCTACTGTCAACTGGTTCGTGCTCGGAGTTGACAAACACTAATCTACATCACACATTTTAATGAATCTTCTAACAAGAGCGCTTACATTTGCTATGTTGTTGGCTGTATGATGTTTAGGAATTCACGACAACCTGCTCGACCAGAACACTGAAACCAATACGCAGGTTCACAATTTCCCTGGTGTTGGCGCAATATTCGCGCACCCCGGCTTAGGTCGGGGTCATTTTTTTTCAGCGTTCTCCACCCACGCACGCAGTACCTGCACGTCGTTCCGCCATTCCTGTTTCAGCTCATCCACCCAGTCCTGCACGTTATCCCACCACGCCGGCAGCGTCGGGGTCTGAATTTGCTGTGCGAGCTGCTGCAGATGGCGCAGGCCGACCGAGCCGGCGGCGCCCTTGATCTTGTGCCCTTCCTCGGTGATGCCTTGCTGATCGCGCGCCGTCATGTTGGAATCCAGCACCGCCAGATAGCCCGGCATCATTTGCTCGAACATCTCCAGGCTTTGGTGGATCAGCTGCGGCCCGACCAAATCCATATACTGTTCCAACATTGCGGTATCGAGTAACGACTCATTAATCTGCATCGCCTTGTGCTCCGTTTTCTTTAAGGTGTGAGAAGGTTGATGATCCCAATAATGCTTGATGACCCGGGTCAACGCCGGCACCGACAGCGGCTTGCTCAGCACATCGTCCATGCCCGCATCGAGATACTCTTTTTTGTCTTTCAGCACGTTGGCGGTCAGGGCCACCAGCGGCGGCAACGCCTGCCCGGCATAGCGTTCGCGCAGCTCGCGGGCGATATCCAGCCCGGTCATGTCCGGCAGCTGGATATCCAGCAATACCAGATCGAACTCGTCCGGATCGAACATCGCCAGCGCGTCGTGGCCGTTCATCGCCACCTCCACGCTGTTGCCCAGTTTTTCCAACACCGAACGCGCCACGATCACGTTCAGCTCGATATCCTCCACCAGCAGGATATGCAGCGCCGGCAACGGCAGCTCTTCCTCGGTCCGCGCTTCGCTGACGGCTTCCTGCACCGCCGGCGCCTTGATGGTCAGCGTGAAGCAAGATCCCTGCCCCTGCACGCTGTGCACGCTGATGTCGCCGCCCATGCTCTGCGCCAGCCGTTTGGACACCGCCAGCCCGATGCCGGTACCGGTCGCCGGGCGGCCGCCGTGCTGATCCTTCACCTGATAATACATGGCGAAAATCTTGTCCTGCTCGTCCTGCGGAATGCCCATGCCCGAGTCTTCCACCTCGAACACCAGTTTTTCCTGCGCCTCGCGCCGCACCCGCACGACAATCTGCCCTTGCTGGGTGAACTTCACCGCGTTGCCGATCAGGTTCCACAGGATCTGCCGCAGGCGCGTGCCGTCGGTGATGATCTGCTGCGGCAGCGGCAGCTGCGGCTCCAGAACGAACTGCAGCCCCTTCGGCTGGGCCAGCAGGCCGGAGAGGTTCTCCAGGTCCGCCAGGAAGCCGGTGAAATCCACCGGTTGGTTATCCAGCTGCACCTTGCGCCGCTCGAGCTTGTCCATTTCAATAATGTCGTTGAAGATGTTGCCGAGAGTGATGGCGCTGACGTGAATGGTTTTCAGGTATTTCAGCTGTTCGTCGTTCAGTTCGGTATCGAGCAGGATACGGCTGAGGCCAACGATGCCGTTAAGCGGCGTACGCAGCTCGTGGCTGATCGTTGAGATGAAGGTGGTCTTGTCCCTGCTGGCGTTCTCCAGCGCGTCCTGGTAGCGCTTACGCTCGGTTATATCGCGCCCGAAGCCCATCAGCCCGTGGCGCTTGCCCACCCGATCATAAAACGGCACTTTGCGCAGTTCGAAACAGGCCTTGCGGCCGTCCGGATAGACCAGCCACTGCTCGTAGGTCAGCGAAACGTTGTGGCGGAACACTTTTTCGTCGGTCTCGATCACCTTCTCGGCGATCTCCTGGCCGTAAACGTCGTACGGCGTCAGGCCGATCAGCTGCTTTTCGCTTTTGCCGGTCAGCAGTTCCATCGCCCGGTTGCAGCCGGAAAATTCTTTGTCTTCGTTGCGGTAGTACACCAGATCCGGCGAGGCGTCGAGGAAGGAACGCAGCAGCGCCGACTGTTGGCCCAGCTCAATTTGCGCCAGCTCGCGCTGTTCCATTTCTTCCGTCAGCTTTTCCATCACCTGCAGACGCTCTTCTTCCGCTTTGATGCGGTCGGCTATCTCCTGGTTCAGTTGGCTGATGTTGTTCTTGAGTTGCTGGTTCAATTCCAGGTCACGGTGGCGCATCTCTTCCAGTTTGTCCACCAGCCGCGCCAGCCGCTGCCGCGACTCCTCCAGCTGTTCGACCACCACCGACAGAAAGTAAACCGCCCAGGGGGTGATCAGCAGGCCGAAGAAGATCGAGCGCACCACGTCGATGCTTTCCACTTCGCCGCGCAGCAGCATGGTCACCGCCATCTGCACCACCATCGCCAGCACCACCAGCGCCGAAGCCAGCAGCAGCGAGAAACGCACCAGCCCCAGTTTCACCATTAAATCAACGTAGTACTGGGCTAATACCCGGATTTGCTTCATAGCGGCTCCCATCAGACACAATCTTTTGAATCATACCGTAAAACACCGGTGAGATAAGGCGGCAAACGTCGAAGTGTGGCAAAGATTGCAAATCAACGCGGGGTTCAGGGCCGATAGCGCAACTTTTCCTCCAGCGCGCTGCCCTGCCCGCCATGATGCCGCAGATAGCCGCCTACCGCCTGCATGCCGCTCCAGCGGTTCTCGCACCATAATGGTGCCAGCGCCAGCTGTTCGCCGTGCAGGCTGAGCTTATGGATCTTTTCGCCATAGCGCCGCTGGAGATCGGCGCCAAACATATTGACTAATTGCGGCAACTGCATAATCTTGATGTTCTCTGTGTTCAAAGCCCGTGATGCTAATAAGAAACGGCTTTTCCCGCGATGACAGAGATCAACGCCTTCCCCGCAAGGCGTCACCAGGCATAACTATTCATTATAAATGCAAATAAAATCACCAGGGCCGCGATGAATTTTTCTAATTCTCGCGCAACCGTTAACGCCTGTATGACAATGCGATGAAAAATAGTTACAAACGTCAACAAACATATATTTTATAGAATAAAATTCTGACATTCCCACCCGCACTAGCATGGTGCAGAGATTCAACGGTTGCACTATAGTGAGACAGCTCACATTTCTTCCGGGCCCGGCGCTTCTCACTGCATGCGTAAATTCATGTAAAAAACATTAATTATCAAATAAATAACCCCTGTTAATTCAATAAAAATCTCCCTTAAGCCCATATTTGACCTGCGTATTCTTTCTCGCTAAGTTGGAAGTCCGCTGGAAGCTTTCTGGACGGGCAAACGTCTCGTCATATTTATGCAGTAATTTAAGACTCCCTCTTAAAACAAGTCATATACCACTTGTGAGAACCGTCACGAGAGGCCATTAACGGAGGGCGGAAAAGCAGATTGGCGGGGTTAACTTGCCGATCGGACTTCTGCCTGAAGTTGGGAAGCCCCCTCGTAAGTAGGTTGTGAGAGTCACGCAGAGCCTGGGGAGGTTCACTGATATGTTGTACGATAAATCCCATGAGAGGGACAACTGTGGTTTCGGCCTGATCGCCCACATAGAAGGCGAACCTAGCCACAAGGTGGTGCGCACCGCCATTCACGCGCTAGCCCGCATGCAGCACCGTGGCGCCATTCTTGCCGACGGCAAGACCGGTGACGGTTGCGGCCTGTTACTGCAAAAACCCGATCGCTTTTTCCGCATGGTGGCGGAAGAGCGCGGCTGGCGTTTAGCCAAGAACTACGCCGTTGGCATGATGTTCCTCAGCCAGAATGAAGAGGAAGCTCGCGCCAGCCGCCGCATTGTAGAAGAAGAGCTGCAAAACGAAACGCTGTCGATCGTCGGCTGGCGTGAAGTGCCGACCAACCCGGACGTGCTGGGTGAGATCGCACTCTCTTCCCTGCCGCGCATCGAACAAATTTTCGTTAACGCCCCGGCCGGCTGGCGCCCGCGCGATATGGAACGCCGCCTGTTCGTGGCGCGCCGCCGTATCGAGAAACGCGTCCAGGACGACAGTTTCTACGTCTGCAGCTTCTCCAACCTGGTGACGATCTATAAAGGCCTGTGCATGCCTGCGGATCTGCCGCGCTTTTATCTCGACCTGGCGGACCTGCGTCTGGAATCGGCCATCTGCCTGTTCCACCAGCGCTTCTCCACCAACACCGTGCCGCGCTGGCCGCTGGCGCAGCCGTTCCGTTATCTGGCGCACAACGGTGAAATCAACACCATCACCGGCAACCGCCAATGGGCCCGCGCCCGTACCTATAAATTCCAGACGCCGCTGATCCCGGATCTGCAGGCCGCCGCGCCGTTCGTCAACGAAACCGGTTCCGACTCCAGCTCGCTGGACAACATGCTGGAGCTGCTGCTGGCGGGCGGTATGGACCTGATCCGCGCCATGCGCCTGCTGGTGCCGCCGGCCTGGCAGAACAACCCGGACATGGACACCGATCTGCGCGCCTTCTTCGATTTCAACTCGATGCACATGGAGCCGTGGGACGGCCCGGCCGGCATCGTGATGTCCGACGGCCGCTACGCCGCCTGTAACCTCGACCGCAACGGCCTGCGCCCGGCGCGCTATGTGATAACCAAAGACAAGCTGATCACCTGCGCCTCTGAAGTCGGCATTTGGGATTACCAGCCGGACGAAGTGGTGGAAAAAGGCCGCGTCGGTCCCGGCGAGCTGATGGTGATCGACACCCGCAGCGGCCGTATCCTGCATTCGGCGGAAACCGACAACGATCTGAAAAGCCGCCACCCGTATAAAGAGTGGATGGAAAAGAACGTCAAGCGCCTGGTGCCGTTCGAAGACCTGCCGGACGATCGGGTAGGCAGCCGCGAACTGGACGACGCACAGCTCGAAACCTACCAGAAGCAGTTCGGCTACAGCAGCGAAGAGCTGGATCAGGTGCTGCGCGTGCTGGGTGAAATCGGCCAGGAAGCCACCGGCTCCATGGGTGACGATACTCCGTTCGCCGTGCTCTCCAGCCGCCCGCGCATCGTCTATGACTATTTCCGCCAGCAGTTCGCGCAGGTGACCAACCCGCCGATCGATCCGCTGCGCGAAGCGCACGTGATGTCGCTGGGCACCAATATCGGCCGCGAAATGAACGTGTTTTGCGAAGCCGAGGGCCAGGCGCATCGCCTGAGCTTTAAATCGCCGATCCTGCTGTACTCCGACTTCCAGCAGCTCACCACGCTGGAAGGCGAATACTACCGCGCCGAAACGCTCGATCTGACCTTCGATCCGGCCGAGCAGGATCTGGAGCAGAAGATCCACGCCTTGTGCGACGAGGCGGAACAAAAAGCCCGCGACGGCGCAGTGCTGCTGGTGCTCTCCGATCGCGCCATTGCGCCGAACCGCTTGCCGGTACCGGCACCGATGGCGGTGGGTGCGGTGCAAACCCGCCTGGTGGAACAGAATCTGCGTTGCGACGCCAACATCATCGTAGAAACCGCCAGCGCCCGTGACCCGCACCACTTCGCCGTGCTGCTCGGCTTCGGCGCCACCGCCGTCTATCCGTACCTGGCCTATGAAACGCTGGCCAAGCTGGTCGACAGCCAGGCGATCGACAAACAGTACCGCGACGTGATGCTGAACTACCGCAACGGCATCAACAAAGGCCTGTACAAGATCATGTCCAAAATGGGCATCTCGACCATCGCCTCCTACCGCTGCGCCAAGCTGTTTGAAGCGGTCGGCCTGCATCGCTCCCTGTGCGACCTGTGCTTCCAGGGCGTGGTCAGCCGCATCGGCGGCGCCAGCTTCAGCGACTTCCAGCAGGATCTGCAAAACCTGTCCAAACGCGCCTGGCTGAAACGCAAACCGTTGGAACAGGGCGGCCTGTTGAAGTTTGTACACGGCGGCGAATACCACGCCTACAACCCGGACGTGGTCAGCACGCTGCAAAAAGCGGTGCACAGCGGCGATTACGGCGACTACCAGGCTTACGCCAAGCTGGTGAACGAACGCCCGGTCGCCATGCTGCGCGACCTGCTGGCCATCACGCCGCAGGGCGCGCCGATCCCGGTCGATCAGGTTGAACCGGCGGAATCGCTGTTCAAACGCTTCGACACCGCGGCGATGTCGATCGGCGCCCTGAGCCCGGAAGCGCACGAGTCGCTGGCTATCGCCATGAACAGCCTCGGCGGCTTCTCCAACTCCGGCGAAGGCGGCGAAGACCCGGCGCGTTACGGCACCAACAAAGTGTCGCGCATCAAGCAGGTGGCCTCCGGCCGCTTTGGCGTGACCCCGGCCTACCTGATCAACGCCGACGTCATCCAGATTAAAGTGGCGCAGGGCGCCAAGCCGGGCGAAGGCGGCCAGCTGCCGGGTGATAAAGTGACCCCTTATATCGCCAAGCTGCGTTACTCGGTGCCGGGCGTGACCCTGATCTCCCCGCCGCCGCACCACGATATCTATTCGATTGAAGACCTGGCGCAGTTGATCTTCGATCTGAAGCAGGTCAACCCGAAGGCGGTGATCTCGGTGAAACTGGTTTCCGAACCGGGCGTCGGCACCATCGCCACCGGCGTGGCGAAAGCCTATGCCGATCTGATCACCATTGCCGGCTACGACGGCGGCACCGGCGCCAGCCCGCTGTCTTCGGTGAAATACGCCGGCTGCCCATGGGAACTCGGCCTGGTGGAAACCCAGCAGGCGCTGGTGGCCAACGGCCTGCGCCATAAAATCCGCCTGCAGGTGGACGGCGGCCTGAAAACCGGCGTGGATATCGTCAAAGCGGCGATCCTCGGCGCGGAAAGCTTCGGCTTCGGCACCGGCCCAATGGTGGCGCTGGGTTGTAAATACCTGCGCATTTGCCACCTGAACAACTGCGCCACCGGCGTAGCGACCCAGGACGACAAGCTGCGCCGCGACCACTACCACGGCCTGCCGGAGCGCGTGACCAACTACTTCCAGTTCATCGCGCGCGAAACCCGCGAAATCATGGCGCAGCTGGGCGTCAGCCAGCTGGTTGACCTGATTGGCCGCACCGAGTTCCTGACCGAGCTGGACGGCATTTCCGCCAAGCAGAACAAGCTGGATCTGTCGCCGCTGCTGAAAACCGCCACCCCGCATCCGGGCAAGGCGCTGTACTGCACCGAAGGCAGCAACCCGCCGTTCGACAAGGGCCTGCTGAACAAAGAGCTGCTGGCGCAGGCGGAACCGCATATCGAAGCGAAGCACAGCAAAACCTTCTACTTCGATATACGCAACACCGACCGCTCGGTGGGCGCCATGTTGTCCGGCGCTATCGCCACCGTGCATGGCGATCAGGGCATGGCGGCCGATCCTATCAAGGCGCACTTCTCCGGCACCGCCGGGCAGAGCTTTGGCGTGTGGAACGCCGGCGGCGTTGAGCTGACCCTGACCGGCGACGCCAACGACTATGTCGGCAAGGGCATGGCCGGCGGCAGCATCGCGGTGCGCCCGCCAATCGGCTCCGCATTCCGCAGCCATGAGGCCAGCATCATCGGCAACACCTGCCTGTATGGCGCCACCGGCGGCAAGCTGTTCGCCGCAGGCCGCGCCGGTGAACGCTTCGCGGTGCGCAACTCCGGCGCCATCACCGTGGTGGAAGGCATCGGCGACAACGGTTGTGAATACATGACCGGCGGCATCGTCTGCGTGTTGGGCAAAACCGGCATCAACTTTGGCGCGGGCATGACCGGCGGTTTCGCCTACGTGCTGGATGAAGACGGCGAGTTCCGCAAACGCGTGAACCCGGAGCTGGTGGAAGTGCTGGACGTCGATCAACTGGCGATCCACGAAGAACACCTGCGCGGCCTGATCACCGAGCACGTGCAGGCCACCGGCTCGTCGCGCGCGGAAGAGATCCTGGCCAACTGGCCTGAATGGGCGCCGAAGTTCGCTCTGGTCAAGCCGAAGTCCAGCGATGTCAAAGCATTGTTGGGTCACCGTAGTCGTTCCGCAGCCGAGCTGCGGGTTCAGGCGCAGTAAGAGGTAGGTCATCAATGAGTCAGAATGTTTATCAATTTATCGACCTGCAGCGCGTTGATCCGCCAAAAAAACCGCTGAAGATCCGTAAAATTGAGTTCGTAGAGATCTACGAACCCTTTTCGGAAACCCAGGCGAAAGCGCAGGCCGACCGCTGTTTGTCCTGCGGCAACCCTTATTGCGAATGGAAATGCCCGGTTCACAACTACATCCCGAACTGGCTGAAGCTGGCGAACGAAGGCCGCATCATGGAGGCGGCGGATCTGGCGCACCAGACCAACAGCCTGCCGGAAGTATGCGGCCGCGTTTGCCCGCAGGACCGCCTGTGCGAAGGTTCCTGCACGTTGAACGATGAGTTCGGCGCGGTGACCATCGGCAACATCGAGCGTTATATCAGCGATAAAGCAATCGAAATGGGTTGGAAACCGGACATGTCCCACGTGCAGCCGACCGGCAAGCGCGTAGCGATCATCGGCGCCGGCCCGGCAGGTTTGGCCTGCGCCGACGTGCTGACCCGCAACGGCGTGAAAGCGGTGGTATACGATCGCCATCCGGAGATCGGCGGCCTGCTGACCTTCGGCATCCCGGCCTTCAAGCTGGAAAAAGAGGTGATGATCAAACGCCGCGGCATCTTCAGCGAGATGGGCATCGAGTTCCAGCTGAATACCGAAGTGGGCAAAGACGTCAGCATGGAAACGCTGCTGAACGAGTTCGATGCGGTGTTCCTGGGCGTCGGCACCTATCAGTCGATGCGCGGTGGCCTTGAGAACGAAGAGGCGCCGGGCGTTTACGACGCGCTGCCGTTCCTGATCGCCAACACCAAGCAACTGATGGGCTATGAGGCCGAGCAGCATGAGCCGTACGTCAGCATGGAAGGCAAGCGCGTGCTGGTGCTGGGCGGGGGCGATACCGCGATGGACTGCGTGCGCACCTCGATCCGCCAGGGGGCCACCGAGGTGACCTGCGCCTACCGCCGCGACGAAGCCAACATGCCGGGCTCCAAGCGCGAAGTGAAAAACGCTCGCGAGGAAGGGGTAGAGTTCAAATTCAACCTGCAGCCGCTGAGCATTGAACTGAACGGCGCCGGCCGCGTGGCCGGGGTGAAAATGGTGCGCACTCAGCTGGGCGCGCCGGACGCCAACGGCCGCCAGGTGGCCGAGCAGGTGCCGGGCTCTGAACATGTGATCGACGCCGATGCGGTGGTGATGGCGTTCGGTTTCCGCCCGCACCGGATGGACTGGCTGGCGGCGCACGACGTGCAGCTCGACAAACAGGGTCGCATTCTGGCGCCGGAAAGCACCGACAACGCTTTCCAAACCAGCAATCCGAAAATCTTCGCCGGCGGTGACGCGGTGCGCGGTTCGGACCTGGTGGTAACGGCGATCGCCGAAGGCCGCAAGGCCGCCGACGGCATCATGAATTATCTGGAAGTGTAATCCACCGCTCTCGCCACAGGGCCCGGCATGCCGGGCCCTGTGTTTTTCCGCCAGCCGCCACGCTTTGTAACAACCTCCCCCGCCATCCCCTCGCCAACGCGCTATAGTATTCAGTTAGCATCACTCAGGGGCGCGGCGGCGCCTGACATCTTGATAAGGATAGCCAACATGAAATGCTCAATTTCCTTGCTGGCCGGCGCTTTGCTGGCCGTCAGTTTCGCTTCCTCAGCGCGAGCGCTGGATTCTCAGGAGGTGGGTTACAACATCGAAGCGCGCGGCGCCGCGCCGGTGGTGGCGCAGTTAGCCAAGGCCGGCCAGCTGCAGGCGGTGGAAGACAGCATCAGGCTGGGCGACGACAGCTGGATTGCGCTGGCGCCCAAGCTGGCCAACGGCGGCAACGCCAGGTTCACCACCGGCATAAAGTCGGCCCTGTCTTCAGCCCTGGTCTACAACCCGGCGGCGGTGCTGCATGCGCTCAACAAGGGCAACAACCTGCCAATCAATGACATCTGCACCGCTCCGCCGGAGGTTCAGGGCGACACCGCCATCACCAGCTTCCGCCAGCGCGCCACCCATGCGCTCTCCATGGTGCGCGTCGGCGATCTCAGCGCACCGCGCGACGCCTGCATTGCGGCGTTGAAAGGCTGATACGCCGGGTCGGGGCAATAAAAAAGGTCCCGCATGCGGGACCTTCTCATTTTGCTGCGGCAGGCTTATTTCACCACGCGCAGCGCCGGGCGGCCACCGCGCGGCGGCTGGGGCGGCTCGTCATCCGGATCCTGGTCATCGCCGATATCCGGGCGGTCGCCGTCAATCACCGACATCAGGCTTTCCGAAGGGAAAGTCTCACTGTCCAGCCCCTCGAAGGTGCCTTCCGCCTCGTAGGCGGCTTCCGGTTCGAACATGGTGCCTGCGCCGTTCTCACGGGCATAGATAGCCAGCACCGCGGCCATCGGCACCGAAACCTGACGCGGCACGCCGCCGAAGCGCGCATTGAAGTGCACTTCTTCGTTGCCCAGCTCCAGATTCCCGACCGCACGCGGCGCGATGTTCAGCACAATCTGGCCGTCGCGGGCGAACTCCATCGGCACCTGCACGTCAGGACGCGTAACGTCCACCACCAGGTGCGGCGTCAGCTGGTTATCAAGCAGCCAGTCATAGAAGGCCCGCAGCAGGTACGGACGGCGCGGAGTCATCTGAGACATGTCCATAATGCTTAGCCCCGGGTCTGCAGGCGCATTTCGCGCTCGGCTTCGGTCAGGGAGGCCAGGAACGCGTCGCGTTCGAACACGCGGGTCATATAGCCTTTCAGCTCTTTGGAGCCTGCGCCGCTCAGTTCAATGCCCAACTGCGGCAAACGCCACAGCAGCGGCGCCAGATAGCAATCCACCAGGCTGAACTCTTCGCTCATAAAGTACGGCGTCTGGCCGAAGATCGGGGCGATCGCCAGCAGCTCTTCGCGCAGTTGGCGACGAGCGGATTCCGCTTCCTGGCCGCTGCTCTGCTCGATCTTGTACATCAGCGAGTACCAGTTTTTCTCGATACGCAGCATCATCAGACGGCTCTCGCCACGGGCGACCGGGTAAACCGGCATCAGCGGCGGGTGCGGGAAACGCTCGTCCAGATATTCCATGATGATGCGGGACTCATACAGGGTCAGCTCGCGATCGACCAGCGTAGGCACCGTTTGGTAAGGATTGAGGTCAATAAGATCCTGCGGCAGGTTGTCCATCTCGACCTGCTCGATCTCGACGCTGACACCTTTCTCCGCCAGTACGATGCGTACTTGATGGCTAAAGATGTCGGTCGGGCCAGAAAACAGCGTCATTACCGAACGTTTGTTGGCAGCGACAGCCATGAAAACCTCCAAGTTATCTAGAAAATACTGCGAATAGCCAACTTCCCTTCATCTTTCATGCCGCAGCGGTGTTGGCTTACCTCTCTCACCCCGGTCACTTGGAAATCCAAGCTCCAGGGATGCGTTCGGTTGTCGCCCTGCTGCACCCTGAAATTTATCGGGTTACCAGGCTGCTATCCTGAGTGATCTTGCCGCATACCGGCAGTTAGCAATCAACCTGGGTCATAAAAACCGGCCTCGGAGGTAAACTGCACGGCAAACAGGCGCAAAAGTGGATGATAGTTTACCAGATTTTGCTTGTTTTGTGGGGACCCTGCGGTGATTTCGTATCGAATTGTCTGATATACCACAGATTTTAGTAGGGATATGGGGGATTTCAGGCATAAAAAAACCCGGTGAAGCACCGGGTTTTTTGCGTAAATCGCACTGCCGAAGCAGTAGAAATTAACGCTTGGAGAACTGCGGACGGCGACGTGCTTTACGCAGGCCGACTTTCTTACGTTCAACCTGACGAGCGTCACGAGTGACGAAGCCAGCTTTACGCAGTTCAGAACGCAGAGTCTCGTCGTACTCCATCAGTGCACGGGTGATACCGTGACGGATAGCGCCAGCTTGACCGGAGATACCACCACCTTTAACGGTGATGTACAGATCCAGTTTGCCAACCATGTCGACCAGTTCCAGCGGCTGACGAACTACCATGCGGGCAGTTTCGCGACCGAAGTACTGTTCCAGGCTGCGCTGGTTGATAACGATGTTACCGTTGCCCGGCTTGATGAAGACGCGAGCGGCGGAGCTTTTGCGGCGACCAGTGCCGTAGTATTGATTTTCAGCCATTGCCATTAATCCCGATTAAATGTCCAGAACTTGCGGTTGCTGTGCCGCGTGATTGTGCTCGGTGCCCGCGTAAACTTTCAGTTTACGGAACATAGCACGACCCAGCGGGCCCTTTGGCAGCATGCCTTTAACCGCGATTTCAATCACGCGCTCAGGACGGCGGGCAATCATCTCTTCAAAGGTCGCTTGCTTGATACCACCGATGTGGCCGGTGTGGTGATAGTACACTTTGTCAGTACGCTTGTTGCCGGTTACAGCAACTTTTTCTGCGTTCAGAACGATGATGTAATCACCGGTATCCACATGCGGGGTGTATTCCGCTTTATGCTTGCCGCGCAGGCGACGAGCCAGTTCAGTAGCGAGACGGCCTAAAGTTTTACCATCTGCATCAACAACGTACCAGTCGCGTTTTACGGTTTCTGGTTTAGCTGTAAAAGTTTTCATTAGAAAGCTTACCCAATAATTAGTTACACGTTGGTGAACACCCAAACGCTCGAAAACAGTTGAGGCTCACACGACCATACAAGTCCAGCAAACCTACCCCTTCGAATAGCCATTGCCGGCACTATAAAGTTTTTGGGAAAAAAAACTTTGTTGTAACGTGGGGTCGCAAGATTATAGAGAAGTCGTTCGCAAAGATCGAACGGTTTTTGAATGGAAAATCAATTTATCGCCGGCCGCGCGCCACCGGCGATCCAACGGCGCCCTTCAGGGCAGATGCGGCAGCTTGAGATACTCTTCGCTCTGCATCTCCTGCAGGCGCGACAGGCAGCGTTGGTACTCAAACTTCAGCCGCTCCCCCTGGTAGATCTCGAACATCGACGCCTCGGCGGCGATCACCAGCTTGACGTGACGCTCGTAGAATTCGTCCACCAGCGCCAGGAAGCGGCGCGCGGTGTTCTCTTTCAGCGGGCCCATCACCTGTACATTATACAGCATCACGCTGTGGTACAGGCGCGACAGCGCAATATAGTCGAGCTGGCTGCGCGCTTCTTCGCACAGGGTATGGAAATCTACCGCCAGCACGCCGTCCACAGCGCGTATCGCCTGCAGCGGCCGATGATTGATCTGCAATACCGGCGCCTCTTCCCCGGCTTTGCCCGCCAATTTCAAGAACATCCGGTCCATGGTTTCTCGCGTCTGCTCATTGAGCGGCGTCAGATACAGGTGCGCCTGCGTTAAGGTGCGCAGGCGGTAGTCGATGCCGGCGTCGACGTTCATTACGTCGCAGTACTGGTTGATAAGATCGATAGCCGGCAGGAAGCGCGCACGCTGCAGGCCGTTGCGATACAAATCGTCTGGCGGAATGTTGGAGGTGGCCACCAGCGTAATGCCACGGGCGAACAGCGCCTGCAGCAAGGTAGCCAGCAGCATGGCGTCGGTGATGTCGGAAACGAAGAACTCGTCGAAGCACAGCACGTCGGTTTGCGCTTTAAAACCGTCTGCGACGATCTCCAGCGGATTTTCCTGCCCCTGCAGCTCGGTCAGCTCTTCGTGCACCCGCAGCATAAAGCGGTGGAAATGCAGCCGCAGCTTGCGTTCCCCCGGCAGGCTGTGGACGAACAGGTCCATCAGCCAGGTTTTGCCGCGCCCGACGCCGCCCCACATATACAGCCCCTGCACCGGCCGCTGTTTAGGCGTTTCGCCGCCCTTGCCCAGCAGGCGGCTCAGTTTGCCGCGCAGGCCGACGCTCGGCGCGCTCGCGGCGGGCGCCTGCTGCAGCGCCTGATAAATGCGATCCAGCTGCGTGACGGCCTGGCGTTGAACCTCATCGGCCTGATACTCCCCTGCAGCAAGCAGCCGCTGGTAGCGTGATAACGGTGATTGTGCCTGCATCTGTTCGATATTCCCTAAGAACGCTATCCCCTGCTTCTTTCAAACTGCCGCAGCTTGAAATCTATTGGGCATAAGAAATTATTTAACCAATTTTGGCGGCAAGTTGATGCCGTTTCGCACCGTTATCGCCTCAAATGTCCGCGCCGGACAATGCTGAAAAACCCCGTAAACATTAGGTAAAAGCTCATCAGGATTCCACTCGGACAAGGTTAACGGTTATAGTGGATATTATTAAGTGAAAAATCCCTGCGGAACAACGAAGTCAAAATAGGAGTCATCATGACCTGGGAGTATGCGCTGATTGGTTTGGTTGTCGGTATCGTCATTGGTGCGGTAGCGATGCGTTTTGGTAACCGTAAATTACGTCAACAACAAGTTTTGCAACACGAGCTGGATAAGAGCAAAACCGAGCTGGAAGAGTATCGTCAGGAGCTGGTCGGCCACTTTGCCCGCAGCGCCGAGCTGCTGGACAACATGGCGCGCGATTATCGCCAGCTGTACCAACACATGGCGAAAAGCTCCAATAACCTGCTGCCGGACCTGCCGCTCCAGGAAAACCCGTTCCGCTTTCGCCTGACCGAAGCCGAAGCGGACAACGATCAGGCGCCGGTAGAAATGCCGCGCGACTACTCCGAAGGCGCATCCGGCCTGCTGCGCGGCCAGGCGCCGCGCCGCGACTGACGCACCCGCCCGTGGGCCACGCCCACGGGTTCTCACTTTTTCGCTGCTGGTTTATCCCCTTCGCGCCGCGATCCGCCGCCGCAATGATTTACTGAACTTTTCACGCAAATTCACGGTCTTACCCTTCACTATGACGGCGCTGTTGCCTTATCATTCATATTTCATCGGCAGGTATTGAGAGAGCTAATCAATGAAGAAAAAGTCGTTAATTCTTAGTGCACTGGCAATGAGCATTGGCCTGACACTGGCCTCCGTACCGGCGGCCAGCGCCGCGATGCCGGTCGCCGTTCAGGGGCAGCCGCTGCCGAGCCTGGCGCCGATGCTGGAAAAAGTGTTGCCCGCAGTGGTCAGCGTACACGTTGAGGGCACCCAGGTGCAGCGTCAGCAGCAGCTGCCTGAGGAGCTCAAACGCTTCTTCGGCCCCAATTATCCTGGCCAGCAGCCAAGCGCTCGCCCGTTTGAAGGGCTGGGTTCCGGCGTTATCATCGACGCCGCCAAAGGCTACGTTCTGACTAACAACCACGTCATCAACAACGCCGACAAAATCCGCGTGCAGCTGAACGACGGCCGCGAGCTGGACGCCAAGCTGGTCGGCCGCGATGAACAATCCGATATCGCCCTGCTGCAGCTCAGCGACGTGAAAAACCTGACCGCCATTAAAATGGCCGATTCCGATCAGCTGCGCGTCGGCGACTTCGCCGTGGCGGTCGGCAACCCGTTTGGCCTCGGCCAGACCGCCACCTCCGGCATCATCTCGGCGTTGGGGCGCAGCGGCCTGAATCTGGAAGGGCTGGAAAACTTTATCCAGACCGACGCCTCGATCAACCGCGGCAACTCCGGCGGCGCGCTGGTTAACCTCAACGGCGAGCTGATCGGCATCAACACCGCCATTTTGGCGCCGAGCGGCGGCAACGTCGGCATCGGCTTCGCCATTCCAAGCAACATGGCGCAGAACCTCAGCCAGCAGCTGATCGAATTCGGCCAGGTGAAACGCGGCCTGCTGGGCATCAAGGGCAGCGAGATGACGCCGGACATGGCCAAGGCCTTCAATAGCGATGCCCAGCGCGGTGCCTTCGTCAGCGAAGTGCTGCCGAAATCCGCCGCCGCCAAGGCGGGCATCAAGGCCGGCGATATTTTAGTTTCCGTCGACGGTAAACCGGTCAGCAGCTTCGCCGAACTGCGCGCCAAGGTCGGCACCACTGCGCCGGGCAAAACCATCAAGGTCGGTCTGCTGCGCGACGGCAAGCCGCAGGAAGTGTCGGTCACGCTGGACAACAGCGAAAGCGCGTCCACCAATGCCGAAACCCTGTCCCCGGCGCTGCAGGGGGTTTCCCTCAGCAACGGCGCGCTGCCGAGCGGCGACAAGGGCGTGAAGGTCGATAACGTGGACAAAGGCTCAACCGCAGCACAGATCGGCCTGCAAAAAGGCGATGTGATTATTGGCGTTAACCGCCAGCGCGTTGACAGCATCACCGCCCTGCGCAAAGTGCTTGAAGCCAAACCACCGGTCATGGCGCTCAATGTGGTGCGCGGCAGCGAAACCATTTATCTGCTGCTGCGTTAATTTGTTTAAAAACCGGGCTCGGTAACATACTGCGCCCGGTTAACTCATGTTATCCTCCGAGCATCCTTAACCACACCCACTAAAACTCCATGTTTGCTAAGCTCTTGCGTTCCGTCGTTATAGGTCTCGTCGTTGCCGGTCTGCTGCTGGCCGCGCTGCCCATTTTGCGTTCCTCCAATAGTCTGTTCGCAGAAAAGCTTGAGAATACCAGCGACGAAACGCCGTTGAGCTTCAACAAAGCGGTGCGCCGCGCCGCGCCCGCCGTGGTGAATATCTACAACCGCAACCTCAACGGCACTCCTAACATACTGTCGCTGGGTTCCGGCGTTATCATGAACGAACGCGGTTATATCATCACCAACCGCCACGTGGTCAAGGACGCACAGCAGATTACCGTGGTGGTACAGGACGGCCGCCGCTATGAGGCGCTGCTGGTCGGCTCCGACAGCCTGACCGATCTGGCGGTGTTGAAGATCGATCCCGGCAATTTACCGGTGATCCCCATTAACAACGCCCGCACCGCCCACGTCGGCGACGTGGTGCTGGCGATAGGCAACCCGTATAACCTTGGGCAAACCGTCACCCAAGGCATTCTCAGTGCTACCGGCCGCATCAGTATGAGCACCACCGGCCGCCAGACCTTCCTGCAGACCGACGCTTCGATCAACCGCGGCAACTCCGGCGGCGCACTGGTCAACTCGCTGGGCGAACTGATCGGTATCAATACCCTGACCTACGATAAAATCACCGACGGCGAAACGCCTGAGGGCATCGGCTTCGCCATTCCGATCGAACTGGCCACCAAGATCATGGACAAGCTGATCCGCGACGGCCGCGTTATCCGCGGCTATTTCGGCATTCAAGGTAAAGAGATTATCCCGATTCGCTCGTCCAACTCCGGCATCGACCGGCTGCAGGGGATTATCGTCACCGAGGTCACACCAAACGGCCCCGCGGGCAACGCCGGCTTCCAGATCAACGACATCATCATCAACGTGAATAGCAAGCCTGCGGTCTCTGTGCTCGAAACCATGGACCAGGTGGCCGAGATCCGGCCAGGCACGGAAATTCCGGTCGTGGTGCTGCGCAACGGCAAACGGATCACGCTGAAGATGACGGTGGGTGAATTCCCGGAAGACAATAATTAAAAAAAAGGCCCGGCAAGCCGGGCCTTTGATTCCGCATGCGCCGGCGTTTGTTGCACGCCGGCGGTCAACCGCTTACTCGCCTTTCACACGCTCGATGTTCGCACCCATAGCGCGCAGCTTGTCTTCGATACGATCATAACCGCGATCAATATGATAGATACGATCGACCACGGTCACGCCGTCGGCGATGCAGCCGGCGATCACCAGGCTGGCCGAAGCGCGCAGATCGGTCGCCATCACCTGGGCGCCGGAAAGCTGCTCGACGCCGTGGCAAATCACCGTATTGCTCTCGATCTCCGCGTGTGCGCCCATGCGGATCAGCTCCGGCACGTGCATGAAGCGGTTTTCGAAAATGGTCTCGGTGATCACGCCCGTACCTTCCGCCACCAGGTTCAGCAGGCTGAACTGGGCCTGCATGTCGGTCGGGAAGCCCGGGTGCGGCGCGGTGCGCACGGTGACCGCTTTCGGCCGTTTGCCGTGCATGTCCAGGCTGATCCAGTCTTCGCCCACTTCGATATCCGCACCGGCTTCGCGCAGCTTGGCCAGCACCGCATCCAGCGTGTCCGGGCGGGTATCGCGGCACACCACCTTGCCGCCGGAAACCGCTGCGGCAATCAGGAAGGTGCCGGTTTCGATGCGGTCGGGCAGCACGCGGTAGACGCCGCCGCCCAGGCGCTCGACGCCTTCGATGGTGATTTTGTCACTGCCGGCGCCGCTGATCTTCGCCCCCAGCGTGTTGAGGAAGTTGGCGGTATCGACAATTTCCGGCTCACGCGCGGCGTTCTCGATGATGGTGGTGCCGGTCGCCAGGGTAGCGGCGCTCATGATGGTCACGGTGGCGCCAACGCTCACCTTGTCCATCACTATGTGCGCGCCCTTCAGGCGGCCGTTAACCGACGCTTTTACGTAACCTTCTTCCAGTTTGATCTCGGCACCCAGCTGTTCCAGGCCGGTGATGTGCAGATCGACCGGGCGAGCGCCGATAGCGCAGCCGCCCGGCAGGGAAACCTGACCACGTCCGAAGCGCGCCACCAGCGGCCCCAACGCCCAGATAGACGCACGCATGGTCTTCACCAGATCGTAAGGCGCGCAGAACTCGTTAACGCCGCTGGCGTCAACGTAGACCGAACCGTTGCGTTCAATCTTGGTGCCTAACTGGCTGAGTAGCTTAATGGTGGTGTCGATGTCCTTCAGCTTGGGGACATTCTGCAGTTCGACCGGCTCTTCCGCCAACAGCGCGGCGAACAGGATCGGCAGGGCGGCGTTTTTGGCCCCGGAAATAGACACTTCACCGCTCAGGCGGGTCCGACCCTGCACACGAAATTTATCCATTTGACTACTCTCTGTTATCTAATCTGAAGCTGCCCGCCCCTGGGGGCAAACAGCCTTAAAATCCGTTGAGTTTGCGGTCTCGCTGCCACTCTTCAGGGGTGTACGCCTTGATCGACAAAGCGTGAATGCGGTTGTCCGCGATGTATTCCATCAGTGGCGCATAGACCGTCTGTTGTTTTTTGACGCGGCTCATGGCGGCGAACAGCTCGCCGACCACGATCACCTGGAAGTGACTGCCGTCGCCCGTCACATGCGCTTCGTCCAGTGCCAATGCCTGCATCAGCACGTCTTTAATCTCGTTGGTTTCCATAGTATCCAGTTCTGCAGCTAAAGGATCATAAACAGCCTAGTATCTTAGTGGAATACGACGTTTTCTTAAACTAAAGAAAAAGCCCCTGTTCAACAGGGGCTTTGTGTGAATTCATCGCATTATGGCAGCGAAAAATGCGGCTAACCAGCGGTATCGACAGGCATTATTGCTTGCAGGTTGTACAGCGCGATCAGCGTTTTCAGCCGATCGGTGGCGCCGGAAATTTTTAACTCCACCCCACGCTGGCGCTGCTGCTCCCGCAGATGCACCAGCAGCGCCAGCCCGGAAGAATCCACCCGCTGCAGCTGCGCCACGTCGATAGCGGTTTTATCCGCCAGTAACTTCTCCCGCTGCTGCCACAGCGGCAGCAGCGTTTCCCGATCCAGCTCGCCGCGCAGGATCAGCGTTTGCTGCTGCGATTCAACGCTGAGCGCCGCCGGCATCAGTTTTTCTGATCCAGGGTAATCGGCTGCGCCGCCGCGCTTTGCAGCTGCTTGGTCAGGCCATCAATGCCCTGGGTACGCAACGTAGACGCCCACTCGTTTTGTTTGGTGGTGATCATGCTGACGCCTTCGGCAATCATGTCATACGCCTGCCAATAGCCGGTTTTGCTGTTTTTGCGCCACTGGAAGTCAAGACGCACCGGCGGGCGGCCGCCGTTGTCGATGATGGTCACGCGGATCGCCACGATATTGGCGTCGCCCAGCGGCTGCTCAGGCGCAATCTGGTAAGTCTGGCCGTGATACATCGCCAGCGCCTGGCCGTAGGCCTGTTCCAGATAAGACTGGAAGGCGGTGAAATAGGCTTCGCGCTGTGCCGGGGTCGCCTCTTTGTAATAGCGGCCCAACACCAGCGCACCGGCGTATTTGACCTGTACGAACGGCATCAGCTCCTGATGGACGATGGTGCGCAGGTAGTTGGGATCCTGCTTGATTTTCGGCTGTTCGGTCTTCAGACGGGTGAAGGTCTTCTGAGCCGCGTCTTGCATCAGGCTATACGGGTTGGTTTGATCCGCCGCGTTCGCCAACGGCGCAATCGCCAGCAGGGCCACCATCAATAAACGTTTAAACATGCAGGTTTCCTCTCTTAATGACTCGGTACAGCGGGTTGCGGTGCTGCTGCGCCGGCAGCCGGCTCGGCGGCCGCATCTCCCGGTTTGGCACTGTCCTGACCGCCGCTTTTATACAGGAACTGGCCGATCAGATCTTCCAGAACCATGGCTGATTTGGTGTCCTGAATGGTGCCGCCGTCCTTCAGAATGGCGGTGCCCATGTCCGGATCTTCAAAACCGACGTTTAACGCCAGATACTGCTCACCCAACAGGCCGGAAGTGCGAATGGCCAGCGAGCTGGTGTCCGGGATCTGGTTGTATTTATCCTGGATGTCCAGCGCGACGCGCGGCGTGTAGGTTTTAGGATCGAGCTCGATGCCGGCCACGCGGCCAATCACCACGCCGCCGATTTTCACCGGCGAGCGCGCCTTCAGGCCGCCGATATTATCGAACGTCGCATAGATGCGGTAGGTCGGCTCATTGCCGATCGACTTAATGTTCGCCACCTGCAGGCAGATAAACACGATGGCGCACAGCGCAATCAGCATAAATGCCCCAACCCAGATTTCACTCTTCTTCGTTTGCATCGAATCAATTCCCAAACATCAGTGCTGTCAGCACAAAGTCCAATCCCAACACCGCCAGTGACGAATGTACCACGGTACGGGTCGTTGCCCGGCTAATCCCCTCGGAGGTCGGAACGGCGTCATACCCGTTGAAGATAGCAATCCAGGTCACGGTAATGGCGAACACCACGCTTTTGATCACGCAGTTGAGCAGATCTTTCTTCCACTCTACGGCGCCCTGCATCGCCGACCAGAAGAAGCCGCTGTCGATGCCCTTCCAGTCCACGCCAACGATGGCGCCGCCCCAGATGCCGACCGCGACGAAGATAATCGTCAGCAACGGCATGCTGATCAACCCGGCCCAGAAGCGTGGCGCCACGATGCGCCGCAGCGGATCGACCGCCATCATTTCCAGGCTGGAAATTTGCTCCGTCGCCTTCATCAGGCCGATTTCCGCCGTGAGTGCGGAACCGGCGCGGCCGGCGAACAGCAGCGCGGTGACCACCGGCCCCAGTTCACGCAGCAACGACAGCGCCACCATCATGCCCAGGCTGGCCTCGGCGCTGTAGGTGGTGAGTACGATATACCCCTGCAGCCCCAGCACCATGCCGATAAACAGGCCGGATACCATGATAATCAGCAGCGACTGCACGCCGACGCTGTGCAGCTGTTTCAGCAACAGCGGCCACTGCTTGCGCGGTTCAGGCCGCCCGACCAGCGCGTTGAACAGCATCAGCCCGGCGCGGCCAAAGCTGGCGCTGGTGTCGATGCCACGGCGCCCTAACGACGCTAACGCCCGTAATAACATGAGCTTATTTACTCCCTAAGCCTAGCAGTTCGGCCTGATAATCACCGGCCGGATAACGGAACGGCACCGGCCCATCGGCAATACCATCCAGGAACTGGCGCACCCGCGCATCAGGATTGTTCTGTAATTGCGGCGTCGTGCCTTCGGCAATCACCCGGTGATCGGCGACGATATACGCGTAATCGGCGATGCTCAGCACCTCCGGCACGTCGTGCGACACCACAATGCAGGTAATGCCCAGCGCATGGTTCAGCTCATCGATCAGCTTGACCAGCACGCCCATGGTGATCGGATCCTGGCCGACGAAAGGCTCGTCGAACATGATAAGCGCAGGGTCCAGCGCAATCGCCCGCGCCAGCGCCGCACGCCGCGCCATGCCGCCGGACAGCTCGTTGGGCATCAGCTCGGCCGCGCCGCGCAACCCTACCGCCTCCAGCTTCATCAGCACCGTGCTGCGCAGAATAGGCTCCGGCAGCTTGCTGTGCTCGCGCAGCGGGTAAGCCACGTTTTCGAACACCGTCAGATCGGTGAACAGCGCGCCGGACTGAAACAGCATGCTCATTTTCTTGCGCGCGTCGTACAGCTGGTGGCGAGACAGCGCCGGGATATTCTCGCCGTCAAACCAGATCTCGCCGCGGTCCGGCGTCAGCTGGCCGCCAATCAGGCGCAGCAACGTAGTTTTGCCGATGCCGGACGGCCCCATGATCGCCGTCACCTTGCCGCGGGGAACCGTCAGGTTGATGTCTTCGAATATCAGCCGATCGCCGCGCGAGAAGCTCATATCGCGCACTTCGACCAGATTCTCTGCCTTCTGGTGCATGTTATATAGATCCTTTACGGCTCATTTTTTGCTATGCCCTTCTACCTGAAGCTGCAGCGTTGTTGGCTGCAACCTCACTCGTTTGGGTACAAATCTACCCGTGATGTTAAAGTAACGGGCGCAATCGGTGTCATCTTTACAAAAACTTACCGCCATTTCGCTACCAATGATGCCATTGGTTTTACTTTTCCGCCTCACCCGGTCAAAATTGGCGCCATAACGAAAAAAACGAAAGCGTTCATATATTAGCCGGGAAAACCCGTCGCTGCGGCTTTAGGCTGCGCGACGGAGGGCAAAGCAAGATAGCCGAATTGCGGCTTTTAACCAACGAACTGGGATAAATACCCGACAAAGGACCCTGCATGTTTCTCGCAATCGCATTATTAATCGTTGGTTTATTTTTACTGGTGTACGGTGCAGACCGCTTAGTTTACGGTGCTGCGGTGATTTCCCGCTCGCTCGGCGTACCGCCGTTGATTATCGGCATGACCATCGTCGGCATCGGCACCTCGCTGCCGGAGCTGATCGTCTCGACCACCGCCGCGCTGAACGGGCAGATAGATATGGCCGTGGGGAACGTATTGGGCTCCAACATCGCCAATATATTGTTGATCCTCGGGGTCGCCGCGCTGATCCATCCGCTGGCGGCGCGTTCGGAAGTGCTGCGGCGCGAACTGCCGCTGATGTTGGCGGTCACAGTATTGTGCGGTTTCGTGCTGATGGACGGCACCCTGAGCCGGCTGGACGGCGTATTGCTGCTGGCCGCCGCTGCCGGGTTCATTCTGCTGATGCTGAAAATCGCCCGGCTGGCGCAGCGCGAAGGCAGCGACAGCCTGACCGTGGAACAGATCGCCGAGCTGCCGCAGGACAGCAGCAATACCGTGGCGGTGCTGTGGCTGGTGCTGGCGTTTATCATTCTGCCGCTGTCGTCCAAGATGGTGGTCGATAACGCCACGGTGATCGCGCACTATTTCGGCATGAGCGAGCTGGTGGTCGGGCTGACCATCATCGCCATCGGCACCAGCCTGCCCGAACTGGCCACCTCGATCGCCGGTGCGCTCAAGGGCGAGGATGATATGGCGATTGGCAATATCATCGGCTCCAATATTTTTAACACGGTGATCGTGCTGGGCGTTCCCGCTCTGCTGTCGCCGGGCAGCGTCGACGCCGCCGCCTTCCAGCGCGATTACTGGGTGATGCTGGCCGCCAGCATCCTGCTCAGCGCCCTGTGCATCGGGCGCAAACATCGCATCGGCCATCTGGCCGGCGCTCTGTTATTATGTGGCTTTATTGCGTATCTTGCGGTGCTGTTCTTTAACCCTTTCAATACTTTCGGCTAAACCGACGGGAATGAGCATGTCGAATATTCAGTTGCAACCTGGCTTCGATTTTCAACAGGCCGGTAAAGAAGTGCTCCGGATCGAGCGTGAAGGGCTGGCTCAGCTCGACAACTACATCGATGCGAACTTTACCCGCGCCTGTGAAACCATCGCCGCCTGCTGCGGCAAAGTGGTGGTGATGGGTATGGGTAAATCCGGGCACATCGGCTGCAAGATCGCCGCCACCTTCGCCAGCACCGGCACCCCCTCGTTCTTCGTCCACCCGGCGGAAGCCAGCCACGGCGACCTCGGCATGGTCACTGCGCAGGACATCGTGCTCGCCATTTCCAATTCCGGCGAGTCCAACGAAATCCAGGCGCTGATCCCGGTGCTGAAACGCCAGCAAATCACGCTTATCTGCATGACCAACAACCCGGAAAGCTCGATGGGCAAGGCAGCGGATATCCACCTGTGCATCAAGGTTCCTCAGGAGGCCTGCCCGCTGGGACTGGCGCCGACCACCAGCACCACCGCCACCTTGGTGATGGGAGATGCGCTGGCCGTTGCGTTGCTGAAGGCGCGCGGCTTCACCCCGGAAGATTTCGCGCTGTCGCACCCGGGCGGCGCGCTCGGCCGCCGGCTGTTGCTGCGGGTGAGCGACATCATGCACAGCGGCGACGAAATCCCGCACGTCAGCGCCGACGCTTCGCTGCGCGACGCGCTGCTGGAGATCACCCGCAAGAACCTGGGCATGACGGTCATCTGCAACGATCTGATGAAAATCGCCGGCATCTTCACCGACGGCGACCTGCGCCGGGTGTTCGATATGGGCATCAATCTCAACGACGCCAAGATAGCCGACGTCATGACGCTCGGCGGCGTGCGGGTGCGGCCGGGCATGTTGGCGGTCGATGCGCTGAACCTGATGCAGCAACGCCACATCACCGCGCTGCTGGTTGCCGATGGCGACCAGTTGCTGGGTGTGGTACATATGCATGACATGCTGCGCGCCGGCGTCGTTTAATTAAGGAATAGAACGGAATGAGTCTGGTAGACACCTGCTACGGGCCAGTAGAGCAAGACGTGATGGCGCGTGCCGGTAAAATCCGCCTGCTGATTTGTGACGTCGACGGCGTGCTGTCCGACGGCCTGATTTTCATGGGCAACAACGGCGAAGAATTAAAGGCGTTCAACGTACGCGACGGCTATGGGATCCGCTGCCTGAAGACCTCGGACATCGAAGTGGCGATCATCACCGGCCGCTCCGCCAAGCTGCTGGAAGACCGGGCCAACACCCTCGGCATCACCCATCTGTATCAGGGGCAGTCCGATAAGCTTTTGGCCTTCCGCGAACTGTTGGATACACTGTCGCTGACGGCGGATCAGGTGGCCTATATCGGCGATGACCTGATCGACTGGCCGGTGATGGCGCAGGTGGGTTTGGCGGTCGCGGTCGCGGACGCGCATCCATTGCTGACGCCAAGGGCCCATTACGTTACCCGCATTGCCGGCGGCCGCGGCGCGGTGCGCGAACTGTGCGACATTATTCTTTTGGCTCAGAATAAGCTGGAGGACGCCAAAGGGCTGTCGATATGAGCAAAATCAAACTTTGGATCACCCTCCTGCTGGCGGTGATCGCGCTGGCATTGATCGGTTGGAACATGACGGACTTCAGCGATGACGGCGCCCCGGCGCCGCTCAACGACCAGTCACCTACCTATCAGAGCCAGCATACGGTCACCGTGGTGTACAATCCGGCCGGCAAGCTGAGCTACAAGCTGGTGGCGGAAGACGTGAACTATTACACCACCGACGAGCTGAGCTGGTTTACCCAACCGGTGATGACACTGTTTGATGAAAATGCGGTGGCAACCTGGTCAGTGCGCGCCGATCGCGCCAAACTGACTAAGGATCGGATGCTGTATCTTTACGGCCACGTCGAGGTGAATAGCCTGACCACCACGTCGCAGCTGGAAAAAATTAAAACGGACAATGCTCAGGTGAATCTGGTAACCCAGGATGTGTCTTCCGATGACGAAGTGACGCTCTTTGGGACGAACTTTACCTCTAACGGCATGAAAATGCGTGGGAACCTGCGGGCCAAAACCGCTGAGCTGATTGATAAGGTCAAGACCAACTATGAAATCCAGAACCAAAAAACCATTCCGTAATCTGTTGATCGGCAGCTTAGTTTTGGCCGCCAGCGCTCCCGCTTTGGCGCTGAAATCCGACTCTAACCAGCCGGTCAGCATCGACTCGCTGAAGCAGGCGCTGGACATGCAGAGCAACGTCAGCACCTTCACCGATAACGTGGTGATCAAACAGGGCACCATCGATATCCGTGCAGACAAGGTGGTCGTCACCCGTCCGGGTGGAGATCAGAATAAAACCTATATTGAAGCGTTCGGCAACCCGGTAACCTTCTACCAGATGCAGGACAGCGGCAAGCCGGTGAAAGGCCACGCGCAGAAAGTGCGTTACGACGTGGCGACGCAGCTGGTAACCCTGACGGGCAACGCCTATCTGGAACAGCTCGACAGCAACGTGAAAGGCGACCGCATCACCTATCTGGTGCAGCAGCAGCAAATGCAGGCGTTCAGCGATAAAGGCAAACGCGTGACCACGGTTCTGGTACCGTCGCAGCTGCAAGACAAAAACGGGCAACAGAAGAGTAACTAATCACCTATGGCTACACTCATCGCAGAAAACCTGGCGAAAGCCTACAAGGGCCGCAAAGTTGTTGAAGACGTCAGCCTGAAAGTGAAGTCCGGCGAGATAGTCGGCCTGCTGGGGCCGAACGGCGCCGGTAAAACCACCACCTTTTACATGGTGGTGGGCATCGTTCAGCGCGACGCCGGGCGCATCGTGATCGACGAAGAAGACATCAGCCTGCTGCCGCTGCACGCCCGCGCGCGCCGCGGCATCGGTTATCTGCCGCAGGAAGCGTCGATCTTCCGTCGCCTGAGCGTGTACGACAACCTGATGGCGGTGCTGGAGATCCGCGCCGATCTCACCAGCGAACAGCGCGAAGACCGCGCCAAAGAGCTGATGGAAGAATTCCATATCGGTCACCTGCGCGACAGCCTGGGCCAGGCGCTGTCCGGCGGTGAACGCCGCCGCGTCGAAATTGCCCGAGCGCTGGCGGCCAACCCGAAATTCATCCTGCTGGATGAACCCTTCGCCGGTGTTGACCCGATTTCCGTTATCGACATTAAAAAAATCATCGAGCACCTGCGTGACAGCGGCCTGGGCGTGCTGATCACCGACCACAACGTGCGCGAAACGCTGGACGTGTGTGAACGCGCCTATATCGTCAGCCAGGGCAAACTGATTGCCCACGGCACGCCGGATGCTATTCTGGCCGATGAACAGGTGAAACGCGTTTATCTGGGCGAAGAATTCCGCCTTTGAGTGCCAGCGCGTCCTGAAGGACGACGGTTAACGGAAGTAGACAGAAGATTATGAAGCAAGGTTTGCAACTCAGGCTCAGCCAACAGCTGGCCATGACTCCGCAGCTCCAGCAGGCCATTCGCCTGCTGCAGTTGTCCACGCTTGAGCTTCAGCAAGAAATACAGCTGGCGTTAGAGAGCAACCCCCTGCTTGAGCAGACCGATCTGCACGAAGAAATCGACGCCAAAGAGTCTACCGAGACCGAAGGCCTGGATACCCGCGAGGCGCTGGAGCAGAAGGACATGCCCGAAGAGCTGCCGCTGGACGCCACCTGGGACGAAATCTACACCGCCGGCACCCCATCGGGCACCGGCACCGACTACAGCGATGACGAGCTGCCGGTGTATCAGGGCGAAACCACTCAGACGCTGCAGGATTACCTGATGTGGCAAGTGGATCTGACGCCGTTCTCCGACACCGACGCCGCCATCGCCACCTCGATCGTCGACGCGGTCGACGACACCGGCTACCTCACCGTGCCGCTGGAAGACATTCTGGAGAGCCTGGGTGACGAGAATGTGACCATGGACGAGGTCGAGGCGGTATTGAAACGCGTGCAGCATTTTGATCCGATCGGCGTCGCCGCGCGCGATCTGCGCGACTGCCTGTTGGTCCAGCTTTCCCAATACGCGAAAGACACGCCGTACCTGGCCGAAGCCCGCCTGATCATCAGCGAACACCTGGACCTGCTGGCCAATCACGACTTTCGCAGCCTGATGCGTTCAACCCGGCTAAAAGAAGATACACTGAAAGAAGCGATGGTGCTGATCCAGTCGCTCGACCCGCGCCCGGGGCAGTCGATCAATACCGGCGAGTCGGAATACGTCATTCCGGACGTCCTGGTGCGCAAGGTGCAGGATAAATGGACGGTTGAGCTCAACGCCGACAGCATTCCCCGCCTGAAGATCAACCAGCAGTACGCCGCGTTGGGCAACAGCGCGCGCAACGAAGCCGACGGCCAGTTTATCCGCAGCAACCTGCAGGAAGCCAAGTGGCTGATTAAAAGTCTGGAAAGCCGTAACGAGACCCTGTTGAAAGTGACCCGCTGCATCGTCAGCCAGCAGCAGGCGTTCTTTGAGCAGGGTGAGGAATTTATGAAGCCCATGGTGCTGGCGGATATCGCCCAGGCCGTGGAGATGCATGAATCGACGATTTCGCGCGTGACCACGCAGAAGTTTCTGCACAGCCCGCGCGGCATTTTCGAATTGAAGTATTTCTTCTCCAGCCACGTGAATACCGACAGCGGCGGCGAAGCCTCTTCAACGGCGATCCGCGCATTGGTGAAGAAATTGATTGCGGCGGAAAACCCCGCCAAACCGCTCAGCGACAGCAAGCTGGCCACCCTGCTCTCCGATCAGGGGATCATCGTGGCGCGGCGCACCGTCGCCAAGTACCGAGAGTCTTTGTCCATCCCGCCGTCGAACCAGCGTAAACAGTTGGTTTGACCTCTATTGAGAAGGAAGACACTATGCAGCTCAACATTACCGGACACCACATCGAAATCACCGATCCATTGCGCGAGTTCGTGAACAACAAGTTCGCCAAGCTCGAACAGTATTTTGACCGCATCAATCAGGTGTATGTTGTTTTAAGTGTGGAAAAAGTGCAGCAAATTGCGGAAGCAACGGTGCACGTGAATGGAGGCGAGTTGCACGCCACCTCGGAAGACGAGAATATGTATGCGGCAATTGATACGCTAATCGACAAACTGGCGCGTCAGTTGAACAAACATAAAGACAAACTGAAGCAACACTGACACTCTGACCCTCTTCCCGTCAGGGCGCTGCTCAACGCAGCCTCAGCTATCGGCGCGTTACCTGTATGGGTAACGCGCCGAAACGGTAATCAGGGTTAAAACAGGCGAAAAACCGCCTTGCCGGGTTCACCCGCCGGCGCGGTTTTAAGTGAAGATGAGATGAACAACGAATATATGCAATTAAGCTCGGTGTTAAACATCGAGTGCACCAGAAGCTCGGTACACTGCACCAGCAAGAAACGGGCTTTGGAAATTATCAGCGAACTGGCGGCTACTCAGCTTAACCTGCCTGCGCAGGTGGTGTTTGACGCGGTTCTCACCCGGGAGCGCATGGGCAGCACCGGTATCGGCAACGGTATCGCCATTCCCCACGGCAAACTGGAAGAGGACACACTGCGGGCCGTTGGCGTGTTTATCCGTCTCGACCAACCCATCGCCTTTGACGCCATCGACAACCAGCCGGTCGACCTGCTGTTCGCTCTGCTGGTGCCGGCCGATCAGTGTAAAACCCATTTGCATACCCTGTCGCTGGTCGCCAAGCGCCTGGCCGACAAAACCGTATGCCGCCGCCTGCGCGCCGCGCAGAGCGACGAAGAACTTTACCAAATCATCACCGAGTAACGCCCGGCTGGCGTGACTTCCAGCCAGGATAACGATACTGTTTCACCATGATGTATTCCGGCTGCGGCCGGAATAACGAAGTTTCTACCGGTGGCGATGAACGCCGCCGAGATGCCAGGGGGAGTTGCCACATGGTGCTGATGATTGTCAGCGGCCGTTCCGGTTCAGGGAAATCCGTCGCCTTGCGGGCGCTGGAAGACATGGGTTTTTACTGCGTTGATAACCTGCCCGTGGTGCTGCTGCCGCAGCTCGCCAATACGCTGGCGGAACGCAACATCTCCGCAGCGGTGAGCATCGACGTGCGCAACATGCCGGAATCGCCGGAAGTGTTTGAATATGCGATGACCCAGCTGCCGGAGAGCTTCTCGCCGCAGCTGCTGTTCCTCGATGCCGACCGCAATACGCTGATTCGCCGCTACAGTGACACCCGCCGCCTGCACCCGCTATCCAGCAAGAATCTGTCGCTGGAAAGCGCGATCGACGAAGAGAGCGACCTGCTCGAGCCGCTGCGCTCACGGGCCGATCTGATCATCGACACCTCGGAGATGTCGGTGCACGAACTGGCCGAAATGCTGCGTACCCGCCTGCTTGGCAAACGCGAGCGCGAGCTGACCATGGTGTTCGAGTCCTTCGGCTTCAAGCACGGCATCCCGATCGACGCCGACTATGTGTTCGACGTGCGCTTCCTGCCTAACCCGCACTGGGATCCCAAGCTGCGGCCGATGACCGGTCTGGACAAACCGGTGGCGTCGTTCCTCGATCGCCATACCGAGGTGCACAACTTCATCTACCAGACCCGCAGCTATCTGGAACAGTGGCTGCCGATGCTGGAGACCAACAACCGCAGCTACCTGACCGTAGCGATTGGCTGCACCGGCGGTAAGCACCGTTCGGTCTACGTGGCGGAACAGCTGGCCGATTACTTCCGCTCGCGCGGCAAGAACGTGCAATCGCGCCACCGCACGCTGGAAAAACGCAAACAATGACGGTCAAGCAAACGGTTGAAATCAAAAACAAGCTGGGCATGCACGCCCGCCCGGCGATGAAGCTGTTCGAGCTGGTGCAGAGTTTTGACGCCGAGGTGATGCTGCGCAACGACAGCGGCACCGAGGCCGAAGCCAGCAGCGTCATCGCGCTGCTGATGCTCGACTCCGCCCAGGGGCGGCACATCGAAGTGGAGGCGACCGGCCCGGACGAGGTGAAAGCGCTGGCCGCGGTGGTCGAGCTGTTCAACTCAGGCTTTGATGAAGATTAAAAACAAGGCGCAGCATGCTGCGCCCCCTTACTGAAACCTTCCCCCTAGATCCTGCTCAGGCAGTCCAGCGCCACCGCCTTAAAGCTGTCGAAACTGTCGCTGCTCAGCAACCGGCTCATCGAACGTTCGCGCACGAAGGTGACGAACAGCTCGTAGATCGCCATCGCCTCTTCATAGTCGCTTTTACTGATCGCCAGCAGGAAGATCACGTGGGCGATTTCGCCCTCGCCCCAGGCCACGCCCTGCGGCGCCAGCAGCGTCACCACCACGGTTTTCTTCGCCAGCAATCCCAGCGAATGCGGCAGCGCGATGCCCTCGCCCAGCAGCGTAGAAACTATCGCCTCGCGCTCGACCACCGAAGGATAGAAATCCGCCCCGACGTAGCCTTCCCGTTCCAACTGGCCGCAGACCTTGCTGAACAACTCCGCCTGCGTCAGCGGTTCATTGATCACCATAAAATGGTCGGCGTCGAAAAACTTCTCCAGCATGTAGGGCTTGGTGCGATCCACCAACACCAGCTTGCCCAGCTGTTCCAGTTGGTATTCGGTCGGGAACGGCGACATCACCACCACCGGCTTGTTCTTTTCGCCGATGCGGGCGTTGGAAATCACGAAGTCTTCGTCGATATGCTCCAGCATCTCGTAGTCGCGCAGCGAGACGATGCGCGTCATCACCAGCTGCGGATATTTGCGCGCAATCTGCGCCTGGATCATCCGCACCGTGGAGTTGCCGGTGTCGCACACCAGCATCACCTGCGGGTGGCGCTCGTAGCCAATGTTGTAATGCCGCTCCAACCCCACGCCGATATGCAGCACCAGATAGCCGATCTCGTTTTCGCTCAGGGTATAAGGGGTGTACTTGCCCCAGCTGGAGACCGCCGCCAGCGTAACGTCATAGGCCATCGGATAGTGCTGCTTAATGTTGGCCAACAGTGGGTTGGGAATGTTTATCTGATATTTCACCCGGGTAATCATCGTCTTGATGTGGGTGAGCAGATCGGCCCGCAGCTGCGCATCGCCCTGCAGGTTGTAGTTATAGTGGGCGTTGATGTAGGACAGGATGTAGTCCACCAGCGCCTCTTCGTCGTCGGCATTGATCTCGGTGGGCTGCACCTCCTGCACCCGGCGTGCGGCGATATTGACCCGCAGGTAGGCCTCTTCAGCCATCGAGATCTCCTTGCCGGAGGCCTTGCGCAACTCGCCCGCCAGCCAGGTGGAGGCTTTGCGCACCGCGTCGTCGCCGTCTTCCACCTCGAAGTCCGGCAGCGGATAGCCGTCGCCGATGCGCCGCAGCGCCACCGCGCAGTAGAAGATCAGATATTGCTCGCCTTCGTCGGTCAGGCGAATGGCGTACTGCGACAGCAGCGGATGCAGCAGCCCGGCGAAGGTGGCCACCTGCGGCTGCAGCAGGATCTCATTGTTGAGCAGCGGGTTTTCGGCGTCGGCCAGATGCAGCTGGAACAGCAGATCGGTCAGGCAGGCGCGGATCGCCATCTCCGAGCCGAACAGCTTCATGCCGTAACGCGGCTTGGTTTCAATGGTCAGTTGATAATGCGCCAGACGCTCCCTCACCTCAGCCATGTCATTCTGCAGCGTGCCGCGGCTGACAAACCACTCATCCGCCAGATCTTCCAGCTTCAGAGAAAAGGCTGAGGTCAAAAAACGCACCAGCAAATAGTGCACCCGCTCCTGCGCGCTGCGCGGGGTGGCGTGTTTGCGGCGTTCCTGATGCTGCAGGGCGCTGAACAACGCGGCATCCTCCACCTGCAGGCGATAACCGGCTCCGCGGCTGTGCACAAAGCGCGCGCCGTACTTTTCCAGAATATCGTTCAACGCGGTGATATCCGCCCGCACCGTGCGCGTAGAAACGGCAAAACGCTTGGCCAGCTCATCCTGCGGCAAGGTTTCAGACTGCAAAGCATCGAACAAGTAAGCCAAACGCGGGTAAGGGAATCGCACCATTCTGTTTCCGTCAATCAGGGTGCCCACCCGAAAATCAGGCGGGCAGCGGGTTACTTCGCCGGCGGCAGGAACACCATTTGTGAAGGGCTGCCTACCGGCGTATAGCCTTCGGCAAAGCTGAGCTTGCCGTTGGCCGGATCCACGCTGAACCGGGTAACGTTATCGCTGCGCTGGTTCAACGCATACAGATAGCGCCCGTCCGGGCTCAGGGCCAGTGAACGCGGGTAGTCGCCGCGCGTCCAGGTTTCCGCCACCGGCTTCAGCTCGCCTTCAGCGCCGACGCTGAATTGTGCAATGCTGTTATGCAACCGGTTGGCGACATACAGATTGCCGCCGTCCTTGCTCAGCGCCAACCCCGCCGCGAAGTTGGTGCCCTTGTAGTCGGCGGGCAGCGTAGAAACGGCATGCAACTGTTTCAGAGTACCTTTTTGGCTGTCAAAACGGTAGCTGGTGAGCGTCGAGGCCTCTTCATTCACCAGCAGCAGGGTTTTGCCGTCCGGATGGAATACGAAATGCCGCGGCCCGGCCCCGGCGGAAGACGCGGCGATCCACGGCGGATCGTTCGGCGTCAATTGGCCGCCGGCGGCGTCAAACCGCCACTGATAGATGCGATCCAGCCCCAGATCGGTAGAGAAGACGAACTTGCCGCTCGGATCGCTGGCGATCATATGCGCATGCGGGCCGTTATGATCGCTGATGGCGAAGCTGCCCTCCACCGCTGCGGCCGGTTTGCCCGCCCCCGCCGGCCCCTGTTGCTGCTGCACCGAACTGGCGGCGCCCAGGCTGCCGTCTGTCGCCACCGGGAACGCCGCCACGCTGCCGCTGACGTAGTTCGCCACCAGCAGGTGACGGCCATCCGGCGTCAGCGCCAGGAATACCGGCCCCGCGCCCTGCGAGTCCACCTGGTTCAGCTGCGTGAGGCCGCCGTCGCTCGGGTTGACCCGATAGGCGGTGATGCCGCCGTGCTTGCTGCCGTTGAAGTCGGCCACTTCGCTGGCGACGTACAGCGTCTTGCCGCCGGCGTCTAGCGTCAACTGCGCCGGGTTGGGCACTTTGCTCACCAACGTAGCGGCGCTCAGCGCGCCGTTGGCCGGATCGACCTGCACCCGGTAGAGGCCTTCACCGTTGGGATTGTAGGTGCCGATATAGGCAAAATGAGATGACGTGGAGTTCATTGCATCCTCAGCGTGCAGCGCCGGGCCGGCCATGGCCAACAGCGCCAGAGACAACGCGGTGCGTAAGGTGGGAGACTGCCAGTTTCGCATAGTTATCCTTATCATAGATAGCGGCGCGGCAAGCCGCGCCTGTGAAGACAAAACCGTTAGCCTCCCTGCCCTACGTCATCCATGGGTGCACATTAACCGACCAGCTTTTTGGTCATCGCCAGCAAGGTTTTTACGTCCTGCGGGCGGGTGTCGCCGCTGGCGGAGTCGATGATCGAGCTGTAGATGTGCGGGATCACTCGCTTCACGCCGGCGGCCAGCGCGATCTCGACGATCGGCTCGAAATTTTCCAGATCGATGCCGCCGGTGGGCTCCAGCATAAAGTCGTGCTCAGCGCAGGCCTTGGCCACGTACTGATATTCGTCCTTGCACTTCAGGCCGCCCATCGGGAAATACTTGATGGAGCTGCCGCCCATGTCCTTCAGCAGCGCGATGGCGGTTTCCACCGGCACGATGCCGTCCGGCGCTGCGGCGCTCAGCGGGCCGGTGGAAATCTTCACCCAGCCGACGCGGCCGGTTGGCGATACCAGGCCGTTCACCACGCTGTCGTTCTGGCCCAGCAGCGCGCGGCTGGCGCCAACGCCGGTGAACACCTGGTTCACGTGCTGCGGTTGAACCTGTTGGGAAATCAGGCTGACCATCGCCGACTGCCGCGGATCGCCGGCGCCCAGGCCGACCGACAGCGCATTTTCAATCAGGCGCGCATAGCGCAGCATGTCGGTCACCGCGCTGTCGACGTCCGGATAGTTCTTGGAGAGAACGCCCACCAGCACGTGCCCTTCCGCCGCGGCGTAGATGTCCTGTGCGTTGCCTTTAGAGCCGGCCAGCACGTTCAGGCACACGCGGTCGTGATAGTAGTTAGGCTGCAGCTTCATGCTTGTTTCTCCGTGAACAGGTTTTTAATGCAGGTGAAGACGGTCATCAGCTGTTGTTCATCAACGCTGCGCACATCGACTTCGATCTTGCCTTCGTTGGCCTTGTAGCCACGAAAATAGATGGCGATATCGCCGGTTTTCAACGCCTGGACGATATCGTAGGTAGAACGCCCCAGCACCGCCTCGTCAAAGGCTATCTCGGCGCGGGCGATGTCGCGGCCGGCGCTGTCCCAGACGGTTTTGGCGCTGACGCCGGTCAGGGTATTCAGGTTATCGAGGAACGGCTGCATGCGCGCCACCATCTGCTGGCCGGTAGTTTTTTCAAGCGTCAGATAGCTTTCAATCGCCTGCGTCAGGCCGAGGATGCCCTCTTTGCCGACCTTCATCGCCCGGCCGATGCCGCCGGACTGCAGCCTCACCCACTCGACGTACTGTTTTTTGCCGATAACCAGGCCGCTGGTCGGCCCCTCAATGGCTTTGGCGCCGCTGTAGATCACCAGATCGGCCCCCATCTGGTAATAACACATCAGGTCTTCTTCCGCCGCGGCGTCGACGATCAATGGCAGGTTGTGCTTGCGCGCCACCACGGCCGCCTGCTCAACGGAAAGCATGCTTTTCTGCACGCAGTGGTGAGATTTAACGTACAGGATCGCCGCGGTCTGCGGCGTAATGCAGGCTTCTATCTGTTCTGCGGAACATTCGTTGGCGTAACCCGCCTCCACCACTTTGCCGCCCCCCAGCGCCACCATGGTGTCGACCGGCGCGCCGAAGTTCACGTTGTGGCCGCGCGGCAGCACTATTTCGCGCGGAACGGTAATCGGCGCGGAGTGCAGGTTCACCAGCAGGTTGGCGTTGTCCTTGACGATAACCGCCGCCACCGACTGGGCGATGCCGGCCGAAGCGCAGGAGACGATCACCGCATCCTCGACGTTCAGCAGATCGGCGATGTAGGCGCCGGTCTTGTTGACCAGATCCTTGATTTCAAAATAGTGGTTCAGGCCGTAATCCACCGCGTCGATCACCTCCTGACGCGGGGTGGATACGCCGAGAATGGTCATGCGGCCGGAGGTGTTGATCACCTGCTTTAAATTATATTTTTCATAAATCGAAGACATGAGCAGCTTTCCCTTGTTCGGTTAATAAGATTTCCCCGGCCACCACCGCGGCCAGCGGAACCAGCAGCCGTTCGCCGCCGGCGGATTGCCCTTCTGAATCAACGAATACCTGCGGCCCCTGGCGGAGTTCAAACAGCGTGAAGTCGGCGTCGTAGCCCGGTTCGAGCCGGCCTTTGCCGGCCAGGCGCAGCGCCGAAGCGGCGTTCTCCGTTACGCAGGCGATCACCTGCGGCAGCGACAGGCCGACGCTGAAGAATTTGGACATCACCGTCGCCAGGCTGTGCACCGGCCCGCTCATGCGGTTACGGCAGTAAATGTCGGAACTGATGGTGTGCGGCAAAATGCCCAGGCCGATAGCCTGGCGCGCCACCTCGAAGTTGAAGCTGGCGGTGCCGTGCCCCACGTCGAGCAGCACGCCGCGCTGCAGCGCACGCTGGATGGACTCGCGCAGCGTGCCCGCCGGGGTCAGGATGCGGTTCGGCTTGCCGTTATAGCAGTGGGTGATGATGTCGCCGCGGGTCAGCAGATCGGCGATCTCGTCCAGATCCGGCGGGTTGTTGCCGATGTGCACCATCAGCGGCAGCTGGTCGTTCTCCCGCTGGATCTCTTTGGCCAGCACCAGCGGCCGGATGCCGTTTTTGCCCACCACGCTGCTGCTCATGCGCGCCTTGATGCCGATAATAAAGCCGGGGTGCCCGCTGATGGCCTGGCTGACCTCCTGCTTGTCGATATCCGCCAGGTCCGCCAGCTCATTTTGCCGCAGCAGGCCGATGCGCGAGATGTTCAGGAAGGCGAATACGTTGGTTTTGGCGCTGCGCGTCAGCGCGTAGAATTCGTCGACGTCATTGGCGCCGGTGCTGCCCGCATCGACCACGCTGGTGACGCCGCCGGCGACGCCGACCCGATCAGGATCGTCATGGTAAATCGGCGAAGTGGGGTAACAGTGCACATGGGAGTCGATCCAGCCGGCGCTCAGGCGGCAATTGCCCGCCAGATCCAGCTGGCGCCGGGCGCTGACGTCCGCCGCCAATCGCCCGACGGACGCAATCTTGCCCTCTTTGACCGCCAGATCGATCAGGGTATCGTCCGCCAGCCTGGCGCCTCTGATAACTAAGTCATACATACTGCGTTACTCCTTCTCCGCAGCGCCGCCGCAGATCGCTCGCGCCCCTGCGGCGGCGCCTCGCGGAGGCGTAATTAGGAAATGGCCACCGGGAAAATCGCCCCCAGGATCATCGCGCCGAGGATCGCGCCGCCGGTGATCGGCTTGCCCCAGATGTAGAACAGCAGCGCGCCGAGCAGCGAACCTATGCCGATCGGGATGGATGCGGTCATCGCCGACAGGATGATCAACGGCCCCAGGAAGCGGCCGGAGGAGTTGCCCGCCCCCATCATCACGTCCGCCCCGTAGGTGGAGTTGCTCTGATTGATGGTGAATTTACGCGCCAGGATGATCACGTAACCGATCGCCACGCCGATAATCAGGCCGGTCACCAACGAAGCGGCGAAGTTGGCCACCGGGAAGATGATGCCGGCGCCCAGCAACAGCGCCGGCACGCCCAGCCCGACGCCGGTTTGGATCGCCCCGCCGATGTCCAGTATCCCCACCAGCGAGCCTTCGATGATGCGTGCGAACAGGAAGCTGGCGCCGAACGCCGCCACCGCGCCGTACACGCCGGTGTCCATCCCGGCCCGCAGCATGGAGACGAAGGCCACTTCGTTAAAGGCGCCAATGCCGTACAGGTAGTACATGTGCGTTCCGGCGAACACGCCGGACGAGAGCAGGCCAACAAAAATCGGGAATGACCAGTCGGCGTACCAGAAGCCTTTTTGGGTTTGTTCTTCCATCATCCCGCTCCTTATTTACCGCTCAGGGTATTGTGAATGACGTCCAGCCAGCCCGGCACGCCGAGGCTGAAGGACTCGAGGACTTTCATGTCGAAGCCGCGGAAGAAGCCGCTCAGCACGAACAGCAGCACGATCACCGCCATCATGATCTTGGTGATCTTGTTCCAGCCGCTCTCTTCCACGCCTTTGCCGATCAGGATGCCCAGCACCAGGCCCGGTACGGCGTTGCCCATGATCAGCTGCGCCAGGCCGCCGAAGATGGTGCCCCAGAAGCCGGAACGGCGCCCGGCGTCGATCGCCGCCAGCCAGAAGATCACCGGCATCACGGTGTTCACCAGCAGGTTGGCCGCCGGCACCAGCACCTTGATCGCCGTCACCTGCAGCGCGGCGGGCACTGCGGAGGCGGTGGTATTGAGGAAGGCCACCACCAGCATGCCGATAATGCCGCAGGCGATAGCCATTTTTTTCGGATCGTGCAGCGTTTGCGCCAGATTGCGGTTCTTGACCATCAGCGCCGCCGCCCCCCAGTGCGGGATGATGCGGTGGTCAACGTCCTGCGTGAAGGCGCCGGCCGCCACGGAAGACGCCCAGGCGTTGAAGAAGAAGCCCAGGCCGAACGAGAAGTGAGAAGCCGGATCGCCTTCGCAGGAATTCAGCTCGCCCAGGGTGCGGAACGCCCCCATGCCCTGAGTGGTCGGGGCGTGGAACATGCGCGCGGCGCCGGCCCCTACGCCGACCCCCACCAGGCCGCCTATAATAAGCGACTTAAATAAGATGATTAAAAACATCAGTATACCCTTTCATTTATGCTAACGTTTTTATTTCGCGACGAAGACAACCTTTTCTGTATTGATGATTGTCACGTTCACGGTTATTTCCAGAGAAACGGCATAACTTTTTCTTTCACGCGGCAAAAAGAAGAAAAGAAATTTCTCTTTAGTTATTTTCTCTTCCGCTTTCAATACGCTGACGTCCTGCGGCTCGATACGCAGCAGAATATTGTTGGTGGATTTTAATACCGCTCCCTGCACATTAGCCAAAGCGGAAGCAAAAGCTTTCGCTTTGCTGTCGCCTTTACCCTCCACCTTTACCGATGTGGTGTATTGCTCTTTCATTATGGATTGCCATGTTTTTTGATGTAGGCTTCAACCAGCTTCTGGCCCAGCTCTTCTTTATCCATAAAGCCGAAGCCCAGCACGTTACAGCCTTCGTTAATTGCCGTTACGCCTTCTTCAATCGAGCGCATGCCGTATTTCGCCTTGTAACCGTATTTGGTCTGCGCGGTAATAGCGCCTGCGCCGCCGCTGCCGCAAAAAGAGATGCCCAGCTGCGCGTTTTCCGCTTTCATCACGTCGCCCAGCTTCATGTCCGCCGCGACGCCAGGGATGACAATCGCTTTTCCGCCTGCATTTTCAATGCCCTGACCCACTTTCTGGCCCTTGCCCAAACGATCGCCGATCACTACGGTAATTTGACCCATGGTATTTTCTCCTGATTAAAATATTCGTTAAGCGCTTTGGTTATTATCTTTCGCCACTTCAAAGTGCACCGACAACAAATAGGCTTCTTCGATAGGCAAGGTATTAAATTGATTTACCACCCGCTCCGCCATTTGCATTGATTCGGCGGAGATTTCGTCAAACAGAGACTTATCCACTTCCGGCAAAGGTTCCCCGGTGATGGATCGCAGCACCATGGCGCGAATATGCGACTCCAGCATCTGCTGTTGCACTTCATTGGTATAAATACCCTCCGCGTTCAGCATCGCGCCAATATCCGCCAGCACCCGCGCGGTGATTGCGCCGGCCGCGCCGATATCCGATCCTTCAGTTTCTTTTAACGAAGCAGATCCGTCATTCACTTTTCAGTACCCCTAGATCCAAGATTAATCTGTAAGCCGCAAAGCGCATCACCTGAATAACCCGCTTTCTTTGATGTCTTTACCCTAACCCCGGGGAGATTTTCTGTGTAGACCGTTTTTTTCCAGTTCGAAGTGGAAATCGCATGACGCTCAGGGATCCATTTCGCAAAATGCGTTGCTTGCCGATAAGTTAATTAGATTACAAAAAGATAGCCCGGTGAACGGTTTCCCTTTCGGCCCGCGGCGCTGAAAAGCTTCGTGATCGGGATCTCTTTCTTTTCACGCCCTAACAGCCTACTATCAACAAGACAAACCGACATTACCCACACCCCCGCTCCTCTGGCGCGGGGGTGTTGCTTTTGTGTTGTTTTTCCGAATTTATGGGCGCGCAGGCTGGCGCCCTTTGATTTGACTGGAGAGTGGAATGACCAAACCAACCATTACTGTTAATGAGCTGGATGCGGAACGCCTGGATGCGCTATTGGAACAACCGGCCTTTGCCAATACCGACGTCGCCGCTGCGCTGAACGACGAACTGGATCGCGCCGAAATCTTGCCGCCGGAGAAGATCCCGGCCAACGTGGTGACCATGAACAGCCGCGTGCGTTTTCGTGATTTGCACACCGCAGAAGAACACGTGCGCACGCTGGTCTACCCGGCCTCGCTGAAAGACAGCCATGAACAGCTTTCGGTGATGGCGCCGCTGGGCGCTGCGCTGCTGGGCATGCACGTCGGCAAGCAGATCACCTGGCAGTTGCCGAACGGCGAAGAAGCGCGGATTGAAGTGCTGGAATTGCTGTACCAGCCGGAAGCGGCCGGTGAATACCACCGCTAAGCGGTTACCAGGGCGGCATCAGGCCGCCCTTTCTGTCTCTACAGGCTGATGGCTATCAGCACCAGGATCAGCAGCAGCACGTAAATTCTGGCGTGCAGCACATCATTCACCTTCGGCAGCCAGGTTTTGGCAAACAGGATGCCGGCAATGCCGGCCACCACCAGCAGACCGAGAATGCTCAGGTTGACGTAACCGAGATACTGCGGCCCCGTCATGACATTCCACCCCAGCGCCACGTACATCAACGCGCCGATCACCGCGACCGGAATCGACAGCGGATTGGCCGCGCTGACGCAGTGCTTCATCTCATAACCATGCCGGCGCAGCAGCGGCACGGTCATCACGCTGCCCCCCACGCCCAGCAGGGTGGCGATCGCCCCTATCAGCGGCCCGCCGACGAACAGCGTGGCGGGGGAAAGCTCGGCGCGCGCCGGCTTGACCAAAAAGCCGCGCCGGAACAGGCAGTCGGCAATGGTCACGACCATATAGACGACAAACAGCAGCCGGATCGCGCTATCCGCCAGCAGGCTGGCGGCGAAGGCGCCCAGCGCCGCCCCGACGCCGATAAAAAAAATCAGCGGCACTATGGTCTCGCGCAGCAGGTTGCCGCTGCGCCAGTTGGTCAGGGTGGCGTAGCTCGCGTTGAGGATCATCACCGCCGTCGACGTCGCCACCGCGATGTGCATCGCCTGGCCAGGCTGTTCGCCCGAAGCGGAGATCAGATGATAGACAAAGGGCACCACCACAAAACCGCCGCCAAAGCCGAACAAAATAGTGGTGATGCCGGTAATGAAACCGGCACCGAGTACGATCAGGATTTCAATCATGGCTATGCGCCCGAATGAAATCGTCAAAGCCCGCGCAGAACTGGCCGGCCAGCGGATGGAACCGATCGCCGACGAACAGCGCCAGGTACTGCTGGCGAACGGCGTCGTGGTCAATCAGCACAATCCCGGCCTGCTCCGCCTGCGCCAGCGTTTGCGCATCCGGGAACCCCCAGTAGCGGTAGCTGCCCTGCCGTTCGACGGCCATCGCGTCCCGCAGCTCCACCCGCATCAGCTGGCGCGCCAGAAAACCGCCGGCCTTCACCCCCAGCAACATCATGTTTTCCAGGAACGACAGCTCATGGCGCAGCTCGGACGGCAAGCGGGCGATCACCGGGCCGGCGTCCCAGTTTTCGTCCATCTCATGCAGCGTCAGCGCACAGTTTTTCTCGCCGTTCATCATGGCGCGGAATAGCGTCATCACCCCGCGATACTGCGGCAAATCGCCCGGATGCAAGTTCCACAGCAGCTTGCCGCGCTGGCTGAAGGCGCGCACGTAATCGCTGGAAAACTTCTGATAGCAACGCAGTGAAATTACCGCGTCCATATTGCCCAGGCTGCTGATAAAGGCGGCGTCGTTGATATCGGTGATGCGGTGCGCCTTCACCCCGGCGGCGGCCAGACACTCCAGCGGCGCCTGATAGGCGCCCTGACAGGCGCCGGCGTTTCTGCTGATGAACGGAAACACGAAGTCATTCAGCACTTCGCGCTCATACAGGCTCAGTTGGCGGATGGCCGCTTCCTGCGTGCGGCCGGCGGCTTTCGCCAATGGGAAATAAACCGTGAAGGCGCATTCCTTATTTAAGGCGCCAATCACATCCTGGCAGGCTAGCCAGGAAAAAATATCATTTCCGACAAACAGCGCTACGTTCTTCATACTTCCGCCTTCTTTGCATTGAATATACTGTTATTGAAAACTATCTTGCTGATATCCCGAGTGATGGATTCCATCGCCGAGGTATAAAACAGGTCGCCCTTGGCCGGTGCGCCAAGCGAATAAAGATGCTGTTCATTACCCCGCTTGTCCGCTATTTTCAGCGTGAAAGGATCGCACTTCACGCCGCCGAAAATATTTTCCTGCGCCAGACCTTCCTGCAGCAGCTTGTTATTTAAACCGCTGGGCTGCAGTTGATAAGAAGGGGCAGTACAATTCAGTAAATAACGGGTTTTCACCACCGCACTGTGGCAAAGGGTATTAAAGCCTTCACTTCCTTTCTCTATATTCACCACGCCGCCGAAGGCGCGCAGGCGCTGGCTTTCCAACGCCGCGATAATCTTGCGGGCGTTGATTAACGGCATGGCGTGCCGGTTGCGCATCCAGGATGAGTTATAAAAGCGCATAAACACCTGCCGGTTATTTTCGTCCATTTTCACCCAGCCCTCGCAAACCTCCGGGTGGATCGCCGCCAGATAGCTGCAGATATGTTCCCGGGCGAAACGCGCCCGATCGAGGCCGGCGGCGAGATCCTGATAGCAATCCACCCCGGAGCCAATCGCCGACAGCACCGCCAGCCGCTCCGGCCCCGGATAATGCTGCTCCAACGCGTCATTGATCGCATGGACCAACTGATGCGCATCGATATAGTCATGACCCGCGATAAAGCGGCTCAGGAGCCGTTTGAATTCCGGCGGCGGCGGGCGCATCAGCGCAGGCTGCACGCTGGGGAACAGCCCGGAGCGCGACAGGGCGCAAATATTGGTCGCCCCCGCGCGCTCCACCAGCTCAATAATGGCGTCTATCGCCGTCAGGCTGCAGCCGAGCACGCCGATGGCCGAGGCCGGATTGATCGCCGGCAACGCCCGGTTGGCCTGATAGGGGATCACCCCTTCCACCGGATAGAGGCATTCCGGCTCATTGTGCCCGGAGCACAGCACCACGGCGTTCATGCAATCGGTGGCGCCGCAGGCGGTGGTCAGCAGATAGCCTGCCGGATGCGGCGCAATTTCATCCACTTCGGCGGTAATAAAATTCAGCTGGACGTTGCTGTCGGCGGCCATAAAAACGGCGATGTCGCGAATGAAATCAAGGTATTCCCGGTATAGCCAGCGCGGTGGATAGCGATCTCTGCGGTACTGAGGAAAATGCATTACGATCCAATCGGCGAAATGCCCGCTGTCGAAAATATCCGCCGACATGTTTTCCGGCGTCATGTTTAATATATGGCTATCGAAATCGCTGCTGTAAGCCATGCCGCCATTGAAGCCCTGCTTGTCAAAAACCTTCAGGGAAAGCGGCTTATTGCAATTATTAACCGACTTATTCTTTATAAAGTTATAGGCGAAAGAAATACCCGCTGCTCCGCCGCCGATCACACCGATCCTATACATGAAATATCACCTTATAGTTACTGCATTAAAATAAGAACTATTGCTTCAGGTGTTGGAATAAATCGTCTTTATTCCTTATTAACTTCTTGTATTATTCAGGCGAGCAAGCTCGCCCTGCCCCGGCGTATCAACGTGAGAGGGTCAAATCATCAATAAAATACCTCGCTGCCAGGCAGCGTTATTTTTCTTCCCCGATAGTAGAGCGACCGGGCTTGGCTTGCTTTATATCAAAGGCCAACTATCATTGCGTTTCGGCCAACCTGCCAGACAGGCGGAATTATGCGCAACGTACGCATCGATGACATCGACCATGTGCCCCGTTCGGTAATCGCCATCGGCACCGATTACCCCCCGGGCCACCTGTTGCCGATGCACAGCCATCGGCGCGCCCAGCTGCTGTACGGCGCCACCGGCGTGATGCACGTCTTTACCCAACAGGGCAACTGGCTGGTGCCGCCGCAGCGGGCGGTCTGGCTGCCGCCGCTGATGCCGCACCAGGTGCGCATGGTCGGCGTCACCACCCGCAGCCTGTATATCGATCCCGCCACGCTGCCCGCCGGCCAACCGCAGGTCTGCCAGGTGGTCAGCGTAACGCCGCTGATGCGCCAACTGCTGATGGCGGCGGTAGACATGCCGCTGGAGTACGATCGCCGCGGCCGGGACGGCGCGCTGGTAACGCTGTTGCTGCATGAGCTGGCGCGCCTGCAGTCGCTGCCTTTGCATATTCCGCTGCCCGCCGATCGGCGGCTGGGCGCGCTGTGCCAAACCTTTCTGCAGCAGCCCGACGCCCATGATTCTGCGCAACATTGGGCTACGCGCCTGTATATGAGCATTCGCACTTTCAGCCGCTTCTTCCGCGCCCAGACCGGCATGTCCTTTACGCAATGGCGCCAGCGGGCCTGCGTGGTGCTGGCGTTGGCCCGGTTGGCGGAAGGGCGCAGCGTTACCCAGGTGGCGCTGGAATTGGGCTATGAAAGCAGCGCGGCGTTTTCAACCATGTTTCGCCGCGTGCTGGGGCAGGCGCCGTCCTCCTATCTGGCTGAGGGCGGCGTGACGGATGACGGTCGGGTCCGTTCTCCGGCTTAGCGGAATTTCTTGTGGTTGGCGTCGCGGGTTTGCTTTAAGCCTTGCGCCACCTGTTTGGCCTCGGCCACCTTGCCCTGATTGGCCAGAGCCAGCGACCGATCGATCTGGCCGATCAACTGGTCCAGCCCGTGGCGGAAATCTTTCATTTCAGGGCTGTCGGCGGCCTTGTCTTCCAGCTTCGGCGGGGTGCCCTGTTTGGCGTCCAGCGCGGCGGCGCGCATGTTCTGCAGGCTTTGTTTGAGGGTATCGGCGGAGTCGGTGCTCAGCACCGTTTTATAGTTGCCGGCAATGGTGTCCATATCATCGGCCAGATCGGCCGCCGCCGCCAATGCGCTGGCGCCCAGCAGCGCCAACGCCGCCAGCGCTTTCAGTGTGTTTTGCATATTCGCTCACCTTCCGGTTATTGTTTTATTTAACTCATAGTTAACATAGGCAAGCGCGGCAAAAACCGAAACCGGAGATTTGTAAGCAAGGTTAAGAAGCGGCCGGGCGAACGCCGGCCGCACGGGAGGATTACTGGCCGGCGATCTTCATTTCCGGCAACAGCACCGAACCGCATTGGATGTTGCTGCGGGTTTCGATATCGCTGCCGACGCTGACGATATTACGCAGCATGTCTTTCAGGTTGCCGGCGATGGTGATCTCGCTAACCGGGTATTGGATCTCGCCGTTTTCTACCCAGAAACCGGCGGCGCCGCGCGAGTAATCGCCGGTGACGCCGCTGACGCCCTGGCCCATCAACTCGGTCACCACCAACCCGGTGCCCAGTTGCTTCAGCATGCCGGCAAAGTCGGCGCCCTGCCCTTTGATCCGCCAGTTATGGATGCCGCCGGCGTGGCCGGTGCTGTGCAGGCCCAGCTTGCGCGCCGAATAGCTGGTCATCAGCCAGGTTTGCAGTACGCCGTCCTTGACGATGTCGCGCCGTTGGGTGCGCACGCCTTCGCTGTCGAACGGCGTGGAAGCCAGCCCTTTCAGCAGGTGCGGATGTTCTTCGACGGTCAGCCAGTCCGGCAGGATCTGTTTGCCGAGCGAGTCCAGCAGGAAGGTGGATTTGCGGTATACGCTGCTGCCGCTGATAGCGCCCACCAGATGGCCGAACAGCCCGGTGGCCACTTCCGACGCGAACAGCACCGGCGCCTTCATGGTCGACAGTTTGCGCGGCGCCAGGCGCGCCAGCGTGCGGCGGGCGCACTCCTGCCCTACCCACTCCGGGCTCTGCAGGTCGCCCATCGCGCGGCCGATGGTGTAGGCGTAATCGCGCTCCATATCGCCGTCATGCTCGGCGATCACGCAGCTGGACAGCGAGTGGCGGCTGGAGCAGTAGCTCTGCAGCATGCCGTGGCTGTTGCCGAACACCTTGATGCCGTAGTGGCTGTTAAAGCTGCCGCCTTCGGTGTTGGTGATGCGTTTGTCCGCCGCCAGAGAAGCCTGCTCGGCGCGCGCCGCCAGCTCGATGCCGCGTTCGGCGTCCAGCTCGGCCGGGTGAAACAGGTCCAGATCCGGCGCGTCGAAGGCCAGCAGATCTTTTTCCGCCGGGCCGGCGTTGGGATCCGGCGAGGTGTAGCGAGCGATATCCAGCGCCGCCTGCACCGTGCGGGCGATGGCGTCCGGGCTGAGATCGGTGGAGGAAGCGCTGCCCTTACGCTGCTGATGGTAGACGGTAATGCCCAACGCGCCGTCGCTGTTGAATTCAACGTTTTCCACCTCGCCAAAACGGGTGCTGACGCTGATGCCGGTGGATTTGGTAACGGCGACTTCTGCCGCATCGGAACCGGCGCGCGCCAGTTCCAGAGCCTGTGAAACGGCCTGTTCCAGCGCCTTGCGCTGTTCTGCAACTTGAGTGACTACTTTCATCAATCTGCCATAATTAATCAGAAAATCGTTGAGAAAAGTGCCGTGGCGGCGTGGTTGCGCGCGGAGTCACGCGCAAAAATCATGAGATTTATACTTTCGAGTCTAACAGGAACCGCGTTGAATTTCGCATAAAGCCAGCAACCTGTTAGGATTAGCCTCTTTTTAACGGAGCCTACCATGAACAAACAGCCTGAAGACTGGCTCGACGATGTCCCGGAGAATGAAAACGAGGACGATGACGAGATTATCTGGGTCAGTAAAAGTGAGATTAAACGTGATGCCGAAGCGCTGAAAGACCTGGGGGCCGAACTGGTCGAGCTGGGCAAAAACGCGCTGGAACGCATTCCGCTGGACGAAGATCTGCGCACCGCCATCGAACTGGCGCAGAAGATCAAAAAAGAAGGCCGCCGCCGCCAGCTGCAGCTGATTGGCAAAATGCTGCGCGCCCGCGACGTAGAGCCGATCCAAACCGCGCTCGACAAGCTGAAAAACCGCCACAACCAACAGGTTTCGCTGTTCCACAAGCTGGAAGCGCTGCGTGACCGCCTGGTGGAAGAAGGCGACGATGCGATCCCGTCTGTCCTGGATCTGTATCCGGAAGCCGATCGCCAGCAGCTGCGCGCGCTGGTGCGCAACGCGCAGAAAGAGAAGGCCGCCAACAAGCCGCCCAAAGCTTACCGCCAAATCTTCCAGTACCTGCGCGATCTGGCCGAGACGGCCGAATGATCGCCGCCGTCACCCAGGGATGAACCCGTTTCATCCCCGGTGATGCGCTACTTCACCGCCGCTTTCGTGAATGTTGAAACGCAGGCTGCCGTCCAGCTCTTCCTCCGCCTCTTCAAACAGCAGGATAATCGCGCCGAAGCGACGCTTGCTGCGTGCGTTGAGGTGGGTGAACTCAATCTCCACCGGCAGGCCTATGTCGCCGGTCACCACGTCCCACAGCGCATCCAGATTGGCGCCAAACTCCTCGCCCAGCGCAAACTTGTGCGCAAAGTCGCGGTAGAAGGTCGGTACATCATGGATCTGCTCAAAATCGAACTCTACTTTTGCCATCAAGTTCACTCCACCCGAATGAAGTTTTTATAATGGTCACGCGTGACGAAAATCAGGCCGTCGCTGGAGTACAGCAGCCGATCGGCGCCCCGCCGGCCGCAGCGATAGTCGATGTCCGCCTCGCGCCATACCCGCTTGCCGGCGCTGGGCAACTGCCCTTCACGGTTGGAGAACCGATCGCCGCCAATCGCCTTGCCCGGCAGCACCGAGCACAGATTGCCGTCGCGCGGATCCCACCCCTGCTCCCGCGCCTGCTTCTTGGTGATGTAATAGTCCGGCAGCCGCTGATGCTGCTGCAGGTAGCTGACCACCGTCTGCTGCTGGGTCAGCCGGTCTATGCTCTGTTTTTGCTCCTGCGCCGCCGGTGGCGCGTTGACGCTAATCGCCCGATCGGTGCCGCGCAGCGCGCTGAATCCGGCTATCACAACGGCGATAACGATCGCCACGAGAATCCGCTTGTTCATTGCTTTCCCTGAATTATCGCCGACAGAAGCGCAGCAGCGCCCCTATGCTAGTTAGGTATATAGATGAAAAGGATGAAACAAAGATGACTGGCGCGTAACGTTTTCGCTGCAGGGATCCGGAGCGCCGGAACCTTTGTCACCCATTCATGCTAATCATGCCATTTTCCAGCGGTTCTGGCACTCGGAGTATCCCTGAAAACGGCCCGATAATGGCGGCCGTTTTCAGCGCCGGATACCGATCCCAGTATAGTCGCGGACGGCGCCGCGTGAGGGAAACGGGGGGTTAGCGCATCAATCGATCAATGCGTGGCGGTAGCGGTGCAACATATCGGCCAGGCGTTTGACCGGCCCGGTGACGCCGAGCGGCGCCTGGTTGTCCACCAGCTTCTGCTGATATTCGTTCATTTCGCTCAGCAAGCGGTCGTAGTAGTAGGCGCGTTTAACCTCGTTCTTCGCCGAAACCACGTGGTCGGCGGTATTGCGGATCTGGCGGTGGAACGCCGACAGCTCTTCGCTGGCCGGGATCTCCGCCCGCTGCATGCGCTGGTGCGCGATGATCAGGTTCAGCGCCAGCCGGTATTTGGCGATGTCATTCGGGAACATCATCAACAGCTGATTAAGCTGCTGGTACAGCGCCGGCAAATGGTTCTGCCGACGGCGCGCCGCCTTGGTGGTCAACGCCGAAACCGCGCTGCTGACGAACTGGTTGAGCAACGTGCGGCCGGTACGTTCACGCGAGTTGTCGCGGATCAACAGCAGCACCATCAGCCCGACGCAGCTGCCGAGGAACTGGCCCAGTGCCCCATCAAGGAACTGGGTGACGTTGAACTCCATCGGGTTGCTCAATACCAGGATATTGATGGTCCCCGCCAGCAGGCCCAGCGAGCCAAGCCGCCGCTTTTGCACCTCAATGCCGATGAAAAACGCCAGCAGGCCGAGGCTGAGGCACAGCAGCAGAATGCTCTGCTGGGTGGCCGGCAGGATCACCATAAAGAACAGCGAGCCGACCGGGATCGCCGCCAGCATGCCCAGCACGAAGTCCATCGCCACCATGCGCGGCGCCGGGGTACGCATCGCCAACGAGGTGATTACCGCGATGATCACCATAAAACCGCTGCCGGAGGTCCAGCCGGTCCACAGCCACAGCAGGCAGCCGACCGTGGTCGCCACGAAGGTGCGCAGGCCGTTGATCATCGCGTGGTGGCCCTCCGCCGAGGTCGGTTTAACCACCGCTTCGCCGCTCAGCACGTCTTCTTCCACCGAGCTGATGCTGCTGTTGGTGTGCACGCCCTTCGACAGCAGCAGGTAACGCGTCGCCGCGCCGACCCAGCCGGTCACGGTGGTCAGCGTTTCGTCGGTGCGGTTGGTGGTCAGCACCTGGCGCAGCAGCTTCATGCGCTTGTGGATCTCCTGCGGCGTTTCCGCCGGCACCATCAGCAGTTCGCGGACGTTGTCCTTCACCGCGTCCGGGTGGTTCAGCAGGATCAAATAGGTTTCGCAGGCCTGGGTAATCAGCGTCAGCGACAGGGTATGCAATGCCCGCACCCGGCGGTTGACCTTCTGCCAGCGCGAGGACTCCATCATCAGGTTGCTGCGCATGCCGTTGAGCGCGGTGGTGCTCTTCACCAGGTTGCTCCAGGCGCGGTCAATGTCTTCTTTATCCGCGTTGCTGATGCACATCTGCATCAGCCGGTATTGATCCACCAGCAGCTGATCCACCGCCCGATCGATATCCTGTTTGATCGAACGCGGCGAGAACAGCAGGTCCGCCAGTACGGCGCTGACGATGCCCAGCACAATTTCGCTGCAGCGCTCGATGGCGAACTGCGGCGCCTCCATCAGGTGGGCTTCGCTGGTGGCGACGGTGACGACGATGATCAGCGCGGTATAGCCGGCCAACCCCCAGGCGTAGGAGTTTTCAACCTTGATCAGGGAAGACAGCCAGGTGCAGAAACCGGCCCAAATGCAGCACAGCAGCAGCATCACCACCGGCGCGCGCGCGGTGGTGACGATAATAATCAGGCCGACGAAGCAGCCGATAAAGGTACCGATGATGCGCAGCCAGCCGCGGTGGCGGATGGCGCCGGAGAAGGGCTCGCCGCCGGCGGCGAAGGCCGGGCCGGCGGCGACGATGGCGGCGGTCATCGCCGACCAGCGCGGGGTTTCCAGGTTCAGATGGAAACCGACAAACAGCGCAAACACAATCGCGAAGCTGAGCTTGAAGGCAAACCTCAGCCGGATAAAGGTTGGGCTATTCATTAACCGAACTCACGCAGCCGATGCATCAAACGCACGAAGGGTGAGCCGCTGTCGGCGTTGCGGTCGCTTTTACCGGTAATGACCACGGTGGCGGTAGTGCCGGCCGGATACGGATGCTGCTGATCCTTGTCATCCAGCAGGATTTTAACCGGCACACGCTGCGCCAGACGCACCCACTCCAGGTTGCTGTCGATCGACGCCAGCCCTTTGCTGTTGACGGTGCTGCTGCTGTTGTTCACCGCCGCCGCCACGCTGTCGACGGTGCCGTGCATGATGCGGTTGCTGCCCAACGGGGTGATCTCCACGCGATCGCCCTTGTTCAGGCCGTTCAGCTTGGTTTCTTCCAGGTAGGCCAGGATGTAGAAGGTATTTTTCTTCACCAGCGCCACGGCGACGGAGCCACGGGTGATGTATTCGCCGGCATGGACGTTCAGGTTGGTGACCCAGCCGTCTGCCGGCGCCCGCACCGTGGTGCGCTCCAGATCCAGCTGCGCCAGCTCACGCGCCGCCACCGCTTTCGCCTGCTGGTGCAGCACGGTTTGCAGCGAGTTGTTCGACTGGTCAATTTCTTCTTGCGACATCGCCTGCACGCCCAGACGCACGCGGCGGCCGGCTTCACGTTTTTTCTCCGCCGCCAGCGTCTGGTAATAGGCCACGTCGGCGGTGGCTTCCGCCAGCGCTTGCTCATAGCGCGGCCGGTCGACCACGAACAGCACCTGGCCCTTTTTCACCAACTGGTTATCCACCACCGGCACCTCGGTCAGCAGGCCGCTGACGTCCGGCGCGATCGCCACCACGTCGGCGGTAAATTTGGCGTCACGCGTCCAGGGCGACTCCGTGTAAAACACCCAGGCCTTGAAAATGGCGACGATCGCCAACAGCACGAGAATCAAAGTGATCGCGATTCGGGTTATTTTTATTGAAAAATTTTTCACAGCGACCTCAAACAAAAAGACATGAAATCAGATAAAACAGACAGCAATACAGCGCGGAATTGAACAGCGCCGGATGCCAGACAAAATCGTAAATCCCGGTGGGTTGCAGCAGGCGACGCAGTAAAAAGAACAGCGCCAGCGAGACCAACAGCTCAAAAAACACCGGCGGAAACGACAGTCCGAAGATGACCATAACCGGAAGCAAACTCATCACTTTTTCCTTATTATTCACTGCGCCGGGCGACAACCTTTCTTCTCATTCACATTCTCTTTACATTTTAGCGGACGCGCACCACAAATCTCGGCCAGGCAGGCCAGGAACCTGAAAAAAGGTTAAACTCTGGGGCATATATCCGCGGCAGGGACTGCGAGGGAGCCGGAAGGATCGGCCAGAATGGCGTTGCCGATCGATCGCGCGCGTTGGTAAGGTCTTTCCACCCGACCACGTTATATTAGCGTGCTTACTATCAACTCATCAACAATCTGTGATCTAAATCACTTTTAAGCCAGAGTGAACAATGGAAAGATTAAAACGGATGTCGGTATTCGCCAAAGTGGTTGAGTTCGGGTCGTTTACCGCGGCCGCGCGCCAGCTGGACATGAGCGTTTCATCGATCAGCCAGACGGTGTCGAAACTGGAAAATGAGCTGCAGGTCAAGCTGCTCAACCGCAGCACGCGCAGCATCGGCCTGACCGAAGCCGGCAAAATATACTATCAGGGCTGCCGCCGCATGCTGCAGGAAGTGAGCGAGGTGCACGAACAGCTGTTCGCGTTCAACAATACGCCCACCGGCACGCTGCGCATCGGCAGCTCCTCCACCATGGCGCAGAACGTGCTGGCGAACATGACCGCCGAGATGCTGAAAGAGTACCCCGGCCTGACGGTGAATCTGGTGACCGGCATCCCGGCGCCGGATCTGATCGCCGACGGGCTGGACCTGGTGATCCGCACCGGCGAGCTGCGCGATTCCAGCCTGTTCTCCCGCCGCTTAGGCTCAATGCCGATGGTGGTGTGCGCCGCCAAAAGTTACCTCAGCCAGCACGGCACGCCGCTAAAACCCAGCGACATGGTTAACTTTTCCTGGCTGGAATACAGCGTGCGCCCCGACAGTGAGTTTGAACTGATCGCACCGGAAGGCATCACCACGCGCATCTCGCCACAGGGGCGCTTCGTCACCAACGATTCCCAGACCATGATCCGCTGGCTGAAGAACGGCGCCGGCATCGCCTACGCTCCGCTGATGTGGGTGATCGAAGAGATCAAACGCGGCGAGATCGAGATCCTGTTCAAAAGCTACCACTCTGATCCGCGGCCGATCTACGCGCTCTATACCGAAAAGGACAAGCTGCCGCTGAAGGTGCAGGTGTGCATCAACTACCTGACCGAGTATTTTGAACGCGTCGCGGCCGTTTACCAGGGCTACCGCTGAGCGCCGGCCGGCTCGCCACACTGCGGGCAAAAACGGCTCCCCGGCGCCAGCGGCGTGGCGCACCGGCGGCAAGCGGCGGCCTGCGCATCGAACGGCTGGCCGCAACGGTGACAATAGCGCGCGCCCGGCAGGTTTGGCGCCTGACACTGCGGGCATTGCGGCCCCTGGCCGCCCTGTTGGTTATAGCGGTTGCCGTGATGCCCGCGGCCGTGCCCCGACGGCTGATGCCCCCCGCCAAAACCGCCTTTGCCCAATAACTTTTTCAACATGCTCATCGCCCTGCTCCTCTGCGTTACGCGAGGTTTTACTGTAAACCCTGGAGCAAACTCCAGGGTAAAGCATAGCGCAACAGATTTACGTTTAATTACACCGAAAAATCGGCAAGACCTTGATGCCGTTAGCAAAAGCACCATCAGCATTACCCTGGTACGCTGCGCTGCGTTATGCTGCGCGAACCTCTCCCTGCATCAGGAATAAAAATGAAAAAAATCATACTGGACTGCGACCCGGGGCATGACGACGCCATCGCGCTGCTGCTGGCCTGGGGCAACCCGGACATCGAGCTGTTGGCTGTCACCACGGTGGTGGGCAACCAAACGCTGGACAAAGTGACCCGCAACGCGCTGGCGGTGGCGCGCATCGCCGATATCACCGGCGTGCCCTTCGCCGCCGGTTGCCCGCGCCCGCTGGTGCGCAATATTGAAGTGGCGCCCGATATCCACGGCGATTCCGGCCTGGACGGCCCGCTGCTGCCGGAACCCCACCTGCAGTTGGATCCGCGCCACGCGGTCGATCTGATCATCGATACCCTGATGGCGCATCCGCCGGGCACGGTGACGCTGGTGCCGACCGGCGGCCTGACCAACATCGCCATGTCGGTGCGTAAAGAACCGCGCATTGCCGAACGGGTAAAGGAAGTGGTGCTGATGGGCGGCGGCTATCACGTGGGCAACTGGAGCGCGGTGGCGGAATTCAATATCAAGATCGATCCCGAAGCGGCGCATATCGTGTTCAACGAGAAATGGCCGCTGACCATGGTAGGGCTGGATCTCACCCACCAGGCGCTGGCCACGCCGGCGGTATGCGATCGCATCGCCGCCATCGGCACCGGGCCGGCCAAATTCGTCGGCGAGCTGCTGGCGTTTTTCGGCAAGATGTATCAGCAGGCGCAGGGCTTCAGTTCCCCGCCGGTGCATGACCCCTGCGCGGTGGCCTACGTCATTAACCCCGAGGTGATGACGGTGCGCAAGGCGCCGGTGGATATCGAGCTGACCGGTACCCTGACGCTGGGCATGACGGTGGCGGATTTCCGCGCGCCGCCGCCGCCGGGCTGCCATACGCAGGTCGCGGTGAAGCTGGATCAGGAGACGTTCTGGGATTTGGTGGTGGACGCATTGGAAAGGATTGGCGAGGTGAACTGAAAGCCGTTAACCGGCTAGCGGGCCGCAAGGGTGCGTTAGCCGGAATAGATAAAAACAGACAAAGAAAATTCTTAATAAAATAAGGTATGATTAAAATTAAAATAATTATTCCTATAAAATAGGCAAGCAGCAGAGATAATATCTCAACTATTTAAGCAGTGCGCCCCCCCGTCGCTTCCCAAGGAAATTCTTAAAAATAGGCGTTCAACGCCCCCGACGCGCGCCCATGGCGGGTGTACCCCCTTCTGAAACGCCGACTTAAAAAAGAAAAACATACTGATTTTTAAAGGATTTAAACAAAATCCGTAATAAGTTGACTGCGGCATAACCAGTTTGCGAAAATAAAGCCTCTTTAATTAATAATCGCCGCGACCGCCAACAGGATATTCCTCTCGCCGAACGTTTCGGTATCCTAAGATAAAGAGCCGGGGATATTAATAGTAAAACGCGCCGCCTTCGCCATAAATATCTGGCGAGATTAACACTGTAAAACACCTGGTTTAAAACCAAAATAAAACGACGGGAAATAACCATAATATGTTCTCAGCCAAATACACTTTCACACGGCAGTTTTCCACATGAACAGCAAATCCGCTTTGGGGGCGGTCGCGTTGTCCCTGCTTCTGGTCTGGATGCTGGCCATCTTACCGATCTATCAGCCCAATATGGGCGGTGTCGGCCTGGCGTTGCCGCAGAATATCTTCGCATGGGGCGCAATGGCGCTGCTGACGCTGATCGTTTCCCTGGCCCTCTGCGCCGGACGCTGGCCTGTGGTCACCACCCCGACGGCACGCCTGCTGTTCATCGGCATGGTGGTGCTGGCGCTACCGCTGCTCTACACCCGCCCGGAGTGGCGTGAGACCGCCTTATGGCGCTGCGCCGGCTTGCTGGGCGGTTGGCTATTCTATCTGGCCTGCCTGCAGCTCAGGCCGAGCTCCCGACAGCGCTCACTGCTGCTGTATGGGCTACTTTGCGCCGTCGCCATACAGGCGCTGCTGGCGTTTCTGCAGCTGTTTGCCCCGACGCTTGCCTGGGTAACGCCTAACAGTGGCCGGGTGTACGGCATCTTTCAGCAGCCGAACGTGTTAGCCAGCTTTATCGCCACCGGGTTGGCGCTGACGCTGCTGCTATTACTGTCGCCGACCTATGCATTAGCGGGGGGTGAACGCCGGCGGCGGGCGCTGCTGTTGGCGCTGGCAACCGGGTTTTCCGCATTGCTGGTGCTGATCCAATCGCGCGCCGGATGGCTGGGCGGGGCGTTGGCAGCGGCATTGCTGCTGTGGCGTTTTGGCCGCTGCCGGCCCGGAAACACCCGCCTGGCCTGCGGCGCGCTGCTGCTGGGCATCGCCATCGGCCTCGTCGTGGTGTTGAGCGGTTTCGGCCTCAGCGAAAGAACGGGCCTGCTCGACCGCAGCGATTCCAACGGCGCACGCCTGACCATGTTGCCCGACGTCGGCGCCATGATTTTGGCCAAGCCGCTGTCGGGCTGGGGATATGGCGGTTTTGAATACAGCTTCCTGCATTTTCGTCTGGATGAAATGCCCTGGCGTGAGGTGTGGGAAGTCGCCAGCCATCCGCATAATGAAATCCTACTGTGGTGGGTGGAGGGCGGCCTGCCGGCCCTGGCGGGCATCGTCCTGATCCTGGCCGCCGGCGCGCTGCTGCTGCGCCAGGCCTGGCGCAGGGATCGCCAAGAATCGACCGGCGACAGGATCGGGCTGTTTTTGGTGCTGCTGCCAATATTGCTGCACACCCAGCTGGAATATCCTTTTTATCTGTCCGCCCCTCACTGGCTGGTATTCCTGCTGCTGTTGGCGCTGCTGGATGGCCAAACCGGCGCGCAGCGCCCGCTGCCGGCCGCCAAAGCGTTGGCCGTTCCGGTTGCCGCGTTAGCGGCCGGCGCCCTGGTGATGCTGAGCTTCGCCTGGGTTGGCGGCCTGGCGTTAACTCAGGCGGAGCGCACCATGCTGGTCAATATCGACAGTATTGAAGCCCTGCCCGAACCGGCCGTCTGGATCCACCGGGAACGCAAGACCTTTGACGAACAGTCGCACGCGCTGCTGGTTTATAACCAGACTCAGGATGAGGGATTGCTGACCAGCCACCGCCAGTGGGCGGACGCTTATCTGCAGCGACGCATCGACGCCAACGTCTACGCCACGCTCATTATGATACTGCGCCATCAGGGTGCAAACGCGGAGGCCGACGCCCGCCTGCGCGAAGCCGCCTTTTTCTTTCCGCGGGATCCGCGTTTCAGGTAGGTAAGTAGAAGGTTCGAATTTTGCTCAAGGGTGACGCCGGTGCGTCAGGATAGGAGGGTATGGCTCTTTTCCGCTCGGTACGTCAGCGGGCTCGCCGGTTTGTCTCTGATGCCGGCATTGGGGCGCATAGCGCCCCAATGCCGGTGGTCCTCCTTAGAAACTGAAGCTAAAGCCGGCCTTGACGCCATGTTGCTGCGCGCTGCCGGATACCTGGCCATCGTAAGACACGCCAACGCTGGCGGAAGGGGTGATAGCCATCTTCACCCCGGCCTCCAGCTGCAGGGCGTCTTTGGCCACCGGAGCGCCTGCCACGGTGAAGGCATCACCCGCCGAGAAAGCATGGGTCGATAACGGCGTGGTATCCCCCATCGCGTGTCGCCAGCCCAGTGTCCCATTCAGCGTGGCGGTTCCCACAGCCGTCTCCAACTGCGCTGAGCTGCGCAGGCCGAGCGTGGCGAAGGTGGCGTCGGTATTCTGCGCTTTGCCATGCAGGGCCGCCGCGCCCCCTTTCTCGCCGAACCCCTGCGTGCGCAGGCGGGTATGCGCCAGATTGACGAAGGGCTCGAAGGAAAGCGGAGCCAGATCGATTCGGTAACCGAGGTCGCCGAAGGCCTGGAAGGTGCCGGCGCGATAATCGCCTGTCAGGCTGTCGTTAAAGCCGGGGAGCGAAACCGAACGACGGGTCTCGATATCGTGCCAGCTATGGGCGATGCCGGTCCGCAGGCTGAGCGTATTCTCGGCCAGCTTCCAGCTGCTGCCGCCATAGGCGCCGAGGTGATAGTTGTCGCTGTTGCCTGATGAGGCGCGTTTACCCACGTCCGCGCGGGTGCGGCTGTAGCCGGTCATCACACCAAAGCGCCAGCTGTCGAAAGCCGGTGCGTCCACGCCAAACAACACACCGCCGGTGGAACGCTTGAGCGAAGCCGCGTTGCCATCGCTGTCGGTTTTACCCCAGGAGCCGAAGCTCTGGCCCCATACCGCCAGGCCGTCGGTGGTCGGGCTGACCTGCTGCGGTTGCCCCCCTTCATAGCTCATCACCGTAGCCGCAGAGGCTGCAGCGTCCCCAGAGGCGGCGCGCAGGCGATCGGTGGCGGCGTCACGCACAAAGCGGCTCTCGTCGATCAGCGCATTCTTCATCGACGCGTGAACCTCACCCGAAAGCTGGTCAAAACTTTCGCGGATCAGCGGAACATCGTCGGGCAGCTGCGCTATCGCATCGTAAACCGCATGCCCGGCCCACAGGCCGATCGACTCGATGGCATTGGCGGTCGCGATCTGATTGCGGGTGAACGCCGCCGAGGCGAATTCGCGATGGTTGCGCGCCAGGCGCAGATCGACCGTGCCGGCGTCGTAGTCATAGCTCAGTTCTGGCGTCAGGAAGGCGAAGTCTGAGGTGACGTCGTCGAACGCGCCGCTGAGCCGGCCATCCGCCGCCAAAATGGTATGGCTGGAGCGCAGCTGATAGTGGCCGTTCGCACCGATGTGAGCGACCGTACCGCCTTCAAGGTCGGCGTTGCCGGTGACCTGCACCAGATTGGCCTCTTTGCCTGCCGGATCCACAGCGACCTCAAAGCGTGAGCCTTGCTGGAAAATCAGGTCGCCATCCACCTTCAGGGTGCTGAACTCGCCGCCCGGCGACAACACGCCCTGATCGGCGATGGTCAGCGTGGAGCCGGCGCCTGAACCGAGGGTACCGGTACCGGACAGCACGCCGCCGCTCTGTACCAGCATAGAACCGCCAAGTTTGCCATCCAGCGCCAGCCGGCCATCGTTGACCTGGGTCAGGCCGCGGAAACCGGCGCTATCCTCATCCATCCACAGCGTACCGCCGCCATTTTTGACAAACAGCCCAGTGCCGCTCAGGCTGCCGGCATAGCTGCCGCCGCCGCTTTGATCAAAGGTCAGGCTAGCGCCGGAGGCGATGTCCGCGTTGCCGTGGAAGCGTTCGGCCGCCGTCGTCAGATCGCCTGCGCGGATGGTCCAGTCGAGCGCCGAGATACCGCCAAGGTTAAGGGAGCCGGCGCCCTGTTTGACCATTTGCCCCTTCGTTTCTCCCAGCGCGCCGATATTGCCGGCGAAGCTGGCGTCGGAAGCCTGATCGAAGACCAGCGTAGCGGCGTTGGCGACGTTGCCGGAGATAGACCCGGCGTTGCCGATCAGCGTGCCTTCCTGCACCAGCGTATTGCCATAGTCGTTCGAGACGTTATCCAGGCGCAGCGTGCCCGCACCGCTTTTCAGCAGATCCCCGCGGCCCGAAACGCGGCCGCTCAGGCCCAGCTCGCCGTCTGCGGCCACGTCGAAGCGGCCGTACTGCGACAACAGCACGTTGCGATCGCTGTCGAAACGGCTCTCCGTTTTAAGCGTTCCGCCGGTAAAGGCCAGCTCGCCGCCGGCGGCGCCGAGGTTGCGATCGGCGGAGACCTGCAGGGTTCCCCCACGCAGCTCCGTGCCGCCGGTGTAGCGGTTGTCGCCACTGAGGATCAGGGTGCCGTAGTCATGCTTGACCAGCTTGCTGTCGCCGCTGAGATCGGCGGCGATGGTCGCCGTCATGGCCGCACCGTCTGCCGCGCCGTTCCCGACGCGAATGAAGGTTTCGCCGTCCGCGCCCTGCAGGTCGATACTGTCGCCCTCGATCCGATAGCCGTCGCTGGCGAACTGCATGCCGGTGGCGGCGATGGCGCCCGCGGCGTGATCCACCGTTACCGTGCCGGCTTCGCCCTGGAAAATAGCGAAGCTCGGGTTAGGCTGATAAGGGCCGTTGAGCGCACCGGAAACGTCGGTCCAGTTGCGGCCGTCCGCGCGCCAGACGCCGGAACCGCCGTCAACCTGCGAGTTGTTGTGTTTGCCGGCGTCGCCGCCGTCCCAGAAGCTGAGCGTGGTGCCGGCGGTGGAAGCCAGGTTCACCTGCCCGTAGATTGCGGTCTGAATAGCGAGGTGGTCGGCCGTCACGCCGGTCGGCGTTTTGCCAATCGCGAGGCCGTTGTCGAACAGCCGGCCGCCGTAGTCGAACAGGCGGTAAATGCCGGCGCCGAAGCCGCCCTGGTCGCTGACGTTGAGGGTGCCGTCCAGCGTCAGATCGCCGGCGACCTTAAACAGGGCTGGGCTCGGCGCGCTGCTCAGGCCCACGTTCACCTGCGAATCGCGGTCCAGCTTCAGCGCACCGCCGACGTGGAGCGTTTGCCCCTGCTCGCCTTCCAGCACGCCGCCGCGGTTAAAGGTCAGGTCCCCCTTGATGGTGCCGTTGCCGGCGACCGTACCGTCGCCGCTGGCGGTCACGCTGCCGCCGACGGTGCCGGCAAGGCCATAATCATCGTATCTAAACAAGCTGAGCCGGCCGCCGCTCACGTCTGCCTTACCGCCCAGTTCGGAAAACACCTGCAGCTCGCCGGCCGTCACCCTGGTGTCGCCCGTGAAACCGGAGCCGTCGCCCCAAAATTCCAGTTTTTCGTCGCCAGACTTGGTCAGGTTGCCGCCGCCGGTTAACGTCGCGGCGATAAGGCTCTCCCTTAGGGCATCAACCACCAGCGAAGCGCCGGATAGGATATTCAGCTGGCCTGACAAACTGACTCTTTCGAGAATCAGTTTTCCGCCCGAGAGGATAAGGGGGTCGAAGCGATCATCAAGCTCCTTCAGCCTGGTCGTGCCGGAAATATGGTTTAACCGGCCTCCGCCGCCCCAAACCACCGCATCGCTGCGAAACTCATCCCCGGCATGGTTGAAGTGCAGGATCCCATCTTTCCATATATCCAACTTACCGGCATTCAGCTTGCCTGCGGCAACGGCGTCGTCAGGGTTGCTCGATGCAGAACCGATATTCATGATGCCGAAGGCGCCGGGCCTATAAATCTGGCCAAGAGAAATGGAATCGGCGGACAGCTCGCCACCATTGCGTAAATTGACCGTCCCTAACCCAGAAAAACCGACGATCAGCTGTTTGCTGGAAAAGTGGCCGCCGTTCTCCACGGTCAGGCTGCCGGTAGACCCCGCGACATTGGCAATCCAGGTGTCCTTACGAGCGATGACCCGCCCGCCGTTATCGACCGTCAATAAACCGTTCCCTTGACTACCAAGATAAAGAGAATCTTCGGTATCCCATAATGAATCCTGGCCCGTCACCCTGACAGAACCGTGTGCCGCCGGGCCAAACCCAATATAGCCCCTGGTAGTTACCAACGCGCCGCCGTCCTCAACCAGCAACGCCCCTGAGTCCCTATTCCCGAGATAAAGACTCCCTGCTATCTCCCAACGGGAGCCGGGCCCCGAGAGCGTTACCGCGCCGTCGCCCAAAAAGCCGACAGAGCCCGACGAACCTTTAACCAGCGCCCCTTCGTTGATCAGCGCGGTGCCGGAATCAACAGAAAGTTCCGTCTTCAGGCTTGAGCCTGCGCCGCTGACCCTAACGTTATTCTCGTTTTTAACGCTCAGGTAATCGCTGCTGACGGTACCACCGTTCATGATATTCAGTGTGCTGTCGCCCTCGCCTTCAAGTTGTATCCCAACGGCGCTGAGCGCGCCGCCGTCCACGACATTCAGCACGCCGGATCCTCGAGAACCGACTATGATGTTTCCGAGATGCTGCCATAGAGAACCTGGCCCGGAGACCGTCGCGATGCCCGAACTGCCGGCAAAATAGCCGAGGGTAGCCGTGCCATAGTAACGGCCGGAAGACAGCTGGCCGCCGTTCAGGATATTCAGCTCGCCGTCTCCGCTTTCACCAATGCTGATGCCGTTGAGGTCCTGCCATATGGAACCCAGCCCAGAGATGGTCGCAGTACCCAGGCTGCCTGCCAGCTTGCCGAGAACGGCATTGAAGAGAAAGCCGCTGGAGGATAGGATGCCGCCGTTCTCGATGTTTAACGCTCCGCTGCCGGCGTTGCCAACGATCAGGGCGTTGTTATAGTCGTCGTAATCCCAGTGCGGGATCGGGTTGGGGTTCGGGCTCGCCGAAGCGTCGCCCGTTACCGTGACGGACTGGGCCCAGGAGGCTCCCACGCTAAGCGCCGTCGCCAGCGTGATATAACGCACCGCCTGCATGGAACGTTGCCGCCGGCGCAAGCCGGCTGAAGATTTGTTGTCGGTCATGTTATTTCCTTGATGTCATTTCCTTGAAGAATGGCCACTGGGTAGCGGCGCAGCAGACATCCCCACGGCGATTATCCATTGCCGAAAATAGATGCATCGAAGACGCTCTCGCGCCGAGCCGATAGGAATAAATAATGGGATATGCATCCATATTGCTGACAATATAATTCAGTCTTTATGGGTGATGCTTGCCAATAGTTACAGGCGCAACTTAACGATATTTCGCTGCGAAGCCTCACTACCGGTCTATTTTACCTTTTTAGCGCCGACATCATCAGATAATTCCGTAAAAATATAAAAACACAGGTGAATTAACTAAAAAAGTAATTTTGATAGGTTTAAATTTCAAAAAATAGATTGTTCTAATTTGGAATTATTTAAATACCCTGGGGTTTATATCATAATTAATCAATATTTATCCGCCTGACTTGGATTTATATCCGATGCCGATCGGGCAACGCCGTTGCATATATGCGTTATGGGTTAATTTTATTTATTCTGAATTAGCCGTTATCCAACAGCGCCAACAGGGCGCCATAACTGGCAGATGGCCGGCCGATAAAATCGGCGGAATATAAGAGCCCGGCAGGCCGGAAGATACCGCACGGGCGAGAACAGGCGCCAGGAAGCCGGTGGCAGGTGAGGCAAAAACGGAACATCCAGAGGCCAATGGCTGGCCTCTGGGGGAAACTAGGCCGTGCCGCCGACGGTCAGGGTATCCAGCTTCAGCGTCGGCTGGCCGACGCCCACCGGCAGGCTCTGCCCTTCCTTGCCGCAAACGCCCACGCCCTTGTCCAGCGCCAAATCGTTGCCGACCATCGAGATCTGCTGCATCGCCTCGATGCCGGAGCCGATCAGGGTGGCGCCTTTCACCGGCTTGGTGATGCGGCCGTTCTCGATCAGATAGGCTTCGGTGGTGGAGAACACGAACTTGCCGGAGGTGATGTCCACCTGCCCGCCGCCAAAGTTCGGCGCATACAGGCCGTATTCGACGCTGGCGATGATCTCTTCCGGCGTCGATTTGCCCGCCAGCATGTAAGTGTTGGTCATGCGCGGCATCGGCAGATGCGCGTAGGATTCGCGGCGGCCGTTGCCGGTTGGCGCTACGCCCATCAGGCGCGCATTGAGCTTGTCCTGCATATAGCCTTTCAGCACGCCGTTTTCGATCAGCAGGTTGTACTGGCCCGGCACGCCCTCGTCGTCGATGGCCAGCGAACCACGGCGCCCCTGCAGGGTGCCGTCGTCCACCACGGTGCACAGTTCGGAAGCCACCAGCTGCCCCATCTGGCCGCTGAACACCGAGGTGCCGCGCCGGTTGAAATCGCCTTCCAGACCGTGGCCCACCGCTTCGTGCAGCAGCACGCCCGGCCAGCCTGCGCCCAGCACTACCGGCATGTTGCCGGCCGGCGCCGCCACGGCGGTCAGATTGACCAGCGCCATGCGCACCGCTTCTTTGGCGTAGGCGTCGGCGCGCACTTCGCCCTCGACGCTTTCCAGGAAGTAGTCATAACCGAAACGGCCGCCGCCGCCGCTGGAGCCGCGTTCACGCTTGCCGTCCTGCTCCACCAGCACGCTGACGGAAAGGCGCACCAGCGGGCGCACGTCCGCCGCCAGGGTGCCGTCGGTCGCCGCCACCAGCACCTGCTCGTAAACCCCGGTGATGCTGGCGTTCACCTCCTGCACCCGCTTATCGGCGGCGCGCGCCGCCTGGTCGACCCGGTGCAGCAGGGCGATTTTCTCTTCGCGCGGCAGGCTCTGCAGCGGATCGAGCAGCGGATACAGCGCCTGATGGCGGATTTCACCCAGGGTGTGCGCCCGGCCGTTGCCGCTGTCGCGCACGATGCTGCGCGCCGCCTGCGCGCTTTGCTCCAGCGCGTTCAGGGTGATCTGATCGGCATAGGCGAAGCCGGTTTTCTCGCCGCTGACGGCGCGCACCCCGACGCCCTGATCGATGTTGTAAGAGCCATCCTTGATGATGCCGTCTTCAATCACCCAGGCCTCATGGTAGCTGGACTGAAAATAGAGGTCGGCGTAATCGAGGCGGCGTTCTGCCAGCTGACCCAGCACGTTGTACAGGTCTTGATGACTCAGCTTATTCGCAGCGAGTAACTGCTCACTGACAAACGTCAGGCTCATAATTTTTTCACTCTTGATTGGAGGATTTTTGGTCAGACGGCGCCGTCAGCGCCGTCTGGAATCTATTGTGCTGCAGCACCGGCATCTGCTCGCGAATGCTTTTCAGGCCGGCGGTGTCCACGCGCACCTTCAGCGCCGCCACCGCGTCGGCGTTTTCGGCCAACACCTTGCCCCAGCCGTCGACAGCCAGAGTGTGGCCCCAGGTGCGGCGCGTCGGCCCGTGGCGGCCCACCTGCGCCGGCGCCAGGATCATGCACTGGTTTTCGATCGCTCTGGCGCGCAGCAGGATCTCCCAGTGCGCTTCGCCGGTAACCCGGGTAAAGGCCGCCGGCACCGAGATAAGCTCGGCACCCTGCGCCCGCAGCGCCTGGAACAGCGCCGGGAAGCGTAAATCGTAGCATATCGTCATGCCCAGACGCCCAACCGGCGTGTCTACCACCGTCAGGTGCCGGCCGTGCTGGTAGGTGTCAGACTCGCGATAATGGCCGTGGCTGTCTCTGATGTCGACGTCAAACATGTGCAGCTTGTCGTAACGGGCGCGGATTTCGCCCCGATCGTCGAACAGCAGGCTGCTGGTGGTGATAAGCTGCGGGTTCTCGCGGCTGACCAGCGGCATCGAGCCAATCAGCAGCCATATGCCGTAGCGGCGCGCCAGTTCACGCACCGCGTTCTGCAGCGGGCCATCGCCCTGCGTTTCGGCGTGCTCGCGATAAGCGGCGGAATTGGCGAACAGCAGCGCGTTCTCCGGCGTCATGACCAGTTTTACGCCGGCATTAAGCTGCTTGATCTGCTGCTCTATCTGGGCCAGGTTATCGCGCACCCGATCGCCACTGCACAACTGCAACAACGCAACGTTAGCATTCCTCATGACGCTTTATCCTCCTTTGGCTTACGCAGCACCTCGTTGATCTTCGGCTGGTCCAAATCGCCGCTGATATGGTAGCGGATCAGGGAAATCTTGTTCCATAGCGGCCCCAATACCTGCGAAGCGGCAAACACCGCCGCACCGACGATCGGGTTGATGACAAACGCCGTGGCCACGCCGACGGTGGCCGAAATTTCCGGCGCCACCACCGCTTCCATATCGATCCGGCGGCGCGCCAGGTCGATTTGGCCGCTCATGGCGATATCCGCCGCCAATCCGTCAACCAACAGGTTATCGGTATGCATTATGCCATCTTTCAGCCAGGCGGTGCTGCGGATGGAGTCAAAGTAAAAACCTTTGCCGAAGGTGTCGCTGAAATCGAACTGCAGCTTGCGCAGCAGCGCGTCGAAACTCACCAGGCGCAGCAACTGCCCGGCGCGGCCGCCGCCGATGCTGTCGATCTCACCCTTGCCCATTTTGACCTGCAGCGCCCCGCTGAGGGTGTTCACCTGCGGCTGCCAGGGTCGCCCGCGCCAATACAAATCGAAATCCACGTCATAAGGCGCGCCCTTCAGCGGCGTGGTAATGCCGAAGAAGGCGGCGGTTTCGTCGATTTTGGCGCCCAGCAGCTTGCCCTTCAGCGAGCTGCGTTCTTCCTGCGCATTCTGCTTCCACAGGCCGCTGGCAGTCATGCGCCCTTTGCCGGTGTCGACCAGCCCGTGATCCAGCGTCAGGGTATCTCCGCGGTTGGTCAGGTCGGCCTCGACCTTGCCGAGGTTCTGCCCCAGCACCCAGCACGACGCGCAGCGCAACATCAGCGAAGGCCAGTCGCGGAATGAAATTTTCTCCGCCGGGGCCTGCGGCACGGCCTCCGCCTGCGGTTTTTTGCCGCTCGCAAACTGCGGGTTGTAATAAAGATACTTGATATCGGCGCGCCACGGCCCGCGATCCGCCACCCGCAGGCTGCCGTCCACTTCATCGCCCTTGGCGCTCACCAGCGTGCCGCCGAGCTGATTCTCGGCCGACAGCGTCAGCTTATGCCAGGCCTGCCCGCCCAACAGCAACTGCGGCGTGTTCAACGCCACCTTGGTCGGGAAGCTGAAGCCGCCCATTTGGCCGGAGCCGCCGCCCTGTTTCAGCACCGGCGCCAGCAGCGCCAGCCACTTTTCGCCGTCCAGCGGCGGCAGGTTGAGGGTCAGCGATTTGCTGGACGGCAGCGGCGGCGTGCCGCTTCCGGCGGTTTGCCATGCGGCGCGCGCCAACGTCACCTGCTTTTTGGCAAACAACCATTCACTGTTGAAATGATTCTGCTTGCCCGCGCTGCCGGTCAGCATAAAGCCGTTCAGCCCGCCGGTGACCTTGACGCTCAGCGGCAGCGCTTCACCGGCCGGTTTATCCAGCGGCGGTGGTAAGTGACTGCTCACTCTCTTGAGATCCGCGTTGATGCCGATATCATAGCTGGCCGAGCCCTGATGCGGCAGCACAATGGCGACCTGGCTCTGCCATGGGGCGCTGCCGCCAAGCTGGGCGGCGACCTCTTGCGGCAGGCCCGGGAATTTGGCCGGCTGCCAGTCCGCTTTCAGACCCACGTTGACCTTGTAGTCGCTGGCGCCTTCCTGCGTAGTGAAATTGACCGCCACCGGCTGCCCGAACCAGTGAGCAGACAAGGTGTCGCTCTCCAGATTGCCGTTGTCGAAGCGGAATTTGCCGCTCAGCTTTTGCAGCTCACTGCCGATAGGTTTAACCAACAGTGAATTGTTGTTTAACGCCACTTCACCGGTGGCGCGCACCTGCTCACCGTCCAGCGGGATATTCAGGTGTAAGCGCCCACTTACGTTACCGCCAATCTGCAGCTCATCCAGCGCAGCCCCCAGCGAATCCCGCAGCGGCGTCTGTTGGAAATAGTCGTGAATGTCGCCGCCGGCGCCCGCGACCTCGGCATCGACCAGCAACCGCTCCTTCAGGTAGTCCGGGATCGCCGCGCTGACGTTTTTGCCATCGACCTTGCCCAACCGCGCCTGCGGCGCATGCATCCACAGCCCTTCATTGGCAAAATCGAGGTCGATAGCCAGATCGGTCAGCGCCGGCCAGCCCGGTTGGAACTGGAATGTGGAATGGCGCAACGGAACGAATACCTCAAACTGGCCCTCCTTCTTGCGGTACGGGAAGTGCTGCGGATCACCGGCATAGATCAGGGTGGCGTTATCCACCTGCCCGCCCTGAATGGCGCCGCTGAGGTAATCCACCAGGTGCTTGCCCATCAGCGGTTCCGGGAAGTAGCGCCAGGCGTCCGCGCCGTCATACAGGCGGATGCCCGCCAGAATGCTCAGCCAGGGATCGCCCTTGGCCGGCTGGCGGTAGCGGAAATCGCCGTTGACCCACAGCGATTTGGCTTTAACGTCCAATCCCTTGCTCGCCAGTTCCCAACCCTGATCGTTGTAATTCCAGGTCAGCGCACCCCGTGCGCTGCTGATTTCCAGCGGCGCGCGGAACATCTCGCCGTAGGGCAGCGTGCTGTTATTCAGGCCCAGCGTCAGGCGGCCGTCTTCCACGCCGCCGCTCAGCGCGCCGGAGAAGTGGTCGACGCCCGGCAGCAGCTTCCAGCGCTGCCAGCTGACGTCGCGCCACAACGCCTGGAAACGGGTCTTTTCCGGCTGCTTCAGCGGGATATCCAGCGCCAGCGCCGCCAGTTGCCCCTGCGGCCGCAGGTCACTCCAGCGATCCAGCACTTCCGGGCTGAGGAACGAGAAGGTCGGCAACAGCGCCGAAAGCCGCTCAAGCTGAATGTCGGTCGCCCGCACCCGCAGCTCTTCATTCTGGCCCGGCCCCATAAATTCGGTGTTTTCCGGCAGCCACAGCGCGGAAATCGCTCCCTGCGGCCAGGCCTGGCCGTCGGTGCTCAGCCGCAGCTGGGGCACGTCAATCTGCCAACCGGTCCCCTGCCGCTGCATCGACAGCGCCAGATCGTCCACGTCCAACCGATGTTGCCCGGCGCCGGTGCCCCAGTTGGCCGCACCTTGTTTCAGCAGCGCATGGCCGCCGGCAATCTCGCCGTTTTGGATCTGCAGCCAGGCCGCCAGGCTGAAATCGGCGTTTTCCAGCCCGGTGTTGGCGCGCAACCAGCGGGTAAACCAGGGCTTCAGGTCGATATTGTCGGCCTGCAGGTACACCGTGCCGGTGTTCAATAATCCCTGGTTATCGCGCAGGTCCATACGCAGCTGCACCACGCCGTGTTGGCCGTTAAGCGTCGACAGGCTAATTTGCCCTTCGGCGCGGTGGCGGTCACGGCTGTTGAGCCAGGTTAGCTGCGGGATTTCGAATTCGGCGCGTGCGCCGGCGGGCGTCAGGAACGAGATGCGGCTGTCGCGCAGGTCAAAATGGTCGAGCTGGTGCAGCATCAAATCGCTGACCTTCCCCGGTTCGAGGGTGCTGCCTTTATGGTCTTCGCTGACGAGCGTGGTGTTCAGATCGAGCTGGAATTGGTAAAAGGTGAGATCGCGAAACTGCCAGCGCCAGTGCAGCAGCGATTGCCACACGTCCAGCGCCAGCGTCACGCGTTCAATATGCAGGTTGCTCTTCGGCAACGTGGCGCGCACGTTGCGCATTTCCAACGTCGGGCCGAAGGTTTCCCAGCGCCCTTGCATGAAATCGACCTGCACCGGCACGCCGGAGAGGCTCTCCACCTTCGCCAGCAGCTGGGGACGGTAGTCGTTCAGTTTAGGCAGCACCAGGCGCAGCCCGCTGATCAGCAACGCCACAACGACAATCAAAGTGGCGCCCGTTGCTAACAGAATCCCAGGCAGTCGCCTCACGCAGTTCTCCTTGCTTCCGCTGCCTGGCAACGGGAATATCTATGCACTGACGGCCCCGGCATGCCGGGCCCTGTCGATTCCGGGCGGGTTACATCATGACGACGTCGAACTGCTCCTGACTGTACAAGGGTTCGATTTGCACCTTCACCTGTTTGCCGACGAAAATTTCCACTTCGGCCAGCGCATGCGACTCCTCGCTCTTCAGCGCCTCACCCACCGCCGCAGAGGCGTAGACCAGGAAGCGATCGGAATCGTAAGCATGGTGCACGCGCACGATCTCACGCAGGATCTCGTAACACACGGTTTCCACCGTTTTCACGGTGCCGCGCCCGTTACAGGTAGGACAATCGTGGCACAGCACATGTTCAATGCTTTCACGCGTGCGTTTACGCGTCATTTCAACCAAGCCTAGCTGAGAGAAGCCGTTGATCGTGGTTTTTACCCGATCTTTACTCAACGCCTGCTCCAGCGAGTGCAGCACCCGGCGGCGATGTTCCTCGTTATTCATATCGATAAAATCGATGATGATAATGCCGCCCAGGTTGCGCAGGCGCAGCTGGCGGGCAATGGCCTGAGTGGCCTCGATATTGGTGTTGAAGATGGTTTCGTCGAGGTTGCGGTGGCCAACGAAGGCGCCGGTGTTGATATCGACGGTGGTCATCGCCTCGGTCTGATCGATGATCAGATAACCGCCGGACTTCAGCTCCACCTTGCGCTCCAGCGCCCGCTGGATCTCGTTTTCCACGTCGTACAGATCGAAGATCGGCTGGCTGCCGGTATACAGCTCCAGCTTGCTGGTGATGTCCGGGATGTACTCGCCGGTAAACTCCACCAGCAGATCGTGCGTCAGCCTGGAGTCGACGCGAATGCGATCCAGCGCCGCGCCGGCGAAGTCGCGCAGAATACGCTGCGCCAATGCCAGCTCGCCATAGAGTTTGTATTTGGTCTGGTTGCGTTTTTTACGCTCCATCACCTTGGTCCACAACCGCTTGAGGAAGGCGGCGTCCTGCGCCAGCTCTTCTTCGCCGATGCCTTCGGCCGCGGTGCGGATAATAAAGCCGCCCAGCTCATCGCAATGGGCGGCCACGCTGTTTTTCAGCCGCTCGCGCTCGGCTTCGCTCTCAATGCGTTGCGACACGCCAACGTGCGCCGCACCCGGCATAAATACCAGGTAGCGCGAAGGCAGGGTAATGTCGGTGGTCAGGCGCGCCCCCTTGGTGCCGAGCGGATCTTTCACCACCTGCACCATCAGGTCTTGCCCCTGGCGCACCAGTTCGGCGATGTCGCGCACGTGGAAGTTTTTCTGCTCGTCGCCGGCCACGCATTCGGTATGCGGCATGATGTCGGAAGCGTGCAAGAAGGCGGCCTTGTCCAGGCCGATATCGACGAACGCCGCCTGCATGCCCGGCAATACGCGGCTGACGCGCCCTTTGTAAATATTGCCGACGATGCCGCGTTTGGATTCGCGCTCGATATGAATTTCTTGCAGGATGCCGCCGTCGATATAGGCAACCCGCGTCTCAGACGGTGTGATATTAACCAGTAGCTCAGCTGTCATGCCTTCTCCTCAGAGCCGGTCGATAATGGCAGCGCCCATCAACCGGTTCTTACATCACGTAATGCGACAAAATTACTGAGCAGCTCATGTGTTTCGACCAGCGGCAGGCCCATCACCGCATGATAACTCCCGGTTATCGTTCTGACGAAACAACCACCCTTTCCTTGAATTCCATAGGCGCCCGCTTTATCCATCGGCTCGCCCGTTGCAATATAGTCGCGAATATCCTGCTGTGACAGGTTGCGGAACGTCACGTCGGTCACCACCAGCTGGCACAGCACGTCATGGCGATCGGCGATAGCCACCGCCGTCATCACCTGATGCTGCTTGCCCGACAGCGCCGCCAGCATTTCCGCCGCATGGGCTTCATCCCGCGGCTTTTCCAGCACCCGCCCGTTGAGCACCACGATGGTGTCGGCGCCCAGCACCGGCCGTTCCTGCGGCGCCAGCGCGACGCCCGCCTTGGCTTTGTCTTGCGCCAGGCGGCGCACGTAGGCTTCGGCGGCTTCGCCCTCTTGGCGCTGCTCTTCGGTATGCGTCAGCAAAATGTCAAACGACATGCCCAGCAGGGTCAGTAGTTCGCGTCGACGCGGAGAGCCGGAGGCCAGATAAAGCGAAGTCATTGATATACCCTTCATATTTCAAGCTGCAGCGGCGTTGGCTGCCCTCAATCAACCCAGTCACTTGGCAATCCAAGCTCCTGGGCATTCACTCGGTTGCCGCCTTGCTGCAACTGAAAATCTCTTGGGTATAAATACCCTTACTGTACGGCGAACTGACGGCGGATTTTACGCATCAGCAGGAATAACCACGGCCACAGAATGCCGTTTACCACACTACTCCAGAACACCTCTGGGCGGAAAGAGACGTTGATCACTAAAAACTCAGCCCAGAACACCACTACGTCCATCGCCAGCGAAAGCAGCACCACGATCAGCGCCTGTTGCCATAGCGCCATATTGCGGAACAGCTGGAATTTGAACGCCACCAGATAGGCGATGATACCCAACGCCAGCGCACGCACGCCCAGGGTGGAGCCGAGGATCAGATCCATCACCAGCCCGAGCACGAAACCGGTGCCGACGTTGACGCGATGCGGCAGCGCCATCACCCAGTAGATCAGGATCAGCGCCAGCCAGGACGGGCGGAACATGTAAATTTGCTCCGGCCAGGGCATGATTTGCAGCACCAGAGCCACCAGGAATGACAGCCAGATGATCCAGCGCCCGTGGCTGCGGTAGCGATTCATTGGGCGACTCCTGCAGCCGGCTGCGCCGGTGCGGCGGCCTGCGGCGGCACGGCGCCGGTAGCCGGAGCGGGCAGCGGCAGTTGCGGGCCCACGGCGTCGGCCGGCGGCAGCACCTGCGGCATCATCTGCATCAGGCGCTCGTTGGCCACCCGATGCACCTCGTCCGGCGGCAGCGGCATGTCGCCGTTGCGGTCCGCGCCCCACAGCAGCAGCAGGTAGCGCAGGCGTTGCAGCCCGGCGGTCGGCCGCGCCTGGATTACGGTATAGGCGCGCTGGTTATCCACCTTGACCGAAGAGACCACCGCCACCGGATAACCTTCCGGGAAGCGGCCGCCGAGGCCGGAGGTGACCAACACGTCGCCCACGCGAATATCGGTATTGTTCGGCAAGTGTTCCAGCTGCAGATCGTCGGCGCAGCCGCTGCCTGCGGCTATCACCCGGATGTCGTTGCGCAGCACCTGGATAGGCAGCGCGTGCGACGCGTCGCAAATCAGCAGCACGCGGCTGGTGACCTTGGCCACCGCCACCACCTGGCCGACCACGCCCTTGTCGCTGATCACCGGTTGGCCTTCATAGACGCCATTGTCCGAGCCTTTGTCGATCACCACCTGATCGCTGTACGGATCGGAACCGGTGGAGATCACCTGGGTGACCATTTTGTGTTCGTCCTGGCGCAACGGCGAGCCCAGCAGCTCGCGCAAGCGGGCGTTTTCCTGCTTGAATTGGCCAAGAAGAAGAATATCGCTGTTTTTCAACAGCAGTTCCTGCCGCAGAGCGCGGTTTTCCAGCTCCAGCTGTTGGCGGGTGGCCAGCGTTTCTGACACGCTGTCCAAAACTTTACGTGGCCCATTGGCCAGAAAATAGAAAGGACTGACGGCGGTGTCCATGTAGTTGCGTATCTTCACGAACGTACCGAGCCGGCTGTCGGCCACGATCAGGCCAATGGCCACGATCACCGCCAAAAAAAGTCGCAGTTGCAGAGAAGGCCCCCTGCTAAAAATCGGCTTCATAAATTATGCGAGTTCCTCGACAACAGAAAAAGGAACCGTACCTGATTCTCGCTATGCGCATGCATCCGATACGATTCCTCCTTCCAGGGGCTGACTATTCTTCGCTGAACAAATCGCCGCCATGAATGTCGATCATTTCCAACGCCTTGCCGCCACCGCGCGCCACGCAGGTCAGCGGATCTTCCGCCACAACCACCGGAATGCCGGTTTCTTCCATCAGCAGGCGATCGAGGTTGCGCAACAGCGCGCCGCCGCCGGTCAGTACCATGCCGCGTTCGGAAATGTCGGAAGCCAGCTCCGGCGGGCACTGTTCCAGCGCCACCATTACCGCGCTGACGATGCCGGTCAACGGCTCCTGCAGGGCTTCAAGGATTTCATTGGAGTTCAGGGTAAAGCCGCGCGGCACGCCCTCAGCCAGGTTACGGCCGCGAACTTCGATTTCACGCACTTCGTCGCCCGGGTAGGCCGAACCGATTTCATGCTTGATGCGCTCGGCGGTCGCTTCACCGATCAGTGAACCGTAGTTACGGCGCACATAATTAATGATGGCTTCATCGAAGCGATCGCCGCCGATGCGCACGGAAGAGGAGTAAACCACGCCGTTCAGCGAGATCACCGCCACTTCAGTGGTACCGCCGCCGATGTCCACCACCATCGAACCGGTCGCTTCAGACACCGGCAGGCCTGCGCCGATCGCCGCAGCCATCGGCTCTTCAATCAGAAACACTTCGCGCGCGCCGGCCCCTTGAGCGGACTCACGGATAGCGCGACGTTCAACCTGGGTGGCGCCAACCGGCACACAAACCAGCACGCGCGGGCTTGGGCGCATGAAGCTGTTGCTGTGAACCTGCTTGATGAAGTGCTGCAGCATTTTCTCGGTCACGAAGAAATCGGCGATAACGCCGTCTTTCATCGGGCGAATAGCCGCGATATTGCCAGGGGTGCGCCCCAGCATCTGTTTGGCGTCATGGCCCACGGCCGCAACGCTCTTCGGAGAACCGGCACGATCTTGGCGAATGGCAACCACCGACGGTTCATTCAGTACAATGCCTTGCCCTTTAACATAAATCAGGGTATTGGCGGTACCCAAGTCGATGGACAAGTCATTGGAAAACATGCCACGAAATTTCTTAAACATAACGAAAGGATAATCCTGCAAGCTGGGGGCGGAAAATAAAATCCGCCTACTTTACCAACCACACGAAGCAGCGACAAGGCGCAAAAACGTTCTACTTCGGTGAAAAATAGTCTGTATTGTTTCTGCTCGAATGCACGGAAATTGGATGAGGCCTGAATTCCCTGAACAAAGGCTCAGTTTACCACCCTGTTAGCGCACGAAACGGCGTAACACAGCTCATAAAATCTAACATATTCCCTGATTGCCGCTGGTGGTAAGTGCCTACCAACGCTCAACAGGAAAAGGCTGACAAGAGCCTATCTCAAATAGCCGTTATTGTCGCAGGCAGTTTGAGAAGAACTCCCAAAAATGACGAAGAAAACGGCCCAGATGAATTAGCGCTCATTCTACGTCAATTTTTGTCCGGCAATCAGGTTAAACACGATAACGACGTGAATATTTTTTACGCCCGACGTCTACCGGCTCCGGCGGTGCGAAAAAGTCGCCCTGCCCGCCGCGGATCCCGCGTTCTTTCAGCGTCTGCCATTCGTTGCGCGTGCGCACGCTAGCGGCAAAAACCTGGGCGCTGGTGCCTTCGCAGGCGCCAGTCAGGCTCTGAACGAACAGCTGGTTTTCGTCCCGCTTGTCAATGCTCCGCACCAACCCCGGGTGGAGCTTGACTATCTCCACCTGCAACGACTTGATATAGGAAGTGCTGACCACGGTTAAACCCGCCTGGGAAACGGCAAGACGACAGCCCAGCCCTGACAGCAATCTCAGCACCGGACGCAAACGGTCGATATGTTGACACACATCGGCCTCTGCAAGTTCAATCAAAATTCGCCGCCGATGACTTTTTTCGCACTCTAGCAGGGTATCGCGCAACCAGCGCTGGAAAGTGCGCTGCAATAACGAGTCCACGCACAGCGTAAACGCCAGCGTCTCTTCCGGCCACTGCGCCAGCAGAGGCAGCATGCGGCTCACCTGTTGGCGATCGTAACTTTCCGCCAGCCCCAACTGCTGCACCAGCGGCATATATTCCGAAGGCAGCAGCTCCTGCACGCCATCGTATATCCGGCTCATGATCTCGCGGTGGTGAACCTCACCCTCCACGGTGACCGCCGGCTTCTGATACAAACGCGGGCCGCCGCGCGCCAGCACCTGCTCCAGCAAGGTGCGCCACTTCACGCTGCCGCGCCCCATTTCCGGTACCTGGCTGTCGTAAACATACCAGCCGTTGCCGCCCTGCAGCGTGGCGTGGCGCGTCGCCTGCTCCGCGCGATCGATAACCTGTTCGGTGGTCTGGCCGCTGCGGTACGCCACTATGCCGATGTGCAAGAAGGCTTCGCGGTCAATCAATGCCGTGGAGGGCAGCGCATCTATCGCCTTTACCAGCTGCGAGGCGATACCGTCCGCCTCTTTCAGCGTGCGGTGCGGCAGCAGTACGGTGAAATCGCTGTGGAAATAGCGCGCCAGCAGCGCCGCCGGGTAGCGCATCACAAAGGTGGAAAGCAGATTGACCAGCGAATACATCAGCTCCTGCACCGCCGCGCTGCCGTGGGTATCGCGCAGGGTATCGAAATCGGGCAGCCGCACCATCATCACAATGCCGTGCGAGCCTTCCTCTTCCAATTGCGTGGTCAGCTGATTGTCGAAGAACAGCCGGTTGTTCAGCCCGGTTTTGGCGTCCTGTGCGGCGAAGGCGCGTATCAGCGTGTCGACCCGGCTGCGCTCCTCGCGGGCCTCCGCCAGATCGGCCAGCAGACGATCGAGCGCGCCGCTGGCGTTGGCCGGCCATTCGCGCACGTCGCCCTGCATGACGTTTTCACGTTCGCCGTTGAGGATGCGCCGCGCACGGCGTTCCAGGCGATCTTCTCCGTCGGCCTGTTCACGCAGCCAGCGCAGGCTGAACAGCAGGATAACCACCATCAGAATGATCGACAGCGTTACGGCGGCGGTGGACTGCAAGGTGCGCACGTCGCTGGCGAAAGGATCGAGGTAGGTAATATTGAGGGCGCTGCCCGGGTGCTGCAGCAGCGGCCGCGACACCTGCCGGTAGCCGTTCAGCGCATCCCAGGGCGCCTTGACCGTCGGCAGCTTATACGCAAGGACGTTGCTTTGGCCGCTGTCCACGCTGATCGCCACAATGCCGAGCGGGCGCATCACCAGCGGCAGCCACTTCTCCTGCTCCTGCGGCGATTCGCGCAGCATCGCCTGATCGAGCGACGTCACCAGCGCGTCAAGGCGACGATCCAACCGGTCTTGGGTGACGTAAAAGAAGCTGTATGAGCACCCCATCAGCATCAAAAACATCGCCAACGCGACCAACAGAGTGATCAGTGCAGAGAGTTTGGTGGTAAATCGCATCCCTGTGCCTTGTCCGCTATGGTTAAGTGAGTGTTCACCCTTTGACTAATAAAGGCGCCGATCCTGCTCGAACGTATGCAACGTAATATTCTGATTTTTATTGAAATCGGATTTTTCGCTCGCGCCCGTCGGCGGCAAGAATCGACCAACCTAACAAGCATTGCCGATGAAGAAAACCTGAAAGCATCATTTTTGTCCTTAATCAGGGCTCAGGTTGCTTATTATGCATATAGTCAAGTAAATCTGATTCAGCCATTTATAGCAAAACTGTAAAGAGAGGAAGAGTGACATGCGTGCACTGTTATTGGAACAACAAGACGATCAAACTCTGGCTCATATAAAGGATATCAGCGGCGACCAGTTACCCGAAGGCGACGTCACCGTCGACGTTAACTGGTCCAGCCTTAACTATAAAGACGCGCTGGCGATCACCGGCAAGGGCAAAATCGTCCGCAACTTCCCGATGGTGCCGGGCATCGACTTTGCCGGCAAGGTGCGCCACAGCCGGGACGATCGTTTTAAAGAAGGCCAAAGCGTGGTGCTTACCGGCTGGGGAGTGGGCGAACACCACTGGGGCGGGCTGGCAGAACAGGCGCGGGTTTCCGGCGAGTGGCTGGTGCCGCTGCCGCACGGCCTGGACGAGCGCAAGGCGATGATCATCGGCACCGCCGGCTTTACCGCCATGCTGTGCGTGATGGCGCTGGAAGAAGGCGGCGTGCATCCGGACGACGGCGACATCCTGGTGACCGGCGCCAGCGGTGGCGTGGGCAGCACGGCGATCGCCCTGCTGGCGGCGCTGGGCTACCGCGTGACGGCCATCAGCGGCCGCGACAGCAATACCGATTACCTGAAAGCGCTCGGCGCCAAAGAGGTGCTGTCACGCGACGGCTACATCGAAACGCCGCGCCCGCTGGAGAAACAGCTGTGGGCCGGTGCGGTGGATACCGTCGGCGACAAGCTGCTGGCGCGGGTGCTGGCGCAGATGAACTACAACGGCACCGTCGCCGCCTGCGGGCTGGCCGGCGGCTACCTGCTTCCCACCACCGTGATGCCGTTTATCCTGCGCAACGTGCGCCTGCAGGGCGTCGACTCGGTGCATACACCGCTGCACCGCCGCCAAACCGCCTGGGAACGCCTGGCCGGCATCCTGCCGGACAGTTTTTATCAGCAGGCCACCCATGAAATCGCGTTGGAAGATGCGCCGGCCACCGCCGCCGCGCTGCTGGCCAACAAGGTCACCGGCCGCACCCTGGTGAAAATCCGCTGATGCACGCCCCCCGGCAACGGGGGGACAGCCCGGCCTGCGAAATTTCATATTTTCCGGCCGCCCCTCGCTTATGGCCCGCTTTAGCGCCATGCTTACGCCATAACCGTGGAGAAAAGTGCCCATGAACAAACACCCCAAACTGACCGAAGCCGACGTCACGCCGGAAAGCGTCTTCCAACAGCGGCGCAAAGTGCTGCAGGCGCTGGGCATTACCGCCGCCTCGCTGGCCCTGCCCGTTAACGCCCGGGCGGATCTGTTGTCGTGGTTCAAAGGCAACGATCGCCCCAAGGCGCCGCCGGGCAAGGCGCTGGAATTCAGCAAGCCCCCAGCCTGGCAGGCCCAGCTGGCGCTCACGCCGGAAGACAAGGTCGCCGGCTACAACAACTTCTATGAATTCGGGCTCGACAAGGCCGACCCGGCCGCCAACGCCGGCGGGCTGAAGACCGAAGGCTGGAAAGTGCGCATCGACGGCGAGGTGGCCAAGCCGATCACGCTGGACATGGACGATTTAATGAAGCGTTTTCCACTGGAGCAGCGCATCTACCGCATGCGCTGCGTCGAGGCCTGGTCGATGGTGGTGCCCTGGATCGGCTTTGAGTTGGGCAAGCTGCTCAAGCTGGCCGAGCCTAACAGCAACGCCCGCTATGTCGCCTTCCAGACGCTGTACGATCCGGAACAAATGCCGGGCCAGAAAGACCGTTTTATCGGCGGCGGCCTGAAATATCCCTATGTCGAAGGGCTGCGGCTGGACGAAGCGATGCACCCGCTGGCGCTGCTGACCGTCGGCGTTTACGGCAAAACCCTGCCGCCGCAAAACGGCGCGCCGCTGCGGCTGATCACGCCGTGGAAATATGGCTTCAAGGGCATCAAGTCGATCGTGCATATCCGCCTGGTGCGCGACCAACCGCCAACGACCTGGAACGAATCGGCGCCGGACGAGTACGGTTTTTACGCCAACGTGAATCCGCACGTCGATCACCCGCGCTGGTCGCAGGCCACTGAGCGGTTTATCGGCTCCGGCGGCATTCTGGACGTCAAACGCCAGCCGACGCTGCTGTTCAACGGCTATGCCGAGCAGGTGGCTTCGCTGTATCGCGGCATGGATCTGCGGGAGAATTTCTAAGTGCGCCTCACCCCTGCTCATATCACCTGGCTGAAGGCGGCCATTTATCTGGCGGCGTTCCTGCCGTTTCTCTGGCTGGTGCTGGCGGTCGATCAGGGCTGGCTCAGCGCCGATCCGGCCAAAGATATCCAGCATTTTACCGGCAGGATGACGCTGAAGCTGCTGTTGGCCACCCTGGCTATCGCCCCGCTGGCGCGCTACGCCCGCCAGCCGCTGCTGATCCGCTGCCGCCGGTTGGTCGGGCTGTGGTGCTTTGCCTGGGGAACCCTGCATCTGATAAGCTATTCCACGCTGGAGCTGGGCCTGAGCAATATTGGCCTGTTGGGGCGTGAACTGGTCACCCGCCCTTATCTGACGCTGGGTATTGCCGCCTGGTTTATCCTGCTGGCGCTGGCGGCCACGTCGACGCGGTGGGCGATGCGCAAAATGGGCGCTAAATGGCAGACCTTGCATAACTTCGTCTATCTGGCAGCGATCCTCGCGCCAATCCACTACCTGTGGTCGGTAAAGACCTTTTCGCCGCAGCCTTTCATCTACGCGCTGCTGGCGCTGGCGCTGTTGGCGCTGCGCTACAAGAAATTCCGCGGCTGGTGGCGGTAAACCGCACCACGGCGCGCATTATTGACGGTAAAAATCGCGCGCCGCGGGCGGGAACTTTTCTGTGTTCTACCCCTCATATTCCAGTAACGATCCCCCTTGTTCACCGATTTGGGGTTGAATATCTTCGCTGATAAGACCAGTATTTAGCTGCGAATTGCTACGATATCGTTATAATGCCCGACCTTGTTTCTGTTCTCAGGGTGAATTTGCCCCTTAACAGGTGACAAATCGGTGACATCGGGTTATTTTCTACGATGATGGTTTTATTGCCGGAGATACCAGCACAATGGCGGATAAGTTTCACATTTTGCTTCTGAACGGCCCCAATCTGAATCTGCTGGGGACGCGTGAGCCGGAGAAGTACGGCAGCACGACGCTGACAGAGATTGTTAACGGATTGGAAAACCAGGCGTCCGCGCTGGATATAACCCTGAGCCACCTGCAATCCAACGCCGAGCATCAGCTGATTGAATGCATTCATCAGGCGCGCGGCAACACGGATTTCATTCTGATCAATCCGGCGGCGTTCACGCACACCAGCGTGGCGCTGCGCGATGCATTGCTGGCGGTGCAGATCCCGTTTATTGAGATCCACCTGTCCAACGTGCACGCCCGCGAACCTTTCCGCCATCATTCTTACCTCTCTGACGTAGCGGTAGGCGTGATCTGCGGCCTCGGCGCGGATGGCTACACTTTTGCTTTACAGGCAGCGGTTAACCGTCTGTCAAAAACCCACTAATTGCTACACAAAAAGAGTACGGAATCACACTCATGGATATTCGTAAAATCAAGAAACTGATCGAACTGGTTGAAGAATCAGGCATTTCTGAACTGGAAATCTCTGAAGGCGAAGAGTCGGTTCGCATCAGCCGTGCCGCACCGGCGCAGGCTTACCCAATGATGCAACAGGCATACGCGATGCCGGCACAGCAGCAGCCAGCCCTGGCGACCGCCGTTGCCGCCGCGCCTGCGGCAGAAGCCCCTGCGGCCCCTGCAGCCATGAGTGGCCACGTGGTTCGTTCCCCGATGGTCGGCACCTTCTACCGCACCCCAAGCCCGGATGCGAAAGCCTTCATCGAAGTAGGCCAGAAAGTGAACGCCGGCGACACGCTGTGCATCGTTGAAGCCATGAAAATGATGAACCAGATCGAAGCGGACAAATCCGGCGTTGTTAAAGCCATCCTGGTAGAAAACGGCCAGCCGGTTGAATTTGACGAGCCACTGGTCGTCATCGAATAACGAGGCGAACCATGCTTGATAAAATTGTTATCGCCAACCGCGGCGAGATCGCGCTTCGTATCCTGCGTGCTTGTAAAGAGCTGGGCATCAAAACCGTTGCCGTGCACTCTACCGCCGATCGCGATCTGAAACACGTACTGCTGGCCGACGAAACCGTGTGTATCGGTCCGGCGCCATCGGTAAAAAGCTATCTGAATATCCCGGCCATCATCTCTGCGGCGGAAATCACCGGCGCAGTGGCGATCCACCCGGGTTACGGCTTCCTGTCCGAGAACGCCGACTTCGCCGAGCAGGTTGAACGCTCCGGGTTTATCTTTATCGGCCCGAAAGCCGAAACCATTCGCCTGATGGGCGACAAGGTTTCCGCGATCAACGCCATGAAGAAAGCCGGCGTGCCTTGCGTGCCTGGTTCCGATGGCCCGCTGACCGACGACATGGATAAAAACCGTGCCTTCGCCAAGCGCATCGGCTACCCGGTGATCATCAAGGCGTCCGGCGGCGGCGGCGGCCGTGGCATGCGCGTCGTGCGCAGCGACAAAGACCTCGAGCAGTCCATCAACATGACGAAAGCGGAAGCCAAAGCGGCTTTCAACAACGACATGGTTTACATGGAAAAATACCTGGAAAACCCACGCCATATCGAAATTCAGGTATTGGCCGACGGCCAGGGCAACGCCATCTATCTGGCCGAGCGCGACTGCTCCATGCAGCGCCGCCACCAGAAAGTGGTCGAAGAGGCGCCGGCACCGGGCATCACCAGCGAAATGCGCCGTTACATCGGCGAGCGCTGCTCGAAAGCCTGTGTGGAAATCGGCTACCGCGGCGCGGGCACCTTCGAGTTCCTGTATGAAAACGGCGAGTTCTATTTCATCGAAATGAACACCCGTATTCAGGTGGAACACCCGGTTACCGAAATGATCACCGGCGTGGATCTGATCAAAGAGCAGCTGCGCATCGCTGCCGGTCAGCCGCTGTCGATCAAACAGGACGAAGTGAAGATCCACGGCCACGCGGTAGAATGCCGCATCAACGCCGAAGATCCGAACACCTTCCTGCCGAGCCCGGGCAAGATCACCCGTTTCCATGCGCCAGGCGGTTTCGGCGTGCGTTGGGAATCTCATATTTACGCCGGTTATACCGTACCGCCGTACTATGATTCCATGATCGGCAAACTGATCACCTTCGGTGAAAACCGCGACGTGGCGATTGCCCGCATGAAGAACGCCCTGGCTGAGCTGATCATCGATGGCATCAAAACCAACGTTGAGCTGCAGCAAAAGATCATGAGCGACGAAAACTTCCAGCACGGTGGCACCAACATCCACTACCTGGAGAAGAAGCTGGGTCTGCAGGAAACCTAAGGCAGGCAATGCACTTCGCCTGACGGAAGGCCGGTTAATCACCGGCCTTTTTCTTTACTGCTTTGGGTCACTCAAGGGATGATCAAATCCATAATAGTTGTATACCCTAAATAATTGGAGTTGCATCAAGGCGGCAAGGGAGCGCATCCCGCTGAGCTTACTGCAGTAAGCGATTCGGGTAAGTGAGCGCAACCAACACAGAGGCAGCTTCAAGTATGACGGGTATATTGGAGAAACGGATGGACACACGTTTTATACAAGCCCACCGCGAGGCGCGCTGGGCGCTGGGCCTGACGCTGCTGTACCTGCTGGCCTGGTCGCTGGCGGCCTATCTGCCGGACAGCGCCTCCGGCGTCACCGGCCTGCCGCACTGGTTCGAAATGGCCTGCCTGCTGGTGCCGCTGCTGTTTATCGGCCTGTGCTGGCTGATGGTGCGCGTGGTATTCCGTGATATTTCGCTGGAGGACGGCGATGCAAACTGAAGTGATCCTGCCGCTGATCGCCTACCTGCTGCTGGTGTTCGGCCTGTCGGTTTACGCCTACAGCCGCCGCCAAAGCGGCAATTTTCTCAGCGAGTACTTCCTCGGCAACCGCTCGATGGGCGGCTTTGTGCTGGCAATGACCCTGACCGCCACCTATATCAGCGCCAGCTCGTTCATAGGCGGCCCCGGCGCCGCTTATAAATACGGCCTGGGCTGGGTGCTGCTGGCGATGATCCAGCTGCCGGCGGTGTGGCTGTCGCTCGGCGTACTGGGCAAGAAGTTCGCCATTCTGGCGCGGCGCTATAACGCCATCACCCTCAACGACATGCTGTACGGCCGCTACCAGAGCCGCCTGCTGGTGTGGCTGGCCAGCCTGAGCCTGCTGGTGGCGTTCCTCGGCGCGATGACGGTGCAGTTTATCGGCGGCGCTCGCCTGCTGGAAACCGCCGCCGGCATCCCCTACGACACCGGTTTGCTGATCTTCGGCATCAGCATCGCGCTCTACACCGCCTTCGGCGGCTTCCGCGCCAGCGTGCTGAACGACGCCATGCAGGGCCTGGTGATGCTGCTCGGCACCGTATTGCTGCTGGTGGCGGTGATCCACGCCGCCGGCGGGTTGCACAGCGCGGTGGACAAGCTGCAGCAGATCGACCCGGCGCTGGTGTCGCCGCAGGGCGGCGAGCGGATCCTCAGCCTGCCGTTTATGGCCTCGTTCTGGATCCTGGTGTGCTTCGGGGTGATCGGCCTGCCGCACACCGCGGTGCGTTGCATCTCCTATAAGGACAGCAAGGCGGTGCACCGCGGCATCATCCTCGGCACCCTGGTGGTGGCGGTGCTGATGTTCGGCATGCATCTGGCCGGCGCGCTGGGCCGCGCGGTGCTGCCGGATCTGAAGATCCCCGATCAGGTGATCCCGACGCTGATGATCACCGTGCTGCCGCCTTATGCCGCCGGCATCTTCCTGGCGGCGCCGATGGCGGCAATTATGTCGACCATCAACGCCCAACTGCTGCAATCCTCCGCGACCATCATCAAGGATCTGTACCTGGGCGTGCGGCCGCAGCAGATGCAGAACGAGCGGATGATCAAGCGCTTCTCCAGCCTGACTACCCTGATCCTCGGCCTGCTGGTGCTGCTGGCGGCCTGGCGGCCACCGGAAATGATCATCTGGCTGAACCTGCTGGCCTTCGGCGGGCTGGAGGCGGTGTTCCTGTGGCCGCTGGTGCTGGGGCTGTACTGGGAGCGCGCCAATGCGCAGGGCGCCCTTAGCTCAATGGTGTCGGGTGCGTTATGCTATACGCTATTGGCCAGCTTCAACCTGCAGCCGGCGGGGCTGCACCCTATCGTGCCCTCGCTGTTGCTCAGCCTGCTGGCGTTTTATTTCGGTAACCTCGTCGGCGAAAAGCGCCGGGCGGCGTCATCATTACCTTCTTGAAGAGAATTGCTATGCCTTGGATCCAACTCAAACTCAACACCACCGGCAGCCAGGCGGAAGACCTGAGCGACGCACTGGTGGAAAGCGGCGCGGTATCGGTGACCTTCCAGGACACTCACGATAACCCGGTGTTCGAGCCGCTGCCGGGCGAAACCCTGCTATGGGGCGATACCGACGTGATCGGCCTGTACGACGCCGAAACCGACATGGCCGAAGTGGTGGCGATGCTGGAACAGCACCCGCTGCTGGGCGCCGGTTTCCGCCACAAGATTGAACAGCTGGAAGACAAGGACTGGGAGCGCGAATGGATGGACAACTTCCACCCGATGCGCTTCGGCGAACGCCTGTGGATCTGCCCGAGCTGGCGCGACGTGCCCGATCCGAACGCCGTTAACGTGATGCTCGATCCGGGCCTGGCGTTCGGTACCGGCACCCACCCGACCACCGCACTCTGCCTGCAGTGGCTGGACGGCCTCGATTTGGCGGGCAAAACCGTCATCGACTTCGGCTGTGGCTCCGGCATCCTGGCGATTGCCGCGCTGAAGCTCGGTGCGGCGCGCGCTATCGGCATCGACATCGATCCCCAGGCCATTCAGGCCAGCCGCGACAACGCGCAGCGTAACGGCGTTTCAGAGCGCCTGGAGCTGTATTTGCCGAAAGATCAGCCGGCTGACCTGCTGGCGGACGTGGTGGTGGCCAACATTCTGGCCGGCCCGCTGCGCGAGTTGGCGCCGCTGATCGGCTGCCTGCCGAAATCCGGCGGCCATCTGGGCCTGTCCGGCGTGCTGGCCAGCCAGGCGGCGAGCGTGGCGGAAGCCTACGTCGACAAGTTCGAGCTCGATCCGGTTGCCGAGCGCGAAGAGTGGTGCCGCATCACCGGCCGTCGCAAGTAACGCCTGCGGCGCAGCATCGCGAAATCCATCGGCCTCGCCGGTGGATTTTTTAGCGGCCAGGTGAAACAAAATTTTATGCAACTTTTTGCCTTCCAGCGACGGATTGCCCTGATAAAGGGCCGAAAATCCAGGCTATCAGGGTAAAAACACGCGACCAATACAGATAATATCCTGTATAACGGTGAATATTTTAGCGCGCATAAAATAAGCACTTTTCGTCAACTTATTGTTAAATATATATAATATTTTTATGAGTCGCCGATATGCGCCTGGTTACCGGCCAATAACGGCCAATTGGTCAAAGTTTGGCCTTTCATCTCAACGCAAAAATGCGTAATATACGCGCCCTTGCGGACACAGTATGGTTACTCTTTGTCTATGCGCATTGGACACCACCAGCTTACAAATTGCCTGATTGCGGCCCCGATGGCCGGTATTACAGATCGCCCGTTCAGAACCTTATGTCATGCAATGGGTGCTGGGATGGCTGTATCCGAAATGCTCTCCTCCAACCCGGAGGTGTGGCGAACGGATAAGTCGCGTCTGCGTATGGTACATAGCGATGAACCCGGGATCCGCTCCGTGCAAATTGCCGGATGCGATCCGGATGATATGGCCGCCGCGGCGCGTATTAACGTGGCCGGTGGCGCGCAGATCATCGACATCAATATGGGTTGCCCGGCCAAGAAAGTGAACCGGAAGCTTGCAGGGTCTGCCTTGTTGCAGCACCCGGATCTGGTCAAACAGATCCTCCACGCGGTGGTTAACGCTGTGGATGTGCCGGTAACGCTTAAGATCCGCACCGGCTGGGCGCCAGAACACCGTAACTGTGTAGAGATTGCCCAACTGGCCGAAGACTGTGGTATACAGGCCCTGACTATTCACGGCCGAACCCGCGCCTGCCTGTTCAACGGCGACGCGGAGTACGACAGCATTCGGGCAGTTAAGCAGAGTGTCTCCATTCCGATTATCGCGAATGGCGACATTACTGACCCGCATAAAGCCAGAGCAGTGCTCGACTACACCGGGGCTGACGCTCTGATGATAGGCCGCGCTGCTCAGGGGAGACCCTGGATCTTCCGGGAAATCCAGCATTATCTGGACACTGGAGAGCTGCTGCCACCGATGCCGCTTGGCGAAGTGAAGCGCTTGTTGATAGGGCATATTCGGGAATTGCACGGCTTTTACGGCCAAGGCAAGGGATTCCGGATTGCTCGTAAGCACGTGTCCTGGTATCTCCAGGAACACGCTCCGAATGACCAGTTTCGGCGCACATTCAACGCCATAGAGGATGCCAGCGAACAGCTGGAGGCGTTGGAGGCATATTTCGAAAATCTTGCGTAACAAAAAAGAGCTGACAGAACTATGTTCGAACAACGCGTAAATTCTGACGTACTGACCGTTTCTACCGTAAACTCACAGGATCAGGTAACCCAAAAGCCTCTGCGTGACTCGGTTAAACAAGCACTGAAGAACTATTTTGCTCAACTGAACGGTCAAGACGTTAACGACCTGTATGAGCTGGTATTGGCTGAAGTTGAACAGCCACTGTTGGACATGGTGATGCAATACACCCGTGGCAACCAGACCCGTGCTGCTCTGATGATGGGCATCAACCGTGGTACGCTGCGTAAGAAACTGAAAAAATACGGCATGAACTGATACTAGTCAGTTAACGTATTGAAAAAAGGCGCTTTTACCTTGTCTGGTAAGCGCCTTTTTCTTTTCACGTGATACACCACGTGATACACGGCACTATGATTGTCTCCAACAGCGAGATCAGCGGGAAAAACAAAAAAGGCCGCCTAAGCGACCTTGTCCAACCATGTCAAAATTAGAGTTCCAAGCTTCTCTTAACAAGTTCGCCAACGATAGGCCACATCACCGGTTGAACTGACTCCCATACAGGCCCACAGACTTTAGCCAGTAAAGATTTAGCCCCTTTGCCATCACCATCATTTGCAGCAGCCACAGCGGCGGCAATATCAGCTCGCCGAGCAGCATCAATCGATTGGCCTTGTTGCTCAAGGATAGATATTAGCTTTTCCACAATTTCCGAATCAGAGCTGGTATTGATAACATTCATCGATTGGTTAAGGTTTTCACCTTGCCCAAGCTGCATATTACTGAACTGTCCACCAGTAATGGTTAGGTTGTTAACTATGCGCTGAACTCTCTGGGGCGATTAGGCACCTTCCTCGATTCCTTATAACCAGCCTCAGTTAAATACACATATTCACGCTTGCTATATGATGCAATGATAATAACAGAGCTATTTCTATCATTGTCGTACATTACCATCGGGCCAGTTTTAATCAGGTTGCCCTTTTCAAGATCCGAAAAGGCGACTTCGAAATCAACAGTTGTAATATCAGCAACATTGCATACCGCAGTTGCCAACGCCTCCAGTTTTGGGCCTTCATAGCCAGACTTCAAATCTTTAGCGGTCAACCCTCTATCGCTAAAATCCGCTAACAACGTTCCCAGGATTTGTTTTGCTGCTTCATCTAATTGGCCAGCCATGGTCATTCCTTTCATGTAATAATCATGGCTTATATATGGCTAATTTTTACGCTTTCAATCCTTGGATAAGAAATTTTTGCATATAACGGGCACGGCTTGGGTGACAACGGAAATGCAATTATCATCCAAAACCGGTTGGATATAACAGGGCTATTACTCGAAAGAGATGGACTTCTGCCGACGCTCCTGAACGCTATCACCATAGTGTTTACGTCTATTACCACACATCCAGCAGGAACAGGGGCAGGGAGTCGTATAGCACATACCAATAGCGGTCAAACTACCTTTTTGGCCCTGATAATAGTTAGCATTTGAATAATAAGAGCACTTCAATTTCAAGCGCTGCGTGTGGTGGCGTCTTAACGCCCGATTTTTTGTTCCCATATCGATACCCCGAATACACATGTGGGGTGGCCACATCTTCATGCAACCACCATAACAGGTATTCGGAATTGGAAATTTTTCGTTGAAACGCGTGATCATCAGGCGATGATAATAGCGGCGCCGCTAATATAAGCAAGGGACCGCGTACAGCTAATCCGGAGATTGACATTGATATTTTTCTGACAATACAGGAATAATTCATCCTACCCCACCGTCCTGTTCATAACCTTCACAATATCACACGTCAGAAATCTATATGTCTGTTCTCTAGGCCTATGAAGCACAGCTGTATTGATAGTGGGATCAATCACTAACTTAGGCATCAGGTTCGCTATAAAACCATACGCATTGATATGTATAAATTATGTAGGATACTTGCTAGAATTCTAACGCCTGTATTTTGGGTATAATTTTTAAAGTAAATAATTGGAATTGAAATGAAAAAAATAGCTATTTTGGCAGTGGCATCTGCCGTTCTTCTCTCTGGATGTTCCATTCGGGTAGCCGATTTGACGGTTGGTAGCACAAAAAACTACAACATTAATGGCAATAAATTTGTTACTGGGCAGCGTGTTACAGCCGAAGATTCTTATCCGGTAATTATCTTCCCCACAGGTATTCCGAACATGAAAACTGCTATTGATAAAGCTATTGAGAAAGACAAATGTGCTGTTGGATTAAGTGATGTGGTTATAACTCAGCTTAATCACGCATTCCTATTCGGTAAGATAGGTGTTCGTGCTGAAGGTAATTTGATCATCGATAAAAGCCTGCCAGGCTGTGAAAACCACGCATAAGTAACACGACAAGGCTGCCTGCGGGTGGCCTTTTCTGTTCCGCTTTAATCTATGTTTCATTCTGCCCACCGAACTGCCGGCCCACGCCCCACCGCAAACAGGCCACACGTTGTGCCGCAACAATAACATAGCGCCAAAAAACACTGGAAAATCAAAACTAGTGAACGAACTGATACTAGTCAGTTAACGTATTGAAAAGGCGCTTTATCTCATTTGATAAGCGCCTTTTTCTTTTTCCGGATTGCGGGCAATAAAAAAGGCCGGAAGCCCGGCCCTCTTGCAATGAGGTTAACGAATTACTCGGTAACCTTGTTCTTGAGGCTTTCCGCCCCTTGCTTGGTTTTGTCCCAGGCTTTCTCGGTGCCTTGCTTGGTGCTGTGCCAGGCTTTTTGCGTGCCTTCGGTCACCTTGCTGCCGGCGGTGTCGCTTTTGCCTTCAGCGGCATGCTTGGCCTTAAGTTTCAGCTCTGCGCCTTTATCCTGCGTTTGATGCAGCTTTTCTTTGGCGGTATCTGCGCCCTTGTGGGCCTGCGCGACGGCTTCGTCACTAACCTGCGCGGCGGTGGTTGCAGCGAACACCGGTGAAGCCAGTAACAGTGCGGACAAGGCAAAAATTGATTTCTTCATAATTCCCTCTTTTCAGATACATGCTATTCAGCATGAAACAAGATGGCATAAAAATCCGATAACGCGCTTTAAGAATAGGACTAAAACGCCAAATCGCGGCATAAAACTTCCCCACCATTCAGCTTTGCAAACTTTTATACCAGCACTGCGCCTGGCCGTTTTTGCCCCGCCGCATGGCACGAAAAATTAAAATTTTCGTTGTCACAAAACTATAATTTATCCGTTTTTGAACTCGCAATGAATAGGATGGATTCTATGGTTGCCGTCATCATCATCGGCATATTTATCAGCAGCTTTGCCTACGCGCACTCTCGCGGAAAAGTAAAACAGAAGGTGACAAGGCAGCTTTTTGATCACTCCACATTCATGGGGCCGATCAACATGTTCATGACCGGTTTTTCACGCTTGCCCGCCAAGCAGCCTTATTTCGATGCGCGGACGTTCCCGGAACTGCAAATCCTGACCGACAACTGGCCGACGATCCGCGACGAAGCGGCGCGCCTGCAGGACCATATCAAGAGGGCGCAGTCGCATAACGACGCCGGCTTCAATACCTTTTTCAAACGCGGCTGGAAGCGCTTTTACCTCAAGTGGTACAGCGATAGCCATCCGTCGGCGCAGGCGCTATGCCCCCAGACCGTTGCGTTGCTTAACCGCATTCCATCGGTTAAGGCGGCCATGTTCGCCGAGCTGCCCGCCGGCAGCCATCTGGGCAAGCATCGCGATCCTTACGCCGGTTCGGTGCGTTATCATCTTGGGCTGCTGACGCCTAACGACGATCGCTGTTTCATCGACGTAGACGGGCAGCAACACAGCTGGCGCGACGGCCAGGCGGTGATTTTCGATGAAACCTTTGTGCATTGGGCGCAAAACGCCACCGACCAAACGCGCATCATTTTGTTCTGCGACATTGAACGGCCAATGAAATGGCGCTGGGCGCAGGCGCTGAACCGCTGGGTCGGCGCCACGCTGATGTCGGCGGCCAGTTCACCTAACGATGAACAGGACCGAACCGGCTTCATCAACCGGATATTCAAATACGTCAACGCGGCGCGCGACGCGGGTCAACGCCTGAAAGCCCGCAATCGCCGCTGCTACTATCTGCTGAAATGGCTGGTAATCGCCGCCATCTTCGCCGCGATCATCCTTACCAGCCTCTAAAACTCGGATCATCAACAGAGGGGCAACACGAATGAGAATATTCGCATGCCCCTCTTCCGCCGCCCCCCGTATTCTGTGGTAGAATAGACATTCCTAGAGCCGCCTTCGCTGGCCAACAGCTATCCCCCCGAAGCCTGATAGCAGCGCAAACCGCCCTTCGAATGTAAAGATTTAGTCAATTACGGAATCTGGCTAAACCATAGTCGTACCCGGGTGTCTGAGTAGTTGTATCGCTATCGAGTGGATCCTTTATGCGTTACAGGTTGCTACCCCCTAATGCATAAATGAGTTCATATGAAGCGTCCGCAAAAATTTCAAACGGCCCTGCTGCACCCACGCTACTGGCTAACCTGGTTCGGCCTGGCCTTTTTGTTCCTGCTGGTCCAACTTCCTTACCCGCTGCTGCACCGGCTCGGCGTATGGATGGGCCGCACCTCAATGCGTTTTCTGAAGCGCCGCGTCACCATCACCCGCCGTAACCTGGAGCTGTGCTTCCCCGACATGGACGAAGCGCAACGCGAACGCAAAGTGGTGGGCAACTTCGAATCCCTGGGCATGGGCCTGTTGGAAACCGGCATGGCCTGGTTCTGGTCGGACAAACGCGTCAAGCGCTGGTTCAACGTGACTGGCATCAATCACCTGAAAATGGCGCAGCAGAACGAGCGCGGCGTGCTGGTGATAGGCGTGCACTTTATGTCGCTGGAGCTGGGCGGACGGGCCATGGGCCTGTGCCAGCCGATGATGGCGATGTATCGCCCGCACAACAACAAAGCGATGGAATGGGCGCAAACCAAAGGCCGCATGCGTTCCAACAAGGCGATGCTGGACCGCAAAGACCTGCGCGGCATGGTGCACGCCCTGAAGCGCGGCGAAGCGGTATGGTTCGCTCCCGATCAGGACTACGGCCCGCGCGGCAGCGTGTTCGCGCCGCTGTTCGCCGTCGACGAGGCCGCCACCACCAGCGGCACCTTCATGCTGGCGCGCATGGCCAAGCCGGCGCTGGTGCCGGTGGTGCTTATCCGCCGTGAAAAAGGCCGCGGTTACGACCTGTTGATCCAACCGGCGCTGGAAGATTACCCGATCGCCGATGAGCTCGCGGCGGCGGCCTACATGAACAAAGTGGTCGAGAAAGAGATTATGCGCGCGCCGGAGCAATATATGTGGCTGCACCGCCGCTTCAAAACCCGCCCGATCGGCGCTCCCTCGCTGTACTGAGTCTCCGGCTTACCAGGCCCGGCCAACGCCGGGCTTTTTTGTGCGCTGCGTTTAAAAAATCTGCGGAACGGCGCCGGGCTTTACTGTAATCTCCTTTTTTACCCGCACAGGAAAAGGAAATGATGAAAGCTCAAGTCCGCATTGCTCTGGTCGGTGACTACAAGCCGGAGGCCATCGCCCATCAGGCCATCCCCGTGGCTCTGCAACTGACCGCCGCCCATCTCGGCATCGAGATTCAATCCCACTGGCTGCCTACAGAAACCATCACCTCAACGTCTGTTCTGCAAGATTACGACGCCATCTGGGTGGTGCCCGGCAGCCCCTATAATCATGATGACGGCGCTTTTATGGCGATACGCCATGCGCGCGAGCAGCGGGTGCCGTTCCTCGGCTCCTGCGGCGGGTTCCAGTATGCGGTGGTCGAATACGCCCGCAACGTGATGGGCTGGCACGATGCCGGTCATGCGGAAACCGACAGCGGCGGCCGGCTGGTGATCGCGCCATTGAGCTGTTCGCTGGTGGAGAAATCCGGCGGCATTCTTTTCCAGCCGAACACCCGGGCCGCACGCGCCTACGGGCGCCTCGATACGGTCGAGGGCTACCACTGCAACTTCGGCGTTAACCCGGAGTTTGTCGCCGATTTGCAGCAATACCCGCTGATTATCAGCGGTCACGATCTCGAGGGCGACGTGCGCGCCGTCGAACTGCCGGAGCATCCTTTCTACGTCGCCACCTTATTCCAGTCGGAACGCGCCGCACTGCGCAACGCACTGTCGCCGCTGGTGGTTGAACTGGTGAGAACCGCCGCCAGCCGCTAAGAAAAAAGCCCTCGAATGAGGGCTGTAAACAATCACCGGCTCACCACATCAACTGGCCAATCAGCGGCGCGGCGATCACCGTGATAATCCCCGCCAGCATCATCACCAGGCTGGAAACCACCCCTTCCTGCTGCCCCATTTCATAAGCCTTCGCGGTTCCGGCGCCATGGGACGACGCCCCCAGCCCGGCGCCTTTCGCCAGGCTGCTGCGCACCGCCAGCCGCAGGAACAGCATATCCCCCACCGCCATGCCGAATACCCCGGTGATCACCACGAACAGCGCCACCAGGTCCGGCTGGCCGCCCATCTGTTTGGCGGCCTCCAGCGCAAAGGGCGTGGTAATCGAACGCACCGCCAGGCTGCGCTGCACCTCTTCCGGCAGCGTCAGCAGCCGCGCCAGCCATACCGAGCTGTACACCGCCACCAGCACCGCCGTCACTACGCCGGCGCTCAGCGACAGCCAGTGGCGGCGAATGATGTGCAGGTTCTCATAGACCGGCACCGCAAAAGCGATGGTCGCCGGCCCCAGCAGCCACAGCAGCCAGTGGGTTTCGCCGATGTAGTCCTGATAGGATATATGGGTCACCACCAGCAGCAGCACCAGGATCATTGGCGTCAGCACCAGCGGCATCAGCAGTAGGGTGCGGCGGCGGCGGTAAAGCCTTTTGTTGGCGAAATACAGCGCCAGCGTCGCCAGGAAGCAGACCAGGCTGAGAATAAAATCATTCATGATGCTGTTTCCGCCGCTGCAGCCAAACTTCCAATCGATAAACCCGATCCACCACCAACCCGGTGGCGCCCAGCGTCAGCATGGTGCTGACCCCTATCACCAGGAAAATCTTCCAGCCTTCCACCATCAGCAATTGGGCGTAGTTAACCACCGCCACCACCGCCGGCACGAAAAACAGCAGCATTTCGGCCAGTAGCCAGCGCGAACCGGCCTTGACCCAGTTCAGCGGCAGAATGCGCAACAGAATCAGCGCCAGCAGCATCAGCATGCCGACGATGTTGGCGGGCAGCGGCAGGTGGAACTGTTGCACCAGGCGATCGGCAATCAGGAACAGCACCGCATACAAAGCCACCTGGATCGGCACCTGCAGGCGGGTCAGCAGGGATGGCGCAGCACGGCGTAACGCCAGTGACATGGAAGATAACCTCAGGCAGAAAATTTACGATTTACAGTATACGCAGCCGGGTAACCCCGCCTGAAATGAATTAAAATTATCAACATCATGCCGTCACGGAATAGTTTCCCGCCGGTATCGCCCTGAGGAGACCCCAACGTGGATGTTCGCACCCTGCGCTACTTCGTCGAAGTGGTACGCCAGCAAAGCTTTACCCGCGCGGCGGAGAAACTGTTCGTTACCCAGCCGACCATCAGCAAGATGCTGCGCCATCTGGAGGAGGAGCTGGAGTGCACGCTATTGATCCGCGAAGGGCGCAAGCTGCACCTGACCGACAGCGGCCAGGCGGTGTACCAGCGCGGGCTGGCGATCCTCGACGAGTTCCGCCAGCTGGAAGCCGAGCTGGAAGACATCAGCTCGGTGAGAAAAGGCGTGCTGCGGTTGGGCATTCCGCCGATGGTCGGCCGCCAGATAGCCGACCTGATCCGCCGCTTTCGCCAAACCTACCCCGGCATCGAACTGAAGATTTCCGAGCTGGGCGGGCTGTCGGTCGAGCAGGCGGTGATGTCCGGCGAGCTGGATCTGGCGATGACCATCCTGCCCGTCGACTCGGATCAGCCGCTGACCTTTTTGCCGCTGCTGGGTCACCCGATGTGCGTGGTGGCGCCGCGCACGCCGCACTGGCTTAACCGCACCAGCATCGATATCGCCGAGTTGGCCGACTGGCCCATCCTGATTTATAACGAAGATTTCGCACTGTACAAAATGCTGATGAAGGCCTTCCGCCAGGCTGGCATCGAGCCGCAGATCGCGGTGCGCAGCGGGCAATGGGACTTTCTCGCCTCGATGGTGCAGGCCGGCGTCGGCATCGCCACGCTGCCGGAGCCGGTGTGCCAGTGGCTGGATAAAGAGAAGCTGATCTGGCTGCCGCTGGAGCCGCGCATGGAGTGGAAAGTCGGGCTGATCTGGCGCCAGGGCAGCTACCTTTCGCACAGCGCCCAGGCCTGGATCGCCTGCTGCCGCGACTATTGGCCGCCGGTCAGATAGCCCAAACAATCGGGGCCGCGCAAGCGGCCCCGATTATTGTTACCCTTCGCGCTCTATCAATAGCGCTTCCAGCAGGTCGAGATCGTGCAACAGCTTTTGCAGCGTCTCGTTGCTGATTTTCTGCGTGGCGCGCAGATGGTACAGCTCGCCGCGTTCGGCGCGCAGCGCCGTCAGGCGGAAACGCCGCTCCAGGTTTTCCAGCGCCAACGCATTCTCGATATCGTCCCTGGAGGTGATGCGCCGCCGCAGCGTGCCCACCACCCGCGAACTGATCTCTTTCAGCACCTGCGGGTCGAGGTTCTCTTCGGTGTCGGCGGCCAGGCGCTCTTCCATTTTATTCACGCTCTCGATCGCCACCTCGGCCGCCATGGCGATCGCCATGCGCTCCTCGCTCTTGCTGGCGCTCTTGTCCGCCACCTGCACGCCGCGCAGCAGCAGCGGCAACGCCAGCACCCCGACGATCAGCGACAGCAGGATCACCCCGGCGGCGATAAACACCAGTTGATAACGCGCCGGGAAGGCGGTGCCGTCGCTCAGCAACAGCGGGATAGACAGCACGCCGGCCAGGGTAATCGCCCCGCGCACCCCGGCGAAGGACGCTACCCACAGTTCGCGGGTGCTGTAATCGCTGAACTGCAGCGGGCGCTTTTTCATAAAGCGTTTGCTGGCGTTTTTCATCAGCCACAGCCAGGTGAAGCGCAGCACCAGCAGCGCGGCGTAGATGGTGGCCACGTCGGCGAACAGGTACCAGGTCTGGATGGTCGGGTCCAGTTCGGCCTGCAGAATCGAAGTTTCCAAAATGCCCGGCAGCTGCAGGCCCAACATGATGAACACCATGCCGTTGAACACAAACTCGAGCATCGCCCAGACGCTGTTGGCGCGCAGGCGCATCGCCAACGGCGCATTGCGGATCACCCCGGATTGGCTGATGGTCATCCCCGCCGCCACCGCCGCCAGGATGCCCGACACGCCGATATGTTCGGCAATCAGATAAGAGGCGAACGGCAGCAACAGCAGGAAGACAATCTGCGTGGCCGGATCATCGCCGCTCCAGCGGCTCATCACCCGCAGCGACTTGCTGTAGGTCCAGGTGACCGCCACGCCGGCCAGCAGGCCGCCGATCGCCACCTTGAGGAACTCGAGGGTCGCGCCGCCGACGGTGAACACCATAGTGCCCATCGCCACCGCGATGGCGAATTTGAGCGACACCAGGCCGGACGCATCGTTCATCAGCGCCTCGCCCTCGAGCACGCCCATGATCTGCTTGGGAATACGGCCTTTACCGACGATGCCGGACAGCGCCACGGCGTCGGTCGGCGACAGCACCGCCGCCAGCGCGAAGGCCGCCACCAGCGGAATGCCCGGCACCATGGCGTAAATCAGGTAGCCGACGCCGACCACGGTAATCAGCACCAGAACCAGCGCCAGGCCAAGAATTTCACGTCCGTGGTGCAGGAACTCGCGCGTCGGCGTTTTCCAGCCGTCGGCAAACAGCAGCGGCGGGATGAACAGCACCAGGAACAGTTCGGGATCGAAATCGACGTGCAGGCCGAAATGCGGCCAGGCCAACAGCGCCCCGATGGCGATTTGCATTAACGGCAGCGGCACCTGGAACGGCAACATGCGCGTCACCACCCCGGACAGGGAGACCACCAGGATCAAAATGAGGATTGTAAAAAAGATTTCCATGCTTTCCTTAGACTCTCGGGTTCAGACTGCATCTCTGAGTATGCGCCGATAGTAGATCACTTTTTTTACAGCGGTTAAAGCTTGTTGTGCCTTTCAAAACGCGGCACAGAACAGAAGGAGACTTATCTGAAGAAAGAACGGCGGTCGACATTCCCCCGCCGACGGGCGGGGGAAAACAGCGGGCGGTTAAATCGCCCAGCCGCCGGCATAGAACCCCACCAACGCCAGCGCGATCAGTACGGTGCCGATGTTCAGCTTGCGCCATTCACCGGAGAAGATGCGGCCGATAACCAACGAGCTGAAGCCCAGCATGATGCCGGTAACGATGTTGCAGGTCAGCACGATGAACACCGCGCACAACAGGCCGGCCATGGCGTCGACGAAATCGTTGAAGTCCAGCTTGGTGACGTTGCTCAGCATCAGCAGGCCGACGTACATCAGCGCCGGTGCGGTGGCATAGACCGGCACCAGGTAGGCCAGAGGCGACAGGAACAGGATCAGCAGGAACAGCAGGCCGACCACGGTGGCGGTCAGGCCGGTCTTGCCGCCCGCCGCCGTGCCTGCGGCGGACTCGATATACACCGCGGCGGGCGCAGCGCCCACCAGGCCGGAGAAGATGCTGCTCAGGGAGTCTGAAGTCAGCGCCTTGCCGCCGTTGATGATCTGGCCGTCTTTATCCAGCAGGTTGGCCTGCCCGGCCACCGCGCGGATGGTGCCGGTGGCGTCGAACACCGCGGTCATCACCAGCGCCAGCACGCTCGGCAGCACCACCGGCTGCAGCGCGCCCATGATGTCCAGGCTGAAGATCAGCGAATTGCCGTTGGCGTCCGCCAGGCTTGGCATGGCGAACAGCCCCTGGTATTTCACCGCCGGATCGAAGATCAGGCCGATAATCGAAATGGCGATAATCACCAGCAGGATGCCGCCGGGCACCCGCAGTTTCTCCAGGCCGAAAATCACCGCCAGCCCGAGCAGCGTCATCACCACCGGGAAGGAAGTGAAGGCGCCCAGCGCCACCGGCAGGCCGTCCAGCGGGTTCTTCACCACCAGGCCGACGCCGTTGGCGGCGATCAGCAACAGGAACAGACCGATGCCGATACCGGTGCCGTGCGCTACGCCCATCGGCAGGTTACGCAGGATCCAGGCGCGGATGCCGGTGACCGAGATAACGGTGAACAGCACGCCCATCAGGAAGACCGCGCCCAGCGCCACCGGAATGCTGATGTGCTGGCCCAGCACCAGGCTGAACGCGGTGAAGGCGGTCAGGGAAATGGCGCAGCCGATGGCCATCGGCAGGTTGGCCCACAGCCCCATCAACAGCGAGCCCAGGCCGGCCACCAGGCAGGTGGAGACGAACACCGCCGCCGGCGGGAACCCCGCCTTGCCCAACATGCTCGGCACCACGATCACCGAGTAAACCATTGCCAGGAAGGTGGTCAGCCCCGCCACCACCTCCTGACGCACGGTGCTGCCGCGCGCGGAAATATTAAAGTAACCGTCAAGCCCGCCTTTTGGTTTTACGGCGTTGTTCGCTTGAAAATTCGACATATGTTGCTGTCCCCTGTGTTTCATTATCGGCCCGTTGCAACAGGCCTGTAATCCCGCCCGCGCCTGGTCGCCACGGAATCGTTTCCGTCACGTTCGCTTCCCTGCCCTTCAGCGGCGCGGCCAATCGGCCTGGCGCAAAAAGGCAAACGTTTAACTCGCAGCGCGTGATGCGGGTGATTTATGGTGGTTTATTCAAGGCAAACGATTATCCAGCCTTCCATACCGTCGGATCAACTAAAGATCGCGGCAAATCATGCAGAAAGGCGCTGGGATCAATCATTGTCGAAAAAGCGGGGTTTGTCACATAGGGAAATCAGATGGGATCGCCCCCGGGCCGGAGGCGATCGCGCTTACTGCGCCTGTGGCGCTTCCATATACATCAGTTCCCAGATATGGCCGTCCAGATCCTGAAAACCGTGGCCGTACATAACGCCGTAGTCCTGCGGCTGATTGTAGGTATTGCCGCCGGCGGCGATCGCCTTGCGCACCATGTCATCCACCGCCGCCCGGCTGGGCTGCGACAGGCAAAGCAATACCTCGGTGGCCTTTCTGGCGTCGCCGATCGGATTGGGGGTGAACATCCTGAACTTGGCGTGGGTCAGCAGCATCACGTAGATGCTGTCGCTGACTACCATGCAGGCGGCGGTATCGTCGGTAAACTGTGCGTTGAAACTGAAGCCCAACCGGGTGAAAAACGTCTTGGATGCAGGCAGATCGTCAACCGGCAGGTTAACAAAAATTTGCGTAGCCATGGGCTACCTCCGATGAAGAGTGACCTCATCGAGTATAGCCCATCCTCTAGCTCAGCAGCTCGTAGGGGCCGCCCTGCTCCAGCGCACGCTGATAGGCCGGGCGGGCGTGAATGCGCTGCAGGTAGCCGCGCAGCTTCGGGCAATCGTCCAGCGCGCCGCGCGCCGCCATCGCCTCCAGCGGGAAGCTCATCTGGATATCCGCCGCGCTGAATTCGTTGCCGACAAACCAGGTGCCCTTGTTCAGGTGCTGTTCAAGATATTCCGCGTGCGTCGCTATCTGTTTGTCGAGGTACTCGCGCTGCACCCCCTTGCCGATCGCGCCGGCCACCGGCCGCAGCAGCCAGGGGATCGGCGGCTGGCCCAGCCGGCTGAACACCAGCTTCATCACCAGCAGCGGCATCAGCGAACCTTCGGCATAGTGCAGCCAGTAACGGTACTGCTGGCGGGCATGGTAGTCGGTGGGCATAAACAGCCCCTGCGCGTCGTAGGCCTCCTGCAGGTATTCGATGATGGCGCCGGACTCCGCCAGCGTCAGATCGCCATCGACAATCACCGGCGATTTGCCCAGCGGATGGATGTTTTTCAGCGCCGGCGGCGCCAGCATGGTTTGCGGATCGCGCTGGTAACGCTGCACCTGATAGGGCGCACCCAGCTCCTCCAAAAACCACAGGATGCGCTGCGAGCGCGAGTTATTCAGATGATGAACGGTGATCATGAAGCGGCCCCTATCCGTTGCCACACCAGCTCGCCGATCTGCACGCCGTTGCCGATTTGCAGCGGCACGGTGCGCAGCATAAGCCGGTCGCCGATGAAACTGTAGAAGCGCACCTGCCGGCTGCCGATCCAGTTGGGGAACGAGCTGCCTTCAACCTGGTGCACCACCCGCTGGTCGCTCTCATCCACCTGATAGCGGCCAAAGTAACAAATCATATTGATAAAGGCGGCGTGGATCTCCCGTTCGGTGCCCTGCGCCAGATCGTCGGCGGCAAAGCGCGGGCGGGTGGCGCCGTAGAGCTGCGCCGCCATGGTGCCGTTGGCTTCGTAACTGATGCGACCCAGCACCTGCTCGCCCAGCGGGTAATTTATCTTGCCGTCTTCACCTTTAAACACGGAAGACACCAGCGACCAGCTGCCGATAAACGCGTTGACTGACATGCCGCTTGCTCCTGTAAGGACCCTCCTTACAGGGTAGTGGCGATTTTTGCAGCACGCCAGCCGGGCTGACGCCGCTCAAAAATAAATCAATTTATTTGACAGAGATACTCAAAACTCTCCGATTTTCTCTCTGCATGCGGCGGTCTATCATTTAACACATCGAGAGACAACGGCCTCTCATCTGACAAATACCCTGAGGATTGAATCATGAAAAACATCAAAATTTTTGCTACCGCTCTGCTGCTGACCACCGCTTCTTTCGCCAGCGTCGCCGCTGACCTGCCAAGCAGCCAGCCTGCCGCCAACGCCCAAAAAATCGGCGTAGTTTCCGTCAGCGGCGCCGACAACCTGAGCGCGCTGGAAAATGAACTGGCCAGCAAAGCCGCTGCTTCTGGCGCCAGCGCTTACCGCATCGTCGCCGCCGGCGGCCAGAACAAACTGTACGGCACCGCAGAAATCTTCAACTGATCGTCAGACAGCCAGCTGACGGAAGAAAGAAGCCCCGCATAGGGGCTTTTCTCGTTTTAGCGGGCGTCAAAGCGCGCCGCCAGCTTCTGCAGGCGAAACTGTTCGGTAATGTGATCGACGAACACCCGGGTTTTGGTCGGCAGGAATTTGGTGGTGGGAAAATAGAGGTACACGCTGCCGCGATCGACATACCAGCCGTGCAACACCCGCACCAGCCGGCCGCTTTCCAGATAGGGCAAGGCGTTCGGTATGCCGATCAGCGCGATGCCCAGCCCCATTTCCGCCGCCCGCGCCGCCGCATCCGGCTCGTTCACCGTCATCTTTATCGCCATCGCCGGCGCCCGCTGTTCGTTTTCCGCATTGCGCAGCGGCAGGTTGCGAATGCGCCCGGTTTGTGGCGAACGGATGAAAATGCCCGCATGCTGCGCCAGCTGTTCCGGCTGCCGCAGCGGCGGCAGGTTGCGCAGATACTCCGCCGAGGCCACCAGCACCCCGTGCGCCGGCGCCAGCTCGCGCGCGATCATGCCCTGGGCCAGCTCGATGCCGCCGCCGATCGCGGCGTCGAAGTGATCGCCAATCAAATCCACCTGGCGATTGTCGAAATGCCAGTCGGGAACGATCGCCGGATAACGCGCCAAAAAATCCGGCAGCATTGGCAACACAAAATGCAGGCCGAAGGTGGTGCCCATACTGACCTTCAGCGTACCGGCCGCCACGCCGCCGCCGCTGCTCAGCCCTTTCAGCGCGCACTGGATCGACAGCAGGCCGCCGCTTACCTCCAGTAGGAAACGCTCCCCTTCTTCGGTAAGGATCAGCTTGCGGGTATTGCGCTGAAACAGCCGCACGCCAACCAGCGTCTCCAGCCTGGTGACGTTTTTGCCCACCGCCGCCGGGCTGATGCCCAGCTTGCGGCCCGCGGCGGAAAAGCTGCCGTTTTCCGCGCTGCTGACGAAACATTCCAGATGGCCCAGCATGGTCTCTCCTGTCGATTTAAAACCTTTGGTTTAAGCTGATTATAGTCATTTACGGCTAGTGGCCTGCATGCATTTCTCCGATACTGGTCCGGTAGATTTTTTAACCTCATACATTCTGGAGAAACATCATGTCAGCAACACATCCTCTGCAGGGCAAAGTCGCATTCGTTCAGGGCGGCTCACGCGGCATCGGCGCCGCCATCGTCAAACGGCTGGCGCGCGAAGGCGCCGCGGTCGCCTTTACCTACGCCGCCTCCGCCGAACGGGCCGACGCTGTGGCGAACGAAATCACCGCCGCCGGCGGCAAAGCACTCGCCATCAGGGCCGACAGCACCGATGCGGCGGCGGTGCAGCAGGCGGTACGCCAGGCGGTAAGCCGCTTCGGCAAATTGGACATTCTGGTGAATAACGCCGGGGTGTTCACGCTGGGCAGCACCGAGGAATTGCCGCTGGCGGATCTGGACCGCATGCTGGCGGTTAACGTGCGCAGCGTGTTCATCGCCAGCCAGGAAGCGGCGCGCCACATGAACGACGGCGGCCGCATCATCCACATCGGCAGCACCAACGCCGAGCGCGTGCCCTTTGGCGGCGCGGCGGTATATGCGATGAGCAAGTCGGCGCTGGTCGGCCTGACCAAGGGCATGGCGCGCGATCTCGGCCCGCGCGGCATCACCGTCAACAACGTGCAGCCTGGCCCGGTGGATACCGAGATGAACCCGGACGAGGGTGATTTTGCCGAACAGTTGAAACAGCTGATGGCCATCGGCCGCTACGGCAAGGATGAAGAGATCGCCAGCTTCGTCGCCTACCTGGCGGGACCGCAGGCGGGCTACATCACCGGCGCCAGCCTGAGCATCGACGGCGGCTTCTCGGCGTAACCGGCCCGCAAACCGGCATAAAAAAACCCCGCCAGAGCGGGGTTTTTTTGCGATATTTTCCAGGCGAACCTTAGAAAGGAATATCGTCGTCGAAGTCCATCGGCGGTTCGTTGCTGCTGGCCGCCGGTGCGCTGTTCTGCGCTGGACGAGCCTGCTGGCCGCCGCTGAACTGGTTGCCGCCCTGCGGCTGCTGAGGCTGGCCCCAACCGCCCTGGCCGCCGGAAGCCTGGCCGCCGCCGGCAGGTGCGCCGCCGCCCTGGCGGCCGCCCAGCATCTGCATGGTGCCGCCAACGTTAACCACCACTTCGGTGGTGTATTTTTCTACGCCGGCCTGATCGGTCCATTTGCGGGTCTGCAGGGAACCCTCGATGTACACCTGGGAACCTTTACGCAGGTATTCACCCGCCACTTCGGCCAGCTTGCCGAACAGCACCACGCGGTGCCACTCGGTTTTTTCTTTCTGCTCGCCGGTCGCCTTGTCACGCCAGCTTTCGGAGGTCGCCAGGGTAATGTTGGCCACTGCGCCGCCGTTCGGCATGTAACGGACTTCCGGGTCCTGGCCCAGATTCCCGACCAGAATTACTTTGTTTACGCCTCTGCTGGCCATGAGCACTCTCCCGATGATTGATTTTTACACAGTATAAACGAGTAAGTTTAACACGCTGAGTCCGAAACCACACCCGTGTTGATTAGTGCGTATTGTATTCCAGAATTGTCCTTTCGATCGACCTTGTTGCATTCATATACTGGATATTCATTCAGGTTTTTTTGTGTCATAATTATGCGTTTCGACCTGGCTGTGCCGGTTTTTTGCGCGTTCGGTCACAAAATCGCCCGCAAAAATCCCCTGACAGGCACGGTGTATCTCAAGACGGGAAGTGTAAATGGACAATATCGAAGTTCGTGGTGCTCGAACCCATAATCTCAAAAACATCAACCTGATTATCCCGCGCGACAAGCTGATCGTCGTCACCGGTTTGTCCGGTTCAGGCAAGTCCTCGCTGGCTTTTGATACCCTGTATGCCGAAGGGCAACGCCGCTACGTCGAGTCGCTCTCCGCCTATGCACGCCAGTTTCTTTCGCTGATGGAAAAACCGGACGTCGACCATATTGAAGGTCTGTCGCCGGCGATCTCCATCGAGCAGAAATCCACCTCGCATAACCCGCGATCCACGGTCGGCACCATCACCGAGATCCACGATTACCTGCGCCTGCTGTTCGCCCGCGTCGGCGAGCCGCGCTGCCCGGATCACCACGTGCCGCTGGCGGCGCAGACCGTCAGCCAGATGGTCGACAACGTGCTCAGCCAGCCGGAAGGCAAGCGCCTGATGCTGCTGGCGCCGGTGGTGAAAGACCGCAAGGGCGAGCACACCAAAACGCTGGAAAACCTGGCCACCCAGGGTTACATCCGCGCGCGCATCGACGGCGAAGTGTGCGACCTGTCCGATCCGCCGAAGCTGGAGCTGCAGAAGAAGCACACCATCGAAGTGGTGGTCGACCGCTTCAAGGTGCGCGAAGACATGGCGCAGCGCCTGGCGGAATCCTTCGAGACCGCGCTGGAGCTGTCCGGCGGCACCGCCGTAGTGGCCGATATGGACGACGAAAAGGCCGATGAGCTGCTGTTCTCCGCCAACTTCGCCTGCCCGATCTGCGGCTACAGCATGCGTGAACTCGAACCGCGCCTGTTCTCGTTCAACAACCCGGCCGGCGCCTGCCCAACCTGTGACGGCCTGGGCGTGCAGCAGTTCTTCGATCCGGAGCGCGTGGTGCAGAACCCCGAGCTGTCGCTGGCCGGCGGCGCGATCCGCGGCTGGGATCGCCGCAACTTCTATTATTTCCAGATGCTGCGTTCGCTGGCGGAGCACTACGAGTTCGACGTCGAAGCGCCGTTCAACAGCCTGAGCGCCAACGTGCAGAAAGCGGTGCTGAGCGGCTCCGGCAAAGAATCGATCGAATTCAAATACATCAACGATCGCGGCGACACCACCGTGCGCCGCCATCCGTTCGAAGGCGTGCTGCACAACATGGAGCGCCGCTACAAGGAAACCGAGTCCAGCGCAGTGCGCGAAGAGCTGGCCAAGTTCATCAGCAACCGCCCTTGCGCCTCATGTCACGGCACACGCCTGCGTGAAGAAGCGCGCAACGTGTTCGTCGAAGACACTACGCTGCCGGAAATCTCCGATCTGAGCATCGGCCATGCGATGAGCTTCTTCCAGAACATGAAGCTCAGCGGCCAGCGCGCCAAAATTGCCGAAAAAGTGCTGAAAGAGATTGGCGATCGCCTGAAGTTCCTGGTGAACGTCGGCCTGAACTATCTGTCGCTGTCGCGTTCGGCGGAAACCCTGTCCGGCGGCGAAGCGCAGCGCATCCGTCTGGCCAGCCAGATCGGCGCCGGCCTGGTGGGCGTGATGTACGTGCTGGATGAGCCGTCGATCGGCCTGCACCAGCGCGACAACGAGCGCCTGCTGGAAACCCTGATCCACCTGCGCAACCTGGGCAACACGGTGATCGTGGTGGAACATGACGAAGACGCCATTCGCGCCGCCGACCACGTGATCGACATCGGCCCCGGCGCCGGCGTGCACGGCGGCCAGGTGGTGGCGGAAGGCACGGTGGCAGACATCATGGCGCAGCCGGACTCGCTGACCGGCCAGTTCCTCAGCGGCAAACGCGAAATCGCCATTCCCGAGCAGCGGGTGCCGGCCGATCCGAACAAGGTGCTGAAGCTGAGCGGCGCGCGCGGCAACAACCTGAAAGACGTGACGCTGACGCTGCCGGTCGGCCTGTTTACCTGCATCACCGGGGTATCCGGCTCCGGCAAGTCGACGCTGATCAACGATACGCTGTTCCCGATCGCCCAGCGCCAGCTCAACGGCGCCACCATCGCCGAGCCGGCGCCGTTCCGCGAAGTGACCGGCCTGGAGCACTTCGACAAGGTGATCGACATCGATCAAAGCCCGATCGGCCGCACCCCGCGCTCCAACCCGGCCACCTATACCGGCATCTTCACCCCGGTGCGCGAGCTGTTCGCCGGCGTGCCGGAATCGCGCAGCCGCGGCTACAACCCGGGCCGCTTCAGCTTCAACGTCAAGGGCGGCCGCTGCGAAGCCTGCCAGGGCGACGGGGTGATCAAGGTAGAGATGCACTTCCTGCCGGACATCTACGTGCCGTGCGACCAGTGCAAGGGCAAGCGCTATAACCGCGAAACGCTGGAAGTGAAATACAAAGGCAAGAGCATCCACGAAGTGCTGGAGATGACCATCGAAGAGGCGCGCGACTTCTTCGATGCGGTGCCGGCGCTGGCACGCAAGCTGCAAACCCTGATGGACGTCGGCCTGTCGTATATCCGTCTCGGCCAGTCGGCCACCACGCTGTCCGGCGGCGAGGCGCAGCGCGTCAAGCTGGCGCGCGAGCTGTCAAAACGCGGTACCGGCCAGACGCTGTACATCCTCGACGAGCCGACCACCGGTCTGCACTTCGCCGATATCCAGCAGCTGCTGGCGGTGCTGCACCAGCTGCGCGACCAGGGCAACACCATCGTGGTGATTGAGCACAACCTCGACGTGATCAAGACCGCGGACTGGATTGTCGACCTGGGGCCGGAAGGCGGCAGCGGCGGCGGTGAGATCCTGGTTTCCGGCACGCCGGAAACCGTGGCCGACTGCGAAGCTTCGCATACCGCACGCTTCCTCAAGCCGCTGCTGAACAAGTAACCTCCCTGCTCTGCGGGCCGTCCCTCTGACGGCCCGCGCTTTCACCCGTTTAGCTTGCATTGAACAGAAACAGGCAAGATTTCGACATTTTCAGGCATTTCCCTCCTCGCTCGCTCCTTTTATCATCAATGTTCCCTCGGCGGCCACCTGCATCATTCAGGCCGCGTCTCACCGGCGCCCTGCTGCCGGCAATGACTTATCCCCCATCCACAGATGACTGGAGTGACCATGAACATTACGCATGCCTATGCCGCGCATGACGCGAAGTCAGCGCTGGTGCCTTTCGATTATCAGCCGCGCGCCCTGCGCGACCACGACGTGCAAATCAAGGTGCTGTTCTGCGGCGTCTGCCACTCGGATCTGCACCAGGCCCGCAACGAATGGAGCAACACCCTTTACCCGGTGGTGCCGGGCCACGAGATCGTCGGCCGCGTCAGCGCCGTCGGCAGCCACGTCTCGGCTTATCAGATCGGCGATTTGGTCGGCGTGGGCTGCATGGTGGACTCGTGCCGCAGCTGCCCAAGCTGCGAGGAAGGGCTGGAACAATACTGCGAGAACGGCTTTACCGGCACCTATAACGGCCAGGATCGCCAGACCGGCGCCGTCACCTACGGCGGCTACTCCACCGATATGGTGGTGGATCAGGACTTCGTGCTGCGGGTGCCGGCCAATCTCGATCCGGCCGGCGTAGCGCCGCTGCTGTGCGCCGGCATCACCACCTATTCGCCGCTGCGCCAGTGGGGCGCCGGCCCGGGGAAAAAGGTCGGCATCGTCGGCCTGGGCGGGCTGGGGCATATGGGGGTTAAACTGGCGCGGGCGATGGGCGCGCACGTGGTGCTGTTCACCACCTCGCCGTCGAAAATCGAAGACGCCAAACGGCTCGGCGCCCATGAGGTGGTGATTTCCCGCAACCCGGAAGAGATGGCGCAGCACGCCAACAGTTTCGACTTCATCCTCAATACGGTGGCGGCCCAGCACGATCTCAATCCGTTCCTCAACCTGCTGCGCCGCGACGGCACCCTGACGCTGGTCGGCGCGCCGGAGCACGACCATCCGTCACCGCAGGTGTTCAACCTGATCATGAAGCGCCGCCGCATCGCCGGTTCGCTGATCGGCGGCATTGCGGAAACTCAGGAGATGCTGGACTTCTGCGGCCAACACGGCATCACTTCGGATATCGAGCTGATCCCGATGCAGCAGATCAACGAAGCCTATGAACGCATGCTGAAAAGCGACGTGAAGTACCGCTTCGTGGTGGATATCGATTCACTGCGGGCCTGACGCTAACGGGCGCCCACTGCGGCGCCCGTTTTTTTACAGCTGCCTGATGACGCGCGCCGGGTTGCCACCCACCACGCAGTTGGCCGGCACGTCTTTGGTCACCACCGCGCCGGACGCCACCACCACGTTATCCCCCAGCGTCACCCCAGGGTTGATCACCGCCCGGCCGCCGATCCACACATTATCGCCTATCCTTACCGGCTTGCCGAACTCCGCCCCGCCGACGCGGGTCTCGGCGTCCAGCGGATGGGTGGCGGTGTAGATATGCACCCCCGGCGCCAGCAGGCAGTTATCGCCGATATGCACTTCGCACACGTCGAGGATCACGCAGTCGAAATTGGCGTAGAAGTTCTTGCCCAGATAAATGTTGTAGCCGTAGTCGCAGCGGAAGGTCGGTTCGATAGTGCCGCCCTGATAGCGCCCCAGCAGCTCGCCCAGCCACGCTTTGCGCTGCTCGCCCTCTTCCGGCGACGAGTGGTTGTAATGGTGCACCAGCTGGCGCGCCCGCTTGCGTTCGCTGCGCAGCAGCGCATCCCCGGCGTCATACAGCTCGCCGGCAATCATCCTGCGTTTTTCTTCGCTCATGCTCATTCGCGGCATCCTTTTTTCAGGCCGATTATCTGTGCATCAGCCTAACTTTTTCGGTGAGCCAATAAAACGGGAACGTTCCCAATACGCATCAGCGATCACAGTTTCAGCGGCAAACAGAGGAAATGAGATCAGGCGCGCAGCTCCTGGCGCACATGTTCGGGCAGCCCTTCCAGCACCAGCTGGTAGGAACTGTCGATCAGGGTGTAAAACTGCGAGTTAGGCAGATTGCCGTCGAGAAACACCGTATTCCAGTGCGCCTTGTTCAGGCCGTCGCAGGCGACGATTTCCGGATGGTGCTCGCGCAGGCTTTCCGCCAGTTCCGGGCTGGATTTTACCGCCAGCGCCGGCCGGCCCTGCACTTCGCACACCATGGCGAACATGACGTCGCCGACCTTGATCTGGCTGGCCTGCCATTGGTTCTGGTCGCTCTGTTCCGCGCCCGGCTTCGCCATGCAGTACTCCAGCAATGCGGTGTTATTCATTGGCTTACTCCCCCTGTAACGTGGCCACAATACGGCGTGATCCGCCGTGGATGCGGTGCTCCCCCAGCCAAATGCCCTGCCATGTGCCCAGCATCAACCGCCCATGGCTGACCGGCAGCGTCAGGGACGCGCCCAGCAACGAGGATTTGATGTGCGCCGGCATGTCGTCCGGCCCTTCGTAGTCATGCTGATAGGGTGCGTTTTCCGGCACCTGACGCAGGAAATGCTGCTCCATATCGGCTCGCACCCTGGGATCGCAGTTCTCGTTGAGCGTCAGCGAGGCTGAGGTATGCTGCAACAACAGATGCAGCAGGCCGGTTTGCAGGCGGTGTAAGTGGGTTAACTGGTCGACTATCTCTTCGGTAACCAGATGAAAACCACGCGCTTTAGCGCTGAGGATAAGCGTTTGCTGATGCCACATGAGTGAGCGCCCCTCAATCAGTATATTCTCTATCCGATTTGCGGCAACTGCGGCGGCAAACCGACAACAAAAAAGGAGCGATATCGCTATCGCTCCTTTGCGAACTTCAGTTAACCCTAACAGGCTTTACTGCACGGCGGCAAATGCCTCGGCTACCTGATGCACGTTGTTGTGGTTCAGGCCGGCCACGCACATGCGGCCGCTGTGGATCAGGTAAACGCCAAACTCTTCGCGCAGGCGGTCAACCTGCGCCGCGCTGAAGCCGGTGTAGCTGAACATGCCGCGCTGTTCCAGCAGGTAGTCGAAGTTGCGCTGCGGCAGCGCGCTTTTCAGCGCCTCCACCAGCGTTTTGCGCATCTCGAGGATGCGGGTGCGCATATTCTCCACTTCGTCCAGCCATTGGGCTTTCAGCTGCGCGTCGTTCAGCACCTTGGCCACCACCTGCGCACCGAAGTTCGGCGGGCTGGAGTAGTTGCGGCGCACGGTCGCCTTCAGCTGGCCCAGCACGCGCCCGGCCGCCTCTTCGCTCTCGCACACCACCGACAGGCCGCCGACGCGTTCGCCGTACAGCGAGAAGATTTTCGAGAACGAGTTGCTCACCAGGCACGGCAGCCCCGCCGCGGCGATTGCGCGGATGGCGTAGGCATCTTGCTCCATGCCGCCGCCAAAGCCCTGGTAGGCGATGTCGAGGAACGGGATCAGCTCGCGATCGGCAATCACTTTGACCACCTTATCCCACTGGGCGGGGGTCAGGTCCGAACCGGTCGGGTTGTGGCAGCACGGATGCAGCAGCGCGATGCTGTGCTTCGGCAGCTGCTGCAGCGCGCTCAGCATGGCGTCGAACTTCACGCCCAGGCTTTCGGCGTCAAAATACGGATAGGTATTCACCTTGAAACCGGCGCCGCCAAAGATGGCGACGTGGTTTTCCCAGGTGGGATCGCTGACCCACACCTGCGAATCCGGGAAATAGCTTTTCAGGAAGTCAGCGCCCACTTTCAGCGCGCCGGAACCGCCGACGGTCTGGATGGTCGCGATGCGCCCCTGCTGCAGCATCGGGTGCTGCGCGCCGAACAGCAACTGCTGGATCGCGGTGCGATAAGGCTGCAGCCCTTCCATCGGCAGGTAAACCGAGGCGCCATGCTCGACGCTGTTCAACTGCGCTTCCGCCGCAGCGACCGCCTGCATCTGCGGGATGATGCCCTGCTCGTTGTAGTACAGGCCGATACTCAGGTTCACCTTGTGCGCGCGCGGGTCTTTTTTGAATTTTTCCATCAGCGACAGAATAGGATCGCCGGCGTAGGCGTCAACGTTCTGGAACACGGGGTTATTCTCCTGGATTATTGTGGTTTGGGCACAGCGTTACGTTCCTAATATAGACGCAAAACCGCCTGCGGTTTTAGCTTTATCTCGCAACCGGCAATAATCCATTTTCTTTGATCCGGTTAAGCACCACCGCCGTTTTGACGTGCGCCACGCTTTTATGCTGCAACAGCGTCTGGCTGATAAAGTCGCTCAGCGCCGGCAGGTCCGCCACCGCCACCTTCAGCAGATAGTCGGCGTCGCCGGTGGTTTTATAGGCGTCGAGGATGGCGTCCGCCTCTGCCAGCATCTGATGGAAACTGCCGATCTGCTCCTGAGCGTGGCTAATCAGGCTGACCTCGATCAGCCCCACCAGCCCCAGACCAACGGCCTCCGGCGCCAGCCGCGCGTGATAACCGCGGATCAGCTGCGCCTGCTCCAGGCTGATGCGCCGCCGCGAACATTGGGAAGCGGACAATCCCACCAGCTCGCTCAGCTCCTGATTGGTCAGGCGACCGTTGGCCTGTAACAGCGTCAGGATTTTCATATCAAAATCGTCAATGTTGTACATAGCCACCTGTAAACTGTGTTAATAAATGTTGACGTTACAGCCTATCAGCTTTTTTGCCTTTGCCGACAACGGCCCACGGCGGTTATGAAGTGCGCAGCAGCAACGCCGGGCATTTTCGCCGGTTAACGGCATAAAAAACGGGTAACTCATGCAAGCAAACAACAATTAACGGCTAAGTAACGCATAAAACCACGAATGTATAAAAAGGAATATTGATGAAAAAGTTACTCCCTCTGGCCCTGCTGGCCGTCGCCGGGGGCGCCGGCGCCCAATCGCATCTGGACAAGGTGCTGCAGCAAAACACGCTGGAGGTGTGCACCACCGGCGACTACAAGCCTTATACCTTTCAGAAAGAAGACGGCAGCTATGAAGGCATCGACATCGATATGGCCGAGTCGCTGGCCAAAAGCCTGGGCGCCAAGGTGAAATGGGTGAAAACCAGCTGGAAAACCCTGACGCCGGACTTCGTCTCCGGCAAGTGCGACATCGCCATGGGCGGCATCTCGGTGACGCTGGAGCGGCAAAAGCAGGTATTCTTCGCCGACAAGCTGGATACCGACGGCAAGATCCCGCTGGTGCGCTGCACCGACGTGAAGAAGTACCGCACCATCGAGCAGATCAACAAGCCGTCGGTGCGCCTGCTGGAACCGGCGGGCGGCACCAATGAAGCCTTCGTGCACGCTTACCTGCCGAAGGCCAAACTGACGCTGACCCACGATAACGTCGGCATTTTCCAGCAGCTGGTGGACCGCAAGGCGGACGTGATGATCACCGACGCCTCCGAGGCGCTGTATCAGCAGAAGCGCTATCCGAAGCTGTGCGCGGTCAACCCTAAAAAGCCGATGCAATACGGCGAGAAGGCCTACATGCTGCCGCGCGACGATTTAAGTTGGAAACTCTATGTGGATCAATGGCTGCACCTGGCCAAGGCGACCGGCGAGTACCAGAAGATTATCGATAACTGGCTGGCGGCGAAGAAGTAACGCCGTGATTAACGGGGCCGGTGCGAACCGGCCCCGGCGGCGGCTCAATCGCCGATATATTCCATCGCCACGCGCTGCGTCAGTTTGGTGATCAGTTCATAGGCGCTGATGCCGGTGCAGGCGGCGATGCGTTCAACCGGCAGTTCCCTGCCCCACAGCACCGCTTCATCGCCGACCTTGTCGCCGGCGTCCGGCCCGAGATCGACCGAAATCATGTCCATCGACACCCGCCCGACAATCGGCACTTCGCGCCCGTTCAGCCACACCGGCGTGCCGGTTGGCGCGCTGCGCGGATAGCCGTCGCCGTAGCCCATCGCCACCACCCCCAACCGGGTGTCGCGCGGGCTTACCCAGGTGCCGCCGTAACCGACCGACTCGCCGGCCTGGTGTTCGCGCACCGCAATCAGGCTGGACTTCAGCGTCATCGCCGGCTGCAGCTGGTGCTGGCTGCCGTTGGCGTTATCCAGCGGCGAAACGCCGTACAGGATAATGCCCGGGCGCACCCACTCGTTATGCGCGTCCGGCCACAGCAGGGTGCCGCCGGAAGCGGCGATCGAACGCTGGCCCGGTTTGCCGCGGGCAAACCGTTCAAAGCAGGCGATCTGCTTGAGGGTGGTATCGGACTCCGGTTCGTCGGCGCGGCTGAAGTGGCTCATGATATTGACCGGCTGCGCCACGTTGCGGCAGGCGCACAGCCGCTGGTAGAAGGCTTCGGCCTGCTCCGGGCGCACGCCCAGGCGATGCATGCCGGTATCCAGCTTCATCCACACCGGCACCGGGCGCGCCAGCTCGGCCTGCTCCAGCGCTTCGAGCTGTTCGATGCAGTGCACCGCGGTGTCGATGTTGTTCGCCACCAATATCGGCAGGTCTTCGGCGGAGAAAAAACCTTCCAGCAGCAGGATGGGTTTGACGATGCCGCCGGAGCGCAGCATCAGCGCTTCGCCGATGCGCGCCACGCCGTAGCAGTCGGCGTCTTGCAGGGTATGGGCTGTTTCCAGCAGGCCGTGTCCATAAGCGTTTGCTTTCACAACGGCAATCAGGCGGCTTTGCGGCGCCTGGCGGCGCACCTGTTGCAGATTATGTCGCAGAGCGCGGCGGTCGATTACAGCGGTTGCCGCTTTCATTTCAGTTCCTTAAGGGGTTATTCGTCATCGTATTGCGGCCCCGCGTAGTTGTCGAAGCGCGACCACTGGCCGTTAAAGGTAAGGCGCACGGTGCCGATCGGGCCGTTACGCTGCTTACCCAAAATAATTTCAGCGATGCCTTTCAGATCGCTGTTCTCGTGATAAACCTCATCACGGTAGATAAACATAATCAGGTCGGCGTCCTGCTCGATGGAGCCGGACTCACGCAGGTCGGAGTTGACCGGGCGTTTGTCGGCGCGCTGTTCCAGGCTGCGGTTCAGCTGCGACAGCGCCACCACCGGCACCTGCAGCTCTTTCGCCAGCGCTTTCAACGAGCGGGAAATTTCGGCTATCTCCAGCGTACGGTTGTCGGACAGGGCCGGCACGCGCATCAGCTGCAGGTAGTCGATCATGATCAGGCTGAGGCCATCGTGCTCGCGGAAAATGCGGCGCGCGCGGGAGCGCACTTCGGTTGGCGTCAGGCCGGAGGAGTCGTCGATGTACATGTTGCGCTTCTCCAGCAGGATGCCCATGGTGCTGGAAATGCGCGCCCAGTCCTCGTCATCGAGCTGGCCGGTACGAATGCGCGTTTGGTCGACGCGCGACAGCGACGCCAGCATACGCATCATGATCTGGTTGCCGGGCATCTCGAGGCTGAAGATCAGCACCGGTTTTTCCTGCGTCATCGCGGCGTGTTCGCACAGGTTCATCGCGAAGGTGGTTTTCCCCATCGACGGACGGGCGGCGACGATGATCAGGTCGGATTTTTGCAGGCCGGCGGTTTTTTTGTTGAGGTCCTGATAGCCGGTATCCACCCCGGTCACGCCGTCATGCGGCTGCTGATACAGCTGCTCGATGCGCGAGACGGTATCTTCCAGAATGCGTTCGATGCCCTTCGGGCCTTCGTCCTTGCTGGCGCGGTTTTCGGCAATCTGGAAAACCCGCGACTCCGCCAGATCGAGCAAATCTTCGCTGCTGCGCCCCTGCGGATCGTAACCGGCGTCGGCGATCTCATTGGCCACCGAAATCATCTCGCGCACCACCGCGCGTTCGCGCACGATATCGGCATAGGCGCCGATGTTGGCGGCGCTCGGGGTGTTTTTCGACAGCTCGGCCAGATAGGCGAAGCCGCCGACCGAATCCAGCTCGCCCTTCTGTTCCAATGATTCAGACAGGGTGATCAGGTCGATTGGCTTGCTCATCTCCAGCAGCCGCTGCATCTCGGTAAAGATCAGGCGGTGCGGGCGGCTGAAGAAGTCGTTGGCGACCACGCGTTCCGCCACGTTATCCCAGCGTTCGTTGTCCAGCATCAAACCGCCCAACACCGACTGCTCGGCCTCCAGCGAATGCGGCGGCATCTTCAGCCCTTCCATCTGGCGATCTCGTGGCCGTTCTCTGGCTTCGTCAGCGTTCGTTCTGTTGGTTGGTTTTTTTCCTGCCATGAAGCGTATTCTTTATCCGGTTGCGAATGAAGGATCCTGACGCGAGAGTATACGTGATTTTTATTCGTGATTCTTGCGACATAACCGATGCAAAAAAGGTATTGAACCCGGCGCGGGCAAACTGGATCTCCGATACTAAAAAGAATAGGGTGAAATCAGATACCCCAACGAGGTAATGACATGGCAAAGCGCATTCAATTCTCCGCCACCGGTGGCCCAGAAGTGCTGCAATACGTTGATTTCACGCCGCTTGATCCGGCAGCGGGCGAGGTGCAGGTCGAGAATAAGGCGATCGGCATCAACTATATCGACACCTATGTGCGCAGCGGCCTGTATGCCCCCGCCAGCCTGCCGAGCGGGCTGGGCACCGAGGCCGCCGGCGTGGTGGTCAAGGTCGGCGCCGGCGTCAGCGCGGTAAAACCGGGTGACCGGGTGGTGTACGCGCAATCGGCGCTCGGTGCCTACAGCGAGATCCACAACGTGCCGGTAGAGAAAGTGGCGCTGCTGCCGCACAACCTGAGCTTTGAACAGGGTGCCGCCTCGTTCCTGAAAGGGCTGACGGTGCACTACCTGCTGCGCCAGACTCACGAAGTGCAGCCCGGCGAAGTGTTCCTGTTCCATGCCGCCGCCGGCGGCGTCGGGCTGATTGCCTGCCAGTGGGCCAAGGCGCTCGGCGCCCGGCTGATTGGCAGCGTCGGCTCTGACGAAAAGGCCGCGCTGGCCAAACAGGCCGGTGCCTGGGCGACCATTAATTATCACCAGGAAGATATCGCCCAACGGGTGGCGGAGCTGACGCAGGGTGAAAAAGTGGGCGTGGTGTATGACTCGGTCGGGAAAAGCACCTGGCAGGCTTCGCTCAACAGCCTGAAGCGCCGCGGCCTGATGGTCAGCTTCGGCAACGCCTCCGGCCCGGTGACCGGCGTCGATCTGGCGCTGCTGAACCAGAAGGGCTCGCTGTACGTTACCCGCCCTTCCCTCAACGGTTACATCACCAACCGCGACGAGCTGCAGTACGCCAGCAATGAGCTGTTCTCACTGATCGGCAGCGGCGCCATCAAGGTGGAAGTGAAGGAACAGCAAAAATTCGCGCTGGCCGACGCGCAGCGCGCGCACCAGGTGCTGGAAAGCCGCGGCACCAGCGGCTCCAGCCTGCTGATCCCCTGATGAGCAACCAAAGAAAAGGGCTCCTTACGGAGCCCTTTCAGTTACTGCATTTTGTAGGGGTAGAGCAGAGTTCGCCAGAGACAGGGGGTTGCTTGAGCAACGCTAGTAGTGGATTGTCTCTCGCGGTGATGAAATTGGCCGCATCACTGCATCGGCAAGTATCCTAACAGCCGCCAAAAGCAAAAAACACGCTTTATGTGCCGCGTGCGCATTTAAAACACCAGGCTGTGATCGCCGCCGCATTCGTCACGCAAACCAGCACGTGAATTTCATTGCGACTGTCTGATTATTCAACGAAAAATCAGTAACGTCTGATCTGCGGCTTCTGCATAGAACGGTAGATCCACACGCCCACCACCGCCAGAATCAGCCACGGCAGCAGCTTGAACACCACGGCGAACAGCCCGCCCAACAGCATAAAGGCCGCCGCCGCCAGCAGCGCTGCCAACACGCCCAGCAGCGAAATGCCGGTTACCAGCAGCATCGCCACAAAGCCAACGAGAAAGAAGAGTTCTAACATGATTGCTCCTTCGCAAAACAAGGTATCTGCAGAGGTATTACAAGAAGCGTGCCAGAACGGCGTGAGAGCTAACCGATTGAAATGTCGAGGCAGGCATGCCGCAGGGTGCAGCATGCCTGGTGAAAAAGACTAACTGTTAGTCAAATTATTTACCAATTACGCCATCTCGGTGCGCGGCAGGCGCACCAGATCCAGCGCCGCTTCCACTACCCGCACGTCGGCGCCCGGCTTGTGGGCGTTCTCGCTCAGGTGGCGACGCCACTGGCGCGCACCCGGCACGCCCTGGAACAGGCCGAGAATATGGCGGGTGATATGGCCCAGGTAGGTGCCGTTGGACAGCTCGCGCTCGATGTACGGGTACAGTGATTCGATAATCGCCACGCTGTCTTTGACTTCGGCTGAGGCGCCGAACAGTTCGCCGTCGACCCGCGCCAAAATGCCCGGGTTCTGGTAGGCCTCGCGGCCCATCATCACGCCGTCCAGGTGCTGCAGGTGCTGCCGCGCCTCTTCCAGCGTTTTCACGCCGCCGTTGATGGCGATGGTCAGCGCCGGGAAGTCGCGCTTCAGCTGATAGACTCGCGGGTAATCCAGCGGCGGCACTTCGCGGTTCTCTTTCGGGCTGAGGCCGGACAGCCAGGCCTTGCGCGCATGGATGGTGAACATGTCGCACTCGCCGCGGCCGGCGACGGTGGCAATGAAGTCGCACAGAAATTCGTAGCTGTCCTGCTCGTCGATGCCGATACGCGTCTTGACCGTGACCGGAATCGACACCACGTCGCGCATCGCCTTGATGCAGTCGGCGACCAGCGTCGCCTGGCCCATCAGGCAGGCGCCGAACATGCCGTTCTGCACCCGGTCGGACGGACAGCCGACGTTGAGGTTGATCTCGTCATAGCCGCGCTGCTCCGCCAGTTTGGCGCAGTGCGCCAGCGCCGCCGGATCGCTGCCGCCCAACTGCAGCGCCACCGGATGTTCTTCTTCGCTGTAGGCCAGGTAGTCGCCCTTGCCGTGGATAATCGCGCCGGTGGTCACCATCTCGGTGTACAGCAGCGTTTCCTTGGTCAGCAGGCGATGGAAGTAACGGCAATGACGATCGGTCCAGTCGAGCATCGGCGCGATGGAGAAACGATTGGCGGCGTAGGTTGGGGCGTGGTTGTCTTTCGTCATGCTGGGTTACTGGCTACCTGAGTCTGTCTGGGTTCAACGAACGGCGTGCTGCCGCAAACGGCTATTATAACGACAATCGGCACCGTTGGGCAAAGCGCCGTGCTGCCGAAGAAAAAAGAATAAAAAATGAATAAATTCGTCCGCCCGGGTGTTCTCTCGATATGGGCGCCTTTCGCGCCCCTTCCCACGAGGAAACAACCATGAACAGATTCGTTAAACCTCTGCTGCTGCCGGTGTTCGCCGGCGCACTGTTATTTTCCGGCGCGGCCCTGGCGATGGGCGGCGACAGCAGCGGCCAAACCACGCCAACCTGCCCGAAAGGCCAGATATACGACAGCAAAACCAAGACCTGCATGGTGGACAAGAGCAGCATGATCGATGATAGCGACCGCGCCAACTATGCCTATGCGCTGGCAAAAAGCGGCCGCTATCAGGAGGCGCTCGACGTGCTCAATCAGTTGAAAAACCCCAATACCGCCGTAGCGCTGAATTACCGGGGATACGCCACCCGCAAGCTCGGCCGCACCGATGAAGGCATCGGCTATTATTTAAAATCAGTGGCGCTCGATCCCAAATATCCTAAGGTGCGCGAGTATCTGGGTGAGGCCTATATGGTAAAAGGCCGCCCGGACCTGGCCAAAGAGCAGCTGCAGGTGATTCGATCGCTGTGCGGCACCGGCTGCGAAGAATATCGCGACCTGGCTGCGGCCATCGACCATCACCCCGAATCCTGAGACTGCACCGCCCGGAGGTGACTATCAGCAGCGACGCGATACGCAATGAGCTTGGCCGATACCTGTCGCGCCTGTGGCGCTATGGGCTGGTGCTGTCTCACCGACGGGATATCGCCGATGACCTGGTGCAGTCGACCTGCGTACGGGCGCTGGAGCGCGCCGCCCAGTTTACGCCGGGCACGCGGATGGACCGCTGGCTGTTTTCCATTTTGCACTCCATCTGGCTCAATGAGATCCGCGCCCGGCATATTCGCCAGGGGCAAGGCTTTGTCGACGCCGATCAACTGGCCGGCGCGGAAAACGGCGAAGACCCCATCTGGGCCAATGAAGTGATGCAGCGGGTTAAGCGGCTGCCGGAAGCGCAGCGCAACGCGCTGTTTCTGGTGTATGTGGAAGAGCTTTCTTACCGGGAGGCCGCCGAGGTGCTGGCGGTGCCCGTCGGCACCATCATGAGCCGTCTGGCCGCCGCGCGCCTGACGCTGGCCGGCGACCCTCTGCTGCAAACCCGCGCTCCGCAGTCAAAAGGAGAACGATCATGACCCCCTACTCCGTGACGGACGAGCTGCTGGTCGCCTATCTGGATAATCAGCTGGAGCCGCAGCAGCGCCAAGACCTCGATCGGCGTCTGGCTGAGGAGCCGGCGCTGGCCGAGCGGCTGACACTGCTGGCGCGCAGCAGCCTGCCGTTCAAACAGGCGTTTGCGCCCTTGCTCGACGAAGCGCCGATTGAACGACTGCGGGCCGGCTGGGAGCAACCTCGTTCAACCGGCGTCAGCCGCCGCGGCCTGATTGCCGCCGCCGTCGGTTTCCTGGCGTTGGGCGCCGCGGCGGATCGCGCCTATCTGCTGATCGGCCGGCCGGAGGAAAACTGGCGCAGCCTGGTGGCGCAATATATGGCGTTGTACACCCCGGAAACGCTGGCGGACATCGACACCACGCCGCAAAACATCGGCAATCAACTGCAGCATACCGGTGACAGGTTAGGCATTGCGTTGCCGCAGGAAAGGCTGCTGTTGGGTGGCGCCACGCTGAAAAATGCCCGGTTGCTGGCCTACGACGACCATCGCATCGCCCAGCTCACCTGGCTGGACGCACAGTATGGCCCGCTGGCGCTGTGCATCATCCAGCGGCCAGGCCCGGTTGAAGCAGCCGAGCGCGAGCGGCGTCAGGGCATGAATGTGGTTTATTGGTCCGACGGGGAGCATGCCTTTATGCTGATTGGCCATAATCCACCGGTGGAAATGGACGCGTTGGCGGTGCAGCTGCGCCGCGCTCTGGCGGCCTGAGGCGCGACTCAAGCTGGCGGGCAACCCGGAATACGGGGCGAGTAGTCAAGGGAAAAAGGGGCAACTCTCGGCGATTCGCCGTAATCATGTTAAAATCGGCTTTTTTACGTACCGGGATATTTGCGATGAACTCAACCACCCAGGAAAAGCTGCTGGCGCAGGCTGAACAACTCTGCCAGCAACGCAATGTGCGATTGACGCCGCAACGGCTGGAAGTGTTGCGCCTGATGGCGCAGCAGCCCGGTGCCATCAGCGCGTACGACCTGCTCGATCTGCTGCGCGTCGTCGAACCGCAGGCCAAGCCGCCAACGGTCTACCGCGCGCTGGACTTCCTGCTGGAGCAAGGGTTTATCCACCGGGTAGAATCGGCCAACAGCTATGTGCTGTGCCACCATTTTGAACAGCCGATGCACACCTCCGCGCTGTTTATCTGCGATCGCTGCGGGCAAGTGACCGAGCGTACCACCGAGGGCGTGGAAGACACGCTGCAAAAGCTGGCGAAAGAGTCAGGGTTTGCGCTGCGCCATAGCGTAGTGGAAGCCCATGGCCTGTGTGCAGGATGCGTTGAAGTTGAAGCCTGTGACAGCAAGCATGATTGCGGTGAACACGACCATAGCATCACCATCAAGAAGAAATAAGCGGAGTTAGGTACTTCCCTGTACCTGCGGCCATGGCGCCAAGGGGGGGACGCCAGACCGTCAATAGCAACTCATGGCCGCAATCCGCTGCGGCCGATCGCGCTACCAGCGATGCTTGTTGTGCTCTTCCCAGGACTTCACTTCCTTCTCGGCTGCCTCTTTCTGGTAGCCGTAGCGCTCCTGGATTTTACCGACAAGCTGTTCACGCTTCCCTTCAATAACCGCCAGGTCGTCATCGGTCAGCTTGCCCCATTGTTCCTTCACTTTCCCTTTCAACTGCTTCCAGTTACCGTCGGCTTGATCTTTGTTCATAGTCTCTCCGTTAACCCATGGTGAATCAGTTTTAGATGCGGCAGGCAAGGCGTGTAACCAAGAAATTTTTATGGTCTTTTACGTTGACCAAAGGAGCGCCAAATCCCAACTCATTTCGCCAGCCACATGATTAATTGTAGCCACAGATAACGGAAAATATAAAAAAACCAGAACAAAAACCCAGATTAAAATTAAATATTAGAAAAAAACGCCATTAAACAAGAAACTAACCTGACCCAATTGACGCTGATGACATGTAACAGAATATAAATAAAAACATAAGAAAATCTAATAAATTAACGGTAAGAACATGGAGCTATCTTGCCGCAAACCAGCTGCCGCGCACCCGGTGGCGATGCCAGAGCCAGCCCAGAGACAGGCCGCGCAGCGAAAGGAATACCGCCAGCGCCAGCCACAGCCCGTGGTTGCCCAGCTGTGGCACGCTGAACAGCGTCAATCCGTAACCGGCCGCCGCCACCGCCATGCTGTTGCGCATCTCCGCCCCACGGGTAGCGCCGATAAACATGCCGTCCAGCAAATAGCACCATACGCCGACCAGCGGCAGCACCGCCTGCCACGGCAGATAATGGCTGGCCAACTCACGCAGCTCGGGCAGCGAGGTTAGCGCCGCCACGATCTGCTGCCCGGCAACGGCGTAAACCGCGCCAAAGGCCAAGGCTACCAAACAGGCTTGCCGACAGGCGGCGCGCCATATCTTCCTCAGTTGGCGGTCGTCACGGGCGCCATAGGCGTGGCCCGAATGCGCCTCCACCGCGTAAGCGAAGCCGTCCAGCGCGTAAGCGGTGAAGGTCAGCAGGTTCATCAGCACCGCATTCACCGCCACCACTTCGCTGCCAAGGCGCGCGCCAAAAATGGTCAAAGAGGCGAAGCACAGCTGCAGCAACAGCGAACGCAGCATGATGTCGCGGTTTAGCGCCAGCAGGCGCCGCAGGTTGCCGCGCCAGGCCTGTTGCAGCATCGGCAATGAGATGCCGCGCAGGCGCATCACGCGCCACGACAGCCACAGCCCGAGCAGCAGCGTGGCGTATTCGGCGATAGCGGTCGCCGTCGCCGCCCCCTGCACGTTCCAGCCCAGCCCCATCACCAGCCAGATATCCAGCGCGATGTTCAGCAGGTTGCCGACGATCAGCAGGATCACCGGCGCGCGCACGTATTGCACGCCGAGCAGCCAGCCGAGTATCACCATATTGGCCAACGCCGCCGGGGCGCTCAGCCAGCGGATCTCGAGAAACAGCCGCGCCTGCTGCAGGACTTCGGCGTTACCGCCGACGATCCCCAGCGCCAAATCAATCAGCGGCTGGCGCAACAGCACAATCGCCAACCCGGCCAGCCCCGCCAACAGCAGCGGCTGCATAAAGGCGCGCGCCAGCGCCTGCGGGTTCTGCGCCCCCAGCGCCTGAGAGGCCAGGCCGGTGGTGCTCATGCGCAGGAACAGCAGCAGCATAAACAGGAAGCTGGTGGCCATGGCGCCGATCGCCACGCCGCCCAGATAGGTTGGGCTATCGAGATGGCCGATCACCGCGGTATCCACCAACCCGAGCAGCGGCACGGTGATATTGGAAAAAATCATCGGCAGGGCAAGACGCCACAGGGCTTTATCGGTGTCGCTGGTGAAGGCGGAAATCAGGCGCATGGTGAAATGTTCCCGTGGATACCCTTCCTGTTCAAGTTGCCGCCGTGTTGGCTACGTCTTGAAATTTCCTGGGTATTACATTGAATCAGAAATGACATCGCCCCAAGGCTGGGGCGATTTAAATCAGGGCGCAAGCGTTCGGGCGCGGCGGTTAAATCCAGTCGCCGTTGCGGATCACGCCAACCGCCAAACCTTCGATGGTGAAATTCTGCTGGCGCAGATCGACCACGATCGGTTGGAATTCGCTGTTTTCCGGCAGCAGTTCAACGACGTTGCCGTGTTTTTTCAGGCGTTTGACCGTGACTTCGTCTTCAATGCGCGCCACCACCACCTGGCCGTTGCGCACGTCTTGCGTCTTGTGCACCGCCAGCAGATCGCCGTCGAGAATGCCGATGTCGCGCATCGACATGCCGTTGACCCGCAGCAGGAAGTCCGCGTTCGGTTTGAACAGGGAAGGATCCACCTTGTAGTGGCCTTCGATATGCTGCTGGGCCAGCAGCGGTTCGCCGGCGGCCACGCGGCCGATCAGCGGCAAACCCTCTTCGTCTTCCATCAGCAGGCGAATGCCGCGTGACGCGCCGGAAACGATCTCGATCACCCCTTTGCGCGCCAGCGCCTTCAGGTGCTCTTCTGCGGCATTTGGCGAGCGGAACCCCAGACGCATGGCGATCTCGGCACGCGTCGGCGGCATGCCCGTCTGCGAAATATGATCGCGAATCAGATCATAGACCTCTTGCTGTCTGGTAGTTAGTGCTTTCATTCCGCCCCCCTGTTTGTTTATACAGTCTTGCTGTGAGTATATACAGGTAAGCTCGGATTGGGAACCGAAGAATGAATAAAAATCAGGGATTAGCGTTCCGCTCAGGCGAAGTGCTGCCACAGCACCGAGCCCCAGACGAACAGCGCCAGCAGGATCGCCAGCGACACCGCCGCCGACCCCATGTCCTTGGCGCGGCCGGACAGCTCATGGTATTCGCTGCCGACGCGGTCTACCACCGCCTCGATCGCACTGTTCAGGATCTCGACGATCATCACCAGCGCTACGGATCCGATCAATAAAATGCGCGCTATCGCACCCACATCCAGCCAAATCGCCAGTATGATAGCCAGCACGGTCGCCACCAGCTCCTGACGGAACGCCGCCTCGTGCTGCCAGGCGGCAGAAAGTCCTTTATAAGAGTAGCCGGCGGCTTTAATAATACGGGTCAGGCCGGTTGCTTGGTTCGCCATGTTTTCAGTGCCTTTCTCAGAGGTAAGTCATAATAAAAAGAGCCCGGATCGGTCAACGCTATCGGCTCTCGGTTTTCCAACACCACAGATCTGCTACCCGGTTTCTGGTATGCTTGCGGCGCATTGCTAACAAGAGGCTTCACGTTGTTATGTCAGGTTGGCGTAAAATTTATTATAAATTATTGAATTTACCACTCAAATTGTTGGTAAGAAGTAAGGTTATCCCTTCAGACCCGGTGACGGAGTTAGGGTTGGATCCCTCACGGCCGATTTTGTATGTTTTGCCTTATAATTCCAAGGCGGATTTGCTGACGCTGCGCACCCAGTGCCTGGCGCAGGATCTGCCCGACCCCCTCAACCCGCTGGAGATCGACGGCACGGTGTTGCCGAGCCACGTGTTTATCCACGACGGCCCGCGCGTGTTCCGCTACTACACGCCGAAGGAAGAGTCGGTCAAGCTGTTCCACGACTATCTGGATCTGCACCGCAGCAACCCGGATCTCGACATCCAGATGCTGCCGGTTTCGGTGATGTTCGGCCGTTCGCCGGGGCGTGAAGGCCACGGCACTCCGCACCTGCGCCTGCTGAACGGCGTGCAGAAATTCTTCGCCGTGCTGTGGCTCGGCCGCGACAGCTTCGTGCGCTTCTCCAATACCGTTTCGCTGCGCAGCATGGCCACCGAACACGGCACGGACAAATCCATCGCGCAGAAACTGGCGCGCGTGGCGCGCATGCACTTCTCGCGCCAGCGCCTGGCCGCGGTCGGCCCAAGCCTGCCGGCGCGCCAGGATCTGTTCAATAAGCTGTTGGCCTCCAAAGCGATCGAAAAAGCGGTCGAGGACGAAGCGCGCAGCAAGAAAATTTCCCACGAGAAAGCCCAGCAGAACGCCATCGCGCTGATGGAAGAGATCGCCGCCGACTTCTCTTACGAGACCGTGCGCCTCTCCGACCGCGTGCTGAGCTGGACCTGGAACCGGCTGTACCAGGGCATCAACGTCACCAACGCCGAGCGCGTGCGCCAGCTGGCGCAGGACGGCCACGAGATAGTCTACGTGCCCTGCCACCGCAGCCACATGGACTACCTGCTGCTGTCCTATGTGCTGTATCACCAGGGCCTGGTGCCGCCGCACATCGCGGCCGGCATCAACCTCAACTTCTGGCCGGCCGGGCCGATCTTCCGCCGCCTGGGCGCGTTCTTCATCCGCCGCACCTTCAAGGGCAACAAGCTGTACTCCACGGTGTTTCGCGAATACCTCGGCGAGCTGTTTACCCGCGGCTATTCGGTGGAATACTTCGTCGAAGGCGGCCGTTCGCGCACCGGGCGTCTGCTGGAACCGAAGACCGGCACCCTGTCGATGACCATCCAGGCGATGCTGCGCGGCGGCGCCCGCCCTATCACCCTGGTGCCGATCTACATCGGCTACGAGCACGTGATGGAAGTGGGCACCTACGCCAAAGAGCTGCGCGGCGCCACCAAGGAAAAAGAGAGCCTGTTGCAGATGCTGCGCGGCCTGCGCAAACTGCGCAACCTGGGCCAGGGCTACGTCAACTTCGGCGATCCGCTGCCGCTGACCGCCTATCTGAACCAGCACGTGCCGCAGTGGCGTGAAGCGATCGACCCGATCGAAGCCCAGCGCCCAAGCTGGCTGACGCCGACGGTCAACGATCTGGCGGCCAAAATCATGGTGCGCATCAACAACGCCGCCGCCGCCAACGCCATGAACCTGTGCTGTACCGCGCTGCTGGCCTCCCGCCAGCGTTCGCTGACCCGCGAGCAGCTGCTTGAACAGTTGGAATGCTATCTGCAGCTGATGCGCAACGTGCCATACGCGCATGACGTCACGGTGCCGACCCAGACGCCGGACCAGCTGCTGGATCACGCGTTGAACATGAACAAGTTCGAGGTGGAGAAGGACAACATCGGCGATATCATCATCCTGCCGCGCGAGCAGGCGGTGCTGATGACCTATTACCGCAACAATATCCATCACCTGCTGGTGCTGCCTTCCCTGATCGCCACCATCGTGATGCATCACCGCCAGGTATCGCGCAGCGAGCTGCTGCGGCAGATCGGCCTGATTTACCCGATGCTGAAGGCCGAGCTGTTCCTGCACAACGACAAGGAGCAGCTGGAGGAAGTGCTGCAGCCGCTGATCGGCGAAATGATCCGCCAACAGCTGATCTGCGACAAAGGCGAAGACCTGGTGCTGAACCCGGCGCGCATTCGCCCGCTGCAGCTGCTGGCGGCCGGCGTGCGCGAGACGCTGCAGCGCTACGCCATCACCATGTCGATCCTCAGCGCCAACCCGAGCATCAACCGCGGCGCGCTGGAGAAAGAGAGCCGCATCATGGCGCAGCGCCTGTCGGTGCTGCACGGCATCAACGCGCCGGAGTTCTTCGACAAAGCGGTGTTCTCCACCCTGGTGGCGACGCTGCGTGAAGAGGGCTACATCAACGACATCGGCGATGCGATCCGCGAGCACACCCTCGAGGTGTACAACATGCTGAGCGATCTGATCACCCCGGAGATCAAGCTGACCATCGAAAGCGTCAGCATGCCGGCGGAAACCGATGCGCTGCCTGAGGCAGCGGCCGAGGAAGAGAAAGAAGGCTGATCCGCGCAGACCAGAAATGCAAAAGGCACCCTCGGGTGCCTTTTTTATTGCCTCCGGCGCTTAAGCCGGCAAATAACTCAGCGCGATGCCGATAAACACCACCAGCCCGACGTAGTTATTGTGCAAGAACGCCTTGAAGCAGGCTTCGCGCTCGCGGGTGGCTACCTGCTTTTGCTGATGGATAAACAGCGCGCCCGCCAGCAGCAGCGACCAGTAAAACGCCCCGCCCAGCTGCGCCAGATAACCGACCCACAGCAGCAGCAGCAGGGTGGCGAACTGCAGCAGCCCGACGATCAGCTTGTCATAGCGGCCAAACAGAATGGCGGTGGATTTAACGCCGATTTTCAGGTCGTCATCGCGGTCCACCATCGCATACAGCGTATCGTAGGCCACCGTCCAACAGATGTTGGCCAGCAGCAGCAGCCAGCAGCTCAGCGGCAGCGCTTCGCTGACCGCGGCGTAGGCCATGGGAATGCCCCAGCCGAAGGCGGCGCCCAGCACAAACTGCGGCAGGTTGGTCACCCGCTTCATAAACGGATAAACCCAGGCCAGCGCCAGCGCCGCCAGCGACAGCCAGATGGTCATGGCATTCAACGTCAGCACCAGGCCAAACGAGATCAGCACCAGCACCACGAACAGCACCTTGGCCTCTTTCCCGCTCACCCGGCCGCTCGGCATCGGCCGCCCGGCGGTGCGCTTCACGTGGCCGTCGACCGCACGATCGGCGTAGTCGTTCACCACGCAGCCGGCGGCGCGCATCAGGAACACCCCCAGCACGAACACCAGCAGGATCGACAACGGCGGCACGCCCTGCCCGGCCAACCACAGCGCCCACAGCGTCGGCCACAGCAGCAGCAGGCTGCCGATCGGTTTATCGATGCGCATCAGATGGCTGTAAGCCCGCCATTTACTTTGAGTCACGCTTCCCTCCAAGGTCTTTCCTCTCCTCTCTAAGCGGGATCCGCTGCGTACAGCGGCGAAGCCGGTAAAAACAGCTCGGTCAGCAGCAGCGGCTTGCCCGCCAACCGCAAACGGGAGCGGCGCGCCCACAGCGCGTCCTGCCGGCCGATATGAATATAATCGCGGGTCAGTTCCCCGCTGCCGAACAGATAACGCCCCAGCGGCAACGTGCCCAGATCCACCAGCGCCCGATCGGGGCCGGTCAGGGTTTCCTGCGGGATCACCGTGCGCCCCAGCAGCCAGGGCCGGTTGTCGCCCAACAGCACGATTTCGCGCAGCCAGTAGCGCGGGCTGGCGGGCAGATGTTCCGCCTCTTCCCCCAACTCATCGCGGGTGACGAAACATTCGCGCTGCGGTTCAACGTGCACCCGCGCGCAATGGCGTTCAAAACGGCGGGTCATGGAGCCTAATTCCATCAGCCAGTCGCTGACGGCGGCGGGCGGCGGCGGATGTCGATCGGATAACCACTCAAGCGGCGGCAGGATGGAGCCCCTATTGCCAGACATTGCTCTACTCCACGCCTGAGGCCGCACGCTGCGTGCCGCGCCAGACGATACAAACTGTTAACAGGCCTCCATTGTAACGCAGAATTGCAAAAGCGGCAGGCTGATTCGTGGGGTCCGAACGGGCTGTTCAGCGATAAAAAAGGCCCGGGCTGTCATCTTTTTGCCATCTGTTTTCTCTAACGTCAGGTGCCGGTACAGCGGTGATTCTGTGATCTCCTGCATAGTTTCGTCTTCGTTGCGTTGTTTTATCTACGCGCGTAGATAAGCTGATGTCGCAGCGTTGAATCGCCATTTGTCCGACATTTTCGTCAGCAAACCTTCTTGCCGACACCAGGGAACTCACTGCAGCAAAACAGAGGATATCAATACAATGAGCGAAACAACGCTTGCTACCCCGCAGGCCGCCGAGGATACATTGGCGGCCGAGGAACGCCTGGCGACCAAAGAGGGGCGCAGCCAGTTTTGGCGCGCCACCTTCTCCTGCTGGCTGGGTACCGCCATGGAATACGTCGACTTTGCGCTGTACGGCCTGGCGGCCGGCATGGTGTTCGGCGACGTGTTCTTCCCCGAAGCCACCCCGATGGTGGCGCTGCTGGCCAGCTTCGCCACGTACTCCGTGGGCTTCGTCGCGCGGCCGATCGGCGCGTTGGTGTTCGGCTGGATAGACGATCGCAAAGGCCGCCGCGTGGTGTTGATCACCACGGTGGCGCTGATGGGCGTCTCCACCACGCTGATCGGCCTGATCCCCTCCTATGCGCAAATCGGCGTCTGGGCGCCCACCTGCCTGGTGATACTGCGCTTCGCTCAGGGCTTCGGCGCCGGCGCCGAGCTTTCCGGCGGCGCGGTGATGCTGGCGGAATACGCGCCGGCCAAGCGCCGCGGGCTGGTGGCCTCGATCATCGCCATCGGTTCCAACAGCGGCACCCTGCTGGCCTCGCTGGTCTGGCTGCTGGTGCTGCAGTTGGATAAGGAAGACCTGATGAGCTGGGGCTGGCGCATTCCGTTCCTCGCCAGTATTCTGATCGCCGGCGCCGCGCTGTATCTGCGCCGCCACGTGCGGGAAACGCCGGTATTTGAACGCGAGCTGCAGCAGAACCACCAGCGCATGCTGGAGGCCGCCGCCGCGCCGGAGGACCACCGCAGCTACCTGCAGCGCACCAAGGCCTTTTGGGTGATGCTCGGCCTGCGCATCGGCGAAAATGGCCCCTCTTACCTGTGCCAGGGCTTTATCGTCGGTTACGTCGCCAAAGTGCTGATGGTCGACAAGTCGGTACCGGCGCTGGCGGTATTGATCGCCTCGCTGTGCGGGTTCCTGGTGATCCCGCTGGCCGGCTGGCTCTCCGATCGCTTCGGCCGCCGCGTCACCTACCGTTGGTTCTGCCTGCTGTTGGTGCTGTACGCCTTCCCGGCGTTCTGGTTGCTCGACAGCCGCGAACCGGCCATCGTCATCTCGGTGATCGTAGTCGGCATGTGCATCGCGTCGCTGGGCATTTTCGGCGTGCAGGCGGCCTACGGCGTGGAGCTGTTCGGCGTGAAGAACCGCTATTCAAAAATGGCGTTCGCCAAGGAGCTGGGCTCGATTTTGTCCGGCGGCACCGCGCCGTTGATCGCCACCGCGCTGCTGTCCGGCTTTGGTCACTGGTGGCCTGTCGCCTGCTATTTTGTTGTAATGGCGGCCATAGGCTTAATCACCACCTTCTTTGCCCCTGAAACCCGCGGCCGCGATCTCAATCTGCCGCAGGACGCGGTGTAATTGAGGCGAACAGGACTCCAACTTGGATAATCAATCCGCGCGGCGCATCACCCGCGCCGACGTGGCCCGCGTGGCGGGTACCTCCGTCGCCGTGGTCAGCTACGTGATCAACAACGGCCCGCGGCCGGTGGCGGAAGCCACCCGTCTGCGGGTGCTGGCGGCAATCGCGCAAACCGGCTACCGGCCAAACGACATCGCGCGGGCCCTGGCCTCCGGCAGCACGCAAACCTACGGGCTGGTGGTGCCGGACATCTCCAACCCGTTCTTCGCCACCCTGGCGCGGGCGCTGCAGCAGGAGGCCTTCAGCCGCGGCCGCGTGCTGCTGCTTGGGGACGCGGGCGATGACCGCCAGCGAGAGTACGAATTGATTAACCACTTGCTGAGCCGGCAGGTCGACGGCCTGCTGTACACCAGCGTCGATCGCCACCCGTGGTTCGATCTGATCCGCGCCTCCGGCACGCCCTGCGTGATGATCGATACCATCGACAGCCGGGCCGGGGTCTGCGCCATCCGGGTCGACGAACGCGACGCCGCCTGTCAGGCCACCCGTCATCTGCTGCAGCACGGCTATCGCGACATCGGCATTTTTATCGGCCCGCTGACCATGCTCAACGCGCAGGATCGCCTGAACGGCTGGCGCGATGCGCTGCTTGAGGCGGGCATCACGCCGCGTGAAGAGTGGATTTTTGAAACGCCCTATACCCGGCAGGGCGGCTACCGGGCGACGCAAAAAATGGTGCAGGGGCCTCGCCCGCGCGCCATTTTCACCTCCAACGAACAGCAGGCGCTCGGCTGCCTGTCGGCGCTGGCGGAGCATCAGCTGCAGGCGCCGGGCGATCTGGCTATCATTTGTTTTAACGGCACGCAGCAGTCCGAATTCAGCGTGCCGCCGCTCAGCGCGGTAGAACAACCGATCGACGCCATGGCCAAGCGGGCGATCGCCATGCTGGCCGCCGGCGCGGCACCCGAACTGCACGAATTCGCTTTCCAGCTGCGTATCCGCCGCTCCTGCGGCTGCTAGCTGTTTTTCAGGTATTCCTTATGCGTTTGATTATTGATTGTGACCCCGGCAATGGCGTTCCCGGCGCCAACGTGGACGACGGCCTGGCGCTGGCGTTAGCGTTGGCGGCCAAGCCACAGCTTGATCTTGAGCTGATCGGCATCGTGGCCGGCAACACGCCGCGCGAACTCGGCTTTGCCGCCGCCGGCGAACTGCTGCGGCAAACCGGTTATCGGGTGCCGCTGGCTCTCGGCGCGGCCCGCGCCCTGATCGAACCGCCCGCGCCCTGGCGCGCCCATCTGGACCGCCCGATCGCCGATCCGCACCTGGCCAGCCTGTGGGACGGCGTGCCGCGCCCGCAGGCCGCTGCGCTGCCGGCCCCTGACGCCGCCATCGCCATCGGCGAACTGATCTGCAACAACCCCGGCGAGATCACCCTGGCGGCCATCGGCCCGCTGACCAACGTCGCCCAGGCCCTGCAGCTGTACCCGCAAATGGCGCAGGCGGTGAAGGAGATAGTGATCATGGGCGGCGTGTTCAACGTCGAAGGCTATATCAAAGACACCAACTTTGGCCTGGATCCGGAAGCGGCGCAGCGGGTGTTGAGCAGCGGCGCCAATATCACGCTGGCGCCGCTGGACGTCACCACCCAGACCATGCTTACCCAGGAAGATCTGGCTCGCCTGACGCAGCCGGATACCCCGCTGTGCCGCTACCTGCGCGCCACTACCCAACCCTGGATCGACTATTCCCGCCAGACCCGCCATCTGCCGGGCTGCTGGATCCATGATGCGCTGGTGATCGCCTGGCTGCTGGAGCCGCAGCTGGTCACGACCGAGGAATATTTTGTCGATGTGGCGCTGGAGGGGGCGATGACGCGCGGCAGTTCGCGCCGCTGGCAGCCCGGCAGTCTGCGCCTGACTGTCGGCATGCCGGAACCGCAGGGCAAGCCGGTGCGGGTGATGCAGCAGGTGGATAATGCCCGCCTGCTGGCGCTGATCGGCGCGACTCTGGCCCGCGGATGAAAAAAGGTGCGCCGAGGCGCACCAAACATCGAGCCAGCATCGGCAGCGTCGGGTACTACCCCTTGCCTTTCACGCTGCTGATAAAGGTTTTACGCGCTGTGGTGGAACCCAGTTTCTCGGCCTCATTCATCAGCTTCAGCGCTTTATCGATATCTCCCGCCTTCACCGCCTGTTTGATGCCGTTATTGAAATAGCTTTCCGTGTCGTTAAGCATCGGCTCCGCCGGTTTGGCCGGCGCAGGTGCCGGAGCCGCCGTTGCGACAGGCGCGGTTGACCCCACCACCACCGGCGCCGTGGTCGGCGCCGGTTGCAGCATGCCGATCATCACGTTGCCGCTGCCCTGTTCGGCGGTCACTTTCAGCTTGAGCGTACCGCTGGTGCTGTGGCTGGCGACCGGGTCCGGGATATCCGGCACCGCGTTGCCCACGCCGGCGGCATAGGCCTTGGCCGGGTTAGTCAATTGGGTGGTTTTGGCCAGATCCTGGCGGGTGGTGTACACCAGCAGGTAAATTTGCTTTTGCCCCAGCGCCGGGGTCAGCTTGAGCGTGCCCTCCAGCCGATCGGAAGACATCGCGCCCGGCGGCTGATACGGGAAATAGCTGCTCGGGTAATAGGCCGCCGGCCGTTGGTGCTCATCCAGCACCAGCACGCTCGGCGCGTAAAGCGATCTGTTTTTGCTGATGCTGCTCAGCGTCACTTCCAGCGATCCGCGATCGGCCGGCAGCGTATAGGCGGCGATCGCCCCCTGAATATCGCCCTGGTTGATCTGCGGGCTGACGTTATCGAGCTTGATTTCCTGGCTGACCGGCGGCTGCAGCGGTTGCCACGGCAGGCTTTGCAGCGTGGCGGCGCTGATGGCCGGCGCGACGGAGACGTTGGCCGGCGTATCGGCGTTGGCCGCCAGCGGCGCGCCAAGGCTCAGCGCCAGCGACAGGCAGAGTGACAGCAGATTCTTTTTCATTATGGTATCCCCATTCAGCGTCGACGCGAGTCAGGCAAGAGAATCGGCGTCGGCGAATACACGTTGGGGGGAGCCTGCGGCTCCCCCCGTTCTGTCATTACCACCAGATTTCCATCTGGGCGCCGAAGGTGACCTCATCGTCATTGCCGCGGCTGAAGGTGTGCATGCTGTTGTCGTTGTAGGCTGTGCCGGTGTTGTAACCGGTGTCGGTGTCGGTCGCGTAGCCCCACTTCTCGTCCCACTTGGCGTAGGTGGCGAACACGCGGATAGCCGGACGCGACCAGATGCTGTCGCCCGCCTGCCACTGCTGCGCCAGGGTCACTTTGTACTGGCCGTTGCGATCGCCGGTGCGCTGGGATTTCACGTTGTCGTAACCGGCTTCCAGCAGGGTGCTCATGATCGGCGTCCATTTGTACATTGGGCGCACGCCCACGGTGTACCAGGTGGTGCCGTTGTTGTTGTCGCGGTCGATGTCCTGGAACATGCCGACGTACATCAGCGCCCATTTATCGTTGAAGTCGATGGCGCCGTGATCCAGCACGCGGATCATCTTGCCGTTGTTGTCGATGGTCGCGCCCTGGTTGCGGCCGTTGTTCTGCGAGGTCATGGAGTCGGTGGCGTACTGCACCACGAACTTGTTGTAACCGCTCAGGATGCTCTGGGTATGTTCAGCGGTGAACATCCAGCCGTCTTTGCTGGCGCCGTCGGCCAGGCGATAGTTGTCCTGCGCGTTGGCGCGGCCGTAGTCCACGCCCAGCTCCAGGGTGCCGCCCGGGTTCAGCTCCAGGCCCGCCAGGCGCACGTCGAAGGTGTCGTTGACGGTGGGGCGCTCTTTCCATTCGTTATCCAGGTAGCCGTAGGAGCCGCCGGATTCGGAGTTGCGGGTCACCGCCGCGGACAGTTTGCCGAAGCCCAGATCGATGTTTTCCAGACCGGCGCCCGGGCCGGAGATATCCCAGTAGTAGAAGTCGATCATGTGGACGTCATGGCGCTGATAGAAGCGCTTACCGGCCCACATATTGGCGCCCGGCAGCCAGTCGATCAGGTTTTTACCCTGCACGTTCACTTCGCGGAAGCCCGGCGTCACGTCTTCCCAGTCGGAGCGCTGCGATACGGAATAGGCCAGGTTGGTATCGAAGTAGAAGCTCTTATCGCCCTCCTTCCACACTTCCTGCCCCAGCTTCAGCTCGGCGTAGGTTTCACATTCGTTGCCGAGACGGTATTTACTGGCGGCCCCGGTGGCCTTGAAGCACTGTTGCTCGCCGCCGCTACCGGTCCAGCCGATGCCGGAACGGGCGTAGCCTTTAAAATCAACGGCCATGGCCTGGGTGGTCAACACACCGGCGGCGACGGCCAGTGCCAGAGGAAGTTTGCGCAAGACGGTCATCATTATTCTCCTGTTATAGTCGCTGGATGTGCTTTAAACGCCCGGCTCCTGGTGCAGCCGTTTACATGCCGTACCGTCTTCACGGAACAGATGGCAGCGGTGAGGCGGCAGGCCTATGGCGAATGTTGCACCTTCTTCTACCAGCACCACGTCGTTCTGGCGGTAAACCAGGTTTTGACGAATTGCCGGGATTTGGATGTGGATTTGCGTCTCGTTGCCGAGCTGCTCAACCACCTGTACATCACCGGTAAGCCGAACTTCGGAGGCGTCACCAGGCAGCAGATGCTCCGGGCGAATGCCCAAAGACATGTTGGCGCCGGCCTGAACGTCAGCGCCTTCCACCGGCAGCCACACCAGCTGGCGGTTAGGCAGTTCGACCTGCACTTGTTGCGGTTCTGCGGCGGTCACCTTGACCGGCAGGAAATTCATTTTCGGCGAACCGATAAACCCGGCGACGAAGCGGTTGGCCGGATAGTGATACAGCTCCAGCGGCTTGCCGACCTGGGCGACGCGCCCGGCGTCGAGCACCACTATCTTGTCGGCCAGCGTCATTGCTTCGACCTGATCGTGAGTGACGTAAATCATGGTGCGCTGCAGGCGCTTGTGCAGCCGGGAGATTTCGATGCGCATCTGCACCCGCAGCGCGGCGTCGAGGTTGGACAACGGCTCGTCGAGCAGGAACACGTCCGGCTCCGCCACCAGCGTGCGGCCGATCGCCACGCGCTGACGCTGCCCGCCGGACAGCGCCTTCGGCCGCCGATCGAGCAGGTGCGCCAGCTGCAACACTTCCGATACCTGGTTGACCCGCTGATTGATCTCGGCCTTCTTCGCGCCGGCCAATTTGAGGCCGAACGACATGTTGTCCGCCACCGACAGGTGCGGATACAGCGCGTAGGACTGGAACACCATGCCGATGCCGCGTTCGGAAGGCGGCACCTCATTCATGCGTTTATCGCCGATCAACAGGTCGCCGGAGGTGATGTCCTCCAGCCCGGCGATCATGCGCAGCAGCGTCGATTTGCCGCAGCCCGATGGCCCGACAAACACCACAAACTCGCCGTCATCGATGGTCAGATTGACGTCTTTGGAAATCACGGCCTCACCGAAGGCCTTATAAACGCTGCGCAGTGTGACGCTAGCCATGCGTTACTCCCCTGCTTTCGCAGTTAACATTTCGTGTAAAAATGGCGGACGCAAAGCCCGCCAAAACCCATTGATGACCCTCTTGCTGCGCGCCGTGCTGCCATGCCAATGGCAAGGTCGCCTCAGACGGCGCGGCCGCCTGAGTATAAGGCTGCAGGTTAATCAGCGCTTCAAGGCATTGATCCTGATGGGTAATAAGTAAGCGAACCACGCCATTCCGCTGGCTGACCGCGTTCAGCTCGCCGCGCTGGATCAGCGGCGAGCGACGCAATGCCAGCAGCGACTGGCAGTAACGCAACGTGGAGTGGCTATCCTGTTGCTGGCGGCTGATGGCCAGCGCGCGGTGTTCGATCGCCACCTGTTGATACCAGGCAATTTCGCCGACGGTCACCTGTTCAGGCGCCTCATGCCACGGCATGCGCGTCTGCGCCCCCCGCGGGTCCTGCAGTCCGGCGGCGTGCGGCAATCCCAGCTCTTCTCCCTGATACAGGCAGATGGGCGCCGGCAGCATCGCCAGCAATGTCAAAAAAGCGTCGGCGGAGCGCAGATCGCCCTGCCCCCAATGGCTTACCACCCGCGGCTGGTCGGCATCGCCGGTGCTCCACAGGCTGTCCGCCAGCGTAGCGCGGCGGGCGTGCAGCACCGCCACCAGCTTTTCCACGCTGAAGGGCACCACGTCCAACGCCAGCGGGCTGCGGGCATACTGCTGCGGTGCTACGGCGTGGCGAACGTAGCTGCCGCCGTCGCAATACCACAACGCCAGCCCTTGCGCGGCCACCGCGGCGCCGGCCTCCGGCGGCAGCGCCTGCGGCAGCAGCAAGCCATCCACCGACAGGGCGTTAAGGTAGGGCAACGCCGCCAGCATGCCGTGCACGTCACCCACGCCGTCGCCGTTTCCATCGCGGAAACTGACCGGATGGATCCGGTACAGGGTGGGTTGAACGACGATAGGCGTTGGCGACATAAATCCGGTTTCCTGCTGCGCATGGCGTTGAAAATCAATGTGGCCGATAGTGCGGGAGTTGCTGGAAAGGGTAATCATCCGTAACAGGATTTTTCATGGGGGAGGAGCTGGGAGGATGAGAGAACGACCCGGGCGATGAGAAGTTCCCCCGTTAAGACAAATCTGTGATCGGCCTGGCAAAAATCGTCCCCCTATTTTGTGCCTGACGCCACAGAATAGAGCGCAATGTTAACTGGATCACAATACGCCGGCATGGGGCGTAGAGGGGGGGAGGATGAGAATGTGTCGCTTTGTGACCCACTATTACCGTGAAACTTCTCTCCTTGATGTCTGTGCCCACAAAAAGAAGGACTGGATTATGACTCGCAGCATTACCACCGCCCGCACGCTGGTGCTTTCGGCTCTGACCACCCTGGTGCTCTCTTCTTCCGCCTTCGCCAAGATCGAGGAAGGCAAACTGGTTATCTGGATCAACGGCGACAAAGGCTATAACGGCCTGGCCGAGGTCGGTAAAAAGTTCGAGAAAGACACCGGTATCAAAGTCACCATCGAACACCCGGACAAGCTGGAAGAAAAATACCCGCAGGTAGCCGCTACCGGCGACGGCCCGGACATCATCTTCTGGGCTCATGATCGCTTCGGCGGCTACGCGCAGTCCGGCCTGCTGGCCGAGATCCATCCTTCCAAGGCTTTCCAGGAAAAACTGTTCCCGTTCACCTGGGACGCGGTGCGCTACGACGGCAAACTGATCGGCTACCCGATCGCCGTTGAAGCGCTGTCGCTGATTTACAACAAAGACCTGATCAAGCAGGCGCCCAAGACCTGGGAAGAGATCCCGGCGCTGGACAAACAGCTGCGCGCCGGCGGCAAGAGCGCCATTATGTGGAACCTGCAGGAACCCTACTTCACCTGGCCGATTATCGCCGCCGACGGCGGTTATGCTTTCAAATATGAAAACGGCAAATACAACATCAAGGACGTCGGCGTAGCTAACGCCGGCTCGCAGGCCGGCCTGCAGTTCATCGTCGATGTGGTGAAAAACAAGCACATCAACGCCGACACCGATTATTCGATCGCCGAAGCGGCCTTCAACAAGGGCCAGACCGCCATGACCATCAACGGTCCCTGGGCCTGGAGCAACATCGAACAGAGCAAAATCAACTACGGCGTGACCCTGCTGCCGACCTTTAAAGGCAAGCCGTCCAAACCCTTCGTCGGCGTGCTGACCGCCGGCATCAACGCCGCCAGCCCGAATAAAGAGCTGGCGACCGAGTTCCTGGAAAACTACCTGCTGACCAACGAAGGTCTGGCGGACGTCAACAAAGACAAACCGCTGGGCGCCGTAGCGCTGAAATCCTACCAGGAAGAGCTGGCGAAAGATCCGAAGATCGCCGCCACCATGCAGAACTCGCAAAACGGCGAAATCATGCCGAACATTCCGCAGATGAGCGCCTTCTGGTACGCCGAACGCAGTGCGGTGATCAACGCCGTCAGCGGCCGCCAAACGGTGAAAGCCGCGCTGGATGACGTGCAGACCCGCATCACCAAGTAATGACGCTGTGCGGGATTAACATCCCCAAATAATTGGCGCTACGCCGCGACGGCGAGTGTGCACATCCCCGGGAGCATAGATAGCTGTGTGACCGGGGTGAGCGGACGCCGCCGACAAAAGCGTAGCTTCAAGTATGAAGGGGACAAACGCCCCGCTGTCGCTCCACAGAAAGGAACGCCCTATGCAATTAGCCCACGCCGGGTCGCCTGCGCGCAAAAAATCGAAGTGGTGGCAGAGTGACGTGCTGAAATGGCTGGCCATCGGCCTGCTCAGCCTGGTTACCTGCTATCTGATTGTATTGATGTATGCACAGGGTGAATATCTGTTCGCCATCATGACGCTGATCCTGGTCGGCGCCGGGCTTTACGTTTTTGCTAACCGCCGCGCCTACGCCTGGCGCTACGTTTACCCTGGCATCGCCGGTATGGGGCTGTTTGTCCTGTTCCCGCTGATTTGCACCATCGCCATCGCCTTTACCAACTACAGCAGCACCAACCAGCTGACGTTCGAACGCGCACAGTCGGTGCTGATGCAGCGCCAGTTCCAGACCGGCAAGACCTTTACCTTCGGCCTGTATCCGGCGGCCAACCAGCAATGGCGGCTGCAGCTGATCCATCCGGACAGCGGCCAGCAGCTGATTTCAGAGCCTTTCCGCTTTGACGCCGCCGCGCCGCAGACGCTGAAACTGACGGCGGAGAGCGCCGAGCTGGCGGGCGAACGCGCCACGCTGCGCGTGATTACGCAGAATCGCCAGGCGCTGAACCAACTGGTCGCCCAACTGCCCGACGGCGGCGAGCTGCGCATGAGTTCGCTGCGCCAGTTCTCCGGCACCAGCCCGCTGTATAGCCTGGATAAAGACGGCAACACGCTGACCAATAATCAAACCCAGGTGAAATACCGGCCGAATGCCGAAATCGGCTTCTATCAGGCCGTCAATGCAGACGGCAACTGGGGGCAGGAAACCCTCAGCCCGGGTTATACCGTCACTACCGGCTGGAAAAACTTCCTGCGGGTGTTGCAGGATGAAGGCATCAAGAAGCCGTTCGTTTCGATCTTCATCTGGACCATCCTGTTCTCGGTGATGACCGTGATCCTCACCGTGGCGGTAGGCATGGTGCTGGCCTGCGTGGTGCAGTGGGAGGCGCTGAAAGGCAAGGCGCTGTACCGCGTGCTGCTGATACTGCCCTACGCGGTGCCGTCGTTTATCTCGATTCTGATCTTCAAAGGGCTGTTCAATCAGAGCTTCGGCGAGATCAACATGATGCTCAGCCACCTGTTCGGCATCAAGCCGGCCTGGTTCAGCGACCCGCTCACCGCCAAGAGCATGATCCTGATAGTCAACACCTGGCTGGGCTACCCGTACATGATGATCCTGTGCATGGGCTTGCTGAAGGCCATTCCGGACGATCTGTATGAGGCTTCGGCAATGGACGGCGCCAGCCCGCTGCAAAACTTCTTCCGCATTACCTTCCCGCTGCTGATCAAGCCGCTGACGCCGCTGATGATCGCCAGCTTCGCCTTCAACTTTAACAACTTCGTGCTGATCCAACTGTTGACCAACGGCGGGCCGGACATGATCGGCACCACCACGCCGGCCGGCTCTACCGACCTGCTGGTCAGCTACACCTACCGCATCGCCTTCGAAGGCGGTGGCGGGCAAGACTTCGGCCTGGCGGCCGCCATCGCCACGCTGATCTTCCTGTTGGTGGGCGCGCTGGCGATCCTGAATCTGAAAGCCAGCAAGATGAACTTTGATTAGGGAGAATAACGATGGCCATGGTTCAACCCAAATCCCAGCGCCTGCGCCTGTGGATCACCCATATTCTGATGCTGAGCTTTATCGCCCTGATCATGTTCCCGCTGCTGATGGTGGTGGCCATTTCGCTGCGCTCCGGCAACTTCGCCACCGGCAGCCTGATACCTGAACAGATCTCCTGGGATCACTGGCGGCTGGCGCTTGGCCTCAGCGTCACCCACGCCGACGGCAGCGTGACGCCGCCGCCGTTCCCGGTGCTGCTGTGGCTGTGGAACTCGATCAAGATCGCGGCGATCACCGCCATCGGTATCGTGACGCTCTCGACGACCTGCGCCTACGCCTTTGCCCGCATGCGCTTTCGCGGCAAAAGCACGCTGCTGAAAAGCATGCTGATTTTCCAGATGTTCCCGGCGGTGCTGTCACTGGTGGCGCTGTATGCCCTGTTCGATCGCCTGGGCCAGTACCTGCCGTTTATCGGCCTGAACACCCACGGCGGGGTGATCTTCGCCTATATGGGCGGCATCGCGCTGCACGTCTGGACCATCAAAGGCTATTTCGAAACCATCGACAACTCGCTGGAAGAAGCGGCGGCGCTGGACGGCGCCAGCCCGTGGCAGGCCTTCCGCCTAGTGCTGTTGCCGCTGTCGGTGCCGATCCTGGCGGTGGTGTTCATTCTGTCGTTTATCGCCGCCATCACCGAAGTGCCGGTGGCTTCACTGCTGCTGCGCGACGTGAACAGCTACACGCTGGCGGTGGGCATGCAGCAATATCTCAACCCGCAGAACTACCTGTGGGGCGACTTCGCCGCCGCGGCGGTGCTGTCGGCAATACCCATTACCGCCGTATTCCTGCTGGCGCAGCGCTGGCTGGTGGGCGGCCTGACGGCCGGCGGGGTGAAGGGCTAAATTTGTGCCACTGCAATGCGCTTGATGTACTTAGCTTTTTCCAATCAATACCTGTGTCTTCGGCGGCCCTCTGGGCCGCCATTTTTATGGCCCGGTCAACGCGGCCTCAGCTTCAGCCATGAAGGCGAATTTATTCACGCTTTAGCCGGTCGGTGTTGGCCAGATAGAGCGTCACCACCAGCAACAATATCGCGCCGGCATAAATTAGGGTATCAACGGGGTTGTTATGATCCACTATGATCAAACGAATAATCGCGGTAATGCCGATATAAATAAAATAGCGCAGCGGGAAATGATACCCCGACTCAAAATACTTCACAATCAAGGCGATAAATTCAAAATAAAGGAAGTAGATCACAATGCCTTCAATCAATAAATAAGAAGACGACTCCTCATTGTTGAGAAATAACACTTTCGCCAAATGAATGGTTTCCTTCACCAGGAACACCACCAAGATGGCCGCCAACAGCAACAGACCTACGTTCAGCACCCGCTGCAACCCCTTCGCAATCATTATTGAACGCGATGTTTTCGCCATAAAAACTCCCCATCAGTACCGCTAAATTTATCCGCACATCCTAACATAGGCATTATCTTAAAAATGACACCCTCTATAAGTGCACAATAAATTCAATCCAATTCAAATAGTTACAATAGGATATTTCTGGTGGATATATTTGTAGCAAATTGAAATGTCAACTATCATGGGACGTAGATCTTTACATAAAACCAATAACCTCGAATTAACAAGGGAATTCTTTATGCGCGCTAAACTTAACGGACTGGTCGCGGCGGGCCTGTTTACCTGTGCTTTAACCGGCCACGCTGCCGGTTTAGTGGCTCCTGACAACGACCTGCGCAACGATTTGGCCTGGCTGTCCGATCGTGGTGTGATTAACGTCAGCTTGTCCACCTGGCCGTTGAGCCAGGAAGAAATCAACTCCGTCATTGCGCAAGCCAAACCGGTAACTAATACCGAGAAGAATGTCATCGATCGCGTGCAGCGCCGCGTTGATGCCCTGAAGGCCAACGTCCGCATCAGCGGCTACGCCTCTACCGACAAACCCGGCACCCCGCAGGGCTTCGGTCAAAACGAATATGCCGACGACCGTTTGACCGTTGGCGCCGGCGCCAACGGCGACTTCTGGGACGTGCGTCTGCAGGGGTCCGTTGAAGGCGATCAGCGCGTTAGCGATGGCTCTAAATTCAATATGAACGGCTCCTACGGCGCGGTGAAAATCTGGAACCAGTGGCTTTCCTTCGGTGAAGTGTCCCAATGGTGGGGGCCTGGCTATGACGGCAGCCTGATCCGTTCCGACGCCGCACGCCCGGTGGCCGGCTTTATGCTGCAGCGCGCCGACCAGTCGCCGTTTGAAACCCCGTGGCTGTCATGGATTGGCCGCTGGCAGTACCAGCTGACCGCCGGCCAACTGTCGCAGTACGCCGCGGTGCCGCACACCAAACTGATTGGCGGCCGCTTTACCATGATGCCGACCGACTTCGTCGAATTGGGCGCGTCACGCGTCATGATGTGGGGCGGCGAGGGCCGCCCGCAGTCCTGGAGCTCGTTCTGGGATGCGGCAACCGGTAAAGACAACACCGGTGATAAAGCTAACGATCCGGGCAACCAGCTCGCCGGCTTTGACTTCAAGCTGAAAATGCAGCCGCTGATCGGCCTGCCGGTCAGCCTGTACGGCCAGTTGGTCGGTGAAGACGAGGCGGGCTTCCTGCCTTCGCAAAATACCTACCTGCTGGGCCTGGAGGGCCACCCAGAATGGGGCTCCACCACCATTAACTGGTCGATTGAAGGGGCGGATACTCGCGCCAATATGACCCGTAAAGGATACGTCTATAATCACTGGGTCTACAAAGGCGGCTACTACCAGCAGGGTTACCCACTGGGCCATGCGATGGGTGGCGACGGCCAGATGCTGTCCGGCCGCGTCGAGCTGGTGCTGGACGACAGCCAGCGCTGGAGCACCCGCCTGGTTTACGCCAAGGTGAACCCGCTGAATCAGAGCATCAACCAGGCGTTCCCGAAATCGGACACGCTGAAAGGCATTCAGCTCGGCTGGGGCTACACCTTCCCTTCCGCGGTCAAGTTCGACACCAGCCTGTGGTACACCAACAGCGACGCCAGCACGGCGGACGACGTGGGCGCCGGCGTGAGCTTCGAAGTGCCGATCAATCTGTAACCTTCTGCAGACGTAAAAAAACCCGCCGCGGCGGGTTTTTTATTGGCTTCAATTCAGCCGGCGGTTAACGCCACTCTTTGAAACGGTTGATCAGCGCATTGGTTGAGCTGTCGTGGCTGCTGACTTTCTCGCTGCCCGCCAGCTCCGGCAGAATACGGTTAGCCAGCTGTTTGCCCAGCTCCACGCCCCACTGGTCGAAGGTGAAGATGTTCAGGATGGCGCCCTGGGTGAAGATCTTGTGCTCATACAGCGCAATCAGGCTGCCCAGGCTGAACGGGGTGATTTCACGCAGCAGGATGGAGTTGGTCGGGCGGTTGCCTTCGAACACCTTGAACGGCGCTACGTGCTTGACCTGTTCCGGCGTCTTGCCCTGTGCGGCGAACTCGGCCTCCACCACTTCCAGCGATTTACCGAACGCCAGCGCTTCGGTCTGCGCGAAGAAGTTCGACAGCAGCTTGGCATGATGGTCGCTCAGCGGATTATGGCTGACCGCCGGGGCGATAAAGTCGCAAGGAACCAGCTTGGTGCCCTGGTGAATCAGCTGGTAGAACGCGTGCTGGCCGTTGGTGCCCGGCTCGCCCCAGATGATTGGGCCGGTCTGGTAATCGACCGGATTGCCGTTGCGGTCTACATATTTGCCGTTGGACTCCATGTTGCCTTGCTGGAAGTAAGCGGCAAAACGGTGCATGTACTGGTCATACGGCAAAATGGCTTCGGTTTCGGCGCCAAAGAAGTTGTTGTACCAGATACCGATCAGCGCCAGCAGCACCGGCAGGTTTTTCTCCGCCGGGGTGTTCGCGAAGTGTTGGTCCATCGCGTGCGCGCCGCTCAGCAGCTGCTCGAAGTTCTCATAGCCCACGGAAAGCGCGATCGACAGACCGATCGCCGACCACAGAGAGTAACGGCCGCCCACCCAGTCCCAGAATTCGAACATGTTGTCGGTATCGATGCCGAACTCGGCTACCGCTTTGCCGTTGGTAGACAGCGCGGCGAAGTGTTTCGCCACGTGCTGCTGGTCGGCGGCGCTGCTCAGGAACCAGTCGCGCGCGCTGTGGGCGTTGGTCATGGTTTCCTGCGTGGTGAAGGTTTTGGACGCCACCAGGAACAGCGTGGTTTCCGGGTTCAGCGGCTTCAGCGTTTCGGCGATGTGCGTACCGTCGACGTTGGAGACGAAGTGCATGTTCAGATGGTTTTTATACGGGCGCAGCGCTTCGGTGACCATGTACGGGCCGAGATCCGAACCGCCGATGCCGATGTTCACTACGTCGGTGATCGGCTTGCCGGTGTAGCCTTTCCAGTCGCCGCCGATCACCCGGCCGCAGAACTGTTTGATTTTTGCCAGCACCGCGTTCACTTCCGGCATCACGTCTTTACCGTCGACGATAATCGGGCTGTTGCTGCGGTTGCGCAGCGCGATATGCAGTACTGCGCGATCTTCGGTGCGGTTGATTTTCTCGCCGGCGAACATCGACTTGATGGCGCTTTGCAGATCGGTTTCTTTCGCCAGTGCCTGCAGTTTTTCCAGGGTTTCTTCAGTGATGCGGTTTTTGGAATAGTCCACCAGCATCTGATCGTCGAAGGTGGCGGAAAACTTGGAGAAACGCTCACTGTCCTGCGCAAACAAATCGGCGATGCGGACGTCTTTCATCTGTGCAAAATGTTGCTGCAGGGCTTGCCAAGCAGCGGTTTGACTAGGATTGATATTTTTCATAGCAACACTCTTAGGCTTGAGAATAAAGATGCGTGGTTGTCCGATTGTAGCCTGTTCGACTGTGATTATGATCTCTTTTCTTGCGATAGGCGCTAACTGTCAACGCGTGCCGCATCGTTTCAGCTTTTCCCCTATACTTTTGGCTAACGGCCTGTTACCAGCGCTGCGGAATTGTCACTGGAATGTGCCATGTTGTTGTTCATACCGTATTTGAAAGGGATCTCCGCTATGGAATTATCTGCCCCATTGATGTTGGTGGTCATCGGCCTGAGCTCGTTGCTGGCCCAGTGGCTGGCCTGGCTGCTGCGCCTGCCCGCCATCTTGCCTTTGCTGCTGTTCGGCATCCTGCTGGGGCCGGCGGTGCACCTGGTGCAGCCGGACCTGCTGTTCGGCGATTTGCTGTTTCCATTAGTGTCACTGTCGGTGGCAATCATCTTATTTGAAGGCGCGCTGACGCTGCGGGTTGAGGAAATACGCGGCCTCGGCGGCGTAGTGCGCAACCTGGTCAGCATCGGCATGCTGGTGACTTTCCTGACCATCAGCGTCGCCAGCTGGTGGCTGTTGGACTTCCCGCCGGAGCTGGCGGCGCTGATCGGCGCGGTGACGGTGGTGACCGGGCCGACGGTGATCGCCCCGCTGATGCGCGTGGTGCGGCCAAACGCCAATATCAACCAGGTGTTGCGCTGGGAAGGCATCGTTATTGACCCGGTAGGCGCCATCTTCACCCTGCTGGTGTTCGAATTTATCGTGCTGAAGCAGAACGCGGAATCTTACACCCACCTGTTTTGGACGCTGGGGATTACCGCCGCCGTCGGCCTGATCGCCGGTGCGCTGTTCGGCTACCTGCTGGGCCTGGCGCTGCGCCGCGTCTGGCTGCCGCGCTATCTGCAAAACCTGGCGGTGCTGGCGATCATGCTGACCGCTTTCGGCGTTTCCAACGCCATCGCCGACGAATCCGGCCTGTTGACCGTCACCGTGATGGGCATCTGGCTGGCCAATATGCGCGACGTGGACACCAGCGACATTCTGGCGTTCAAGGAGGAGCTGTCGGCGATCCTTATTTCGGCGCTGTTTATCATTCTGGCGGCGCGGCTGGACATCAACGCGCTGTGGAACATGGGCTGGCCGCTGCTGGGCCTGTTGCTGGTAGTGCAGTTTATCGCCCGCCCGCTGTGCATCGCGGTATCGACCTGGCGCTCCTCCCTGCACTGGCGCGACCGTTTGCTGCTGTGTTGGATAGCGCCGCGCGGCATCGTCGCCGCCGCGGTCAGTTCGCTGTTCGCGCTGACGCTGCAGCGCAGCGGCTACCAGGGCGCCGATCGGCTGGTGACCGTGGTGTTCGCCATCATCATCGGCACCGTGGTGCTGCAGAGCCTGACCAGCGGCATGATGGCGCGCTGGCTGCGGGTACAGCAGCAAAAACCGCGCGGCGTGCTGATCGTCGGCGCCAACAGCGTGGCGCGCATGCTGGCGCAGGCGCTGATGAAAATGAATATCCCGGTGCTCGTTACCGACAGCAGCTGGGAATACTACCGCCAGGCGCGCATGGAAGGCATCCCGGCCTATTACGGTCATGCCTACTCCGAACATGCCGAAAACTACCTCGACCTGAGCGATACCGCCCAGGTGCTGGCGCTGTCGCCCAACCGCCACCAGAACGCCTTGGCGGTCTACCACTTCGGGCATATCTTTGGCGACGATCACGTGTTCGCCATCCGCTCCGGCGCACCGCTGAAAGGCCGCGGCAACAGTTCGGAGAGCTCGCGCTTTCGCCGGCATGAGATCCTGTTCAATCAGGAAGCCACCTACGGCCGTCTGAGCAGCCTGATAGCCAAAGGCGCCACCATCAAGGCGACCAAGCTGAATGAGAATTTCGGCTGGTTGGAATATCTGGAAAAACACCAGGGCGTGATCCCGCTGTTTTGCCAGCGGGAAGACGGTTCGCTGCAGCCGATCGGCGCAGGTGCCGCGCCGGCCATGCCCTGTACGCTAATCGCCCTGGTGCAAGATGAAAATCCCTCAACGTCTGCCCGTTGACAGAACGGCGATAACCGGCTATTCCTAACAGCCTACTTGCGCACCCGGTGCGCAAGCCAGAAGAGGCGCGTCGCCCAGGTAGAGTGTCAGAGGAGCCGTTTTCCAATGACGGCACATGAGGGGGAGCGACGCCGAGGTAAGATGATCCGCGGCGATCATCTTATCGGCTACAGGGGCTGAATCCCCTGGGTTGTCACCAGGATCGCCCTTTGCGGGCGGTCGGCAAGGTGGGGCGCTTCTGGGTGTATCGTAGCTTTACCTCTACGCCTGCTCCCTGTTTACCGCTCTCCCCTTGTGCCAAGGCTATGGAATAAAGTGCCCTCTGAAGACGGCATCCCTGACACGAGGTTTTTACATGACCCAAGCAGCACCCCATGATTCTACCGTGGTAGCCAAGTTCGGCGGCACCAGCGTTGCCGACTTCGAAGCCATGAACCGCAGCGCCGACGTGGTGCTCTCCAACCCGCAGGTGCGCCTGGTGGTGCTGTCCGCTTCGGCCGGCGTCACCAACCTGCTGGTGGCCCTGGCCGAAGGCTGCGACGCCGAGCAGCGCAACTATCGGCTTGATGAAATCCGCCGCATTCAATACGCCATCCTCGAGCGCCTCAACGCGCCGCAGGTGATCCGCGAAGAAATCGACCGCATGCTGGAAAATATCGCCATGCTGTCGGAGGCTGCGGCGCTGGCCAACTCCGCCGCACTGACCGATGAACTGGTGAGCCACGGGGAACTGATGTCCACCCTGCTGTTCGTCGAGATCCTGCGCGCCCGCCGCGTACAGGCGGAATGGTTCGACGTGCGCAAAGTGATGCGCACCGACGATCACTTCGGCCGCGCCGTGCCGGACAACGCCGCGCTGAGCGAACTGGCCCAGACGCTGCTGAAACCGCGCCTGCAGGAAGCGCTGGTGGTTACCCAGGGCTTTATCGGCAGCGAAGCGAAAGGCCGCACCACCACGCTGGGGCGCGGCGGCAGCGACTACACCGCCGCATTGCTGGGCGAAGCGCTGCACGTCAGCCGGGTGGATATCTGGACCGACGTGCCGGGCATTTACACCACCGATCCGCGCGTAGTGCCGGCGGCCAAGCGCATCGACAAGATCGCCTTCGAAGAAGCGGCGGAAATGGCCACCTTCGGCGCCAAGGTGCTCCACCCGGCGACCTTGCTGCCGGCGGTGCGCAGCGATATTCCGGTGTTTGTCGGCTCCAGCAAGGATCCGGCCGCCGGCGGCACGCTGGTGTGCAACACCACCGAGAACCCGCCGCTGTTCCGCGCGCTGGCGCTGCGCCGCAAACAAACCCTGCTGACGCTGCACAGCCTGAATATGCTGCATGCGCGCGGCTTCCTGGCCGAGGTATTCAGCATCCTGGCGCGGCATAATATCTCCGTGGACCTGATAACCACCTCGGAAGTCAGCGTAGCGCTGACCATGGACACCACCGGCTCCACCTCCACCGGCGGCAGCCTGCTGACCACCTCGCTGCTGACCGAACTGTCGTCGCTGTGCCGGGTGGAAGTGGAGGAAAACCTGGCGCTGGTGGCGATCATCGGCAACAAGCTGTCCCAGGCCTGCGGCGTGGGCAAAGAGGTGTTCGGCGTGCTCGACCCGTTCAACATCCGCATGATCTGCTACGGCGCCAGCAGCTACAACCTGTGCTTCCTGGTGCCCGGCGACGACGCCGAGCAGGTAGTTCGCACCCTGCACCACAACCTGTTCGAATAAGTTATTATCTTTTCCAGCGGGCGCGGCATGCTGCGCCCCTGCGCCAACAATAAGCGGTCTATAACGCGCAGGGACTTCCCGCAACAACACAACCACACAACCACACAACCACACCCATCGTTCTTAATTTGGCTAAGGAAACCCACGTCAATGCTGGCAAAACTCACGCGCTTGTTCCCTTTGTGGGCGGTACTGCTGTCCGTCGCCGCCTATTACACGCCGACCACCTTTACCGGCATCGGCCCCTACGTCAGCCCGCTGCTGATGCTGATCATGTTCGCCATGGGCGTGACGCTGCGGCTGGATGACTTCAAACGGGTGCTGTCGCGCCCCGGCCCGGTGGCCGCCGGGATCTTCCTGCACTATCTGATCATGCCGCTGGCGGCCTGGATCCTGGCGATGCTGTTCCGCATGCCGCCGGATCTGTCCGCCGGCATGGTGCTGGTCGGCAGCGTGGCCAGCGGCACCGCCTCCAACGTGATGATCTATCTGGCCAAGGGCGACGTGGCGCTGTCGGTCACCATCTCGGCGGTTTCCACGCTGGTGGGCGTATTCGCCACCCCGCTGCTGACGCGCCTGTACGTCGACGCCAAGATCAGCGTCGATATCATGGGCATGCTGCTGAGCATTCTGCAGATCGTGGTGATCCCGATCGGCCTTGGCCTGATCGTCCACCACGCCTTCACCAAAACCGTCAAGCGGGTTGAACCGCTGCTGCCGGCGCTGTCGATGGTTTGCATTTTGGCTATCATCAGCGCGGTAGTGGCCGGCAGCCAGAGCCATATCGCGTCGGTCGGCCTGGTGGTGATTATCGCGGTGATCCTGCACAACGGCATCGGCCTGTTGAGCGGTTACTGGGGCGGCAAGCTGTTCGGCTTCGACGAGTCGACCTGCCGCACGCTGGCGATCGAGGTCGGCATGCAGAACTCCGGGCTGGCGGCCACGCTGGGCAAAATTTACTTCTCACCGCTGGCCGCACTGCCGGGTGCGCTGTTCTCGGTCTGGCACAACCTCTCCGGCTCGCTGCTGGCGGGGTACTGGTCCGGCCGGCCGATCAAGAAGAAATAATCCTCTCTCCGGGGCGCAAACATTCGCGCCCCGTCATCTCTCTGCGAAATTTCGTATTTCCCACTGGTCGGATTGTCATAATTCCCCGCATCCTCTATTATCCGTGAAAAATAAAAATTCAGATTCTTCCTATGCATGCCGATAATGCAGGAAGAGCGAAAATCATCACCACTTTTTTTAATTAATTAAGTCGCCAGGGTTGCCCGCCAAAAAAGAAGCAACCTAATTATTATTTAGATATATACCCACCGTCTTATTTGCCTGCGGCGAATCAAGATACCCCGCAATGTTCATGTCGCTCATTATTTCGGGCCGGCTGTTGGTCGCCCGTGGTTAACATCATGGATTGGGTTGTCTGCTCCGGCGAACGCCCATAATGGATTATAATGATTAGAAAAATTTCCACCCTGGCCGTGCTTTTCAGCACGGCGTTGTCCGCCGCCACCCTGCCTGAACCGGAAATGGCCGGCATGACGATGGGCGAGTCCCGCCGCGCGCTGCAGGACAGCTCGCGTGAGATCAACCAGCTGATAGAGCAACGCCGCTACCAGCAGCTTAAGCAGCAACGGCTGCTGGCGGAGCCTGAACCCGCCGCTCCTGCGCTGCCGCAGTCCGCCCAATGCCTGCCGATCGCCGGCGTTTATCTGCAGGGCGTTACCCTGTTGTCAGCTGCGGATCTCTCCGCGCTGAGCGCCTTGCCGCAGCAATGCATCAGCAGTAATGACATCAACCGCCTGTCGCGAGAACTTACCCGCTTATATGTTGCAAAAGGCTATATCACCGCGCGCGTACAGTTTATTCGCCCCAATAAACAGCGGGAGTTGGGATTACGCGTCAACGAAGGGTTTATTGAGAAAATAGAGGGCGGCGATCGTTGGGTAAACAGCCGTTTATTATTTCCGGGGCTGGAAGGCAAACCGCTGAAATTAATCCAGCTCGATCAGGGATTGGATCAGGCTAATCGTTTGCAATCCAATACCACCCGTTTAGATATTTTACCCGGCCAGCAAGTTGGCGGGTCAATTATTCGGCTACGCAATGACCACGCCAAACCCTGGCAGCTGATTGCCGGCACGGATAATTACGGCCAAAAAAACACCGGCCAATGGCTGGCGCGCGCCACCGCCACCCTGGACAGCCCGTTCGGCCTGTCGGACTTCGTCAGCCTGAACGCCAACAGCACCGTGGAAAATCCGGCGCATCGCTACAGCCGCGCTTATACCCTGCTCTATTCACTGCCCTACGGCGCATTCACTTTCAGCGGGTTCGCCAGCTTTTCAGCCTACGAGAATCACCAGCAGCTGGCGTTCAACAACGTCAAGCTGCACGGCCAAACTCAGCAATACGGCCTGCGCGGCGACTACGTGTTTTACCGCGATCGCGATCAAATCGACAGCCTGAGCGGCCAGTTGACCTATAAGCGTATCGATAACTATTTTGAAAGCGTGCGCCTCGAGGTCGGCAGCCCGACGCTGACCCTGGCCGAGCTGGGCGTCAGCCATCTGCAGATCCTGCCCAGCGGCGTGTTCAGCGCCAACCTCAGCGTCGAACAGGGTTTACCCTTGCTGGGGGCCGATCGCCACCCCAACGCGGTTCACCTCGACGGCCAGTTCACCAAGGGCAAAGCCTTCGTCAACCTCAGCCAGCGCCTGAGCCTGGCCGGCGCGACCTACCAGCTCAACAATCTGTTTTACGGCCAATACAGCCGCGACCCGTTGCCGGGCGTGGAGTGGCTGAGCCTGACCGATCGCAGCGCCATTCGCGGCTTCAGCCGCAGCACGCAGTCCGGCGATAACGGTTGGTATTTGCAGAACACCCTGTCACGCAGCGTCAATCTGGGTTCAGTCACCCTCACTCCGCGCCTCGGCGCCGACGTCGGTCGCGTGATGCCGCATCAGGAAAAATCGGGCTGGAACAGCAGCGCCGGGCTGAGCGCCGGCGCCACCTTGCGCTACCGGCGCGCGCTGGCCGATCTCGAAGTCAGCCGCGGCTGGATCCTGTCGGAAAGCGCCACTCCGGTGGATCCGATCCAGGTGCTGGCGCGCTTTTCTTACACCTTTTAGTCAACAGTTTTGCAGGACCCACGGCAATATACGGAGATACATGGATGAAAAATAATAACTTCAGGCTTTCAGCGGCAGGCAAACTGGCCGCCGCACTGGCGATTATTCTCGCCGCTTACGGCACCGCCTTCGCCGGCGAGATAGTCTCGGCCGGCGGCGCCAACGGCCCCGGCGTTTCTACCGCCGGCAGCGGCGCGCAGGTGGTCAATATCGTCAACCCAAACGGTAACGGGCTGTCGCATAACCAGTATCAGGACTTCAACGTCAACCAGCCCGGCGCGGTGCTGAACAACTCCCTCGCTCAGGGCATGTCGCAGCTGGCTGGCCAGTTGGGGGCCAACCCCAATCTGACCGGCCACGAGGCCAGGGTGATCCTCAACGAAGTGATCGGCCGCAACCCTTCACTGCTGCACGGCCAGCAGGAGATCTTCGGCATGGCCGCCGACTATGTGCTGGCCAACCCAAACGGCATCAGCTGCCAGGGCTGCGGTTTTATCAATACCAGCCGCTCGTCGCTGGTGGTGGGCAACCCGCTGGTGGAAAACGGCCTGCTGCAGGGCTACAGCACCTTCGGCAACCGTAACGCGCTGGCGCTCAGCGGCGCCATCGACGCCGGCGGCGTGCTGGATCTGATCGCCCCGAAGATCGACAGCCGCGGCCATGTGGTGGTGAAAGACTTCAAGCGAGCGGACGGCACTATCATTCCGGCGACGATTAACGCCATCAGCGGCGCCAACCGGGTGGCGCGCGACGGCAGCCCGATCGCCAGCGAACAACCGCAAAGCGCGCTGGACAGCTACTATCTGGGCAGCATGCAGGCCGGGCGCATCAACATTATCAACACCGCGCAGGGCAGCGGCGTGAAGCTGGCCGGCACGCTGACCGCCGGTGACGAGCTCAAGGTGAAAGCCTACGATATCCGCAGCGAAAGCCGCATTGAAAACGCCGGCAACAGCCGCGACAGCGACAAGAACTACCAAAACTACCGCGGCGGCATCGAAATCAGCGACCGCAGCAGCAGCCAGAAACTGGTGCGCACCCGGCTGCAGGGCAAGAATATCAGCCTGCTGGCCGATAACCGCAACCAGCTCACCGCCACCGACGTCGAAGGCGAAAATATCACCCTGCAGGGCGCCAGCCTGACGCTCGACGGGCAACGGCTGAAGCAGACCCAGGGGCATACCGACAACCAGTGGTTCTACTCCTGGCAATACGACGTGACCCGCGAGCGCGAGCAGCAGCAGCAGGCGGGCAGCACCGTCGCCGCCAAGGGCACGGCCACGCTGACCAGCACCAAAGAGGACGTGACGCTGCTGGGCGCCAACGTCTCGGCCAAGGAACAGCTGAACGTCAAGGCGGCGCGCGACCTGCACCTCGCCGGGCTGGTGGAGAAGGATAAGTCCAGCGAGCGCGGCTACCAGCGCAACCACACCGCCAGTTTGCGCACCGGCAGCTGGCACAACAGCGACGAAAGCGAAAGCCTGAAGGCCAGCGAGTTGCGCAGCGGCGGCCTGCTGAAGCTGGAGGCCGACCGCAAGGTCATCGCCCAGGGCGCCAGGGTGCACGCCACCGGCAATCTGGACGTCAAGGCCAGGGATCAGATCCAGATCGACGTGCAAAAAACCGCTAACGCCAAAACCGTGCGCGATGACAAAACCTCCTGGGGCGGCATCGGCGGCGGCGACAATAAAAACAACAGCAACCGCCGCGAAGTCGGCCACGCCTCGGAACTGACCAGCGACGGCATGCTGACACTCAATGGCCAACAGGGCGTCACCATTACCGGCAGCAAGGCGAAAGGCAAGCAAGGCGGCTTCGTCGAGGCCGCCCAGGGCGGCCTGCGCATCGATAACGCCCTCAGCACCACCGTGGATAAAATCGACGCCCGCACCGGCACCGTATTCAACATCACCCGCGATTCGCACCAGGCCAACAACCGCTACCAGCACAGCACCGGCAGCGAACTGAAATCCGACACCAATCTGCAGCTGATCAGCCATCGCGACACCGACGTGATCGGCAGCCGGGTGACCAGCGCCGGCGAGCTGAGCGTCACTTCGAAAACCGGCGACATCAACGTCAAAGCCGCTGAGCAGCAACAAAAAATTGACGAGCAGAAAACCGCGCTCACCGTCAACGGCTACGCCAAAGAGGCCGGAGATAAGCAGTACCGCGCCGGTTTGCGCATCGAACACGCCAGCGACAGCGAAAAAACCACCCGCACCGAGAACCGGTCTGCAACCCTCAGCGGCGGCAGCGTGAAGCTTGAGGCGAATAAAGACGTCACCTTCAGCGGTTCCAAACTGAAAGCCGACAAAGGGGATGCCAGCATCAGCGGCAACAACGTCTCCTTCCTGGCGGCCGACGACCAAACCACCTCGAATACCGAGCAGACCAAGATCGGTGGCGGCTTCTATTACACCGGCGGCATCGACAAGCTAGGCAGCGGCGTCGAAGCCGGCTACGAGAACGGCAAAACGCAGGCGGAAAGCAGCAAGGCGGTCACCTCCGGCAGCGACGTCAAGGGCAACCTGACGATCAACGCCCGCGACAAGCTGACCCAACAAGGCGCGCAACACCGCGTCAGCGGCAGCTATAAAGAGAACGCCGCCAGCGTCGATCACCTGGCCGCCGCCGACAGCGCCAGCACCACCACCAGCAAAACCGACGTTGGGGTGAACATCGGCGCCAACGTCGATGTCAGCGCAGTCACGCGTCCTATCGAGCGTGCAGTCGGCAAAGCGGCCAAGCTGGACGTGAACGGCGTGATTAACGACGTCGGCGGCATCGGCGCGCCAAACCTCGGGCTGGATATCGGCGCCCAGGGCGGCAGCAATGAAAAGCACAGCAGCAGCTCGCAGGCGGTGGTCAGCTCGGTGAAAGCCGCTGACATCGAGATTAACGCCGGCGGCGCGGTGCGCGATCGGGGTACGCAATATCAGGCGGGCAAAGGCGCTATCACCCTCAACGCCGGCAGTCATCACAGCGAAGCCGCCGTCAACCGGCAGGAAGAACGCTCTACCGACACCCGCGGCAGCGCCGGGGTGCGCGTTTACACCACCACCGGCAGCGATCTGGCCGTAGACGCCAAAGGCGAAGGCGGCACCCAACGCAGCGAGAAAACCGCCAGCCAGGCGGTGACGGGCTCACTTGCCGCCGGCAATGGCATCAGCATCAACGTCGCCAAAGACGCCACTTATCAGGGCACCGAGCTGGACGGCGGCAAGGGGAAAACCCGGATCGACGCCGGGGGCAACCTGCGCGTCGAGCAGGCCAACGACACGCAGCGTGAAAACCACAGCGGCTATAACGTCAAGGCCTCGGCAAAAGGCGGTTTCACTGCCGACAGCAAGAGCTTTGGCGCCGGTCTCGGCGGCGGCACCAGCAGCGGTGAAAGCAACGGCCGCACCGCGCAGGTCAGTAAAATCGGCGGTGAGCAAGGGATCGCGCTGAATGCCGGCAATAACCTGACGCTGCAAGGCAGCGAAGTGGCCAGCCAGGGAAATATCACCCTCGGCGCGGGCAACCAGGTCAAGCTGCAGGCGGCGGAGTCCAGCCAGGCGCGCAAGGGCAGCAGCCTGTCGGGCAACCTCGATCTGGGCGGCGGCAGTTCGGACAACAAGGAAAAAAGCGGTGGCAACCTGTCCGTCGGCGGGGCTTTCGATATCGCCAGGGTCGATGAATCCGCCACCACCCGCCAGGGTGGCAAAATCACCGGCGGCGGCGCGGTGACCATTTCCGCCAAGGGCGAAGGGGCCGACGCCCTGCACCTGCAGGGCAGCGAAGTGAGCGGCAAGCGCACCGTCCTTGAGGCGAAAAACGGCGGCATCCTGCTGGAATCGGCGCAAAGCGAGCAGCACAAGAACAACTGGAACCTGGGGATCAAGGCCAACGCCAAGGGCGGCCAGACGTTCAACAAGAGCGACAGCGGCCAGGTGGACCCAACCAGCGGCAAGGATACCCATACGCTGGGCGCCGGGCTGAAGGTCGGCGTTGAGCAGTTGGACAAAACCACCCACGCCAACGCCCATATCAAGGGCGATGAGGTGACGCTGGAGAGCGGCAAGGACACCCGCCTTGCCGGCGCGCGGATCGATGCCGACAGCGTTAAGGGCGACATCCGCGGCGATCTGCGGATCGAAAGCCGCAAAGACGTCGAGCATAGCGTCAAGGTGGATGTCGACGCAGGACTGAGCCACAGCAACGATCCGGGCAGCAGCGTCACCGCCAAACTGTCGAAAGTGGGCACGCCGCGCTACGCCGGTAAGGTAAAAGAGAAGCTGGACGCCGGGGTGAACAACGTGGCCGACGCCACCACCGCCAAGTACAACCGCGTGGCGCATCGCCTCGACCCGCAGCAGGACACCACCGGCGCCGTCAGCTTCAATAAGGCCAACGGGCAGGTGACCCTGCCGGAAGCGGCGACCGGCGACAAACCGGCCGGTGCGCTGTGGGATCGCGGCGCACGCCGCGCGGGCAACGCCGCCAAAGACAGCCTCACCGGCCCGGCGGGTGTGCAGGGGCAAATCAAGGTCAACGCCGATGTGGTGCGCAACGACGCCGTAACCGAACAGTCGGCCATTACCGGCGACCGCGGCGTAGCGCTGAAGGTGCAAGGCCAGACCCAGCTGACCGGCGGCGAGATCCGCAGCCGGCAGGGTAAGGTGGCGCTGGGCGGCGGCCAGGTAACGCAGCAGGACGTTAGCGGCCAGCGTTATCAGGGCGGCGGCCGCGGCGATGTGGGCCTGTCGGTAGGCGGCTTGCTGGCGGGCGCGGGCAAACAGGGGCTGAGCGGCGATGTGCCTATCGCCAGCGGCCATGCCGCGACGGTTCAGGCCGACGCCAAAGCCGGCGTTTTCAGCGGTAAATAACCGCCCTTAAGCCACAACGCCCCCGGCGCAACCGGGGGCGTTGTTTTACAGCGTGCTCGGGGTGTCTTCCCAGTCGCGGTCGTCGTCTTTCTCATCCTGATCCAGCACGTTGTAAGCCACCGCGCAGAACAGCGAATTCAAACGCTTCATATCCCCCAACAGCCCCAAATGCAGCGAACTGGTTTCGATGCTCTGTACGTTTTGCTGGTGCAGCCGATCGACGTGCGCATGCGCATAGCGGCGGTCCAAAATGCGGAAACGGTGCTTGGAACGGCGCAGCCGCTTGGCGCTGGTCACGTCGCCGGACAAGAACACCGACAGGCCCAGGCGCAGGTTGCCGATCAGCCGCTCATGCAGCGCATCCAGCTCCGCCAGCCCTTCGGCGGAGAAGGCCCGCCGCGCCGCGTGCGATTTGGCCCCTACGTCGCCGGCCATGCGTTCGATGATATCGCCCGCCTGTTCCAGGTTAAGCGCCATCTCGATAATTTCCGCCCAGCGGCGGGAATCCTCTTCTCCCAGATCCTCTTTCTGGATCTGCGCCAGATACAGCTTGATGGCGGTGTACAGCACGTCGACGTCATCGTCCAACCGACGCACTTCTTTATCCTGCCCCTGCTTGCCGTGCAGCACTTCGCGCTGCAGGATCATCATGTGTTCCACCACGTCGCCCATGCGCAGGGTTTCGCGCGCCGCGTTGGCCAGCGCCAGCGTCGGCGTATCCAGCGCGCTGGCGTCCAGGTGCCGCGGCCGCATGCGCGGATCGTCGGCCGCCACGTCGGCGATCAGCGTTTCGCACAGGCGCGCCATCGGCTCGGCCAGCGGGATCATCACCAGACAGCGGATCAGGTTGTAAAACACGTGGAAGTAGATCACCAGCTCTTCATTGCCGCCGGGCAGCCGGCTCATCACGTCCGCCAGGTAGGCGACGAACGGCAGCACCAGCACGCAGCCAATCAGCTTGAACAGCAGGCTGCCGAGCGCCACCCGGCGGCCGGCGGCGTTCTGGCCGCTGGTGTTGATCACCGCCAACAGGCCGCTGCCAAGGTTGGCGCCGATCACCAGGCACAGCGCCACCTTCAACGAGATGACGCCGGAGGCGGTCAGGGTGGCGGTCAGCAGCACCGCCGCCAGGCTGGAATAGCTGACGATAGCGAACAGCGCGCCGGTCAGGGCGTCGAGCATCACGTCGCCGGTCAGCGACGAGAACAGCACCTTGACGCCGGCCGCCTGAGTGATCGGCGTAGCGGCGGCAACGATCAGTTCCAGCGCCAGCACGATCAGCCCAAGGCCGATGAACACCCGGCCCATCTGGCCAACCCGGGTCTGCTTGCGGCTGAGGAACAGGAATACCCCGACCAGGATCAGCAGCGGCGACAGCCAGGAGAGATCGAAGGTCAGCACCCGCGCCATCAGCGCGGTGCCGACGTCGGCGCCGAGCATGATCACCAGCGCAGGCGCCAGCCCCACCAGCCCCTGCGCGACAAACGAAGTGACCAGCAGCGCGGTAGCGTTGCTGCTTTGCACCAGCGCGGTAACGCCGATGCCGGAAACGAAGGCCAGCGGTTTTCTTTCAACGCTGTCGCTTAACACGCGGCGCAAATTGGCGCCATAGACCCGCATGATGCCGGTGCGCACGATGTGGGTGCCCCACACCAGCAGCGCCACGGAGGAAAGCAGGTGAAGAAGGGTCAGCACGGAAGATACGCTCCATTAACGCCCGGCTCGATGGCTTATCCTGCCTGCCAGGCGTTAAAAGAACAGGACAGCGGCACGGGCGGCAGACTGTCGCTGAGAAAGGATTGCCCCTGCTTTCAGCCTGAAAAAGTCATGCAACTTCCCGTAATGTAACAGTTTCCAAGTGTAGCCCAATCTCGCTGCCGTCGGCGTGCAAATCGGCTACCGAGCGGTTCAGCACGTCCACCAGCAGCTCCACGCCACGCGCCTGAACTCGGTAGCGCACCACATTGCCCAGCAGGCTGTGGTTGAGGATCACCGCGGCGATCCCCTGCCCGGCAGGCAGCAAACCGATGGATTCTGGGCGAATAGCTACCTTACCGTGGTAAGGGCTATTGGTCAAAGCCGACGCCTGCTCGGCGCTCAGCAGATTGTAGTTGCCGATAAACCCGGCGGCGAAGGCATCGGCCGGCTGGGTGTACAGGGTTTCCGCATCGCCGCTCTGCACGATCTGCCCTTTGTTCATCAATACGATACGGTCCGACAACGTCAGCGCTTCTTCCTGATCGTGGGTGACGAAGATCGCCGTCAGGTTCAGTTCGCGTTGGATGCGGCGGATTTGTTCGCGCAGGTGTTTGCGGATGCGCGCGTCCAGCGCCGACAGCGGCTCGTCGAGCAACAGCAGGCGCGGGCGGGTCACCAGCGAGCGCGCCAGCGCCACCCGTTGGCACTGACCGCCAGACAGCTGGTGCGGGTAGCGCTTGGCCAGCTCGCTCAACTCTACCAGCGCCAGCACCTCCTGCACCCGCTGGCCGATCTGCCCGGTCGCCAGCTTCTGCATTTTCAGGCCGAAGGCCACGTTGCCTTCCACCGTCATGTTCGGAAACAGCGCATAACTTTGGAACACCATGCCGATGCCGCGCTTTTGCGGCGCCAGCGGCACCAGATCCTGGCCCTGCAGCAGGATTTGCCCGCTGTCGACCGGGGTCAGTCCCGCCAGGCAGCGCAGCAGCGTCGACTTGCCGCAGCCGCTCGGCCCCAGCAGGGTGACGAACTCGCCCTCTTCGGCGCTGAAATCGATATCCGCAAACACCTGGGTCTGGCCATAGCGTTTGTTCAAACGGGTGACGTTGAGATAAGCCATCGGGTTAGCCCTTGTTTTTATTCAGCAGGTTCGCCAGCCAGGTGACTAACAGCACCACGGCGAAATAGGAGATAACCAGCGCGCTGGTGAAATGACCGCTGCCGTTGCGCATATTGAACAGATAGACCTGCAGCGTTTCATACTGGCTGCCCACCAGCAGGTTGGCGAACACGAACTCGCCGATAAGAAACGAAAACGACAACAGCACCGCAATCATCCCGCCCTTGCGCAGGTTTGGCAGCACCACCAGCAGCGCCGCTTGCCAGGTGCTGGCGCCCAGCAGGTGCGCGGCGTCCATCAGGTCGCTCAGGTTGATAGCCTGCAGGTTATTGCTGATGGCGCGATAGATAAACGGCAGCGCGATGGTGAAGTAACAGCCGATCAGGATCCAGGGGGTGCCCAGCAGCGGCAGCGGATCGGCGGCGTACAGCTGCATCAGCCCGACCGCCGAGACCACCGGCGGCACGGCGAACGGCAGCAGGATCAGCACGTTCATTACCGCATCGAGCTTAGGGAAGTAGTAAGCGATCACAAAAATCATCGGCAAAATCACCACCACCGCCAGCACCAGCGTGCCGAAACAGATCAGCAGCGAATGCCCCAACGCCAGCAGGAATCGCGGGTCGCTCCACAGCGCCAGCAGCCACTTCAGGGTAAAACCGTCCGGCAAAATGGTGGCGCCCCACTGGGTGGCCAGCGCGTAAATCAGGGTCGCCGCCAGCGGCAGCAACAAGATCAGCAACAGCAGGCAGGTCACCGTGCGATGGTAGAGGCGTTCAATGGGCGACATGGCCGTCCTCCGGGAAGTTATGAGCGCGCATTGAGGTAGCTCCTGCGCAACAGCCACTGGTGGATCAGGGTGATGAAGGCCATCATCGCCACCAGCAGCATCGCCAGCGCGCTGGCCAGGTTGGGATCGAGGGAAATGTCACCGGCTACCAGCGCCGAGATGCGTATCGGGATCACGTTGAAGTTGCCGGTGGTGAGCGCATACACGGTGGCGTAGGCGCCCAGCGCGTTAGCCAGCAGGATCACGAAGGTGCCCATCAGCGCCGGCGCCAGCACCGGCAAACCTATGTGGCGCCAGTAACGCCAGGGGCTGGCGCCGAGCAGCGAGGCCGATTCACGCCAGTCCTCGCGCAGCGCGTCGAACGCCGGGTACAACAGCAACACGCCCAGCGGGATCTGGAAGTAGGTGTACAGCACGATCAGACCGCCCTTCGAATAGAGGTTAAAGCTCTCCATCAGGCCGTATTTGCGCAGCAGCAGCGTCAGGCAGCCGTTCAGCCCCAGCAGGATGACGAAGGCGAACGCCAACGGCACCCCGGCAAAGTTGCTGGTCATGTTGGTAAAGGACATCACGAAATCATGAAACCGCGTCTGGCCCAGCTGGCGCAGTGAGTAACTGCCCACTAGGGCGATCAGCAAGCCGTAAACGCTGGACCACCAGGAGATCTCCAGCGAGAACTGAAACGCCTGCAGATAAAACGGCGAGGTCAGTACGTCAACGTAGTTGCCCCAGCCCCAGCCGCTGGTTTCGCTAAAGAAGCTGCTGACGGCGATCCACACCAGCGGCGCGATTTGGAAGGCGCCGAACAGCAGGATAAACGGCAGCAGGCACAGCGCGGCAATCCATTTGGCTTTCATCTTTCACCCTGCGCCAACAACGCCCGGCAGCGCGGTTTATCGTGCGCTACCTGCAGCAGATCGCACAGGGTGCCGCACAGCTCGGTCTGCAGCGGATCGGCGTCGTTCTGGCTGAACGCCGCGCCGAACACGAACAGCGGTACCTGGCGCTCTTCCGGCAGCACCCCGCCGTGGCTGCGATCGTCATTCATGCCGTGATCGGCGGTAACCATCACCTGATAGCCGGCGGCCAGCCAGTCGGGCAGGTAGCGCGACAGCGCGCCGTCGGCATGGCGCGCCGCATTGCGGTACTGCGGCGACGACAGGCCGAAGCGATGGCCGGCGTCGTCGATATTCATCGGGTGAATCAACAGGAAATCCGGCTGATGGCGGCGGCGCAGGTTTTCGGCGTCGTCGAACAGGTGCGTATCGGGGTAGCCGTCGTCGTAATAAAAATGGCCGTGCTGGATCGGCAGTTCGGCGTCGTCGGTATGGCGATCGCGCGCGGCGTCGAACGGCGTGCGGTTATACAGCTCGCTGAACCAATGGTAGGCGGCGGCGGCAGTGGTCAGCCCGGCGGCGCGCGCGTAATGAAACACGCTTTGCTGATGCGAGAGACGCGATACGTGGTTATGCACCACGCCGCTCTCCACCGGCGTCACGCCGGTGAGGATGCATTCATACAGCGGCCGGGAGAGCGAGGGCAACTCGCTCTCCAGCTGATACAACCGTCCACGCCCCGCCGCGCATTCGGCCTGCAGATACCCCATGGCGTCGTGCGCCACTTGATAGTTGAGGCCGTCCAGCAGCACCAGGATCGTTTTCATAATGGCTTGACTCACTGCTGCATATACATGATGACGTTTTCCTGCCACTGGCGCGGCAGCGTTTTGGCGCTCTGCTCCCAGGCCGCCGGATCGGCGATCGGATGGGCATTCTTGTACTGTTCGGCCGGCAGCAGCTTGGCCTTGACGTCATCCGGCAGGGTCAGATGCTCGGCGCGGATCGGGCGGGCGTAGCCGCGCGCCAGGTTGATCTGGCCGGCGTCGGAGAAGATGTATTCACGCGCCAGCTTGGCGGCGTTCGGGTGTTTGGCGTATTTGTTGATGATGGTGGTGTAGCCGGAGGTGATGGAGCCGTCCGACGGGATCAGCACGTCGAAACGGGTTTTGTCGATCTGATCGCGGTAGTTCAGGCCGTTAAAGTCCCATACCACGCCAACCTGCACTTCGCCTTTCTCCAGCGAGGCGATCACCGGGTTGCTCAGGCTCAGGCGCCCGGCCTTGGCCAGCTTGCCGAAGAACTCCAGGCCCGGCTTCAGGTTCTTTTCGTTGCCGCCCATGGCGTAGGTGGCCGCCAATACGCCGCTGGCCGCCTGCGAAGCGGTGCCGACGTCGCCGATGGTGACCTGATAGCTGCCTTTCAGCAGGTCGGCCCAGCTGTGCGGAATGTCTTTGACCTGCTGCTTATTGATAATGAAAGCGATGGTGCCGGTGTAGGCCAGCGCCCAGTGGCCGTCTTTATCCTTCGCCCAGTCCGGCACCTGATCCCAGGTGGAGGGTTTGTACGGCTGCGTCACCCCTTTTTGCACCGCGATCGGGCCGAATGCCGCGCCCACGTCGCCGATATCCGCGGTGGCGTTGCCCTTCTCCGCATCGAATTTGGCGATTTCCTGCGCCGAACTCATGTCGGTATCGACATGCTTCAGGCCGTATTTGCTCAGCAGATCCTGCCAGGTGCCTTTCCAGTTGGCCCAGCTGTCCGGCATGCCGACGCTGTTGACGGCGCCTTCTTTCCTGGCCGCCTGCTCCAGCGCCGCCAGATCGGTATCCGCGGCCCAGCTCATCTGGCTGGTCAGTATCATCGCACTGCTTAACACAGAAGCGCACAAACGTTTCATAACTGATGCTCCGGGTGGTAGGGTGTGGGGGCGCTGGACTAGTCCAGCAAGAACCAAGCCAATCTAACGGACGAATGTGATAATTATATGTCAGCCTAAAAATGCAGCGTATTTATCGCACTTGCGTCCCCAAACCCGCGCCGCTGGTCTACCTTAACGGAGGCGAAACGCACTGAAATGGGGCACCTGTTGCATGAATGATGTACCGACCACGGTCGCGACCCTCTGCCGGACGCTGGCCGCCCGTATCGCCAGCGGCGAGTTCAGCGCCGGCGGCAAGCTGCCCTCCGAGCGCGCCCTGAGCGAACAGTTCTCCACCACCCGCATCACCCTGCAGGAGGCGCTCGGCCAGCTGGAGGCGCAGGGGGTGATCTACCGGCAGGTGCGGCGCGGCTGGTTTATCTCGCCGCCGCGGCTGATCTACAACCCGCTGCAGCGCAGCCACTTTCACGCCATGGCGCAGCAGCAGGGGCGTGACGCACATACCGAAGTGATCGACAGTGGCCGCGTGCAGGCCGACGCCGCCCTGGCGCGGCGGCTGGAGCTGCCGGAAGGCGCCGAGGTTTACCGCATCCGCCGGCTGCGCTACATCGACGGGCGCGCGGTGCTGTACTGCGAGCATTACCTCAACCCGGCCTATTTTGCCGGCATCCTGGATGAAGACCTGACCCAGTCGCTGACCGGGCTATACGCCGAACGTTACGACATTCGCTACGGGCGGGTGCGCTTCGACATGCTGCCGACCCTGCTGCCGCAGCAGGCCGCCGCGATGCTGAAGGTGACCTACGGCAGCCCGGCGCTGTTCATCACCCGGGTAAACCGCGATCAGCACGATCGGGTGATTGACTGCGATTTGGAGTACTGGCGCTACGATGCGCTGCACATTGACGTGGAGGCGCAGTAGCCGCAAATGACAAGGGCGCATCGCTGCGCCCTTGAAGGAGAGGATCAGTCGGCGTCATAGCCGAGGTTGGGCGCCAGCCAGCGCTCCACCTCGCTGACGCTCATGCCCTTGCGCGCCGCGTAGTCTTCTACCTGATCGCGCTGGATCTGCGCCACCGCAAAATACTTGCTCTCCGGGTGGCTGAAGTACCAGCCGGAGACCGCCGCCCCCGGCCACATGGCGAAGGACTCGGTCAGCACCATGCCGGTGTGGCGGTTGACGTCCAGCAGGCGCCAGATCTCCGCTTTCTCGGTGTGCTCCGGGCAGGCCGGGTAACCCGGCGCCGGGCGGATGCCCCGGTAGTTCTCGCGGATCAGCTCTTCGTTGCTCAGGCTCTCATCGGCCGCGAAGCCCCAGTGCAGTTTACGCACCTGCTCATGCAGGTACTCGGCGAAGGCTTCCGCCAGGCGGTCCGACAGCGCTTTGACCATGATCTTGTTGTAATCATCGTGCTGCGCGTCGTAAGCCGCCGCCAGCTCGTCTTCCTCCAGCCCGCCGGTGACGGCAAAGGCGCCGAAGTAATCGGCCTTGCCGCTGCTTTTCGGCGCCACGAAGTCCGCCAGGCAGTAGTTCGGAAAGTCGGTTTTCTCCGTCTGCTGGCGCAAATGGCGGCTGACCGCCAGCACCTCGTCGCGGTTTTCGTCGCGGTACACTTCCACGTCGTCGCCGACGCGGTTGGCCGGGAACAGGCCGTACACGCCGCGCGGGTTGAGGCTGCGGTTGGCGGCCAGCATGTCCAGCATCTGGTTGGCGTCGGCGAACAGCCGTTTGGCCTCTTCGCCCACCACGTCATCTTCCAGAATGCGCGGATACTTGCCCGCCAGCGACCAGGTCATGAAGAACGGCGTCCAGTCGATATACCGGCGCAGGGTGCCGATGTCGGCCTCCACCGGGAACACGCCAAGCTGCTTCGGCACCGGCGGCAGGTAGTTTTCCCAGTCCAGCGCCATGGCGTTGTCGCGCGCCTTCTGCAGGCTGACCGGCGGCGTGCGCGGTTTTTTGCGCGCATGCTGAATGCGCACGGTTTCGTATTCTTTGCGCGTGCGCGCCACAAACTCGTCGCGCTGGCTGGCGGACAGCAGCGCCGAGACCACGCCAACGGTGCGCGAGGCGTTCTGCACATAGGTGGTGGAGCCGCTGTAGTTCTGCTCAATCTTGACGGCGGTATGCGCCTTGGAGGTGGTCGCGCCACCGATCAGCAGCGGCAGGGTAAAGCCCTGGCGCTCCATCTCTTTGGCCACGTTGACCATTTCGTCCAGCGACGGGGTGATAAGCCCGGACAGACCGATGATGTCCACCTTCTCTTCGCGCGCGGTCCTGAGGATTTTTTCCGTCGGCACCATCACGCCCAGATCGACGATTTCATAGTTGTTGCACTGCAGCACCACGCCGACGATGTTTTTACCGATGTCGTGCACGTCGCCCTTCACCGTCGCCAGCAGAATTTTGCCCGCGGTGGAGCCTTTCTGCTTGCTGGCTTCGATGTACGGCTCCAGATAAGCCACCGCCTGCTTCATCACCCGGGCGGACTTCACCACCTGCGGCAGGAACATCTTGCCCTCGCCGAACAGATCGCCGACCACGTTCATCCCGGCCATCAACGGCCCTTCGATCACTTCGATCGGGCGATCGGCATTCTGCCGCGCCTCTTCGGTATCCAGCTCGATAAACTCGGTGATGCCCTTCACCAGCGAGTATTCCAGCCGTTTCTCCACCGGCCAGCCGCGCCATTCGGCCTGCTGCACCGCCACTTCGTCGTCTTTGCTGCCGCGGTATTTTTCCGCCAGCTCCAGCAGCCGCTCGGTGCCGTCGTCGCGGCGGTTGAGGATCACATCCTCCACCGCGTCGCGCAGCTCGGTGCTCAGATCGTCGTAGATAGCCAGCTGCCCGGCGTTGACGATGCCCATGTCCATGCCGTTGCGGATCGCGTGGTACAGGAACACAGCGTGGATCGCTTCGCGCACCGGATCGTTGCCGCGGAACGAGAACGATACGTTGGACACCCCGCCGGAAATCATCGCATGCGGCAGGTGCGTTTTGATGTCGGCGCAGGCTTCGATAAAGTCGACGGCGTAGTTGTTGTGTTCTTCGATGCCGGTAGCGACGGCGAAAATGTTCGGGTCGAAAATGATGTCTTCCGGCGGGAAGCCGACGCGCTCGGTCAGGATCTTATAGGCGCGGCGGCAGATCTCGAACTTGCGCTCGCGGGTATCCGCCTGGCCGACTTCGTCAAACGCCATCACCACCACGGCGGCGCCGTAGCGGCGCACCAGCCTGGCGTGGTGGATAAAGGCCTCTTCACCCTCTTTCATCGAGATCGAGTTGACGATGCCTTTGCCCTGAATGCACTTCAGGCCCTTTTCGATCACCGACCACTTGGAGGAGTCGATCATGATCGGCACCCGGGCGATGTCCGGCTCGCCGGCGATCAGATTGAGGAAACGCACCATCGCCGCTTCGGCGTCGAGCATCCCCTCATCCATGTTGATATCGATGATCTGCGCGCCGCTCTCTACCTGCTGGCGCGCCACGTCGAGCGCTTCGTTGTATTTCTCTTCTTTGATCAGCCGCTTGAAGCGGGCGGAACCGGTGACGTTGGTGCGCTCACCGACGTTGACGAACAGGGTCCTGGCGTCGATGTTCAACGGTTCCAGGCCCGCCAGACGACAGGCGACCGGGATCTCCGGCAGCCGGCGCGGCGGCACGCCCTCAACCGCTTTAGCCATCGCCGCAATATGCTCCGGCGTGGTGCCGCAGCAGCCGCCGATGATATTGAGGAAGCCGGCGTGCGCCCACTCGCCGACCTGCTTCGCCATCTCTTGCGCGTCCAGATCGTATTCGCCGAAGGCGTTCGGCAAACCGGCGTTGGGGTGCGCGGTAACGTAGCTTTCCGAGATGCGCGCCAGCTCGGCGACGTACTGGCGCAGCTCGTCCGGGCCCAGCGCGCAGTTCAGGCCGAAGCTCAGCGGCTGCACGTGGCGCAGCGAGTTGTAGAAGGCCTCGGTGGTCTGGCCGGACAGGGTACGGCCGGAAGCGTCGGTGATGGTGCCGGAAATCATGATCGGCAGCGCCACCCCCAGCGCTTCGAATTCGGTTTCCACCGCAAAGGCGGCGGCCTTGGCGTTCAGGGTGTCGAAGATGGTTTCGATCATGATCAGATCGACCCCGCCCTCCACCAGCGCGCGCGTCGATTCGCGATAGGCTGCCACCAGCTCGTCGAAGGAGACGTTGCGAAACGCCGGATCGTTGACGTTCGGCGAGATTGACGCGGTGCGGTTGGTCGGGCCCAGCACCCCGGCCACGTAGCGCGGTTTCTCCGGGGTACGCGCCGTCCATTCGTCGGCGCAGATGCGCGCCAGACAGGCGGCCTGGTAGTTAATCTCGGCGGACAGCGACTCCATATGGTAGTCGGCCATGGCGATGGTGGTGGAGTTGAAGGTGTTGGTTTCAAGGATGTCGGCGCCGGCTTCCAGGTAGCCGTAGTGAATGGCGGTGATCACTTCCGGCTTGGTCAGCACCAGCAGATCGTTATTGCCCTTCAGGTCGCTCTGCCAGTCGGCAAAACGTTCACCGCGAAAGTCGCTTTCTTCCAGCCGGTAGCTCTGGATCATGGTGCCCATGCCGCCGTCCAACACTAAAATGCGCTGCGCTAACTGGCGGCGCAGTTGTTCTACTCGATTTGTCACTGTAACCCCTTCAATTGCCATCCAGCCCATCGCTCAACTGCCGTAAAAACCAACGACTCATCCTAGCACAGCTTGTAAGGGCAAAGTGGCGCGCGGCAATTGAGAGTTTTTCAGGTTGCCCGTCAACACATCCGATGAGATGACAGACGGCTTGCAATTCATCGGCAAAAAACGAAAATGAATTCCATCATACGGAAAGAGGAACGCACATCATGGCCACCCCCGCTCCCGCCAAACGCGGCAAGAAGCCCCGCGCCGCCGCTCCGGCCGCCAGCGCGGCGACCGGCCAGGTACAGTCGCTGACCCGTGGCCTGAAGCTGCTGGAATACATCGCCGAAGCCCAGGGCAACGTGGCGCTGACCGATCTGGCCCAGCAGGCCGGGCTGCCGAACTCCACCACCCACCGGCTGCTCACCACCATGCAGCAGCAAGGCTTTGTGCGCCAGGTCGGCGATCTCGGCCTGTGGACCATCGGCTCCCACGCCTTTGTGGTCGGCAGCAGCTTCCTGCAGAGCCGCAACCTGCTGGCGATGGTGCACCCCACCCTGCGCCGCCTGATGGAAGAATCCGGCGAGACGGTCAACCTGGCGGTGCTGGACCAGGCCGAACACCAGGCGATCATCATCGATCAGGTGCAGTGCACCGCGCTGATGCGCATGTCGGCACCGATCGGCGGCAAACTGCCGATGCACGCCTCGGGCGCCGGCAAGGCGTTTCTCGCCACCCTACCGGACGATCAGGTCACCAAACTGCTGCACAAGAAAGGCATGCATACCTATACCCAGCACACCCTGACGCCGCACAACCTGAAAGAAGGCCTGGCGCAGATCCGCAAGCAGGGTTTTTCCTTTGACGATGAAGAACACGCGCTCGGCCTGCGCTGCGTGGCGGCCTGTATTTTCGACGAACACCGCGAAGCCTTCGCCGCTATCTCCATCTCCGGCCCGGTGTCGCGCATCACCGATAACCGCGTGATTGAACTCGGCGCGCTGGTGATCCACGCGGCAAAAGAGATCAGCCTGGAATACGGCGGCATACGCTGATGTCGCCCGCCGCAGGGCGCCACCGCTGCGCCCTGCCCCATAGGTTCCCCCCTGTTGCCAACCTGTAAAACGCCGTGAGGATCCTGTTTCTCGCGGCGTAAAAAATCTTGAAGCCGATCACAGTTAACGATCCTCATCGCGAAAGCCCATTGCAACCGGCGGCGCTTCCTTCGACAATGTTACCGATAACATGTTACCGGTAACAACCTACACAAGGTGCCAAGCCATGACCAATAATCAAAACCGAATTTACGTCATCATGGGCGTTTCCGGCAGCGGCAAATCCGCCGTAGCCGCGGCGGCGGCCCGCCAGCTGTCCGCCGGGTTCCTCGACGGCGATTTCCTGCATCCGCGCAGCAACATCCTGAAAATGGCCGCCGGCGAGCCGTTGAACGACGACGACCGCGCCCCCTGGCTGGCCGCGCTCAACGATGCCGCTTTCGCCATGCAGCGCACCCACGGCGTGTCGATCATCGTCTGTTCGGCGCTGAAAAAGCATTACCGTGACCGTCTGCGCGCCGGCAACGGCAACCTGTCGTTCATCTATCTGCACGGCGATTTCCCGGTGATCGAAGCCCGCCTGGCGGCGCGCAACGGCCACTTCTTCAAACCGCAAATGCTGGTCACCCAGTTCGCCGCGCTGGAACAGCCGGGCATTGATGAAAGCGACGTGATGGCCATCGATATCAACCAGCCGCTGGAAGGCGTGATCGCCGATACGGTGCGGCATATCCAGAGCTTCCTGCCACAGGACGTCTGCGCGTGAATACTGTCACTCTGGTCGGTACCGCAGTCGGCTCGGTGTTATTACTGCTGTTCCTGGTGATGAAGGCGCGCATGCACGCCTTCGTCGCGTTGATGCTGGTCTCCATCGCCGCCGGGATCTTTTCCGGCATGCCGCTGGACCGCATCGCCGACACCATGCAAAAGGGCATGGGCGATACGCTGGGCTTCCTGGCCATCGTGGTCGCGCTGGGCGCGATGTTCGGCAAGATACTGCATGAGGTCGGCGCGCTCGATCAAATTGCGGCGCATTTGCTGAAACGTTTCGGTCAAAGCAAGGCGCACTATGCGCTCGGCATCGCCGGCCTGATCTGCGCCCTGCCGCTGTTCTTCGACGTGGCGGTGGTGCTGCTGATCGGCATCGTGTTCGCCGTGGCGCGCCGCACCGACGGCAATATCGTCAAGCTGGCCATTCCGCTGTTCGCCGGCGTGGCGGCTGCCGCCTCCTTCCTGCTGCCGGGGCCGGTGCCGATGCTGCTGGCTTCCCAGATGAAGGCCGACTTCGGCTGGATGATCGCCATCGGCCTGGTGGCCGCGGTGCTCGGCATGCTGATTGCAGGCCCGTTGTACGGCAGCTTTATCAGCCGCTACGTTAACTGGCCAATGCCCGCCGATGAAAACGAACCGACGTTGAATAAGGGTAACCTGCCGTCGTTCGGCTTCAGCCTGGCGCTGGTGCTGTGCCCGCTGGTGCTGGTCGGTATGAAAACCATCGGCGCACGGCTGGTGACGCCAGGCTCGCAGCTGCAGCAGTGGCTGGAGTTTATCGGCCACCCGTTCACCGCCATCCTGCTGGCCTGTTTGATTGTGATTTACGGCCTGGCGAAACCGCGCGGCATGACCAACGAACAAACGCTGGCCATCTGCTCCGCCGCGGTGCAGCCGGCCGGGATTATTCTGCTGATGACCGGCGCCGGCGGGGTGTTCAAACAGATCCTGGTGGACTCGGGCGTCGGCCCGGCGCTGGGTGACGCCATGATCGGCGCCGGCCTGCCGATCGCCGTGGCCGCCTTTGCGCTCTCCGCCATGGTGCGGGTCATTCAGGGTTCGGCCACCGTCGCCTGTCTGACCACCGTCGGCCTGGTGCTGCCGGTCACCAACCAGCTGGGGTTGGGCGGCGGGCAATTGGCCGCACTGGCGATCTGCATCGCCGGGGGTTCGATCGTGTTGAGCCACGTCAACGACGCCGGCTTCTGGCTGTTCGGCAAGTTCACCGGCGCCAACGAACTGCAAACGCTGAAAACCTGGACGGTGATGGAAACCCTGCTGGGCAGCGTGGGCGGCATTATCGGCATGATCGCGTTCACGATGTTCTAAAAAACCATAACGACATAACACTGCCCCCGGCCATTGCACACCAGGGCTGCAATTCATCACCGGGGGCTCCGCCACCAGGCGTCTATAACAACAGCAATGTGAGGAAGGTATGATTAATTCAACCCTGTCCCGTGTCACACAGCGCATCATCGACCGTTCCAAAACCAGCCGCGCCGCCTATCTGGCGCGCATCAACGCGGCGCGTTCACACACCGTACATCGCTCGCAGCTGGCCTGCGGCAACCTGGCGCACGGCTTCGCCGCCTGTCAGCCGGACGATAAGGCCGCGCTGAAAAACATGGTGCGCAGCGATATCGCCATCATCACCGCCTATAACGACATGCTGTCGGCCCACCAGCCTTACGAGAACTATCCGCAGCGGCTGAAGCAGGCGCTGAACGCCGTCGGCGCGGTCGGCCAGGTGGCCGGCGGAGTGCCGGCGATGTGCGACGGTGTGACCCAGGGCCAGGACGGCATGGAGCTGTCGCTGATGAGCCGCGATGTCATTGCCATGTCCGCCGCCATCGGCCTGTCGCACAATATGTTCGACGGCGCGCTGTTCCTCGGCATCTGCGACAAAATCGTGCCGGGATTGGTGATGTCCGCCCTGTCCTTCGGCCATCTGCCTTCGTTGTTTGTGCCGGCCGGCCCGATGAGCAGCGGCCTGCCGAACAAAGAAAAAGTACGCGTACGCCAGCTGTACGCCGAAGGCAAAGCCGACCGCCTGGCGCTGCTGGAGGCCGAAGCCGCGTCCTATCACGGTATCGGCACCTGCACCTTCTACGGCACCGCCAATACCAACCAGATGGTGATGGAGGTGATGGGCCTGCACCTGCCGGGCGCCTCCTTCGTGCATCCGGATACCCCGTTGCGCGATGCGCTGACCGATGCCGCCGCCCGGCAGGTGACGCGCCTGACCGAAACCGCCGGCAACTATCTGCCGATCGGCCAGTTGGTGGACGAGAAAGTGGTGGTCAACGGCATCGTTGCGCTGCTGGCCACCGGCGGATCCACCAACCTGACCATGCATATGGTGGCGATGGCGCGCGCGGCAGGCATCATCATCAACTGGGACGACTTCTCCGAGCTGTCGGACGCGGTGCCCCTGCTGTGCCGCATCTACCCCAACGGCCCGGCCGACATCAACCAGTTCCAGGCCGCCGGCGGCGTGGCTTTGGTGGTGCGCGAACTGCTCAAGCACGGCCTGCTGCATGAAGACGTGCACACCGTGGCCGGTTTCGGCCTGCAGCGCTACACCCAGGAACCCTGGCTGGATAACGGCCAGCTGGCCTGGCGCGCAGGGGTGGAAACCTCGCTCGACGCCGGCGTTATCGCCAGCGTAGCCCAACCGTTTGAACACCACGGCGGCACCAAAGTGCTGGCCGGCAACCTGGGCCGGGCGGTGATGAAAACCTCGGCGGTGCCCGCTGATAACCAGATTATCGAAGCGCCGGCGGTGGTATTCGAAAGCCAGCACGACATCGTGCCGGCCTTCGAAGCCGGCAAGCTGGATCGCGACTGCGTGGTGGTGGTGCGCTTCCAGGGGCCGCAGGCCAACGGCATGCCGGAGCTGCATAAGCTGATGCCGCCGCTGGGGGTACTGATGGACCGCGGCTTCAGGGTGGCGCTGGTGACCGACGGCCGCCTGTCCGGCGCCTCCGGCAAGGTACCTTCCGCCATCCACGTTACGCCGGAGGCCTGCACCGGCGGCATGCTGGCGAAGGTGCAAAACGGCGACCCGATCCGCGTCAACGGCCGCAGCGGCGAGCTGGAGCTGCTGGTCGACGCCGAGGAGCTGGCGCAACGCGCGCCTTACCAGCCGGACCTGAGCGCCGAACATATCGGCTGCGGCCGTGAGCTGTTTGGCGCCTTGCGCAGCCAGCTTTCCGGCGCCGAACAGGGCGCATGCTGCATCAAATTCTAACCAAGAGCATGGCCGCGGCGGCCATAAATGGAGAACGTCATAATGAACAATTGGAAGACAAGCGCTGAGCAGATCATGACCGCGGGCCCCGTGGTGCCGGTTATCGTGATCAACAAGCTGGAACATGCGGTGCCGTTGGCCAGGGCGCTGGTCGCCGGCGGGGTGCGGGTGCTGGAAGTGACGCTGCGCACCGCCTGTGCGATGGAGGCCATTCGCGCCATCGCCAAACAGGTGCCCGACGCCATCATCGGCGCCGGGACGGTGATCAACCCGCAGCAGCTGCAGGCAGTGACCGAGGCCGGCGCGCAGTTCGCCATCAGCCCAGGATTGACCGCCGATCTGCTGAAAGCGGCGACCGCCGGTTCAATTCCTTTGATTCCGGGCATCAGCACCGTTTCCGAGCTGATGCTCGGCATGGACCATGGGCTACGCGAGTTCAAGTTCTTCCCGGCGGAGGCCAGCGGCGGCGTCAAGGCGCTGCAGGCGATTGGCGGCCCGTTCCCGCAGGTGCGCTTCTGCCCGACCGGCGGCATTTCCCCTGGCAACTACCGCAGCTACCTGGCGCTGAAAAGCGTGCTGTGCATCGGCGGCTCCTGGCTGGTGCCGGCGGATGCATTGGCAAGCGGCGACTACGCGCGCATCACCGAACTGGCGCGTGAAGCCGTGGCGGGCGCCACCGCCTGTTAACCCCGGTTACAGCGCGGTGGAGGTGGCCGGCAATGCCGCCCCGCTGCGCTGGCTGAACCGCTGCTTCTTACGGTAGGCGAATACGTCTTCCACATGCCCTTCACGGATGCGCCGCTGCAGGCCGCGCCAGTAGTCCGCCTCAAACAGATCGCTGTGCATCTCCTCAAAAACCTGACGAATGCGCCGGTCGCCGCACAGGAAATGCCGGAACTCCTCCGGGAACACGTCGTTCGGTGAAATGCTGTACCAAGGCTCGCTGGCCAGTTCATCTTCCGGGTAGCGCGGCGGCGGAATATCGCGGAAGTTCACCTCGGTCATATAGCAAATTTCGTCGTAATCATAGAACACCACTCGCCCATGACGCGTGACGCCGAAGTTTTTGAACAGCATGTCGCCGGGGAAAATATTGGCCGCCGCCAGCTGCTTGATGGCGTTGCCGTACTCTTCGATCGCATCGTGCAGCTGCTGTTCGTTGGCCTGCTCCAGATACAGGTTGAGCGGCGTCATGCGCCGTTCCATATACAGATGCTTGATCAAAATGCGGTCACCGAGATCTTCCAGCTTGCCCGGCACCTCGCGCTGCAGCTCGGCCAACAGCTCGGGGCTGACGCGCACTTTGTCGATCACAAAGTTCTCGTATTCCTGGGTATCCGCCATGCGGCCGACGCGATCGTGCTCCTTTACCAGCTGATAGCAAGCCATCACCTGCGCCTGGGTCACTTCTTTCTGCGGCGCGAACTCGTCCTTGATCACTTTGAACACCCGATCGAACGACGGCAGGGTAAACACCAGCATCACCATGCCCTTGACCCCCGGCGCAATGATGAACTGATCCTGCGACTGGGCCATGAACGTCAGGTATTCGCGGTAACATTCGGTTTTGCCGTGCTTCTGGCAGCCAATCGCCATGTACAGCTCGGCGGTGGTCTTGCCCGGCAGGATCTCGCGCAGCCATTCGACCATCGCCGCCGGCAACGGCGCGTAAACCATAAAATAGGAGCGCGCAAAGCCGAACACGATGCTGGCTTCGGCCTTGCTGGTCAGACAGGTATCGATAAACAGCGCGCCCGAATCGCTGTGGTGGATCGGCAGCAGGAACGGGTAGACAGCGTCCGCCAGCCGCAGTTTGCCCACCAGCCAGGCGGCCTTGTTGCGATAGAACAGTTCGTTGGCAATCTGGAAAGTCGCCCCCGCCAGCTGCTGCGCGGTGAAGCTTTGCTGCAGCGCGTGGGTGATGTAACGGATGTCGCGCGCCAGATCTTCCCACGGCAGGCGCAAAGGCAGATCGGTCAGCAGGCTGCGCAGCATGGCCGGCAGGTCGCCGTTGGCGGTGAAATCGCGCGCCAGCGGGCGCGGGATGTCGCGAAAACGCCGCTCCGGCTGCGAGCTGAACACAAACAGCTTCTCCGGCGTCAGATCGCGGTGGCGGAACAGGCGGCAGTAGACCGAGTTAAAGAAGCTTTCGGCAATCTCGAAACGCGGGTAGTCCGGCAGCAGATCGATATAGACCGCCTTGACCCGATTGGGGAAATCGGCGTCAAAAACCTGCTGCCCGGTAATGCACTTCAGCTGCTCCACCACCAAACCGACATGATGGTCATACAGGTGAATACGCTTTTTCATCGCCTGCTGCACCGCCGGCCAATCCGCTTGCTCGAAGCGCTGTTGCGCGCCGGCGGTCACCTCGAGAAAGCGGCCGTACTGCGCATCAAAGCCCTGCAGGATCGTCTGTGCGATCAATAACTCCAGTTTTGCCGCCATCCTTACCCCCGCCAGAAAACGAAGCCTGCGAATGCAGGCTCCGGGTTAGAACTTGTCAGCGTTGCCGCCTCAGAACTGCTGTTCTTCCGTCGAACCGGTCAGCGCAGTGACCGATGAAGCACCGCCCTGAATAATGGTGGTGACCTTGTCGAAGTAACCGGTGCCCACTTCCTGCTGGTGCGAGGCGAAGGTGTAGCCTCGCTCCACGGCGGCGAACTCCGGCTGCTGGACCTTCTCGACGTAGTGCTTCATGCCCTCGCCCTGCGCATAGGCGTGCGCCAGATCGAACATGTTGAACCACATGCTGTGAATGCCCGCCAGGGTGATGAACTGGTACTTGTAGCCCATATCCGACAGCGCCTGCTGGAAGCGGGCGATGGTCTGGTCGTCCAGGTTCTTCTTCCAGTTGAACGACGGCGAACAGTTGTACGCCAGCAGTTTGCCCGGGAATTTGGCGTGGATGGCGTCGGCAAAGCGTTGGGCGGCCTCCAGATCCGGCGTAGAGGTTTCGCACCACACCATGTCGGCATAAGGGGCATAGGCCAGGCCGCGGCTGATCGCCTGCTCGACGCCGGCGTGGGTGCGGAAGAAGCCCTCGGCGGTGCGTTCGCCGGTCACGAAGGCGCTGTCGTACGGATCGCAGTCCGAGGTCAGCAGGTCGGCCGCATCGGCATCGGTACGGGCGATCACCAGCGTCGGCACGCCGAGCACGTCGGCCGCCAGGCGCGCAGCGACCAGCTTCTGAATCGCTTCCTGCGTCGGCACCAGCACCTTGCCGCCCATGTGGCCGCATTTCTTCACCGCCGCCAGTTGATCTTCGAAGTGCACTCCGGCGGCGCCGGCTTCAATCATCGCTTTCATCAGTTCAAAGGCGTTCAGCACCCCGCCGAAGCCGGCTTCGGCATCGGCGACGATCGGCAGGAAGAAATCGGTATAGCCTTTGCTGCCCGGCTCGATTTTGTTGGCCCACTGGATCTGATCGGCGCGGCGGAAGGTGTTGTTGATGCGTTCAACCACTTTAGGCACCGAATCCACCGGGTACAGCGACTGATCCGGATACATCGCGGCCGCGCTGTTGGCGTCCGCCGCCACCTGCCAACCGGACAGGTAGATAGCCTCGACGCCGGCCTTGGCCTGCTGCAGCGCCTGGCCGCCGGTCAGGGCGCCCAGGCAGTTGACGTAGCCTTTGCGCGCCTTGCCGTTCAGCAATTCCCACAGTTTGGCGGCGCCGTTCTGCGCCAGCGTGCAAACCGGGTTAACCGATCCGCGCAGGTTGATCACGTCTTCGGCGCTGTAAGGGCGGGTGATGCCTTCCCAGCGGGCCGATTTCCATTCCTGTTCCAGCTGCTGAATCTGTTGGGTACGAGAGGTAGACATAATTTTTATCCTTTTCAGTAATGTAGGGTTAATGGTCAGGAATGGTTTCAAGCCAGCAGTTCATAGCCGGGTAAAGTCAGGAAATCGATTAATTCGTCTTGCGTGGTGATGCGCTCCATCAGGCGCGCAGCCTCTTCGAACCGGCCGGCGTTAAAGCGCGCTTCCCCCACTTCGTCACGCACCACCAACATCTCTTCTTGCAGCATCTGACGGAACAGCGCCTTGGTTACCGGGCGGCCGTCGCTCAGGCTTTTCTCGTGGTGGATCCACTGCCAGATTGAGGTGCGGGAAATTTCCGCCGTCGCCGCATCCTCCATCAGGCCATAAATCGGCACGCAGCCATTACCGGAGATCCAGGCTTCGATGTATTGCACCGCCACACGGATATTGGCGCGCATGCCCGCTTCGGTGCGTTCGCCATCACAAGGCTCCAGCAGCTGGGCGGCGCTGATCGGCGCGTCGCTTTCGCGCAGCACTTCCAGTTGGTTCTGGCGATTGCCCAACACGGCGCTGAACACCTCCATCACGGTATCCGCCAGCCCCGGATGCGCCACCCAGGTGCCGTCGTGGCCGTTATTGGCCTCCAGCTCTTTGTCGGCCCGCACCTTGTTCAGCACCCAGGCGTTTTTCTCAGCGTCTTTGCTCGGAATAAACGCCGCCATGCCGCCCATGGCGAAGGCGCCGCGCTTGTGGCAGGTCTTGATCAGCAGGCGTGAATAGGCGCTGAGGAAAGATTTTTCCATGGTCACCGACTGGCGATCCGGCAATACCCGATCGCCGTGGTTTTTCAGCGTCTTGATATAGCTGAAGATATAATCCCAGCGGCCGCAGTTCAGCCCGACGATATGATCGCGCAGGTGATAGAGGATCTCGTCCATCTGGAACACCGCCGGCAGCGTTTCGATCAGTACCGTGGCCTTGATGGTGCCGCGCGGCAGATCGAAACGATCTTCGGTAAAACTGAACACGTCACTCCACCAGGCTGCCTCCTGCCAGGATTGGGTCTTCGGCAGATAGAAGTAAGGGCCGCTGCCGTTGGCCAGCAATTGACGGTAGTTGTGGAAGAAGTACAGCGCGAAGTCGAACAGGCCGCCGGGGATGGCTTCGCCCCGCCACAGCACGTGCTTCTCCGGCAGGTGCAGGCCGCGCACCCGGGCGATCAAGACCGCCGGGTTCGGCTTCAGCTGGTAAACCTTGCCGGCTTCATTGGTGTAGGAGATGGTGCCGTTGACCGCATCATGCAGGTTGATTTGGCCTTCGATCACTTTGTCCCAGCTTGGCGCCAGAGAGTCTTCGAAGTCCGCCATAAACACCTTCACATTGGCGTTCAGCGCGTTGATCACCATCTTGCGTTCTACCGGGCCGGTGATTTCCACCCGGCGGTCGCGCAGGTCTTGCGGTATGCCGCGGATCTTCCACTCGGAATCACGAATGGAATCCGTTTCCGAAATGAAATCAGGCAGTGCGCCCTGGTCGATCTTTTGCTGCACGCTGCCGCGCACGGCCAAGAGTTCGCTGCGCCGTGGCGTAAACTTCCCCACCAGTTCCGCCAGGAATTCGACCGCGCCATCCGTTAACACCTGTCGCTCTGCAGCGGCAAAACCCTGCGTAAACGTTAACTCCGTGCCTACTGTCTGTTGCGTCATGACCTTGCTCCTTCCCATCGTTGCGCGCCGCGATTGCCGCCGCAGCTTAATCAGAAATCACTGTGGATCAGGGCGGGTGAGATCATTGCCAACTGGTCTGATCTCATCCAGATAGATCTAGAATACCCAACTAAAAATAAAAATCAAAAACCATTTCCATTTTAATATTAAATATTTTATTAACACTTATTTATCAATTGGTTAAATAAAATAACAACAAAACCCAGTAAGGAAACCGGTTCCATAAAATTCAATAATGAAAACCAAGGTATTGTTATAAAAGGATTTTTAGCGATTAAAGCGGGATTTTACAGGGGAAACGGCAACGCGGCGGCCTCGATTCAGCCGCCGGCAGGGGCACAAGGTTACTCGAGAGTAGGGTTCATGCGGCGCAGATCGAATGGCGTGATCTGGTAGACGTAGTAGTTAAGCCAGTTGGAAAACAGCAGATGGCCATGGCTGCGCCAGGAAGCTTTCGGAGTGAGTTCGGGGTTATCGTCGGGGAAGTAGTTGAGCGGTACGCTGGGGTTAAGGCCTGCATCGTAATCGCGACAATACTCGCCCGCCAGGGTCAGTGCGTCGTACTCCGGGTGGCCAGTCACAAACGCCAGGCGCTTGTCTTTGCTGGCGAACAGGTAAGCGCCGGTTTGCTCGGATTCGGCCAGAATATCCAGATCGGTATAGCGGCGGATAATCTCGGTCGGAAAATCCGCATAGCGCGAATGCGGCGCCAGGAAGGTTTCATCAAAGCCGCGCGTCAGCAATGCATGCTGCTGTAGCGTCTGGTGCTGGTAAACGCCGGACAGCTTCACTTCACGCGTCATCTTGGGAATGCCGTACAGGATGTTCAATGCCGCCTGTACCGCCCAGCAGACGAACAGTGTGGAGGTGACGTGGTTCTTTGCCCAGTCAATAACCCGTTCAATCTGCGGCCAGTAGGCGACGTCGCAGAAATCGACCAGCCCTAGCGGTGCGCCGGTGACGATCAGGCCGTCGAAGTTTTCCTCCTGGATGTCTTCGAAATCGCAGTAGAAGTTGTTCAAGTGCTCGGCCGGCGTATTCTTCGACTCGCGGCTGTCGATGCGCAGCAGCTGGATATCTATCTGCAGCGGGGAGTTGGAAAGCAGACGCAAAAACTGGTTTTCCGTCTCGATCTTCTTTGGCATCAGGTTAAGGATCAGCACTTTCAACGGCCTGATTTCCTGGTTTTTTGCCCGTGAGGATGTCATCACAAACACATTCTCATTGCGCAAGAAACTGACTGCAGGTAACTCATCAGGCACACGAATCGGCATTGCTTAAATCCTCACACATCCGTTTATACGTTTAGACTTCTAGATGCCCGAAGATAGCGTTTTTTTAACCGGATGTCGAGCCTTCAACGGGAAGGTGAAAATGTTTCATTGCACCAGAGCGCGCGTTTTGGCAGGCACAAAGCAAAAATGACCTGCTCCCCGTTGATTAATACACCGCGATATTAGTAATGTCTTCATAAGCCACATGAGGACATCCCCATGAAGAAGCGTTTTTCCGACGAACAGATCATCAGTATCCTCCGCGAGGCTGAAGC